>JAABUY010000082.1_pt1 | contig 206097 bp, 207 predicted proteins | sample 5560271 | NCBI WGS metagenome assembly JAABUY01 (sample SAMN10711886, study PRJNA513374) | rock metagenome | isolation source: Antarctica rocks | place: Antarctica: Victoria Land, University Valley | reverse complement strand
CTAGCTTAGATAAACTAGAAAGCTTACTAGTATTTCTAGGCCGGATTCGAGTATTTTCTTCGATATCGAATTCGTCTTCTTCTTCTTCGCTAGTCTCGATTTGGTTAGACTCGCTAGAAGAATCCTTATTTCTTGAGGACTTAGTATTTTAAATAGTTTCTTCGAATTTTTCGATATCGTCGATATCGGAGGCGATCCGGACAAACTTTTAGTAGGAAAGTTATTGAGAAGAGGTAAAAGAATACCTCGGAAATTTACTAGAACTCGAATCCTCTTGGGTTCTAATAAAAAAGCTGAAAACCTGCTTCTACCCGCGAGAATAAGTTGAAATTTAACTCGGATCCTAATAGGCTCGAAAGGGTTTAGCTCGGGACTGATTTTTTTTAGTCCGAACTATCTTGAAACGTGCGAAAACACCTATATTTAATAGGGTTTCTTGAGACTTTCAGGCTAGTTCATTAAAAGCTAGCCAGACGACTTTTAATAGGGGAGTATTCGGCTCCCCTATTAGCTCTAGTAACTCGAGCCTATCTAGACCTTCTAGATAATAGCCCCATCGAGTCCTTTCTAGCTAGGGACTCGGGTCGTCGAATAGGTTTTGTTGAATTTTTCGTATCTGAGTATTTCGATACGCTAGAACTTTCGAGTCTAGTATAGTCTATTCTAGGTCCTATCTCGAGATATCTATATATACTATTAGTATAGCCGTTTCATATAGAAATAACCCCTAAATACCTTAGGAATTCCCGGAAGAAGACCTAGATCTCTCGAAGCGATTTTTAACCTCTCTCTTATCCTTAACGTCTCCAGGTGAACTAGCCTCTCTAGGCCTAGCTTCTCGCCCTGAAAAAGATCGTTTAGGGTCTACTCTAAAGTAGGAACGACCGGAGGCTAAGTGGAAGAATTGTTAGCAGTAAATATTAGATTTCCATGGAATGATAACCGAGGAACCCTTAGGAATTCGCCCCTTTCCTCTAGGGTTTTCCTAATCGTGAGAGTCCCTATAATACCTTGATATAACTCGAGTAGATCTACTTATAAAGGAATAGTCTTGGCACGCTAACCCATCTAAGTAGAGGGCTAGATTAGGAAAGAAGAAAGGGAAGGTACTCGGAATCTCAGAGTCCTTAATACCGGATACCTCCTAAATAAGGCTAGGATATTTTCTAGCCTTAGTAAGGATTTGTCCCCTAATTTTAGAGGAAAGATTATGTAGGGTACGTCGAAAGTGATAGTCGAGACTAGGAGGAAGAATAGAGTATTTACACTCTCGGCAAGCTAGAAAGCCGGTATCTCCGAGAATCGAGATATAATCCATCGTATTAGAAAGAGACGAGTTGATTTCCTATCTAGATTTCAGCCCTAGATAGGAACATTAATTTTCTAACAAATAATCTAGGAAGGAGAAAAAAAGTAGGTTAAGGGAACGTTAGAAGTCAGCGGCCTCGGCGGCTATATTAAGGTTACCGTAGCTAACTAGCCCTCCCGCGCGGGTAAAAGAGTAGCTGAGATATTCCCGCGTCTAGTTCCTACTCTAATCTTATAGTTCTAATATAATTTTTTGCTATAGATATTCTATAGATATTATAACTCTAGGATATATTTAAGACTCCGGAGATTCTAAAAATATATATCTATATCTATATTTAGCGTAGATATCCTAGTTATTATACGTCTAAAGATAATATACCCTGAGAATACTAGAGAATTCTCTACTAGATAGTATTTACTTAATAACTTTCTTAAACCTTACCCGATATAGCTAGTTCTTTTTTCTTAATTTTTTTTAAATTTTTCCCTATCTAACCTATATATAGTATCTAATCTAAATCTAGATTCGTTATATAATATCCTAAGTAATTAAGAATATTATCATTTTTAAGCGTAGAAACCTAGGCTAACCCTATCCGTTTAAGCTAAAAATTAGCTCGCTAGATAGCCTAAGTGTAGCTCTATAACCCTATATATTTTTTATACATTTCACTTCTATATATAGCTAAAGGAACGAGCGAGAGAGAATAAGCTCGTACTAGTAGTAGATTACCCGCTAGAGGCGGAACATCAAGAATTTCCTAGTTTTCCAAAAATTCTAGAAAATCGAGACTAGGCCCGATGAGGTATATAAGCGTATCATTTTATAGAGCTAAGTCTAGGCTTTCTAATAATATACTTTTTAAAAGAATTGGCTTAGGTTTTAACTATTATTTATTTAGAACAAGAAAATTAAATAAACTATAACTAAATCCTTAGTAGCATTTAAATAAATAATGGTTATTATTCATTTATCCCTTTAAGATAGCCCGACTACGAAGATTAGAATAACGAAATCGGGGTATAAATAGCTCTCCTCAGCCTTATTTCGTATAAAGCCTCTACCTCCCCGACTAGACTACTTACGACAGAGCTCCTAAGGTAAATAATAGTCGAAACAGGCGGAGTAAGGGGCGATAGCTATATAGCTTCGAAGGTACTAACGAAACTCGTAAACCTTAGTTTTTAAGCTTCGACTTTCAGCTTTAGAATACCCTAATAAGGTATGCCCTCCGACCTCGAGTTCCTTATTAGCTAGGTACTAGGGACACTTATCGTAGCTAGCCTGAATAAGGGCTTTCGTCTCTTCTAAGTCAAGGGCTTCTTCTTATTTATTTCTTTGTTTTTCAATCGAAATCGAAGAAATAGCGACCTCTCGAGCTCGGATCTCATCTAGATCTATAGAATTTATTAGTTTCATATATTTATTAGTAGGGAAAAGGGGTCTTACCGATAGCCTGAGGTCTAGGGCTTAATTCTCGACTACTTTCGTCGCTTTCTTCGTCCTTTCGTAATAATAGAGACGACTCCACTCTATTATTAACCTCCGAGGTAGAGAGACGTACTATTCCCTATTAGTAAATTATTATAAGAGAGTAATATACGTACCTTCTTAATACTCGAGGTAGAAATCGTAGTAAAACGTTCGAGGAGCGTATTTCTCCTCGGGTTTTCCGTCGAGGTAGCTATTTAAGATAGCCCTTTAATAATTATCTAAAATATAACGTTAAATAACGTTATTTTCAAATATCTCGTCTTTACTAGGGCGGGGCCCTAGATAAGATATCGTTAAAGAAGAAGTTGAAAGTAGAAGTATCGCCTTACTTATTTCGAAATCTCTACTAGCTCAGCCGCTCTCCTAGGCATAGTCGTATAGGGTATAGGGGAGTCCTATATAAAAAACCACTCGAATATTCGGAACGTCTAGACCTAGCCCTAGAGAGCTAGTAGCGATAAGTACTTGAATTTTCCCCTTAAGAAAATCGGAAAGTACTCGTTCTTTCTCGCTACTATTAGAGTAGTAAGTAGGGAAGTCTAAGAGCCTACTATACTCTCTAGCTAGCTCTCGAGTTCGGGTATAGATAAGAAGTCGATCTTACGGGTATCTTTTCTCTTCTTCGCGAATAATTGTTAGTATCTCTTCTTTCAAGTCTACCCGACGAATAGAGTAGCCGATATTTACCCGTTCGGTTAAACTCCGGGTAATCTTCGGCCTAGAAGACTCTAGGAATAAATTCCTAAGAAGATCTACCTCGTATCGAGGTGGTAGCGTCGCTGTAAGTAGAATAAGCTGGGTATTCAACTCTATAACTTCGCTAAGCCGAGCTAGCCGCTTCCGGAAACTCTGTTTAGAGTTTAAAATTACGTGATACTCGTCGATTATAACTCGATCTAGCTGTTAAGTTATTCGAAGTCGATTGATGAAATCTCGAAAATCCGACGAAAGGAAGGTTTCAGGCGTAGTAAAGACGAGACGAGAGGAGTCGGGGGGGCTCCGTGCGTTAAAAATAGCCGAAGAAATGCCGAGCTTTTTAGCTCTCGCTTGCTGGTCCTAAAGTAAAGAGACTAGGGGTTCTATAACGATAGAAACCCCTATCGATCCGATACTAGCTAGGAGTTAAAAAAGAAGACTCTTTCCGGCGGCGGTAGGAAGTATAGCTAGTATAGGGCTAACCCTTGCTAGTATATCTCCTAGGATCTCTTTTTGCTAGGGTCGAAACTAGGAATTCCTTCCTAGTAGATCTCGAAGTTTCGCATTTAAGTCGACTTTTCGTAGACGATCTAGCTAAGTAAGACGCTAAGTTTCGAAGTCGTTTTTAAAGCTAGGGGTACTCAGCCCTTCGAGAACTAAGGCTTTACTAGAACTAGTAAAGCCTAGTAGTTAATACTAGTTCTAGTATAGAAGTTAGCGATATATCTTTTAATTAAAGAAATAAAGACTCTATCTTCTTATATCTTATAAAAGAGATAAATATAACCCTAAAAAGATAACTTACTAGACTAGCTTCTCGAAACCTAAGTTTCAAGCTCTGAATCTCTCTAGAAGGTTCTAGAAGCCTACGAGCATAGGTAAGCCCAGCGACGTAGGTAGAGTACCCGGCCTATAAATCTAGTACTTTATCTTCGTAATTAGAGTCGTTTTCGTCTCCTATCTCCCCTATATCTTCGGGTTGAAAGTAGTATAGCTTCGAGAGAAAACGCCTAGAGATTCCGATAGTAATATATCGATATTCGCTCGGATTAATACTTAGCCCAAGCCCGGCTAGTATCTCTCTTCGAAAAACAGTTCGAAATCGATCTAATTAAATTTTTGAAGCCTTGAAACGCGTTCTCCTAGCTAGGTTTTCGAAGAGATATTTAGTAAGGGGTTTTCGGAAGACGTCGAACGAAATCCTAGCTAGGAAGGGAACTACTAGCTATAGATAATAGACTAGTAATTCACCGATTTCTCGAGGTAGATATCGATAAATAATCTTGGTAGAACCCTGAATAGTATACCCCTTATAGTAGTAGGTAATAAAATAAACGAGGCCACTTTCTATAAAGATATTTCGTACCCTAGTAGTCGTAGAATTTAAATACCGGATCGAGGCTAGCTCCGGGGCCCTCGGCGGTTACCCTCCGATAATATGAGCTAGTATAAGAAGTTTCTCGAGAAAAAGCTGAATATTCGAAATCTAGTCTGATAGTTTCTATAAGTTCCAGGTAAGCTGAGATCTAGGGATCGAAAAGCGACTAGCTAAATCGGGACTAGTGGCTATTTAATTAAATAACCACTTTTCTAGACTATCTAGCCCGAGCTAAGTACGTGGATCGAGGAGAAAGTTTGAAAAAGGGGTCGAATCCAGAGGATTATTAAAGATACGCTTCTAGGGAATATTAGGAATATTCCGAATAGGACTATCTCGCGTAGATACCCTATTTTCGAAAAGAATGTCCCCGAAAAGGGTAGCTCGAGTAGACGAAGTAAGACCGTGAAGAAATACTCGAAAATTAGAGATAGAGAAAGAAAGACTCTTATAAAGTATCGTATTACTATTCTAGTCGATTTAGCTACTCGTAGTAGTACTCCGGTCTATCTTCAATCCGTAGGCTCGAAGGTCTAGTAGAAAGTGAATTGGCGAATGCGTACCTTAAATAAGAAATCGATTAACGAGATTTCTTAATCAAGGTAAGGCACTATCTCTAAGATCGATACCGGAGAATAGTTTTTCCGAGCTAGTCGAAGACGTACTAGATTCTAAATCCGATCCGGAATCGATTTACTATTTAATTATCTCCTTAAATACGTAGCGAAGAACGAAAAATCGACTTATCTTTAAAATAGAAGATAAAATCGAGGGATAGGATTTAGGCCCCTGAAATCTATTTTCTTTGAGCCCTAATATAGCTAGGGCATATACTAGGGGAAGGTCGTATTCTTTCCCTAAGGTAGATTAGTCGAGGAGAGAAATCGAAAAATCGAGGCAAGCTTTTTCGACTCTAGTTAATCGAGCTATCTTTCTAGACTTTAGAGAGGTAATTCGAGTATCGATTTAAACGTCATCCTCGTCTTTAAAGCTAGTCCCTTCCTAGCTAGCGTTAGAGTCCGATTAGTTGCTAGAAGTTAAAATATCTAGCTTTTCTAGATCTTTCGACTTTAGCTAAGAAGCTACTCGAATAAATCGATTAAAGAGGCTAGCCTAGATTAAAGTAAAGGTATACTTCGGGTATTTATCCGAATTCCGATCGTCTTAAGTTCGAATAAAAAAGCTAAGTATTTACTTCTACGGCTAATAGTAAGTTGAAATCCGTCTAACGTCCTAGTAGGCCCGGAAGGGTTTAGCGCGAGATTAGCCCTTTTCCGTCTAAACTATCTTAAAGCGTCTGAAGTAGCCTATAATTAATAGGGCTTGCTAGGATTTTTAGGCGAGATAATCGAAAATTAGCTAGACGTTTTTTAATAGAGGAGTATTAGGTTCCCCTATTAAATCAAGAAGCTCAGGCCTATTTAGGCCACCTAGATAGGTAATCCATCTAGTTCTTTCTAGCTAGGGGCTAGGGTCGTCGAATTAATTAGCCTGGATCTTTTAAATCTCCTTGTTTCGAAAAGCGAGAATTTTCGAGTCGAGTTATTCCCAGCCCTGATCCTAGATACTAGGATCTAAAAATAGATCTTAGATATATTCTTTATATAGGAAAAAAAGGTAGAAGTAATAAGGGGTAGATACCTTGACTATGAATTAGAAACGAACGCGAACGCTCTATCTCTTTAACTACTTCTTCCTCGATAATCGAGCTAGACCTTCTAGGCCTAGCCCCGGGGGTAGGAAAAGGTTTCTCCGGGTCTACTAAAAAGTAGTTATGGCCGGGGGTAGAACGGAAGAATCGCTGGCACGCGATTCCTGATTTCTAGGGGGTTTCAATCGACGCGTTCTTCGAAACCCGACCTTTCCTCCTAGGATTCGTCTAATCGTGCGATTTCTTAAGGTGCCTTTATATACTCGATATATCTCTAGTAATATAGTAGTAGTCTTAGCACGCTAGCCCGTCTCGATAAAGGGCTATATTAGAAAAGAAGTAGGGAAAAGAATCTAGAATCGGGACCTCCTTTCGTTTAGTAATATCCTAGACTAAATAAGGATATTTAGTCGTATCTAAAAAGATATTTTAACGTTCTTTAAGTAGAAGTTAATATGGTTTTTAACGGAAGTAATAGTTAATTCTAGAAGGTAGAATGCTAGTCTTACAACCCTTATAGGCTAAGAAGCCGGTATCTCCTAGTACGCTAATAAACTCCATAGTATTTAATAGAGAAAAGTCGATTTACTATCTAGTTTTTAAGCCTAGATTAAAAGATTAATATTTCGTTAAATAATAAAGAGAAGAAGAAGAAGAAAGACGAAGAGACGTTTAAATAATTACTCTAGGCGCTAAGGGCGGTAAGATTAAGGCTTAGTACGGCCCGTTATTAATCCCGTATCTTAGTACGATATACGGAATATTAACGCGGTTCCTTACGCGTATTTCTTTATATATTTACTTAACGCTATATCTTGACAAGGTTAATAGATATTATAATATAGTAAGTTCTTTATAATATACTTTTAATACTAGGCTTTCTATATATATAAGAAAATTAAGGTTTATAGTATATCTTCTAGTATAAATAATTAAATTCGTACGTATCTTCTTTATATACTACTAGTAAATAGAGAGTTTTTAGTAAGTACCGTTACTTTCCGTTCTAGATATATATATATAGGTCTAAAAATAGATATCTAAGTATAAATATAGTTATATAATAGTAGAGTTACTTAGTAATAAAAGGATATTCTCACGTACTTATTCTACTACTACGAACTTCCGTATTATTCCCTAGAGTATATAGATAACTTAGAGTACTACTAAACTAATTATATTAAGGAGCTATACTAGAAGTACCTTAGGACGAGTTATTAGGCTAAGCTAGCTACTTTACCTCGAGAGGTATAGTAGTAAGTATATGCGAGAACTTATCTCGTTAATAACTTCGGCGATACTAAGCCGATTTAAGTAATTTTTAGACGATTAGAAAGGCCTTAATCTTAGCTTTAAAATATAGTCCTATTTATAAGATAACGTGGAGGTTTACTTTCAGGACAAAGGTTCGTGTTTTAGCGCCGGGAAGGCCTTTAAGGTTTTGAATATTAATAATCCCCGATTTTAGAAAATTAATAACTTTACCGTACTAGGCCCGATTAGGAAGCTAGTAAGCGCATTTTCGAGCGCTAAGCGCGCGCTTTTCAGCGATATTAAAATTACGAAAATCGGACTAGGTTTAAAGCGCATCTGATTTAACTTTATAATTCTAAATTAGACTTGACTAAAACTTAGTACGCCGCAAATTAGATGCGGGCGCATCTGATTTGTCTTTATAAGATAGGCTAAATTCAAATTTTAAGCTAAAACGGACTAAAACTCGCTAAGCTACTAGCTCCCGAAGTTAAAAGTTTTAAAATCGAGAAAAAAAGACTTTCAACTTTAGGAGCTAGTAGCTTAGCGAGTTTTAGTCCGTTTTAGCTTAAACTTTAAATCTAGCCTATTTAGCTACTTTATTAGTAATATATAACGTAATATTCATAAATTTCCTATTAGGGCTAGCACGAGCTGGTCTAAGTACATGTCCCTCTATACGGGCTACTAGAGCTACTAGGGCTATTAAGCTATAGTCCCCGAATTACCGATGTAATTATAGGGATATAAATAACTTTAATAATAAAGCTAATAATTAGGACTCTACTAATACTTAGATTACTAATTTACTACGAATTTATAACTTAGATAATAGTAAAGATATAGATAGCTTAAATAATTAGTAATAAAGAGGCTATTCTAATATTAGACTTAAAAGTAAGTATTCTATACTAATTAATAATATAAGGAAAGATAGAGGCTTAATTAACTATTTATTTAAGTAATATATTTAAGATAGATCTTATAAATAGTAGGGCCTTACTTCCTAGTCCTAGTTTTAATTTAATACTATTATCCTTAAATACTATTAAGATATAAGTAGTAGATATTAATAATATAAGTTTAATAAAGTAAATTTACTTTATATATAACTAATCTCTAATCTATAATAGAATAAATAATATCTAATAAACTCTCCCTTTATTAGTAGTAAGTTACTAAGTAAGTTAAACGCGCTAAAAGCTTTAAAGCGGCTTATAAGGAAATATACTATTATTATTAAGTAAAAGGAGGAGTAGCCTATTAAGCGGGTAGCCTATAAATCTTAGATAATAGAAGATTTATAGGAGGTCCTTAAGCTAATAGATTATATTTAGTATAAGAAGGGTAGAGTAGATATAGTAATATAGCCTAATAAAAAGGATTAATACTAAATATATAAGAAGTAGATTTAGAAGAGGGCTAATATAGTCTTAACTCCTAAGGTAGGTCCTATTATAAAGCTAGGAGAGGAGTAAGGTAGCTTAGGTAGTATTTATATATAGTAATTACTTAGCTATTAATAACTATAATTAGTAAATATTAAATATAGAATATATAAGTTTATATAGCCTTGAATTTAGTACTAGTAATAGCTAAGGCGGTAATCTTAATAAAGGTATAGAAACTAATTTAGATAATATATAATAATATAGTAGTAATAATAAATAAACTAGGAAAACTATTAAGAGTAATAATAGAGTAATATATATTTAATAAATATAATATAATTAATTTAAGCTAGTCGCTTAATATAGTATATATATTATAATATAGACTCTAGTATAGTTATATAAAGTATAGTAACTTATTAATATAAGATAGCGTATTTATATACTTAAGGTACTATTCCGTATTAACTTTATCTCTTATACGGGGATATAAACTTAGGTACCTATTTATATATTTTATATTAATAGTAGTAAATTACAGGTTTCTTAGTTTACTAATATATCCTTTATAATAGTAATTCTTAAGTATTAGATAGTATAAACTTAGTTTATATACTTATTAACTATAATTATATTATTAACTATAATTATAATATATCTATTATTAATTTATTAGTTAATTCTTAAGACTTACTTTCTTTATAAGCTTAGTCTCTTATATTTAAGTAGGTTATTTATAATAGTTAATTAACCTTTTTACCTTATATTTATAATAACTCTTCTCTACTTACTTTACTAATAGTTAGGCTACTACCTTTAAGTAGAGTAGAGTAATTAGAATATAAGGGTATTATATAATAATATAGCTGTTAAGTATTATAAATAATATATATATACTTATATATAAAACTCTTTATTCTTATTAATAGTAAGATTAATTACTATCCTTCTCTTTTAAAGGGTATTCCCTCCTCTATATATTATAAGTAAAGGGGTAGTATAGTACTATTATATACTATAAATACTACTTTAATAGTAGTACTATATTTCTAACTAGTCCTTATAAATATATTTAAATTAGTATTTAAATATATTTAGTTAGATATTTAAATATAAATATACTACTATAATATTTATATTTAAATATGAATATTATCCTAGTATATTCGAATATCGATGAATTTATTACACTGCAGAGGTAACAGGCCGTTGGAAGATCGGTGCCTCTCCCGTTAGCGCATGCTTTAGACTGTTGGTGTCATCGCCTGTAGGCCTCACGATTTGCGGTTTCCCTCCCCTAACCCAGCGCATAGAAAGGACACAAGAAGTGAGATGGCGTCCTCATTGTTATCGCCAACTCAGCTACATGCTCTCTTTGACATCCTAACCCACCACGAGTCTTACTCGGAGATCCAGACTCTGAAGAACCCGGAGGCGATCGCCAAATTCGGACTTCCACTTCAGCCGGAAAACCCATCGGATTCATCTTCACCTTTACTTCAAGTACTTCTTCAGAAGTTCATCACAGTACTTCCTGGTATTCGGGATGTACCTCCAGATTTCTGGCAGTCAAATATCACGGGTCTCGCCACCGCCCTCGACAGTGCTAATCTGAGCGAGAGCTACGACAAGGGTTCTATTGGCATTCGAAAAACCTTGTCGACGGCTATTGCATCCATAGTAGAGTATGTCTCAAGGGGTGTCCTTGGCGGGTACCCAAAGACTGCGATGAAGAAAGATGGCAGATATGATACGTCCAACCCAGATGAGGTAATCGCGGCCTGGAATCAGTTTCTGCAACAAATCATATATGGAGATATGCTAGAAAAGATGGTTGCGAAGGCTGCTAAGACGGATAAGCTCACTGATCACGAATCATTGGTCCAAGCTGCCCATGAATACGCGTTTGTGATGTTTGAACCCAATCAAGTACCGAGTTTGGTAATCCATCGGGTACATCTTCTGACTGGTCGCCAGCCTTGGATCTTTCCTACACTACATTCTCATCATGTCGCCTCGAGGACAGTCGATGTTACCACTATTGGTTAACGCACACAATCTGTCCCCGTACTTCCTCATTCGCCAAACCTTGAGAGTCGGAAACGCAGCGTCTATGCTCAACGCCATGGTGAAGTTGATATTAGCCAAGATGAACCTGAGCACGGTCACAACATGGTTTGGTGGTCAAGCTTCGGATTCTGGCATGAATCTACTACAACAGTGAAAATTAGATCCCTTGCTTATGCACGCACTTTCAGAGGCTAACTTGGGAAGTAGAATCCTATCCCAAATCCTAAGTGGAGATATCAGCGAGCTCGTAAAGCAAGCGAAAACTATCGAACAAGACAAAGAAGCACCCAGTAAAGCTCATTTGACCACCTTGAAAGATTATAGCTCCAAGCCCGCCGAAGAGCAACAAGTCATCCGGGGATTCAGCGGTATAAATCCCATGCACTCCAAATTATATCGCACTAATCATTGCAAAGAAACCAGTCCAGAGTCTCTGACCCTCGCCATCTTATCCAGCAACCCTAGCCTCCCAGCTCTAAACTCAAACCAACAAACCCTAGCACTCTCCTACCTCAGCATCCAACTATCCATCCGTGACAGAGAGCAACTCATCACTGTCCTCTGTCGTTCATCTCCAGACCTACTGACACAATCCATCCGCACCATAATTCCAGCTTACGACCCCATAATCCGCGCGCTCCACAATGCCGCAGATTTAAGCGGTGGTGTTTCAGATCTCGAAGCCTTTCTCAACGATCTGATCAAAGTGTCCACTATCGACGGCAAGAGCAAGGGTGCAGATGTGAAATTGCCCACTGTCGAGGATTATGTCACCTTGTTGCAGAAACATCAGGGGAGTTCGCACAGATTTATTCATCAAGTACTCAAGAACGGGAAAGAGCTGTCGGTATGGTATCACGGCTATGCGGCCCATGCTGCAAAACAATATCAACAAAAGTCATCTCTCGTTCTCGATGATAATGAAGGAGTAGGTGCAGCAGCTGCAGGTGATTTCACCCCAAAGCTACCGACCCTGCTATCCACCCTCTCAGAACGGGACAAAACGGCCGTACTACAAGAAATCGACGCCCACGCGTCATACCTATCCTCACTCACCACCGCTTCAACAGATAGCATGAAAGCAACCATCCGCAATCTCGCCGCCGGGAGATCCGAAACCTCGAAAGGTCCAGGCATGTATCTTGCCAGATGGCAATCGCTGATGGACGAGACACCCATCACTCCAGCCACCTCGGGTGGTCCTGTAAGGTCTGGCAAGAGCGAGAGTGTGAGACTCGCTACGGCTGTGGATATTGATGGGAAGGAGAAGGGAGATGCCGCGAACGTGGAAGAGGTGGACAAATCTGTTGCGAATCCGCCGGATGTGGGCAAAACGGTCGAGCTACTTGCGCCTAGGTTTAAGGAGATCTTGAGGGGGTTGGTCAATTCCTGAGGATATGGCTGATAGAGTGGCGATACCGCGGGAAGTATGAAACCAAGGCCATCAAGTGACACTACGGTTTTCTTCATAAGAAGCCATTGCTTCACTTCTCTCTCTTAAGCCAAGCTATCACAGACAATGTACACAAAAATCAACAAAGTATATGCTTTCGATCACAACCATAGTATACATTTAGAATTATTGATAGTCGAGGTGGAAAAGCATTCTCATCGATGTTTATACACCACAACGAATCAGGCTCCGTAACGGTTGTCTTGCAAGGACACCTCCGCCTGTGTTCCACCTAGAGCCTAAGGAATCATCTCATTACTATTCTGCCGTGTAAAAAGCGCTGCCTGAAATCTCGGTACTGTGGGTTGAATTATATTGGTCTAGGCCTGACTTCACGAGTATCACGCACCCATTATCGTGATTACTCAAAGCTTGGCCGGAGTGGAAGTTTATAGTGGTAGCCTTCCCATCGAGGAACTTGAGCCAATGTCATGGCATATTTGAGAGCAACGTAGAAACAGTGGCTAATCGCATTGGTCATAAAGCACCACGCAATGTTGGTAGACACACTGAAATCGAGTCGTGCCTTGATGGATAAATTGGTAGCATGGTGCTTAAGCGTATTGAATCGCTGAGATTGCTGCGCAACAGAGACGTGGATTGTTGAGAGTTTGACCACATCGCTGTTTGTCCCATAGAAAATTGACAGAGGCTGCAGGGATGATCGACTAGGTAGGGAACTTGTGACTGACCGTTCTTAGGTAGACTAGCTCACTTGTGTACTATTCGGCCAATGCTCGAGGCCAACCCTGGACTGTAACCGCCGAAGACGGCTCTTGGATGACTGCGACTTGGCTTCAGCACAGTGAGCGAAAGCCGTTGAGTTGTAGCGGCCATGTCACGTAGGTGAAGAAACGGCCGCAGCCTAAGAACGATCATATGATAGCCCTTGCAGCAATACCAATAGTACACAGCTAGTAGCTGAATATGGTGATCTGAGGTAACCTGTTGTAGAAAATTATCCTGTCCAGAGACCAATCGAGGACCATGACCCATCCATTTGTGTGCCGAGGTACTGGAGATACCGAGTAATTTATGTGAGAGGCCGCAATGTATTCGGGAGTAGGCATAGAGGATCGAGCATCGGGCGCCGATCATATGGGTGAAGATTGACGATTACACTACATCTCCATGCTCGCAGTCAAGTCTTTTCAGCAGTATGTGGAGCGAAGGAAGAAGCCATGTGCGGACTAATCGTGGCAGATTAGTGGCTCCAACGAACCCTAAGAGAGCTCTCCCAAGATATGAAGATCATCAGTAGCAAATGTCTTCCATCGCGATCCGTTCTGCTTGCAAAATGGATCTAGGAGATAATACTATAAGAGGGAGAGGAATAAGTAGTCATAATAAGCATGCTGCTCCAGCTCAGTCGCTGGTATTTAAAGGGTCTGGCTTCCCTCTGATACTGGGTAGACCTGAGGCGTGATAGGAGAGACCTTAGGCCCTTATCAGGGCACCGCCGACTGATCACGGGTGTGAGAACTTCTCCTCAGGTTCGAACAAAATTTAAAGCCACTCATGTCCATAGCGGCCAGATCTTCCAATTCCTTCTTCCAGCGCCCTTCAGGTACACCCAGTCGTCGCGTATGCTCAAAGAGAATGTCTTGCTCTGGCTCCGAAACCCAATGCTTTATTATGATATAACCAGGACTATCCTGTGAATGTAGTTAGCATACGGTACGCCATTTCAGGTCAATTTGTGGTATGAACTTGCCGGGTCCCACTCCCACGGTAGATCATACACATCTAGCGTCTTGGGATCGACATGCTCCTTGTGCACCTTAATATAGGTCGGCCTTGAGATCTGCTTCCACATCCTGCGCGCCCATTTGCATACCTCCATGTGTCTAAGGAACCCTACCATGGTATACATCCTTTGACACTCCTGATATTCGTGATATTCGAGCTCAGTCTCCCAGAATTTCTTTCCGTAATGCCGCCAGCATCCGGCGCACGAGACACCCCATTGTATCTTTCCGATAATCAGTGTAGGGAATCGAATGGCAGACCTGAAGCGGCGAGTTTCGCTAGTGAAAGAATTTGGGCCACGGATATATGGAGGAAATGGTGGCTTCGCTATTCGACGGGGTTCACAATAGCGTCTTGCCCTCCAGTCCTGTCTCTCGTAAGCACCCGTCCATGAAGTTCTCGATTCCAACATATAAGAATCCACGATCCTTTGACGATCATGTAGATCCACTGCTGCTGTCCGCGCTGCCCACATGCCGACCAGCCACGTTCGACTCTTGTAGGTTGTTGGCCCATCCTTATTAGGGCCCCGGCCCAAACCTGGACCGTGTGTCTTAGATCAAACCCCATATGATCCAGGCAGAGTGAGCATGGCCGGCCGTTGCAGCAAAGCATTATGCGTGAGCTCGAAAGACTCCTTTGCTTGCGTGTAGGATATGGGCAGGGTGGAGTCGGCTTCGCAAAGGCATGTCCAACAGCAGCGATAGCAATCAGGAAGGAAGAGGAAAGCACCGAAAGATCCACATAGAAAGCAGTCAGGACTGCATAGCTCACTGTAGAGGTGGATTAGCTTGAAATGTCGCGCCAATTTGGTGCTGAGCATAGCTCGGAGGGCGTCAGGGATATGAGTGATGATATCTCTGTATCGAGGAATGCTGTCAATGACGGACATTGCGCGCTGGTTGACCAGTCGAAAGTTGGTCAAAGTTTGGAGGTCGAGGTCCTCGAGAATTTGTTGCATCGTCTCAAGGGGAAGTCTGTCCAGCTGGCTGAGGGACTGGGTCAAAGCTCTGTCATTGGAACAGGAAGCTCGACCTGAGGCGGACGACTGATCTAGGGGGCATCGTCGCCGTAGTTCATCGACATCAATGACAGCACCATCGAGGTCTGTTCGGACAAATGTAAGATCTCTCAGCTTCTGTACAGATTGTTGGTCCACCTCGATGGGCTTCGCAATCGTCGAGCCATCCTCTGTGCTTTGGCTCCCCGGCGTCAAAGCGTCCACCATCATAGTAGTATCATGAAGGATGGATGCCATTAAGGTAGGCAGGAAATTGTAGTCGCTGGTCTGAGTCAGCATTTAGCCGGCAACACTAAGATCAAACCATTCTAGTTGCAATGGCCCCGGAATAATATTACCCCGGGCTTGCCTCTAAGCTTGGTTCTGTATATATATCTGTCAACACATTATTGGTTTCCAGACTTGTGTAAACCACATTGCTTGGGGGCATACCTACAAGGATCTCTCGGTGCTCCAACCCGACGACCCGTAAGGGCTGTGGAGTCATATCACTATTCTAGTATTCGAGAGAAATGCAAACATGACTGGAGAGGGTAAGGGTACGAGATGACGCTTCGTGGACGAAAGTGTCAACAGACCAGCTTCTCAAAGACTTCGCGTCGCATCCACTTCAACGAATAATGTACACAGAAAAATGTACACTACAGCCATTTGATTAGCGTCTGGGTTGCGTACAGAATCAGTCCAATGGACCAAAGTTAGCTGCGATAGACTTGACAGAGAGTAAAGACTTGTCAACAATTATAGCACAGACGGTTCAGGAGCGCGAAATGAAAGCGATGGCACCATTCATGCGGGTAAAGAAAAGGATCCCAGTCGTCCACAAAGTGAACCATTATTCAGCCCATTGCATGTACCGATTTTCACCTTCATACATACATACCTGCTCTGCCTCTCTCCATGTTGTCTCTTCTCACATTCTCGAAGATTCCCTTACTGCCCCAAGGAGTAAGTAGACCGAGAGTGGAGAAGTGGCGGAAAGATTTCCTGCAATGGTACTTCTATAGTATCGCAATAACTTGCAGCACCCCACGACGAAGACGATAGTTGTATGGAGAACAGTAGGAACTAGAAGGGCAAGTAAGTCATGAATGACACCAGAATCTCGCATGCTGCAGTGGGGCCCTAGTCTCATGTACGTTCATTCTGACTGTACCAGATCTTGGGTAATTAGCACCAAACAAAACCCAAGGCCAAAAAGGCAGCTACGAACCATCTTTGTCCTTTGATTACAGCGGCTCCGCAAAGTGTACTAAGTACCTTAAAACGCCCGAGATGGTTGCTACGTCTCATGTAAAACGCAAGCAAAGTTGCTCCAAAGCTATGGTTTGTTGGTCTGTACTTAATGCTTGGTACTTCTCAGGAAATATTAGTAACAATAGACTATCAATCTACTCACGATGTGCTTGTTCGACTAGTCGCTACGCAATAAAGGAGTTGCTTCTTCGTCAGACAAAGGAAATACCTTTGTCTTCGAAACCCTGGGACAATGACCTCCTTTGTCCTGGACTCGATTGTGAATACAATACCCTTTCAACCTTTGAGTAGATAGACTTGTCAAAAGAAGCCTCGAGTACATCAAGCCTTGCGCAAATTCAGAACCTCAGTTTTCATCACATACAATATCGAAATCATTACGTACGGATCAAGATCATATACACAACTGGATCTGAGCCTCTCCCCAAGAAATTCGGTTTCTACTATAGCCATGGATATAATCATGCTTGCGTTGAAACGCCCGGACGAAGAGCGTAAGGTGAAGCCAGACTTTAATCGCAGGAACCAAGACAGACGGGTCAAGCCAGAGCTGAAACGCACTGGCACAGAACGTTCGGCCAAACCAGGTGCATCCCGATTTGATAGCAAGATAGTGGGTTATACCCTGGTCAAGAAGATCGGCGAAGGCGGTCAAGGAAAGACCGAGGTCGTGAAGAGAATGAGCGATAACAAAATCCTCGTTCGCAAAGAGCAAAAGCATTTCCAGATGATTATAACTCCAGAAGGGAAAGTGCCCGCGGAAATGTACATCTTCGAAAACATCATTGGACCAACTTCCCCTTACAGTATCATCAAATTCGACCATTGCAACTACACAAGCCAAGGCTTGCAGACCCTGTATTTCGAATACTGCGAGAATGGAGACGTGGATCGACTCGTTGGTAAGGGGATTGGCGAATGTCACATATGGGACTGTTTCACCCAAATCGCAGATGCACTCGCATTCCTGCATTATGGCCATAATCGTCATTCAACCACACCACCCCGTGGCTGGCAACGAGTGATTCATCGCGATCTCAAACCAGCAAATGTCTTCATCCGACAAAGGGTTCACCCAACTGATAAGTGGCAATTTGTATTAGGGGACTTTGGTCTCGCAACACCTGAGGAGGAAACGTCTGGCTGCGGTACCGGTGAGTGGATCGGGCCAGAGGTCCCCAAGATGACTGCAAAAGGTGACGTTTGGAGTCTCGGCGCAATCATCCACGCTATCTGCCATGGTTACAGTCCGTGTGACCCGCCCCCTAAGGGCTGGCCTGGAAAGAGCAGTAATTGGTATTGGATGCCGCAAGCAAGGAATCCGAAGCCACTGTCCAGCAAGTACTCTGACGCCCTCAACAACGAGATGTTCCATTGCTTGACGGCTGACCCGGACAGAAGATACAGTAGCAGAGCATTGACGCAGTCGCTGGAGAAAGCTCGACGTAGTGCGTGCTACTGAAAGGTCTCAGTGTGCTACAGAACGGTGAGTCAGTTGTTGTCGAAACGTCCTACTACGTTTGGAATCAGCTTATATAGAATCTAGAAATCTGCCCTAATCCTATCTATTGGACAGACGTGATATTATTAGGCTATGGACCGTAACTGCATTGAAATAACAAGCTGACAACAGCGCCCATGAGCAGTGAGTATTTTGGACAGCAACTCATAGAAAATTTTCCTCAGTGTGTTTTCGCCCGGTCTCATCGGTCATGTGCATGTTTACCTCATGGCATGATATGATTGCCTGATATCATGGTTGCTTGTTATCATGATTGCTTGTCTATCTTCATCAACTTCTGTTTGCAGCGGTCATTCTTTCATGTATCTAGCCATGCAGACGTCTATAAAATAGAGGTCTGATGGCAATCAGCTTATACATGCTTTTTTGCCGTTCTTACTGTGCACCTTGCTACGAGACTTGTAAGCATTTTGATTGAACGGCGGTAAATTGCAATGATGCCACATCTGCTTTGAAAAATCAGGTATACTACACAACGTGTTCACAAGAAGTATGTTGTATATATATATATCGATGTCCCGGGTGGCTGCGGCTACTCAAAAGCTTGACCAGAAATCCACCGAACGCTAAACTCTTGTTCGATATCGGTGCTCCACTGTGGAAGCCAGGACTGGACTAGCTGGGTGGGCCAGCGAGCTTTTTGCAACATCCACAAAGATGACTTTATGTCTCAATGAAAGTATCATTGAAAGGCAGTCATTCGGTAGATATATAGCTTCTCGCCCGGTCAAGTGTCTGCGACGTGCCAACACGGACAAAGTGTCACGCCTCCTTGTTCGACAAGGTACCATGGGCCGCCTAGCATTCTTCGCCTAAGGACTCAAGGACTCAGTGACCTGGTAAAGATTTGACAACACTGTTCGCTTTGTCCGGGTGTCAGGGTCACAGACTCAACACCGGTGTTTCTATGTCCGGGTGTCATAGACTCATGCATTATATATTCTTCAATCATTGATACGACTCAGAACATCTTTTTCTCACTCAGTCAAGCAATATCAGTCACCTCATTACATCAACCCCTCGTCAGCAGCCCAGGGTATCTTGTCCACAGTCACACAGGTTGCCACCACCAAGATGCCTACCCTAACACCGTTGGGATATCTGGCCGTTCTTCCTCGCGAGATTCGAGATAATTTATACTGCCAGCTTGTTGCCTTGCGATACTACGCCAACGTCTCCAATTCTATCATCAGGCCTGCAGTGTTTGATGGGGTCCAGGACCATTCCTCATTGTGGCCAGAAGAGGTCCATAATGGTTCTACAGAGTGTGGCAGGCTTCAGGACCAATGCCCATCGTGGCCAGAAGAGTTTAATGAAGGTTCAGATGGTCTTGTGATACTCAGAGTATCGAAAACCATCTACGGAGAAGCTTTCCCCATACTCTACGCTCGAAGTCGTTTCGTATTCTTCACACAGTTGCTATATGGATATCAAGACCCATTTCCCGAATCTCTAAACACCAAGCTTAGAGATCGTCTAATGAACATCGAAATCACCTACTATATCGGGAGGGGCGATGCGGTGCATGATGCTTCTGACCGAGAAAGGATATCAGATTTTCTTTACTGTAGGAGAGACTCGGGACCTCTAGAAGTCTTCCAGAAAGGCGATGTTGTGAAAAATTCGATGATCGTGGAGCTACAATTGGACAGCTGGGCGAGCTACGCTTACAAGCTCGAGTTTTCTCCCTTGGTTTCCGCCATCAAGGACTTCACAATGTTCAATTCCGTAGTGATAAGGGTCAGAATCGCACGAGGGACGTACTGCCCACTCACTGGGACAAGTCGGGAGTTGGTCGAAAAGTTGGAAGCTGCAGAGGATTGGGAAGAGCTCTATCCGGGGCTCACGGAATCGCTGGCCATAATCGGTAGCAGCCTCGAGGCTACCTTGGGACCCTGCAGCGCTGTCAGCCAGTTGCTGTGGCAATCGCACGAGGTGTACAGACACATCGAGTTTCGTCCTCAGAATTACGTTGCTCGAATTTCTGAAATGGGCAAAGGTTCATCGGGAACGGAGGAGGCAACGACAGGCGATGAAGAGTCCATGAATACTAGGATATGCGGATCTTGGGATCAGGCATCACCTCTCTGATGCTAACCAATTTTTCTTGCTGTTGGGATCATGGAAAGGGAAGTGTGGAGCGAGGGAACAACTATAAGTCGTTTGAGGAGCGCTGGAAAGCCCTCGGAAAAATATCAAAGTCAGAGAGCATGCGCAAACCTAACGATTGTTGTCCGTGTGATTTTGATCGACAGCGTTCTTCCACTTGCGGCTTATATACGACGAGGATGATGTAGCACGGAAGACCGTCAATGTTGTAGTGTATCGAGAACCCTCCAAACACGATTGCATCCATCGAACAGTACACAGCGTGACTGTGAACACTTTCCTTCGGCTCCAATGTGGGCTGGTATTCACGAAGGAATACTCGTGAAATCCGCGAGCTCATTCATTGAATGCTTGACATGCGCGTCCACTTGAATTCGACCGATGACCCACTACCTAGCTTAGGGTTCAAGCTCTGGGAATCCAGAATGACCATGCTATTAGGAGGGTCGCTCGGTATATGAGGGTCATTGTCATTCTTGCTAGCGAGCTACGTAAACCTATCTTGCATCGGTGGTCTGTAGCCCAAGAATTTGGTAGAGCTCTTGATGACCGTCTAAGCGTGGACACCTTTTGCGGCGTTTCCGCAAAGCCAAAGATAATCGTGGAGGCAATGGAGGAGCATATTGGCCTTATGATTGACAGGATGGTCCATTGTGAAGGTGACGAGCTCATCGAACAGCTTCTATACTGTAAGTCCAATAAGTACCAGGCGCTACCAACGCTACAATGCAGAGGTACTGTTAGTGTAGTATGAGAGACTGAAGAGTGGGGATATCAGTATACCTAATTCTGGATGCAGCTTGGCGATACCTTCGAGTAAAAGACGAGTTTTTCTGTGCTCGTCCGCGATTTCAGGCACTCGTGCAGTGATCTTGACCTTGTGCTACATGAAGGGTCGCGCTACCTCCGTAGCACATGAATCTTGATGGTGGCAACTAAATTTTTGCGATATGATGTTCCTGGAAGTTGACAATACACAAGGGGAGAAAGAGACGACCAGACGAGCATTGTATTGAAGTGAAAGTAATAACAAAACCCTTTCCATGGAATTATAGCTGCCCGCTTCAAGCTGCCGCTAGGCTTCGGTATGGGACAGCTCATCTGAATCTGAGACCTCAAACCAACGCGGCTCAGGATCAGGAGGTAATACGATTAAAGTAGGATGCCACAAAGATACGCTCTGACCACCGCCCATGACGCACTTATCCTTTACTACCATGCCACGGCAGAACCCCTCAACCCCACACCATTTCCTTGGCACAAACCGGTTCCTGGAGTAGCACCACACTTCTGCCAAGTATATATTCTGTCCACCTTCCTCTGCCTCCTCCTTCTTCTTCTTCACCCACCCATTCTCTCCCAAACCTCATCAATCCAATTCCAAAAGCCCACAACAGCCATCCATCCAACCCACCCATCCCCTGACCATCAAGATGTTCGGATTCGGTCAGTCCTACCATCCTCTCCCCCTCCACCCCAAGATCCATCACCATCGTGCAACTCCAATCTAACATCATATCGTGTAGATGACGCCCAGCAAGCCCAACAGCAAGTCTACGACAATGATGGCAACCCCCAACAGCCCGACAACCAAGGCAGCCTCGGGCACGAAGTCCTCGCCGCCGGCGCCGGCTTCATGGCCATGAGGCAGTACCAGAAGCACGAAGAAGAGAATGGTTTATCCCCTCCGTCCCTCCGTCCCTCCCCCCATCCCTCTTCATTCACAACCACACCTTCCCACCCCTACGCATGCAAAAGCGCTAACACCGAACCCTCCAGGCGTCGCAGAAAACCATACCGTAGCCAAAGACGTCATGGCCGGTTTCGCCGCCGGCGAAGCCGACAAGCTGGTCGAGACCCACGGCGAGAACTTCTACGACCGCGAGAAGTTGCGTCACGATGCCAAGGAGCAAGCGAACAGTGCGTATGATCAGCAGTATAGGGTCCAGGGTGGTGATGGTGGAAATTATTAGGAGCTTGGACTTGTGGGAGTGATGGGGAAATGAAAAGCATGGGAGGAGGTGAGGCTACGAGATTATGATGATATGATGTGGCTATGAGCAGCATGCGTACACAAAGAGGCGATATGGCGATGAAGGATGGATTGCCACTCCACTCCAGCTTAGCTAAAACCTAGATCAAGTCTGTCTCATGTTGCAATTCACGCATTTGCCTGTGAGAAGTCGCAATAAGGATCTCCGTCGCACTGTAGCTACTTTGTTCCTTGAGTTGGCCTGCCGTACCGATCGTTATTTCCGGGCCTGCAAAAATCAATAGCTACAATGACGGCTGCTTCTGATAGGTCTGACTCTACACACGATGTTGCACTATCGGCTATAGTCCGGGCTTTACAAGATATTGCAGCGGAAGCAATGGCGTGGATGATCATGAGTGGCGAGGAGTGCAAATTCAATTCGGACACCAACACTATCACTGCGAGCCCCTTTCTGGTCGATGCCTCTACTCCTAACCCGCCCTTAGATACCCCCAATGGTATAAACCAGGCTTCGGGTCCCTTTCGTAATGTACTGTGGTGTCCAGAGGGTTAGTTGTGAGCGTGACAGGGATTATTTTGGTGCGTCCTCTCCAAAATAATCCTTGTCGCGCTAACAATTAATATCCTGAATACATGGTACGACTCTTGCACCCCTGTTCATTGCGCCGAGCCTCCTTGCCTCCTTGCCCTTCTGCCATCTATTGAACCTTGGCAACCTTGCGAACCACCAGGCCCGGTACTCCGTATTGTCCCACTCGAGCAGTATATCCAATACTCTTAGTAGCTGAAGCAGTGCTACCCATGTAGAGGTGCCCAAGGTATTCGTTTTCGCTCTTGGCTTCGTACAGTGCATAGAGGTGGACGTCGTTGTTGTGGATGGCTAACAGGGGTGTCGTGGGTATATGTTCATTCTCTTAACCTTTCTCCAATAGCATCTGTCGCAATGCATTGAGACCAGCGCTCGGCCACGTGGCCAGCTGGGCGTCTCATCTGGGACCACCTGGACAAAGGAGGGACAGGAGAGGTGGAGGTGGGAACCCATTATAATGTTTGCAAGAGAAAGTGAGAGAAGATTATGAGGGCATACATCAATGCGAAAGCAACACCACCGAGGATCCAGCTATGGCTTTTTTTCCATCAATTCATCTGCCGAGATCAATGATACACGCACGATTCTCGACAGTGTGCCAAGAATAACTTCTCGAGGAGTGCTCCAGAACACAGTTTCTTATATAGGAAATAGAGACATCAGCAAAAGGTTATTGTACGGAGGGTGCCAGAACTTCAGGTAGAATCTTGGCGCACGCCTGGCCTGGTAGAAGCAAAACGTGGCTCTTTCGACAGGGTGAGTGGTTCCTTCTTCGCCGTCCACATCAGAGTAGTGTCTTTTGCTGCTCAGGCTGGCAGCCGTATCATTTTGAAAAGTCGATGCGACTTGGGGTGTCCGGGATGGTATCGGATCGTTAGAGGGAGGCGACAGGTCATTCGAGGGAAGTGATCAGTATAAGCTTAGAAGGAAAATTAATGATGATAAATGCGTCAGTATACTTTGCCTTCCTAGGAAAGCTTTTGCTTATAATCTATACTAGTACTCCGTATGGTGCGGGTATCTCAGAGAAGCTCATAAGCACTAAGTAGATAGAGCGGCCCATCGATCTGGCGCCTAACAAGGCTTACATGATTTACAACATAGTGGCCTACCTTCCTAGGTACATGATTGGTGCCGACTTAGTCTTGCGCAGCTGAAGATTTCTACCCTCAAATCAAATTTCCAAACGCCTTCACTCTCTCTCTTAAATTCCGAGTCAGAGACACTATGTTAGCTGCTCATGATTACAGTGCTGCCTCCACGTCTGACGGACTGGAATTGAAACCAATAAGACAAGGCTCTTACGCATATCGTTACGGGGAAATGAAAGACTCAATGGCAGAGACTCAGGACCGCTTGCATAGTGACAACGAGGATTCGCCATCGGGATCGACCCACAAAGTGCGAAGGATGACACCTGAAAGCCCTGAAATGCCTCCACCCATACCGGTCAACACCAGATGCTGGCCTACACAGGCTAGGTAACTGAAGCAAAGTACTCCATTGAGCCACTTAGCAATGATCGGGAATATTCTCTTGAGCCTACTCCCTCTCATTTTCCTCGGTATCGTACCCACGTAGCCCTTTAAAGTCTCACAGTGCTCACATTGGAGTTATTTGCTGACTGCTCATAGTCATTAGCTTTTCTGCTCTGGCACTAGATGGTAGAGATCGGTCAAGTTGGGGTGACAGCATCATCGATGCCAGTCAGTACGGGACTACATTATTTCCCATCATTTTTGCTGCAATAGCGGGCCGTTTGATGAAAGTCATCGCTCTATGGAGGACGGAGAGAGGGTCCAGCTTGGGGGTAGGTATCGATCATACTCGAGCTTCCAATGCTGATAATGTTAGGTCATCGAACAACTTATCGGCAGTCAGAGTTTGTTTGCTACCATCGAAAGGTTCCTTATACTGCGGCAATGGAGCCCGTTCAGCTTGATCGTCATCTTGCTCTGGGCTTTGTCGCCTTTGGGCAGCCAGATGTCTCTGCGTCTATTAGTTCTAACTGATGCGGATGTTGTATCGCAGGCAGACGTGCGATATTTCAACACATCGCTTGCTACTTCTTGGGAGTGGTATTTCGACCATGATACGAGCGCATTCGCATACGACGACATTTTAGACAAGAACGGCGCCGTTGTACGGTCCTTGATAGGCGCAAGTATGCTTACATCCAAAGATATATTAGACTCTCCTATGGATCAGTGGGGAAACGTAAAGGTCCCACACGTGAATGCGCACGATCTTGATGCCGGACCAGATCGCAGCACCTGGATCACAGTCAATAGCAGCTCTGATAGAACTTGGGTGTCTTTAAGCGGTCTTATGGTTGCAGGCTTGCCAGCTCTAGGAAATTCAACTTTCATCTTCGAGACCGCTTACATTGAAGCAACCTGCGCAGACCACATGCAAGTCTCTGTTCACAAGGAGGGGGATATGACCGCGAGTCTCAAGTCGATGGGCTTTGGGGACCTCCAGGTTCACCATAATCTATCCGCAGCCTTTGCCAGCTCTGAAAAAGTGCAGAGCAAAACAGGCATTGATAGCATTAAGAGCTCGACTCTCTTCCTAGATACTCTCTCAAAAGCCCCATCTGCGTCCCAATTTTTCGACACAATCTCTCAAAACATGGTATACGTGTCCCGGGCGTGGTCGATGGCAACATTTGATTATTCCAATCAAAAGCCTAGATATCCATTCTACGACTTGTATAATTGCACCCTCACGTATCCGCGTATTCAAGGCAACATTTCTTGCATCTCACATTCCTGCAGTGTAGATCAAGTGCGGCGATCGCCCGAAAACGCAAAATGGCAAAGCCAACCACCCTTTGCCGACAGTGAATTCCGTGCTATGCTGGAGTTCATTCCAGGCGTTTTAGGCTACCCAAACCCTGGAAACATCTCTACAATCGATCAATACCTTCTGGGCGCTGATTTACCGATGTCCTATGGCTTAAACCCCATTCGTGATGGATTCGAGGGTTTCTCGGGCGCTGAATTTGGGAAGAGAATCACCACCTTGTTGAATACAGTCTGGCAAGCCTCGTTGGCTCCGCACAACATCGGGCTCGGCGCGTCGGCGCTCGATGAGGCCAGATCGCAGGCTGGAGGGAGCCCTGTTGGTGTTGATGGTATCATACCCAATGCTACCACAAACGCTACTGTCCATCTCACACTCCCTCACGCACGGTATAGAGCCAATCGCTGGCACGCAGCCCTCCTCCTTCTCATCACTCTCATCCTCCAGCTTTGCGCCATCGCCAGTCTCGTCCTCGCAGCCAAGACCTCCGCACCGGATATCCTAGGATTCGTCTCGACATTGACGAGGGATAATCCGCACACGGCCGTTCCGGCCGGGGGCAGCGCAATGGATGGCGCCGAGAGAGCGAGAGCGCTCGCGGGCTTGAAGGTGCAGTTGGCGGATGTGTGGCCGTATGATGAGCAGGGATATGTGGCTTTTCGGAGCGTTGCTGATGGTGCGGATCCGACGTTTGGGAGCTTGGGGAGGAAGAGGCTGTATCAGTGACCTTTGTCTACCGGCCGTCGAATGACAGTGCAGTACTCGTGTTACCTGGATCGGGACTGGGGCCCATTCGATGGGGACCTTTCACTTAATACTGCTCTGCAGCAGCTTACTGCCGGTCCTTCTATGGGCCGACTGAGGTGCTGCTTGAGTTTGGGCTCGGCGCCAGAGCGAGAGATTACAACTCAACGGCTCTTAGCTGTACTTTCGGTGACGCAGACCCGAAGTGAGGATGCTGCCTAGCTATAACACGAGGCCTCAACCCCACGCTAAGGAGTGGTCAGGCGTCTTGCCCAGTCATGTGCGGCTGTATCAGGGTTCAGCAATCAAATGCTGAGCTGACAGCCCTGAGGTTGTCATCTCAATCCCCTTCGGCTTATGGCTTCCAATGGGTGGTCGCTTTCTGGCCTTGACGCGGAGCCCAACGAAGAGCTGTTTTTAGCTTCAAGTCAGCGGTGACAACCTCCGCTTTCCTGCTCACTGGTAGTAACAGGAGCTGGCTTTCCCCACCCTATCACTAAAGTAGGTGGGTCTTGAGTTGCCCTTCGTGAGCTTCAATTTCCGTTGGTACTCCAGCAACACCTCCACCCACTGATGCGTATCCGAATTCCACCATACATGGCATTGGTATTCGTTCCTGTTGGGCGCGAGTATGCACGATAGCTATATTGTACGGCGATATCCAAATGACTGGCTTGTCTCTGCGTTCGGAAGTCTGATCTGGACTGTTTTATGCATTTGTCTGCACCATAACAGACGAAACTCGGCTGGTGTATCTCTGGAATATACACTTATAGTGGGCCTAGATATTGAGATCCGTTGCTCTCAGGCTTCTGTTGTTTTCATGTATCTGATTTGCAGCTCCCAAAGCGTTATCTTTAATCAAGCAGTTTACGCTCCGATAATAGAGAAGAGCTACCAATATCACTCCACATGGAAGAAGCGGAGCAAGAGGGTACATTATTCCTCTAGGGTGAAGGTAGTCGATCAAACCGCCCACCATGATGAACCTATCAAGATCAGAGGGTAATCATGGAGGTGAAGGATATACGCTAAGTCCAAGGCGGAGCCTCATCTCAACCAGGGGCGCTCCAAGCCGCTGCGTTCATGTCGAGGGTCAGCTTTAAGACCCGCCATCGAGACAAGGCGATGTGCGAACGAAGGCGAGACCCCAATCAGCTACATCGCCTAACCATTGCATGTTTTGGGACAAGCATGCCACGACATGGAGTTGCCAAACAGACACGGACCTCACGCTCGAAGACAAGCTGCTCAGCCCTATACCTGCGCATGCATGCCTGGCACAATGCATATGCTCGTCACATCGCATCGAAAATGGTAGCATATGTACCCCGCATCATATTCCATGTATCCGTCGTCGCCATTGTGTCATTGGCATTTCGGCTTGCGGTACCATGACTCGGTGGCTCTCATCCCATCCTGTATGTTGACGTTTCTGTTCATATCCTAATCCTCGACCTGGAATAGATCAGCAGCGAACTCTACCTTGTGGAGCCGTTCCGAAGTACCCTAACCACGGTGATGGGCTTGGTTCTGGCATTGCGTGCCTTTCTGCAGGGACCCATCAGCAGACTGACATGCATGCTACCATGTCTACCAATCTCGCCTCACTCTATGATGCCGTTGCCGTAAACGACCTGCTGGTGAGCTTGTTTTGCTATTATACTTAATCTGTTATAAATCAAGGTACTTTACTTATGGAATATCGATCTTGACTTGCGGGACTCTAGCGTGCCAGGCCGCGCCGTTATTCTACGGGTCGGACGAAGTCTCCCCGACCGTCGGGCCTTTTCGGGGCGCCGGGGCCGGAAATGTCAAAAGATAGTGTACCAAATCATGTGCGGGACAGTGAGAGAAGCGAAGATCGAAAGGGGAAAGTGCTTTGTTTACTATGTAGTACCACCAACCGTTACCTTCACTCCACGTGCCTTCCTATGATCCTATCCCACGCACCCCACGCGCACATCGTCCAGCTAGTGGTGATTGGATAAGCAGAAGTAGCCCCAAGTCACGCGGGATGTCCTGAGGAAAGCCTTTGATTGACGGGATTAATAGGACGTTATGACGCTCAACGCTTTATAGCTCGCTCGGATGCCTGCTCTCTAGGCGACATTGTTCATTCCTTCCTCTCGGTTACCTTCTCACTTAGCAATTCCAACCTTTGCTCTTCCTCCTAAACATGCCGACCCTTCATCATGTGCATTTGACCGACTGGATCTATCACTGGAGACATCCGGCTTACGTCTGACTGCTGGCTGGCCGCTGCTCGAGTGATGAGCTATGTGTTTTGTAATGAAGCATATATACTCTTGTGGCCATATTGTCACAGATCAAATCCCCTGCGCGGGGAAGAGGTATGGCAGTTGCAGAGGCATCAGACTGGAGGAGAAACTTCATACGAGGCGCTGTCAACCGTGCGGTGAGTGAGCTGGATGACTCGATACTCTCTCAATCAGGGTGCAATGCTGATATGGAATTCCAGAGGCCGATTGTGAGGTGGGACATTCGGCGACTGCAGCAAGTGCATTTCAGACCGCACCGGGATCCCCCTGAGATGAGGGATTCCCCTTCGCCAAAGCATTCTTGGATTTCACGCACGACGCCCGTACCAATCCTTCGACTGATAGTGGGAGCAATGGACCACCGAGCATCATTTTGTACTGGAAATATTCATGGGTGATTGATACGGGGGCGAAGGATGTATTGTCTATATCTCCGTTTAAGACGGGGTCGTGTAGCATAAGAGCTGGGCACTCGGAAATGTAGACATAAAATCAGAGCACGCGGGCGGGCAAACAGTGCCAACTACGATATCGCACAGTACGGCGTACAGCGCATGGCGATTGGGATTTTTTTTGGCATTAGCGGTGACGCTGCCAATCGTGGTGTCGAAATGGAAAGGGTCGTAGGCGAGGAAGGTCGCCAGCATGCCCCTGCGACTAGGGGCGTAGCTGTTGGCGATATCAATTTATATATGCCTCAATGCTTCTCATTGTCTTTGCCGTAGACTTACAGAAGGAGGTGCCCCCTTTGCGGGAGGATAGGTGGCCCTGTTCCCTTCTTGCAAGCCGTAATTCCTTCACCCGGACCTCAGACCTTGACTTTGTCCACCAAGGCGAAAAGTCTGACTCCACGCCATCGAAGTTTACCGAGCCTACATACGACGATCACGGGATAGTCGAGCGACTCAAAGATGCCCCAGTATCCCTTCAACTTCTTTCCGGAAATTTCCATTACTGTCCTTGTCCTCCGCGAAGTTTCTCGCACTCACGACTACGATCACATCATTCCTCATCGACGTCGCCACATCATCACGCTCTGTCTTCTCCTCGTCATCAAGATTGTTGGGATCAACCGGGTTCGTGCTGGTAATTGAGTACGTGACGACGCTCTTCCTCTGTTGGTTCTTTTTCTTGATATCTTGCCAAACCCAGTCATAGACCTCGGCGCCATCTGCGTAGTCCAGGCCTCCCAACTGAACGACCACCAATGTTGCGCCCTTTGCGGCTCCGAATCCATGTCCCGTGGCATTGCACGCTGTGCTGGTGCCATGGGAGTCTGGGTCGCCATCCTCGCCCTCAGCTTGGCCTTTCGCCTTGGAACGGGGAGTCTGTAGGTACTCGACCCGGTCTACAGAGAAGTCCGATGTAGTGAGAGCATCACTTTTGATACAGAGCTGATTCCAACAACCCGAAGCCACCACCCCAACCAACACCATCCGCTGCTTCAGCACTACCTAAGGGACACGCAGGGTAGACGCAAGGCAAAAGGCTCGAACATATGAGGATTCCAATGTTAGATTGCCCTTAGTAAGCCACGACTTAGCCGTGACAACGATTTTGGTTGACCGGGATCCTTGAAAGCCATGAAGCTCGATACTCCGTCTTCCCCAGACAGGTAGATCGTATGGTGGAATGCTATAACTTGACTCTTTGTCATATTCGCTTCGTCTACCGTATATGTGCCGAGGTCGATCTTGGCATGTAAATGATGGCACTGATTCATTCGTTCCGAATCCGTAGTGTCACGATTTCAAAAGAATGCTTAGTCTAGACGGCGTCAGATACCTGCGGAAAACGTAGACGTGAAAGAGCTTGCAGAATCCAGCGGCCTTGTCGAGCGAGCTGGCCATGTAATACAGGCACGGCAGACCGATGATCTATTGTGCCAAGGATGAGAGATAACAAGCCCAATCTCATCGTCTTCGAAGGTCAATCTCGGAGTTAGCGAAGATGTTGCGACGCGCGGTCCTCGTCACACCGGATGCCATGTCGTATTTCCAACGTTGACGGTAATGATGGGTTACGAGTGAATACGACCAAGCCTGTGAGCAACGAAGATGCGATCATGTCCACTATTTGTGTATCGTAGTATGCGGTTGACCAGCTAATGTAGGAGGTCATTATTGGTAAGGACGACGGCAACAACAGATTACTACGTAGTTGTATGCTAGGATTTGCAGAGGACACGAGGAAGCCAATCAGCTTTCATAAATACTCGTACTGACTACAGGTACGTCCCGACGCTAGGGTTTAGTGTCTTGGCCCTCCTCCAAGAGGAATAGATCAGGATTAAATGATTAGTGGCTCCTCCCGCCGCCACTAAGCGACCGGACTTACTTGTACGAGTACGGCGGCACGATTCTACTAGTATGCTCCTTGCAGCCTGCTGAGCGTCGGCAACCAGCACCAAGCCTCATGGAGGTTGGTGTGTCATGTTTGAAAGATGAAACTGCAGGGAGCTTTCTGTAAAGTAATCTTAGCGCTCCTTGCTGAGTGGCCAAGAGACAAGCCCCGCTCGGTCCAGGAGCTTCCGATCATCGGCCGAGGCTCTTTTACCCGAGAGATGTGCGAGGCTACTTTACTAAAGTAAGGTAAGGTACTTAACAGCTTAATCTCGTCGGTACCAGCCAACCAATTTATTACTGATTACAAGCGCATTAGCCCCAGCGTAAAATACCTGAAAGGAAAGGGGTCTTAATTCTGCTACGGTGCAATTGAATCCGACGGTCAGCAACTCTGGGTCCAAATCCTGTCCGCTCCTTAATCCTTCAACGGCCGCAAGCATCGACAGGTGAGCATCTTGGACTATCTTAAGGGAGGTACCTAATCCCCCATCCTTCCTTCACCTAGCCGCCCGTTGGGCTCAGCCCCACGCATGCACGGATCCCTGCAGGCAGTAATAATGTACGGAGTACGGCTCAGCTTTTCAGCATCCCCTTTACTTTAACCCGCCGCTCCCTGCGACGTTCGTTGGTCTGCGCCCTGAAGGATCCCTGCGCGACTTTTAACCAGGCTCCATCATATCTGGCATGTTCATACCATTCATGCGACCACAAGTTTTCAATTGATCGATTTATCAAATGTCACTCCAGTCGTCTGCTTGACACCCAGCTTGTCGCGTCCTGCGTCAACCGATCGGTTCAGCGCTACCGCTTAGCTGCCCGTAGCTGCATGACACCTTCCATGGGTCGTCAGGCCCTCTATGGCTGTTTGGTCGTCGGCGCTTTGAGCGCTGAATCTGGTACCTTGATTCTGAATCGATTCATTCTCTCAGGTAATCTTATCTCTCATGCTGTTTCTACAACAACGACGTCTGCTAACATATAGTACAAGCTGGCGTTTACAAGTGAGTCGCTCGGCGTCCGACCGGACCGCATCACAGGTCAATTGACAATCTCTCCAGATTCCCATATCCCATAGCTACCACACTAATCCAATGTATAATCACCTACTTCTTCGTACTGGGGGCGGAGTATCCCTTTCGTATACTGCTTTCACTCCTGGCACCGACCGAGGTCCTCGGGCTGCCGGAGGTAGACCAAGAGGCGCTTTTACTCAAAGATGACAGTCGCCGACCATCTCCCACCAGATTATTGCGAGGCTTTTCTCCGCGGAGGTTGGGCTTTCGAAGTTCGGGTACCAATAAAGGATTGTGGGAAGTCATATGGAACGTCCTACCGCTTGCCATAATATATGTGCTAAAGGTTGGACTCGGCAATGCTTTTACGGTGTAGGTACTTTGATCGAGATCGCATACGAGGCACTACTAATCTGAGTCTGGGCCAGCCATCTGTCGTTACCCGCTTACACGTTGATACGACTCGGTGGTATCCCACTGGCGTTCGCGGTCAGCGCTGCGCTGAACAACGATCCTCTCCCGAATTATGCATCGTTCTCTGCGGTTCTGGCGACTTCGAGTTTCTTTCTCACCATGCTGCCCTTCACTGAGCACATTGCGCTGGGGAACCTGATCATAGGGGTCTCATTGTCCATTGCCGATGCTTTACTGCCGATCGTCATTCTAAGAACTTGCCATGAACGCTGCGAGGATGTTACATCCCCTGGGGACTGTGAGAACTCCAGCGGGAAGCAGCACATCATAACAACGAACATATCCCGACTGAGACAGGGCTCCACCAGTTTTTGGCCAGCACTAAGGCATGCATCGTTACTCTCGACGATCTTTCTGGTGCCGCTCCTATTCTTGTCTGGGGAATGGACCCGTATAATGGAGAACTCGTATGTTCTGGACACCCTCTGCCTACGGCTGCTATTCATATTCAGCGGCTTGCTTAACGGCGCCCTCCTGATTGTCACATCCCTTCTCGTTATGGCAGCCTCGCCGGTGACAACGAGCCTCATGGCAGCTCCAAGCAATGCAATATTATTCGCGGTCTTCGCGTTTGGTCATTTGACCCCTTTTAGCTGGATAGGAATGACTGGGTGTTGGCTTTTCAGTCTCATATTCGTCGCCAGTCAATTGAGAGAAGGCACAAACTCTGAACCGGCTCCGACTCGCAATCTCTACGCAATATTACGCAATGTGACTATAATCTTGGTGCTTTGTGTGAGCATACCGAGTATTGGGAGACTGAGCTGGGATCACGCGAGATCGCCCGTAACTACGGTGTTGGGTTGCGGAAATGGCGGTACTTCGGTGCCTGAAGCCGCTCACAGCAGACCGTTTACAACGAATAGCACGGTGAATGACGATTACCTGGGACCTCGACCCAACGTGGATACAGTTGCTGACATACCTCTAATCGTGGAACGATGCAGCGAAGTCCCTGACGGACTCGGCGTTGACGATGTGATCGAATGCTTGTCATTCTTGGCAGACGAGCAAGATCAATATCTGATTCTACCTGAGGCCGGTCAAGGCAAACGAGCCAGCGAACAGAACCCTCACAATTCTGCCGATAGCATGAAAGAAAGTGCGGAAGGTTTGCCGTCGCAGTTCGTGGAACCATCCTTGGCCCAAGCTGCGTCAACAACGACCATTGGCACCTGTCCAGGCCCAGTGATACCTTTCCATGTATACTGGACTGGCCCAGCAAGCTGGAGGTTCGAGCTGTTTGTCAAAGCCTACCTCTACACCCAAAATCTCCCCTGTTCTCGACTCTGGCTATGGCTGGACTCAGACGTCGACGCAAACGCAGTAGATAACATGCTTTGCGAAGATCCTATCTTCCAACGCTTCCGCCCACTCATATCCCGTGGCGACATTGTTCTGAAAGCCTGGCACTTTCCACTCCGCATTCCCCTCCCCATGGACGCCACGGAAAATACCACCACATCAATCCACACTAATCCTGCAGGCGACAATATCGATACATACGTTGCCGACAGCATAATCCAAGACAGCACCGGCAAATGGCTAGTCCTCGACCCCACATCCACCACCTTCTCTCCAGTCCAAGTTTCCGACGCTGTCCGCTTCATCGCACTCCATCTCCACGGTGGTGTCTACCTGGATATGGACGTACTACTCCTTCGCGACATGAGACCCCTCCTCCTTCCCAATCCTACCACAGGCCAAGTAGCATTTGCGGAACAGTGGGTGGAGCGCTGCCCGGAGTCTGATTACAACACAGCGGTCATCTCCATCCCCGCCAATTCCACTCTCTCCACCTATCTACTACGTGCCGGTGTGCGGATGGGCATGAATTTCCACCCCAAGGTCATTGGCCGCATGCTGTGGCGGGATGGTCGCAATGACGAGTTGAAGATGCTTCACAATGCGGTGTTCGACCCGCTTGTTACCAATCTACGACGGAAGGGCACGGGAAGCTGTACGGTGCCTTGCCATAAGAATTTCAAGAGCGCCTTCATGCGGGATGTGGATGAGGCGGAGGATGAATGGAAGGCATATGAAGGTAATGCGGGTTTGGTGGTGGAGAAGACGTGGCCGCCTACGAAGCGGAGTTTGCAGCATTTTTTCCGAGGGGCATGGGCTTATCACATTCATAATCAGGTATGTCCTTCCTTTCTTTACTCTATGCCTTCTACCATGGTTCCATTTACGGCTATCGAGATTGTGCAAGTCAATGTCTGGGTGAGTTTGAGTGGCTGACGGGTGGATTCTACAGTGGTGGAAATACCCGGAACCCACCAGTTGGATGGACGTCATTACTCGAGCGCAGGATGACTTTTTCGAAGGTCAGAGGACGAATGCGTATGGGGAGAGATGGGAGGGCCCGCCCGTATTGGGTTACGATAGAGATGTTTGGCCCTGATATAACATCAGGGTTTGTGCCGAAGAGGGAGACTCATATTTTCTCATGCGATTCGTCGATACCCCATCTCATCCAGACGGATGGATTCTGGAGCCATTTATTTATTATTTTCTTCTGTCCTATACGGAATGTTGCGAATTCATAATTCAGTGGACTGCAGTGTTTGCATGAACCATAGCCGGGCTCACACAGCCACCTGCGCGGTTTCACTTTGCCCGTTGATGTTTCACACGGATGTATTTTGCCATTGAGGCTTGCGCACAAGGCTACAACAGTAAAGTATCAGACTTCACCCGTGGCGTCTCCTCAGTGGCCAGCCACCTCAAACACATTGCCTAAGTACATGATCTGTTGGCGGCTCAGCATCCGCAGTCCCTCCTCAAACACAAGCCATAATCCCATAATCCTCCGCAAAGGATCTGCCTCATCTCCTCGTCTTTCAGCTGTTTGTCCCTCTCGTAGTCTCGAACCAAAGTGAATCCCTCGAATCCTGCCGCAATTAGACCTGTGCAACCCAATCTTACCTTGGACATGAAAAGGGTAGATAGGTCGCACAGAGAGAGGCTGACGTGGCATTTACGAATTACGAGAGAAATCCAATATGGCGGATATATCCCCGCAAGCTTACCTTACGCGGCTTCTACGAGTTACGAAGGGAGGGGCTAGTGCTGATCGGTACGATTTGTAGATTCGCATGGATAAGGTAAGCGATGCACATATACTCCAGCCAAAGGCGTCGGCGTCAGCGGTTAACCGAGCGAGGCAGCCATGTCTTCTACTACACAGTATGTATTGTGAAACGATGGCCGAGCCACCCCCTTGCCATCCATGGGTTATATATTAGAATTAGACTATATGTATTTTACTTTGTCGGTGCAACCCCACAGCTCCACCCTCCTGCATTAGCATCGCAACTTTCGTAGGATTAGAAAAGCTTGAAAGGTAGGTACGCCAGCTGATTCGATCCTTCGCGTAGTGTGACGGACGGGGGTTACAGCCTTGTGGGAAAGCTTACCAATGATATGCCATAATGAAATCACAGGGGGGCTTGGATGCATGCCGCAAGGCTTGACTTACTTTACAATAGTAAAGTACCTTACTTAAGGTAAGTACCTGCTTGAATTAACTGCTGCCTGGGTCTTGGTGGGGCTTGGCGTTAAGTTGGTAGTGTGGCGGGTGAGGCCGCTGCACGAAACAGTTCCAGATTGAGGAAGCGACGCGTCAAGGCGATGTGAGATGGTCGCTTGAGAATATTATCGATTCAAATTTCCTCTTTGAGTCCCCTCACATCTATGACACACTCTCCAATAGCCCCGCACTTCTTAGTTCTTACCACTCGTACGGCGAGTTTTCTACTTTCAGTATTCCTTCTCGTAGCTCGCCCGAGGGGTCGGAGCCGGGGTGTCGGAGTCGGGATCGGGCGGAGCTAGATCCTGATAGGTTGGAATCGGGTCGCAGCATGTCATTACTTTACTACTAGGTAGAATAGTCTCCCAAATCCTTCAATTGAGCCATACAGTACAACATCCACCGCTCTCTACTCTACATTACTCAGCCTTCAATGCTGAATGTTTCATCCACGCCCTATACCATGAAAAGCACACGACCGAGACATCAATAACATAAAGCCACATATGGGCATTTGGACCTATTCAATCCAAGACCCTCGCTCTTTGACTTTGCTGCATTCCTTTATCCCCATGCCAATCTCTGCAACGCTACTGAGACAACGAACGACCACGACGCTGCCCGGGCTCAACTCGACTGCTGACAACGGCTGTGATGGGTCGGAACAAAGACATCAATAACATTAGATCATCTCACTGCCATTGAAGGGCCCTCACCTGCTCCATCTTTCCCACCAACTTGCTTTTTTCCACACGCAACGCTGCTCCATTCTCGACCGCAACCACCGCGAACCTCGAATCAGACACCTCCAAAATGTATCCCCGACACGTGCAAGCATACGCTCGCTCGGCGACAGCCTCCCCAACCTCAGAGAAGACACCGCTGCCTCGCCCCCTCAGGTCCCCACACCGAGGCGACCACCACATCCAAACCATCCCCATATCCGAGCTCTCCGACCTGTCCCCCTTTTGCATGCTGATCCTGTCCATCATCCTCGTCATCCTCTTCCTCATCAAACAATACATCTTCGAAATGTTCCTCATGCGCCGCCTCTACAAAGCGAAATACACGGCCCTCAACGAAGTCGAGCGGCGGGGCTTCATCAACCACCACATAGCCGGAATGACCAAGGCCTTGATCCTCGTGGTGGCAGTCTACCCCTTCATCGACGTGGCCTTCCGGACCGCGACGCTGCAGACGAAGTACGCTAAAGGCAGCGTGGTCACCCTAGGGGATATACTGGTCGTGAGCGCGCAGATGCTGGTGGGCATGTACATTTTCGAGTTGATCTACCGGGTGAAGATCAGTCCGATATCCACGCTGCATCACATCGGGACCATCTTGGTGGCGCAGAGTGCCATCGCCATCAGTCTGAACCTGGATCACGAGCCAGACGCCACGGTGGAGTTCATTTTGTGTACAGTATGGGGTGAGTGATCTCGACCACCAAGAGCGTGGAAGGATAATACTGACGTTGAGTGTTTGCAGGTGCTTTTGATATCGTTTGTGAACTTCTGCCTCATATCGCTATAATCCTATACCGGATCTACCCCACCCGCCACGTCTTCCTCTCGCGACTGTTCCTCTTCGCCTGCATATCCACGGCTTTTGGCACCCTTTGCGAGACGATAGTCGTCATGTACCTCTTCGGCAGCCTGTGGAGCCAATGGCAGCTGGCCTTCAAGATCGTAACACCGGTGCTGCATTGTGCGTTCTCGGCGACGCAATTGCACGGGAGCCGGATATTTTACTTCATGTGGAAGAAGCAGAAGAGGATACTGGCGGAACTGGATCGGGAAGGTGCCGTGGAGGATGGCAAGGATATGGGCGAGGGTGAAGTGAGGGAGGGGCAGCTGGTCGACGGCGTCATGCTCGGGCTGCCCGAAGAGAAGAAAGAGACGGTCGCGGCGAAGGAGGCGCTGGCCGGCGGTGTCGTATAGTATGCAAAATTACGTCTTATCCGACCATATGGTTTTATATGTTGAAGCGTCCATGCGATGCGTCGACATGGACCGGGAATCTGCTTCGATTTGAAACGAGCATTTTGGGCATACTGTCGGAGATGTGTATCATATTTGTACGGTACAAACAACGGAACGGGGAGCATGGAGGCCGAAAACGGGGGACATGGCATTGGAAGTCCTTCGCATCATAGCGCGTGCGGTTTTTTGTTGTCAGATTCATATATAAAGATTAATACAACTCCTATTGACGTTATGATGATCGATGTAACTGATGAGAGTGAAGATCAATAAGGACTATTGTTGTGATATTTATTTTATTGATGACAGGATGCCTGATGATGGTGGTGGGCCTTCCGCGATAAGCCGGTCCTACCTACCTACTGTAGAATACCGAGGGATTAACAGCACCACGGCGACCTGTAAGGTAACAGCACCGAGGCAAACATGTATTGTCCTATCTTCAGGCCTTGCCGGACCAAGGCACCCTCTATACCTCATCCATCCTCCCTCCTTTCCCCTTTCCCCTCTCCTCCTCCCTTTCCCTCTCCCGTCCCCTCAGCCCCATGTGCCCCCCTCCCCTCCTTCCCCTTCCCTCCTCAATAACCTCCATATCCTATATCGCTATCCCTATCCCTATCCCTATCCCATATCCCATACATCAGTAGAGCCGAGCTATCCCATAAACCCTCCCCTCCCCAACCCAGCCATATCTATCTTCGCCCAAGAAAACGATATAGCACTTCCATGGACGGAAATACAGAGTACGGGGTAGATGGATATGGCTATCTTTCCCCAGGCCCAGACCTTGGACTTCGGTTCCCGGACCGGTCCCCGATCTCGTCAAGGGATTGTGTAGCTATGTTCCCTCCTTATTTTTATCTTTATCTTTATCTTTATCCTTGTCTTTTTCTTTATCCTCATCGTTCAATCGCCATGGGTACGGGTACGGGAATGTGGGTATGGTTGGGATGGTGGGTATAGGTGGGTATAATTGGGATAGTGGATGGTGGATGGTGGATGGTGGGGGAGAGGTGGGTGATCGCTCGAATATGGCGTGCAGGAGCTTATTGAGGTGGTGAGAGGGAGGAGAGGATAGGAGGGATAGACGAGGGGGTTAGAGGGAGGTTTGGAGGAGGAGGAAGAGGAGGATGAGGGATGAGGGATGAGGGATGAGGGAGAGTGGGAGAGAGCGGAAGGGTTCCGTGGCGCTGAGAAGCTCTGTTACACCGCATCTCGCATTTTTTTTCATCCTCTGTCTCCATCACTCCATATCGTGTTCTCCAACTGCTTATCTAAGCAGTGAGTGGCAATATGAGGACAAGACTTCCTCGATTGAGGGCCATAGGACCATCGTCTATGCTTACGCGCTCAGTGCGAGCCCTCCTGGACATTAAAGATTGCCCAGGGTCAGCGATAAATGTGAAACAGCAGGTAATCTCACGCCTCATGCACAGGAATCAATTATCATGCGGGGACTCCATCCGTGCAACTTGATTGTTGACAACTCCAAGAGAGCTGACTTCTCACATTCTTTACCATTGCGCTCTACCTCAAGCACCCTTGAGGCTTCTTTCCTTTCCTCACGCTCTTTACAGTCTCCCTTTTTTCTCGAGCAAGGTCTGGCTACCTTCAACACTTCTTTTCAGATACCTTTTTTGACCCCTTTCTTGTCATACCACACAATTCCGTACAAGGTGCAAGATGCAGATTCTCTCCGCAATTGTGTGCATGTTGCTGTGCGCCATGGCGTCCTTTGCAGAAGCCGTGCATTACCATCATCCTCACAGGCCCGGCGGATACGGTTCTGGCATCAACTCAGGCGGCACAGCGCCCTTCTCAAGTGGTGCTCCGTCCAATGCCCCGTACCCTGTGGGCAACGGTACCGTTGGAGGACTCGCGGGTACGGGAACCCGCTCGATCAGAACCACCATTACGACCATCATTCAATCGACCAGCTACGTTACCGCGCCTGAAGGTGGGGGACCTCAGACGTCAGCTGGTGGAGCTGGCGCTTCGGGAGGAGCAGCTCCACCAGCCTCGGGTGCTCAAGCATCTCTATCTGGTGTAACAGGCGATACAGGCCGAGGAGCATCCTCATGTGCTTCTCCTGTGACGGTGACAATCACCACAGACACCACCGTTACAGTCACCCAGGTATCCAGCCCAAGCGAATCTCAAGCCTCGGTTGAGTCGCCTTCTACGACAATCAGTCAAGCTCCTATCCAGTCCCTGGCCCCTGTTGTACCACAGTCTTCAGTTTCTATCGCCGCTGCAGGCAGCAGTGTTGGAGACGGATTAAGCAGCGTTACAGCTGTGACATTCCAGCCACCAAGCAGCACCTCCACTGTGGTGGTTGAGAAGACGGATGGACAAGTCGGGTCCACTGCACCATCAGAAGTCGGGTCTGCTATCCCAGCTTCCAGTACTGCCACATCAGTATCAATAGCTTCAGCTACATCGGTAGCACCTACATCGTCTAGCGTCGCAGCCAGCACCGCCTCCAGCAGTCCTTCGACCGCTCCCGTCGGTAGCAAGAACTTGATACCAAACGGTATCAAAGCCGGCGTTGCTGGCTATCGATCGATTACTGGCAAGTCATCTTGGAGCAAATTCTCTCCTCACATTGGATGGTACTCAGACTACTGGCCAAATACTCCTGACTCTGGCTCAGTCACCGGAGTGCCAATGGTAAGTACCTCTCCCACAATCTACGCTTACGGAAGATCTTGTGACACCTTCGCTAACTTCTCACCCTCCCACAGCTCTGGGGCGACGGCCACCAAGGCGGCGATGACGCCTCTCGCCTCGCGTCTTTCAAAGCCCTAGCAAAATCCCCGAAATATCTGATGGGTTTCTATGAACCAGACTGGACACCTCCCGACTCTTCCAAGATTAGCCCCACTTCCGCCGCCAGCATCTGGTCCTCCATCATCGCTCCCCTCAGCACAAAAGGCACCCTTATCGGCTCTCCCAGTCTCGCGACCCAAAAGGACGAAAGCTGGCTCACGCCCTTTGAGGACGCACCGGAGCGCCCAACGTGGGACTATACTTGCATACACACGAACAAGCCCAATGTAGCGGGCGTGAAACAGGATGTGGAATACTACTTGGCTAAATACAAGAAGCCGATTTGGGTGAGCGAGTTTGCTTGTGTGGACGATCAGACGTGGACGCCGTGCACGGATGCGAAGCAGATTAAGACCTTTATACAAGAGGTGGTGGCATTTCTGCAGGGAAATGAGAGTGTGGTGGCATATGGATACAGCAACGGTAACGGGTTGGGGACCGTCTGGCCAATGATCGATAGCTCCACCGGAGCCATCACGTCCAGTGGCCAGGTCTACTTGGACACGATCAGCGCTCTATGAGATGTATGTTGGAAAAGTGACGGATGGATGAATGATGATGGGAGCGAGGGCCCCACGACGATCTGTTTCGATTGTACATATATATTCACCGCTTGGTACGGCTTTGGTCAATGCACAAGGCAAGTCATGTACATTGTCTCGCGCCAGATGAACATATCTGACTGTCTCATCAAAAGCTATTGTCGACGCTCGTGTACTACTTGCCCAGGGTATGAATCGCGAACTCCAGATCCACCCCAACACAAGCCAAGTTAAAAATTCCAAGCAAGACGTTCTGCCGTCGCTATCGAGCAAGATCCAAGGACGGTGGCCATGAACCCGGGTTTTTACCGCTCGTGAAAAAACTACCATCAATTGACTGTTGCCGCAAAGATAGGACGCTTGCAAGACTCGAGCCAGCCAGATAAATACCGGCCGTCCCTCTACCTCGGGAAAATGCCCTGAAACATTGCGCGCCGCTCAGCCAGGAGCGTTCCTTGGGTCCAGCCCATACCAGAAATGACGGACATCAAGCTGACATGCGTCCACGAGTCCTCTCTTCCCTCAACCATTCTTGCGGGCTTGAATCCACCAAACCAGGCACAAGATCACCACCATAGCTGCGCAGGCGTGGCGGGATGATCGGCGAAATGAAGGACTCCCCACATAGCCTCAATCCTTTGGACTACACTATAAAAGATAGCAGACAGTGTTTCATCCATTCCATCCCACGTGTTCCGGAATCCTCTACCGCAGTCCTGCAACCTCATTTGTTCTGAAACAAGGCTGCCAGACCCTAAGCTCTAGTTGCAATTCCTCGAACACGTGAAAGGATGGGTAGCTCAAGCCAGGGTCCAACGCGAAGGATTCGCACACCCCCTCGCTGCACACACCATCACACACGACGGTCGGCTGTGGTCGCTATAGTTTGTGATTGGGTAACTAGCCGCTGCCAAAACTAGACCTTTGGAGATACGGTGCGTTGCTGTAGTGATGGCTATGCTGGCGTATCGCTGATACACTTCCCCACGGCGGTAAGGCTTGGTTGCGACGGCGTTTGGTGCAATCAGATCTATGTCGGAACGAATCCAGGTTGTGGTTGCACGCCAGGGGACATATAGATGGAGGGTTATCCCATCTCACCTACAGTATTGCTAATATAGTCTATCAGGACTGGTATGCACATTATTTGCTCCTGGAGCCACATGCAGCTTGTTTTTGACTCTCCGCTATCAACTGAAGATGTTGGACATTGATTCCCCAAACTACCAGAATGAGCACTGGATGAACGATGAATTCATGGAAGCATACGAAGACTTCCAATCCCTACAAACACTGACGGCCTCTTTGATCTTCCGCATCCTGACCACACGCTATGAGCTCGAAGGCCGCGTTCAAGTAGAGGAGGATCTGTCAGTCATGGATGCCTATCGTTTACGGCATGCAGATGAGTACGCCGTTCCCGCTCCTGCATCCTGCTACAAACATCTGTATACTCACGATTGGTATGGTAACAGGGTCCTCATCGCCCTTCAGAACATAGAAGACGACACCGACACGCTCATCACCGAATTCAACCGCCCTACCAAAACATTCTTCGAAGCGAACCTCGACCAATCCCGTCTCATCACTCGACTTTCCATGCTGCTGGTCTCCATCCAGCCCTTCTTGCCAGCGGCATCGTCCGAAGACCACCCAGCCTGGGCGGGCTACCTCCACGACCGGCTGCGCGTCAGCAAAGATAATCCGAACAGAGCTACCCGAGGAGATAGCGTCAGGAGTCAAGACGAGCGTAATACTCCCACGAGAGACCGCCGGAAGGTGAAGGGAGGGGGGGCTACGACGCGAGGAGAACTTGATGGCGCCGTGGGCGCTGCGTGCTTTGATCGGGAACCGAGATCGCGGTCGGTGTTGCCGTCGAATCACGCCGTTACGGAGAGGGAGCTCCGATGGGCGGCGCCGTTAAGTCTCTGATCTCCTCTTGGCCGTCTCGAGTCCTGGGCGGAAAACACATGGTCGCCTGTGTTGACTCGTCTCGTCGAAATCCTGGTGCTTACCATCGACAACATTGTCTTCGCACCTTGCCATGGATTGTGAAGGAGCTATCCGAATCTCCCTGGAATGAGCTGTCCCACCATCTTACCCCGAGCCATGTGGGGAGGTAATTGATCCTCGAGGTGGATAAACGAGAAAACATCACACCAGTTGTCCTTCCGAGAACACGTGTCACGTAACCAGCCCACGATGCTACTGCGAGGTCTCATCCCTCGTGCCTCTGGTTTCGAAAAAGTCTACATGGATACATCATGACGTCCAATACAACCCCTAAGAAATGGACTCAACAACATCTCGACCACACCCCAATCAAATTACAACAGCGCCTAAGAAAACCAACTCGGCCCCTCAACCACTCCCACGCGCACCCCGCTCACAAAAAGCCTCCACGCAATAACAACGCCTACCACCCCGCAACCCCCCAATCCCTAGAACCCCACTCACAAATCCTAGAAAACAGTTTCTCCGCCTCCACTCAGCATTCAGAACACTAGCATAGATCCCTAAACACGAACGCAACGTTCCATCTCCACCTGTGGCTCGTCTCGATGACGAGAATGATGGTGTGGATACCAAAGTCTGCGCTTCGGGAGAATATGCATGGATTGGCGTCCTCTGTTTTCGAAGATATGGGTAAGTGACGGAGTTGGATTCATTGTGAGATGTGGGAAGGTGTCTGTCACTTGCGGAGTTGGGAGGAAAGGATGAAGTGGGTGGGTGGGGTGTATGTGGGGAACCCAGGGTGTGCGGTGACGTGAGAATCGAGACATTGGCGATGATGGAAGAAGGAAATGGCAACCCTGATGTGAACGATCGATTGACTATGAAGATCTCACAGCGTAGCGTAGCGCAATATGACGCGATGCGATTTTACGGTCATAGCTCATTTCATTTCATTCCGCTCAAGTCAGATAGATACGGTGGGACGAGTAGGATGGATTTTCTATCGGACATATGCGATGGGATGGGATGGGATGGGATGGGGTGGTAGTTTAGCGTATGATGTATGAAAATCATATGCATTTCGCGGAAATTGCTAGCTTGGGTATTCGTAAGAGACGACTTGTTTGGGTATAAATCCGTGTGCATCCTTCTATCCTTCTATCCTTCTAGACGACATGCACACGCCAGCCGGACGAGTTCTCTAACTATGTATGTATGCCGCGTATACCTGATGAAAGACGGCTGCTTCTCTATCTCCATCTATGCTGTAGTTGTTCGCGATGGAAAGTAGAATAGTGAGTGTAACAGGACTGGAGGGTTTTAAGATATGATATGAGGTAGTGTTGTGTGTGTTGTGTTTGTGTATGTTGCTGGCATGGAAGGAAGGGAGATGGATAAGCTTTGCGGGCAATCGGGTGAGAATCCCCATGAAATATCAAAATCTTGACATTCTACATACCGAGGAACCTTTCTTGATCTTACAGCTGTTTCGAAAGTATCCGGATCCAAACGCTCCCTCCCTTACTTTTTCCCGGAATCGCTTCCGCAAGAGGATATATATATCCCTGATAGGATGATCCACGCCAGCTTGAGCTTGAATCGGTAACGTAATTAAAGGTAAGAGGAGAGGAGAGATATGAATTTATCCCTGCGACGTGGGTGAGCTGTATGTGGCCAGACTTGTCCCAGTACTAGGCAACGGAGTACAACATCAACAGTTTAAGTCTGTAAATTGACATGTTGGTGTTGGTACGAATTTGATAACGCTAGCGGTGAGGGATAGTGACTTGGTGATTTGATCTTGGATTAGATGAGGGTGAAAGAGGTAGGTAGCTTTTAGGATGGTATAGTATAGATTTAGAGATCTTGGTCAACATGATCATGACTACTAGCGAAGAGAGAGGCCTTATGGTAGGTAGGAACGTTCGAATTCCAACCAAAGGTTCTTTTTCTTGCAGAGCACAGCACGACAATGTTGAGATGAAGAGGTCGTCGATGGTATTCTCTATCGGAACGGAACGATTTCAGTCTTGATGAGATAGCGAACAAAGGGTCAAGATATGCTCCAGCTGTTTATGAGGTCGCTGTTGATTTAGGAGACTGGATTTTGATCTTGGGATGAGTATGTTGTGTCATGAATTACGGCTTGGAGAACTCGACGATGAGGGCATGTGCTGCAGTGAAACAATTCTTGGATGGTTGGTGTCGTTGATGGCATGGCTCGTGGCTTTGGATAGGGATACTGGTATGGATGTGTTTGTCTGTGACTTCTGGGGGGGGAGGTGATGTACAAGGTAGCTACATAGTTTACATAGTTGGGGGCACGTACCTGGTGGAAGTTTGCTTGGCTTGACGAGACAAGAGTATAACTCATAGAATATAGTGATTCGCTACCGTTCGGCGAGGTGATGTAGGGTTATGCTAACCTTTTCATCTCCATTGACCCCCTGAGGGCAGATGGTGGAAGCAATCAGGCAGCAGGTTTTCGTGCCCTTGAAATATTGACATCGGCTTGCGGACGCAGCTCCCGGGGCAGCATCTGCACAGTGTTACCTGAACCAAGACGCAGCATCCGAGCACCATCCAAGTGCTAGCCGGTAGTACAGACGACCCCGTATATTCCCCAACAGTATTCTAATGGCCAGCTCGATCTTCTCCGCCAGCAGCCTAGGCCCGCTGGCGAGCATGACATCCTATCACACCTTACTCTTTGGCGCCTTGCTGGGCACCGAACTCTTCCAGGTACGGTCCGTCGAGCCCAGAGCAAAGTTGGCTCTAGCTGACCTGAGACGAGACCTTTGTCATAACCAAATTATGCTTCCAAGCCCTCCCGACCTCCGCCTTCACAACATTGCAGAAGCGTCTTTTTCCAGTCTATTTCCGCCTCCAATCTCTCCTCTTTTTTTCGCTCGCCCTCACCCATCCTCCATACGGCCCTGTCTCACTCATCTCTTCACCCGCTGACTGGATACCGCTTGCAATCGGTGGAGCGATGGCGTTGCTCAACCTGTTGGTCTGGGGTCCGAGGACGCAGGGGGCGATGACGGAGAGGATACATCAAGGTATGTGGGGAGTTGAGTCTTCCGCGGGGTAGAATGGATCGTATGAAGGCGGATGCTGATGCTGATGCGCGGTGTTAGAGACTAGAGATGGCAGGAAGTACACTGACGACAAGGTGAGTGAGAGTATGGAAGTGAGGAAGAGGGCCTTTTCGAGGGCGCATGCGATGAGTATTCATCTCAATTTGGTGGCTGTTGGGGCGACGATATGGTATGGCTTTCGCCTGTCTTCTAGGATGGAGTTGGTGGTGACATGATGGCGCATACTCTACTGTTGTAGCGGTGTGGGCCGAAGTTAGTGAGGCGAGGGGGGTAAAGCGCGGGCACGCCATCCCCCTATACGCCTCCCCCCAGACGGCTGGCCAACGGCAGGTTCGAGGGGTGCTATGCGGGGTGGGTTCAGAGCCGCACCCCCTAGAGGTGGCCCGAAACGCTAAGGGCCACCCATCTGAATTGACATCTTCCACAATAATGCTCGCATTATTCAAAAGTATCAAAGTGCTCTATCTTCAAGTCAGTTTGCCTAAGATCTCAATCAGCCTGTAGAAGTTATTACAGGCCGCGCTTCTATTTGCGTGTATATACGAGTGTAGGCAAGTGTTTGAAAAATGAGATTGATAGTTATATGTTCAAGATAGAGAGCGAGTCCATTGTGACTTATGAGACCGTCCTAGCTCGACTCTCGATGACTGGTATCGCTCGGGGCGATGTGCACGATTCACAGAGAGCTTTTTCGGAATCCATACCGTGGTAGTCGCCTAATTGCATTGGATTCCTGTAAGTAACTTGAGGGGCATCCGCTGTTTACCGGTCGAACGAGGAGCGAGAGAGTGTCAAATGCATTCACCAGATCTAGTTGAAGGCGATAAACACGCTTATATCAACAATCACAGCTGGAACGAGGGACCCAGTTGATGGAGGTAGGCATACGACGTATAAGAGCAGGACGATCACACTACCGTGACTTCCCACTAATTCTTCGTTGATCCCATTCTCATCATCCCCATGTCGAAGAACAATCCTCGCAAGAATGATTAACCCTCTTATTACATTGCGTGAAGACAGCTTTTGCCTGTAATGAAAGCGCGAAAGTGGCTCATCCATCCCGTGTACTCTACGTCATATCATTCCACCATCCGCAAGTTGCAAGGCCCGTGGGTCAGTACTGCAAAGTTGTCACACTCAGACCTCATGCTCAATGTCTGCAACCCTGGGAACTTTGTTCAATCTCACGTCCGCGAAAGCCGCCACCATCTCAATCTGCCATCATTGAAGTTTAGCAACCAGAGACTAGTGTTACAATGCCGAACACGTGCGAATTGCAGGATGAAAATGATACGTACACACTGCTGCACCACCTCCACGTCGTCGTAACTCACACCAACTCGCCGCGTTCCACGTAGATGCCATCCCGTCTCTCGCTTCAGGTTCTGGATCATGATGCCGGATAGGACGACCATTTCTGTGTCGATGGCGTCAAGGATGCTGTGATCGGAGAGATAGAGACCGTAGGTTATGTTGGCGGATATCCAGGCTTGAAAGGCAAGATGTGAGTGAACCGATACGATGCAGAGAAAGACAAAGGCGAATCAAGAAGGGGGTAGCGGTCAGGGGAACAGGCAGGAAATACCGAAATCTTTGTGAGCGGCGAAACTGTTGATAGTGTCTGTGCGATTATGCTTGTAGATCTGATCAAGCCATGCGATACCCCTGGCTTTGTTTTCTTCGCCGGACTGCCAATGTTCACTACACTAGCGATGAGGAGTTATCATTCGTATAGACGAGAGAGTCGTGATGATGACAGCAATACGGACCGGGAAAACGAGTAATCTGTATCCTCCGGCCTTTCAATCTCCGCTATGTGGAAGATCGCCTCGATGGGCTTGCATACTCCAACGATAGACACGCATTTAACAAGCGCTTCTCGTAATCTTCGTACGAGCTGTTGACGGGATTCTGGAGTGGTGTATTGTGGCTTTTGGATTAGATAGGTGTAGAGGTTTCCGACGAATTCGGGCTGGCTGCCTCCTGTGAGGGCTGAGATCTGAACATCATCAATATTGAGAGGTTGATCTCGATCATACTACACCTCTGTGTCACGTTGGGGAGACAATGAGAGAGCAGCATACAGCGACGAGATACCACCGATTCTCCCCCAAAGTCTTGGACGGGAACCTTCGCTCAAGGTCTTGGAACAGCTTCGTTGCTTGCTCAGCAGTAGGCTCCGATGGGTCACCCATCTGGAGAGACTTCGTTTTGTGCGGACGGGCTTCGGTACGGACTGATAGTCGTCTCAAGAGCAGAAAGGGACCGAGGACTCCCACGTAGCTCCGTTTAGCATGTAATCCTTGCTGCGAAAGGAGAATAGGTGAATTCTGCAGGTGGAATCTGCGCTCAAGACCAATGGCAGCTTGCTTGATCCTACTTGTCATCAAGATCGGAGCAGAGGGGTCGGTGAACGTTCATGGGATTTCGTGGCTCGGCAGACCTGCCGTTCAAGTCAAAGGCTTGGCACGAACGCTCGGGTCACCCCAGGCTTTCATCAATCCAAGTCACTATTGAAATAATAGGAGGTTCGTATACGTAGAGGTCTTTCATGCACTGTCTTCAAAGTAAGCATACCTCTTCTCACAACGTTGGCAGCTTCCCCAAACAACCTTGCATAAAATCGTATCAACTGATCAAGTCTATCGTCTATAGCATCTATCATTGACATTCTGGAAGTCTATCAAACAACATACATATTTGTTGAAACTCATTTACCACCCTAACTTTTCACAGTCCCAATCGCCTCAAGCCGACTGCTCAAATAGGAATTCATATCCCTTTCTCACACTCTCCCACGCCCTCCCATCCGGGTCCCGGAATAAGTCAAACGAATGGACCTTCCCCTCCACAAGCTCTAACCCTGCATGCACCACATTCTTATGCAACGCATCCCTAAATTCTTCGCTCTGTTGCCACGGGACCAAATCATCCTGAGTACCATGAACCAAATACGTAGGCGTCCGATACGTGCCTTTCTGGATCTGAGCTAGTGGACTGATGGACGCAATCTGCTCGGCGCTGGGCTGAGGAAGGTCGGTGTAGTCGATATCTGAGTTCACAGCTTGGCTCTTGGAGGGCAGACCGTTCAGGAGGACGGGAAGGGCCTGGCCTTTCCAGTTCATGTGTAGAACAATACGGGACCGGGGATCGGAAAGCGACATCCAGCCGTCGAGGGCGAAATCTTTGGTTGGAGCGTTGTAGGCCGTGATCTGAGAGTTGTATTAGTTGTTGGGGTCAGAGATAGTTGTATGCGCACATTGGGGCATGGTATGGGTGAACTGACCGCCTTATCATGGACGCCTTCAAGAAGATCGTACCCGCTGTTCGCAGCGGCGGCGGAGCCGTTCGGGAAATTTGTTTGCTTCCAACCTACATACATGATCGTTAGTCACACTCGTGCTCGACGGTGGTGGATGTAAGATTTCTTACAACTGGCAGCGTAATTTGTAGGGCAATAGAATGCTAAAATGGCCTCCGGCGGCTTGATGCCCTTTAGACCAGCCGACCATGCCAGGGACATGGCAAGGGTACCGCCAGTCGACCAACCCACAACGACGATCTTCTCCACATCTATCTTCAGACCTGGGTACTTGAGATCCATCTGCGGTAACGTAGTCTTCACCCATTGTAGCGCGTCACAGACGTCGCTCATAGGGCCGTCGATGATGTTGACTTCTGGGCAGAGCCTGTAGTCGATGCTGATAGGTAGGCGGCCATTGTCCAAAAGGAGCTGAGTTTGCCTGGCCCGAATATCTTTGCGAGAGAGCATTACATGGCCGCCGCCGTGGATCATGAGAGCTACACGTAGAGTCAGTACTGCTATGTAAGCGTGAGAAAAGGGTCTTATACCGACTGGCCACGACTTCCGCTTAGGTACTTCGGCCACAGGGGGATAGTAGATATCCGCGTGCAACGAGATCTCTTCTGTTCGCTTGTACACAACAGTCTCCATATCAAAATTCGGTTTCTGAGATTCGAGCTTGTTGGCTTCGGGAAACCCCGTAATGATACGGAGAGTATTGGCCTCGGGAGTATCTCCGGTGGTCCAGGTAACATGCTTGAAGCCAGCTCGTTTCATACTGCTCTCCCAAAAGTTCTCGTCAGCAAGTACGTGTTTGCGGCCGTCATTGAAAGACCACCAGCCGTCGAGAAGGCCGAAGACAAGGTCGAACCAGAATATGTTTCTGGTGAACTCGACTAGGGAGAGAAATCCATCTGGTCGAAGCATCTTTAAGATATTGGTCGAAGACTCAAGTAGATTCTTGGTAGCATGTATACAATTGGTGGAGATGATTGCGTGGTGTTTGCCGACGAGGTCTTGAGTAGGCTCTTTTTCTATGTCAATGACTTTATACTCGATATTCCTGTACCCAGCGAACTTCTTCTTGGCGGCCGTAACAAGGGATCCCGATATATCGGTGAAAGTATATGTAAAATCGACGTTGAGATGAATCAGATGGCCGAGAATATATTTGGTAGTACCTCCAGTACCCCCTCCAAGCTCTAAGATATTGACTTTGCCCTTGACGTTCGCAAAAGACTTTTCGAAGAAGCTTCCTAATTGTTTGGTAATTGCAGCGTACATTGGCCCAGTAGTATAGACATCTTCCAATAGATTTCTGTTCTCTTTCTTCCGAAACAGTAGCTGTAAGGGGTCGGCCTTGCCGGACAGACAATCCGCTAATCGACTTCCGGTGATGTGGAGGAGCTTGTGCTCCGATATATGCTGTGGATAATCTTGCAGGATGTTCTTGAGAAGCTCCCCAGAGGGTATCCCATCGACTGCATTGGCTGTGCGGACAAGGAAGCTCCCTGTACGAGATACCAAGGAAGCGTCGATCAAGATCTCGTATAGATGATCAACAAGAAGCTTGTGCTTTTCCTGAAATAGAATGCTAGGTAGCTCTTGCCCAGGTTGCATCGAATCAAGAGGACATTTCAGAGCTACGAAAGCTTCGACGACGTAGGCTAGCACGCACTTTGCCTGGGCCGGATAGCACTGCGACCAAAAAGTCGAGAACCCAGTTTCAGCCGCATAGCCCATGTAATCATATCGAATGGATTCAAAGGCGTGTTGAGTGTCAGCCAGCGTCGCAGGCCTTGAGCTGGTCTCCGCGTGATCGACCCCCAGATCTCGGCTTTGTTGAGGGGTCGTTGAGCTTCCCGCCCAAGGAGGAGTCTTTGGTTCCAGTCGTTTAGGTAATGCCAAGTTGCAAAGATCGCCAAACGTAGACTCCATGCTCATCTGCTCCATTTGAACCTGCGTGCCGAATTCCTTTTCGATATCGTTGAGTAAATCGACACCTATCAGGGAATCCATCCCATTGTCGGCTAACGAGGTCTCATGCGTCATGGCTGTTGTGGTCTCGAGGTGCTCGGCCACCAGTTGTGCTAAGCGCGAGACAAGGTCATCGGCAGGTGGAACACCGCCACCGAGTTCAGTTGCGGGAGTTTCCGCGTCTCCCTGACTGCTGCTTGAACCACTTGTAGGCTCTGATGATTCCAAGGTCGAACCTCCTATCTTACTGTCGAGATATTTGCAGAGAGCTTGCACATCTGACAATGCCATGAAGTCTTCGGACGGAACCTCAACAGCAAAGGCTTGCTGTATGTCGCTTAGCACTTCGGTGACCATCAACGAGTCAATTCCTAATTCGTCAGGCGTGGATTCGCGCTTGACTGTCGTTTTAGGTATGTCGGCAGTACTGCTAAGAAGGTCTTGAACTGCAGGAAACACATCCTTTGGTAATGTAGGCTGCCGCTTGGTTTGTTCTTGATCTGGCAGTATCGTGGTTCTTCTGGGGCTGCTTGGACGTGTAGAGGTTCGAGAGCTGATCTTAGCAGCAGGTGAAGATGCTCTGGAATTGTTCGCCCTATTGAGTACCCTGGTCAAAGAACTAATAAGGACCTTGGTAAACCGAGCACCCAGAACAATCAGTACCAGATCTTTTGTCACACTATCAAAGAAAAAGATGTCATTGGTCACCTCTTTATCGGTTGTTCTAGAGAAGCTGGAATATACTGTCCACTCTCGATCATCATGATTTGCTTTCAAGAAGTCATGACTTGGTTGTATGAGATCAACTTTTGTCGATACGTAGACCTCATTATCAAGACAAACGTTGAAGCAATTGACATGTATGCCCGCAACTTGGATTGCATTGTCTATCGTCATCGGGTGACAAATTGTATTGCCGAACTCGGTGCTGACCCCAGGAGCCGGCATCTTGATCTTGGCCACGACTTCATACTCGTTAGCTGTGATATCTCCAACGCCTTTGTAGTAGCCTGCATATTGGGCGACCTTAGAGAAGACCTTGTAGACCATGGAGCCTCGTATTTGCTCAGCTCCTGGATCGCGAGATACTTCGTCGTATTTGGTGCGCCCTGTCAGTCGCTGATACCGTGAGAATTGACTGTCCGTCTCGGAATCATGTGCTCCTCGAAGCATCACTTTCCCTGTAGCATGTGTTACGAATTTGTTACTTTCATCTCGTTTATCGCGACTTTCCACAACAAAGGACTTCGCGAACACATCATTTGTGACGGCAGTCAGCCTGAGCAATATGATTCTCTCCACGTCGTATCCAAGTGGTGCTTGAACCTCCATGTTCTCCACGCGAGGCACCGGATCGGGATCCTGCTTGAGTCCCATCGCTGCTTGGGCCACAAGTTCAACGTAAAGCGTTGCCGGACACAACGGAGCGCCAAGCACAGCGTGGCCTTGCACAAATAGCTTGTACTGCTTGCTCTTTGGATTGACCAAGAACTTTCCATCACCGTCACTCTGCGTAAGCAATGAGAGTAGTGGGATTTCTTCATCAGGCTTCATAGGCTTTTCGGGTGAAATTTTGGAAGCATGATCGACGTAGTCTAACCAATGCCTCGTCTTCTCGAACTGATACGGAGGTAGATTAATGTAGGAGTATTCACCCTTCTGACTTTTGTGAAACGGCCAGAACTGGATTTTGTGTCCGGATTGCCAAAGATTTGTGGTAGCATCAGCTAGTAATCCAACTGCGTCTGGGTTGTTGAGCTGCAAAGGTTGGAAAGTGTGATCTCGGCTCGCTGCAGGACCAAGAGCTCGGCGGACCATTGAAGTGACAGAAGTAGCAGAGCTTGCTTCAAGCCATGTACAAGGACCGAGACGTTCACAGATTCTCTCAACAGCTTGTTGAAAGTACACAGGGGTCCTGGTGTGTTCCGTAATCAGACGCGGACCGAAATTCGTCCAGCTCTCGCCTCGTGAGCAGGTCTCCAGAGCAAGTCTGGGCTCCTTGAAGACAAGCTGTTCAGCAAGCTCCTCAAGACTAGGCAAGAGAGACTCAGTGAACTTCGAGTGGAATCCGTTCGCGACGTTCAAGCATTTATGTTTCATAGAGGTGGTGGCTGCATGCTCGCTGATTTTATTGATAGAAGCCTTTGAGCCAACGAGGACTTGACTGGTAGGGCCGTTGTAGCAAGCAACCTCCACGCCACAGTCTGCTGCAAGATTTGTTGCGGCCTTGGAACCTACATCAACAGCGATCATGCTTCCGGGCTCCGAGCCCCAGTGCTTTTGCATGAGAATTGCTCGACCGGTGACAAGTTTGAGGCCATCCTCGAGGGTGAGGCAGCCAGATACGGACAATGCTGTGAGCTGTCCAAAGCTATGTCCAACAACAGCCTCCACATGAGCGCCCGAATCGAGCCAGGACTTCGCGATAGAGTATTGTAACGAGAATAGCATGCTGTGAAGTTGCACGACATCATGCTCAGGCTCCGTACAGAAGAGACTTGGGTATAATCCTCGGAAGCCGGTGGAGCGAAGTAATCGATCGCAGTGATCTAAATGAGAGCGGAGCAAGACTGATGCTGAATACAATTCTCTCGAGAGACTAACTATCGCAGACTCTTGTCCCCCAAAAACAAGAACGAGCGGCTTTGTCGGTTTCGAAACCTCGACTGCTTCACATTCGGAAATTTTCTGTTCCACGCAAGTGCCGTCTGATACCGTCATTGCCACTAAGTGAGGGAGTGATCGATTTTGTTTGATGGCCAGATTATATGCTAGATCGCTCAGGGATACCGAAGAGCATGTTTTCAGAACCATGTTACGGTAGGCTTCAAGGCTCTCGTGGGAGTGTGCGGTCAGTATTATTGGGTACCTACTCAACGTCTCGTGCCTTTTTCCAAGCACCGTGGGTTGCTGACATACTAGTGCAACTGCATTGCTTCCTGCTGCCCCGTAATTGTTGACACATGCTATGCGGAAGTCGGAGGTCCATGGCTTAGTCGTCTCTGGGATGGCCATGTGGCTATTCTCAAGAGCACCAATCTTAGGATTGAGGGATGTGAAGTTCGCTTGAAGCGGTATCTCTTCGTGCTGCATCATTAGAACTGTCTTGATGAGAGAAGCGACCCCTGAAGCTGCTTCTGTATGACCAATGTTGCCTTTCACCGAGCCAAGATAGAGAGTTGTGGGTCTATCAGCGTGGCCGAAAACTTGTCGTAGACTTGCTGACTCTAGTGGATCACCGACTGGAGTCCCGGTGCCCTGTGTCAACGACTTTAGCTAGATAATCCTCGAGACTATACGATACACAGATCTTACATGAGTTTCAACGAAAGACACATCTGTAGGTTTGATACCAGACATCGCTGCTACCCTGTGATACAGATCGACTTGTGATGCTGAGCAAGGAACCGTGATCCCACTTGTGTTGCTGTTCTGATTGACTACAGATCCTCCAATCACAGCGAGGACATGATCATGATCAGCAATCGCGGTCGAAAGACTTTTCAATACCACTAAACCAACACCTTCACCACGACAATATCCATCAGCCTTGGCATCAAAGGGTTTCGTTGGACCCGTCGGACTTAGAAACCCGCCGGCTTTGAGATTTTGATAGAGATAAGGGCTTGTGAGGACATTGACTCCTCCAGCAACTGCTCTCGAACATTCGCCGAGTTGGATCGCTTTGCAGGCTTGGTGAATAGCTACTAAGGATGACGAGCAAGCTGTGTCGGAGGTGACAGATGGACCCGTCCAGCCAAAATGATGGCTGATTCTCCCACTTAAAAATGCCCTCAATGTACCCAAGGCTGAGAACGCTGTAGGCGGATGTGAAGCAATGTTGTCGTTATAGTCACTTGCATTGACACCCACGTAACATCCAATATCTGTAGGGCGTGACTCTTCATCTTCGCTGAAATACCCGGAAGACTCGATAGCCTGATAGGCACATTGTAAGAGAAGCCTTTGCTGCGGATCGATTTGTACGGCCTCGCGCGACGACTTCTTGAAGAACCGATGATCGAATGCATCAGGGTCTCGAACAAAATTGCCCCAAAACCGGGCTTTAGGATCCATGGTCCTTCGGTGTCCATAGATGTCGATACGGCTGGCCGGAACTTCCTCGGCTGACGACAGCCCAGAGCGTATATTGTTCCAGTACTCATCGAGCGAGTCGGCGCCGGGGAATTTGCAAGCCATTCCTACAATCGCGATAGCGTTTGCAGGATATTTTGACAGGGGCGTAGGGTAGGCCAATGATTGGGCCGCGGGATCGATGTGTGTTAGTGATGGTGAAGTCGGCTCATGATCGGTCAGCGGTAGACTTGAGACATTTACGACAGTGCAGCCATGTGAGCGAACAATGGTGCGGGGAATTGCATCGGCGATACCGAGAACGACAACGGAAGCGCTCTTGATCGGAATAATTGCAGCGGTGAGGGTTGCATACCAATGCGACGTCTCTGTCAAGATTGACTTGAGAGCTAGGCCATGTAACGAGCCTTCAGAAACGATTAGGCTATCCACGTTCGATCTAATGGGCACCAGAGTACGTTGGGCAGGTGGAAATTGAAGGTCTCGATCACTGGTGCAGAGCTCGTTGATTTTGCTTACAGCACCATGCATTCCTTTGAAATGAAATCGACCACCGATCATGACTGGGGATATAGTCATATTGCGTGAAGTAAGATCACGGCTTAGCGGGAGTATAGTGGAGACGTCGGCGATGATGGACAAACTCTGTAGATTGCTGACTACAGATATGTATGCCTAGTTCGCCATCAGTTCATGGCCGCACGGTGGCATAACGCAATGATCTCTTACATTGGGATACTGTTTCAATATCTCATTCACATCGTCTCTTCCCTTCTCTGTCTTCCACCTGACTGCTAGGCATTCGCTTACATTAGGAGGTTCAGCAAATATACCATCTAGGTCCACACAAGCGCCAATGCACACAGCTAATCGCAAAGCAACTGCTCCGAGCTCACATATCTCCGTTTCATCTTTTGAACAGGCAAGGGCTGTAGCAGCGAGAAAGCCTGTGCAAAACCCTTGGATACCGCCGGATTGGACGCTGTCCAACACATCTGCATGCGTTCTTCCAAGATCTCTTAGATATTGAAAGTATTGCACGACTTGAATGATTACGGTCAAAGGCGTGGACACGATGTTGGGGGGTGGGAGATCTCTTTCGAAACTGTCTTCATCATTGATCCACTGAACTAGTAGGCCAAGCAGCTCAAATCCTTTTGTCGGCTGTAGTTCTGGTACTGCCGTCGTTAACAAAGGCCATAACCTTGGGAGTTGCCGTATTGCAGTGACAAATTGTTGAAGACGAGGTTCGCCAAGGAGGATTGCCTTGAGGTTGATAAGTTCTTGACGAGTGGGCCAGCCGTTCTGGGGGCCGCAGACGAGGAGCGAAGGCAATGTCATGTTGCTGATTGCTTCAGAATTTGAGATTGATGAATGATCCACGTGGAATTAGGTGATGAGTTCCCTTGACAGCGTCCTTGTGTATCGGATTAGCTGATCAGGTGTACTAGGCCAGCATAGTGTCAGCTTCAATGAGGAACCTACATGTCCTGACAGCAGAGTCCAGGCTTTCGCTTGGATTCTTGACACCATTGGGTCTTCAGCAAGTAGGCCACTTACTCGGGTCCTACGAAAGAACTGTAGATCGAAGACAAGGCGGGGGCAACGCCTCCCTGAGAACGATACCCATATCAGCCAGACCAGCCAGCGAGACCAACGAGATTAATCCTTACCGCTTGTTAGGCGGCAACAAGCTTGGTAGCTGATGTGTCTCCCCTCTTCTTGGGGCACTTAATGTATACATTGTGACTCTTCTTGGGGGCAAAGCTGCCGTGAGCATCGGCAATATAAGAAGTTTCAGCGCAGGCACACTATTACTGCAGAGTCTCTTAGAGCATAGGCTCCTGTCGAAAAATCGTGTGTAAGTCCAAGGCACAGCATTGTGGCTTTCGTCTGGACGGCTTCAATATTGTGCAGAGGGGCGTCATGGAATGAACCCCTTCGCCCCTGCAAGGCTTGATATTGTCTTTCGAAGCCATCCAGGCCACTTCGGGGTCAAAGCAAACAAATCATCTACGAAATCTTCGTGAATTGGTAAATGCGCGCAAGAAATGTTAGTACCGAAGCCACCATCGGTCCCGATAAGCAAAGTCACGATTAGCCTCATATACAACAATTGTGCTTAGATCGAGTATTGATCAAATGAATGGTTGGATTTGAGCTTCAGCACTATTAGTGACTATTGCCCAGAACGAGCTTCCACTCTGAGAGACTGTTGTTTGTGTATGTATAAGCTTGCGTTGTCGGCAAGCGTGATTGTCAGGGGAACGGGCCTTTAGGGACCGAAGGAGTGGACCACGCTTGTTGAGTCCATGCTTAGGTTTGAAATTTCCTTTCTCCTTCCCCACTCGCTTAATCCAAGCTCACAACCGACTGCAGGTTTGCTTGAGTACGTGACGTCGTCTTCGAGGTTATTTATATTGAGGACACGCATGAGATCGTCCACAGCCGAGAATTGATAGTCTTGGTACGCTGGTGGGATTCCCTCCCCAATCACTCGGTACTTTTCCTCTCGTATGATTGATCCCTTGTCGAACGGTGATGCGCACCAGAATGATTGGGTAGCTTCACACCTGTGAACGACAGTCTGTGGTCAGTATACCCCTTGACTAGGTCGCCATCGAACGCGAAGAAATACAAGTCACTCAAAGCAGTAAGGCTATCATGCCCCTTCATGCAGCCTTCTCGAGAATGGACGCACGATTGGGGAGTTCGACTGTCTGAAAAGGCCATGCCATCAACACCGTCGTAACGATTTCAAGCAGATGGCGTCAGGCTTTGGGAATAGGTTGCGGCAGCGACTTCGTCCGATCATTTGTTTAGGCTTCGTCAATGACGGCATTGATGTACATACTAGGGGACCAGCGGAAGATGTCATTGAGCATACTCGGGTCCCGGGTCTCAAGTGGATATCGATCATGTATCGTACAGGTCTTAGTATGGTCATACTGTCCGTATTGAAAGTCTTGGTTCCTGCAATTATTTGCAGTGGATTCGAGATCGAGGGAAGACTTGAAGCAGGTCAGTCCATCCAGGGGCTGCTCAAGTTGCTTCATCGCCAGTGACCATCGTATACATATCTGCAAAGTGACTTGACTTACCATCGAGAGAATCAACTACAGAACGAACTCGTCGGATTACTGCTCCATGATGGTCACTCGGCGAACATGGTCAGATACCAATCTCCCAGACTGTAACGCTGAGTGGGTAGCCAAGAGGATGGTAGCTCTTTCGTATCCGATTGCATCTTGAACAGGGTAGGGCCACAGTGATTTGTACCAAATCCGACGTAGCGGCTTCGTCTGCAAAGAGGAAACCTTGTGAGCGTTACCTGTAAAGGTAACAGACGGCCAAACGTCCAGGATATGGCTTATACAGGCCGGTAGCGTCTTGCCAGAATAGTGTCTGGTCTATAGTAGACCATACATTCTTTTGCCTTGTATTCTCCATGCTCTTGCTGGGAATGCCGGATTGCTCAGGTTGAGGCGGCGGACCATTCGCTTTCACCACCATGCTCCGTGACGACAGAAGGCCCCAGTGTAGATATTGTGGGTATGTCACTCATTCGTTTCCTAGCTCTTCTACCCAGAGCGCAGCTTGATAGTTCCAACTTCCCGATACCCAGACATACTTGTCGCGTATTCGAACAGCAATCAGACCCTCATGAGAGACAGTAGAGCTCAGTATAGGCCGGTTCCAAGAAGCCACACGCGTCCGAGAAGTGCTGGGCTGGAGGAGTACCGGAGGCGATCGTTGAAGAGATCTCGCATGGGGTACAGGTGTCCACCGTTTCAGTGGCTTACTGGGCTTCGTTTCGGATGATTTCGGAGAAGCGCATTTGAAGGCTTTGGGGTAAAGTTGATGGAATCTGCTGCGTGAGTTGAGAGCACGCTGGTACGCATCATGAGGCTCTCGTATCCCGACACACCTTCTCGATCGACACTTCGACTAAGGCTGCTACTCCTGAGCAAAGAAAGTCGTAAAAGTCCTCTGCACAGGGTGGAACATCGAATGAGGTCTGTTACCACTGTGACAGTTCACTGGTCAAACTCCTGTGAACATGATCTTTGGCGTGTGCAGTTTCAATGCGATTGGCCTGCTATAACACCCTGACCCCGACCCCGCTAAATTAAAAAATAATCGCTGATTTTATCGGAGCTATATAACTATACTACTTAATAGTCAATACTTATAATATATATCTAAGTAGGCTAAAAGATATATATTTATTTATAGTATCTAATACTTAAAAAAATTATAGAAATCCGTCTACGTACGTAGAAGATATAATTAATTTAGTAAGTTTACCTACTAAACCTATATATCTTAGTACCGCTTTACCCGCTATACCTATACCTATACCTTCCTAACGTACCCTACTAGTAACAACGACTTATAATAAATATCTAAGTAGGCTAAAAGATATATATTTATCTATAATATCTAACGCCTTAAAAATTATAGAAATCCGTCTATATATATAGAAGATATAACTGATTTAATAAGTTTATTGAGTTTATTGAGTTAAAATTTTACTATAATTCGTGGGGTCGTGGTTAGGGTCTTACAGCAGGCCAATCGCATTAAAACTGCACACGCTAATACATGCGTTATTCCACCCTTGCTCTAGTCCAGGAAGTTCGGTTACAAATAAATCATCACCACACTCCTGAGGCCACTTTGGGTACGTGCAGTACTGACTCCCGTTTGCCAGTATGATACTAGACCTACTGGAAGCGATCCATATTCTACGCCTTCGCACCAAGCCTGCACCCACATCCTAGCCCTCGCTATAAATCGGCGATAGGAATCACAGCTTCTTCCATCTCCAACCATCACACTGTACATGCCGAGATGCAACGTAGAAAGCGCCACCGACTCCCATCGTTACGCCGCTGAAGATTTGGAGATATGTGTACTCGCCCTGATCCCGTGAAGTCAGTGCCCCGCCGATTGGGTTGCCGCACAGAGCAGCGAAGGCAACGATGAAGAAATTCGTGCCGTTCCTCACGCCAATCTGGCGAATATCAGATATTTGAGCGGTTAAGGACGGCACCATTGACACAAAGGTTCCGGACGAAAATCCATATGCAGCTGCGAATATTATGATCGGCACGTTGCCTTGGGCTGGGGTCCAGAGAGCCAGAACGAGGATGGCGGACAAGAAGGTCGTCATGATCATGATATTAAATCGGCCTACTCTGTCCCCCACGTAACCTGGCAGTATTCGACCGAATACACTTCACACGCATCAACTTTCCCCCCCTAGCGAATGGGAAAATTATCGCTTACCTCGCCGAATTCAAGACTGATATCAGGTACTCGCTCAAGTGAGCCGACATTCCTCGACTGCGGGCTTCAATGACCAAGAAATTCTGGGGTAGGAAAACTCCGAAGAAAAAGAAGAAGCTGGCCGCCACTGTAAGACAAAAGCGAAGCTCAAGCATTGGCCGAGTGAAGTCTGAGATCCTCAACGGGCTTGGTCTCGGCGCGATTCTTGACTTGACCGTGAGATTCGCAACAATCAAAAGCGCCAGTATCATGAGAGCGATGATTCTCATAGTCCATCCAAAGCCGACTCGAGGAAACAGACGATATGCCATAATGCTTGATTGATTCAGCATCCAGAACCTTCACAGATGACGCGTTGAGACTGACGGAAATATTACTCCGCCCAATGAAGATCCTGATGACATGATACCAAGCGCAAATGCCCTCTTTCGATAGAACCAAGTGCTCCCCGAGTTATTCGCAGCATAGAAAATTGCGCCGGCCCCCAAGGAACTGCACAGGCCCTGCGAAAGCAGTAATTGATAGTACTTTGACGATATCGAAGCCATCATGAGCCCGAACACGTGGAAGAAAGTCCCGCCAGCCAGAAGCCAGCGTGGGCCGTAGCTGTCAAAGAGCTTCCCAAATACAGGAGCTCCGATGAACATCGAGCAGGCTTGTAAGGAAGGAATCCAGGAGACTGTGCTGGATGAGTATTCGCTCAATTGGTGGCTCAGATAGTAGTCCTGGAATACGCCAATCGAAGTTATCCATCCGAAACTGACGAACAAGCTACACCACGCCCCCAGAATGACCAGCCATGCTTCGAATCCGCCATCTGGGAAGTCGGCTGGGTTAGAACCTTGGTATGTGGTCGGAATGGCCTTTTCTGTATCTGGATAGCCCCTCGAGTTTCTCTTGCTTCCTTCTCTGTAAGTCCCATCATGTCTGCCGATATGGCTTTCCTCCAATGCGGAAGACATATACCGTTGGTTACTTCATATTTCTCGATAAATATAATGGAAATTAGGTTGTCGCGAGCTACGCAGCGGTTACAAAATTCTCACACGAATTGCTTGCAGAGCCAGTCATGATCACTTCGGTGCTTGAAAAGACCCGAGTACTTAACTCCGATATGGGAGATCGGAGATAAGTTTATATCATAAGGCTAGCACATTCCACTCTTGAAAGCTCTATGATAAGGTCTACAGAGTCACTTAGGACCTGGTGGGCGCCTCGTATTCTCGATGAGCCAGATGATACTCAGCTAGCAGACTGGAAAAGGTGGCAGCTCTTCGGCGGTACATCATATCATACATTAAGAAGTACCGAGTGAATCTTCTGTAATGAGACAAGGCAGTGTCAGCTTTTCGAAAAATATCACCCAACTAGCAAACCTAGATTGGCACGAGGATCAAAGTCTTCCAAATCGCTCTTCGAATTCGATACGATGTTGACATGGAACAAGAGGTCACGCTGAGCCTACCCAGATCGCACACAGATTCTCCGCAGGATGTGAATACTCTCAACTCAATTTTGGGAGATCCACGGAGCTGTAAGATCTTAAGCCTAATCATTCTTTGAGCATGGTCTTCAAGTCACCTGATGGTCTTGTTCCAGCGAGAACGGAGAAGCCTTGAAAAGTTGAAATTATCCTGTCCTCGCCAAAAGGCTTGGCATGAAATCCGATCAATCAGTGTCGATCTAGCTGAGGGTTGTTACAACGACGATGATTCGCTACCGATTCATGTCCCTTCGCTTGAGAAACATCAGAGTTTCCCATAGAATGACAACGTTACATCTGCTAAGCGACGTTGTGCTGGCATGCTAAGGTTACTTAGCCCATGGTGGACAAGGTACAGAGTAGGGAGGGACCCAGCATTGCACTAATGTGAGTTTAAAGGCGCACGTTCCTGCTACTATTGAGAACTCGATTGCCCCATTCCTGTGAAGCGATACTCCGCACTTGTCCATATTTTTACCTCCTTATTGCGAGGCAAATCCCACTTGTCGCGTGGCCTTGGCGCGCTCGACCCAGAAGAGTTAGCCGCTGGTAAACCATCGACCTCTGCTCAAATAGTTCCTATTCATGACCTTATGTAATCACTACCCTGTCCAGCAATGCATGTCTGTGTCATTGTCTGTCCTTGCCCGCGGACATTGTCATGATGCCCCAGGGTACATCCAAACTATATTCGTTCAGTGATACGTTTCCATCTTGACCTTGGTCTTTGAGTTGAATGCCGTTTCCAACATGCTGTTCAGTGTCCCCGATTCCACGTTGAACAAAGTCAGCACCGTACGGTTGTCGCTGTCCTCGATGGCGGGCTGCTGTGTCGATGGTGTGTTAATGGAGCTCGAGCCCATGTCAATAGAACTCAAAGCGACAGTATCTTCATTCCATCGGTAATCGAAAGCAAAAGGGTCGCTGGTTACTGCTGGATTGGGTGTTTGTTTCCAGAAGCTGTCTTGTAGACCAGGTACGTAAGTCCCAGTCATGGGGATGTCCGTATGCCGGACATGATTTTGTGGTTGATTGGAAAGATCGTAGGGTTGAAGTGACTCCAGTATTGTGCCCTGATCTGTCACAGGGAAGCTTCCAGTGTTTCCGAAGCTCATGCATGCCACTGGAGCAGTGGGAATTGAGTTGTTCTCACTGGCGAACATATCATGATTGCTCGATGGGCTGCTCGGGTCCTCTTCATCGTCAGAGTCCTGTGAAAGGGAGAATTCAACGTTGTGCTTTGAATCAGGGTTCTCTAAGGACTCGGTTGATCCCGAGCCGATCCGCCGGCGCCGAAGGATGATGCCGTGTCTAGTATGATACAGGCGTAGTCAGCGCAGCATCGGTCACTGATAGATTCGTCTCACCGATTCTTGATGTCGGTTGCGGAACGATCAGGAATCTCCCTGTCTTTTATCATCTTCCAATTCCTCCCATATAATGTTGCTGCAGCTAGAAGGCGATCATCATCCTGTTCTTTCCATTCGCTGTGGTCAAGATTCGGATCTAGCGAATGCTGCCATCGCTTGGCACATTCTTGCGAAATGAGCAGAGTCCACATCACTCGGGTACTGTCACGTACGGTCTGCATTGCGCGTCTGAAGAACCAACGCAACTTGGGTCCAGCTTCGGTCCCGTCAGCACAGACCTCGCGTAGGGACCAGCATGATAATCGAGGAGCTTACTTTTTACCATGATCTCCGACTGCACCGCGCAACTTCTCATCCTCACTATCATCCCATGTTCCCTTCTTTACATTTTCTCCTACTTTACTCCACCTCTTGCGGCAATCCTTGTTGGTTCTTCCTGGCAGCTTGGCCGCAACACGGTTCCAATCTTTCAGCGTCCCGTGGCTCACTTGCACTAACGTCAGTGTGTGCGCGCTGACTGCATTATCTCGGAGTACATTGTGATTCCGCTTCTTGGCTTAGTACCTGATCTTCTTTGTCACTCCACCGCCGCCGTATCCGAGAGCAATTCATTGGAGTTGCCTTGTCCAGGACAGGTCTCTACGATTCCGCCGTCGACAGCCGTCAATGAAATTGAGAAGATTGGAAGATGAATAGACTATGCACAGCTGCGGAATTTCAGGTGGCGAAATTTTGGTGCTTTTCATGCTAACGTCATGTTCAATCTATTGTATGCATGAGGGTTAAACTCTGCACTGTAACCCTAAACCGCATGCACAGAATTGATTGCATTGCGGCTTACTATCATGCAGATCCAAACGCTCGGTAAGAGAGTAGACAACGACAATGCTGCGACTCTGCAATCTTCCCTTAACCAACCAAGCCAATACGGGTTGGGGTGACAGCAGACGAGGGCCGCATGGCTGCGTCGTCCAAGACCAGAATCGCAAAGTTCCGGCGCTGCAAAGACCCTTAATAACAGAGAATGAGCCTATTCGACCTGAGTGGATGTTTGCCGGCCACGTGGGCTGATCTTCCTCGAGCCGCCGAAGGATTTAGGACTTCGGGCTGCAGGATGTCTATCAGCGGAGGTAGCCCCGTAGGACCTGATACGACTCACAGATATCCATGGTTGAAAGGGTGTTTAAGACGGACGATTTCTCAATGACTCCACACATGAGTCGGCTGTGGGCTGCCGATGATGGCTGTATCCTCGGAGCCACCAGCGATCGTGTCAGCCTTGCTGGTGTGTGCACCAAGGGACATGGCGTGTAAGGATTGGGTGGAAGGAGACATAGGATGGATTGGTCATCCTGAACTGGCCTCAACATCTTTGGAGCGATAGTATGCTTCACATTGATTGCGTACGGAAGAGCATGAAGGTTCGCAGGTACGTATGACTGAAGAAGGGAAGACTACTGAAAGGGAACTTGAGATGAGGCTAGACTTTCGAAGCATACACGGCGAGCTGTGAATGAGGTGGAGCTTGCAAGGCTGAGAGCCATGGTCAAAAGAGGAATAAGCTGATTGACATGACACGCGCTACAAAATTCGATGTTGAGGAGAAAATGGCAAAGTCCATCCGGGCCAATCTATACAACACGATCCCAACCTTTGGGGGGATCTCTCGCCTATTTGCAATATACCACAGCGTATTCATGCAGGGAGGGGTTAGTGTCATGGATGTGGTGGGATAGATATAAGAAGTCGCCTACTTTGCGCTAGTAGACCCGAGCTCGTGCAGATAAGATAAACACTAGTGTCCGGCGACTATGATTAGTGACAGCCTGACGGGCCGGACGGTAATCAAGGTAGAGTAGGCGAACTTTAAAGTATACCGCCTAAAGTATAATTATTATAGAGATATCCGGTAGCGAGGTTGACCGGGCTAAGGTCAAGGTGGGAGCAGATCGTTCTCTAATCAATTACTCCATACGGATTACCAGCTGAAAAGGAGTGGGAAAAGCCACATATCAGGCCCTTAGGAAATAATCGGCTTGTCGGATTTCCTCCATACATGATGCCCCTTGTTTCAAGTCGACCGCTATATGTACTCATGCTAATTACCTCCCATATGAGTCCCGAGGCTCAATAATTAGTGTCGAGCCTTGGGGAAGAGACTAGATCTTGATTCCGTGATGGATGGCTTCTCCCGTGCTACTTAGCGAGCGGACTCACTCGTGGTTGATACGAGTATTGAAATTATGACAGCTACGGAACGCTAATGTTACTTCAGTAGGTAAGATCGCGAATTATACGCCGTTGTCGAATGCCAAAGATCTCCACACGTTGGAGATCTACAAATGGGAATGACTTCGCTTGAATGTTACCAAATAAATCGACCGAGCAGTACAACTGGTAAGAAAATATATGCAATCCCCTGATCAATATGTTATGCACACGAAGATAAACTGATGCTCGAAAAAGCACGCCAAGACTTCCAGCCAATGCTACGGTACTCTTCACAGCTCAAGCCGCACACCGCCCCCCTCGCTTCCTCCTCGTCTCTTCTTCACATCTACAACATACAAACCCCTAAACACGCACACAAGCCCAGCTCTAGCCACTATATACTTACATCTCGATCCCATATTAATAAGCATCACATCCCAAAACACTCCCACAAACCCTCCCCTCCCTCCCTCTCCCCTCCCCTCCTCTACCACAGTATCTCCTCTATCCACACCAACAACCCACCCTCTCTCCTTTCCCCGCCCCTCATCTGTACTCTCACACTAACACATCCTATACCATCACCATACCATCACCACCCTGGGATATCCAACTCGGAAACTCACACTTCCAAAAGCACAGATATCTCTCCCATCCTTCTAGGGTTCCCGACCACCACTGGCATGGAGTACGATCAACAATAACAATAGTAATGGTGATGATGATGATGATGATGATGATGATGGAGTAAGGAAGAGACGACGAGATGGAGAGAGATGAGGTGGGATGGGGATCTTGATATTGATTCAAAAGTGTGATTGCGTGGTGGATAGGGAGGGTGGGGGATGCTGAAGCTTGGAAGATATGGGAGGGTTGTGGAGATCGAAGGTTGATTTCATACGTGATGGGATGGGATATAGAGGTGCAGGGTGATGTGGGAATATATGGCTTCTGGCTAAAATCTACATTGCAGAGGTTCAAGCGGGATGCCGAGGATTCGTGATGTGGTATTGTTCTAGTACGCCGTGTTTCTATCGCGCCTGTGAGAGTACTATAGACGGCAGTTGGAAAAGAGATGAGATACATGAATGAGTGTAGGTAGCTAGCAAAACATATCAATCATCACCATAACATCATAACAGCTTTGTTGAAGTTCCAATCCTGTCGCATGCGCCAACACGTTCTTGAAATGCCCCCCTTCCAATCAGACACCTTCTCCCTTCCTCAAATTGTCGCACAACTTACTTCTCGCGACGACCATCTCTGCCAACGCGCCAATACTCCCCGCAGTCATCAACTCCATCGTCGTCATCGCCGCCTCCATTTCCCTGGCTATCCAGCTCCGAACCTCGACCGCGATCAAGCTATCCAATCCCAGCGCCACGACAGGTTTATTGACAGCAATCTCGTCCACGGGCACGATCAGCACGCTGGAGAACTTGGCGAGGAGACCTTGTGTCACAACGGAGATAGCTTCCTCTGAGCTTCGAGCGGCTTTGAGAGATTGCTTTGGCGTAGCCTGGCCCGTCGTCGTAGCAGCGGTATTAGATGTAGCAGCCACTGCACGGCGAAGATGGGAGAAGCGAGCGTCGGAAGCCCAGAAAGCCGAAGGATGGTCAGGGTGGTAGTTGTCAAAGGCTAAACCTACCATCGTTTGATGGTCGGCATGTTTGTCAATCTGTCCCGTGACAGCTACTTTGACCAGTGCAAGAACATCTGCTTCGGTAAGGCTTGGACCTTCGCCGGTAATCACTTCCAGGCTATTCTCAATTTCCGGCCGATCTGCCACCCATCCGATCTCGCTCACAACGCCGAGATCAAGAGCGGTAGCTGGAAGACCCTGGGAGACTCGGAAGTGCGCGAAGGAGTCGAGGAAGCTGTTGGCGGCGGCGTAGGCTGCTTGGCCGCGGAGGCCGATGATGCCGCTAACGGACGAGAGAGAGATGAAGAAGTCGAGGGAATGGGAGAGGAGCGTTGAGTGTAAGTTCCAGGCGCCGTGAACTTTGGGCTCGATTACATGCGTCCGGTCACTGTACCGAGCTTGATCGAACAGAACGTCCTGCATGGCTATGTCAGCATGTACAGGTCGTGTGAGGTAATGGAACCAGGCTAGCTATTAGAAAAGGCAGCCGTCAGGATGACGTTCCCCGAACGGTAGATCATACTGGAGCTGCTTGAAGTCTAATTGATCAAAACTTCAGACGTGGTTCAGCAGACTGTATTTCTTGCAGCTCCAAATGAGTGTTCTCTCCACGCATGGCGATCTGAGCTATGATGTTGAATGCGGTCGGGAGCCACAACCTTCCAACTGCCATTCTCTCTTATAGCTAGCCTGGGAGTCGGCAACCTACCTTATTGGCAAAAGCCCCATGTATCACACCACGGATTGGAGGCATGATCTTAGCGCACTCGGAGACCATACGTTGAACGTCAGCCTTCTTACCAACATTGCATTGGCGTACTTCGATTTTCACTGCAAGGGAACTCAGGCTCTCGATCATGCTTCCCGTATCGCGTTGGGCCAGGCCGGACCTGGATGCCAGAATGATGTTTTGTGCTCCCTGATGAGCCATCCAGCGACATATAGCACGGCCAATGCCACCAGTACCACCTGTAATAAGATATGAAACATCTGGACGAAATATACTCGGTTCTGACGCAGGATGTGTTGCCTGATTTCGTAGTTAGTCCACAAACGCACAACAGAATCTCGACTCTCAGCAACAACCACTCGGAATATGAATTGGTAACTTACCATCACCATCTGGTTTTCCTTCGGTACAATGACCAGCTTCCCCATTAGCTTCCCACTTTGCAATGAACGAAACGCTGCCTCAACATCCGAAACCCCAAATTCGTGGATGGGACTGACTGGCCTAATGGTTTTCTCCCTAAACAGATTCATAACATCGACCAGCGACTGTTGTAAGACGTTCTGCCGATGGTGCGCGAGGTCGGTCAGATCGACAGCCGTGAAGCTAACATTCCGTTCGAATCGACTCATCTCCAGATTCTGGTTATTGGTGATATCACGTTTACCGATCTCAACAAATCGTCCAAAAGGTGCCATGCATTCCCAAGTGGCGCGCAACTGTTCTCCGGCGAGGGAATTGAGGGCAACGTCCACCCCTTTGCCAGCAGTTGCGTCCATAACTCCTTGCGTAAAAGAAGTATCGCGACTGTAGAAGATGCACCCCTCTGGGATACCGTATGTCTCCATCAATAATTCCTTTTTCTCGATGCTGCCTACAGTAGCCAAAACGGTAGCTTTTGTGGCTCGAGCGAGCATAATTGCAGCTTGACCGACGCCTCCAGCTGCTGCATGGATCAAGATGGTCTCGCCGGGCTCCAGCCGAGCGATGTTCGACAGACAATACTGTGCTGTGCAGTAGACTATTGGTACTGAGGCTCCTTCCATGTACGACATAGACTGAGGTATGGGGCTCGAACACGCTGCTTTGCATCGCCCAAGATTTGCTATAGCGCTTTCGGTGACAGAGCACACACGGTCACCAAGCCGAACGTTAGTAACAGCATTACCCAGTCGTTTCACCACTCCACTGCATTCCTGTCCCAAGTGATTGCCAGACAACTGACCAAGAGCGAGGATCACATCCTTGAAATTGAGCCCAGAGGCTTTGATATCGATCTCGATCTCGTCGTCCGCCAGCTCCAATAACGGTTTTTCGTCGTCAACAAAGCATAGCGTATCCAGAAAGCCAGGGTTAGAGATTGTCAGCTTAAGCGGCCGGCCTGATTGGGAGAAAGGCTGCAGGTAGTTGATGTCATGGTGGAATCCTTGGTCAAGACAGTCGTGCAGCGCCACAGCTTGCTCGTAGCGAGGAATGCATACAAGCCCATTCTTCTCCGCGAATTCCGTGTCGATTTCGGTGCATGGCATTGTGGAGCAAAACGAACGTTCGAAGACGTCACTAATGGAAGGTGCTACTTGTCTTCTCGCCGTGTTCCAGTCTTCAATAGCGAGGGTGACAAGATTTGTGTTGGGATTTTCCGAGCGTATGGTTCGGCACAAACCTGTCACCAGACCTGAATCTGGCGAACTGAGGCTTCCAGTAATCCAAAGGACACCAGGGCACTGTAGTATTCGTTGTAGTCCTTGGAAAGATTCAGAATTCATGGTCGTAAGGTACTGATACTCCGGGTCGTCGATGAGAATACAGTACTGGCGGTCAAATCTAAAGTCTGCCACCTCCGACATCAGTAACTTTGTCACCTTAGCTTGACTGTGATTCTGCAATAGGGTGTTGACTTCAGAGCAGACGTATTCACTAGGACCACTAGGACCGATGACCACGATCTCTTCAATGGCCTCCTGACTCTCGACTACTTGAGGCAGAGCGGTGGTAAACATGACGCTCGCACTTTGCTCGGGGTGATCCGGGTAGTCCTGAACAGCGCCATCGAGACCAGAAAAGCCGCTCGAAGAGAACAATACCGTCCATTGCTCTTTGGTTAACAACGGGCCGTCTTCCCGAATAAGTTGCCCTACAGATTTCATATCATCAGCTTTGTAAATGAAACTTAAGTAGTACCTACCATTCAAGTCACTACCGTTGATGTCCGTGTCTTCTCCAGCATCAAGCCACCAACCAGGAAGTGTAGCGAATGGGAGCCATCTTAAGAGTTGCTTAGAACCCGTCTCCTCGATGAGCACTAACTTTCCTCCTGGCTTCAGCAGTGAGCGCACATTCACCATTGTCCTTTGTATCTTAGCAGTAGCGTGGAGAACATCAGATGCCACGACCACGTCGTACGATCCGGCCTGGAAGTCTTGATCTGTGGGGGATGATTCGATATCCAATCTGCGATAGCTGATGAGCTCGCCCCAGGAACTCAATTTTACTTTTGCTGTTTCGAAAAAGCCGGAAGTAATGTCAGTGAAATGGTAAGCTTCGAAGCTTGCGGCTTTCATAGTAGTACCACCGCCTAGCGCTTCTAGGATAGGCATAGTTGCGCTTGCCGTACCGGCGCCGATTTCTAAAAGGCGAAGTGCAGGATTTTGATAACTCATCTTTTGAATGTAGTTGGCGGCAACACTACACCGCCGTTGGTAGGAGTCGATATCAGTGTAGAAATGGCTCAGGAGATTGTCCTCTAACATGATTGACAGAGGCTCTATATGACCTTGAAGGATCGCAGAAAGATTCTCTCCAATCCGCTGGATCATGATGCCATAGGGACCAAGAGAGACAGCAGTGCCTCGTAGTACTTGTCGCTCATTCTCTGGCTTACGCAGTAGTTCTGGAGGTAAATGGCAGTTTCGGCCTTCCTGTACAAGACTCATCTGCTTCTTCATCCAAATGTAAAGTCTCTTCAGATGAGGAGCCGTTATGCAATGTGGTGCGGTTTGGTCAAGCGCTTCTTCGATATAATCACAGCTCAGGCGCTCGAGACTCCATAGCTCTTCAATGGCTGTCGGAGCTGGTGGAGATAGTGAGAATAGCGCACTGCATTGAGTTTGGTTGAGATATGAAACACACGGTTCCCAATGCATTGAGAGGCATTGAGCCTTTTAGACCTTCGCGTGAGCAGTAGAACCTTGTACGGGGGCTCCGATAAGACCTCTGATGGAGACATCGGCGGTTTCAGGTAGCCTTTGCTCTCCAAAGGTATCTATGTCAAGCGAAGGCTTTTGGGAGAACAAATCCGCCTTTTTCAATCGAGCAATGACTTGGTGGGCTGCACCCAGCGTTGTGGTAAAGCTGGTCGATATTTCCATCCGTTGGATCGCAATAGGCATGTAGGGCACGTCTAGGCTATCACCGCCGTTGGTAATGATTGGCCAAAGGCTTTGAAAGATCAGGTCCAGAGTTATGGGATGGATTGTATACTCTGATTCGTGATGGTAAGGCATGGAAGCAGCACTATCAGGCACAGTTACATTGCATCTCACCATTGAGGGCCCTGTCATTACCCCGTCCATATAGCGAAATGTCGGTCCGTATTCAAAACCAGCTTCCGCAACCACATTGTAGATATTAGCAGCATTGACCGCTTCCGTGCAAGAGTCACTGAGGCGTTCAAAGGTAGCAGCAGAGCTTTTTAGACGACGTTTCGCTTGTTTTATGCCGTCTATTGGGTTGTTTCTTTCCTCCGAACTTTCAGAGGCCACGAGACCGCGACAATGCTCCACCCAGTCTCTGTCATTTGTCCAGGAAAATACCTTGAATCCGCTCCATTTGTCGGATGATGCCCGAGGGCCCTCGGCGTGAGGTGCCATCGAAAGCATGAGCTCTACAGGCGTGGACTCTGGAATAGGGAGAGCTTGATGAACGGATATCTCGCTGAATATAATGCGGTCATATTTGACCTGCTTCCAGCCGGCCTGTTGTCTGTAAGCTTCCATGGCCATGCACAAGTAACCCGCCATAGGGAATACAGTAAGGCCTTCGACCTTGTGATCCCGAAGCCAGGGTACACTGTCTGCTATTAATATATTCTTCCACTGGGGCTCCAACATGCTGGAGTCGTGAACGCGATTCCCCAGAAGGTCGTGGCGTTGTGTGGGCTGAGATTGACCTTCTCGATCGACTCGAGTGTCGTACCAGTATTTCCTTGAGTGGTTCCATTGATAGGTGGGCAAGTCCGTTAAAACCTTTGGAGGCTTCATCGTTGGATCAGGGAAGTTCACAGCGCCCATCTCCACTCGACATCCTTCCTTGAATAGGCGAGCTGCCAAGCGCTGCATGTCTGTGATGCTGTCCCCGCCACGAATAAGAGAAGAGCAATACTGGATATCTTTGAGGTCGACTTGCGATGATTCCAGCACCTGTCTCGACGGACCTTGCAGTGCTGAGTGAGGCCCAACCTCAATAAGAAGGTCAACAATTTTCTTATCCCCACCCTCTGGCACACAGAGAAGCTCCAAAGCCTCACAAAATCGGACTTGTGAAGTCAGATTCTCTACCCAGTAGGCCGTAGTCAAGGACGAAGTATTCACCTGGCGGCCTGCCAACGATGAAAAGAATGCCGAATTGTCCGCGTTCGTTGCATTTGGATGCACATCTCCAATGAGCGACCCATACTTCTCGGCAACACGGAGCATGTGATGCGAATGATATGCGACATCAATCTTAAGTCTTCTGTTCCAGACTGATCTCTTATCGGCCAGATGTTGTAGCTCGAGAATTGCAGCTTCGTCACCGGAAACAGTCATGCTAGAAGGGCTGTTGATGCAGGCGATGACAAGCTTGCCTTGAACACAGTCGTCGAGCAGGGCCTGAGTCAAATCTTGACTGGCCCCAATTGCAATCATACCCCCACGAACGATATTGAAGTCTTCGCTCAGGGTGGTGGAAACGACACCTCTCCAGTATGCTAGAGCCATGCAGACTTCCATATCCAGAATCCCTGCGGAGTAGGCTGCAGCAATCTCGCCACTCGAGTGACCACAACTTTACAAGAGCGGACTCCCCACGATCGAAGTAAGTCTACCAAGGCGATCTGAAGAGCTGTGCAAGCGGGCTGGCTGATGTAAGGCCTGTCGATGTTTGAAACTTCCTCTGCTTTCCCCATCTCGATGATCAAAGACCATGAAGCACCGAGAGAACGTAAAACATCATCGGCCTTGCGTATAGCTGACGCATATACAGGGTAAGCCCGAAACAACTCCCTTCCCATATTAGCCCATTGCGAACCTTGGCCGGTGAAGAGAAACCCGATCCTAGGCTGGTCACTTGACTTGGTGAGAGCGAGGAAAGGGTCTGTCAGACTTCGAATCAGTGCGTCAGGGGTAGGAGCTGAAAATGCCAACTTCCAGGGCAGGACCGATCTTCGTTGTCCGAGCGTGAAAGCTAGAGAGTCAAGCATATCTGTATGCAAGATAACAGGGCGCTCCTTCACGTAAACCGTTATTTTGGAGATCTGTCTCTCCAAAGATTCTCGATCATTGGCGGAGAAGACATAAACATGCTGCTGAATAATTCTGTCGATGGTGCTAGCAAGTCCGTTCCGACGAGCGTGTCCATTGATCAAAGAGGTGCTGATTGGTGAATCGCAACTACTTGGTGGAATACTTTCCTCCATGATTATATGCTATCGAAAGCGTCAATGAGGGCAAAGTTTCCCGGGTGATCTTGCAATAAGCTTACAGCATTTGATCCTCCAAAGCCGAAGTTATTGATCGATGCTCTCCGAATACCGATCGTCTCCCACGGTACTAATTTGGACGAAACCTAAAGTGATCAACATCGACAGGACGTTTAACGCGAGGTTGCTAAAGCGAAGGTAGCGCTAGCAGATTCAACAATATCTGACACTGTGGAGTATTGGGGCTGAAGCGACGCGTCCATGTGACGTTAAGACGCTCAGTCTCCGTCAGAGGTTGAGTATCTTTACATGAAGAGCGAAAGTATCAACAAGAAGTGCTTACCTTCATGTTCCATTTCTCGAACGGAATCACCGCATTTGGCTTCCGGAAGTCAAAATTTGGCAGTATAAACTTCCGCTCGAGCATCAAGGTGATCTTGAGGACCGAAGCAACGCCACTGGCACCTTCCAGATGGCCGATATTAGACTTGAGTGAGCCTACTACAACAGGGGTTTTGTGAGGCTTTCGCTGGAACACTTCTCCTATTGCACTCGCTTCAATTGGATCGCCGGTCGCCGTTCCGGTGCCGTGGGCTTCTACATAGCTTGTCTCCGTCGGGTTGAGTGCTGCTGAGGTGTAGACGTATTGCATCAACGCGGTCTAAGCACTACCGTCGGGCATGGTGACTCCAGCTGTTTTGCCATCTTGGTTCACGCCAGTATTCCTCACAATTGCTCTGACGGGATCGCCAGCTTCCAATGCAGCATCCAATGGCTTCAGAATTATGCAAACCGTACCCTCGCCACGCCCGAAGCCACCCGTGGCTCGTTCATCAAAGGCATACGAGCGCCCGTCAGGAGACAACAATCTTGCATGATAGTTAGCTGGAGGTATAGAGTTCTGGCAGCCATGACTTGCCTTGTGGTTGATAGACTTATGAACGGCTCCGGTCTGATATTCAAGTTAGAGCCCCCTACAATAGCCAGAGATGACTCCCCAGTCTGCAGACTGCGAAAAGCTGTGTGCAGTGCCGAGAGGCTTGAGGAACAAGCCGTGTCAAGGGTCAAGCTTGGACCCTTGAGATCGTAGGTGTAAGATAATCGATTTGAGAGTAAAGATGATTCATTACCTGTGGCCTCAAACATGGGCAGATTTTCAAGATCTTGGTAAATATGAGTACGATAGTCGGAGTTTGAGCCACCAACGAAAACGCCGGTCTTTGTACCGGCCAATTTACGCATTGGAATCCCTGCATTCTCAAGTGCCTCGTAGCTGACCTCTAGAAGATGACGCTGCTGGGGGTCCATTGCCTACAAAGGTACCGTTAGTCTCGAAGATGGCTGTATTGAAGAATGGAGCTGTACTATGGCTTCTGCAACCGTCACATTGAAGAATTGAGGATCGAAACGCGCGATATCTTCCTCAAGATAGTGTGCCCCCTTTGCATTGAAGCTTCCTTTCTTATCAGGATCAGGATGATAATACTTTTTGGCGTCATAACGATTTGCTGGATGTGGTGCCCAGCCACTTTCACCATTAGCTATCTCTGCCCAGAAGTTTTCGACGTTGGTCGCTCCTGCGGGCAGACGACAACCCAAACCGATGATCGCGATTGGCATAGGATTTCCATCAGCGTGATGAAGTAACGGGGTGCCATCGTCTTGGCGAACGCCAGGAATCATCTCTGCAAGAATTTCGAAGCCGATGGGATTGTATTTGTAAGTCGATTGCACGAGGAGCGGTGTCAGAATTGCTGGTATTTGGATGTTCACAAAGATGGATAACGTTAGACGTATCCCTTACAGTTTCGAGTTGACAGATGGGAGAACAGTTGGAGTGTTCCTCTTTGATGCTAGGCAATCGCCTTTGCGCCAGTAAATGCTATGTGGTAGGAGCAATGACTGTCTTCTTACGTAGAGAAAGCAAACAACGAGTTCTGGTGTTTCATGATTTCCTCTGGTCGTATCTTATTCCCGAGCTGGAGATCGATTGGGACTATGTAGGGTCACTCGAGTAGACACAACAAATGAGGTGCATCTTCCGGGATTTTCATGATACGGGTAGTGGTATCACTGGCCAACGCTAAGCCTGATTTAGAATAGTCTAGCGGACGGTAACTTCCTCAACAGCGACTTCTTCCACCTCCACGCCTTTTCAGATTTTCAGAGCATCTTTACGACGTTCAATCGCGTGATACAAAGGCGATGCCGTGTCTCAAAGGGGCCGAAGAGGGTCTCAGGACTGTCTAGACGCAGGCTATTGATGGCACAGGACTCCTCACTGGCAGTCTCGCCAACTTGACGATTCCTTCACTCATGTCCAGAGCGAAGAGGAAACGAGCGGCGCGGCGAAACGGAGGCCGAGGTTACGAGGAGCTCGCTTTGCCAGATAGGCATATCTGAGCTTGATGCCCTCGAACTCATTCAGGATACATCCAAGTCAAAAAGCTCAGCATCATTCAAAGAAGTCATGACAGCCACAGCAAGAGCAAGAGCAGATCTGGACACAAGCCTATCTACGGCAGCGGTTCCCAATTGCCGGGTCATCCTCCTCCCACCGGAAGACCTCCACTATCGCCATTATCGGTGGAGACATCGGTGGCCCATTGTTTACGTTAGACCTTACTAAAGATACCCAACTCTTGTCCACGCCTACGGGTCCACACCTTTTCCTGCCGGTGGAGGCCCATTGTGGTGATAGGATCCAACGTATGATGAGTCTTTGAGCTCCATGGTTAAGCCGCGAAAGAGAGACATGACATGCAAGCGATGGGGAATATGTTTGCTGGCCTTGCCCATACTCCCATTGTCTGGAAGTGGGAGATCTTCTTGGCTTACTATGATCCCAAGGCCATGGTTCGATGGGGGTGCTCAATCAAATCCATCCTCCCTCCTCCCCCTCCCTTACCCGAATCATATCTTCCAGCAGTCTCACTTCATCTACGCAGGAACCTCAACACCCAGGGCCAAATCACATCTCGTTCCCACAGCCACAGCCTGGAAGATCACCCGATGGTTCTCCATGCATGTACCCCACGATCTCCCGTCCGGAGCACAAACCGATTTGCCAGGACTGGGACACTCGCCCGTTATTAGCCCATCAGCCGACGTTACAGCTGCTGGGAAGACAGATGGCGCCGCCAATGGTTGAGAAGCCTGAGCTGCCGATGGCGCGGGAGGTATCGACGACACAGCAGGAGCAGGAGATGCTTGAGAAGCTGGTGGCGACATCAGTACCGACAGCGCTGGACCCAGTGTCGGCGGAGCAGCAGAAGGAACGACCACGGACGAAACCACGGCCTGAGAAGCCAGCGGACCACCATTCATCTCCCCACAATTCCCCACCGGCGACACCAACTCCTCATCCCCAATCCTCTGCACCACCTTCCCCACATTCTCCTTCGGAAACCCCAACACCGTCCCACTAGCCGCCGTCCCACACCCATTCCCAATATTAGCCCGAAACATCACCGGCAGCTCATCCCACCCCACCCCCCTCTCCCTCCTCCCACGTCGCCTCCTACCCCCACCACCAACAGCAGCAGCGCCAACAGCAGCCACAACTCTCACCGGCGCACAATTCATATACATCTCCCTCTCCCCCACCTTATTGAACCACGTCCACGCCAACGTGAAATCACCCACCCCCACCCCCTCAGGAACCACATACTCGAACCCATCCGCCCCATACCCCTCCGTATCCGTACCCACGTTCCCCACTTTCGACGACGGACATCCCCCTTCGATGCTCTTGATGACCTTGAACACTGAGCTCGCGGTTGGTGGCACGTCGCGCGAGAGGGAGATTTGGCAGGAGCCGCCGCCGTGGGTGGCTTGGCCGATGAAGCGGAGGGGGAGGGGGGTGGAGTGTGGGATCGTGGTGAGGTTTGTGATGAGGTAGGGGAAGGGGCGGAGGTTTTTACAGGGGTAGTCTGAGCCGGTGGGGAGGAGGGGGTTGGTGTTTAGGGTTGCGGGGTTGTAGGGTGTTGGGGTTTGGAGGCGTACGTGGGCCGTTGTGAGGGGGAGGAGGGGGAGGAGGAGGTAGGTTGATGGGGGGAAGTGCATCGCTTTGTGTGGGTTTGGGTGGTTGGAGGTTGCAGGTTTGGAGCTTCGGTTTTGGGGGTGGTCAGTGAAAAGTTGGAGAGGCACAGAGGGTGAAGGCAACGTGGGAGTAAAGCATTAGAGGGAGGGGATGTGCGTGTTGGATGATGATGAGGAGGGTATTATTGAAAAGGGGATTGTTCGATACATTGTGTCGTACAAAGAATATGAACAATAACTTGGTGATTATTTCTTTCAGCTTTGCTTTGTGTAGTTGAACAATGAAAACCGATATATGCATGCATGCCCAGAATCGCTCACTGCGCGTCCCTCGAGGCGAGAAGCGGAGTTTCTGTTTATAAACAACATAACTACTAATTTCTTACCTATATTTCTTGTTCTCAGCTGTTATTTTATCACGATTTAGTCAGGCTTCAATTGTTCCAAGCAGCAAGCACTGTCTTGTATCCGATTGAAAGGCCGAATGAAAGAATGAGCAAGGCAGGCGATCGCGTCAAGATGTTTCCTGAGTAAGGTACGTAGAAGACGAATGAATAGGTGGTTGCGTGGATGGTTAGCACGTCTATCTCCTTTAGGATAGAGACATCGATCGAAAAGCCGATGGTAAATGTGCGGATGTGGTTGAGCAAAGGGGGTGCACCATTTTGTACAAGGGTGCACCAGTGTCTTCGAACATTACCACGTTACGAGCTCAGGCATCGCTGGGTGATGTGACGTATTATAGTAGCAATCCCAGCGATAGGCCGCTCCAAGCATCTCGCCGTTTCGTTTCGTTTCGCGATGCGTGATAGAGAAAGTGGATGGAGGAGGCAGTCAATGGATCATGTTTCATTGAGGATGTAAGTCATGTGTCAGAACGAGAATACGGTATATTGAGCAAGCCAAATGAAGCGATGTGGCGAGCATATCCGGCATGATAGATAGCAGTGGAAAGTGAAGGGGGAGTGTGAAAGGATGGGTGATTAGCATCTGTCATTTCTATCATTATATGGATACCGCTAATGCCGCCAGTAGACCGTGAAGTCGACCAATCTATGACTTTTCGGAAACCCACCCTGACCATATAGACTCCGGAGAGAGAAAAGAGAGCCGTCTCATAGAACCACCTCAGGAAAAAAGCAGAGCTCGCTAAGGTATCGTGCAATATCATCATGACTGACTCGCTTTGCAGCAGGATTGAACATGTCTAGCAGATCTCGCTTGAAAGGAAAACACATTATGAATGAGATTCTTAGCACCTCACTCGCCGTATGCACCTGCGATACCTCGCGCATCGCCTCGACGGGGTTTCGCTCGACCCATGGCATCCACAGGCGGGTACCGCGCCCGAAGCTCGAGCTCGTCCAGGGGTACATTGGAGCGGATATATCTGGAACAGACATGAGCTGAGGTAAACAGACACCAGGACCGAGTTCTACTCATCACTCACCCTTGGCTGGCGTCTTCCTTTGGTTGGTAATCCCAGCTTTCGAACCTTCCTTGTTTGAGGGCATCCCAGCACAAGCGCCGTTCGCGCTGGCTCTTGAGCACTTCTTTATGAATATTCGTGAAGTCCCACCGAGCATTAGCCTCTGCGACGAACGCAAACAAAATGTCTTGCACATCTGGCTCATTGCTAGTCGCGATGTTCTGTAGCTCCTGCGGGTCTCGCTCGAGGTTGAACAATTGCGGCGGGTCCACGGGGCAAGCAACGAACTTCCAAGGACCACGGCGGATCATCATGAGTGGAGCGACGGTCCCTTCGCCTGCATATTCACCATAGACGGTGTCGCACCCTTCGTAGCCATGAAGGTATGGGACAAGCGAATGGCCATCCATGGGTAAACGAGTATCTATGGAACCATTGGCTAGCTCGACCAGAGTTGGCAGGATATCTAGGGAGGAGACATTGCGTGTGACGGTCCTGGGTATGAAGCGTTTGGGGTAGGAGATGAGAAGAGGGACCCGAGCGGAGGCCTCATACCATGACATCTTGTACCTGTGAACGTGAGCTTGCAAGCATTCGGGACCAAGGGAAACAGTCCGAAGATAGAAAAGTACTTTGGATCGTAGATACTTCTCAACTTACCATAGTCCTCTTTCTCCCAACATATCTCCGTGATCCGATGAAAAAACAATGATCGTATCCTCCTCCATGTCACATTCCTTGAGAACCTTGAGGAGCTTTCCCACGTTATCATCCACATAGCTCATAGCTCCAAAGTAAGCTCGCCGAGCGCGAGCGATTGCTTCGTCTGGCATCTTTGCGTCTTTCAAGCCGCACACGTTCAACAACCGCTGGCTATGAGGATCCTGCTCTTCCTGAGGTATGTTCACACTTGGAGGGGGGATGTCTTCACCTTCATAGCGGTCCCAGTACTCTCGGTGAATGGTGTAGGGATCGTGCGGGTGGGTCAGGGAGACTGTGAGGCAGAAAGGACGGGAAGACGCTGGACGGCGAGCTTGGGAATATAGGTACCGAGTGGATTTGTACATGACCTCTTCATCAAAGTCAAGCTGGTTGGAGCGGATGCAAGGGCCCGCTTGGAGGATGGAGGATTGGTTGTGATACCACTCGAGGCGGCGATCTGGTTCGTCCCAATTGACGGCCCTTTGTACCGTTAGCTGAGCGCTTGAGGCGAAGATGTGTCATGCTGGTTTGTACTGGTATCGCTGCTCACACTCCGAGCACGAACCTTGCCATGAAGCATTGCTGTTGCTGCTGCTGTCGCTATTGGACACCTTCCTTCATTGAACGTACCAGCCAAAGTCTCCAGGATAAATATCGCTCGTCAAGCGCTCTTCGTAGCCGTGTAGCTGTTCACCAATGAAGTGCATCTTGCCTGCCAACACAGTCTCATATCCTTCTCGCCGCAGATAATGTGCGTATGTGGGCGTCTCACAGGCAAGAGGGGATGCATTGTCCCACGCTCCGATCTTAGAGGGCAGCTGGCCTGTGACAAGGGAGGAGCGTGATGGGGCGCAGAGGGGGGAAGCGCAGTAGGCGGAGGAGAAGACGGCAGATTTGGCTGCTAAGGCGTCAATGTTAGGTGTCTTGATGGGGGAGGATTCATTGTGGATGCGGAGGAGTGGAGCGGAGACCTGGTCAGCAAGGATGAAGAGGATGTTGGGCTTGCGGGCGTCAGAGCAAGAAGAAGGTGGTGAGGATGTGGAAGATGCTGTCGAGGCTGGAGGGCTGTGGAGGAAGTCCATCTCACACGAGACCTTGCACAGAGTGATTCAGGTGGAATTGGCTATGGGACTTGCTATCGCCAGAAGAGTATGAGTAGCAGCAGAGTAGGAAACACCAGGACCAGCTTTTACCAATCTCATGGGAATGTGGGAAAGGGAGGAGTGTGGAGTGTGGACAGATGTTGAGCAATATGTGAGCAAGATCACGCCAGAGGGGGGAATGGAGAGAAATGTGTCGAGGAGAAAGCCGGAGGGCCGGCTTATGTAAGCATATATCCCTTGGCATGCCGCCCCTTGCCCCTTGCCGTCGCTCAACTGCCAATCCATTCGCTCATGCATGCCTCTTCAGGTCAATAATCCCCGCAACGATAGCAGTTGAATCCCTTCATCTAGCGCACCCTGTAGTGCTATGACACATCTTCGACCCTTCACACTTGATGCGCTGTTCGATGGTTGAATGCGTTGTCGCCATGGTCACTCGATATGTTCTAATCTCCATGGCAGATTCGAATGCCTTCACTTTCGAGGAACACACTCGGTCCAATTGGGTATCTGCCAGGCTGTTTGAGAAGTTCATCACGTCTATGACTATTCGTCGAAGCCGTGTCGCTCAAAACATCTGCTACCTGCACAATGAATGAACAGGCGATCCCAGCAGCGCGTGTGCATCCTCTGCATCTGGTGAAAAGCGACGCAATCCGGACTGCAGCTGCAAATCTCGCCTCATCGCCTGACCAATTGCATGATGCAATGTCAAGGAGGCAATCCCCGCTTCTTCGGCTATCAGTGGCTGTCATCGTGCTGACTGCAACGCAAAAGCCTGCGTTATTCACTGAACCCATCGTCTCCGAGTCTAGGCCACCACCACAAAGGGAATACAAGACTCGGTTTACCCATATGTGAGCTGCCATCAATGCTCCAACTATATCAACTGGCATTTAAAGCACAGAGCAGAAACACGGCATCTGGCAGCATTCTGTCGAGGATGCAATGGTAAAGGATGGCAGCACTCTTGTGACCGAATATCATATGTGTCTTTTAATAGTTCCTTGATGATCTTCCTTTACTGCGTCTCTGGAAACAGCGAAACCTATGTTGGGAACACATTCGGAAAGCACCAAACCCTCATCATTGTGGACGAGAACGGTAAGTGCGCCTCACTTGCCGCTGATAGTTTCAGAATGGAGGGCGTCCTCCTATGCCCTTGGAAGGCCGTCACGTCCTTTGCGGACCTAGCCTGCATATGGCTTGGCGGATTTATACCAGCCAGTGACGCTGAGGCTAAGTACAGAATCCCAGCGATAATACTGAGCACTGGGTGAGGAGTCACTACTCGGCGATCTCGCATTTATGGTTATGTGCCCGAGATGGATCGATCAATCGGATAAGGTGTGGTTGGCCTGTTGCAGTCTCTATCAATTACTGTTTTCTAGCTCGTGATTATTTTTATCTCGACCTTTATCTTTGGGATAGTAGTGATCATGTGATGCTGTTTCGATGCCCACTCTTAGATGATACCTACCCTCGATTTCCTAATCTCCGCCAAACCAAAAGGAAGTGCAGTACGGATCTAGGGTTGCCCGATCGGTATCATGGAGCCGTGGGTCCTTATCATTGCGAGCAAAATAATCAGTTCTAGATTCACGGCTGTTGCAACGTGGAACTTTGACTTAATATACTAGTGAAAAACACAGAGAGCAAAATCGGGTATCAGGATCTTGCCTCATAGCCCTTCAATAGGGTCAGAGGCTTCACTTTGGCGCCACTGCGCTCGCAGATCGGATTCCATCGGACGTTGTGTGGATCTCTGGAGCACAACACGTAAGAGGGCCGTGTATACCGGGATCCACTATGGATCGCCTTGTCGCTCTCACTCTCTCCGGTCTGGCCAAGATTCAACGAGTGATCCGATACGCGAATACTCATCACGACCAAGGAATGCTTGTCTGTCGGTTGATGAGAGTGTTGTGGTTGGATTTACCGGTCTGGACAAAGCGCTGATAAGGCTCACTGTCATTCAGTGGGCGGCCGAACAACTCCGACCTCGGGCTGCATCTCGAGCAACAAGCCAAGAAAAGAACAGTCCGATACCGGAGCTTTTCACTCAATCGGTATTTCAGGTGTATTGAAGTTTCATGGGTGTAAGGTTCTCTGTAAGTCACCCCCCGCAGTAATGAACTGCTTCGAGCTGGGCATAGTCAAGCGGTGCATATGACTCTATTTCGGTTTGGTAGTTGTACGTCCACGGTAGTACACAGTTGCCTCATATGAGTCGGGTAGATGATCATGTATACCTTGTGAGGCAGCATTGGTGTCTCTTGGGTATCTATGAGATGCTCCAGCGGGACCCTAGACGCAGCTGCTGTCGAACTTCACAGTCCAAAGACCCCCCGGTCATGCGTCACGCCGGTTTCGGTACGATTTTACCAATCAACGGTCGACGCAAAAGCCTTGGTCAACGGTACACGCTGCTGCTCTGACAAGGCCCAGCTATGAAGTCTGGCTACAGTCAAGCAGTTGTCCATTTCTATCAATAAATAAGAATTGTATATAAAATATCCAGTCCTTGAACGAACGAGGTCTAATGCCCTTGAACAATTAGTATAATCATATCCCAGTCTTTTGACCCCATGCACCATCCAGCAAGTCCGCCACATCACCCTAGCTTCCCTCCTAGCGTGCCATCGAAGATATGGATTCATACTTACATGTGCTAATTGCGTATCCACATACCACCATCATCCCACTTTGCTCATGCATGCACTCCATCGCAAAAATCGGGCGACATGTCGAAACCTCAGTCCGGGTCTTATCCATTTTCCGCTCATGCCGATATTCGTGAATACTGACAGGACCTCGTCGCCAACAAAGCAATTTATTAGTTTACTGCCACCGGAAACTAATAAATCAACAAGCGCGATATACAAAGCGTAGACGTTTCTTTAATCCTCACTCGCCATTCGAGTCATCATCAAAAAGTCCCCCAACATCCCCAATCCCACCACCCATAATAAAACACTCCCGTCTCTTTTCCAACCCACCCTCCAAAACCAATCAATCACTGCCGCATCTCCGCTCAGTCGCAAGACCTGATGAGCCATCTGCACAAAAAGTCGAGATGTCATCACGCTACTTATTCTAGGTCGAATGAAGGAAAGGAGACCTGCTCTATGAACCACATCACTCAATATCTGCAGCGCGAATACCTTGTAAAAACCACTCGCGGTGCCTCACCCGGAATCTTGGGAATCATGAGGTTTGGTGACGGGGATTCATGGTTTGTGTAGGTATATCGTGTATTCTTGTGATAAAGGCTCTTCCTTTATAGTTCTATCATGATTTTGCAGAAAAGTGCTAACTTTCATTCGAAATTACCTCATCGAAGACTGACTGTGGGCCACTAGCTCTCTCTCTCTGTGATCACATGCATGGCAATCGGATGGTCGATGATGGAGATTGATGGAGATTCTGCCGTGCAGCTGTGTGGTCTGTCAGCACTGCTGCTATTCTACGCCGAAGCGAAAGGGAAGAGGGTTTCACGTACGGTGGGGTTTGGGGTATAAGGACACCCAATGTCTCCGTGGGTTATCAGAGGCGAAGTAAATAATCGGTATCACGTATTCATTAGCACAGCTTATGTATGCCCATAGGGACTCATACAATTCGCTTCGCTTCTATGCGACTTTTGGATTAAAGATTACAAATTACCATTTTCTTTAGTTTTCGCTACATACACTGATCATGCTCCCTCCCCCTCTCCATCATCACCACCTCTACCTCCACCCCTCCCACCCCTTCCACCGCCCCGTCCACCTCCCCTCCCCAACCTGGACACCGTCATCGCCGTTCCCGTCGGCGTAGCGCCACAGCCCACCGTCACCGTTTCTGTTTCTGTTTCTGTGATGGTAGGGACGAGACAGCTTTCGATGTAGTCTTTCCATTGCTCGGCGTGCCATTTTTCCTCGTGGGGTGCGGGGGTTTGGCAGGCGGTTGCTGAGGGGTCTTTGGGCTTTCGGGTTGGGTGGATGGGGGGGAGGGTTGTGAGGGGAGTTGTGGTTGGGGTAATTGTGCGGGTGGATGGGTTGGTGTTGAGTGGGGGTGAGCGGGTGGATGGGTTGGTGTTTAGTGGTGGGTTGGATGGGGAAGTTGAGCGGGATGTGGAGGGTGGAGATGTGGTGGTCGAATTGTTTTGAGTTTGGGAGAGGGGTGGTGATGATGGTGTGGATGGGTTAGTTGAGCTTTTCGAGCTTGTCGATGGGGTTGTTGAGCGCGGGGGAGAGATTGGAGAGGTGGTTTGTGGTTGGGTTGGGTTGGCGAAGGAGGGTGTGGTTGTGCGAGGAGAGGCGATTGAGGAGGTGGTTGTTGGGTATGTTGGAGCTGTACCCGATGGAATGGGGATGTTCGAACGCGAGATTGAGCCAGATGGGGAAGCCAAGGTTGAGCGGGTCGGGCTGGTTGAGCTTGAGACGGAAGTACTTGTGCGCAATGTTGAGGTGATTGGCGAGGCTGTAGGTGCAAGAATCGTGCTCGAGGAGACTTTGCTGGAAGCTTGGCCAGTTGGTTGTGCGGTCGAAGTTGGTGCGACGGACAAAGATGAACTGAGGGGGTTCAACGGGGTCGATTGGGTCACAATTATTGAAAAATCTTGTGCAGTCGAGCGAGTAGAGTTCGAGAACAACCCTGTGCTGTTGCTGTGAAGCATGGATGGAGATCCGGTGGGAGAGTAGACGGATGAGGCCAATGGGGCAGTCGCTCCATTAGGGGGTTTGCTCGAGGATCCCGGTGTAGCGGTTGATGATGAACTATTGACGCTGTTTGAGGAGATTGGTATGGTGGTTCCTGTGGGCGATTTGCTCGAGGACCCTGATGTAGCAGTCGACAATGGAATTTTGACGGTGTTGGACGAGGTTGGAGAAGTCATTCCACTAGGTGGATTGCTCGAGGATCCTGGTGTCACTGGTGCCACTGAGGTCATGACACTGCTGGACGAGACAAGGTTCACCGTAGTTGGTACTTGAGTCGAAGGTATTGTTGTCAGTGTCGACGAAGTGTTTAAGAAGGAAGACTTTGACAACACGACGGCGCTGGACGGTGTAAGGCTCGGAACGAGACTGGGAATGACAGTTGGGGCTGATGTCGCAGGCACCTTTGCCGGTATAGTGGGTGTGACAGTCGGCGTAATAGAGATCACGGGCGGTGTTACAGAAGGCGCCGGGTTGTTTGGTGGCGTAACGACAGTACCGCAGCTGCCAGCAGGAAGAATCAGGATATTGTTCGTTACCACTCTAAAGGCCGTGGAGAAGAGACCGCCTGAGAAGCTTGAAGCAAATTGGGCTGTGATAGTTCCCGCAGCAAGGATGTTACCGGCGAAGTTATTGTTGGCACCTATGTTGACGTGACTGTATGCGGCGAAATAAACATTGCAGGATTGGGCCCCATTGATGACGTTGACCACGGCAGCTGGACCGGTGGTGAAGCCATCCAACATTTGAAATACGAAGAGAGGGTTGGTGCTGCCTTGTCCGTCCAGAGTCAGCACCCCATTCAAGGTAGCTGGTGATGAGAAGAAATAGACGCCCGGCGGCAGAATTTTCCCACCGAGATCTTGTCCTGTTAGATCACCGGTTGAGGGGAGACCCATGGCTGTATTGAGCGCAGTGCCGACTTCCATGTGAGCTTTGCAGGCCCGCGCGTCCCTTACGTTGATACCCCCTGGCGCATAGCCGGGTGGAAACCCAACGACCTCGGTCCCTGGACATATGGCAATACTGCCATCTACAGTCGTTGGCCCCGTATTGAAGATCTGACTCCCTGCCACGATACCGATACTATAGTCGGAGGCAGTGCCGAGGTCGATCTGTGCGGAGGAGATGCGTGCAATTGACAGAGCACATAGTATGACAGCACAAAGGCTTTTCGGACATGAAGGCATCATGCTGGTGGCCGGACGATGGAGAAGCTGGCGACTTGGAAGTTCTCGTAACTGCGGAAATACCTTGAGAGATCATGACTGCTGAACAGGGTCATGCAGTATTTAAGGGAATTCGAGATCGCCTGGTTCGTCCTACGGCCCAATGAATTCGGGATGGATGCTCAGCTTCTTTGGGACGCTTGGCAGATACTAAGATTTGTATCAGGCGCTATTCTAAAGGCGGAAGCGGTCTTGAAGTCTGGCTCGTCTCCACCAAATCGGGGATATCAAGATCACGCCAGATAATCCTCAGGACGCTGGAGTCCCAAGCCTTGTCTGGGTGCTTGAAATGCTGCTTTGAGAGCGGCAGGGTTACCGTACACTGCCACTCGAAACATATTGTACTCTTGGAAGTCGTACTCTGTTGTAACTTGATCGTTTTGGTGTCTTGGATCCCTAATTTCGTGAGCCGAATGTGGGAAACCAGGTCTGAACACTCTCAGTCTAGCTCTCTCTAGAACTAGGTACTTTAGCTGTCGTTCGCTTGATGAACAACCTGAACTCTCCCTATCAGTAATTCCCGCCGCTAAGATCTAGTGCAGAGATCGGGCTGATGGGCCTGACTTGATTGGTCAGCTTACTGATCTGCAATAGGTAATCAATAATCGCACCGTAGATTAGTGGAAATTGGTGACCTAGAAAGGAGAGGGCGGGGCCCGTATCGACTTTGCTTCAGCTGGGCTTGATCGATCGGCGTCGAATGTGGTAATTAGAACGGAAAACATCAGCCTACCAAGACGTCGGTCGAAACATAGCCGTAGTAAGTGAATACAAAGAGTGGGATATCTGTGTTCTTGGCGTATCACAGCATGGACGTGGTAAAAAAGCACCGCCGAGGTCATTAAGAGCATTAGCTTCGGAATTACATCATGAAGAAGTGGCTTTGTTTCCATGGAGCATGACAAGCAGTAAGTTGAATGCAACTTAGGCGATGTGAGCATATACGATATGCTGTGGTACAGCGCTGGACCACGGAAATGATACTCACCGTAGGACGGAGGCTCGTTTCGCCAAAGCGGGCTCGGTTGTTATAGGTTCGCTAGTATCCTCCGCAACACTTTACACTTGAGCGCCACGTGGCGAGGCCTACGAATCGAACCCGACTTCGTATGATGTCTTACCACTTAAATTCACTTCCAACCATTCGTGAGGATAAAGGATAGGCGAAATTGGCAACAGCATGGACTATCTTGGAGATTCCCTATTCATTTCTTCCTTTGGACTGGTTGGTAAGACTTTCGCCCAGGAGAGTCCATCCTGTTTCAACATTAGGATATCTTTTCATCCTTCACAAGCAAGACGCTGGTTGGCTGTTCGTTGGCTCAAGAATGAAATACCCTCTCTAGCGTCTCGAACGCAGGGTTTGAGCAGTCGAGCGACTCCGACCATCAGATAATGAAAATAGCACATTTGCTGGTGGAAAGGTAGATACGTGCCGCAGCAGAACATCATTGATGGCAGTGGGTAAAGTCTGGCGCATACACTTCGAGAACGGTTCGCTGCGTTGGGATAACAGCGAGCCGTCGATGGTTCGGTGATGAAATACATAGATCCAATCGATGTCGAAGAACCCTCCAGGTTGCGAGGGTAATCCTGCGATTTCTGTGTAGAAATACATCACACCATTTGGCTTGCGGTGGAGAAGCATCTTGATTCGATGATCTGTGAATAGTACTCATTGCCATGTTGATGATCAACCAAGTGGTTCCGAATGGGATATGCATCTGGAGATCTATCAAGGGCTCTACTAACCGCGAAACTCATACAGGAGACAGTTGCACAGTGTACTTAAAGTACCTTAGTATGTGGCTTTAGGTCTTGGTTGTGAGTCAACTTTTCCACCAAGAGGGCTGAGTCAGGGTCTGGCCCCTGATAGGGCTGAAGACACAGCTGTCCTCGACGTCATCATTCCCGCTCCACCATGCCTAATCCGGCATATGTATCTGGAACTCCCTCTACTCCACTGAATGCATACAACAGTACTTACATCGCGCAAACAACGGCTAAATCTACAGCCTAGCTACAATCATAACTTCCGATCCATTTTATTCTTAGACAATTGCGACTCGGTGAGCGGTCATGGTGAAGCACGACGCTTCAGAAGAACACCCTGAATTGAAGCACCCCTCAACGAAACGAGCCAAGCAAATCGATGCGGACACACCGTTCAACTCACTCATTCACGCATTAGACTCTCAAGACGCACTCGATGATGTCAAGAATGTTGTTCACTGGTTTAGAAGCAAGGATCTGCGTATTCACGATAACATAGGCTTCCACAATGCGTCTTTGCTCGCGCGAGAGAAGTCAAAGCCATTGATATGTGTTTACACATATTGTCCAGAGGAGTTTAAATGGCATGGGACTAGCCCAGCCAGGAGCGACCTAATCGTACGGACTTTAGGTTTGGTGCAAGAAGAATTGAAAGAACTCAATATCCCCCTACTCTTTGTCACCGCCAAGGGCAGAAAGGACATAGTGCCTAGCATCGTCGACTTCATCAAGTCTAGCGATGCAAGTCATGTCTTTGCCAACTTCGAATACGAAGTTGACGAGATCCGGCGAGATATCAAAGTACTTGAGCAGATTGGAAGCAGTGCTCAAATGTCACTCTACCACGACCAGACTGTCGTAGAGCCTGGATCTGTGAAGACAGGCAGTGGTGGGCCGTTGAAGGTTTTCAGCCCGTATCATCGACAATGGCTTGGTATCGTCAAGGATTCCCCGGATTTGATCGACACCGTGCCAGCCCCAGCAAAGCAGGCCAATTATCCAGAGGTGAAGGGCGGGTCCAAAACGGTACCCCCAGTACCGGACAGCAAGCAATTTGATTCGGCAAAAGCCGAGGAACGCATTCGTACACTCTGGCCCGCTGGCCACGCTGCTGGCATCGAGCGCCTGAAAGACTTTATCAACAATAAAATCGAAGATTACGCCGCCACTCGCAGCGATCCATCAAAAGACTCATCGTCTCGCATGTCCGCCTATTTCTCATCGGGTACCGTTAGCGTCCGTGAAGCCCTCTCTGAGCTCCGAAAGTACAACAAAAACAGCGCGGATTTCGGCTCCTCTGGCTGTTCCGCAGGCGTCAGCGCCTGGGTACGCGAGCTAGTCTTTCACGAACTCTACCGCCAAATGATGATTGTCATCCCCCATAACAGCATGAACCTACCGCAAAATCTCAAATTCCAATCAGTTCAATGGGAAGATGACGAGGAGGGCTTCACGAAGTGGTATGAAGGTAAAACAGGGGTCCCGTTCATCGACGCCGGTATGCGCCAGCTTAATACTGAAGCCTATATGCACAATCGCCTGCGCATGAACGTATCTTCCTATCTCTACTGCAACCTACTCATCGATTATCGCCGTGGCGAGCGGTATTTTGCAGAGACCCTTGTTGATTGGGATCTCTGCAACAATACGCAGGGGTGGGAGCCGAGTTATACCGTCTTCAATCCCGTGAGTCAAGCGGAGAAGAACGATCCCAGTGGTGAATACATTCGCAAATGGGTCCCGGAGCTGAGGCATGTTCAAGGCAAGGCGATCTATGAGCCACACAAGAGGTTGAGTAAGGAAGAGTTCGAGAAGTTAGGATATCCGCGGCCGCATGTTGATTGGCATGAGACGAAGAAGAGGTGTATGGAAAGGTTCAAGAGTGATATGGCTAATGCATAGAGTGTGTGATGGACTTGATGAATCTACGTATATAAATACCTCATTCATTGCTCTTATTGCCTCTCAGATTTCTATGCAGCCGGCGCAGATTTCATTGGTGCAAATTTCAGGGGTTCTATGCCACAGAAAGACCCTTGCTATAGTAGCTCTGAATGCGGTCATTGTTTCGTGTATCAGACGATCCTACGGCCAATTTCACAACAACTAGTTCTCAATTTGGAAGATTTCCGGCTTCCAAAGGTTCGAATCAATTTTGATTGACTTAGGGGATGTAGATTGCGAAACACCGCGGGCAGAAATACACAACGTACTCAACATGACCGCTTTCGTGCCTGGAACAGTAGTAGGATCCTAGCATGGTACGAAAGAGTTCAATCACGTGAGTATGGCTAATTGTCACTATAGTCCAAGCTTATTAATCAATGCCGTCCTAAATCTTCCATATACTATTGACCATCGAACGAACATTTCCAAACCTAATTCTTTCCCCCCTCACCGAACCTCGTTTGCTCATCATCCCCTTACAACCCACGCTCCATCAACACTTTCTCCGCATCAAACTCACCATCGCCATACCTGACGACAACACGAGGACTCTGACAGCCGCGGTCTTCAATCTCTAATATAGCTCCGTGATCGCCGAGTTTCCCCGCAAACTCCTTTCGCTTTCGTCCACAGGGCTCAGGCTCCTCGTCTGTGGCGTACCTGCTGATAATCAGCAGAAGGAAAATAACTGCATGCGCTACCATGAACAAATAGACTATCCAACTGTGGCGAAGCACCGGCTCAAACACAGCGGCGGGATGGTAATTGGTCAGTGTGATATTGTCTTGGTTGAATTGGTCGGCCATTGTCGCAATCTGTCTTGGACTGAGGTTCACTATTGGAAAATGAATGCGAATCTTATGTCTAAGTGACGGATCTAACTTTTCGCGTTTCAGCTGCTTGAGCGTTGGAAAGGTTGGGTTGGGGGATCGAAGATGCAGTTTGCAGTGATCAGGTGGGCCGCCTTTATGAATGGTGGTCTTGTGTATGGGGACAAAAGGGTGTGCATGGCATTGTTGGGGCTTGGCTTTGTTGTGGCTTATAGATGGGGACAAGGCTGTTCTTGTGTCTGCGTTTGTTGATGTGGGATAAAGATCTCTGTGGAGCTTCATGTCTATCAATGGTGACAAAGGCTTTTGTGCATGATGAGTTGGGAAGTCAAGTTTTGATGAGTGTTTTCGACGCCTGCATCCGTCCAGGAGTTCTGATTTTGGTCTGGAAGACGGATGTGATTAGTATATTGGTTGCGAACCAAAGTACCGCTGACTATTTCGAAAGATTTGCATTGGTTTTCGTGTTCATCGCAGAAAGAGAGCCATACAGGCTGTGTCCATGTCGGTAGACAATGGTATATTTCGACAACATTGATCCGACGCGCTCACTGCTCACACTGAGGGCGACGCAAGAGGTCTCGGTCGCGACCGTGATCTCAAGACATCATAAAAGAACTCACTCTCATGAGACAATGATTCTAGTCAATAAATCAGAAGGCGACAGAATCCGATTATACCTATCACAGCTATCCACCATTCTCCGTCCGTTCGTTCGTTCCACCACTTCTTGCCTCGAGCATCATTGTCTCGAAACGAAGACGATTACTCACTCTTTCAGTTAAAGCTATTGAGAAACCTAGTCGAGAAATCAGGAGGCACAGACTCTGATTTTACTTATCACAGCTATTCACCATTCTGCATTCGTTCGTTCCACCACTCCCTGCCTCGAACAGAATTGTCCTGAGGCGTCCTCTGTTCACATGTCTCATCGAACCACATCGGCTCGTCCAGACAATACCGATCTCTCATCCGCCTGCTAACGATGTACTTCGCAGAAAAGCTCCTCCCGCTCAACTCCACCCCTGTCATATCCCTCACGGCCTTCCCACCACAGCGAGCTAAATACTCGGCACAGTCTTCCTTATCAGCCATATCTTGTGCGATCTCAAATTCGTCTACCACTTCCCCGAAAGTTTCCGGAAAGTAATGATCTTCGCTTTGTGTAACTTCCAGATAAGAAGCTAAGGAAGCATGCCAATCATCTTGCCTTTCGAGACATTTCTGCTCCCAGAAACAGACTCTGCGCCAGGCTCCACGGCAAATACTCCGCATGCGCGATTCGCAAGCCGACGTCAATCTCATCTGGCCTATAAGGAACCCGACTTTATTCGCATATTGCTGGTATCCGACAGGGGACATTCTTGGACGGTCTCCGTCGACAATGGAGTGTTTGAACTGCTCCAGACACCAAAGTTCGAATAGCATTGCGGCGGCATACAAGATGACTTGACACCTGATGTGTTCAAGGATTTGGAACTCGTGAACGTGGCGCTGCTTGATCATAGCAAGCGTATCGACCAGACGACCAAGCTCTAGTAGCCGGTTCGAAGTTGGCGACGTGCCGGCAGAACGGACGATGGTCGCTCCAATACTGGCATAATGACTCTCAGTGTGGGACTCCATGGTTTTAGTGTACGGTATGGTGTACTATGGTATATCGAGCGTCGTTGGAAAGATCTGAAGATGTTTTCTGGCACGGTGCTCGAGAAAAGGTAACTTAGGACAACACCGAAGGCCACTCGACACACGGTGCAAAACATCCGATACAAAGGCTCGACAGCCCACAATGAGTACAATAACCATATCAACAACAACCTTCAAAGTGTTGCAGACGTAGCGACAATGGCCACAAAGGAAAGTATATTGGAAGCCAAATGCATTATGCATTGTTATATCTCCAAAGAGACGAGCGACGACAGGAGCACAAGGGGGATTGTATGGGGGACTGTGACTTCATAAACCCCCCAAGTCGCCCTCTACTCACACTTACTCGCAGTCCCGGATCCACCTCCAGAACTCCCTACACAACTTACATTTCCTTACCTGTCTAACATCAAGCTTCCCACACGCCATATATATACCACCCACACCCCCACAAATCCCCATACCCATCCAAAAAAACCATCACCCAAACCCCCCACCCAAAAAAAGAAATGTGGCTCTTCACCTGCGCCGAAGCCCGCAAACCCCCCAAACCCTCCACCTTCGTCGTCCACCACCCCCCATCCTCAGAATGGACCTACGGAGCCTGGATCGGTCCCAAAGAAAAACTCGCACAATCCCAACAACCAACCCGCTCAGACCGCACCCGCCAACCCTCCAAACCCTCAGCCAGCGGCCACAGAACCAACTGCCCCTCGCAACCGCACCACCTCCACGACCACTCCCATCGAAACAATACACGCTGTCCACCCCCCAAACCCCATACCCATCACCTCCCCCACAGCAACCAACGCAAACCCCCACCCCAACCCTCCCGCCGCCGCCCCCACCACGAAAGCACCAACACGCAATGGGCCACCCTCGCCGAAATTGAAGCCAACGAGCGCTACGGGCCACGGGGCAGGAACGAGCGCTATGAGCGCGGCGGCGGCAGTCCCGATTCGGTGGAGCAGCGCTATGAGCCGGCGTATGCGAAGCTGATTGTGAGGAGTGAGCGGAAGGGGAGGAGTCGGAGGATGCCAGAGGGGAGTAGGAGTGGGAAGGGAGGGGGGGAGGAGAGGGATCCGTGGGGGGCGGGGGCGGGGGTTACGGTGCCGAAGGTTAGTAAGTTTCGGGAGGAGCTTTGATGGGTGGAGACTGGGGATTTCGAGGGTTGAGGGGTGGGTATATATAGTCTGTTTTGGGATTTAGCATCGCTTTTCCTAATGGTATAACATACACTGCCCGCCCATAATTCCATTGATTGAATGTGAAGTCCCTGAACATACTACGAAGTACCTGTTGGATAATAGGTTACTACCCTTTCCTATTGCTGAAGCCACTAATTGGCGCCGACTTGACATTCCAGAGAACAGATTCCATGAAGATACACAAAGAGTGAACTGGCTGTTGAAGCCTACAATCCCGTGCATATGCGGTGGCCCAATACAAGGCCGAGGCTGCAGAGTTAATAAGGTAGACGAAGTAGGATTTTTGGTAATAGGCGATAATAACGAAGGTTATATAAACTGTAAGTCTCAGTAAGGGCATAAGCACTAGAATGTAGCTATATCTCACGCAGTACGCAAAGAGCACGTGACGTAGTACAACTCAAAGGAGTATCTTATCTCCTTATAGCATTCAAGGGGTTCTGTCCCTTCCGACGAGATGCTTGTGCACGTTGCTGATCTAAAAGTTGCATCTCTCTAGCTTGGGCTTGATCTTCAGGAGCATGTGCTCTTTTCCTATCCTCCTTTTCCCATATTAGCACGTGTATAGGTTGAAACGTCGATGGAAAATGCTCACTTTAACGCGATTTCCGCATTTCACGCACGGTTTCTGGTTCATGTAGATCCAGCCTTTACATGATGGCTCTGGACATTGCAGCTGATGCGTAGCACAATACCCCGGTCTAAAGTTGCAGGGCCCCATCTTGACATAGATCCCTAGATTCGCACCAGGACAATGATGGGTCGTCCTGGTACCTGGCGGCTGAGGCATTATGATGCTAAAAGTTCTGAAACGGTTTATTTATATAGGAGATCAAGCTTTGCAGTGAAATGTTAGGGCAAAGAGATGTTGGGACATGGTATTTGTGATCGTGATACATGATTTTGTAAGGTGAAGAGATGAAATTCTGCTTTGTCTTGCTTCTTGAATAATGAAAGAGCAGGCCAAAGAAGCTCAGATTGCATGCAGCGTAGACACGTATCCCGGAATAACATATCCTCCATTTGCGGCAGGAGGCTGCTATTTTCTTGAAACTGGCACAAAGACATATTGGGAATGGAAGCACGGAACGGATTTTAAGCGCCATATCCAATCAGGTGATACTACCATGTTTACTGGCCCTCTTCATGAGACTCACCATCTTTGACCGCGCTGTCTTCTTCGTCCATATCCTTGTCGTCTGTTACTTCGCCTCCTTCGTCCTCCTTTGAATTTACCAGTGTGTCGTAGAGTGCTGTCCATTCTTCCAGGAATGTATCAGCCCTCTCGCTAGCTATACCATCAGGAAGACCACGTTGCGCAAAGTAGAACAATTCCCTCGCTAGCCGGTATTCTGGCCGATAAGCGAGCCATGTATAGTCGAATCCAACAACGTCGTCGAAGATATCTTTGATCTCTTCCTGTTCTGCCGTTGTTGGCGTTTCATTCACGTCAGTGTCTTCCTCAGCGTACAATACTGGATTGGTCCACAGCCAGGAAGGAGGAGCACATGAGACAAAAGTTGGCGCAAATACGGCGCTATCCCAATCAACGACACCGCAAATCGCTGGCGATCCGTCTGGCGGAACTTTGACAAGAATATTGCGGGCCGCAAGATCGAAATGACACAAACAGTTATGACCGTCTCCCAGAACGCCGAGCGCATTCATCTGTTTGGCTGCTTTCACGAAGCGAATTTGATAGTCCCAGTAGAGGATTCCTGCGGGATCTGCGAGGAGCTCGTGGGCAAACCAGCGCCCAAATTGGGTTCCGAGCCACTGCAGAAGGCCGTCGGTCGTAGTATCTACTTCCTCGTCAGATACTGTCTTTGAGACTTTCGACTTCCAATCAACGTCATGCGGAGACACAATGTCGAATGGGCGCACAATTAGGTTTTGGTCTTTAGCTCCTTCAGGGCACACGTCCACGAGACCAGGAGAAGTATGCTTTACCTCTTGCAAGGCAAGAACTATTTTGCCCACTTCTTTCGCAACATTGCACCGTTGTCCGTGAGTGAAATCATCCCAAACAGTATGGAGTGGAACGCCGGGAAGTCGGCTTTGAACCACATAGCCACTATCGAGAGGATTGTTGTTTGTGGAGTCGAAGCTGATGATATCTGCTACTGGGAGAGCGGTCTTCTGACGGACGAACCGCATAATAGCGACTTCACGCTCAATGTACGAGAGCCCTGCCATGTTTGCTCGGGGCACCCTCAAAATGAACTGCTTTGGCTCCTTAGTACCATAGTTGTCCACGCTGATGCCGATGACCCGGTTATAGGTACCGCCATTCATTCGCTCAATGTGGTATGATGTTTCCGAAACATGAGAAGGTCGGCGACGCCATTTCTTGACTTTCACAGCATCGAGAATACGGGCTTTCGCTCCGCCACCGCCCATGGTGTCCCTGCGCGGTCCTGCGTGAGGAGCACCAGGCCAAAGTAGATGACATAATTTAATGACTCGATTTTGATACTGGTCGAATGGCTCCTGGTCATACTTGAGAGTAGAGGTTCTTGAGTCGATGGAGATGGTGGAGTTACTCGCATTGGTCGGCGCTCCTGGTGTCTCGTCGTCGACAGGTCTGGCTGGTTCACATTCATCAGGTGTGATCGGAGATGACGATTTTGATGCGTACATGATCAATCAAACGCTAGTTGACAAATCATATATATAACCTATGATTTCTCAATCGCAAGTAAAAGATAGATGTAAGTATAAGTGGGAGGAGTGGAGCTCTGAAGCCCAACGCAGCTCGACAAAGGAATAAGCTAGCCATCGATCAAGGCCGCATTCGGCTGTAGTGTATGGGCTGTATGGAAACAGGACCGAAAGGCGAGGAATGTGCCATGGTGGGGCTGGAACAAAGAATTTCGTGGGGTGCATCCGCAGCTGCGGGGCTTCTGCAGTCCTCGAATAGCTTTTCAGCATATATTTTGTAACTCTTAATGTGAATGGTCAACAGCATAGTGGCACCTGCAATAATTATCACCGAGCAGCGATGAAAAATTTTCGCATGGTGAAACAGGATACATGCCAAGACACTAGTAATTTTCAGTAATTTTCAGATGGCTATTTTAGTGCGTTACAAAGCATCCAATTATATCAACGTCAGCTTTCTACTCCGTACTACCATCATCGATATAGTACTAATTCCTAACGAATCATCAAAAGAAGAATCGTTCCGAGTGGAACAAATAGACTTGCTGAGCGTCCGTCATGTATAAAATGCCACTAGCACTTGAGTATTAATGGCGAGAACTACAGATGTAAAGACAGCACAGCAACAACTTGGATACGCATATTCCCCTTCCCACAGTCCCCTACCTGCCACGGAGTCTGGCTAGATGTGGTACGTTAGTTGGTTCTCAAGCTTACGGCGACAGGGTATCAACACACGGACATAGAAAGCAGCCATGCTCACAACTCGTTGCGGTTTTGACAGTTCGTCCATGCTTGGTTCATATGTATTGGTCCTCTGATCTTTGAAAGTGATAGCTTCTATCTTCGATTCCACCTAGTCCAATAGCAAACGCAAGCTCACATCCTGATCAAGTCCCGATGCACCAGAGCCTAGCAACCATTATCCAAAAATTGGCAGAAAGCGTCACCACCATCTCTCCACCATACCCTCGCGCAAATCCATCCGCACACCCCCAACTCACGCCTCCCCTCTAATCCCCAACCTCCCCCTCTCCCCCAAACTCAACCCCCCACCCATCTTCCCCCACAACTTAACCCCCCACCCCACCCCCCCATCAACCCAAACCCCCAACATCAGCTCCCCAGCATCATCCCTCACCTCCGTCCCCCCAATCCCACCCCGAAACCCACTCCTCGGTGTATGTGTAATCCCCACATCCGCCTCCCCAAAAGCATCCAGGAAAGCTTTGTTGGTTTCTCTCTCATCGAGGAGCCAGTCGGAGAATTTGGACAAGTGGGTGTTGAATTGGCCGTGGAAGGTGGCGGTGTGGTGGCGCCAGGTGAGGAGGGCGGTGCAGGGGATGTATTCGTTGCCGTTGGCATGGGCGTCGGTAATCGTGAGGGTTTTTGGGGTGGAGGGAGGGGAGGGGGGAGAGGAGAGGGTGGATGTTTGGGATGGGGGGGTGGATGGAGATGACTCTGGCGGTAGCGGGGTGGTGAGGTGGGTGATGCGGATATGGCTGGGTGGAGTTGGTGGTCTGGGGGCTTCGTCGAAGCAGGTTTCCCAGACGAAGTTGTAGGTTATGGTTTCGGCGGTTAGGAAGGGGTGTGGAGGTAGTTTTTTGGAGGAGGACATGCTGCTGTAGTTTTCTATTAGTCTTCCTGGGGATGGCGCTTTGAGACTGGATGACGGGAGCGTGAAGCATGCTCTTTATGTAGATGGGAAGATTGCTCTTTGCAAACATTGTGGAGGATCGATAGTAGTGGTTGGCTATTACAGAGTCTTAGCAAATAGCTGAGATGAAAGAAACGCATGTCAATCTGTATTTTGATAATGCGCTTAGCCGATGTTCTTTGTAGCGACGAGAGGTACAGAGCACAATTCGAAATCATGAATCATGTGAACACCACACGATCTCCCACGTGCAACATCGCCCGGGAGCAGGATTCCCAGTTTACATGAAGTAGAGAGTGAATGAGCAGCAGACGTGGGTCCCTTGTTCTTTCACCTTCCGCTATAGGGGTGAAAACAGATGATTGCAAATTCATCACTGGCTAACATAAGAAGTAGAATGAATCAAATTCTCGAACTCTTCACTTGAGGAATAGCTGATGGAACAGGCATAACCGGGCCCATTGCTGCACCTACACTAAGCCAGTCATTCCACGTGCAAAGTAAGGCAGAGGAGATGTAGGCTGATGGAGCTATACATCCGCCAATACTGTCTTCAGTCTATCGTCACCCACGAAGGTCTCAAGCTCCATCCTCGGCGATTTCTTCGGGCTACTCAGCGTGACGTCCTCAGAGCTCGGATGACCTGGCAATTGAAAAGAATCTTCCGTTATCGTAAACCGTCGACCAGAGTGCATGTTGTAGCTAGTCTCCGCAGTCTTGCAAGCATTCGCACCCATTGACTTGGTCCATCCACATCGCAGCGCTGGTACCGAATGGAAGCACTTTCGCAGCAAGGAAGAATCTTTGACTAGCGCGGGAAAGAAGGGCATGCACGCACACATGAGGCCCACGTGATTCTCGACGGTCCTTCAGACATTCAGCGGGTTCAGTATCTCAGATATATGTTGTATGCGAGTAGGGGACCTACCAAACCAAGAAGGTCTTCGATTGAAGGAACGTGACATCTGCTTCATTCTGTTGGACTCCGAGTCGAAAGGTTAGACTGATGATACTCATAATGCAGGCACTGTTTTATTGTTCAGTAGAATCTGTGGAGATGTGAGATTCTGAGATGGCCTACAGAATCCCAGTCATGAACACCAAAAGTAAACCTATTTTCCTTTTCCTAGACATCTGCAATTTCGAGGCTGCCATAATCGGCACACACAGTATGTAGATATCACTTGATAGATTGAGCGCGCCCACTATTTTGCTCGACTCGATCGCCTCCTCAAGGTTGCCAAATATGGTAAGGAACATGACTATGGTATACGCCAGAGAGCAGACTATTATACCGAAGTATATCAGGTATCTCGTTATTGTGTCGGGACCGAAGATGCGAAGGTAGAGTAATAAAAGTGATAGCTTGATGAAGAGAACCGTAGGTACTGCGACGATACCCAGGTACCGTCCCCACTGCCTTGCGTGAGTATTTTCACATCATGGCACTTGCCTATCTTGCTCACCCGAAGTATCGACTGCAGGTCGTCTATAGATACGTCCCATTGATGCTTGCCGACTCCATGCGTAAAGCCTGATCGAGACGTCAAACTGGATACTATGCCTTCGATGTGAAACCTACTTAGGACACACATTGCAAACAATGCGGTCAAGCCGATCTACAACAGTGATTTAGTCAGATCAGGGGATCATTCCTCGGTGACAAACACACCGTCGCAAGTATGGCTGCCACTGAGAAAGTTAGCCGGGATGTTGCTTCAATGGAGGTCCATTATCATACGATCATCCAGTCCTGGGCTGCGATTGATCCAGATCTTAGAGTACATGCGGAGGAAGACAAAGAGGTAGACAATGGCGAGAAGAATCGAGCAAAGTATGATGTAAAGGTCTGCTTTCTCGTTGTGGGCCGTGAGATCAGGTATCACGCCCGGTGGCGGCGAGAGCGCTGGAGTGTTCTTGTATTGCGCTAATTCCGGTGCAGAGAAGGAGGGTGGATTAACCAACATGACTAAGGGTGGATGTGAAAAGAGGGATGAAAGGAACTTTGGCAAGGAACGTGAGTCCATATGTCAATAACATGCCATGACTACTGATAACGACAAGGTTTTTCTCAACAACAGCCTACGTCAGCTGTGAAGTGAATAACACTGGCAGGCCAGGGACTGAAGCTTTCCACACGTATGCTGTCGCAATGCTCCCGACGGCTGCGTAAGGGTCGGCTGTGCGCTCCGGAGAGAGGCGCTTGGGAGCTGTCCGGATGGCTTTAAGCCAAGATCCTTATTTCTGAGTCAAGGTTCACTGCCAGAAAGCAATCATATAGACAAACGTGCATTTCTTTCCAGTATTGGGCACCCAACCCGACGTACAGTCGAGATGGAAGAACGGTTTTGCTTTCACTTGGTCGGGACACTCGAACCGACTTGAACCACAGGCTTATCTGGTGGAAGGTCAGGACAATATAATCGAAGACCTTACCCTGACAGTCGCACTATCATTAGCTTCGCAGTCTATTTCGATTGCTATTTCATATCACCATACCCGTGTCGTTCGTCGATGATATGGGACTGCCTTTACGTCGTTCGCGGCGAGGGATCCACTTCAGTTCAGTCGCACCAGAGAAAAAGACGCAACTCCCACCGTCAAGCCAGCACCGATAGGAATCGAACCTATTGTGTTGTATATTCTTCCAACGTGTAAGTAGGCATGCAGAGACTAATTCTCCTCGTATTCGCGATATCACATATGGAAGGTACATCCACCGTCGTCATAGTTGTACCTGGGCCATGGTGGAGGCATGCGCCCGAGCATGTAACTTCAGGAACCTTTGGTAGAGCGTGTATCAGCTCGGTTCGCACCCACCACATCTGTGAGCGTTGTAGTCGTAGGATATTCATCGAAGCCACGCTCGGCAACGAAGCCAGAGCATATGTAATCCTCGACAAACACCGGACTCCCCGCCCCTGTTGCACCACGCCTCTTGCAGCAACCTTTATAGCTGCGATGTGGTTGTCCCTGCCAGGATCATCGAGGGCTCGAGGTTGTGGTCACATCCACAGTACATAGTTGCTTTCAAAGTCTTCATCCTTATTGTCACACAGTTGTTTCGTACCGCATTGAATGCCTGAGCCAGGGTCACAGACGATGCGACTCTAGGTTCATGATGATTTTGTGTAGATTTTTCAGATCTTTGTAGGTGAGCAGATGAGTGAAATTGGAAGGTCGACGCTAATTACCTAGCCTCGGGGTTTATTCTATGATTGGTTAGCACGATATTGATGCGGAACTAATCCGCCAGTCGGCGCTAGAATAATAGGGGCTAGTGCTGCTCGCTGAACGATTTAAACATCCAGAATCAACCTAAACTGTCACTCTGCATTTCAGTGTGCAGACCATACCTTATTATCAACCTCCATGGGGCAGGTAAGTCATCGTCCTAGGATGCGAAACTAAACACGATGTAAGTCTCGCAATAGGGGCTGCACCTGAAACGACGATCTGTGCTAGTTCTATTAGCGGCTGGCACGCTCAGCCTCAGCTTTAGCGGACGCGCGAAGGATATAATTGAAATGTACTCCTTATGCCCACCCCAACTCTTGAATTCACAAAACATTAGATCTCTTGTATTCGTTCTGATACGTCTATGACCATGCAATCACGCCTGGCCCAGTAAACCGACAATTCAACATGCAGCTACGTACCACGCATATCCTACGCACCACGGCTTGTGAATCTGGTATGCGCGACGCTGAGGCTCCAGCGTCACGAGATCGCCATGGATCGATATGGGAGACGAGACTCAATCGTAGAGTCTGAATTGGATCTGCTTTCTCCATACTATGGTTTCGGGCGCCATGATCCTCACACTTCAGGGCCGCCTACCCGAATTCACGAGGCGATCGAACCCCCGAGGAAGTCGAGGAATTGGAAATCCTTGATTTTTCCGCTTTCAGGGCCCGAAAGCCATCGCTCACATCCATCGGAACCGTTGCCTCGAAATGCTGATTCAAGCAATCCCTTGATATCATCAAATGAGACAACGCCGGACTCAAAGGGAAAGAGGAAGCTATGGCACAAGTTCCATGGCGGTTGGCGGACTGGGGTGGCTCTAGGTGCCCTGGGAGCCATCATAGTACTCATTATCAATGTTTGCCTTTTGATCTGGATAAAGGCCAAATTTCATGTTCCAAACAATGGCTCTGCAACTGTATTTGAGGGATCATGCTCGCAGAAAACGAAAATATCTGTCTGGTGCCATCTTGCTATCAATATTTGTAGCACCTTGCTACTCAGCGCTAGCAATAACGCCATGCAAGTCCTTAGCGCTCCAACGCGAGCTGAGGTCGATAAGGCCCACCGTCAAGGGTTTTGGTTGGACATTGGGATACCGAGTATGAAGAATCTACGTATTGCTCACTGGCAGCGTGTGACACTGTGGACGGTCTTGTTGTTGAGCTCGATACCGTTGCATTTGTTGTAGGTTCAGACCTAGATGATATAGTGCATTGCAGCATCGTTGCGGAGCCTGGACTTCCGAGCTGACTATGCTTGGTTTATATAGTTACAACAGCGTCATCTCGACCACACTGTCGACCACTGATTACATGGCTGTGGTGACGACAGAGGGTTTCATGAGCGGCGCTCCCTGGAACCACTCTATTACTCCCACGGTGTACCCGGAACAAACAAGACACACATCTCAACACCCCGCTGGGATTCCGAACTACAACATGATATCACAGCTGCAGAACAACGCTACTGGCGACTTACAAGGGCTTGATATCGCTGCTTGTATCAGAGCATACAATCACGAGTTCATTTCGAACTGGCGCAATGTGCTACTAATTTCCAATGCTACCAACCCATGGAATGCCCCAGATCAAGACGCTGTGGTCGGTATCGTCACCAACAATACCGGCATTCAAGATCCGAATTGGTTCTGCGCATGGGAACCTTATGATCGTAGTTCCTGCTCAGCACAAAACATTGTTGAGACGAAAGAATGGTACATTGCCGCTCATGACAAAAAGACTGTTGCGCCCGCGTTCGTCAAGTATTGTCTCGCTGAATCGATCGAAGCCCATTGCAAAGTGACTTTCAATGTATTCATGCTATTCATATCAGTTATTTGCAATGCGGCGAAATTGGCGGTGTTCCTCCTGATCTTATTGCTGCCAGGCTTCAGGCCTCTGATCACCATTGGCGATGCGATAGCTTCCTTTCTGACCTACCCTGATCCAGTGACGGCAAGAATTGGGGCCCCCGCTGTTGCGGAGGACGGTTCTTGGACACCGCCCATACTGTCCACACCATGGAAACCACAACGATGCCATTGGTTCTGTGGAGCAAGTCTCCGACAGTGGTGTGTTGGTACACTCGCGTGAGTGACCCATCATTGTTCTGAGCTGTTGGTTAGAGCTTACAGGAAACGCTGACCAAGTCTAGTATCACAAGCATTTTTGTTCCAGCCTTAGTAGTACTCCTTGAGTATGCAGGAAGTTTAGGCAACCAGCCAAGCTTCGGATATCTCTTGGGCAAAGGCTTTGGTGCTGTTCACACTGACTTCCTCGTAACCATCGCCTCATCTGAAGTAGGAACAGCCCTGGTATCAAATAGCCCTCAACTACTCCTCTCCGTGATTTACGTCTCATACAATCTCCTCATGACCTCTATGATGATGACAAAGGAATACAACGATTTCGCCGTCGAACGCAAACCACTCCGAGTGTCCGAGCCCAAAGGCCAACAACGATCAAGTTATTACTTACAACTCCCATACCGATACGCCGTGCCTCTTATCATCTGCTCCGGAACCCTCCACTGGCTGATCTCGCAAAGCCTCTTTCAGGTCAAAATCATCTTTTATGACAACGAAGGCAATTTACAGCTCGGAAACGCCATATCCGCCTGCGGCTGGTCTCCCATCGCTGTGTGCTTCACGCTTGGGCTCGGCGGCGTTATGGTTCTTATCCTCTTAGTCTTTGGCTGCCGAAAATTGAACCAGGGAATGCCAGTCATGCGCAGCAACAGTTTAGATATCGGTGCGGCATGTCATCCGCCGGTAGCCAACGAGAACATGGCGTTGGAGCCCGTGTCTTACGGTGCTGCCGATGTCAGAGGCTATCGTAGTTGGTACGCGTGTTTCACGAATGAGCCGGTGGTGCCTTTGACACGGAAATATGATGGGACGTTCAGGCTGAATTTGATCGCGGATGACGGAGATGAGTTGGAGTTGATGCTGCCTTCTAGGAAGGGCGGAAATCAATCCGACGGTCGTATGAAAAAGAGGTCCAGACTGTCCGTTACTGAAAGCTGTTGAGGACAAAGGTTAGTAATCTGTACAAATGCTTGGCATAAATGGACCTCGGCAAATCCCTGGATGTACACACAGTGATACTGAAACGCGGCCGAGTGCATTAGTCAGGGGGCTGTGCTTAGCCTCTATAAGTCTGTTCTATTATTAGAGACTAAAGCACTTTTTCATAAAGTTATATTATAATAATAATTAAAGAAAGAGATAGGAAGTTTCTTTATTAAAAGTTTTATATTTCTTAATTTTCTTAGGATTAGTCTTAGTAGTAATTATTATAGAGTTAAAGTATAAATAATTTTAATTTTAATAGTTTTAAGTAGACTAACTGTTTTTTCAGTACTTAGGGGTTGTTTTTAGTATTGACTTGAATTACTAAGCTACTTACGGCTAGCTTATACCCTATATAGGCTTAGCGGTGCATAACTTTATGAATTCGATTCCAAATTCGATTCCTCGCGGTCAGTCTAGTTTTGGGTGTAGAATTACGTGGGGTGCGGAACTTTATGTCCTAGTATTATAGTATCGAAGGGTGGTAAGCGGTGAGCGACAAGAATGACGCGGTATTTTGCTTGCCGAACGGTACTTTACGAGTACTTGAAGGATAATTGCTGACCGCATATGTGGCAATCCAAACAGAATTCAGCCAACGCGTGGCCAATCACTATCATTGCCCACCACTTGCGGAGTACTGTCCTGATGTTAGCCTTCAGCCGCACTCCAGGCTGTAATCCAATCCTTCAAGATACATAGCGCATTTGACTGCCCGTTGACAAGAATCACACGCAAGCTTGGCTGGTGCAATACCTGGTCGGAGCCCTCAATGGTCTTGTGGAACGGAATAATAGCAGCACGAGTGCTGTTTCCCCGTCACATTGCCCGAGCAGCCGCTTGCCGGGTGTTATGATACAGTACTGCGAGCATTTATGCCACGGTCGTATTGAATGGAAAACGATTATCGGCTTCATACAATCTTCACCGCGATATGTCATCAGATTATCAAACTCCGGCCGCAATCCGCCCGGCAAAGCGCAAAGCTTCTCCAAAGAGCGAAGCTGCTCCAATCACCGAAGTGGTCAACGTTGCGACCAGCGCTGGCAGAGCCAAAGCCTGCACTGCCTGTAGGCAAGTCAAGGTGCTCCTTATAATGTCTACTCCGCTCAATGAATCGTTTTGACCTCTGATACGCAGTTGAAATGCGACTTCCCAGCGACTTTCCCAGTCTCATGTTCGAGATGTACCGCAAAAAGCCTGGATTGTAATATGGATGCCGATTTTAAAAGGACCCCGACAAGACAGTGAGTTTGAATGTGTCCAAATACCCCTACCAAGCCTAATGTATTCATATAGCAAGCTTGAAGAAGTCACTTCAGAGCTGAGCAATTTGAAAGACGCTATCAGATCCAATGGTATTCCACATAATCTTCGCACTGGCCATGACACGCAAGATAATTCTCAGAGTTTCCTTCCCCCGGAAGGAGGCTTCTCTGTACCTTCCGTTCCTCGTCGCAACGGAAGGTTGTCTTGTGATGTATCGTCTATAGACTTCTATGGAATCGATGACATCCGGAACGATGAGTTCCACTTGGCTGAGCAGCATCTGGGTGATGTCCATTTGACTGCCATGGCTATCGTGGACCTTTTTGAACAGTATAAGACCAATTTGATACTCCCATCAATTTCAGGGCTAACCATGGAACAGTTTCCGACTACACTATTATCGGCACGGAGTGGTCCTCGACACTTCTTTAACGTTGCATGACCTTACCAAACAGTCTCCTATTCTCTTTTGGACAATCGTTATGATCTCGAGCAGGCACCATCCCCGCCATCCAACTGTATTTCAGAGTCTGAGGCAGCCGTATGAGTACCTCCTCGGCAGTCACATCATCCGCGCCATCCTTTCTATACACACCATACATGCAATCCTGATTCTGATCTTTTGGCCTATTCCCGTCAGAGCGCAACCAGAAGACCCATCGTGGAATTATTGTGGACTTATCACAAACTCTGCTCACGGCCTTGGCTATCATCAACCAGGTAGAGAGAAGGAGTACGGTTTCCCACGGGTAACGTCCAGAGAGGTCGAACTCCGCTCTGAGACCTGGCTCCAGATATTTCACCTTAACATAACGTAAGTAAATGATGCGCATGGACACGAGCACCATCTAATCCCGAACAGGTACAGCTCACGTCTTGGTGTCCCCCCAATGCTTGCTGACGAGTCAACTTTACGGGGTGTCGTCAAAATCACTACTAGCTTCGACATCCCTAGCGATACTGAAAATCAAGTCCAAATTCTTCGCAAACTCGCAAGACTTATGCAGTCTTTGCAAGTACAGACGGATCCAGCTCTTCGGGACTCACTGATACTGATGGCATCCGGCGAACTCGAGACTCTCAGGATGACAAGTCATCGGAAATGGATTGCGGAGACGGAAATGCAGTTTCTAGGTGCCAAATTATTTCTCTATGGATGGTCGTTGAAAGGGCAAGCGCAAGAGCTGGTTCCTGGTGTCCCAGCGTCTATAGCCACCTCCGAGCCCCTTCTTTCCAAGAAACTCATCCTTCACGAAGCATTACGATCAGCAGCTGGATACATTCATGCCTTCAGCGAGGCCGGAAGCGGAAAACACCCTGGCAACCGCCGCTCTCGCAGCCCTAACGAGGAACTTCCACCCCAAATTTATTTCCCGAAATATTACTTCTTCACCTCCTACTATGCCGCGCTAACCCTCTATCATTTCCTTGCAACACTCCCCCAATCATCCATCTCAGACCAGGACCTCGCCCGCAACCACATCCGCCTCACGCACACCATTCTCTCCCGCTGCGCCAGCCACGATAAAGAAAGCGAATGGGCTCGTTTAGCGCAAAACTTGGAGCTGATAGGCCAGTTTACCAATTCTGGTCGCCGCCTACCACCCGAGGCCCAGATCATAAGCCGTCAAGGCGCGGGGTTGTTCTACGACAGTATCTATAAAGCCGCCTTGTTGAAGGCTGAGAGGGGCGGTCGGAGTTTGTCGAGCGATCTAACGCAGCTCAAGCCGCGCCAAGGTGACGAGTTAAGGCAAGAGGAGCCGTCAATGAGGGTGCCGGGGATACCACAAGGCCCGACATCCTTTCCAGCGGCTGCGAATGTCCCTGGTGTGTACGAGGCGCAACAGCAGTACGTGCCGCAAGAGTGGAATGATGCGTTCTGGGGGTGGGACCTATCGATGCTGGATTCGGCGATTTTGCAGCAGGATTGGAATGGCCTGGATCAGTGACAGCTGCGTTACGGAAAGCTCGAAATCTTTACTCTTCATCACTTGTTCGCTCAGCAGTCCGAAGCGCTTGACCCGGCTACCTTTTCCTTTTCGCTTTGAACAAGGTCACGGAGAGTGCCATGACGAGCTTATAAATCTGCAGGTCCGCATTCGGGTCATGGCAGGGTAGCATGGCTGGGTGAGCTGGTGAAGGATACTAGGATTCAAAGCCCAAAAAAATGATATTGTGCGGCAATTTCGTCATCGGTATGCGCTGGTGGTATTGGTGTACAGGGTTTCAGTACACGGACAAAAAGTTCGGTCTATCATAGTCAGGGGTAGCCAAGACTATCTCACATGTATCAAAGCGACTCACTCATTTGCTTGATCCCCTAGACGTTTCGCAAATTCTATAGACCGGCAAAAACCTACATCGGCTATACTTGCCCGTAATATATAATTACATTCCATGGTCAATACTCTTCTTAAGGACTCCTCCCCTTCCCTCCCTCTTCCCACCATGCCACCCCACCCCGTAACACCAGCCTACACCCTCTCCCTCCCAAAACTCGAACTCCACGCCCACCTAACCGGCAGCATAACCCCCCTCACCCTCCACGAAATCTGGCTCCTTCACCCCCCAACCTCACCCCCCCTCGAAGATCCCCTGCACAAACTATCCCGCACGGCAACCTGGAGCCTCCAAACCTTCTTCCCCCTCTTCACCACCTACACCTACGCCCTCCTCCGCACGCGCGAAAGCGTCCTCTACGCCACCGATGCCGTCCTGACCGATTTCAAAAACGATGGTGTCGTGTATCTGGAACTGCGCACGACGCCGCGCGCTTCGGAGGTTATGAGCAAGCGGGAATATGTGGAGACGGTTCTGGATGCTATGGCTGCTTTTCCGGGGAGGGGGGCTATGAGGACATTTCTGATATTGTCGATTGATCGGCGGGATACGGCGGAGGAGGGTATGGCTGTTGTGGAGCTGGCGCAAAGATTGAAGCATAGAGGTGTTGTGGGGGTGGATCTGTGTGGCGATCCAAGGGTGGGTGATGTTTCCACGTTCGCGGACGCGTTTCGGGAAGCGAAGGCCGGGGGGTTGGGGGTTACGGTGCATTTTGGGGAGGTGAGGGGTGCGGTTGAGGGGGGGGAGGGGGAGGCGTTGTTGGGGTTTGGGCCGGGGAGGGTGGGGCATGTTGTTCATGTGCGGGAGGGGGTTCGGGAGGAGGTTCTGAGGAGGGGGCTTGGGGTGGAGTTGTGTGTTAGTTGTAATGTGCAGGCGGGGTTGACGGAGGGGGGGGTGGGGGGTCATCATTTTGGGTGGTGGTGGGAGCGGGGTGGGAAGGTTGTTTTGTGTGTGAGTCTACCCTTTATGTTTGATTCGGAAAAGTGGGCTGATGCTGGGTGTTTTCCCATGCAGACGGACGACGTTGGCGTCTTCGGCAGCACGTTGAGTAATGAATATCTCCTCGTCGCTGAACACTTCAACTTGAGCCGTAGAGATCTACTCGAGCTGTGTGGACGTGGTATTGAGACTATCTTTGGTGGGGAGGGTGAGAAGTCGAGATTGAGGGGATTGATGACTGGGTGGAGGGACGAGGATGGGATGGTACCGTAACCTCAATGAGTACTCAATCGTCCTGTCCCAGTACCGCTTTCATCTGTGGTTCCGGCGTACGCAGACGTCACCACAAGTGTGGGTTTCATCCTCAACATGCGGTGGTCAGCCATCGTTGCCACAGCTCCTCCTCTTGGGTGAATTGAAGAACGAAGAGGAAACGAACACGGTCGAAACCCCAGCCTGATCTCACTCGTCTCCGATTAGCACATCCGCACCAATGCTCTTTCCCCAGCTCTTCCAGTAAAGGTCGCCCCAAGTCACGGAACTGCTTTATGCTTGGAAGCTTCGTCTAAACTTCTTGGATAAGAATCGCGATTGATCCTACCATTGCTCTGAGAAGGAGGAGTCGTGAACGTATAGATGAACGTATAGATATATTGGATGAACGGAGGGAGAGCAGTATCAGCAGATCGAATGACAATCTACGGCCGAACGATGCATTTGGTGTAAGTATTGCATCAGATCGTGACGACAGTTCTCATATGAAAATATGATGTCCCTTCACCAATTTGCGGCCAGAGAAGGGTATAGCCGTTATGATACTATAGCATCAATATCTTAAAGTGGTGACCGAGCCCGTCAGCTACTAGTGCTATTTTGTGGAACAAAGAACGTATCACAGAGTCTTCAAGCATACCCCAGCATGCCCGTCCGGCACCCAAAGGACCAGAGACAATCCGATTTGAGGGATCTGAGTAGGACACAGAATGTTTTTGCAAGACTTCGCCAACTCAGATGCATAAGGGCACATTCAAGGCCGAGACTGAATTCCCACTCTCTTCGGTCCACACTTATCTCAAGCATGCTACAACACCACGACTCAACCTATCACCTAATTCCACATCGGTATGATGCAAATCCTCGCAAGCTAATCAACCATAACTATCAAATGAAACCATCCGCCCACTCGTCCTACTCCAATTACACGTCAAACCAACCCGTCTCAATAAATCTATCCCAAATCATCTCATCTGATCAAGCATCTATCAGTACCAAATCCCCAAACCCAAGTCCCAACAAAACACACCTCAATCTCACAATCTCGCAAATCCCTATCCGCAAACTCCTAATAACTCTTATATCTCCTACACGTCGAACACCACGTGCCCGAGCCCTTATACTGACACACATTACACGGTTGGATTCTGCCGCAGTGACTGCATATGCATCCCCGGGGGATATATTTGCATTTCGAACAGGGGGCGGGGAAGGGGGCTGGCATTGGGGGTGTGAGATAGATGGGTTGATGGGATGGTTTGGTGGGAGGGTAGGTTGGAGGGGAAGGGAGGATGGAGAGTGAATCGGATGTATGGTTTTGTGAAGATGGTGGTGTGGAAGCGTGGAGTGGGTTTTCGGATCTTCGAAATGATTAGATATTGAAGAATGTGAAGAAGAAGTAAAGTAGGGGAGGAAAGGACTGGTATAAATATCGCCATCTTGTACCACTTCACCACCAGAGGCATAGAACAGGGCTACGAGACAACGCAGCTTGTGAAATTCGGTGATTGGCGGCGAAGATAGTGAGTAGAGTCGTCATGTGGACACCAAATGGGCTATGGCCGGTAGGTACGGCCTTGGGTCAATCTTTGCTTCACCAGTCACAACTATCATAACGGAAGACACGCCAAGGCAAGTAATTATCAACTATCACATCGCTAAACAGATAAATCTACTAAGAACGACACCACCCCGTCTCTGTCCTCCATGAAGGTACCCACGTAACGCCCCGTCCTCATTACCACCAAATGCTCAAGAACTCAGAAAATTATCCTAAAGTGCAACAATCCTATCGGTGCGTTCCCCGAGTCATCGATAGAACAAGATTTGATATAGGATGAAAAGAGGCAAAGATTACCAAAGCGACCATCCATCTCAACACCATCACCCCTCCTCTTCCACCACCAAAAATAAAAACGACACGTATATACCCCCAAAACAACCACATCACGACGTAAAGATCACGATACGCCTACATCAACAACCGTCCACGCCCCAATCACACCAACCCATACCGAGTCGACCATTTCCTAAAATCCATCATCATCATCATATTGAATCGAAAATTCAAACAGTCACAAGGTTCGAAAATTCGAGCGTCCAGCTTACATACGTATAAATTTACTAGAACACTTGTATGATCTTAATGATATTGCATGACGGGGACATACCTAGGGAATAGGAACTGGAGTGTAAACAGATGGAGTTTGGTATGGTTCGGTTTTGGGATTGAGCGAATACGTTAGTGAGAAGGTTAGAGGGTTTGTGGGGCGCTATGGTATGGCTGTGCGATTGAGGCGAGGAGTGGAGGATGGGCTATAGACCGAAATTTCAAGTATGTCCAGGAGACTTTCATCTCCTGCACGATGAACACCTTAGTATCGCTATGATCACGATAGAATACATGCTGTCCGTTACGCCACATTGCCTTCACCTCCGTCATCGACTCTTCTACCAACCTCAAATCCCTTCACGCCGGCAACATCTTCGGATTAATCAACCGTACCACAATCCACTCCCTACTAACCCTATCCCTCACCCTCGCCACAAAAAACCCCGTCCACCCCCGCTGCGCCGCATTCAACAGCCACAACAGCACCGCCAGCAACAACTCCCTCGTCACAATCTTCTTCGGATCTTCATTCCACATCTCCAATATCAAGCTGCCGCCATCCACGCGCTGGATCCAGCGATCGGGGAACAGGCTCCTGACGACCTTTTCGGCTGCGGATTTGAAGAAGTGGATGAAGAGTGCGGCGACTACGTTCGAGGGTTGGAGGGCGGTGATGTCGGTGAAGATGCCGGTCCAGCCTTGGGGGAGATTGGCGATGCGGGCGTCGGGGTTGCCGGGGACGAGGGTACCGATCCCGACGACTCTTTTTGGATGAAGGCTTGGAGATGGGGGAGGAGGTAGGGCGAGGTCTGGGGTATGGCGTTCTCCGATCGTGGGAACGGGGTTGTGGGGTTTGGGGGGAAGTACGCTTGCGATAGCCGGGGAGGTGAAGATTGAGAGGAGCGGTAGCCAGAGGTGGGTTTGAGGGATTCGCATGGTTATCAATGTCGGGTTTGCTGTTTTTGCAGCTCTGGAAATGAACTATGAGATGGTTCATGATGTTGCAGGCGCGGCATGAGAGATTTGTATACCGGCTGTACTGGGTGCGTGATTTTGCTCGACACAGGTGATGTGGGAAGTGCAATCTTCAACCCCGCGCGTATCCAACTATGCAACAATACGGGTCGGCACGTCCACATATGCGGGATGCATTTGGGGGGTGTGGGGTTGTGGGGATAATCCGATTGAGTGGATCTGATTGTGAACCTATTGGCGACCTGCCCATGCCTGTTCAAATTATCAGCGAACTATGGCTCGGTTAGATAACAAATGTACCCTAAGAAGGGATTCCAGCAATCACTCACCGCATTGCGAATTCCGAATTATGGTACAGTCACGAGACAAAATAGCATCGGTGCCGAATGCCGTGTAGACCTTATCCGCTCTCCTATCATATTCCAATCACGATTTTGCGGATATTCAGAGCCCGAGGTCTTCCCAACGGCCGAGTAGCCTGCAACTTAGAGCCTGGAGCATTGAGGCTGCGGTGAGTATATTATTGAGAAATTTGACACCGCCATTCGATGACCGGATAGCCCGCTATGAAATGTAGGAGTAGCCAAACAGATTCGACATGACATATCTTGTCAGAGTCCTCTGGGGGAGAACGGCGACTTTCCTATATCTTCCTACGATAGTGTCCGCAGCGGAAAGATCGAGTCGCTATCGGATCTCCGTTGTCCTGAATTCCAACCCGGACGTAAACTCTGATGGAGAAAGGGGGCTCTAGTTCCGCATCTACTGCGGGCCGTACCCACAACCATCAACCCAGCGTACTGAGGGACTGGGCACGGGATAGAAGTGGAAAGTACCTTTTCCTCGCCAAAACATCGCTTTGTGGTCAAGCTTTCTATCTTCGTACACTCATTTGAGCATTGTCTCGTAAGAACTCAGTTGGTCCTCGAGATCATATCACCAGTACTAAGCAGGCAAGCCATTGAAGTCTTGAATCAAGATTGACGTCTGCCCAGATTCAGGGTACTCGGAAACTTGTGAGAATATATCAAGTACCGAGCAGCGATAGTTCACTGCTGTCAAACTATCAGGGCTTTACCGTGGAAAGGTGAAGACAAGCTCAATTGTCATTTTTAGCCATGTTGCCAGTCTTTCATCTGATGATAGAGTCTTGATATCGTCATGAATGTCGAAGACTTTTCCGAGAACACTGTCGGCAGTCGGACCCTTCTTATCTGGAGCCGGTCTCTGAATTGTCTCATGTCTATCAGGCTGCCAATGATCAAGATTAACTACTCCTTGCTGCATGGCGCTCTTCACGATCATCCACGAGCCAGCTGGCAGCAAAGGACAAAGCGCCTCGATGGCACGAACATCGTTGTCAATCTGCATTGGGAGTTGCAATGTAGGTATTGGTAGTAAGGGTGATGATGCTGTCTGTTGTTGACTTTTTACTTCGTTATAATGCTCAGGAACTTCGACTTGAGCACTTTTCGAATCCTTAGTAGACTGGGATCCTTTGATAGTTTCCTCTACGGCGGTGTTAGAGTCTGCACGCTTCTTACGTGGAGGAGCGCTGATGTTTGTCAAACAGGGACGAGAGTGATTTCGACCAGGAAGGAATATCGAGTAAACTGCTGGCTCGTCGACCTTTGTATATACTGGGGGACCTGGAAGTTGCAATGATCCATATGAGGACGCCGGGAGCGTTACAGGAACGTTTTGGTTTTGGTTTGGGTGCTCGGGGGTATGTTCCGACAAGGGTCGGTCTGGTCCACGATCTTCCCTTGATTTTGAACGATTCTGTTCCTTCGCTAGATCGTCTCTCGCCTCGAGTACGGACATTGGGAGTCTAGTCTGAAAGTGCTGTTCGATCGCGGTGATATCCGGCTCTTGTCCACCTTCATCTCCCTCGCCGCGTGTACTTTCATTGTCCCAGCTAACATGTTGCGAACGGAAGCTACGTTGCCCCGTATGTTTTTCCTCTTCGAATGATGGAGAGATTCCTGGTTCACGTTTGATATATCTCGCAGGGCTCCCACGGGTCCACGCGTCTTCCGTCCCACATCTCGAACGCTTGCTAGGTTGGTAATCGGAGTCGCAATCGCTGTCAATGTATACGAATTGTTCTGACCAATCGATGGGACGCTTCTTCCTCAATCGCCTGTTATGTGAGGGCTTTTTTACCGGCGACTCATCCTTATTCGTCGAACTTGTCGATTTCTTGCTTTCGTTTAATATGTACTGGGCCCATTCTTGCTGCGTTAGGGAGTCTTTTGGTAGCAAAGATCCCTGCATACTAAATGTGGAATTCCCGATCCTTAGGACCGAATCGTAGAGTGCTCTGGGTTATATGGGCTCTTAAATGCTTCAATTTTCTTCGTTCGCTTTCTGTGCATAGTGAAGACATGGTGTTATGGTGAATCACTTCACTGCTGGAGAAAGCATAGTCGTCGACTGAATCTCAAAATCAAATAAATGTCCTCTTAGATGCCCTCACTGATATCTATGATCAGTAGCTGAACCAGGGCTGGGTAATGTCAGTTTGAGGCGCAAGCAATTTCGATCAACGTGAATCAGTCTTCAAAGTATTAATCGCTTTCTGAGGCTTCAACTAACATTCTTTGCAGTTGGCCACTGAGACCAAGGGCCAATGATGTGAAGTTCGTCAAGCAGATACATGATTAATCATGGGGACAGGACTGGTTTATATACATTCACCGTTTCTATTCATAGCTGCGAGACTGCCTCGCAGCCTACTTGTGGCAGGGGTGTGTGTGCCCAGGATGAAGCTAGCTCGACGCTAGAGCAGGCTTGCATAGCCAAGCTGTGTGGAGGTGATGAGTGACCAATCAAGTGTCGCCGCTAAGCGCTGACAGGTACACTGCCTTCGGGCTGTCATATCACGGCTCCAACCGAGGCGAACCTGGTGCGTGGCGCTAGTTGTATGTACTTCAGGAGGCTGTCTACCGGCGCCTACACACAGCACGTGACCTGGAGCTGTATGCGCCTTTGCTGCTTCTTCTCCGATATCACAAGCATCCTGACGCATTCAGCCTCTTCCTCATCAAGTATATTAAAGAACAATAACCACTCTCTGCGCTTACCCACAGGTATTGGATGTTGCAGCTGGGACTGACTACGGCGAGCAGTACAGAAACGGCGTCTCGGAACCCAAATTCGAGGCCGAGGTTGAATACAGGGAAGAGCTATGTACATAGTATGTTGTATGCATGATGGTATGAGTGGTGCTTGGCGAGCCTGTATTAATCCTTCTATTATTCACAAATCGCCCGGATATACTTGACTGAAATCCGGACATAGTTCCCGAATTCAATATGTAAAACGCCGATTCACGTGCAGCAAGACGCCGTATTGCCATACACAGATCCATTCAAGCCCATTTCCCAAGCAGCGCCATCAAGGCAGTACCAGCGAAAACGCAGACCAACATGAATGATAGCCTTTTGTTATCTTTCGTTCGCGTGGGATTGAACAAGAAATCTCGTGCGAGTAGTTCCACTAAGCCTGTGTATTTCAATATGCCGGCTGAAATGGAGTCCAACACGCCGCTGACGGCATCGGCGGTGAAGGAGCCAGAATTGTAGGTCCTAGATGGGCTGATGGTCAGCCAATTACTTCATCAATGTACCTTGGCTGTACTCACGTCCGCAGTCCTAGTCCAATAGCAATAGATGTTGGCGTGGTGAGGCCATACGCGGTACAGAGCAGCCACGGTAACCATGAGCCTTTTTTGAAAGGAATGACCGACATTCTGGCACCAATTCCTAGACCTTCAAATGTGTGATGAAAGACAAGCACCACGTAGAGCGTACTGAATTCGGCCCCTGCAACGCCTAAATTCAGACCGATGATCACTGAATGAGGGATGACTCCGAATTCGAGGATGAGAAAGGCGGCGATCTGTTGTCTGAAGCTTTGCTCGCGAGCGGTCTGTGCTTCAGGGCTGTCGTCCTCGAAGTTTTCCCTAAATCCTTTCTCATATTGTTCGGCGTTTCTCATATTGTTCGGCGACATGCCTTATGTGGAGAGAGCCGGAGCGAACATTGCTGTGCAGCGCGTCCGGATCATCGTTTGCAGCAGTGACTGTACCTTGGATGTCTTGCTCGCTCTGGATACCAGATTTGATTTCCACGTATCGCTCCGCTCCGAACTACATGGAAATCAAATCTGGTATGCCAAAGACCATGTAGTGCCGGATGCAGCTTACATCGAGGAGGAAAACCAACATTATCGAAGTCAATACAATAGCAGGACACCAAGAATACTAAGCCCAGCCTCCTGTCATACCAACACAAGTCTGAGGACCGATCTCATGGTATGCCGGGTCGAGCAGATGTATGAAGGCCGTGGCCACGATGACACCAGCTCCGAAATATCTAGCAGAAAGATAAACGCAGAGTGGTATGCGGAGCCTTGGTACCCGTTTTGCCAATACCGGAAAGAAGGTTGCGAAGCTGGAGGTGATCATGATGACGAATAAGGCAGAGATTCTGGCTCCAAGTTGACCATTATAACTATTTTGAGACGTGTTGAGCGCACAGATGACCTGTCATCAGGGTCAGTATTGCTCTTCCCAGGCTGAATTGGCTTCCAAGCCATGATCCATGGATAGATGCTGCGACGACACATTCTCCATCTGGGCCAAGACGCGGGATGAGGCAGCAAGGCCTAAGGACCACGTACAGCTCGTGGATCCGCAGTGGTGAGTGTTCGCCCATTGTACCGTCAGCCTGCTCCTCCATGACATTACTCATCGATGGAGTAGACAGCATGGTGAGCATACCATTACTGGCATTAAACTGCGGGGTGCCGAACTCGGTTGAGGACATAATGCAGCGAGTGCGGCCTGTACGACGGGAGTATTGGTTGTCGGATGATGAATGGAGAATTTATGGAAGGTAGGAGGATTTTGGACTTCGGAGAAATTTGGTAAAGTACATTGGTACATCCAATGACATTCGCTGAAAGAGTGGGTGGAAATAGTGCACAAGTATCGTAAGGTAGTAATTGAAGCAGACAAGGGTTAGGTACACACGAACAGAGGCGGAACCCTGCCGCCCGTACTTATTCTGGAATAGCTAAGCTCGAAGATAAGACCATAGATAACTGTTCGCTGAGCATACTCTGAATTGGCATGATCGCCTATGGTATAATGATTCATTCCGAGGTACGGGCTGGGTGGATGTCTGACATGCGTAAGGTTTTTCCCATGCATGATGAATGGCTTGCGGAGCCAATGGATCTGCCACATTGATTGCCCGGGCCGATACCACGACCTATGGACATGCAGCCCCCACTGTACTTCTTGGGACAATGTCAACAGCAGGATAGACGTGGAACGATCAGGCTGACAGCTCCGAGCTCCTCCGGCTAAGCGCAGAATGGTTGAAGAGTATATGCCATTGGACTCCCATCGATCCCAGCTTTACATAGCTGGGAAATCTCCGATTCGGTATCCGTGTCGGATCAACATGTAGACCGGTCAGTGATGCTTTCGTGTTCGGGGTGGAGGTGGGGTTCGAGAATTCGTCTCCATATCGAGGGACTCGCCCACATAGCCGATGACAGCGTAGCTGACCGTCATCATAACAGTGAGAGTGTTGCACCGCCTCAGGGACACCTACTCAATTCCGCAGATAGGAGAGTGTACATTATTGATTACCATAAAGAATGCCAGAGCAAATTTGGATCTTGCGAGGACAGCCTTATGAGGCTATCCGGGTGCCACTAAAGCAGGCTAGTAATATTCAGGACTAGCTCTATTCTTATCTGCCTCGCGGGTGACAAAAAAGTCCGAACACGGGAGCGGAGATCCCCACCAAAATTCTCGGCTAAAATCTCCTGAATGTTCGGACTTTTTTGTCACCCGCGAGTCTGCCAAGAAATGCGATGAATGTGCTCGAGGTAGTCTTGCATCGGAATTGCTACATATCGCTGTCCTCGACCCTCTACACCAAGGCGGTTCAGGCATGGCACACGATGCCCCTGTCCTTGTATTCGGCGCCGGTCTCTACGCAATCGTCTTAATCATTGTCAACGGAGCTATGGATACTGCTATCCCTGCATCGAACCAATCGTCCCTCCTTTGTTCACACCTCGGTCTTTGGTACTCTCACCAAGTCGCATTCTCACAAGGAACCTACGACCGTTAGAGATGACTAGAATCAGAGCCGCCCTATGCCGCCCAGAAAGAGCATTGCCTATAGATGGTACTCGCAAATACAAGGCCGAACCGAAGTCGTGGGGGTTCTGCAGGGATATGAGACCCGGCCCTGTGCTGAGAGTCGTGCTACCTAATAGCAATCTGGGGCAGGATATTCAGTGATAAACATGGCGGAGACTAAATCACAAGGACAAGCATGACTTTCAGAGGCCTTATATTTTCCCAGAGGCTGCTCAACATGAAGATTATCGCTCCACTCCACGTCAACGCCATGTCATCCAGAAGCTGAAATGCTTGCGCCCAAAAGTTCCAGTTGGAATATAATTCTCGCGTTCCGGAAAGGACCTTCCCAGAACCCAGCTTTCCTTACAATATCACGGACGACTATAAGACCTGAGTAAGAGGGATACTGTAAACTATATTTGTCTGCTATGGATACATAGCGGAGTCGGGGCGACCGATATGAATGAATTGATACAGGAGATCAGTGCAGGCCTATCATCTGGGTCAACTTGGGACACCGTCTCATGTAGTGACGGTCGTCTCACGCTGCTTATGTCTACCATGCTCTCATCCCATGTTGCCCTAAGATTGTTCACGTATGTTAGCACCTGGTGACCCTTCGGGTTTACTCCTCACCTAACAAATTCGGACTCGGAAATTCACGGGCCTGCCATAATACCCGACTCGTTGGTAGCCAACCGTTATAAGACATATCCCAGGATCCCGTGTCCGATTTGCGCTCCAACAAATCGCCTGATCGTACTTGGTCTGACAGGTGGGAAACACGCGCTTCTTCGATTAGGCACGAAATATCCCGCCTCGGAGCACTTTCATGCATGCAGCGCAAGATACTTAGCGAGTTGAAACAGAAGTTATCTATGATAAGGAGACAGAATTTGGGGGTCGAATCGTCTTCCACGTCACACCCTGTCTATAGTACTTTTACTCTCCTTCTCCCAACTATAATCATATGTTAGTATGAAGTTGTTCGGTGGACCACTGCCTGTCATACTTCTCCATCTGTCTACGATATCCCATGGTGCAGCGCCTCGGACCTTCCCGACAACACTTTCGCAGCTCAGCAACGCATCTAACCCCCACAGCTTGACGCGCCTGATTCACCTCAAGTTAGCAGAGTCCCAGGCCAAGTTTTTACAGCAAAGCCATCAAACTGATGATGGCAGTGCACTTCCAGCAAGCCCTGCCTACTACAGAATCCCACGATCTACCCAGGCATTGGTATGTAACATCTTGGGGCGCATTTTTGTGTTCGATCGTCAACGTTACTTTGGAACCTCGACCCTATCTCGGCAAGGAGAGTCTGACCCTTAATCGTATAGAAAGTCTCAAATTATCGTCGAACTCTTCCACCAGAGGATCTACTCGCTTGCCTCCTCCAAGGCAGCAATCTGGCCAACGAAAAATTATATGCTGGGGCCGCTGGATCGATCGGGGAGGTACGTATCCATAAAATCCATGTTACAATCAATGTACGGAGGGGAATAGCCAGCAATACTCGAGGCAGCTTGAAACCCAGTCCTTGTGCATCTATCTTGGTGTAATAGCATGGCCCATATTAACTTTGAAACACTGCTAGATCATCGTTCAAACCGATTCAGGGAGAGCACATCTATTCATGTATCCCGATGAAACGATGACTTGGGGCATGTATGGCACCGCAATACGGGGACTCACCGACTTCGTGGTAAGTGTACCATGAACAATCCCCCCCTTAAGGTCCATACCTGCGAAACACACTGCAGGCCGGATCGACCTCCGAAGGACGTTCAACCCCGGCTTTCCGGTGCAGTTCAGACTTTCGCGCTCGAACGAGAGGACTGACTCTCATATCTACGTAGATGGAATGGGAGTACGTCGAGCTTGAGTTTGAGGTCGGAGACACTGGTCACAAAGGCCATGTGGGGAGTGGGCTTATCTTCTATGTCTAAATCGTGCGCAATTCCAAGCCTGTATTGCGGTCACCCTTCCAAGGACTTCTCCTTGCCTTGAGATCGAGAGCCTTCAATATCTCCCCGAACCTTCATCTCTGTCAACATCGTCACGCTATACCGAAAGCAAGTTCTAAACATTTCATTTCTCAAATGCTCACTATGAAGACTACCTTCACTATGAGTATGTACTCTGTCATCAAGCATTGGCGTCAGAGCTTGCAAACCTCACCCGCAGAGTAAAGTCTTATTCACGAAGAAGATCGATTTCTCATGTCATTCACCAACTGTAAAGTGAATACGACACCTTTCCTCATCTTTCCTACTAACATTGCAGGATTTTCAGGCCTGATCATCTTCACCAGGAGGATGAAAGTGACTCGGCAGTGTGGATATAGAGCGTCATACTCTACACCATAACCACTCTATCCGCCTCCCCAGTCACACATCTCAAACAAAGTACCTTAGCTATCATCATTCACATGATACCAAACCCCACCACCCATCCCAGCGAACGCTCCCATATCCCTAAAACCCTCCACGACAAAAATGATTCTCACCCTCGCATCTTTCACATTCACATTCCAAAACGACGCAATCTTCATTGCGCACTTCACTTCACTCTACTTGAGAACAGAACAGGATGGAGGAACCTCACTTCTTCACAACTCCTGCAGACACGGCAGGAAATTCACTGTCGACCCTCGTCAAAGTTGGGGTGGATAAGTTGGATCTCGAATTTCTACTCTTCGTCTTTGTTTTACACAGCTTCGATACAAAACAAACATCGGCAGCTTTTGGTACCTCTCTTCCTTTGAGGCTTCTTCACTCAGAGTCGTAAAAAGACTCTTAGCGCCTCCACCACCGTAACAAACCCAGTAAACCTGACTTGCCGGGGAATAAGATGGCACAGGTGCTATATTATATATAAGAAGAGAACTTACAGTAAATTTATAGAAAACTCACATAGCTATCCTTTCCCTTCAATCCCGTTCATCTCATTACCAATAATCAATCCCTCCACCCAGTCGAATTCTTACTCTTGTGTTTATGTACAGCAATCCTTTCCAGTCCAGACCCGCACATGTTCACAACATCCATCAGCTCTCATACACCCTTCCCCAGCCTCCGATATACATACCCAAAATCCAACAACATCACGCACGCACATCTCTGTACACCATAACGCGCTCCTGCAAGAATTGGTCAGCCTCTCCAACAGCAGAAATGAAGCATCTGGTCGAGGCGGAAAAGGCCAGTAAGGAGAAGAACGCATATAATGCTTCAGAACGTCGCCGCATTGCCCATTACGCAAAACGTACGCTTCCGTACAGAAGAAATTGTTCCTTTCCATTTTCTATGTTGTATATATGTATATGATCTTTCAATCCTTACCTCGAGCCAGATTGACGTGTGGATGCTATCCCCGTTCAGCTAGGTCTTGCGGCAGCAGCTGTCTCCAAGCTACACGCGGAGCCACCTGAGACGCTACGGAAAGATGGGAGGTGGCCCTACATACGATCGATGCCCATTCCTCGTCAAGGTATGGGGAGTAGGAGCGATGAGTAAATCCATGCTCGATGTGCCTTTCCTTACAATTCGAGGTCGATTCAGATGCCAAGATTGGTATGTCGATGTCTTCAGGGATATGTTGGCTTGGTGGAAGCACACCAGGGTCCTCGCCGCCAACGATCAAGTAATCTCAAGCAATAGTGAGCTGAGCACATGACGGACCCGAAAGCGTTGTGCTTCACGACGCAATCAAGGCAATTGTGGTCTCATTCCTCTATCAAACTCAGTGTCATGACAGAGTTACATTCTTATCAACTCAGGTTCTCTTCCTTGATTCGCGCGTCTCAATCAGAATCTCGAACTATTCCAAATGACTGATTTGACCGATCCGGCTATACTGCGTCATCGTCAAATAATGGAACATCTCGCACGAGACCCTCGAAGCACAACCCCGTACTTCCAGACTTTGAATTTGCTCGCGACAAGAAGGCACCGGCTATTCGACCATCTTACCATACCTGTTGACGGGTTCAGAATCCGAAGCCTGAAGGCTGTGGCGCTCCTGAAGGAGAAGGAAACGCAACTTGAGGCACTCTTCATTGAGGACAGGTGTTGGTAGATGGGATTTTGATGGGAATGTTACGTCTTCTACGCTCGCAACGACCACGATAGCGCCATCATTCTACTGTTCTAAACGACATGTCATCATTCTCTACTCTACTAGGAGGGAGTACTTTGATCCCTTGCTTCAACCAACTCGCACCATTTCGTGCTGGGGAGGAGGAATATTTCTATTTTTGATATATATATCATAAAACAGGTTTTCTATGGTAAATGCAAGCAGGAAGATCAGTCTATAAGCGATGATAGTTCCGATTTGGCGAATTTTACGCGTTTGACATCGATCTTGTAAGTGGAAGTGGAAAAGACGTTCTCTAAGATCCAGAACACCAACGAATTGGTCCATATCGCAAGGAAAGAAACGGAAGATTGACGAAGAACGGTTCGGAATCATCGCTTCAGGCCGAGAAGTACAGCAATTGGAGCGGAAATAGCGCCTGGCTCGCGAGCTGGGTCGCACTTTGGAAGGTTTGAGCTATTATAGTTGAACAGTGGAAGGCCACAGTTGATCACGACGGCGGAGGACCTTACGCCTCAAGGTGACCAGTGCCAGTTGTTACCGAATAAGTCAGCAGCGTCTCGATCAAGTACTTTCAACATAATCGATGTTGCAGTACCTGATCTATACCGGGTACAAGATTGTCATGCTAATTCTCGAAAGAACGGATAGCTACTAATCACTTCCTTTATCACATTTACATTATATATTTATCGCAATGTCTATTTACTTTTCTACTACGACAAGGCCAGATAATGTCGAAGATTAGCAGGACTCATTCAATTCCTCGGTGAACATCGGAAGACTGCAATATTCAGTCGCGTCTTAGGAATCATATAACGATTTATCTACGTCAGAGTACTTAGCTCATTAGGGCTACATTATTGTACTGAACGTAAAGTGGCCGCATATTGCCTCTTCCATTATGATTTCATTATATATATATACCGCACTGTCTATCTACTTTTCTACCACTACAAGGCCAGATCATGTCGAAGACTACCAAGACTCGTCCAATTCCTTTGCAACACCGCCTATTCAGCATTCATAGATCTGAAGGTGGCTTGCCCATTGCGGACGAAAGCCACATCGTAAAGAATGCTGGGAAAGGACCATGGAGGATACTGCTGGACATGAAAATGGAAAGACCCGGACACCGCTTCTGGTTTGCCACTTCGAGCGGTAAAATCATCAACTCCAATCCCACTGATATTGCAGGACCAATGGATATTATTAGTAGTGCAGAACTAACCGCAATCGCAGAGACTTTTAGCACTGCGTTCTCAGAGGATGGGAAAAATGTTTTCAGAAGAGCAACATCAAAACACCTGGTGATATACACCGAAGCATTCTAAGGTGGTCGCCAAAAGAAAAACAGGTCGTTAGCGGACCTATTAAAGATGAAGGTACTACACGTAATATAGCTAGATACTTACCTAGCTACTATTACCTTATTAAGAGTAACGTTCTCGAAAGCTGGACTCGCGGCCTTGGGCAAGACCGTTGACAAATCGATAGAAAGCCCAGGAGATACAGCTATCATGTTGACAGCTGGCGATTCAATCAAGACCTTCACCGATCTTCTACCCGACTTCCTTATTTTGAGACATGAGCAGAGTCGTTGGAATGGAGAGCCACTTATACAACTCAAGCCACTCCACTGGAAACTTTTACCTAAGACCTATGATTATTAATATACTGTGGCTTGGATCTTCTGTATTATAGAAATATCTTTATATCTTTAACTCTTCCGATCGCCTACAGCAGCTCCACCTAAATATATATATAAACCTTAGCATCCACCAAAGTTCTATTTCCTCTCACTACAAACTACCCAGGAACTTCACGCATCAGAGGAAACAGGGTCTCAGGAGATACCGTCGCCTCCGAAAGAAATGTTTGAGAGTTCGCATTATTGGACTTACGTTGGCCCATCAGTCACAGATGCGGCACCATTCAGCCTGACCCCGGTAATGGCAATCTTGATACTCGGCGCAGGCTACCTGTTCAGAGAGGTATCCCCTCGACTCCTCTACGGACGAATATGCCGTACGGTGAGGAGAAAAGGACGCGCCATCCGACGAGCTTTACGCGGGCGTCACCACCCAAGTATACAACCTACTAGGCTCGCAGCAGATTATAATGATCGACTTAGAGGAAGGTGGCAACACAGCTAAAGACCCGAACGACGACCCTGTTCTCACAGCGTAGCGGAAGGCTTCAGCTAAGAGCCTAAGAAAGCTCACATTCTTCGCCAAACCCTTCAAGCCATCTGTAGAAGAGCGATTTCAAGCCTTCCGCGACCCATCCGCGACCAACCCTTCCTTGACTAAATCTTCCGAGGCGTCACACTTGGGGTATCCTGATGGACTGAAGATCCCCTTGACCTTCCTCGCTCGCGTCTCCCACCTCCTCATTCGCGGTCCTGTTGTTAGCGCCTCAAAGAAGACACTTCACCACGAAGGTGGAGGCGGCCATCCAGGCGGCTGAGCGCAGCGGGTCTGGCATTTGCAAGCCTCGGACCGCTGAGGAGCTGCTACGCCTGGATTTTGAAATGGGCGGGTGGATCGCTGTCGCCTTCAAGGGGCTTCTTAACGTGTCTCGTTGGCGGGTAGGTCTTTCATTAACAATGTAGCTTTTCGAGTGATGATCGATAAAGTTCGATATCGGGTTTATACCTAATCAATGGTAAGGATCATGTTCTTCGGCGCGATACGCAGCGAAGATAGGAACCATGAAAAAGGGGCAGATGATGCACAAAGCATCCAAAGCAACAGTGCGAATTACTAGGAAACAGTGCTTGTACCCAATCGGACTGCATTTGACTTGGAACAGATGATGCATAAAGCATCCGAACCAACAGTGCGAGATACTAGGAAACAGTGCTTGCACCCAATCGGACTGCATTTGACTTGGAACAAAATTGGATAGGGTAATCCAGGCCGCAATGGCTTTGCACCCGCCAGGCGATATCGCCAACATCAACAACTTGTCGGCTACCCAGCTACACGCCGATATTCAAGACTTGGAGAATGGCATGGCTGGGCGTCGTCGTGAGCAAGGTGTCCGACATAATAGGGGTTTTAAAGAAAGTATTAGAGATAGTATCTAAGGTATAAGGGTATAGTAACTTTATTATTTTTACGAGTGTTTACAGTATTCTGCAATTTACCGTAAAGACTATAGTGGAGGTTTAGGAACAATTGTTAGAGATACTCCGCAATTATCTTCTCGCTCGCTGTCCCCCCAATGAGATAAGCTACAGCTTGAGTGTGTGCGCTATATTCATGAAACGTTAGAATGATACTGTAGCAATTATGGAAAGTGTGAAAGAGTATACCCACCTAGGTAAGAAAGGCGCAATACTCATATCCACCACCCTCAACCCCTGCAGTTCCGCAACCTTGAAATTGGTGTCGACGCAAGTGCCTGGCTCTCCTGACTTCCCCATCTTCACCGTTCCACACGCATGCCACATACTGATCGCGGTGCTACGCACATACTCCTACATAACAGCATAGATCATCAGCGTCCACCAACTTCTACACGAAAGGGGTACCGGGTACCAGGATCTCCTCATCTCCCACACCCGCCGGTCCGGCGGCCATACGAATTTGATCTCTGGCGAGCGGTGGTATGTTTAGGAATTGCATTGTCTCACGAACGGATTCGATGGCTAGGCGGCGATCGAAGGGATGGCAAAGAAAATTTGGATTGATCGCGGGAGGATCCTTCGGGTCTTTCGAGCGGAGCTTAAGCTCACCGGTCTCTTGCGTTGCAGGAAAAGCTACGACGGTTGCAAGATAGTGTTCTGGCGTTTTGACGCTGGGGCTGGGATTTTGCTACGACAAGAGGATTAGCAGTGGGACTCAAATCGATGAAGCAGATTGTAATCAGCGACTTCATAGCTTTTTGCACACCAGCAATCGACTCCAGTACTAGATTCAGAATGCAGAGCCGTGGTTTGAATTTCGAACGTGTGGGCTGAAGAAGATTGAGATCGTGGCTGGACTCACGGATATGATTTCATAGCTGGGCTTCGACTTCGCGCGCAGAGCCTTTTGCGTTGTTGCGTCTAACTTATGAAACTCTTCACAGGCAAGTACTCTGTCGCTTTGAAAGTTGCCCATCATCTGGGGCTTATAGTAATCTGATAGAGGCCCAGTTTGATCAATTGTCCACTGCTTCTTGGCTTCTTCCAACTTATCGGGGGAATCAACATAGGAGGTGCGATGATGGCTTCCTGGCTTCTGTGTGGTTACCAACTCGAGGAACAGGCGATCATTGAGGTTTTTGCCAATACCTGGGAGGTCTTGAATGATAGGGATACCAAGCTGATGGAGATCATTGGCAGGACCGATGCCGGAAAGCAATAGTAATTTCGGCGAGTCAATGGATCCTGCTGAAAGTATGACTTCTCGCTGCGCGTATACTATTACGATGTAAGATCGTAGCGAACACGTTAGAATTGTGGTGGTACATACTCTTCTGCTCGCCTACTGCAACACCAATGGCTTTCTTGTCTTGAACCAATACCCTGGTGACGGCGGTATCTGTCATTACTATCAGGTTTGAGGGACGTGTGGACAGGAAGGCTCCAGAAGCGGTGACTCGACGGCCATTCATGGTGCTCTGCTGGCAAACGGCAATACCAAGCGGGTCGCCCGAGTTGTGGTCGAGGTTTTTCGGGTAGTATTGGAATGTCTTCTCCAAGAAATCTCCGAAAGTCGGGTCCCACGTCGTTGTCAAGCCTACATCGACTTCCCTGGATGTAATCAGCATCTAAAGTAGCCAGAACATCACGATCAGAGGAGGTGGTCACGCACCCGTTGTGACCATGCGCAGAGTCGGTTCCGTAGACAAAGCTCTCAAGCTCTATCGAAGGGCGATGGAAATGTTCGAACTGCGGAAGCTTGAGCATCAAAGCAACATAACACAATCTCAATGATGATCACCTTGTTAAAGCGCTTCTGAACTTCCTCCCAGCGCCAAGTATCGTCACCCACGAGCTCCGCCCAATGATCGTAATCGGCACTTGGTCCCCGGGTGTAGACACAGAAATTGATGGCTGTACTCCCTCCCAGTCCTTTACCTCTACTATAGTCTATCTCCTAATGAAAGGTATGGACAATGGATGATATCATTGGGTGATGATGAGTAGTATTGTTGACTACTAGTAGATGTGGTTAATTAATTGTACAGAGAAAACACTGCAAAGAACACGCATGAAATCTCTGCTAGTTTGCCAAGGCCTAGTCACGTGATGAATCACGTGACATACCGAAGTTGACCCGGCCTGAAATCCAACATCTCCCTCCCTTTAAGATTGTCTTGTGGAAGAGTCTTGTAACCCCAATTATAGCCTGGCGCCATGAGAGTCCAGTGCCTCTCACCAAATGTCTGCTGGCTTTCGTCCACATTCTCGCCGCCCGCGTCGATGAGCAAGACGGTGTGTTGTGACAAGGATTTGGCAAGGCGCGAAGCTAGCAGGCTGCCAGATGGCCCGCCTAAGCGATTAATTTGTCACTTTTGATCCTGCCACGGGTGACTGGAGAAATACCTCCAACAATGATGAAATCGAAAGAGCCCATGTTGTCGATTGAGTTGATGAGGTTGAAATATCTGCAGTGTTAGTATCAAAGTATCAAAGTATCAACGATGCGTCCGTCTCATCTTCGAGATGAGTTTGTACCTCTTGGTCGCGATCTTTGGTCCCCTGGGCGGGAGATGATTTCAGACTGAAGTCCGGCTCGAAACGCTGTGTGACAAGCTAGGATCGTAGGCCGTCTCACACACACAATCGGTATGGCGTAGTAGACGTTGCTGCGGCAAGGGGGGCTGTTATTGCGTCCACTTGCATACTATACGATGCGTGTAAGCCTCTTGCCGCATGCACACCTTGATCCGTGCCATGATCCGTGCCAGAGTGAACGGTAGGATCGTTACCCCGATGGTGTGAGGCCAAAGCACGAATGTGGCAGGCCTCCCCCAACCGTCATTCCATTCCTTCGCATATTTAGCGCTGTGAGCCGAGCAAATTACAGTCCATTCACTCGGATCCGTCGATCCTACAAATCCCAATCCATACATCTCCGCCCCCGCGATTTAGAGGACTTCGCAGCCGACTTTAGAAAAATGTGCTTGTAAAAACAGCGACTTGTGGGTCAGACGTTACAAATTCGGTTGCAAACTACCGTGCAACTTGACTCCGGACAGTCCCCCTCCACAGTCCCCCCCAGCCACAAATATAGGGCTGACAGGGTCTTACAGTAACTGTGGAGGTATATATACACTTTATCGGTGTATCCTTTTGCGGGCGCGTAGCCCATGCAAAAGGATCCAAAGTCTACATACCCTTTTCTGTAACATATCTCATGACGACTTCTACTTTATACTATTACCTCACAATACGAGTTATATAAGTATAAATAATCCGAGACCAATCCCTACTACTATCGCTACCGCACTGTTATTCAGGTCCTTCGAATAAGAGGGGTTAGCTTAGGAAGAAAAGCACACCTTCTCTCCAAATTCAATCTAGTCCGCTTACCCTAGGACTGCGCGGAGATGATTATCGTGCGGGAAGGCCCCCGATATTGGAGCCAAGCACGCCCGTCAGTGTTGTGTCTACTCATGCGACCAGAGTCGATTACGATGTATACAGAGACAGCATTGGGACTCGTAGGGAGACTATTACTGGGTCCCGATATAATGGCAATATTAGAGAGTGATGGGAGAAGGGAACGTCTGCTGTCAGTGTACACTTGCACGAATGTTTCCAATATGTTTATGCTTGTATCATAATTAGCATACTCTTCAACGCTCGCTCAGAGCATGCAAGTACACCCGAGGCACAGTTTACTTGTTACCAGAGCGGCTGAAGAGCTAGAAGATTATAAGGAACGTCTTCCGAGACATAGCTACAGGAAAACCATATTACATGCAATGGCAAGAAGGAAAATCTAAGTGACTTTCGATCTATTCTGGATCGACGGAGAAACGACAGTCCAAAAGTTGGCGTGAATTAATATGTTGAGATAGCTCCATGCAAGGCGACTACACATAGAGAAGCTCCTGAGGAGCCCAATTAGACCAGTGAAGACATTCTTATCATGATTGATTATCTTCGATCTGTCACGGCCGTTGCACCTTCGTCTAAAGCAGTGAAGCCCATCATCCGTCGTGAAGAAAGCGCACCAGGCTTCTTCCCACGTATCTTCATTACAGCGTCACTCCTCAAATCCAGTGCTCATATCATTATCCTTCACCAACTATATGTCCACCGGGGTGCATAGATACCACCCTTCCGACTATGATTCCCAAAGCTATGTAAACATATATATATCGCAACATTTACTTATTTTTCTACCACCACCAGGCTAGATCATGTCGAAGACCATCAAGACTCATACGTTTCTTCGGTAGCAGCAAACGTCACAGCATTCATATTTCTGCACAGACATAGTCAACTCCTCGCTCAAGGAATCCCATAGAACGGCTCACTTCGATTCATACACGCAAACCGCTTCCAATCGCCTATAGCAGCTTCACATGGACGTATGTATAGACCTTGGCGTCTACCAAATTGAATTTTTCAGGTCCTTCGATATCGCATTCATACCCAATTAACAGCACGGATCTTGTTCCTCGAAGCAACACGCAGCGAAGATAGGTACGACGAGGAAGGGGCAATTTGAAGGGCAAGCCATCCAGAGCTACAACATGGGAAACCACGAAACAGTCTTTGTACTCAGGGAAGGTGCATTTGACTTGGAACAAGATAGGAATGAGAACGAAGAGAGCGAAGCCGCTTTTGGGTTTAATCTCAGTCGTTCCACCTTCTATGCTCATTGTCTCATAAGATTTCACGAAGAGAGATCGTTCTAGGAGAAGAAAGACCTGAGGCAGCCGAACCCTTGATGTAGCCCTGACCTGGATACGAGCGAGACTCGCATTCAAGCAACGCCAACCCTTGTGGCGGATGTTCTGTATCCGCGTCGATGTCCCCATCCAGCTTCTGCAAGTCCCCAGGTTAACGCCATCTTCGGTGGCAAACAAGAAATCCTACAGGCACGTTTGCCTTCATCATCGATTATGGTAATCGTACTCCATTCAACCCATACGATAGCTTCTTAGATGACTTAAATTGAGATCTTTATGACCACCCTATTTCATAACTCATATCTTTCAAGTATCATTACTTCATTCCTCCCTCATCAGATCTTACACGGATCATCTTTTAGAGACTTCTTTTATATATGAAACTTTTATATATATAGGAGGGTAAAGAGTTTTCATAAATAAATAGCTTCATGAGGGTCTGGATTATGAGAAATGTCTGGACTCTGCTGACAGTTGTCCCAACGGCGCAGGTGTGACAGAAAGAGAAGGTCTAACTTGGAGAAGGCTATCTAAGTTAAGCCTATTCGAGACCGACGCAGGCTTAATACCGTCTATGAGTGATCGGCGAGGGATTTTCGTCGGTTGGTATTCGGCTGCTCGAAAGGAAATTCAGACTTTACTCTGTTGGCGAATGAGAAAGAGAAGAGGCTGCAGGCCGTCATTGTCGACACTGTGGCTCCAGGTGGTTGGTGTCCACTTAGATTCGCTGCAGAAAAAGGAAAGAATGTTCGTCGCGACATTTACAATATTGGACGATAGATGTTGGATGATTATGCCATCGTCATCAAAACTCCCCTTGTCGACGGATCCCGAGGAAGGAGGCGCAGATTATCATTGTCGACACTATCAATCCAGATGGGCGTATTCTAGCCGGTGCTCTTCTGCCCGCTGCAACAACAAGCCACAGATCCGCAGAAGTCAGTGATCCCCCTGGCTTCGATGCTGGTAAGATGACCATGATTGTTGCTCTTTCTAGGCGAATATTATTCCAGACAGATCATTATCGACAATATTTGGTTGACTGACAACAACTCCAACAACGACGACACTGTATCATGGAGAATTTTATGTCATGAACATCGCGAAAGCATTTGATTATGATGAACGGTGATGAAGATCTACCTTATCAGCCCGGAGATACCAATTCCAAGTCCAGATCCTGGTCACTTTCATCGAAGGGAATTATGTAATCTTTTGGTGCTGAGTATCCATGCAAGCAAGAACATCGGTTCTTGTCTGACGTGGTACAAAAGCAGTCATCATATTTTATCTGAACTCAAAATCAGCAACAGGAATGCTTTCCTCCACATGAACCCAAATATCCTTTAAGGCGGCGCATGAATCTCCTCCTCAGACGGAGCCGACGCTCGAAGACGTTGAGAGTCGGGCAGCTACAAACTCCGTCAACCAACAGAACTTTCCGATCTAATAGATCTTCTTCTTGGGCCCAGATGCTAAGAAGCCGAGAAGCCAGTCTATCAGGAACTAGGACGCCTTCACTATAACCTGTGCCGCAATCGACACGACCTTAGACGAACGTGGAAGGATCCATGAGCTGCGGATCGACCGATAACGTCGCAAAGGGGCTACTTAAAAAGGTATCTTGAGACTCTATCTTCGTCCGGCAGATCAAGAGGACGACAAGTAAGTCTTTAGGAAACGGGATACCTTTACTATTACCTTCCTTGCCCTTAGAATGTTTCTTCAACCGGCGGTCGACGCTACTTCTAACTTAGCCGTAGCTGATCATAGGAGACGTCAAGACTTAGGTCATTCGAACCACTTTACCACGCATATTAATTGCGTATCGCGGAATCCCTCGAGCCTAGTCGATTGGATGATTGCAGTTCAATCATGGCCCAGTCCGATATTTTGAATTGGATAGGCTATGACTGGAACAAGAGGTGTGGGGATGCATTGAGAGAGTCCTCAACCCACAGTGAGATTCCCTGACTGAGCATTCGTATGTCAAAGAGGTGAATCGCTGGTATGAACGCTTCGATGACTTCGGAGCGACGATGTTCTTCAACTCCTCGCGACCGACACCCTGGCTCAAGCCATATCCGGAGCGGCCGGACATGGCGTGGTATATGGGGTCTCAGTCGGCGAAAGAAAGACTGCTATATATATCCTCCCTTCCTTGAAATTTCCGGTACCTGAGAAGCAAGCGCTGAAAGGCTATCAGACCTTGTGCCTATCATCACTCATTCACACCTACCTCAATCTAGGGAATTCAAGTTGTTATAGTATATTACTTCAAGTCTCTTCATACAAGAACGAGGATGAAAATGCTTTTCCAATATAGCCGGAGGAGATGCAAAAGGACGTTACCGCAATCAGTCGCTTTTCGGGGCGGTATAATGGAGTGCATGGCTATATCAGCGTCAACGATTCGGGCAAATGAACACAAGCTTGGTATTATAGAACAGCTGCAAATCGGAGCAACTATCATGACATGAACATTATACGCGCCAGATGACAGAGGATTGAGAAGGTTCTTTAGTACTCACACAGGATAAAACGTAGAATGCTATGGCTGGACATGGGTTTCTACACAATCGCCTCTAATTTGAGGCTCGAGAATGCAGGCACGGGAGTTGGCTGAAGCTGTCATAGCATCTCGGATGTGAACAGCACTGAGTCGATGAATCGATTATAGAGCGAAGTTAAATGGGAGGCGTCTGGATGGAGTCGTCGATTGCATAGACATGGCGTCGGCAGAATGTGGTGATGGGCGATATAGCTCTAGAATGAGTCTATAAGAAAGGCGAGGCCGAATGCTAAGACTTGTCTCGAACAATGCGAGTAGTGATTGTGATTCCACTCTGGAGTCTATAGGTAATTTACGAGTAGCGTTTGACTTTGAACAAGCTTGCTGTTGCCCTTGCGTCCGTCCCATTTCCTTTCAACATCATTGTTTGACAATAACAAATGCGGCCTCTTGTGCACGAAGCGCTTTGACGATATTCTTTCTGCTCTTCCAAAATTTTCCAGTTCCTTCCGCACGTGTAGGCGGCCTGTGGGAAGCCTCCTCACGCCCTTGTCTGGCTCATCTGGTCTATGTGCTTCCTCCTCTCCCCTCTTCCTCAACCCTGTCCACCAATGATGTATGACCTTAGAGGACTCTTGCCATGCTTGCATACGGGTTCCTTAGGCTCTGCCGCCATGATTCCGCTTCATTCTTCCCATTCCGTGTATCCCTTAGGTCTGTATACTCGACTGATTGCAGTATCGTTGCGGTCCGTCTTAAGGTAGGAGAAGTATCAAATCTTCCACACTCGTGCAAACACCAAGCAGCCGACTGTACCTCTTATCGCCAATACGGCTAAGGGAGTTGGAGGACAGTCTTTCGCAATCAGCCCGCCAGCCCATCCCAGTCGCTATTCTGCAGGCTATATAGGTCGGCGGTGGGATCGGTCGTTTCGCGTAGATCTCAACACAAGATCTACGATCTTGGATTCTATCGCATAGTGCTGTCGAGCCTGGGCAAAGATGAGTCGTAGCGTTTAATGTCCGTGCATCCAAGCCTGTAGAGGCTAGACTTTATCTAATCATTAGCTTGCCAAGCTGTCAATCCCTAACAAGTTTAGCGTGTGACTGATCACGGACGGATGGGAATTGACGGGTTACAGCGCCATCAAAGCATTCAACTCAACGCAAAGGAGATGAACGCTCAGGTACCTCAACTCTTCAGTCTCTTCCTCGGAGATTCGATGTGGCAAGAAGAAACCAGAGATCGCCGCAGCGCTTTGTGTCGTTCCTCTTCCAGGTCGCTCTCCCGAACGGGAAGGTGCGAAGATATCAGCGAATGATGAGACCTAGAGCCCTTGCAGTCTTCGTCCACCCCGGAAAATTGATTAATAGATAAGACTCTCTCGGAATAGTCAACGACGAAGAGATGACTTCATTGCCTCCTCATCTGCTTTTGACGATAACGATAAGCCATGGCAATGCATCACGGCAGCTGCATGCCGTCACTGCTCCAGAGCTTGGCTCGTGGATGTCCTTGTTATGGAGGCCAGTTCTCGATTGCGTCCTCCTCAATTCTCCAAGCCTCTACAACTCTCTCAGGCGCTCAACATGACTATGTCGCAAGAGAAAAAGGACCCTTTCGCCTCTCTCGATGGCCGCAAGGCATCCACAATCTCGACTGGCAACGGGACAATCACGGTCGAGTCACTCAAAGATGCCGACGAAGCGCTAAGCTTCCTGGAGAACCATCCTCGAGCCGCCGAGGTTGCGGAGGAGGGCCAGGCAATCTTGGATGATCCAGTGCTGCTGAAGAAGCTGGTGCGGAAAATCGATCTCACCATTGCACCATTGCTCGCTGCTGTATACTTCTTGCAATTCTTGGACAAGACTACTCTCTCATATACTGCGGTCATGGGAATAAGGAAGGATACCCATCTTGTGGGGCAGCAATACAGCGATCTTTCGATGCTGTTCTATATTGGTGTGTTCGCCCTTTGGCAGTTTGAGCATTGCAAGACAATGCTCAGATGCTGACATGGAAGGGCAGGCTTTCTTGTGGCCGAATTCCCTACCCAATATATTGCGCAGAAGATATCTAGGCTTGGAGTGTATTTGGGGGTCAACATCGTGATATGGGGTTTCATACTGGGCTGCCATGGTGCTTGCACGACATTTGCTGGACTGTCCATCGTCCGCACGCTGCTTGGAGTCTTCGAAAGCTGTGTTGCTCCTATCCTTGTCCTGATCATCGCTATGTGGTACAAGAAGGTAATTCAACCTCCACAATATGTAGAGGTATGCTCACTTTCCGTGTTTTGCAGATGGAACAGGGACGACGAGTATCCTGGTTTTACGTCTGCAATTCGTTGACTCAAATCTTCGGTGGTTTCGTCGCCTACGGCGTCAGCTTCGTACACAGCAGATTCGCGTCTTGGAGGATCTTCTACGTCGCCATTGGGGCATTGACTATGGTCATTGGGGTTTTGGTTGCCATATTCCTACCTGATTCGCCGGTCAAAGCAAAGAGATTTACAGATGCCGAGAAGGTGGCAGCTCTGTTGCGAGTCAAGGGAAACCAAAGTGGAACACAGAACTCTCGCATCAAGAGAGACCAAGTCTTCGAGACATTCAAGGATCCTCGCGTCTGGCTGATCTGTCTCGCCACACTGCTCAGTTCTATCCCAAACGGTGGCTTATCAAACTTCTCCAGCATACTGCTGACTACATTTGGTATGTAATGTACCCATTCCGGAATTATTCTACGTCTGGCTCTATTATGGAGACATCTCTCGGGAGATCTTAGCATGCTAGCCCTTCCCACGATGCACGACCCTGCCCTGAAGTGGCAATGCTAACATTGAATCATGTAGGATATACATCACAGCAGGCTCTCATCCTCGCCACCCCAAGTGGTGCCATTGGAGCCGTGTGCGTGCTGCTAATTGGGTACCTATCCGACAAGTGGCACGATCGGTCCTTAATCATGCTCGTCGCCGTTCTCCCTACAATCTTAGGAGCTGCCCTCCTCATAGGCCTCGACCCAAACGGACATCCCAAGAGCAAAGCCGGTCTCCTCGCCGGTTCCTTCCTCACCGGCACATTCGGAGCCGCCTTCATGCTCCTCCTCGCCTGGAACGCTTCCAACATCGCCGGCCATTCGAAAAAGGTGACGGCCAACGCCATGACCCTGATCGCTTTCTGCGTCGGCAACATCCTCGGCACGCAGACCTTCCAGGCCAAAGAAGCGCCTGGATACATCTCCGGCAAGATCAGCATCATCGCCACGCTTTCGGCGCTGTGCTTTGTGGTCGTGGTGATGAGGGTGTGGAATGACTGGTTGAATAGGAAGAATCAGAGAGCGTTGGCTATGATGAGCGAGGATGAAAAGGATGAGTTGAGGGAGAAGATGGCGTTTGCGGATCAGACGGATCGCTCCAATGTCTTTTTCGTGTACACGCATTGAAGGTATGGATGTTGTATTGAGTATGCGGAGTAAGAGCTGTCACGGTCTCTGTATTGCTATCGATCCGGTGCGTCTTTATGTAACAGTGCATGCATGCAGAATGTACAGCCCAGCCGTCACAAAAACCTCGGTAACCTAAATCGTCCACAGTCATACATCACATCCTCACTCCATCTACAAAACCAGCCGATCCTTCCGCTATCGCTACGATACCATGCTCCAGCCTAGAATAACACCTCTAACCTACCTTTATCAAGAATCCCCAGTATAAATACGTTCTAATCACAAAAGGATATATTTACATATCCTTCCCAGATGCCCCATGTAGCTCCTACTGCTGCTGCAGTAGTCCTGCTAATCTTTATTTGCAAATCGTTTTCCTTTTCGTTTTTGTTTTGGGGTTGAAGGCGTTGGGCTTTTCGCGGCGGTGGTGTTGATACTGATACTGGATTTGCATGATATCGCTGGATGCTCAGATCATACTTACTTACTATAATGTTGTACGATGGATGAATCACGATCATATCATAATCATATCGATGACCTTGAGTGTGTGAATTTGGCCAAGGCGCTAGTATGTACGATAATGTACCAGAAAAGGTAGGATATGTCTTGTCGTCTTCTGATTCTGTCTTGCTACTATGGGGGTTGCTAAGGAGTGGGAATAATAGGGGCACCTGTCTCCCTAGATACATGCTTCCAACGCTAGTCCAATCACCCCTCATCATGTACCTACGAATAGTCAACATTATGATGGGCAGATATCTAGTCCGGTGTTGATCTCAGCCCGTGGCCGCTCGGGCATCTGTATTGATCAGTTCATGATGTTAGTAGATGTATGGATGGTGGGATTTGGAATGTGAGTTGTTTTGTCTTTCCTCAGCCTGTGGGGAGGGAGGTAGCAAGCAGATGAAATAGCAGGAAGTTCCGTTTGATGAGTTTGATCATATTGATGGAATACGAATCAGGGTTCCGTGGAACACCCACTAATGAGATGACAGTTCCTTGTCGACGACGAATAGTCCAGCTTGGGTTCCTTCTATAACGATCCCGCTTGTACGGAGAAAAGCGGCACCGAAAACCCGTCAAGCTTTGTGCCACAAGTCTCTCTCTCCGACCACGCACACAGCCTCACGCTCCCACTACGATCTTTCAATTCCCTCCACCTACTCAAACTACCGCCGCCGGCGCCACCGAACTGACAGGCACCGACGAGCCCAGAGCCGTCGATGGCGCCGGCGCCTGTATCGAAACTCTCGGAATGTCATTGGCGGCCTTGGGCACGAGACAATACTGCGACTGTATACGCTGCGTGATGCGGTCTTGCTTGTCGACGAGGAATTCCTGGAGAGCGGATTGTAGCTCGTGCTTCTCGACGCAAGAACGGCAGCCCAGGGTGCCCATGGCGGTAACGCAGCCGTCGCAGATGGGATCGAGGAAGCTATGCATGTCGTGGATCAGCGCTGATGTAGGTCGTGGATGAGATGGCACTAACCCTCCGTCAAGACATGGGAGAAAGCATACGCCGCCCGCGAGCGCCCCACACGCTACCCACATCTTCCAGCCACAGCCTGTGAGTGAATTGATGCCTGGGTCGCCGATGAGGCTCATCTGGGCAGGATTGGAGCACTGTCTGTTCGTCAATGCCAGTCCCGCGCGCTCCTCCATCTGTCGTAGTGCAACATCGTTGGATGATTGGTCGACTGGACTGGCTACGGTAGAAGGGACGATGGTGGTAAGGAGGAGGGTCAACGAGGTCAACGATCCGAGGAGATGCATAATGTCGGTAGCCTTGACACAGTGAGAAGAAACTGACTGTGGTCGAAAGTCCAACAACTTCAAATATGTAGGAAGAGATGAACGAAGTCAGGTACAAGATCGAATCGAGACAGGATTCCGATGGAAGGACGCAAGATTTATAATATGGGAACGATTCATCCCGCGTTGGTCCTCATGCGGCTTTTCTGGCTTCACCCGAAAGCTTCATGTTCAACCGTAGTCTCTCACGCTGCGTAGATGCGAGCTTCACGGCTCGTAGATGCGTGCAAGCATTCCGTCCGGATGACATGCCGATGCCGATTCATTGGGTGTAGAAAGGTAGACTGATATCGAGGTGTTGCGCTTGTGGTGCTGTATGCCGCTACGCGCTTATCCGCTGTGGTTTCAACCACTGAAACATTTATGTACGCGAACCCGATCCGTTCGAGCTGCGCCATATCCATAATATAGAGCACAACGATCTTATAGAGAGACCCTTGCCGCGACACATCCACGTGTCTATCGGCTGTCTTGCCTTGCGCACGAACAAGCTTTGTTGAGGATACTATTGAGGATCTTGACTCCATCTCCCATGCTTAGCGTTAATCTGAAATACAAAGACGCGTGAGGTTTTGCAATTCATACTTCTGGCTTACGTGTTCTGTCATCCCAGTGACATTGCTTGTGCCTAATTCATATATACACCCTTGAATGAAGCTGCCACGGCTTCGTTCGGACCATGTCCACCCTCTACGACACCCACGGATAGGTCGACGTCGATATAGAATACGACTTCAGAGGCGGTCGGTCTGTCTATGCTTCGCCGATGAGCTGATTTCTGGTATGATCATTATAATGAAGTTACCCCTCTTCCATGTAAATCGCGTCTTCGTCCAGTATTGAGGGGAATTTCCTCTTCACGCGTGGAACTCCTGGAGAGGGTCTCGTTCGGTCGATGAGAAGACCCACAGAGAAAGAGATCGGTGGTGTAATGCGGAGGTAGCGGTACTAAACCACATTTGTCCTTGGAAAAACAATCTTGCAAGATGGCCAAACCGGGTTGGAGAAGACTTGTGGCTGGATAAGAATCGCCCACTCCGGTTGAATCGACAATCTCTAGTAGACAAGCATGTGTACGGTTCGCATTGACACCGAATTCCGTCATTGGTAAATGGACCACGTCTGTTCCAAGTTCGGAAGCAATGGGTGTCCAGTGGAGGATGTTCCCTGCGGGCTGGAACTGTTCCACGAAATCGTTCAGGAGGATGTCGCAAGTTTGACGTACTGTGGAGACATGGTGACGGTCGGGCGGGGTTACACACCTAGGGTGCGTACGTATCGGTGGAAGAGCTGCCAGGGTCGATGTAAACAGCATTAGAAGAATGATGAATGATGCCATTCTGAAGGCGGACCGTATCAAAGGGAAGAGAAAGCATCGACAGACGTGACTGTGTACTTCATCTCTTTTGTGTGTAACGATGCTGACCTGCATTGCGCTAATCGCCTGTTATTGGGCAATGCGCATGAACGTTGGCGACTGGCGTAGATCTATTCTTCGGCTGCAGCAGAATCTCCAACTAAGTTCAAAGCACGCAAGTTGAAATGCATTGCGTATGCGCCTCATCAACGAGGAGGATCAATAACCGTTGATTTTCCATGTTACTGGTTGGGCACCAACGTGATGGAAAGCTGAAGAACCCGAGATCTAGCTTTTGAACATTGTGTCTCAAGTTTAAAGAAGTAAGCTCTTACCAAGCTTCCTGAAACTGAGAGGAGGCCGCCAAAGCCAGCCGAATGCATGGACTGAAGAGTGTGTGTCCAGTCCAACGCACATTGATGGTGTCGACCTCGACCTCTCAAATTACCGAGAGCCTCACCGTTACCAGCACTCCTCAACGTCATTCCAGTCTCCGGACATAGTACCATCGAAAGGCTCGTTGGTCGCACCGCTACACTCACGATCGTATCTTTTTTCTGCACCTTCGTCCGCGAAAGCTTGATGAGCATACTCTGTCATGACGCTCTGACTGCTTAGAGTCAGAACATATCAAGAAATCATCATGATTCGTAGCTGCCACGTTTATGGCCATTATGATGAGATCGATAAGTTGATGCATGATTAATTAGGAAGGCAAGTCGTTCAACGCAGAGTTTTACATAATACCAAGCCGCTAATAGGACTTTGCGGCTTGCGCTGAGCTTGACGGGAGATCTACGACGCTACTTCCATAATGGGCTTAGAATCAGTTCCAAAGCGACCCACATTGGAAAACTTCTTGCACAGCATTCAGCCAACCACTTTGGTGTCTCCTCATCACGCCATCGAGTCCTCCATCGTGGAAGACACTACAGGTCCCATTGTAAAGGACCTGCACTGGAGTACAAGAAATAGTGGTTGGTTCGGATTCCTACCCATGACAGCCACAATCATCAAGTCTCTTTGCAAGACATGTGGCAACTCCATTAGAATAAGATACGACAGCTGTCACGTTTCTTTTGATATCCTAGGAACCCAATGGGAACTCATTTCTTAATCGTTGCTGCAGATCGCATCACAGACACCCGATTCCCCTCTCCCAATGATGGGGGACGACCTGTCTCGAAGATAAGGATGGCCAGCTCTTCCATCGTACCCTACACAATGGCACCCGAGACATGGCAGCTTGCGTCGCCAGTCACAAATATGAATTTACTGCATTCGGGTGTGACAACACGACGAGAACACAGCACGCACAGCGTTGTGAGCTCACATTAGCGTACCCACATGATCATCGAGGACGCATTTCGCGTTGTAACCATCACGATTGGCATGTCTTAGACATGGTGGTGACTCCAGCCATCATGATGTTTGGTCTCATCCCGATCTCCTTGGATTCTGCAGTGATTGTGGCCATCTATTACGTGCTAGCGCATTCACGTTGGTTTCGACGCTTCAATCATTGGTCGTGGGCTTGCTGTATCGATTCCTATAGGGACAATGATCGAATATGGACGGTCGTGGCAAGTCTGGCATCCGTCATTTCTTGGCAAAAACCATCAAATTTCAATATATCCTTCTAACGTCGTATTCTACGACAAAGATACATGTTTCGTAGCCTATTAGATCTTGGTACCCTTCGTCTTCGACGTTAATCCTGAACGGAATTGACAGAAAGCTCCTAATATGAACGGTAAACACGTTTTGGTGTTCAGAAACCCCGGGTGAACCTCGGCATTACTGACGGATGCCATGCCACGATATGGGATAGCTGGATGCTTGTGGAAGTCCTGTTACCTTGTCAAGTTGGGTCAGAGCCGCCAAAGGTAGAGGGGCTGTTATCATAGCTGAAAGGTTGGGCATCTCATGTCTTTGATAAGAGTCCTTGCACCGAATATCAACCCCTCGCTTGATCGGCGAATCTTACCCGTCACCCACCGACGTTCATTGATGTGTACCCACTCATGCACCATACTTACAACGTTACCGGAGACGGCCTTGGAGGGACGCGCCGATCGGATCCTTCACCTCGTTGTTGGAACGTTGGTAATACAACTTAGTGGGTATGATTCTGACGATTTGCTTCAGAGGTCTGCACGCAAGCTTCGTCGCTATGGCATGCCTAGCAAGTCACATAGCTGCACACACTGGAGGCACCCAGTCATCCACGCATTAATTCGACAACGCAGCACATCCTATTGAGGACTTGCGCTTTTACCCAAACCGATCACTCCTGCAAAGATCCCTACGCCATGTTGTGCGAGGGTAGAGGGGTTGAAGCAGCTTGAGATGCAACAACAGCTATCGCGCATTAGGGTGCAGGTAACACGACCTGAGGTCATACAACACAGTATTCATCACTTTTGGAGAGATGTTGAAAATCCCATGATCAACATCATTGGGCGAGACGCAAGCTCGTTGAGGGGAAGAAGCCAAGGCCACCTTCTGGCGCAAAAGGAGGGATTGGCTCAACAAGCTCTCTCTATAATGCGGTAACAAGGTAGCATGCCGACTCCGCAACGCGACTCCTTGCACTGCCTGTTTCGTCGGGAGACAATATATACAGGTGGCGTACTTCTGGGGCAAGGTACCGGGTTGATTCGAAAAGGCTACTGCAGTCCGATGTACACCGTCGTTTATCAGCTTGTACGGAGCCTTCAGATAGGTTTCGCCGGCAGAAGGCGTTGACAGGCGAAGCGATGGCGCACTTGCGCATATGCGTTGACCCCTCACGTCCTTTGTTGACTAATGGGCCAGCATGAGGGCGAGCAAGATCACAACATACAGGACACGACCTGTCCCCTGAACGTGTTGCTTTTTGCTTTTGGCTTTTGGCCTTGTTGGAAGGATCCAGATCTTTAGGAATTACGAAGTACGATATTACGAGACGACGGCTTACAACATACTCTTCGTCAGCACACGACACCAGAATGATAGTACGTTGCTGTTCCGTAATTGGAGGGAAACATTCGCCTAACGGACGCTTAGCTCCATCGTTGCGAGCAATGAGAAGCTGGCTTGGCACTCCCCGCCCTCGGCCGAACCCCTGAGCTGAAACGGTGCAAGGGTCTCCTATTACTATCACTCGTAGTACTTTTACTACTATGTACTACGAGGGTGTTAGTCAGGGGCACGCATATCCGTTCCTGCAGTCACCCGCACAAGTCATCTCTCTGGATTGGCCCCCGCCCGCCTGTACCTTGTCGCACATCTTCAGACCCAGGTCAGTGTCATGCGCGACCGTTGGACGTCTTTGTTATGATTGGTCGATCACTCTCTCGAACCACTCAGCCTTCTGGAGGTCAGCGCTGAATGACATAAGCTCATTAAACCCAAAGTACGGTGAGCATGGATGCGTGCAGGCGAGAGAGGGAGATGCGCAGGGAGGGATCCAATGAGAGATGCTAATTGTGCTGCTAAGGCCAGACGATACGAGGCAAAGAGAGGATTCACCGAATTACTGCTAGGATACGGTCTTACGGAGAAGGCCTGAGTGGCTGACTAAGACCCGTGTCACTTTTCTCCTGATGGCCATCCATGTATTAATGCCCTCCTTCCCCTTCGATTCCAATATTTCTTATCATCTCTCGTCTTTCATCTACATACAGTCACTCGTTAAGCACTGTTTCTGCACCTGTCCACCCTCTTTTTAGATTTATCAATCTTTTAATACTCACTCTCAGCTTTACCTTTTACCAGTTCAAAAAATCAACAATCACAATGAAGTCCGCAATCTTCGCCGCCGCCGCCCTCGTTGGCTCCGTCGCAGCATGGGACAACAGCTCTGCTCCTGCCCCGACGGCCGCCTCCTCCACCTTCCTCACAACTGAGGTTGTCACAGCCTACACCACCTACTGCCCATTCGCAACCTCCATCATCCAAGGCAACCAGACATACACCGCAACATCGGTGAGCCCCCCTAAAATTCAGACACGCAAAGAAATCATCCAGCTAACAAAACCCAGGCAACCACCCTGACAATCACCAACTGCCCCTGCACCGTAACCCGCCAAACAACCGGCATCCCCCAAGCCACGACCCCCTTCACAACCACAACGACAGAAGTAGTAACAAGCTACACGACCTTCTGCCCCGCCCCCACCACCGTCGTCCAAAACAACGTAACCTACACCGCCACCAGCTCCCAAACCCTCACCATCACCGCCTGCCCCTGCACCCTGACCAAAACCGCAACCTTCACCCCCGGCGTCCCCGTCACCACCACCAGCACCATCTTCAGCCAATCCACCATCCAATCCTACACCACCGTCGTCGGTCCCTCCAGCACCACCCTCACCATCCCGGGTCCCACCAGCACGGCCACCTACACCGCCACCCCGAGCCAGACCGTCACCGTCACCAACGGGCCTTTCACGACCCAGGTCCCCATCTCCACCACCACCAGCGTCTTCACACCCGTGGCTCCTGCGCCCACGGCCGCCGGAACATCCAAGCCTGCCGCTGCCACCACTGTCGCCCCTGCCGGCTCGGTCGCATCGACGGGTGTCGCACCCAAGCCTACCAGCACAAGCAACGTGCCCTTCACAGGTGGAGCGGCCAAGATCGGTGGCGGTTTCGTTGCCGGGCTTTTCGGTCTGGCCGCGTATTTGCTGTAAATTTGCTGTCAATGACATTTGAGAAAAAAAGAGGCTTGGGTCCGCAGACAAAGCTTGATCAAGGATGGTTTTTGCACATGGAAATTTTGCGTGGTTTGCGATGATACTGTTCATGAAACGGGGCCCGGTCGGTAATGTCTGGATAGAGTACAACCTTCATTGACATTGATTGCAAAATATAATATTCTACAAATATACCTTTCGAAACCAATTTTACTTCTTTCATAACCTAACCTACTTGGCGCGTCATCAATTATCCTTGATTAAGATACCACACTTCCTCTATAATCACCAGACTGTCACGACCACTGGTAACCATTTTCGGAGATACATTTCATTTTTTCTCTCGCTATTTTACTTGGCATAGTACGCGACTCCTACTCTCTACTAATATACCTTTCGAAACCAATTTTACTTCTTTCTAACCTACTTGGTGCTTCATCAATCCTCCTTACTTGATTCCAAATTCTTTCTCTATAATCACCAGACTGTTACGGAAGACCGGCGATGGTTTTCGGAGATGCATTTCATTCATTCTAGAGCTACTTATAGTAGTACGCGACTCCTACTCTCTACTAATATATTATTCGAGACCATTTTACTTCTTTTATAACCCATTTGGTCCTTCATCAATGAATGGTCCTTAAGAGCACACTTTCTCTTTGATACTTCATATGAATGGTCCTCGGTATTACTATGAATCCATGATCTTAACCCTTCAACCCCCAAAAAACAAAAAACAAGAAAAACAAATCCATATCCCATCGATATCCATGAACACACAAACGCCATCTCCACAATCTTCACCAACCCCAATACATACCTCGAATCCCCCCCCATCCCCACCCTTTCCTTCCACTCTCAACCGTTCCAGATCCCAAAAATCAATACAGAATACAAATTACATGTATCATATCTAGCATCCACCACTCTCCACCCACCCCCCAACACCGGGCATTCACTATCATGATACTACAACCGTAAAAGACGTTTGTTGAAACACATATAGGCAGGTATTGCTGTGGTGGGAGCTAGTTCTATGAGTTCAGAGGGGGGGATCTAAGGATTTAGGACTAGGGATGTTGATAGGTTTAAGCACGGAATATGAGATCGATGCTGGAGAATAGGAATGGAAGTAGAGTGGGCTTTAATAGGATGGGGGCGTTTGTTATTGTAGGTGCTAATGTATGAAAAAATCATGTTGAAAATTCATTTATTTATTCTGTTGGATAAGTAATTCAGGAGAGTGAAGTAAAGTATGTAAGGGGCTGGCGTTGTCGATACTATAGGATGCAAATAGATGGGTTTGTTTGGGAATCTACTATAGGTTACGAGGGGTATTGATGTCATGTGGCATTTCGAGGATGTGGATCGTTTCTTGAGGGTCTGGAGTGCAAGGTGGGTCAGGGATACGGTGGGAATAATCTTAATTCTCATGTTCTTCAATCGAGATCACGAAGTAGAAGGGCGATGTTAGCGTTACTTGATTTTTCTATCTTGGGATGTCGACTTTGAGATGGGATTAGGATAATATCTGCGGTATTGCAGTGTCGGACGTGACTGCTATGCGATACGGCCGGGGCTCATGATTACTCGTACGAGGGAAGTAAACATGTAGGATGATCCAATTGAATACTGCTACTGCGCTGCCTCTTGCTTAAGGCATTTCACCACCCGTAACAGATGATCACCGCCGCAAGTGGTTTGGTCGGAGAAAAGCCTTTCAATGAAAATACATCCACATCCGCATCCTTCTGATTACGATATCAGACTTGTGTCTGCGATGGCATCAACCCTCTTACATGATCATCAAGATCAATTGTGACTTCACTCAAGCACAAGCGTGCTCTTTGCACGCTTCAGAATACGACTCAGCATCATGCTTCCGACAGCCCACTTTCACCACACGAGTGATTATCAGTAGCGGTAACGCGCCCATCTCTCGTTCCCACGCAAACGGTCTCTGGATATCCCTGAGATTCGTCTTCCATCTGGAACATATACATCGGCTGATCCCTTTCGGGCGGCAACCCCACCGGCCAGCAGATGATGAAGCTCCAGTAGGGCCCCATAAACCCCGCCCGTTCCTTGTGGTCGTTCGCGACGTCGATATCCATATCGACCCACCGCGGCATAACTTTCTCTCTGGACTGCACCTGCAGGATGCTCAGACGCGGCTCTTGCCATATGCCCCATACGTCTGACATCTCGACGATGAGCGTGGTATTCGGGGCATGATCTGGGATAGCAAAGATGAGACGGATGTCGTTGAGAAGGTAAGGGTCTGTTGTCGCGCCGGTGGTTGAGACGGCCTCGATTTCGTAAAGTGAGGCGAGAGGGTAGCGCGCTAAGGTGTGGACGACCGTACGATAGACTGTCTGCTGGAAGGAAATGGTGCTCAGTCTGGAAGGGGATGACGTATTCGTGGAGCTGTGGAGACTGAAATTTGTCCCTGGCTGACTACTGATAACGCTCGCTGCTTGAGTCTGATTGGTTGCTAGTAACCAGAGCAAGATGGTGAAGAAAGAAGGCATGGCTGGGTATCGTGGTGGGATTCCGTGAGCACGGAGCATTTTTGTCGTGGGGGTTTGCGAACCCTGGTATATGAACCCTCGAAAGCAAGAGCAACGATCAGCAGGCGTAGTAATGGCCTCATCACGCGAAGAATGATTCTGGATGCGCTATGCGACCAATGAAAGGCGCTAGAAGTAGCCCATGCGATGACAAGATTGCTTCTACTCAGGCGCTGGAATTGCGCAAGATAACAATACTTCCATGTTCAGTGTCGTAGTGACAAGACGATCAGTCACGCTGACCGTTGCTTCCAGGTTATAGGGCCTTTTCGGTCTGCAAGGTTAATGGGCTTATACCCCCTATCTCTTGAACCACGATAACAGCCAATTTATCCATTACAACATGCCGTCGTATTGTTGAACAACCTAAGGGTGAGGAGGCGAAACCTGATGATCTGCACAAACCAGTATATTTCCTTTTTCCTTCTCGTGTCCAAAGCTCGGGATGTAAAACTTCAATGTGCTGAGCGTTTTGCATATTAGCCATTATCTGATATTGTATGGTGCGTGTAAAGGCGATCCGCCGAAGGTTTTCACTTCCGGACGTCTTTAGACGGTTGAAGAATGTGGTCCTGTTGCTATGGTTGGCCGGCTCATCGATAGCGGCCATCTCGTGGATGGGAATTGCTTGAAGTCTCAATAAGAGCCCAATGTTTCCGCCACGCTTGTCGTTATTACATGTTTCGTCAGGGTCTGAGGCCCGTTGAGTCAGAACAATACCGATTCAACAAGAACCGCGCCAGATCCTAGGTGTCTCAACTCGGATAGGGGGACAACACATGAGTATTATGGTACAGGGTAGACACCGTATTATGAGCCTGGAAAAGGATCGTGGCTGATGATGTCTGGTAGCTCTGCCTCGTCAGATGTCCACTTCCATTGCGTAGTGACGGGCTCGAATTCTCGATACAACCCGTGTCGAAAAACTCCCCCTAGCCATTGTAGTGTCCAAGGTCACTCCTGCTTGCATGAAACATCAACCAGCTTCGCCCTCCTCTTCTCACTCTCCCGGGGCTCACAGGAGGCGACCTTATTGTATTTTGCGTCAAGCTTCCTTTGTTCAAAGTAGTATCCGGCTGACTCTCTTCACCTTGATTTGAAGGTCCATCGACGGTGGCTGCTAGGTCTGCGATCGATTCTAGTCCTTCGTATTCAGGGGCTGTAAATGTCTTGTGGTTGGTATGTGTTCGAGGTAAGTCATCATCTGATGCGAAGAATGGGGCGAAAGATGAGAATGAGAAGGGAGGATGCTCATATTGTGCATTCATGCATCGTGTTTGTTGCGTAAGTAGCTGTAGACCGTTGGCGACGTTAAAGCTGGGATCGCGAGTTTCCTGAGATGTAGATAGCTGGCTGTCATTTCCTGACGCGAGAGGTCCGGCGCGTGGTGAATCTAGCCCAGGAAGATTGAATTTATCGAAGGAAGTGATGCCAGAGTCGTTAACCACGGTGTCGAGATTGGGTAATTCTCCATCGAATTGTGGTAGTGCAAGGCCATAGGAAATGGGAGTCTTCGAGTTCGGTCTCGCATCGTTTTCTTCAAAGTCTACTGAGGACTCGTACATATAGTCCGACGGTGACATCGGATAGGGTAATCGAGAATTGGTCGCCTCTTCATCAGCTTGACGCTGTCTGAATTTGGCTTCCCCCGTGAGGTTTGCAATTCGCCGATCTGAAGCATTGCTGTCAATAAAGATAGATCCATTCTCATCTCGCCTCCGAAGATCAATGAGGGAAGTCGTGGAAGTGGTAGGTATGCGGCTGATAGGGACTGCATCCATCGACATCGGTCTGCGAAGGGTGTCTCTACCAGGGGTGGCGAATAGATGATGTGGTTCCGTGAGTATCCCAGATACAGACCGAAGATTGTCTGATGGGGGATCCTCCTTAATAAGATCACTATAGATTGGCACGCTGCTCGTAGCGCTGACACCGATCGTATCTATCGCCGTCGAATTAGCGGGCGTTGGGCTTTCCACAGCCACAGTCTGTAGACTCATAAAGCTCTTTGTTCGTCTGCGACGGTTGCGCCAGTTGAACAGCTCCTCTAATTGCGAATCATATGGTGGCGGCTGTTCCTCCTTCTTCTTGCTAGGCACTGGCGCAATTACCACCACATCTTTAGAGTAGAGGCAGGCAATGACAGCCATGAGGGACTGGTGACACACACTCAGTCGCACGTGTTTATCTCTAACTTGCGGATTGTCCCTGAAGACCCACATGAACCTGTTGCTGAAGTTGATGCCTTCTTTGGTTGCCTTGTCCACACGTGCGGGTTCAATGAGGCGTGCAACGCCCCGCAGAGCGCTTTCGGTATCGTCAACGATGCCATCGATCCAGCTGCGCTCGCTATTATTGAGCAAGGATTCCTTTACCCGTCGTAGTCGACGAGCTACCGCACGGTTGGAAGTCAGCTTCTGAGCACCGGGAATTTGTAATACGATCGCATCGATTCCTTCATAGACATATTGCGACTTTCAAGCACTATTCAACACGCAGGGGCTCTGGTTCTAAGCAGTACAAACCTTCGTTGAGGTTGGTATCGACATGACGAGTAGTTTCAAGAACGTCGGCGGTTTGTTCACCCACCGCCTTCAGCTGATATGTCACTTCAAATATCCTCAAGGTGCTGTTTATAGTCGCCGCAATTGGCGTGAGAGGGTCCATTAGGAGCGGCTAGTCAGTCGAGCACTCCGAGATTTAGTAGATGAATTCATGTGCCACCAAGTATTTGACACAAGATGCAACGGTCCATAACATCATCATTATGATCGTAATCCCAGCGAAATCGGAGGTTGACCTATCGACAGAATTGGAGCATAATAACTCAAAGGAACTATACGGGAGCCAACTGGGATTTCTGTCCTGGGGATTGACGCGAAGATTAGAGTAGAGGCTTGTCGATCATGTAACCCACTTTCTAGCGCGGATCCCATACATAGCCTCATAGTGTGTCAGGTAGTTGAATGCAATAGGCAGCAGGGATCATTTAATATGGCCACACCAAAAGTTGAAGGAAAACGCCTAAAAGTGAATTATTCCGGTGTGCAGGGACTCTTGCATACAACGACAACGGAGAGCAATTCTCAGAGAGGAAGGTGGAGATACAGGACTATAGCAGTCTGCAGGCAGTGGAAGGGTTTCCTTCACTCTCATACACTCACCATTGTTTAGGGGTGCATAAGGAAGCGGGCGAGGTTCGATGATTGACAAGGCTGAGGTTTTCCTTGAACTCCATTCGCTAGGAAGCGGCTCGCGGAAGCGGGACTGCGACTCCAGCGCGTAGAGATGCAGCCTATCACACAGGCTAACTTTTTCGAGGATGGGCGCCCGATGTGTAGGCGTTTCACTCTCAGCCCCGATGCAAAGCTAAGTAAAGTAGGTATCTAGCAGGACGCTAGCATAGGAGGCTAGAGCCTATCATCAGCATGGTGTGTCCCCAGTCCGGAACAAGGCTTCAGCAGTGGACGAGCCCTTGCGGCAATGTCCTTGAGCGCAAAGAGTGTTTTCATCCTGACAGGGCGTTTCATCTGTAAGGGTAAGGCAAAATCCTCGGACCGTTCCCAAAGACATTCATGAATAGCATGCTTGCGCTGTCATACGATATTGCATACGCTCATCAGACGTAGTGACGCCGTATGCACGAATTCAGCCCCAGTGTTCATTCGAATCCTTCCCCACTCATACGATCAGAATGCACTTCGGCGTCAATTTTTTTCAATCACTGCCTTCAGCATGACTTGAGGCTCCACGAGAGCTTGACCCCTCTCGTTCGTCGTTTTGATCAGCGACGGCGTCACCACAATCTGACTAGCTCCCACTTCGCTTTTCTGGGGCCAACAAAATTGAAGGTCTGAAGGCTGTGAAAACAAGAAGATACCCAGATCAGCGGCGGATTTGAGGATAGCGGAGAGACTTCGAATGCGAGCTGTGTCCTCATGCTTCAGATCCTTCCACGGTGCAAAAGCTCGCGTGAACATCTCGACATACTCTTCGATTCGGTGATCTCGTTGCGCGATGTACACAAGATCTTGCGCCGGATCTTGTCGCAGATACGCTGTCAGCACTCGCCATCGAGACATGCATTGTTGAAAGCCTATCAAATTGTCAGAAGAATATCCACATGACTCGTATGGCCTTATTATGTAAGGGGATTACTACCTGGCTTTGTTGTTTCACCGTCTCTGATCGACTTGATCGCTGTGGGCACGAGCGTGAATTCTTCCGGTAGAAGCCTCGATCCAGATCTCGAGCGCAGGGATATAGAGGAAGTGATAAATTGAGCCAGCGCATGTTTGATCAAGAAGGTCGCATGCCTTGATTTCGAAAGGAGAGCGGTAAGTGAGCTGGGTAGATTCGGTGAATTGAAGATAGCCATATCTGTATGCGGTCGAACGCTAGTCAGGCCTGGATCATCTCGATAGAAGATCTCGACATGGAGCTCGACCTGGTCTAGCAAAGTCTTCACTCTGTTCTGGACAGTTCTGTCATCCGCTGATTGTGGAAGGTAACTGTCAAGCGTATCAGAAGACCTAGGAGCCTTCGTCACTATGACTGCTTTGGGATCTGACAGTGAGCTATGACGATTTGCACTCGTTAGTTCGATTCCAGCCTTTTCTTTTGACCCTCTTTGACTATTCCCACGTCTCGAACTCAACCTGCGGCGCATAACCAGGAAAGTTGCAATGAATGTGATAAGAGCTAATCCTAGACCAACTGCGACCGCGATGCCTACCACGGTACCACCAGCGAGTCTGTGATCAGGCGCAGAGGTTGGTGTAGTGGAGGCTCGAACCTGCCCACTTGAAGTTGATGTAGATGTTCGAGACTTAGCAATCGTGGACTGTGATACCGGGATTTCAGAGCTAGGCTTGGTACTTGTCGAGAAGATGCTAGATAGCGCGCCTATAGATGAGCTGCTTATCACCAAAGCGCTATTGGCATTGGAGGGAGGAACTGCGGTTTGATCAACAGCAGGAGAGCTGGGTGACTGTGGTAATCCGGCGACCCCACTACTAGAAAGGGTCACCCCAGTTGAGGGAGTAGCGTTTAAAGCAGCAGGAGCAACGGTACCACCAGAGGCAGGAGGGGGAGCAGAACTAGGAGCAAGACCGGGAGCAAGACCGGGAGTGACACTGGGAGTAGAAATGGGAGCAGAAGCAGCCATGCTACCTCCCTTGTACAGAAGATGGAGCTGGGAAAGCAGGGTCAAGATTGAATATGGACAGTAATGGAGTGATAATACTGCACTTGAAAGGTGAATATGAAGAGAAAAGACTTGAGACCGTGTAGCAGAATTTCAAGTGCATTGCCCCGAAAGGACAACTAGACTTACAGGAAGGATTAGCCAATGATAGTGATACAGCAGGCTCAGCCGCGGTGTCTGAAAATCACGTTGGCCTAGACCAGTGAACGTACAGGAACGGTAGCGCTGTCAACTACGCCGTAGACGTGCTTCCGAGGCTGAGATTGACTTAGTGCTAGCGTGGTGGGCTAGTATCCACTTCATGCAGCTTGGAGGGGCCTCCCTATGCACTGCTTTGCATTTGAGGCTCAGAGCTCACGACTGAAACCCAAGCCAATGTCGGGTCGACATTCATGAGTCTTGGCGAGTGCTAAAAACAGCTCGTCTGATTGCACTTTGAAGAACAACGGGAATCCAAGTCGCTTCACCTGAAATTGGTCGCGGAAAGATGGGGCACAGCATGTCGGCCGACGGGTGGACGCCAGAGATCGTGGTCGGAGTTGATTTTGGTATGACATGTACCGGTATGTTTCCATACGAGCATACTATAATTCAGTAATCCTTGAAAAAGCTGTTTCCCTGCTGAGCTATGGCGTGGTGGGGTAGGAGTCGCGTATTCCATGGGACCTGATTGGCCAGAACCGAAGACTTTACAGCATTGGCCGGGCAAACTTATCAACGAGCTGGCAAACAAGGTGCCCACATTACTTCAATATGATGGCATTACCGGTGCAGTCAAGGGTTGGGGCTTTCTGTGCGATCAAGAGAGCGATGATACCGATTTCCTGGGCTACTTTAAGCTTCATTTGGATCCTTCTTTCTCTGACCCTAGACCAGATGCTCCCACGCTTGAACAAGCACGACAGTGGTTCCAGGATTATCTCCACTGTGTCCATGACCACATAGAACAGAGCTTCTCCGATGCATTTCCGCGCTGGAAGACCCAGAGGACCGAGTTCGTCTTCAGTGTTCCCACAACGTGGAAAAATCCAAGTATGATTGACGAGACGGAGAAACTCATCCGAGAGGCTGGTTTCGGACGCGATGGGCATGACCATCGTGCCAATATCGGCCTCACTGAAGCTGAAGCCGCTGCCGTATATGCCTCCAAACAGCAGTTCGAAGTAAGCGAACCAAAATTTCTGTAGATGAGAGTACCTGCTGACTTCAGGTTGCAAGAAAGATGACGTTGTATTGATTTGTGACGCTGGAGGCGGAACAACGGTACGGACCATGATAAAGCCCACGATCAATTTATAGATATCTTCTTCGTCACTGATCCCATGTTTACTAGGATGTCAACGTTCTTAGATTAAACTCTTCAAGAGGCGAGCCTTCACAGCTCCAGCAACTGGGTTGGGTAGAGGGTAAGTTTCAGAAGGTTGAATGACCACGCCAGGACTGAGATCTGACATATTTCTTGTGACTCTTAAGGGCGCTCCATTGGATCCGCTTTGATAGACATGAACTTCCATCACATGGTTACTGATCGATTGAGCAAGGTCCGTACCAATCTGAAGGAAGAGCCGGAAATTGTCGCCGATCGCATGGTACACGGCAGGTTCGAGAGGATTAAATGCTCTTATGGTACAGCCGCGTTGGCTGCACTCCCGGTCTTTCCAATTGAAGTGCCTGGTCTTGATCCAGGCTATAGCTTCCCAAATGCACACATCGAAGATTCGAGAATGATCATCACAGGAGAGGAGCTGAAGGCGCTCTTCGACGTCCAGCTTGACCGTATGCTCAGCGTGATCGACGAGCAATTCGACAGGATGCATGATAATCACCCTAGGACCCAAATTGTGGGATGACACTGGTTCTTGATGATCTTGACTCCACTAATCTCCTTCGTAGTCCTACTTGGTACTGTCTGGCGGGCTTGGAAGCTCTCCCTATGTCAAACAGCGTCTCAAATCGCACTACGAAACAGGATCCGGGTCATCGAAGCCCAACGCGCAGGATACGAGAATAGTCATCGTGGCTGAGCCGTGAGTGTGTACCCTGAGTAGCCTTCCATCATCTCACTGATTGTGTGGTTATAGTCAGCTTGCAGTTGTCCAGGGACTGGTCATGGATCGGGTACAAAGTATCAGTCGTGGAGCCGCGATCTTCAAGGAGCGTTGCTGTAGGGTCAGTTACGGAGTCTTGTGCATTGAAGAGTACGATCCCGGTAATCCGGCCCATATTGGTCAGAAAGTAACACGAGATTCTCGTGACGGCAAGAGATGGGTAGAGGACATGATTGATTGGGTACGTTGAGAAATCTGTTCGGATCATGTCCCAGTTTTGATCCAGTCGGATGTCATGATATACATGTATGTTTGCCTTAATGAAGACGTGCTGACCGCATTGCCACAAAGTTTATAAAGCAGGTGAGAACCGCCGTCACGACATGAAGCATCCCTCCGCTGACACATATCATCTGGAAGGGCGAAATCGTCTCCACTGATGGTGTTCTCAAGCCTTACGTGATGAAGATGAGTCCCGGAAAGGAAGCGCAGCTATGGCAGACACATGTGGTGATGTCGACCGTACCACGCGATCAACTTCCACAAAGCCTAAGCCAAGATGGTGCCAAGCGATTATGTGAGGTCGAGTCCGTCCTGGAGAATAAAGGAGTAGAAATGAAGGTGAAGAATCGGCATTGGTACAATCGTGGGAACGAGTATGTCCGGGCCAAGTTCAACATCAAAGTGATTCTTGGAGCGGCGGACATCAAATTCCAGCTTCAGACGAAGGATGAAAAAGTCTTCAGCAATACCCATGATACCATAGAGGTTAAATGGGAAGCTTCAAAGCGGACCAGTGCTCACGATGGCGATGGTATGGCCATTATGTACAGGGAGAGGTGACGGACGAAGGAAAGTGAAAGAAGACAGAGACTTTATAGAAGGCGCTAATTACTAGCGTACCCGATCTTTCCAACAAATAAGGTAAGCACTAGTAAAAGTATGCTCATGGCTAATTTGCATATTCTTCCCCTGATGCGCTCTTCAGCATTCCCAGAATCCCCACGAAAATCTACACCTCGTGGTACTGATCATCCACCCGCGTCTCAAGCGTTGATGCCGGCTCGAAAATAATAACGAAGATCCCAGGGCAGACGGGAACCTACCACACCAATGCGTTGCATATCACGGAGTGGGCTTATATGGTATATTTTTCATACTGACGACAGCTTTGATTCGGATACTCAAGGATATTTGGCAAGGCTGGGTGAGAGAAGGGTGGACTAAGAGAAGAGACTAAGATGACACATCTTGATGTATCAATGTGGACAAAGAGGGATGGAGGAGGTATGTTGCGTAATGTAGAGTGCAGTACAAAACATAGCTACAGGTAAGGCAGCCATGCTGAACTCATAGTAAATAAGAATTCGAGTTCGGACTGCAGTCAACTTGAGATGATTTTTGAAACGGGTTTCGTTTGACGCACTTTTGATCTATTGGTATTGACGCATTAGACTGCGTCAGTGCAATGTCATCAATATTTCTGCGTTCAAAGAAGAGACGATCGGTGAACTGATATTGCAATAAAGCATTAGTAGTCTGTACTAACGGTTGCAATACGTATGGCTATTCTCTTTGTATCGAATGTTGATTTGCTACATACTAGTAATCCATGCTGCCGGTCTCGATTCTCTACACGCAAGCTAAAGCAGCACCAGCACTAACATCTCGGACAAAGTCAGACGCGCAAACCAAAGCGACATCAGCACCAGCACCTCGGACGAAGTCACCGCCGTATTTGGTCTGTACCTAAAACGACTGGATCGAGCGTGCGGGCACGCTTGACCCCACAAGCTTCCCCTGTGCTAGCAAGACGTTGGTCACGTTCTTCAGTGCATCCTCATGGAACTTGGCGAAATCTACAATTAAGCATTAGCATCAGCATTCCCACTTCCGAGAGCGAATGCACGTTTCTCGAAAGCTGGGGATAGGCACTTACCTAGTGGATGTCCTGTCTCGCAGGCATAGACGCTCCATATGACAGCCGTCTCGGACTGGAAGACAGCTTCGGCTTCGAGCGTGACCCAGTAGCCGGAGAAAGAACCGTATCCCGAAGTGTATTCGAGAGGAATGGTGGAAGACAGCTGCTCCCATCTCTCGATGAAAGTGCTGTCGGGCTTAGCCAGGGATTCGGTCAATTATTTGTATATATAGTAAGCAATGAGTGATTAAATGTCGGGAGGTAATCTGGTAAAGGAATATGTTTAGACTATAAGATAAGAGGGGAATATTTGCCTTTTCAGGGATCTCGTAGGTTCCAACCAGCGTAGGGAGATTGAGTGTACGAATCGAGACGCCGGGTGTATTGTCGGGACCCTGAGTGGCGGTGGGTGGGAGACCAAGCCAAGCGCTGTCAAAGACTGAGATATCTTTAGTAAGTTTTCATCCCTTGCAGCTTCCATATCTACAAAAAAGAAGGCTGGAAGTGGACGAACAGTCAGAGGTTAGAGCCTTGAAGTCTTCAGCTGCAGCGCCGATGACTGCAAAGGTGGCGGACTGTGCGTAAGTTGTATTCTCCGGGCAGCTGCAGGGCGTGACGGAATTGGTGGAGCATGCTGGAAGCAATGCCACGACTGTTGCTGGAGCTAGAAGGGCGAACGCAGTAAAGGGTGCTGAGAGCTTCATTGTCTTGACAGAGTAAGAGCAAAGAAATGAAAGAGAAATTGGGTAGAGTATGTGCTTGAGAATGCAATGCTGATATTCAGGATGATGTGATTCAATGGATAACGAACAAGTTGAGTTGTAGAGAAATGAATGCATATGTAGACACGAATGCTAAGCATAACACTGTTACGGCCATCTCCGCCCATAGTGGGGTGAGTTGGCGAGCCATCTGCAATACTTGGTAGTAGTGTTATGATTGAGATAAACACCTAGCTAGACTGGCGTCAACTGTAGGCCTTATGTCACTAAGACTAAGAGCTCGAAGTGACGTATCAGTCGCTATACCGGGTCTCTACATTTCCCAGACTGTTGGAGCTACCACCAGCTCGGTAATAACACCACGTTATAAGCACAGCTGACGATGGTATGATATGGCACAGGTTAAGATTTGAGCTTCAAGATGCTCCTCAGTCCTTCCCAAGCAAGCTTCAGCTAGGTGGTCCGAGAGAAATCTTCCTTCTAGATAGGTCGTCGGAAGGATGCTAGTAGGATACACTGTCGTAATGGCAGACACATACTCGGTAGCGGTATCTTCATACTTGATGATCAGAATATTGGTCAGGTGAAAGAAGGAGCGTTCATACGGGGGTTGACATCGAAAGTCTTGAGCTGAAGCTAACCGGAAGGCTACTAGTCAATATAGGATAGAGCTAGTGTTAGTGCCACGCCATAACTTTTGCCCATTCCCTCTCGCAATTTCCATGCCATCAGTGATATACTGCTAGAAGGCGTCAGCGACTATCTTGACCCACGATAGCCGTAAGGCATGGTCGTCGTCAAGGAGCTTTGTTTGAAGCGCGGTGCCAGCTAACATGCATTAGCTTCATACCCAATTATTCTCCGGCCGGCCATGGGCAACGCTCCTACCATCAGCATGCACCTATTATGGTCATACACAATCCTTCCGCCGCACGCCGCATTGCGACATCTCACTGATCTCAAGCAGTACTGAATACTACACTGATGGGATCAAAAGGACGAGCGGAGGCCGAGAGGAGGCCGGGCAAGCCGACGTGCGTTCGTCGGTTTCCCCTCTCAACGCCTGGTCAAGGCAGGAGAGCAACAACATCGCCAGCCTGTCATAAAGTCTTTATGCTTCCAGGGGCCAAGACCATGCAAGGCAAGAAAGGTAGTGAATTATGCTGGTATTAGCAGCTGGCGGAATACAGCGGCAACATCGACGAGCTCGTGCTATTTCTTGAACAAAGGCCCTCATGACTTCACCCAAACCGATGAAATGGATGTTGCTATAAGTCGAGCTTCGGAAATATACCCGGGCCAGTAGGGTGTTTCTCATGGAGAGAAAGCAATGACTGGTCTATGTGGAATATGAAAGACAACCCTACCTTTGCACTTCAGGCAACGTTCATGGACCAACCATTTCCTACATCAGACACCTAATTTGCCTGGCTCTTCACCAAGGTATTGCACATCACCTTGATTCCCAACAGGAGTTTGACCGTTTCGGACATCACTGATTCCTTATGGTGGACTCTATTGCTACAATCAACATATTACACAGATACAATACCGAGAGTACCACTTGTCATGGTCTCTCCAAGACTCCTTTGCAATACGTTCCGACATCCAGGGAACAACATTGAGCGTTGACACAATAGTATTGGGCGGGCGGCTGTCGGTTTAGCATGTTCGCTAGTGACTGTTAGTCTTGGGGACTATCGTAGAGAACTAAGTGTTGTAGCGATATTCTCGCGACAAGTTTCTATAGCCAGTGGATCGCCAAAATAACTACTCGCGAGAAGCCTCTCTTTAATTTAACAACAGCTACTACCATTAATTGTGAGTTCATAGATAAATAAATTACCACCTTGTCACTGTGTCTCTCACATTCACGACTCCACCAATTCTGCTTCGCCTGGATATTTGCAATCTTTTCGTATCCCGAAATACGAACATGTTCTCTCGAGTGCCATTCACAGCACTCTACTACGCAGCTTTGATCGCCACAAGCTTCTCCATTAGTGTCCCAAGGCTTGTTGCGGATACCGCAAGGTAAGGAGTATAAGCCCCAGAACGTGGTCCTTGACTGACATATTCTCGTTCAGTCCTAATCCGCTTCCACCTTCTCCAGCACCTCCACCTCTTGGTCCGGACAATTATCCCATAGGTTACGGCCTTAGCCTGAGAGTGCAGCGTCCCTACGGCGCTGCTCTACCGCATGGGCCCACACTTTTCTGCCTCGCATCTGCTCAAGATGACCTTGATAGGCAATATGCCGCCAAAGGAGATGTTATCATCGATTATCACTACGTCAAGATAGAAAATGGCATCGAAATCAACATCCAATCCCTGAACAGAAGAGAGATGGTCTTAAGCAAGGCATCGGAGGCGCTCAGGGGCATAGCGGCAGTGATGACCACATATCCGGAGCTGGGGACAAAAGCGGTGGCAGTCTTGTTAGAAGCCGAAGATAATTACCTAGCTCGGATACAGATCTCAAGGGCTCGTGGAAACGGGATTGCTACGACGAACGTGAACGGCACCTATCTGAACCCTTCCCCATTGAACCTCACAGCGTACGTCTTATTCCCCTCAAAGCCATAAGCTTTCACTGATTCTCTTCGTAGCCACATTGATCCGAAGAATTATAACATTCCTGGTACTGCACTCAACATCTCCATTGAAGGCGAACGTCCTTATGGCAACCCGCTGCCCAGAGACAAACTGATCCTGGCACTTGTTTCCGCTCAAACAAGCGTAAGCGACAAGATTCGAAGACATGGCGACGAGCCACTCCCAGGATTGTGGCGTTTCGAAGAGAATGTTATTGGGATCGACATCTACACTCAATTGAGCGTAGACTGCATGTGGAGCACGCTTGAAGTTGGATTACTTGGCCTGGTATATCTGATCACAGAACCTGGCGGAATGGGGGCTGTGGCTGCGGAGTTTCTGTTTCTTCAGACCGGACTTGGTGAAGTGGCTAGTGGTAGGTTGAAATTATTAGGGCCCCAGGGCTCTGCTCCTGCAGCGGCGGACATGGCGGCGAAGGCAACGTTGATCGAACAAAGCAAGAGTGCTAGCTTGACGTTGGTTGGTGGAGCTATTGAGACCGGGAGCTTGGGAACTTCATGATCGGCGCAAACTGGGGGGCCTAAGATTGTCAAATAGTAATAGGCTGACTGTGTCAAGTCCGTCGTCTATCGGAAACAGAGCATTCATCTGCGTCTGGCTCGCTTGCATCACTAGCTAGGCAGTGTCTGATACGGCTCTGAAACGCCTCAAGACCTAGAACGACGGCAAGAGCTGGTGGACTTATTTACGCGACGTACTACCTGATGATATCAACGTCTATTAATCAACAAGATTGCTTTGATCAATATTGGTACTTGACGAGAATCAGGTTAATAGACTGACGGCTGTTGGGGGGGTAGGGGGGCACTGCCACAAGAGTCATACTAGGGCTGAGTCAGTGGCTGCCGCAGCAACGAGTTATAATAACATGAGCTGGCACTTGAGATATGGCAGTGCGCTCATTTTCGATCATGTACCACTGGTTCATTTGAATAATCTGTTACTCCTACCTCGAGGCCTAGAGAATAGAATAAAAGAAAATTATCTTACAACGGTCTTGCACACGCGCGGCAGCCACTGCCAAGCTTTCGCGGGCGTCTTGGCATGGCGGCCTTTGATCCACCAGCGGCAACGAGGGCTCGCCCTTTCCTCCTCATCCCAGACGTGGTTCGCGAACGAATATATGCCTACGTCCTCACAGTCAATGTCCCGGATTCAGCGCCATGGATCGAGCCTCTCCCAGCCCTCTCACACGCCCGCAACAAAGCCCTAGCCACACTCCCCACCTTTGACAAGTCCGTCCCAATCGCTGAGCTCACTGCGAAAGAAAAGAAAGACCGTGTCAAGGAAGAGGCTGGTCTCCGTGCACGTGAGAATGCGGTGGTAAAGGCCCTCCGGCCTCCACCGGTATCCTCTTGTCTTGCCATCCTTGCAACTTGCCGTACCATATTGCTGGAGGCGTTCCATCTGTGGTACCAGAACAACACCCTCGCTTTCACGCGCGCAGATGAACTGCATAGATTTCTGCGGTCTATTGGCAACGTTCGTGCCAACGAGATCTGCTCTCTGCGCCTCGACCTACCCCGTTACGATTGGAGCCATGCCGAAGCCAAGTTTGCGCTGGGTAGACTGTTGAAGTTGGAAAGACTGACTGTTGTCGTAAGCTTGGTCGTGATCTTTGATCCTCAGCTTCATTGGCACAACAGTTTCAACAATCTGGTGCCAGACATTGTTAAGAACGTGAGAGGCTTGAGGGAATTTGAGGTTCTCATTTCGGAAGGACAGCCTGACAGGGCCTTGAAGCAACTCGAGGAGTCGAAGAGGAGATTGATGGGGCCTAGGCCAGCTACACGCAAGCCGCCGAAGATGGTGGATCTGTTTGGGAAGTTGAAGAAGGAAAAGCAAATGGCAATACGAGAATTGGAGAGATTGGATGAAGAGAGTTTATATGCGCCGGATATGGCATCAATGCTATCAAGCGATTAGAGACAGGATCTGACATCGGGCATCGCTGAGCTATTGAGCTCTCATAACGCTTATCACCTGTTCGCAAGTACAGAACTTTATCTTGCCTCATCTGTCTGGACATCGCCGTCGCGGTGAGCGAAGCTATGAGGAAGACGGCTTGGGCAAAAGAGCACGACCGGGAAGTATGGTCTCGTGCTGCCCAATTGCGATTTTGGCCACGTAGCGGATCGTCAAACAGCAGATGTCACGGACCGTGAACAAGCTATTTGTCAATTGACAACGTAGCAGTCAGCCATCGTGCTTTGAACTTCGCACATCGCTCTATCTCAGTCCTTTTCACAGGCAGTAAAATCGATATTGAGACTCGTGCGAGAATACAGGTCCTCTTCAGTATCATCATACCTTAAAAGACTTTACCAAGTCCCTATTCGACCAGGATCCTCGATCCAAAGCGCAGCGCTCCGAGACAAAGGTCTCCAGCGCACACGAAAGCAAGAAAGTACTTATATTATACTGAAGGTGGCAGCGGTCCAGCATCTTCGACGTAACGTTATGCGCTGCCCATCTCTACGACGGTATCCAGCATCATAACAACTACTATCTCAAGGATTAAGAAATGTCACACTTTGTTAATCTTCTCTATACCTTTGTTTCCTACCCTCCTTAACACCCTTACTAAGACCATCGATTAATCGACAAACATCGTCCCGATTAACGTTTTAGCCTACCGAGACTAACACGGCGGATAACGGGACAACGAAGTTATCCAACATCCCATCCCGTCAATAAAGGTGATGATGGGCGGAACCCAACATCTACTGCGGCCACCATATTAAGTATAAATCATTCATTTCACATCACATACCATATCCTCAGATGATACACCACGAATCTCCATCAGCCGTCATCATGAACATACTAAGCATACCTCCTTTTTCCGTCCCATTCTCATATTTTAGATCCACGTCTCCAAACCCCCCCCCCCCCCGGGCCCCTAAAAATCCAAGTCTAGTACCTTACTCTTCCACCTCATCCAAAACCTTGCTATTGGGCATAGAAGATTAAACGGCATGATCTACAATCTACAAACTACAAACTCATCTCCCAACCCTAATGCTCTGTTCTTAGCGATTGAGTAAGCTACATCCAAACGTCGTTCTTATGTAGAACGCAATGTCCAGTTTATTAATCAAGGATATCATAGAGCTCTAATACACGATCGATCTAGCATATCCACCATCACCCTCTCCCTCTCACTCTCATCTGCCCTCACACTCATCGATCCATACCTCCCCCCTCCCCAGTACATCCATCTCCCTATACTTCACACCCATCTCCCTTCCACTTTCCCCTCCTCCTCACTCCCATCTCCTCACACCTCTCCTTCCCCTCCCTATCTCCCCATCCCTCCTGGCCCCCCTCCTCTCCCCGCCTCCTTCCAAAAAGGTCCCAAGTCATGCCATCCCATCTACCCATCATAAAAAGCCATGAACATCAACGTCATAACACCATTCACACAGAGCCACGCCTCGTCTCCAACCGCGATCGTTCCGGCCCCGGTGATCCCGGCAACTCCCTCACATAAGCCGGCACCTCCTCCCCATGCATCTCATGCGGACCTTCCCCTTCACCCCTCTCAATCTCAAACTCTTTCACCTCCTTACTACCACCACCACCACCACCACCACCACTCGCCGCAGCATCAGCGCTCTCGTCAATAACGGGATACAGGCCCGCGGCGGCTATGTTGCCATGATGCTGCAAGCGAGACCGCTGTTTGTGTCTCACGTGGCGGAGTATGAAGGATCCGAGAGCCAAGCCGATGATTATGCCGAGGGGGACGCCTAGGCCGATGCCTACTTTGGCTGAGGGGCTTAGACCGGAGGGTACTGGTGGAGGAGGAGGGGAAGAGGTCGTTGCGGAAGGTGGGACAGAGGAGGTGGGCGCTGCTGAGATGCTCCCGGTGCTTGTGGGGGTGCTATCACTCGTTGCGCTGGTCAAGGACAGAGAAATCGATCCTCCTGTGGTGTGACTGCCAGTCGTCGCACTGGTAGAGGTCCGAGAAATGTCTTCTCCCGTGGTAAGAGTGAACATAGGTCTGAGACTACCCGTCACAACCCCGTTGATGATAGAGCCGACGGTGCTTGAGGCAGGTACTACGACAGGCCGCGTTACCGTGGAGAAGCCGGCAGTAGTGGTGGACGTTGTCTTAGGAGCTGACGACGCGGAGGCTTCCGTTGGGGCATATGAGCGGTGGTAGCAGTATCCATCTGGACAGGGTACTCACGTGCACATATGGAAATAGCGACGGACATGACAGACGTGGTATCCACGCTCCGTGGGCAGGACTGCCGGCTGCAGTCTCTAATGCCATTTAAGAAGTTTGGGTTTGCACACAAGCATGCGATATCTTGAGAAGCGCAGCCCAGGGATGGACCTTTACTTAATCCATTGTTGATGCAAGTTCTCTGGGTCCATGTGTCAGCAAATGCCACGATACCGTTTTTACGAAGAGGAGGTCAGATACCCCACAAGGTGGCAGATTGTTGATATCGCTGGTTGCTTGGGCGTTGATTAGAACTAGCCTCCAGAGGAAAATTACAATCCAGACAATGCGTATCATGCCCATCCTGCATGACAACCAGTACGTACTGGTTCTCATTCCCGACGCTGAGGAGGGTATAAATGAGAGTAGGATCAAGATAGGTGCTTTTGTAAAGATGAGAAAGTGGAAGGACAATTGTTCGATGATTACTTCTAGCACGAGGCTGAAGCCCAGAGAGGGTCACCATCAACCGTGGAAGCGCTGATCATCCCACACATATAGGATATAAGCTTGGCTCTGCACTGGGAGTTGACGCTAAGTAAAACCGTGCATGTCTGCTTTCAACGTGGTCGGGCAATTGCTGCAAGCTCCATACTTAGGCAATGGACTTTACCTGTTTAGGCACTTGGGTACGGCAAAGGCTATGCAGACTCGGGGTTGGAACCTGCACTGGATATCTTTTCGATTTTCGGGGTATATACCTTCTCTCAATGATTGATAGACGATGCGTAAATGGCTGGATCGGTGTTGTCTCAATATGAATTCAAAATAAGGTTGCGAAGAGTGATCAGACTTCAGGCTTCAAGGATGGTGGGGAGAAGCGGGGCGAAGAATACTAGCTTGAAGACTTATAGTAGATAGCAGGACTGTGTCGGCGCCATGATATGTTGGTGGCTTGCATTAGCGTGTATGTGACGGAAAAGGGCCTGTGATATCTACCTGGCAGCGATCATGGTAGCAAGCGCTAAGGTGGTCTAGTCTCCGCTAGTAACGACGCAGTGCTGTATATAGTGTAGGTACAACTGCACTTACACAGCCTCTTCAGCAAAAGCAAACTCCTGGAACGAGAGCTAGAGCCGACGCGAAAAGGGAACAAGCGTAGCAGCGACACCACTGAGATAATTCAAAAAAGTCGACGAGGGAGGATTGCCAAGGACGGCTTGTCATTCCAAAGCCCATCTTGACAAGGCTTTGTCTCCGGGAGTTTAGGTTACTGAATCAGTTGTTATCCGAGACAAATGTTCGTTTACCCAGATAGTACGCGGCTCCTCCGTTGACATCTGGGGCGCAATATTCCAACTTACAGATCAAGTTTATCCAGTGTTTGTATGACAAGGTATCGAGCGAGACTGTCCCTAGGCATTACACCATTTCTAGCATTATCGATCCTTCAGCTTTTCACGGCAATAGGAAACATCGAGAACCCAAAGATCTTTGATTCCACGTCAGTCGTGTCTTCATGGTAGAAAGGGCATGTGAGTCGTTGGTACTTTTGGCGGACAAGGACACTAATAGTCTGAATCCTCTCGATAATATCTTATAGATCGGTAGGTTATCCACCATGCAGGGCGGGCTTTACACGATGGTCTCTTTGTCATAGCTAGTGCAAGTCAACTGAGCCATAGAAGCTGCCGAAAATCGACTTCGAGCTCCTGGTTCCTTACAATGTTTTCTCGGTGGGGAAGATCTTCTTGTAGACCAACATGCTTGATCGCAACACGGGGTTCCCAGTCTATTGAATAACAGAATCCCCATCAACCTTCATCCCAGAAGGATTCGATAGGGTGAGCACCAACAGAATGCCAAATATTGTGGAAGTACTTGGAATTTCTTCGAAGGTGAATCTGTCATACGTCTGCATCGCAAACAACGGGAACCCAGCGACGACCACAGTCTAACCAACACGAAACCAGCTGGGATCAGATCCAAGTGCCTCCGGGAAGGGTTAGCAACGCGGCTTCGTGTGGACAAGCTTACGATTGTTCTCGTCGAAGAATGCCGTTGCGTTGATGTGCGGGGATCAGTGGATACTGGGACGCAAAGGGTGACAGGTAGACTACTACGTCAATTCGCGACTTCCACATGCCCGACTGGTACGAAAGTTTGCCGTTGTTCTCAGCTACTCTTCGCACGTAGTAACGTTGTTGAAGCGGTCATAACGGGGATGCCATGGTGGGCCTATGCATCGTTCCATCGAAAGCGAGACCTTGCAAAGCATGGCCTTTACCGGGCTGAGGAGACCGTGTGATGCTTAGCTATCTAGTTCAACGCGTAGAGAAAAGTGCTGCAATTGGTACCGGAAATAATTGTCAGTTTGTTAATGGGGATTGGTAAGGGCTCTGAGGGTGATGGCGTTCCTGTCTTTATCGTATCGATCCTGTAGTCATCCAAGAGGTCTCTCGCATATGCATAAGGCTTGGTTGTGAAGTTCTTGGCGCTGGATGAATCCATGCTTTCCAGAACATCTTGTAAACAAGACGGTTTTCGATGGAACCTACCTGTATGCACAACTAGGAGAGAAACTATTGCTCATCGCTAGCATGAGATGCTAGGTCATACTAGCCTATGCATGACAGTCTCGGTGAAAGTGTTGATAGCGATGGCGAACAGGCATCTGAACGGTTACGGATGCCATTAATTGGCGAAATGATGGGACTCGAGAACGCGGGCGGCTTTGCTTCAATAAATGATTTGAGAAAGACCGCGTGAGTAGCTGAAGAACCGGCACGATTATCATGCTTGCCTGCGGTTCCAACCTATTAGCTCCATCAACTGTACACCGGGATTAGCAGACCCTCGAGCGCCAACCTGGCTCTTACTGCCATGATTCTCTTCTCTTCCAACTTCCTGTGTGCGGCCTGAATCAAAAGCACATTCCACGGATCAGGCCTATGCAAGGTATGCAAGGGCGCCTCGTCTGGCAGGCGATCCTACACGACATTGTTTTTTCTCGAACTTTGGTCTCTTCTAGCTATCTTCCAAGCAGAGTCTTCACCAGCGGCTACTCTTTGTATTTGCGTCGCCTATCATGCTCATTTCCATCCCCAAGTCTATCACGCGGCTGTCTCCACCAAAGACGTACCCTCACCCAGACAAGCTCATAGGACTTACTCTGATTTTTGTATTTATCTTGTCATGGTCGAACATTCTCAATGGCAATGTTCTCACATACTCTATGTCGCGAATACCAGCAGAACCTATCAAGAATAGTACACTTGGCGTAAGGACACCTTGCATCATGTTGAATCCGCTACTCACTGTGAGAACAGTTCCAGGAGATATTCGCACTAGCACTTCCTGACCGAGAAGACCGCACAACGCCTCTACTCGAAGCTGCAAAGGCAACGAACCTTACCCTCACCGTCCTGAATGCGGAGCGAGATTCGGAAATTGCACAGGATACGTGGCCGAAAGACTGGAACGAGAAAGACCATTCAAAAGGAGAATTAGGCTGTCTGATATCTCACATCCGAACATGGAATAGGTGAATTTCTGCCCCATTCCAAGTATCGACCGTAGTCACTCACGGCTCACACAGAATGATCGCCCACAATATCTCCACTGCCTTGATAATGGAGAGCGACGCTGACTGGGACATGCGCATAAAAGAGATAATGCCCCAATTAGCCCAGGGAATCAAAACGCTCGTGGACTGGCCGTTCGGTAGACCGCACCACACCCAAGATGCTCGTCTTGAGCCCTATGGCGACAGTTGGGATATCGTCTGGATAGGTCACTGCGGCTCCAGCCACGCGGGGAACACGCGCATATACAGCTGGAACGACACTTCTGTCCCACCAGAGGATCGCGAATGGTGGTTTGCGGGTCGCCTCACGACAGAGCAACACGTCCCAGGAACGAGGACAGTATACCAGTTTGACGATACCGTCTGCTCGACCGCTTACGCCATCTCTTTGCAAGGTGCGATGAAGCTGACACGACACTTCAAAACAGCCAATAAAAACCTCGATCTTCAGCTCAGTGACTTCTGCAGTGGGTCCGCACGTGGAGTTGCTGATTTGCTGTGCTTGGCGGTGTGGCCTCAGATCATGACTAATGCAAGGTCGTGGTCGAATATCGAGCACAGCAATGGAGCCAAAACGCCATCGGACGATGGGCTCAACCCGGGTGAGTTTCTCCCAGTCCGTTGTCCTGTTTTGCACTGCTTGTTGCGTCGTTCGGCTTATCACGGGCTGATAAGACCCATGGACGATGTTTGGCTACACAAGATTGAAAGTAAAAAAGCCTCACTGACACTAAACGTCTCCTTAGGTCTTGCCATACAGTTTTCAGCGCGTATAAATGCTAAGCAAGTGAATGAAGAAGGAATCAGAAGAGCTGAATGGAAGGCCGAATGGGATACAAGCTGGGCGGTGAAGAACGGCACATGGGATATGGTTAACAGGAAGGAGATCAGGATTGATGAGAAGTGAACAGGTACTCTGTACATGATAGCACAAAAATTAGGCATATTAAAGCGCTATCGATCGGCTCCTCGAATCTCGTATTCAGGACGTTGTAGAGCATGACATATAAGGTATGCAGTCTCACAGGAGATGCATTTCATGGGATCAGGACAAAACCGACCAGACGGACCCAAGCTGTCTTACAGGCATACCGGTGCCTAATTGAATATGCATGCTTGAATGCGCATCGAATGCTCTGACAGAGATAGAGAGAAGACAAAGTGTGGTGAGACTGGCGAAGCGTAGTGACTCATGGGCGAGAGCCCAGCAAGGTGGCTGCAACATCTCTTAATTCCATGGAGGATGGAGACAGTCTCGCCAACACAATTATCTATCCACAGCCCAAGCAGCAGATAGTGAGATAGTATTACGAATGAGATACAGAAGTGACAGGTTGGTTGAAAAAGTCAATGAAGAAATCGATACTTATGCCAAGCATGCCAAGCATGCCAAGCGACTGCCTGAATCCAATCACACCCGCAGAAAAGGGGATCAGTCAACTAATGCTAGATGCACCGTTCTGAAAGTAAACTCGTATACCTAGAAATAATAATAACTAATATTAATTAGACTCTAAATCTATATATATATACTATTATAAATAATCTAAATAAATATAATAGGTAATACTACTAGCTAAGGCCTTATTATATAACTATAATAGGGACGCTAAGTAATTTCCTCTTTATTAGCTTTAGAAAATATATATATAACGCCCCTATAAAGTAGTATATTATCCCTATCTTACTATCTATAATTATATATTAAGAAGGATTTCCTAATTACTACCTTAAGTAGTAGGATTAAATATCCTATTATTAATAGCCTCTTATAAAGGTTATATAATAGGGATATCTTAGTAATATATTATAATAAAATTAACTCCTAATAAAATTTATTAACTTAATAATATATTAAGATATCTATTAACTTAAAAAGACCCTTTAATAAGACCTAATAAAAAAAGTACTTCTTTAGATATTATTCTAGCTATACTAATTTATATACTTAATCCTTTTTTTAAGTTCTTAGTTTAATAGCTTACTTCTAGCTATTCTATTATAAATATATATCTACTCTATTAAATATTAAGTAAATATATATTAATTCTTACTAACTAGACCCTTTATAATTATAGTAAATAGGGAGTAATAACTTAGCTACTCTTATAAAATACTTCTAGTAGATATATATCTACTCTATTAAATATTTAGTTATCTTATATTATTTATTAGCTTCTAGATTAATATCCCTTAATCTATCTCCCTTAGCTACTTATATAGAGATTCTTAATATTATTTATCTAGGATTACTTAAAGGACTTTACTATTTAATTATATTCTTATCTTAGCTTACTTAGATTATTAGGTATACTTTATATATTAGTTATACTAGCCTAATTACTTATTAGGATAGTAAGCTAGGTAGCGTAACTATACTTTAACCTTCTTAGCCTTTTATAACTTTAGCTTATCTAAGCTTTCTCTACCTTTTTCTTTATATCCTTAATAGATCTTTTTTACTATTTATTAAGAATACCTATTAATATTATCTTAACTATTTTAATATAACTTTTTATACTTTATAAGGGCCTTTATACCCTTTTTATTAGACTCCTTTAAAGTCCTCTTTATTTTATATTCTTATTAAGTCTTACTTTAATTTACCTTATATAAGGTCTTTAAAGTAGTTAATAAAATCCTAGGATAAATATATTATTAAAATTAATTTACTTTTATATTTTTTAAAGACTAAGACTTTTATCTTATTATTAAAGGGATATACTTATAAGGTCCTTTTATTATACTATTAAGATATTATTAAGATATTATATTCTATAATTATTAACTAATTATAATAGAGATTATAATTATTATAACTTTATATAATTCCTTATAACTAATATAACCTTATAAGCCTTAAGGCCTTTTATTAAGATATTATTAATTAATTTACTACTATTTTTTATATTTATATTTATTACTCTAGTAGTAATATTAGGAGTTAAACTCCACTTAATAAGTATAACCCTAGAGATTCCTACTTTCTTTCCTCTTTTTCTTCTTCTTTCCTTAACTCCTACTATATTATTTAGAGTTAATAGGTATCCCCTTATCTTATATATATTTATATACTATTAATACTCTTATAATTAATACTACTAATTATATACTCTATATTAATATTAATTTTATAAGTAATCCTTTTTATATCCTTTAAAGAAGTTTCTCTTCCCTTTACTTAACTCTAAGGAATTTTCTCTACTATTAATTAGGCTAATAATAAGAAGTTTTTTAATTATATTAATTATAAATACCCTAGCCGCCTTACTAGCTATATAAGTATATATATTTAATTAAATATAAATTATTACCTCCCTTTAAGGCCTATAAATAGGCTATATTTTTAGGAGGAGTTAAGCTAGGTTACCTAGGTATATAATTTTATATAATTTTTATTATTTTTATTAAATTCTTCTATTAGCTAGCTAGTAGGAGGAGGGCTCCCTTATACTCTAGGTATTTAAAGGTAGTAGTAGGAGGCCGTATTAAGGCTTATACTAATTATATAATTAGTCCCTATAATAATAGTTATAAGAACTACTTATAATAGTATAAGCTTATAAATTATTTATTTAACCCCCTAGCCTAGCTTATAACCCCTTCCCCCCCTTATAATATCCTAAATCCCCCCTTTAATAGAAGGGAGGGTACTTATACTTATACCTATTAGAGGGGGTAACTCTTCTAAATAATATTATATATTCCTACCTTATAAGTAGGGCTCCTTACTCCTATTATTCTACTCCTCCTCCTTCTCCTCCTTATAACTCCTTTAATAGGGTTAGATCCTTAATTATAAATTCTCTACCTCTTATATTAAGCCCCCCTCTTATATCTTTACCTCCTCCTTTTTTATCTAGGGTAGAGGACCCCCTAGTATCTCTCTCTTCCTAGGTAAAAGATTAGGAAGGGGGGGATATCCCTCCTCCCCCTTCTTCTCTACTTCCTCTACCCTCTCTATTACTATTATTACCTCCTTTTTCTCCTTTTATATAGGCGGCTATTAACCTACTAGTATATATATTAACTAGCTTATACTCCCCCTCTTCCCTTAATCCTAATACTTAATAAGTACTTTAATTACCTTTTATAAATTCTTAGTTAATTATTTTTAGATTTATTAAATTAGAGATAGATTAAAGGCTTTAAAGCTAATATTAATAGCTATCTCCTTTAAGAACTTCATATATCTCTTTTCTTTATTTTTATAAGTTAATAGAATTAATTATTCCCCTTTAAAGACCTTTCTACTTTAATTTCTTAATAATTTTATTTATAAGGGAAGTTTTATAAATTTTTAATAACTAAGTTCTTAATTACTTATATATTTATTATATATTAAATAGCCCTAATATAACAGGCTTACTTATATACTCTCCCTTATATTTATAAGTAAGTAATTATCTATCCTCTTACTAGTAAGGTTAATTATAACTATTAGACGCGTATCCTTCTCTATCTTCTTATATTTAGAGGTTAAATTATAAAGGGAATAATTAGGGGGTTTTCCCTTAACTATTTTAAGTATCCTTAACGCGGCTTATAAAGCTTTAAATAATTATTATAATATATATAAATTATAACCTTCCTATTCTTTAAAATTAATTTATATAAAGTTCCCTATTTATTAATATAACCTACTATTATAAATAGCCCTATCTATCTTAGGGATAATTTTAATTTATTAATTTAAGTATTATTATTTATAACCTATTAATTATATTATAATAACTTAATAGGAATTACCCCTTTATTATATCTTATTTTTATTAGGTCCTTCGCGTAAATAGATTAATAAAGAATTAATTCTTTAATATTTAACCTTTTTATTATAAACTCTTAAATAATTAGTAGTATTTCCTTAAGATTAGGTATTATTAACTTTTCAGGATATTTACTAATTTATATACCTTATTTAAATACTCCTATTACTTAGATTTTATATAAAATTTTAAGGGGTAAATAGCCTAAGTAGTTAATAGTTCTTAAGTTAATATTAATTATTAATATTTAAATAAATATATCTTAAGGTTCTCTAGGAATATCTTCTCTCCTTTTCTTAAAATATTTTATTAAGATATTATTAGACTTTTCTATTATACTTATTAAGTATTTTACTCTACTTAAAGCTTCTAATATAATAATTCCCTAGGACCTAAGGAATCTAGATATTTCCTTATTAAAGAAGTAGGTCCTATTATTAAAATAAAAAGTATTAGGAACTAGTACCCTTATAAGATATTTAGTAATTACTCTTATAATAGTAACTATATTAGTAAAATCTATTACCTCTAGAAATATTACTCTTAAGAAGTAATTTATAATATTTAAGATATATTTTTATTTACCCTCTAGGGTAATAAATAGTTTAATATAATCTATTCCTAATAGCTAAAATAGCTCTATAATCTAGATTAGTAATAGTAGTACTATTCTAGTCGTATTTACCTATTTTATATATAATAGATACCCTTTAATATATTATATAATATCCTTTATTATACTAGGCTAATAGATAATATTATAGATCTTATTTATAATAATTTTTATAGAGAAATACCCGCTCCTATTATAAATATCTTATAATAGGGTACTTACCTCTCTCTTTATAATATATATAGTTCTTTAATCTTTAAACTTATATATTAATTAATTTATATAACTATTAAATTTAAATTAGAAAGCCTTCTTTTTAAAGGTATTTATTTCTTATTTATTTAGATTTTTTAGTTTCTCTTATTAAGTATAAAAGTAATATATATTTATATACTAGTTATTATTCTTCTAATCTACCTTATATAACTTAGGATAGTCCTTTAGAAATAAAATAATAAATCCTTAAGGTAGAATATCTAATATTTCCCTATTAATTATAACTAGTATTATAAGAATAGATAGCCCTACCTTTATATTAATAATAGTAATTATTATCTACCTAATAGTCTAAATAACTACCTCCTCTCCTTACTTTTAAATTCTCTTTATATAATCTTCCTTACTAAGTTACTTTAATATATAAGTATAGCTACCCTTTCTAGATTTTTAGAATTATACTTTATTATCTTAATACTTCTCTACTTCCTTTAATAAATTTCTTATAAGATTATCTATCTTATGATTTATATTATTAAAAATTACTTAAGAAAGGCTATTAATAATTATATTCTCCTTCTCTTAAATATACTTAAGTTATATATATAGCTATCTAAGCTTTATAACCTACCTAGTAAAGATATCCTTATAAAACTTAATATTTATAAAGCCTACTAATAATTTATAATCTATTTAAATTATTAAAGGTTTATTAGCCCTTATTATATAAAAGAATTTCTATTTAAAGTAGATAATAGCTCTTAGCTCTCTTTAATATATATTATAATTCCTTTTTAATTTATTAAAGGTAAATAAATTATATATTATTAGCCTCTATTTATTATTTTATAATTACCTTATATAATAACCTCTATTAAAATCTAATATATTACTAAATATATAGATCTTAAATATTAGATCCTATAAGAATAATACTCTAGTAATAGTATATAATTTCCTTATTAGTTAAAATAAAAGCTCTTTTAACTCCCTTTATCTCTATTTAATATTACTTATTAGCCTTAAAAGGGGCCTTAATATCTTAGTATATCCCTTAGTCTATTTCCTAGTAGACTAATATATCCCTAGAAATCTATAAACTTTATTAACCTCTTAAGGTCTTAGCTAGTTCTTTATCTTCTTAATAGTTACTAGCTTAATTTATATATATCTATTAATCTTATATATCTTACCTAAGGCCTTAACCTTAGTTATTCCTAATAGAAGTTTAGAAAATAAAAGCTTTAATTAAGACTATAATATCCTTAAAAAGAAGTAATCCTAGAGAAATCTAAATTATCTCTCTTATAAGTTATAGGTACTAAAGATATTATTAATATAAAATATTACCTCTAATTACTTATATAGCCTATTACTTTATAATAGTAATAGCTCTAGACTAGGTAATAAGATAGGCCTAAGGGTAATATTTATTAATTTTCTAAATATAAATAATAAAGTTTTTATCCCCTAAGATATCCTTATTAGCTATAATTAGCTAATCCCTAGGATATTAAATACTAGAAAATATCTATCTTCTAGGTATATAAATATCGCCTAGTATTTATACTTAATATCTACTTAAAAGAATATAGTATATATAGGTAGTCCTAGTAAATTTATAAGGGTACTACGTAATAACGTGGCTATTAAGTACTATAAACAGTGCGTATACGTATATATATAGAACTCTCTATTCTTATTAATAGTAAGACTAATTACTATCCTCCCCTTTAGGGGGAATTCCCTCTTCTATATATTATAGGTAAAGGAGTAGCGTAGTACTACTATATATTATAGACGCCACGTTAATAGTAGTACTATATTCTTAACTAGTCCTTATAATTATCTCCCTATCTAGGCTCTTAGGCTTTAAGAGTATAAAAGGTTATAATCTATAAAAGATACTCCCTTAGTAATAGAATATACCTCTAATAAGAGCGTAATAATATAATTAATTATAAAGCCCTTTAAGCTAAGCCTTAAGGAATATATAATTTTATTAAACTATAATAATCGCGGATAATACTCCTATATATAATCCTTATATTATAATATATTCCTATTATACTTCCTATTATCCTTTATTAATTTATTATAAAAGTAGTTAGAAGTCTTAGTATTTTAAAGTAAATAGGAAGTCGTCGCTATTAAGGGTTTATTAAGTACTTAAGGCGTATCTTCTTTATATAACTTTAATATTATTCTTTTAATTATAATATCTTTATTTTTTATTAATTATGTTAAGTCCTTTTTAATTCTTATTTATATTATCACCCCCTCTACGCCTTATTATACCTCCTTATACTTCTAGTAGTTATTTTATAAGTAATCCTTAATAATAAACTTACCCTCTACTAATTAAAGAAGACTACTACTATCCCCTCTACTTATAATAGTACTTAACCTCTTTTATTAAGCCGCTTATAACTTATCCTTATATTATCCTATATAATATACCTTTAATATACTATATTTTAATTTAAAGAGCTATAAGTCTAATACTTTTAATTAAAGCTTTACTTACTTTTTTAGTAGTATACTCTATATACGCGCCTCCCCTAGCTTTATAAGGTATAATTATTATAAAGATCTTAATACTAAATATTAATAAGAGATTCCTACCTCTACTTACTACGCTTATACGCGCCTTCTTTAATTTTTAAATGCTATAGCTACTTTAAACGCCGGCTCTAACCTCCCTTAACTTACTAGATTCTAGCGAACCTTTAATAGGCTTATTTAATAATATTATTACTACCTCTACCACGCCTCTTCCGCCTCCGCTACTACTACTACTCCTATTAGGGTAGACCCCGCTATTACTGGCTAGATTATAAATACCCTTAAGAGTATTCTTAATATCCTCTACTAGTATATATATATTACTCTATCTCCCCTTTTAAAGCCTTATTAAAGTATTACTAATATAGTATAAGAGCGCCTCCCTCCTATTATAAAGGATAAAGAAGAGGATAATAAGGAGGATACTCCTATTACTACTAGTAATAGGTCTAGGTCTAGTAGTACTACTATTATAATATAGTAGTCTTCTATTATAACGCCCTTAGCGCTCTAGCTATATTAGGTATCCTCTTTTTTTTTTTCTTTTTTTTTTTAATAGTAATAGAAACCTTCTTTCCCCCTTTATAATATAAACTTTATAACTTTAGGTAATTATACTTAAATCTTTTAAGTATATCTAGCGTATTAATTAAGTCCCGCTTATATAGCTATTAATTATAATTATAAAATTAACCCTTTTACTTAATTAAATACTAAGGTTTATTATATAAGATCTTATAATTAAGAATAGTTTAATTTTCCTATTTATTTTTATCTTTTATAAGCTCTACTTATAGAGCTCTTATAATACTCTTACTATTACCTTTATATAGCTTTATAAGTAAGACGTAAAAGATATTATAAATATAAAATATATTAGGTAGTTATAACTTATACGCCTAACTACTAATATAATTAAAGACCTTAAAAGGCCTTAGATAATATTATAATAGTTTTTTAATTACTTATACTAATTTAATATACTTTATATTTAATAAGATATAATTACCTATATCATATTATCTTTACTTTTACTATTTATTTATATACTCTACTTATATAGCTTATACTTAATATAGGTACTATTCTAAACCTTCCCTTTATTTTTAAAGTAATTTAACCCTTTCTTATATTAATAGGACTTCTCCTAATAATAGCTCTAAAAGCTTTATATCTAGCTTAGGTAAATAGCTATAAAGCGCCTTATATAGAAGTAACCTAGTATTAGTATACTTCGTATAATTATATATAAACTTTACTAGATAAAGTAACTCTACCTAGTTATCTTATCTCTAGGTGGAATAGTAGCGTAGATACTACTTAAGAGTACTATTCTATCTCTCTATTTAACTATCTATTTAAGGATAGAAAGTAGTATTAAGCTTTTTTTTTATATTAATATAATAATATATAACTACCTAGAAGTTATTTATAAATACTATCCCTTAATTATTAATAATACCTTCTAGCTAATTAAACTTTAAGAAGATTTTATAATATAATAAGTTAGCGACGCTAATAGTATTAACTATCTTTATAATAGGTAAATACCTAGCTACCTTAATATAATAGTCTATAACTACTAAGATCGCGTTATAGATACTACCCTTCTATTTACTTAAAGGGAGATCTATAATAAAATCTATTATAATTTCCTAAAAAGGTCTTATAAGTATTAGTAATAGTAATAGTATATTGTAAATAGTATATCTACGCGGCTTTATTAATTAGTAGGTTAAGTATTCTTATATATAATTATAAATATCTTATCCTATTAATTTTTAATAGAACTTCCGCTTAATAAGCTCCTATATATACTTTTATAAGTAGTAGTTAATATAAGGGTTATTATAATAAAGCTTTAAGATTTCTTATCTAATTACTTTATTACTAGGTATAAAAACTACGCTACCCTTATAAAGGACCTCTATCTTATTTATTAATAGAGATGCGTTAGTAGCCTTTTTACGGCCCTAGGACTTTAATAATTATTTCTTATTATAAATATCCTTATCTCCCTCTTAGAGATATTAGAGTATCTCTAATATTAAGTTATTATACTTATTTTATACGCGCTCTATTATTAACGCGGTTATAATATACCTTCTAGGTATAACTTAATTAATATTAAATTATCTTATAGTAGGGTTTAGGCTATTACCTACGCTACTCTATATCCCTAAGAGCGCGTTACTCTCTCCTATTTTTAGGGTATAAGGCTTTCTAAGCCTTATCTCTAACCTTTTATACTATTTATAGCTACGGGCCTTACTATCTTATAGACCTTTATAAATACTATATATATAGTACTTATTAAAAGGAATATATCTAATATTCTTTAACTTATTCTATAATATTAATAAATAAGTATCCTCTTTATCTATTACTAATATATAATCTAGTCGCCTTAATAGGGCGTTAGCTAGGTTCTTAGTACCTATATAATAGTATATCTTAAAGTTATATATTATAAGCTTTATTACCTAGTATACTTATCTCCTTATTAATAATAATATTATCTAGAAATACCTTAAGTTATTATAATTAGTAATTACTATAATTAGGTATAAGCTACCTTCTAAGAAGTACCTTTATACCTAGAACGCCTTAACTATTATAAGTAATTCCTAGTTATAAGTCTTATATCTAATTTCTACTAAATATAATTTATAGGAGTAGAAAGTAATTAAATACTACTCTACCTCCGCGCCTTTATTATTAATTAGGAATTTTTATAATAAAATAGCTATAATAGCTAGTATTAAAGTATTAGTCTCTAATTAGATTTCTCTTATAAGATTAAAATATATAAGTAATAGTACCTCTTAAAAGAGTTACTTTAACTACTTAAACGCCGCTCTTATAATATTACTTAATATTAACTTTCTATTTTTAATATATAAATAATTATTTTTTAGATAGTCTATTAACGCTATAGTAATAGAGGAATAGTATTTAATAAAATAATAGTAGAAATTAGTAAACCCTAAAAAGATTTAAATATCCTTAATACTTCTAGGTTCTAGCTATTCTATTATAGTATCTACTTTACGCGGATTTATATATACGCCGTCGCGGCTAATAATAAAGCTAAGGAATTCTACTTTTATTACTATAAATTTATATTTCTTTAAGCTAATATAAAGTTTAAATTCGCGAAGATATTATAATACTACTTTTATAGCTCTAATATAAGACTTTTTATCCTAGGAGTAGATAAGAATATTATTTAAATAAATAATATATATAATATTAAGTAGTCCCGCTAGGGCTTTATTAATATATACTTAGAACGAGGTAGGTATATTAGTAAGTCTAAAAGGTATAACTATATATTTAAAATAGCCGTACCTTATATAAAATATAGTCTTCTATTTATTACCCTTTTTTATCTATAGGTAATAATATATATCCTTAAGATCTAACTTAGTTAAGTACTTAATACTAACTAATCTTATTAATATTTTATTAATTAATAGAAGTAGATAGTAATTCTTAATTATAATCTTATTAAGCGCCTTATAATTAATATATAAGTATAATATTCTATCCTTTTTTAGTATAAAAAGAATTAGTACACCTACTAGACTTATAGAATAATAAATCTACCCCTTTTTTAAAGCCTACTTAAGGTACTCCCTTAACACGCGTAACTCTTTCTTTAATAGGTTATAAAGTAGGTTAAAGGGAGGTTCCTTATTCTCCTTTATATTAATCGCGTAATTATAATATATATAAGCCGGTAGCGCCCTAGTATTCTTAATTAAGAAGATATCTTAGAATTCCTAAAATTTTAAAGGGAGCTTAACTTTAAGTAGTAGGCTTTTATTACCTACTCCTAAGTACGCTATAATAAATATAATACTATTAAGCTACTCCTTTAAGGCTTTAATAGTACTAAAGTACTCCTTAATATTACTTTTCTTAACGGGGAATTACTAGTTTTATATAGGCTAATCTACTTAGGGATTTTATTCCTCTAACTATAAATACTTAAGGTAGAAGTTATAATTAAGGTTTACTATTATATAGAAGGCGCCCTTATAATATTATATAATATTATTAGAATTAATAAGTTTAATTTTTCTTATATAAGAACCTAGTAATAATATTAGGTTCCCGACTCTATTATATAGGGTATTACCGGAGTTAGGGTCTATTTCCTAATCCTACTCCTTTATTAAGCGTATATTAATATAATTAATATCTACTCTAGAGTTAATTAGTATAGTAAATTCTCTTTATAAGCTCTCGAGCTCTACTTATATTATAATAATAAGTCGACGTATCTATTTCTTCCCTTATATTATAGTAGCGGATATAATTATAGTACTTAAGGATTTTTTAAATTTAAGCCTTTCTTAGCCGGCTTATTACTAGATATTTTATTAGCTATAGGCTTATTAGTTATAGTACTTATAACTATTAATTTTACGCTCTAATAATCCTTAGCTATATATCCCTTCCTTTAATAATTATAATACTTAATAGTAGAAAGGTTAGGCTTAGGCCTTTAGAGAAGGTATAATAACGCCCTAATAGCGCCCCTCCCTTCTTACTTTACGTATAAGCTATTATCTCTTTACCCTTAGAGATTTCCTTTTCCCTTTTAAAGATATTAACTTTTAATAGGAGTATTATTCCTTTAGTCTTTATATATAAGTAATACTATATAAGGCTCTAGTTAAGTCGCTAACGCGATAAGAGTATCCCTTATCTCTAGGATATTAGGTTATATTATAAGTTAATTATAAAGATCTTTATATAACTTATTTAAGAGGTTATTATAAAGTATACGCTTTATTAATAGCTCGAGTTATCTTTCTAATCTAGTAAGATAATTTATAAAGTCTATAATCTTTTAGTATTCCTTTTACTTAGCTTTTCAGTAGCGCTTATTAATTATAAGGTATTAATTTTAAGGATCTTTTATTTAATCTATTAGGAAATTATTAAAGTATTCCTAGGACTATTTATCCTTTAATATATCTTTTATATACTTACGCTATATAGCCTTAAGGTTTAGGGCTATATACTATAATATATATTGGATTTTTATAAAGTTATTAAGAAAATAGGCTATATTTATTTTAATTATATTAACTACGTTATTAAATTATTCTTAATATTCTTATACTAACTTCCTATTATATATATATAGGTCCTACGACCTAAGAATATAGGTTATATATTAAAGACGCTTTAATTCTAATTCTTCTATTAATAATAGGTAATATTAATAACCCGCTTAGGCGGTATTATTAGTATATATTTCCCGCTCTAACTCTTATAAATATTATTATAGATCTTATATCTACTACCTCTTAGAGACTTCTTCTTTAAGTTCTTATATCCTTTATAATAGTACTTTTTAGGTTTTAAGTAGCGGGGACTAGGTTTATACGCTTAGTAGCTACTCCTAGATAGTTAATTATAATCGCGATATATCTATTATTAATTTATTAACTAATTCTTAAGACTTACTTTCTCTATAAGCTTAATCCCTTATATTTAGGCGGGTTATCTACGCTAGTTAATTAACCCTTTTACCTTACGCCTATAATAACCCTTCTCCGCTTATCTTATTAATAGTCGGGCTACTACCCCTAAATAGGGTAGAGCGATTAAAATATAAGAGTACTACGTAATAACGTAGCTATTAAGTATTATAAATAGTACGTATACGTATATATATAGAACTCTCTATTCTTATTAATAGTAAGACTAATCGCTACCCTCCCCTTTAGGGGGAATTCCCTCCTCTATATACTATAGGTAAAGGGGTAGCGCAGTACTACTACGTACTATAGACGCCACGTCGATAGTAGTACTATATTCCTAACTAGTCCTTATAAAATTATAAACTTTTACCGCTAGTTTTATATAGGATCCTGCCGGATCCTTATATATAAAATAATAATTAAATATTAGGCGTAGTTTAGCCTTTCCCTCCTTATTAATTAGGATAGCTCTAATATTCTATTAAGATACCCTTCTATTTACTATTATATACCTCTTATAATAGCCTACTTTTATACCTTACTCTACTATCTTTTATAGCTACTATTCTTTATCATTTATAAAATATTTTTAGAGAGCCTTATATAGCTTTAATCTATTACGGGGTATAATCTTATATACTATTAGATTAATTACTAGGATCTCCTTAACCTCCTTAGCGCTAATATCCTTATATATCTAGATTAGCTATAATAGCTATAGCTTAGTATTATTACTAGGGATTACTTCCCTAAGTATAATTCCTTTATCTCTCGCCTGTTTAAGGAGTAATTTAAAACTTTCTATATAATTAATAGGTTAATAGATTACCTATTAACTTATAAAGAACCTTAAATTCCCCTTATTATTATATAAAACTATATTATTATAAGTTATAAGGGTAACTCTATACCTCTCTATATATTTATCCTTATCCTAATAGAGTAAATATATATACTCTATATCCTAGGAGATATATCTATATTTTAATATTTCTTAAAATACTATCCGCGTTTTAATATTTATATAATAGACTTAAAAGCTATTACTTACTCTACCTTTATTTATATACTTATTAAAGTATTCCTCTTAAGGCTTTAGTATTTAAAGGGAGGCGTAAGTAGATCCGCTTCCTTCCTTATTCCTTAGAGTTTTAATATTATTCTAGAGACGCTCTAGTTTCCTAACCTTTTAATTCTATTATTAGATTAAAATCTTTATTACTACTCTTATTACTAGGCTCCTCTAAGAGACTCTCTAAGTTATTATTAGAAGTATATAAATTAATAATTTTATTACCTTTAATAATATCTTCTACTATTAGCTTTAAAGGCTAATACTTTTCTAGGGTAATTTCTATTACTATTAAGATAGTTTTAATTTTAATAAGATAAATCCTTTTTACTATCTTATACTTCTTTATATTACTTAGATCTAATTTACCCTTTATAATACCTATCTTAATATCTACTAACTAGAGCTAAAGGAGCCTAAGTAAGATAGTAATACTAGGATTATTTATAAGGGAGATAAATACCTATTACTCCCTATTACTCCCTCTTAATTCTAGTTATATTAAGCTAGAAAAGTATTTAATATTTAAGTTTACTATCTTTACTATTTACTATTAATATAATAACACTTTTACTTCTAAACTCTAAGATAGAATAAATAAGTAAATTTATAGTTAATATTAATAATAGGTTTATAATAATTATATTAGATCCTTAATCTACTTTAGCGCGTTATATAAGAATAAGTATTCTTTTTCTATCTATCTTTTAAATAACTATATTTATAGCCTATACTATTATCTCTTTATATATAATCTTATAAAACTATTATTATAAAGTTTTTAATAGTATATAATATAAACTTATACTTTTATTCCCTAAAAGTATAAACCTACTCTTTTTATTAATATATTATATTATAAATATTTTTACTACCCTAATATTAATATTTAAGTCTTTAAATATTTTCTTTTTCCCCTTTTTCTTAGGGGCCTAACTAAGTCTTTATAACTCTTTTTTAAAGAACGGCGAGATTTATAATATATAAATTATTAATAATAATAATATTATATTTATTAATATCTAATTAATATCTAGTTAGGATTTTCTAATTAGCTTATAAACTATTAATAATTTTTTCTTAACTCCTATTTTTTTTATAAGAGTTCTCTTTCTCTAAGTTTTCCCCTTAATTATTAGTAGTAGCGACCCTTCCTCTTTAAGCTTATTATTCTTCCTTCTCTTTATACCTAACTAGGTATTATATATTCTAAGAGTATTATTATTAAACTACTTAAATATTAGAGTATTTAAATTTACTAAGTAACCTATTAGCTTAATATCTTTAAATACTAAATTATAATAGGGTATCTAAGAATTCCCCTCTTCTTCTAGTTCTTTAATTTTTAGGTCTAGAACTTCTAGTACTTTTCCTAATAAGATAAGGTATAAAATAATATTATTTTATAATAATAGTATCTACCCTATAACTTCTTAATAAGACCTATTATTAATATTATAGCTTTATTATATATTTTACTATATAAGATACTAGGTAGGGAGATAAAATAGATTAGCTTATACCTCCTTTATCTCTTTATAAGCTTTTTACTTTACTTAATAATCTTTTAGTTCCCTTCTAATCTAGTACTATTCCTCCCTTAATAGAGGGGGATTTATATACTCTAAACTAGTATATCTAAGTTTATTATATTTTAGGTATAACTTTTTATTGTTATACTTTTAAGGTTTTTATAACTTTAAGTTATTTACTTATAAGTTTATTAATATCTTTTAATTATATAATTTATTAGGAATAAACTTTAGGTAGATATCCCTTATTTATATTAACTTATTACCTCGCGGAAAATTATTTCTTAGCCTTATAAGCGGCCTTTAGTTTCTATCCTATTATCTAGGGTTTTTATATAAATTTTATAAGCTATATCTATTCCTAGTCTTATAGTTTTATAAGGGTTACTACCCTAATAATAACTAGGGATTAAACTAAGAATTTAGCCTAAGGCTATTTTTAGTACCTACTACTAGTAGCGCTACTATCTACTTTAAGGGGGCTACTATTAGTTATAAATTATTATATACTTTAAGAGGAACTCTAGTTATATTATAATTACTTTTATCTTATTTAAAGTATATATTTAAGTTTACTATTAATTAGCCTAGATAGTTATTATTCTAGGGGTAAAATATTATATCTTATAAAATTCTATTTTAATCTTAATATTAAGGCCTAGTTATTATAAATATAAATACTTAGATTATATTACTATTATTTACTACTATTATTATATAAAATACTCTAAATTCTTTTAACTCCTATTACTAATAGTTCTTTACTATAAAATCCTTAAGTATAAATAGGATTTCTATATATATCTAAGCTTTCTTAAATACTTTATATAATAATCTATTTATTTCTAACTTATATTCTAATATTTTAAGTTATAAATTCTAGTTTATAAGGCTAGAGATCTATTTATAGATTATATTAATAAGCTAATACTTTTTTAATATACTTAATATATTAGAGCTTATCTCTTCTACTTAGTCTCTACCTCTTATTATCTTTAGGAGTTATTTTATATACTTAAAATAAGCCTCTAGGCCCTTATTATAACTCTAATAAAGTACTTTAATTTAATCTATTATATTAATATTAAACTTTATATTTTAAGCCTCTCTAGGAAATTCTTCTTTAAGTAAGGTAATAACTATCTCTTTATCTTCCTTATTTCTATAATTAATTCCTTCTTTACTAAGGATCTTAGCTATCTTTAGTATATAAGCTAACTAGTTAATAGCCTTCCCTTAAAGCCTTATATTAAACCTCTTAAGTTATATAAGGATATTAAGGTCTTTAGGGAGCTCCTCTTCTAATATATAGAGCTACTTAATTATATTACTTATACTATTAAACGGCGTCCTTATTCCTAATAGTATTATTATATTAATTAATATAAGTATTACTACCTCTAACTCTAATAATAATAATACTAGGCTAGCTATTTAAAATTCTAGTAACTCTTTAAGAGTTATTACTTTTTATTTCTTTAGTTAGAGAAAGCGCTTTTTAAGTACTTTAAAAATTAATTAATAGACTTTATTATTAATATTAAAAACTATCTTTTTAAACTTATTATAAATATATAAAATAATATAGGGATATATTTAACTATAAAATCCCTTAATAGTTACTATTAATAGAGTATTATCTCTAAATACTTCTCTAATAGGGGTAAATTAGGCTAAGAAGAGGGGTTCCGCTATATATATCTATACTACTAAGTACTAAGAAAAGTAGATAGTAATTAGCTAATAATAGGAATAATTTATCTAATAGCTATCTAGTTAATAATTCCTTATAATTTAATAGTAGTAATAACTTCCTAATTTATAAGTATTTAAGCTATCCCTAAGTCTTTCTTAATTTTAGATAACTAGTAGATCCCTAATTTTAGAGTTAAGGAATAGTTTTTTTATATAATAAAATAGTATAAATAATAATAATTTTTCTTTATATTATTAATACTAATAATTTAACTTAAATATATAAATAATCCTTTTAACTTATAAGAATAATACTAATATTTCTATATAAAGTATATAAATAAAAGAGATATAAAATATAGCTATTATTAATATATTAAATAAGTAGAAACTTCCATAATAATATAACCTTCTTAGAGGGAAGAAGACTAACTTTAAATATTTAAAAGATTATAACTTACTAATTATATTATAGTTATTAGAAAAGGGGATTAATTAATTAATACTAGATATACTATTTTAAAAATAAACTTATATACTTAGAAATAATAATAATTAATATTAATTAGACTTTAAATCTATATATATATACTACTATAAATAATCTAAATAAATATAATAGGTAATACTACTAGCTAAGGCCTTATTATATAACTATAACGGGGACGCCAAGTAATTTCCTCCTCATTACCCGCACAAAGTACCTACTCTCCTACTTTACCAAAGGTTCCTTTTTCTAGCATCCCGCCACGTTGCTTCTTCTTCTGCCAATGACCCTTACTCTCATCAATGGCACTTCTCAAGTGTCGCCCGCTCTTTACATCCACCTTCATAAGCTGTCCACGAGCGCAATGATGCGCTTCGCACCCGGCTCGTGTCGTATGCCGCTTCCTCTATCATGCATGAGTTTGAAGCACTGGCACACACCTTAGCATATTCTGCCTGGCGAATTTCTCCGGAAGTATGTACAGCTTGATATCTCGCAGTCGATGTCCTAGGATCTAGGCTGCTGGGACAATATACCCTGGGTTCGAGACCACCCACCAGCTACAAACACGCGGCCTAATCGTGGAGGTCGAGAACTGTAAGAGGTGGAACACGCGCCCTTTTCGTGGAGGTCAAAAATTTCAAGAGGTGGAATACATTGGTGCCAGAGGTGTCAACGCCTCCAGAGTGGACGCAATGAGGTCATGGCTTTTGGAAGTCCTGGTTTCGCTGAGGTGTGGCACCAGAAAGTTGCGCAAGCCCATGATGTATTAGGCGTCATCCGTGTCTTGCAATGGAGTGCACACCAGGCAACATCCACAGGAATGGATTCCATCTGAACGTCGCAGTGGAATGATCACCGGACGACGTTTAGAAAGCCAAGTCTTCCACCAAGGTCATAATCAGCATTGGAGGAGCTCCAATCAATGGACAATGTACTATTGCTGTCAAGCCATCAAGCAATCAGCTGCAACCACAAGCCTCTTATTTCTTGGAACGTACATCCCGAGGATCCCCGATAGCCGCTCGCAGCCTACCTGCCACCGAGTGCAGAATTCTTCATGACTACATTGCAGCCGGCAACCTCAGATTGGATACATGCCTTGTGTGGGAAAGGGTTGTTCTATCGTTTTGGATGTCTTGCCAATCCACATTGGAACAGCTCTAGATCAATTTACACACCCTCTCATCCTAGGAAATACCGCTAGCGCTGTCTAGAAGTCGCTTACTCTCCCAGCACTAGCCTTCTACATCAAGAGGAGCGCACTACCAGCATGATTCGCCATACACTTTCTCAGAATGCTACCATGTTCTGGATGACCGCGAAACGCACGAGCGGCGTCGCTGGAATGTTTTACACAAATTTCGGCTATGCTCGACCTGCGTTTTTGCCACATCATTTAAGCTTGGCGCAGCCATAAGACTTGCTTTCGAAGCGAGAATCTGCAGCTATACAGGCTTGGTTCATGTACCTGCATCACCAAGTTGATCATTCTTTCCTTGTAATCTCGCCTACAATACGAGTTTTCCATATGCCCATGATTCTCAATCTACGTTAATCAGGTTGCGCAAATCTTGGGGAGCTGCTCCTCATGCCTTCGATCACGTTGCATCGCTCGTCTATCTGTGCCGACAGAAGTCTCAGCTGATTCAATTAGCTTTCCTTCGCAATGGACGTAAACCCGATCGTCGATGCTGGTGGTGCAAGACATTGGTGTTTCGAGAGGTCCAGATTCTACCCGAATCTCCTAGGCTTCGTCCCAGCGATCCTAGACGTGAGCACTGCATATCTTCTGGATTGCAAGGGGAATTGTCTAGGTGGGTATGCTTAGTTTTGCGAAAGTGTGTGACCTCACAGAGATATTCTTTTGGGCTTCTTGGGTGCTCATCAAATTGCCGAAGCCCTGGATTGGCGAAGGGCGGCATGTACATATGATGCTACTTCATTGCGCCCCTATCATGTTGCAATTGAGCTCGTCTATTCAAGCTGCGCACATACGGGCTCAATACTGGGGCAACAACTGACAGTTGATTGGGGACAAGCGGGAACCTTATTATCGCCCATGGGGGCGGAGAGGCTGCACGACACAAGGGCGGGAGATGGCCAATTTCGATGCCACCCACCCACCATCTTATGGCCTTTTGGCCCCATTATCCGACGGTCGCATGGTTTGACGGACATGACAGCGGAAAGGTGAGCACGTGCTGAGCTAGGGTCCCATGATGGAGATCTTCCTTTCTGGCAACATCCACCACATCTCTTGGCAACCTCTTCATAACACAACATCTCTCTCCTATCCGATGCATTGTTAGGAGCATGAGGTTGCAGCAAAGCGGTGTATGTGTCGTATTCCGATCACGATTTACGATATGTAACATCAGGCTAAGTGAGTGATGAGTCAATGGTCGCCCCCAACAGTGAAAGCATGAATAGGAGCCGAAGCATGGAAGTCAGAAGACTTCAACAGCCTTCAGATTGATTGAGGGTTCGCAGGTGTGGACCCACCGCCCAATCTGAGTCAGACAGGATTGGCAGTCAGCTTGACATGATGCCACACAGAATGACACCGGATGGTCGCATTAAATCCTTACGTTTACCTTCCGTCGTAGTCAGCACGCTCTAACCGAGGTGGAGGTTTACTGAGGTTGACGTCAGACGGTGGGCCTGCTGGAGCAGGCTGAGAAGGACGAGGACCAAGGAAAGAGTTGCACGTGGTGTCTTACACGCAGACTTGGCATGCATGCTCTGCTTACCGTTCCGATGTGCAGTGGGTGCAGTGGAAACGGGAGAATGTGTATTTGGGTGGGAGCGAGGATCATTGGCACTGCAGAGTGTAGCCCTGTGGATTTTGGCCGGGAGCAGGAACGAGCGACTCGGCTGCAGGATCTGGATGCTCATGGTACGGTGACTTTTTCCGTTCGTACTCATTGGATGATGCGTGGGACGATGGAGGTGGTCGACATGCGCAGATGCATAACAGGCAAAGGTCGTTCAGCAGGTAATAAGGCGCACCGATACATGTGGCTGCTTGGCAGGCATGAGGGAATTGTGGGTGGGTGGTGGGTGGAAGGTGGCGGCCATGATGGGGCGCATGGCCAAGCTGCGAATCATTCCGGCTCGAGCACGCTAATGCCGGCAACGCATAGACCCCTTCCGTTCTATTTAGGCATCACCATACACCGTACGCAGTATACGAAGTGCCAAAGTAACACCATCCGCCACCACCTGTATCGTTCGGAAGAGGTGCCTTTCGACGTTGACTTCGGCCTCCGCATGAAGTATCGTTTGGACATGTACACTGCGCCAAAAGTGCATGGGACACATAGTGCATGAGACACTTACCAATGGGCCATTGGGTCTGACGGCCGCATCGAGTAAAAGATCGACCCGACCGATCCGAACTATCCCCATTGGGTCGTGTGGCTTGCTGACCAGCGAAGAAGAATGGCCGCATGGAAAACAAGGATTAGTGGGGATTGACTAGTCCAACCGAATACTACCTAGGACTGCCCCACTTCAGCCCAGTACGTGGTCACTACGATGTACTACGGTATTACTAGTACGACATTACTAGTACGACTAGTGGTATTGGTACTATGGCAAGGTAGAAGCCCACCAACAACCCCGCAGAGACACGAGCAAAACCACGTCAGCTAGTGTGACCGCTGCACTAGGACGACGATCATCAACCACCACTACTACTCACCTACTTTACATACACAGTACTCCCTAGTACTACCGCTACCATCCTTGGTCTTCCTCTGCATGTCAATAATTCGCCGATCGAGCGATTTCAATATCGGGCATGCTTCCTTGCTTTCGCTACCAAACTGGTACCGATGGTGCGCTTGTGCAAGCAGGGACCCGGTATGGACCCTCGTCCATAGCCCTCATAGCCTCAAAGCTCTCATAGGATCTCGCCGCGTCTGCCGGACCCCACAATCCATTGTCTGCCATTATCCACTACGTACCTATTCCCGTTATCCTTTATCTGCTCTATTTTGGTCCCCCTACCTCCATCCTGCTCGAACAATCACCCGCTTCAGGCTCCCATCAACATGGAGTCAAGGCCACACGCCCCAATGTACCTCCACGATGCAGTGCCTGCCTTTATGCATTCCACATGCTGACCGGAGGGGCCGTTTGGTCCCCTTTTCAACTCAGCTAAACTTCCGAACCCTTGCTTCGGTTGGTCTCCGCTTGATACCATCATCTGGCACGCAACCGTGGGCTGCTAACCGGCGGTCACTCGGCTAAGCATTCATTAGCCTTGCATATACGAGCGAGAACAGAGTAGTCAGGCTTGGGGGAAGTCTGACTTCCTGTTCTCTCGCCTACCCTTCTGCTTCGGTCCATACCGCCATTCCCCTTCTCCTCCTCCTACCATGGGCCTCGTTTCCTTGGTCTGCTGACATGTCTTGAATGCTTGATCATCGTTCTCCTCTTCCTTCATCAATGCCACTTGTCCCTCGTTTCTTTCCCTGTTCCATCATCACCTCACTGTTCGTGCAGGTGCCAGCATTCCTATCTCATAATTGACTGTTAATACTAATCTAATTGACCAACTACCGCCACCTTCGAACACCATGCTGTCTTTCATCTCCCTCGTCCTCTTTTCCTCCCTCGCCTATGCCTCCCCAATATCTCCACAGGCAGCCCAGGCCGGCGCAGTCGCTGCAGGCGGAGCGGCTGGGAAGCCAGTCACCGAAGGAGTGTCGAAGTTCGATGGTCAAGACCTTGCAAAGATCGCGGCGGCCCCAGCACCAGCTGCGGTCATGGCAACAGCTATCAGCCAGAATGGTTGGACAGCCACTGCCGACAGTGCACAAGATGGGAACGGGGCCACGAGTGCCATTGATGGTAATACCAACAGCATCTGGCATACCCAATTCAACCCAACGCTGGCCGCACTGCCCCACGAAATTACGATCAACATGGCGGCATCCTACCTCGTTGGCAGCATCACCTACCTTCCCAGGCAAGACGGAAGCCTCAATGGGAACATAGGCCAGCATGTGATTCAGACGAGGTACATTCGTCCCCCCATGAGTCTTGTTGGATTATGCTAACGGCCTACCTAGTACCGACGGAAATACCTTCACCACGGTAGCCTTCGGTACCTGGATCGACGATAACACGATGAAGACCACCACTTTCCAACCCATACAAGCTACATACGTCCGAATACAAGCCTTGTCCGAAGCCGGCAATCGTGGGCCATGGACCTCTGCCGCAGAGTTCAACGTCTACACCGCCGCCCAGGCAGCTCCACCTGCAGCGAGTGCCGGCCAGGGTGTGTGGACCTTTACCGTCGACTTCCCCGTCGTACCTGTGTCGGCAGCTCTCGAATATTCCTCGGGCAATCTGCTCGTTTGGTCCTCCTACAACCCAAGCACCTTTGGAGGCAGCAATGGTGCCCAGACGACCACCGCAACGTACAACCCAGGTTCGCAGCTTGTCACCGCGACCCTCGTCACCAACACAGGCCATGATATGTTCTGCGAGGGCTTGTCCATGGACTTCAACGGTCGGTACGTGGCCACCGGAGGGAACACCGATGCTGCCACAAGTATCTATGATCCTCCGTCCGATTCCTGGAGCAGAGGCGCAGTAAGTTAATACCGTTCCTGCTACTTCGCCCCTTCCTCGTCTGGTTGCTGTGTCGTCCATGTCGTTTCGGGCATGTCGGCATGCAATTGCTTGGCAATCAGTGCCAAGATATATCGTCATTAGTCCTACGCTAACAATCCCTAGGTAATGAACATTCCCCGCGGATATCAAGCCCAAGCTACCTGCTCCACCGGCAACATCTTCATCATCGGTGCTTCTTGGTCTGGAGGTCAAGGCGGAAAGAATGGCGAGCTCTATAGCCCTTCTGCCAACACCATGACTGTCCTCAATGGAGCCCCTGTGGCACCCATGCTGACTGGCGACGCTCAGGGTACGTTTCTCCGGCTCCAATAAGCGCTCTTATGCTTATCGTTGCTACAGGTATCTATCGAGCCGACAACCACGGCTGGCTCTTCGGCTGGTCGAACGGCTATGTCTTCCAGGCCGGCCCGTCCGTCGCCATGAACTGGTACGGCACCGACAATGGTGGCTCTCAAGTCAGCGCAGGATCCCGCACAGGAGACACCGATGCCATGTGCGGCAACGCTGCCATGTACGATGCTGTCGCTGGCAATATCCTCACAGTGGGCGGCGCAATCGACTATCAAAACGCCGACGCCACCTCGAACGCCCACATCATCACCATGGGCCAACCTACCAACATTTCTCACGTGCAAACAATCCCTAACATGGCCTATCAACGTTCCTTCGCCAACAGCGTCATCCTCCCCGATGGCACCGTCCTCATCGTCGGCGGCCAAGTCACCGCCCAGCCCTTCTCCGACGCCACCGCCCAACTCACCCCCGAACTTTTCAACCCCGTCACCAACACCTTCCGCCAGCTCGCCGCCATGGCCATCCCGCGAACCTATCACTCCACCGCCCTCCTCATGCCCGACGCCACCGTCATGAGCGGCGGCGGCGGCCTCTGCGGCGCCTGCGCCACAAACCACTACGACGCGCAGTTCTTCAACCCGCCATACCTCTACACCGCCACCGGCGCCCTCGCCGCCCGTCCCGTCATCAACAGCGTCTCCGTCGGCACCATCAACGTCGGCGGCACCTTCACCGTCAACACCGACTCCGCCATCGCCACCGGCTTCAGCCTCATCCGCATATCCAGCACGACGCATACCGTCAATACCGATCAGCGACGCATTCCGCTCGTCCCGTCGGGAACGAATGGCTTCACGTACACGCTTACCGTGCCGAGCGATCCCGGTGTGGCGCTGCCGGGCGCATGGATGTTATTTGCAATCAACGGCGCGGGCGTGCCGAGTGTGAGCAAAGTTCTGACGATCACGCTTTGATTTAATTTAATCCGAATGAAATGATTTTGACATTAATGGTGACGAGTTCATGAGCCCGAAGGAGGCATGGCTGGGGATTGGGGTTCTAGATTCGAGAGGGTTTTGGAATACCTCGAATGTGGCTTGCCTGATGACAGTTTCGCATTTCGTGGAATGGATATGGATATGGAAACGGACATGGACATGGACATGGGATATGAAGATGGAAATGGAAATGGAAATGGATAACTGAAGCGGAAAAAGTGTAATAGTAATAACCTAACCAAATAATCTTTTCAACTCCTTCTCCCTGACAGAAACCCATTCCGATACCCCCTTCTCCGCCAGCCATGCTTTATACCCTCCATCGCTCGCCCATACTCCACTCACTCTCCCCTAGAAACACGCCAACCGAAAAAAAAACCCCCGAGAACAAGCCACATAACGTGTAGCGACATACCCAACCCACCGCGTTCCTGCATAAACCCAACAAACGCCATCTTTCCAATTATCCCATATTCCTGGCAGGGCACTCGTCTCAGGGGTTTTGACCCAGGTACAGCCGACACGAGTGCCCAAGCTGCCAGGATATAAGTTGGTTTTCCAGAAACTATCATATCATAACATAACATACGGTATATCTAGCACCTCCCTCACCTTTCCCAAACTCCTTGGCCTAAATATTCTCCCTCCCTCCCTCCCTCCCTTAGCTCCTTGATAAAACTGAAAAATCCGAAACAAGCTCAGAACGGGTACCGACATACCCATATACAACACACACCACCTACCGCGTTCCTGCATAAAGTACATAACCCCAATTAACGGCCATCTTTGTAAATATTCTGTATTAACGTATATTACTTTACAGCACAAACATACCTTAGGAGCTCTTAAAGCCTAGAGTCACGAATATGACATATTCACTTACCTGAGCACCCCCCCCGTACACATCGTGACATCTACCCTCGCGTCGGATTCCAATTCCCAATTCCCAATTCCCAGTCCCAATTCCCAATTCCCAATTCCCAATTCCCAATTCCCAATTCCCAATTCCCAATTCCCAATTCCCAATTCCCAATTCCCACTCCCACCACCCCACCACCCCATCAACCTTGCTTTCCTACCTTCCCACCTTCCAAAAAAACAAAAACAAAAAACAAAAATATGCCGAATAAACGCAACGCAACGCACCGCACCGCAACGTATCAATATAAAGTATAGAATAAGAACGGACGGACAGAAACGGCACAAACGCATAGCATAGACGCACTTTCATGACGGAGTCTTGGGAGGCAGAAAGCGCAACGAGCGAGGCTTAGGGTTCCTTCCAAACAAAGGTGTAGGAAGTGTAAGGATTGTAAGATGTTGTACCGGGATGCGAAAATTGATGACGATGCCCCCCTTCTCTCTCCTTCCTTGCAGCCCTCGTTACTATCATTGTCATCATCACTATCATCGGTGAGAAACTCCCTCCTGATAATCATCTATTACCGTCGCTGATAGCCACCTCGCTATGTCTGCATTATATCCCTTTCATCTATTCCCTCCTATCCCTTCCTCGCCATCATAACTTATACCCTCAATTCTCTACTCTCCATCATTCTCACTATAGTCACTATCATCATAATTACCACCACCACCTCATAGTATCTCCCAAACCCCCTCCGAACCTGTGTTAAGTCTCTCCGAAACAACCTCTCCCAATCCTGCTCCTGAAATAGCCACCTAAACCTCCCTCTCCTGATCCCTTCTCGTCAACAATCTGCCGAAGAAAACATCCCCTTCCCAATTTCCTCCCAAGCCTCCTCCCCGAGAAAAGACCCCTTGAAAGACCTCGTCCCAAAAGCGCCACCCTCACGATCCGTAGCGTCCTGTCCCCTTAACGTGAACTGTGTAGGAGGAGGGTTGGCGCTATGAATGGAATGGATGGGATGGATGGATGGAGGATAAATTAATACACGTAAAAGAGCGAAAAGGATGAGCATAGATGGAGATGAGGATTATGGGGGGAGAGCTGGTGTGTTGAACTAGATAAGTTGGAATGGGTGGAATGGGTGCAAAGGGGTAGAGGTGGATTAGGAGTAGGTAATGTGATATAGATGGATGAATGCGAAAGAAGAAGAAAGGTAAGTGCGCTGGAGAAGAGGGGGTTTTCTTGGATGGCAACAGGTATGTGGGGGAATGGATATGGAAGTTTTCATCTTTTGGTCTGGAGAGGGCTCGGGGTAGAATAGGACGGTAGATGATCATTGACGGTTTGAGGGTATTGGGTGAGGAATGGGAGAGCTGTCGTGGATTCTGCAAAAGCGGGTGGAGCGGCTGATCTCGCCCTCGGGGCGCGTTGAGTTGTGACCTGGTCGAGCTTCCTTCATAGCGAGATAGTAGGGTAGAATAAGCACCTCGACGGTCTGGAGCGTATCGGGCGTAGACGCTTGAAGACGTTTTAGGATGTAACAGGATCAGCTGTTTTTTTCCTGCACACTCCAGGCGGTAGTAAACCGATGAGTGTGGAGGATATAAGTTCGTGATACTCGATTGCGTATAATTGAGCACTGCTTGTGGGGTACGCAAGAAGTCTGAAAGCATTCTACTATGTGCATGAACGAGCATACAATAAATGCCGAGAGAAGGGGATATGTCATACACTACCACCAGAAGTCCGTTGTGCAAGTGTCGAGGCGATTCAAGGCATTGATGAGTCTTTCGCCGGATTACCGTGGCGAAAGAGGCGAGAGGTGGACATAGTGATGAGCTGTTCGAAGTTCACGTTGGCGAAAATTTGCGAGTATGTGGTCAGACATGCGCGATGGATGACTGATATCGTTGAAGGGTGAATCCATGCTTAATCAAATGCATCATGTAATGAGTCCGGTGAATCAAGACGAGGATGTGCTTGTCGACGAGGGACTCAAGCAGTCCGAGAACCTCACCGATCGAGTCATTCATTGCAATAAGAATTTCGTTGTGCTAAGAATTCCGGTCCGAAGTCCGGCTGAAATGGGGACCCGAGATCAAGCCGGACCAGATCCCACCAGCAGCATTCCTCAGGAGCAGCGTGGTTTTTAGGAGCCCCGTCAGGAAGCAAAGCGTTGACCATGTTGGATCTTCCGAGAAATAACGCGCCATTGTGATTATATATACCGCCATCAAATACACTACGTACACGCATGTAATCGATCTTGTCTTGAGGATAGAAGTCGTCTGCAGCCCAGGCTTGGTGCTTGATCAGATCTACCAGATCAAGTGGCTGAAGGGCCGAATGACAGTCGGTGAGGAGATAGTACCACTTTTCAATGTCTTTGGCTTCTGAGACACGATGTGGCCTATGCTCCCCATATTTCCCTATCCAGTCCTCTAGTCTGTCCAGAGGCACGACTTTCCTCAACAGGAAACCGTACAAGAAATCGAAAACTTCGAGACAGTCGAGTCGGGCGTCTAAGCTTATGGGGCGCTTTTCTCCGCCAGCAACAACACTGTTCTTGCTCCATATGTCACAAACGTCCAAAATGAGTTGGCTGAAAAAGCTCCTAGGATACAGCTCGAGCGTGCCAACTTTCGCAATGTTGCGGCTGGCGATGGCCATGGAATGCAGGCATATGCTCTTGTGGAAACGGGCCTTGAAGTCGAGGCCGAAGTGATGATATTTCTTGGGTTGGCTTGACTTCATTAGACCTGGCTTGACTATGGCTGTCCTCGCCTCCGCTGAAAGTTTTCTTGTGAATTGACGGCGGAAGTGCTGGAACTCTTTGTCCACGACATCATCCAGGTATAGCTGACGAAGCAACCTCAACTGCCGCCAGCGTGATGCGACATTCCCTATGACGTCGTCCGGCACAGCCATCTTCGGCCATGTTGTGTTCATGCAATCTATGAGGAGTAACAACGCAGGCCTCTTTTCGTAATGTAGTGATTCGTCGCCGGCTTCGAAGTAGATACCAGCAAGATCTTGAGTGATGTCCAACAGCTTGGACAATGTCAAGTCGTATTCGTACACCGGCGATGAAGTCTGCATGCCATTAGAGCCCTGTTCTCATGCATAGACAAGCAGAGAACTATACGATAATGCCTCTCTCGATCGTCTTCTGGTGCATAGTGTATAGGGACTGGAGAAGCTTGCAGCTGTGTGAGAAGGAAGAGGCATCATCAAGATCGTCCGTTGAACAAAAAATGACCAATATTACTTCTGCAGGCAGGCTCGTTAGGGACGGAGACATTGTGATGACATGGAGGGGCGGGTCTGAAGACTTTAACGCCGGCTTCTGATCTGAGAGGGATGGTCACGGATAGGAAAAGGCGCTCGACGATGGCCGGCTGATTGTTGCTACAGAGAATGAATGGACGAGGGAACGATGCAACAAATTGCAACCTTGGAGTTGACCTGTAACGTGCTAGTCCTGGCGCGACTGATAGGGCTGAGACACACATGAGATAGAATTAGCTCTTGGGGCTTATCATCCTTATCTCCTGAGCTGAGCTACCTATTTCTGATAATGACATGGGAATATAGAAAAACAACAACTTAAGGAGTAAAGCCACCCCTACATTTTATATTATAAAACACCTTCAGGCATCTAAAATATATTTATAATAGTTCGCTAAGTATTCTATTATAATTCTAATTACCTGTACCCTTACTAGGTACGCGTAATTAATAACTCTAATTAATCCAGTCTATAAACGCGTCTATAAATAAATAAAAGCCTATATTATAGGCTACTCTATAGATATAATAATATCTATATACTAGCTACGTATACGGTATACCCTAATATATCTACTCTATACCTATTCGCCGGAAAGATATGGGATTTTCTTACCGTACACGCTACTATATTTATTACGTCAACTTTAGAGCTTTATATCTTAGCGAGTTTTAGAGTTTTTTATAAAGTTTTTTTAGTATTAAATAGGGTTTGGGCTATATTTTTAGCCTATAAAAATATTACCTAATTAGGCCTAGTTCGCGATTTGCCACTGGGATATCCCGTGGGATATCCCATCCCAGTCCGAAAATCGCCTCGATCCCATACCGAAATCCCATACCTTTCCGGCCCGTATCTATACCTATACCCTATTAGGCTATATTATTAGAACCTAGCTAATACGTATATCTAATATTATACGTAGGACCCTAGGGGGAGACTAGAGGTATTTAGATTAACCTACCTTTCTATAAAGGTCTTTTTAATACGTACTACCCTAGAATAGATAAGTATACTAACCTCTTTATAATTCCTACGTCCTTTACCTTTTCTATATCCTAAAGCCTTTAAGTGATATAAGTTATAAGGCCCTCTAATAAAAGCCGTTATAAGGGAAAGCTATTAGTAGAGGGCTATCTATTATAACGTAGGGCGCTATTTAATAGTAGGACGCACTGCTAGTAATATAGATTTAGACGCTATTAGCTAAATAATACGGGGTTTTATAGTAGCTAGTAATAGGGGCTTATATAGAATAGTAGTAGGATTTCCTATAGGCGGATTTCCTATAGGTAGAGGGATAGGGGCGGAGTAAATAAGGGATAGGATACTAAAACGGCTGAGGGCTGTAGAGGGGCCCTACCCTAGAGTGGCCTAGCGGCTAGTACCTCTTTGTTCGGAGGGCGGAAAGTAGGGTAAATGAGCCTAAGCGCTAGGGTATTTTAGGGGGCATATAGCCACTTCCGGCATGACCCTCAAGAGCCAGATCCGTGTATGAATATAATTAATCAATTAATGATAATAACATGGTGAACTACTCCGTAATATGCCTGAGTCCGTCATTAGACCGACATTAAACATACACAGCCTTCGGCACTACCATTGCCATAGCGATCGGCTCTCATTCATATTTTACTCACGCGGTGTACCATGCACAAATTACCCATATATTCACATATCTGATGGCCGAATTCCTGTGAATTTGGGGTTCTGGCATGTATGATAAGTGTCGTAAGCTAGTGGGTATTCGTTTAGTCGCTCCGTTCTCAGCTGTGATATCAGCATGAGTCGCTGGACGTTGAAATGTGAATGATAAAAACAAATGTGTTGGAAGTGAGGGCATGTTGGAGGAATACCCCTTTGATGATGCTACGTCGTTAGTTCAGGAGCAATTCAACGTCTAGGTAGGGAGTAATAATGTGAATAAATACTTAGGGATGATTGGTCATGATGAGGAACTGACTCTATGACATTTCTGACGGAAAGGAAAGGCTTTGAGCTATCATTGCAACAGACTAATCTTCATCTAGGATACTTGGCGAAGTATCCTGGGGTTGAAGAAGGGAGAATGTGATAACGGGACGAGAACTGTATGTCGGATGTAGCTGTACTGTCATCTGTAGGTATAATTGCAAAGTCATCTATCTAAGAAAGCTTGTGTCATCTCTAATTCTATTTCGTCAAATACCCAGCGAACATTGCAGCTGGATCTCAAAAAGAATGAGCGTAGCGGCACTTGAAACAGGAAGTATATGCCATTCATCAGATCATAACAGTGATCGTAAGCCGTAAATTTTGGGTTATAGCCTGCTCTGTGCTTCCCACTCTCTGGTGAAAGGGTAGTCGACATAACCCTTTGGGCTCTTAGCGTTGTAGAACGTATCGCGGTCGTAGCCCGTCAGCTCCAGGCCCTTCTCGAGCCTGAATGGCAGATCCGGATTCGAGATGAAATATCGACCGAAGACAATAGCAACATCATTGTCCGGATACTCTTCCATCGCTCTCTTTGCGCTATCCGGCTTGAATCCACCTGCCAGCAGCACCGGACTTGTCTTGCCCCAGATCTTCAGTGCGAAGTCAACCTTCTCGGTGGTTTCGACGTCGGCACTGCCACTGACGCGAGACTCGACCATGTGCAGGTATCCCAATTTGAGTTCCTTCAGCCCTTCGATAAGGTGACTGAATTGGGGAATCGGATGTGTCATCATCATGCCTTGAAAAGTGCTGAACGGGCTCAACCGCATTCCAACCTTCTCAGCGCCGACCGCCTCTGTGACAGCTTTGGCGATTTCAAGAGCAAAGCGTGACCTATTTTCAATACTCCCGCCCCAAGCATCCGTCCGCTTGTTACAATTATCCTGGATGAATTGATCAATGAGGTATCCGTTGGCGCCATGAATCTCCACGCCGTCAAAGCCCGCTGCAATTGCGTTCTTCGCGGCTTGAACATAGTCTCCGATAAATCCCCAGATCTCATCTTCTTTCAACGCTCTGGGCTCGGGACCTCCCGCAGACATTGGCACAGCGCTACTGCTTGCGAACCAGTCGCCACCTGCCTCCTTGCGCACAATGTCCGGCTCCGCAGCCCTGCCCGCTGCCCACAGTTGCAAGAATATGTAGCTCCCCTTCTTATGCACGACATCTGTAACTCTTTCCCACGCGTCTATTTGTGCTTGATTGTAGATCCCAGGGACATTGGCGTAGCCAGAGGCCTACAACGGTTCTAGAGTTAGCATGACCGTTTAGGGTTTCAGATGACCTTTCCGAGGATTTGAAGCCATGATTGCAAGGCACATTCTGCTCCGAGACTTGTATTGCAGCCTCAGGACCGGGCATTGAGGGGAAGGACAATTAGCAGAGGTGCTTACCCTAGGGGATATGAATGTTGCTTCAGAGATGAGCAGTGTGCCAGAGACTGAGGCCCGCTGGGTATAGTATTCCACAGCGAGATCTCCGTGGACGTGGGAATCAGAAGCGCGGAAGCGGGTCAAAGGCGCCATGACCACACGATTGGAGAGGCATATTGGGCCAACGTTGAGCGGTGTGAAGAGGGATGATGCCATAATAATAGTCGGTAGGAGAATTGGCTTCTGGAGAGTGGGAGGGATGAGATTGGAGGTCGGGACATCTTATGAGAGCCATTGTTGCGACTGTCCGAGGGATTATCGAATATATGACAAAGCATAGGTAATCAAGACGGTGTAAGGAGATTTTCAGGATGCCGACCGAATACAAGACGCTAGATCCTTAGCGTCGGAAATAAATCTCGTAAATTCGATGTTCTGTTGCATAAGCTGCGTTACGGTCATGACATCCCAGACGGCTTAGAGGAATAGGAATGGGTTGATCCCATGGACTGGTAGCGCTTCCAGGAAGGATATTTCTTCCCATCCAAGCTTTACCCGAATTCTGTCTCGATACTCGCTGCAGACAATTTTCCCAACGTATAATTCTTCTCAGATCATCTCTGTATCCTTGAATTGACCGAGAACAATAATGTTTTGGACCCCCTCCCTTATCCCCTGATAACGTAAAGTTACATCCCTTTTGCTTGTTGACGATACGATCAATCTAGTTCACGTATATCAACAAGCCCGAGCGATGAAGACCTTCATATGGTCTAAACCATGGCAAACATGGCGTTATGCTGGGCCACTTGACTTGACATGCGGCAAGCTTGTGCTGAACGATGCTTTTGTTTGAACATATCCTCTATGCAGCCCCCTTTCTCACATTTCGAATCCAAAAGAAGCAGGAAGATTACTACTAATGGCCTTCTCTCCTCGTACTCTCATGTGCAGCATCATCCATTTCACGCTTTGCCTGCTAATTTGCCGATTCAATGACTTACTCACCACTTCCCTCTCAGAGTGATCGTGTCCCATCCATGGCCCAGCACGCTCCCCTGCATGACATTTGGCATTTCTGCGGAATGCCAACAAACGAACTCCACTCGCTCAAACGTTGGTCATCAAGACTAGAGGCCATGCTCTGGACTGGTACGGTCAAAGGAAAATGACAAGCCAGAGGTATCGCAATGTGGCGTGTACAGTAAAGATCGGGCGTGTCAAATTTGGGTACGCTGAACCTGAGGGTCTGTTATGGATGGTGGAATATCGTCGATGGGGAAGCATTGGATAAGATATGGTTTAGGGCAAGTCAGTCAATCGCCAGAAGGTTCGAGGGAGGCAAAGAAATAATACACTATTGGCTGCAGGCGCACCTGATACCCTCAGGGGAACCAAAACTAAAGATAACACGGAGGCTTGTCTCACATAACGGCATCGTCTCAGAGGACTCAATCCATCCACATTTACTCACGGCGCCAAACATTCACAGCCATGTCTAATCTAGTGGCATTCTGACTTAGACTTGATCTGATGGATATTGTCCGTTATGGTTCTAATTCCCATCTAGCATCTACCAACCAGATATATTAGTCCTTCCCAGACCCGGAGCTTGCATATCGAGTCAATTACAGAACTGCAAGTCAGCCAGCCGACCGAGGTCTCCCGCCTCTGTGCGCTAAATGGTTGTGAGGGTATTCTTGAATAATCTCCCGAAAGGGTCAGTCATACGAGCGGAACTTGACTTGCATGTACTGGACCCTCATGGCATTCTCGATTATCCATCAGGATGCACGCGTAGACGGGAAGCCCTTTCCGTGGAACGGCTCATAATGAGCCATGCGACCCGCTTGAAATCTCCATTGAATGCGGGGAACACCCCCACACCATCATGAGTCTATTGTCGGCTTGAAGTGAGATACGGTGAGACGGGAATTCGAATGGGTCTGATAGCTGATTAGAGAGCCAGATTCCCTAGGTGGGTTATACCACGATATACCGCATCACATGAGCATACTTGGATCGGACAACCTAATCTGAAGTTTGTAAGTGACCTGACCTCTCATTACTTTTGTATTCTCGAAAGACTGTTGGATCCATTGACACAGAAATGTACGAATTCGTCTGCTTTATCCTCCTCATTCTCAGCAGTTCCCCTTCAGTGGTAGGAGCAGCACTGAGTCCTCCGTCTACCCTTCCATCTATACTGCAATACAACACTGCGTCGTCACCCGATAACCTCACTGTTCCGATCCTTTCACGCCCGTGCGGATGTACCGCAAAAGCCGAATGGTTCTCCCCTCGATTCGTGGAAAACGACTGCAAAAGTGCCCTGCTCTACTTTTGGATCACCGAGTTCGAGAATGCCACTTCAGAAGCGCAAGAATTTCTTGCCAGAGGCGGCAGGAAAAGGAAGCAATACACGGTGCAGCACACGCCTAGAAAATATATGTTCGGTATGTCTGTGTACCACGCTAATGGTATATAATCTGATCATACGATGAGATAGGGACATGCACCATCGCGATCATCATGAAATCCTACTTCAAGCCAGGTGAACTACCGGGAGGACGTTCGACAAGATCGCTAACGGATGTAGCCACTTGGCAACAGGTTTGGGACACGGCTGAGTTCGTGTACCAACGATGCGTGGAAAATGAGAAAGTGGCGGGATGGGGCTCCGCTGGTGAGCCTGAGAACTCTTCACTGTCAGTATGTCGCTCGAAAAGGCTGACGAGCCATATAGGCGTCAAAAATAGTATCGGAGTCTTTATCTGGTCGACTGGGTCTTTGGAAGACATTACCGTCGAGGCAGACAATCAATTTTCGGCAGGCTTGCCGCGTAATGACTCGATATCGATAGCATAAGTAGCGAAATCTTGATCACCTGTTTTGAATTGATCTGCTATTTAATCTCTAAGCCATAGCTATTCCGAAGAGGAAAAGCTCGTCGAGTGGCTACATTCGACGCAACGGAGCAGCCAATCTAGTACCCTTTCCTAGTATGCACCGACCATAACAGCTTCGATGTTGCTTCCCAAAGTCACTCCATGCTAACAGCAAATCACTCAAAACGCAGAAAGCCCCACTGGACCAGATACATCGACCAAGCATTTATACATGGCTATCAAACCGAGACCAACGACCACACTGGCAATTTACGGCAAAGAATCGAACATCGTCCATTGGCTCTTCATTCTCTATTTCCCCGTGACAAAGCCTACCAAACACACCAGGAATAGTGCCAATTTCCAGGCGATCTTAAGATGTGCATACATAATACACTTGGACTCTTGAACTCAAGTTTTGTTGCCTTTGTGCCCCATTAAGTATATTTAACACGACATAGCGGTCTCGCTGCTCCCAACACGAAAAACGATATGTTTAAGGTGCGCCGCTTAAATAGTTCCTGCCCATAAACTAAACCTGACAGTCACCAAAAGATCAGTGGGGCTGAGTCTTGCTTTTCTCTAAGTCTCCCATTGATGGACTTATGGGTGATCAGCATCTCTTATTCCATCTACAGACCCAGCGCGATCAAAGTATAGGAAACTTCGCGCAGATTGCTGTACAATTGCCACAAGGGTGCTCTTGTGTAGCCGTGCGAAATCAAGAACTCTTCTATGATGTATGAATTGACGATTCTCACCATTGACAATCTTAATTCAATAATAGATAGCGGTGTGGGTCTCAAAGCAGCATGTATAGCAACCAAGATATACATGCCCCTAATATACAACATTAGCTGCAAAAAAGTCGAAAAATGCTTCTATAGATTCTCCACCGTCGCCTCCACGATCACCCCATTGAGAGCGTTGAGCGTATACTAAGCAATGAGCCTATAACATCGTAATTCGAGATATCCAATCCACGAGACCCAGGCTAACTGCCAGTAATAGGAGCAATTCCCAAATCCCAAACACTTGAAAACTCACAACGATTTCTACTGTCGCAGCTCCCAAACCCTACCTACCCATCAAAAAGCTTCCCCACGGCCGTCGACAATTCCTGCACCTTTCACGTGTACGGAGTACTCATCTCTCATTCCTTTAGACCTTCGAATAAGAAGCGGGAAGGTGACCCAATCCCTTTTAGATCACCACCTCACCAACGAAAACTTGCCCCAACAATGAAAACGTCGAAAACAAAGAAAAGTTCCACAAGATCTTCGGAGGATGCACTCAGACGAGTCCATTCGTCTCATGTATGCCATTTTAGGGAAGGAGACGGCCGCAGGTTCGTGCGGGGACGTATGCCTGTGGATCCTCAATACCGATCTAACATCCAACAGATCATCAAAGCTGCCAATCCATCCAAATCAATATTCATAGTCCAGCACCCCAAAAAAACATGAAAACTCTCCCATCCAAAAGCTCAGCTTTCTCAAAAATCAACACACCACCTTCACCCACCCACCCACCTAGCTTTGAAAAACCAAGCCACCCAATGTACCAGCATCATCCTCCTTCAGCAAACCAAACCCATCCCACGCAACCGGTTCCAAAGAAAGAAAGAAACTCAAGAACCACACATTGTCCTATCCCAACAAAGAAACCCCAACAATGTCTTTGACCAACACAATGCCCCTATCACCGTTATCCCCCATCCCAATACAAACACCTTCAACACCGCCATTCCCATCCCCATCCCCACACCGAACCCCCCTCCCACCCACCTCTACCCAACCCTCGCCATCCCCCCACCGCAAAACCTTCACTGGTCTCTACTCCCCTTTTCGACGTTCCTTACGCCAAACAGGTATCGTATCTCCAACAGCCATGAAACTCTCTACCCCCTCACCCCCATCCCCCCAACCCAGTACAAAACCGCCCACCCACCCCATCCTGGCACGGAAAAAATCCCCTCTCCCCAAAGGAAACGGCGGCGGCGGCATAATCGTACCACCCAATCCCATTCCCGACATCGGCAAAGA
>JAABUY010000081.1_pt1 | contig 206590 bp, 174 predicted proteins | sample 5560271 | NCBI WGS metagenome assembly JAABUY01 (sample SAMN10711886, study PRJNA513374) | rock metagenome | isolation source: Antarctica rocks | place: Antarctica: Victoria Land, University Valley | reverse complement strand
TGGGGAAGGGGAGGGGAGAGGGGAGAGGGGGGATAGGGGTGGGATGGAGGGGAGGTGGAGGTGGAGAGGGGGGATAGGGGGGAGGGATGGAGGGGAGAGGGGGGATAGGGGGGAGGGATTGAGGGGAGGGGTTGGTGGATGGATGGAGGGGAGAGGTTTGGTGGATGGATGGAGGGGAGAGGGTTGGTGGAGAGGTTTGGTGGATGGAGGGGAGTATGGAAGGCTTGGTATGGTATTGAGGGCTGCCGAGGGTTTTTGAGGTTTGGTGTTTTCGGAAAGGATAGGTTTTGGTTGTATTGATCTTTGAGGTTGATCGATGGGGGTTTATTGGTTGGTTTGGTATATGTACAGCATATTATGTTACCATAATTTCGCCTGCGTCATGGCATAGTGGGTAATCGCTTCAAGGGCTCTGCCATAGCCTACTTGAGATGAGTGCTGATGTCGCCAGGATGTGGGGAGGTGTTTTATGGGCTTGATTCGACGTGTTGGGGGTTTGGCGATTTTATGGATATTCCATCAGGATTGTAACAACCTCAATTGATGGGTGTTTCTCCACACAGTGGGTGGATACTGCACTCGTACATTCCTGAGAAGTATTAGGGTTGGTGATGTTTGTAATAATCATCGGAGACGTACGCGGGGATATAATAGACTCTCGTCGAAACATCGTTGGTGATGGTATCGCTCTCCTTCGATACGTTGTCGTCACTGCTGAACCTGCTGCATCTGCGTTTGCAGCTGATAGACCTGCATTGAATGATCAGCGCATCTACATACCTGATCAGATACAGCAAAGCACAACATACCTCCATCTTCTTCCCCTCGCTCTCGTTCTCCATATCCTGTATCTGCTTCTCTAAGCGCTTGCTGCGCATCTATAAGCCTTTTGCTCCCCTCTTCCTTCACCAACGCCCCCTCGTCCACGGACAAGATAGAAGTAGGAAGACGTACATCTCCCTTTCAATGAATTCCAATCGCCCTTCCACAGCCATGACAGCCTCGCTGCGCTCTTGTTTCAGAAGGACCGGCCCGACGAGCTTGTAGATATTTGATGAGATTGGCAGGTTGGAGAATTCCTACAGGAAATTTCACTTAGGACAACAGTGACGAGGAGTAAGGAATGTGCGGGGTGGGAACCTTCTGCACGCCTTTGTTTTCGTGCTGTTGCGATTCGAGCTTTTGGCGGGCGGAGATGACATTTTGTAAATCTTGGTAAGGATTAGGATCAATATAACCGGAAGAGGGGCGTAGGTACCTGTTTGCAGCTTCTGATATGCGTCTGAGAGGCTTTGCAGCTTTCGTTGGTCATCTGCCATTGTGGAGGGAGGTAGTTGAGGGGTGAGAAGCGGGTTTTGATAGGGCTGGATTTTTTGTGACCTCGCCGGCGCCGTTGCTTGGCGCGTGTCATTCAACACCCACTTTGGAGAAGTTTGTACATACTCGCTCTTCACCTCTGTCTCATGAATCCGTTACAACTGCTCTGCCAGGATTCGAGTGTGAAGACTTGCGAATAGCTCACCCCATCATCTCACCCCTCCGCCGAAACTTGGACCGCCAATAGCTACCAGACCCAAGGTCTACTATCACTGTTCCATAGCCACTTCTTGCTGCTCGCTGCAGTAATGAGTAACACAGACTTCGTCGGTCGTGCTATCGATGTGGTTAAAAAGGCCATAGAGAATGATACCGCTGGTGAACATGAAAAAGCATACAACCTCTACTATCAATCGCTGGAGTTATTCATGCTGGCATTGAAATGGGAGAAGAATGAGAACTCGAAGAAGATGATCAGGGGAAAGGTGGCGGAGTACATGGAGAGGGCGGAGTATTTGAAGGAGCACTTAGCGGAGGGAGATAAGAGTAATAAGAGAAAGCCGGCGGCGGTAGGGAGCAATGGGAAGGTCAGTGGGGGAGGAGGTAAGGGCAAGTGAGTGCTCTATCTCTGCATACGGGAGAATTCAGATCGTATCTGAGGTGCTGGGAGACGGTGGCTGACAAAGTCCCTTCATAGGGACGACGATGACTACGATGGGGATCCCGAGGCGAAGAAGCTACGGGGTGCACTTCAGGGCGCTATATTGACGGAGAAGCCGAACATCAAATGGGAGGATGTTGCTGGTCTCGAAGGAGCAAAAGAAGCACTGAAAGAGGCAGTCATATTACCAATCAAATTTCCTCATCTTTTCGTTGGCAAGCGGCAACCGTGGAAAGGTATATTATTATATGGGCCACCTGGAACAGGAAAATCGTATCTGGCCAAGGCTGTTGCTACGGAAGCGAATAGTACTTTCTTCAGTGTGAGTAGTAGTGACTTGGTTTCGAAATGGATGGGTGAGAGCGAGAGGTGAGTTCATACTCCGAACATCTCTAGCACCGCAGAATTTGCTTACAAGATGCGTGCAGATTGGTGAAGCAGCTTTTCAACATGGCTCGAGAAAACAAACCCTCAATCATTTTTATCGACGAGGTAGACGCGCTGTGCGGTCCAAGAGGGGAAGGCGAATCAGAGGCATCTAGACGAATAAAGACAGAACTGCTAGTCCAAATGGATGGCGTGGGACAAGACACAAAAGGTGTCTTGATACTGGGCGCTACGAATATACCCTGGCAACTTGATGCTGCGATTCGGAGACGGTTCCAGCGGCGAGTGCACATAAGTCTACCAGACCTACCGGGTCGAATGAAGATGTTTGAAATGTCCGTTGGAAACACGCCGTGCGAGCTAAGACCTGCAGATTTCAGGACGTTGGGTCAGATGAGTGAGGGTTATTCGGGGAGCGATATCAGTATTGCGGTGCAAGATGCGCTGATGCAACCCGTGAGGAAGATTCAGACGGCTACGCATTACAAGAAGGTAGGAATGCCACTGGACTCTTCCATCGAGGTGCAGGCTAATGTGGATTTTCAGGTCAAGGTAGACGGCGTGGAAAAGCTAACGCCCTGCTCTCCTGGCGATTCTGGAGCTATGGAGATGTTGTGGACTGAAGTCGAGTCAGACAAACTACTGGAACCGCCACTTGTCTTGAAGGACTTTGTTAAGGCTGTGAAAGGGGCGAGGCCGACTGTTAGCGTGGAGGACATCAAGAGGAGTGCAGAGTGGACGGCGGAGTTTGGTAGTGAAGGAGCATAAAAGCATTTGTATCAGGTCTGCGAGGACTTCTCTTGGGATAGCATGGTGTTTGGAGAAACAGATTTTTGCATGATCATTGAGCATGTGGTATTCTTAAGTGTTTAGGCTTTCTATGGCCTTGGTGCCATCAATCGACTGTGCTCAGTATTTGATCTGCAAAGCAAATTACAGATCATTAGCCAGAGGTAATCGGCGCCCACCCCTAGTCGCTATCGCTCCTATATTATTAAGGCATACCTAGTATATAATCATATAATGACTACTCTTTGTTCGGGGTACGGCGGCGGTAAGAGGAAATCCACTACGGCGAAATATACTATAAGCTTCTGCTACATATGCCTCTTGATCCTGAGAAGCTCCGGACTGGGAATCCCCAGGACTAATAGCGACTAGGGGTAGGCGCCGATTAATGAGTTTTGCTGTCTCAAATCGGCTCCATTCAACTCGAGCCCTAGCAGCAGACCGAAAGGGACTAGCGTGGTGTACGGAGACTCAGCAGCCGATCCCGATATAAAGTCCTTTAGAGTAGTCTCGACGAAACTGACATCTAGTAATCTCCACAGTATGCGACGGTCGCTACAATCGGCGGTGAAACCCCTGAAAACATACAATTTGACAGTGTATATACTGACTTCCTGCAGAGACCAATAACAAAAGATGTCTGTATATTTTGCACTACTCGACAGCAATTTGCATCTACTCGACCTGCATTACACTTGCAACGGAGATTCTTCAGGTCCACTGGTGGAGTCCTCAGACCTCCCGCTGCTGCTGCGGTAGCAAAAACAGGGGAGCGGGATGACCAAGGCTGGAACACGGATTGGAGAGCTGAGCCTGCGCCCAAACGACAAAGTGGCGATTGGGTTTCGAATGCAGCCCCAAGAGACCTGACACCGGAGGAACAAGCATTGAGAAATGCTCTTCAGAGTCGACCAGCTTCTTCGCCGCCTAGCCGCAAGCATGACAGCATACCGATCGACAAACAGCATGACAAGGCACGAGAAGGGGGGTTTAGAGGGTCTACACGGGATGGGAGATTTGATCCGTCACGGTCGCCGCAAAGCCGTGAAGAGAATGGCTCCTTCCGAAAATTACCCACAGACGATGGATATTACTGGAAAACGTCTGTGCATGACCCGAACGGTTTATTTCGGTCAATAAAATCACATAACGAGAATGGACATTCTACCACTGGCATATTGGGATCTGGCCAGAGTTTTGAACAGCCAAAGTGGGACTGCCCATCATGTGGACGTAGTAACCTTCACCAATCCGTCTGTCGAAGGTGTCGCAGTGACCGTCCAGCAAACGTCACCAGGAATGCAGGTTGGGCTCTTGCTGCTCCCATGAGCCATGCCGGTCGTGGAGCGCAGTTGGATCACCACATTTCTCGGTCTCAGACCAGGCGCGAGGGTGGCTGGAATTGTCAGCGTTGTGGGTTTGATAACAATCGTGATAAAAGACATTGTGGAGAGTGCGGAAGTATGCGATCAGAGGACAACCCTGGAGATATGTCAGGGGATCGTCTTCATAGGGAAAGTTGGAGACACTTGAGAAGACGGAGCGACAATTCAGCGCAGCAAGATGATCAGAATGATCAGTTCACGGGAGTTGGACCACCAAAAGACTCAGAAGTTGATCCTCGGATCCAAGCGGCTGAGCAAGAGAGAATGATGCGGCTGGAGAGGACGCGAGACGGCAAATTTGTTGGTCTTCGTAGAGGGGAAGATACTCCACGGGAAAAAGCCACTGCACGAGATCCACAGTATAGGAGTGAAACTGCTTTGATAAACCCCCGGACAACGCAGCCTCAACCTAAAAAGTCAAAGCCTAATGATGGTTGGGTATCGTGGGAGCCTTCTCCTACGAGTGAGGCTGACAGCTCCCGTTCGGTACAACTTAGAGAAACAGCTCCACGCACAAGGCCCACAGCAGCTCTGAAAGGTTGGGAGTATCCAGCCGAAGATTGGGCTTCGGCTGGAGAATCTTCTCCAGCCACTGATCAATTCCAAACGGTTACAGCCACGATACCTTCGGAGCAACCATCCAGAGTTCGGAGTAGTATATCATATGATGGTGATTTTGACCGACATCCTACGCCGCGACGATCTCAAGGGCCGGGATCATATGGGGCTCAAGAACCTGAGCGTAGAGCCAGAGGCTCAGGTATGGAAACCACTTCAGTGCCCCACGCTAATACTAGATACAAGGAGCGAAAAAGTAAGAAGTTTGTCACCGAAGTTGACATCGACGAAGATGACGAGGATGCCCTTCGGGCACAGAGAAGGAAGCAACGAAAAGAGAAAGCTGAAAAGAACAGAGCTGTTCAAAAGGCTGCTGCAGCGTCGACCCCGATTCATCTGCCTGAGTTCATCAATGTGTCTAATCTCGCACGTGTCTTGAGGGTGAGGGTTGATGATTTTGCCTACAAAATGAAGGACTTGGGTTTTGCGGAAACCAATAACGACCATATCCTTGATGCAGAGACCGCAGGTCTTATAGCCACCGAGTTCAATTATGAGCCGATTCTTGAACGAAGTGGCGAGAGAGACCTCCTTCCTTTGCCTCCTGCGGAAAATAAATCAATATTGCCTGCACGACCGCCCGTTGTGACGATAATGGGACACGTAGACCATGGCAAGACCACGCTTCTCGACTATCTACGCAAATCATCCGTCGCAGCATCCGAGCATGGCGGCATTACACAACATATCGGTGCCTTCTCGGTATCTATGCCAGGCGGGAGGCTTGTCACTTTCTTGGACACCCCTGGTCATGAAGCTTTTCTAACCATGCGGCAACGGGGTGCCAACGTCACGGACATTGTGATCTTGGTAGTTGCCGCGGATGACAGCGTCAAACCTCAGACCATCGAGGCGATCAAGCACGCTCAAGCTGCCAAAGTCCCCATGATTGTTGCAGTCAACAAGATCGATAAAGAAGACTCCAATGTTGAAAAGGTCAAACAAGATCTTTCAAGATACGGCGTGGAAATCGAAGACTATGGAGGAGACACCCAAGTAGTATGTGTCAGTGGAAAGACCGGCCAAGGTATGGGAGAACTGGAGGATGCAGTCGTTGCACTGGCAGATATCCTAGATATGCGGTCTGAGATCGATGGCCAAGCAGAGGGATGGGTCCTCGAAGCTACCACGAGAAAAGCCGGCCGTGTCGCTACCATACTTGTCCGACGCGGTACCCTTAGACCCGGCGACGTTATAGTAGCCGGTACCAGCTGGGCACGAGTACGCAGCTTGCGAAACGAAGCCGGCACTATCATCCCAACAGCTGGTCCAGGCACACCTGTCGAAATCGACGGCTGGCGCGAACAGCCTGCCGCCGGCGACGAAGTCATCCAAGCACCAGACGAGCAGAAAGCGAAATCGGTCGTCGAATACCGTCTCGAAGCAACCGATCGAACGAAAATGGCCGCCGACATGGATGCCGTCAACGAAGCTCGCCGTCTGGAACAAGCAAAGCGCGAACAACTCGAGAAAGCCGCCGAGCTCGCCGAAGCAAACCCCGACGCCGCCGCCCCAACCCCTCAACCCGAGACGCCGGAAACCACCCAACAAGAAGTCTTCTTCGTCATCAAAGCCGACGTCTCCGGCTCCGTAGAGGCCGTTACGAACTCCATCGCCGCCCTCGGCAACACCGAAATCCGCCCGCACATCCTCCGCTCCGCCGTCGGTCCCATCACCGAATTCGACATTCATCACGCCGCCGTCGCCCAGGGACATATTATAAACTTCAACACCACCGTCGACAACGCCATGCGGCGCCTGGCCGAGAGCAAAGAGGTGCAGATTATCGATCAGAGTATCATTTATCGACTCGTCGATGACGTGAGGGCCAAGTTGGGGGAGAAGCTGGCGCCGACGGTGACGCAGCGCGTGTTGGGGGAGGCGGAGGTGGCGCAGGTGTTTGAGATCAATACGAGGGGGAGGGCGGTGGTACCGGTTGCTGGGTGTAAGGTTCGGAACGGGGTTGTGAGTCGGACGGCGAGGGTTAGGGTTCTTAGGGGGAAGGAGGTTGTTTTTGATGGTAAAGTTCCACACTCCTTCTTTCGATTCCGATCTTGGAGTGCTTACTAACGCAACATAAACAGGCTCCCTATCATCCCTCAAAAACGTCAAGAAAGACGTCGCCGAGATGCGAAAGGGGACCGAATGCGGGATGAGCTTTGATAACTGGACGGAATTCAAAGTTGGAGATCAGGTACAGGCTTATGAGGAATCTGTTGAGAAAAGGATTTTGTAAGTAGTGTATATGTACATGTACATGTACATGTGGAGTACAGTGTATATATGGAGCATAGGTGGAAAACGGTGGGCGATGTCATTGCATTGCATTAGAAGGGGCGGATTAAGCATGTAGGTAGGAGTTGCGAACTTGGCTCAGGGATTAACGGAAGCATCTCCATTCTCCTATGTACAAATTCATGAAGCTCTCGCCTCATCTTATACGCATGAGTTTCCAAACGAGCATCTGCACCACCACCTCCGCAATCCCTAATTCCCCTTCAAAACATCAACGCCTATGCGAGTGAGACCACTTCCACTGCAATCATCGTATCCTGACTCGCAACCACCCCATCACACCATCCACACTCACTCACACCCACCCCCTCTTCGCCCCTCAAACCATCCCCTTCCCCATCCCCCTCGCCTTCTCCGTCTTCAACCTTCTCCTCCCAGCCACCGACGTCCCATTCCCCTTCCCACCCCCACCCCCACCCTTCCTCGCCTTCTTCTGCACCGTCCCACACGGTCCCACCTCATCAGCAATAGCCGCAAAATCGCGCTTCGCCTTTCCAGTCCTGGGTTTCTTCATCGTGCGATCAACAGGTGGAGTGGATCTAGGCGTGCGTGTGGAGGTTGAGGCGCAACGAGATTTCTTCGGTTTGGAGCTCTTTTTGGAGATGCCCCATGCGCCGTCGTCGCCGGATTCGCGGGCAAGGCCGTTGAGGTCGAGACCTATGGCACTTCTGGGGGGGATGGGGGTTAGTGGGTTGGAGGTTAGAAGGGAGGATGAGGTGCTCGGGAAAGAGCCTGGGGCTTGGAGATGTTTGGAACTGTGTACATGCCTCGGATCAGAGCTTGGAGCTGCTTCCGTGGAGGGAGCAGTGGAGGAGTCTTCGCCACCTAGACGACGGGCGAAAGCGGCAGCTTCGGGGGTGATGTACTGTTCTCCTCCTTTTGCTTCTTCGTAATCTTCGTCCTCTGTACGCGGCGTGGGAAGCTGGGCAGGGTGGACATAGTCGGAGTCGGTTGTGGATTGGTGGTCTGCGATGCCAGGGCCAGATGAGTCGCCTTCTGATTCAGATGGGGTGGGCGTTTCGTATTCGAGATGTGTGTCGCTGGGACTGTAGCGTTCGATACAGTGACGGGGAAGCTTGAGACGACGCCCTTTGTCGAGCCAGAAGGATTCGAAGTTGCTGGAGGAGAGGATCTGTCATGAAGTGTGTTGTTAGAGCGGTGAGCTCACCATATAAAACCATGTTTGCTTACGGCTTTGTTCCAGCATAGCTTGTATTCGATGGGAAAGTCCCCGTCGTCGATAGCGGTAAGAAGCTCGAGCTCGACGCGAGCACGAGAGATCTTAGACAATTTTCTGCTAGTTTCGTGCTGGTCGATGTGATCCTGGGCGTGCGAGACGTAAAGATTGAAGATGCCATTCTTCTGCACCCACGTGTGAGTCGCGCAGCCATGGACAGGCACAGCCCCACCATGGTGACTGAGTACTCACCGTCATGATGGAAATTTGATGAGATTGGGTAAGGTCTATGAAGGGGCAGTCGCTTCGCGCTTTGGTAAGATCTATGAGGCGGGTGTCGAATCGCGCTGAAGTATCGTAGGCAACACTTTCACGACGCACCGCTCTTGGAAAGTCTGGATCGGGTGGAGGACTTATTGATGAACAACTCGAGAGTGTTGATATGGAATTGCGACGTTCCAGTGTCGGTCTCAACTGTAAGGCCTTGATTTCGTTGTTGAGGACCGATTCGGCGTGTTGTGCGAGATCATGTTGAAATTCCAAGGAGAGTGGTAGTGCAATTGATAGCATTCTTTGTGATCGTCAGATGAATGCTGCAGTGAATACGATAATCTATTGGAATTGATACTAACGAATACGCCTCAAGTTGAGTATGCTGGCCAATGATGATGCTCGTGAAGGATGATGAATGTCTAACATTCTGGTAATAGGAACCATTGTGTTCGGTAGAAACTCAGGCAAGAGCGAAGGAGCTACTTCCAGAGCTGACTGAGGCCATTAGTGGTGGTGATAGCATCATTGTTCTCAGAGGAAGCTCAACCGCTCTCACTTCCACATCCTAAAGTCGTATCGTTTTCACGAATGGCGTGAATGGTAGTGAATGGTAGCAAAGTGAACAGCTCCATGACTAGCATTGCAACCCTTATACTTGCATCAGACAGTCGTCTTGTCAGAGCTGAGTAACTTTATGTGGCCGTTTGCTCCTTCCGAACAAAGAGCGACAGAGAGTATCCCCTAATCTCAGTGAAGCATATAGTACCACACTTTAGTGATGATTACATGCCCATAAACTCTCAGCTCTTGATTCAAGCACTGTTCGTAGAAGATGTTTGCCGTAGATGTAGAGTGTGCCACAGAGGAAAGGCCGGTTTGTGTTGAGAATGGATGATATATCGAAATAAGCGCATTCCTTCCATCGACAACCAGCCTGGCTCCGTGAGCTCGAGTACCCTACCCGCATACGTTTCCAAACACTAGCGCTTGGGCTCTCTACCTCGCATCTCACACCGAGTGAGTCGGGTCAAAGGTAGAGAGGCTAAACAAGCACGCCAACACCAGCAAATGACCTCTCTACTGGGCATCTCACATCGAGTGAGTCGGGTCAAGAGTAGAGACGCCAGTCGGACAAGTAAACCCTCGAGGTTTCTATAGCAGCTCACCCTCTTCGGAGGCTGAGCTGTGAATCTTTTGCCGTTTTAAAACCAATCAAGGGTCACCCGTTCGCGCCGTCCAGGCAGCAATTCTTTTTGACGCTTACATCCGATTCTTATTTTTATTATTTCTGACATGTCATTCCTGATCTGTCCCTACATCAACACTTCTTAGTAGTCATCTTTTGAAATCTTCGGGCGCATAGCTTTGATGCTCTACAGCGATACACATTCCACAAAGGCAGAGAGAAGGGCTATGACGTTTGGCCGTTTTGTTATTTAGATGAATTGCCAGAGTCTTCTCCTATTGGCACCCCGAACCAAGTCTCTCTTTCTTGGTGTTTCGATGGTGTTCCGATAGTACGTTGACAAGGCATCAGTATCTGAGAATTTTATTCTTTCCTTTTTCACGTGTTTCTGATTGAAAAGTCCAGAAAAGTGTACTCGGATCTCGATGCAACGTGATCATGGACGCAAAGCACAGAGTGGATCGATCAGACAACTTTGTTTCTCTCAACACCTTTCCCTTCTGGCCCTCTCTGCGTCTTTCGGATCTTGTGGGAAGACTAGGTACAGTGTCTAGGCTTGATACAACAAGTTTCCCGCGGAAACAGGCACTTTTCTCTTCCGACCAGACTGCACATCCTGCTTGGTTCACCGAAAATTTGGCTAGTACCTTGACGATGAGCGCAAATAATTTGGATACAAAAGAAAGTCCCCTGTCAGGATCCCGGCAGGCATAACCTGTGACCGAAGGTTATCGAAGAAGAGATGCCATGGTCCTGATGAGCGGACTTTCGGAAAACTTACGTCGAGGCGGGTGCCTTTCACCTGACCTGCCGAGCCACTCTTCTTAGCATGCTCGTCCACTGCAGGGCCCACCCTCTTTAGCAGGAGCCCTACATTCCAACTATGCTCCGCCAGCTCTTTTTGACTCGGGAATCCATGCACATACTCGTGGCACTGTGACACAAGTCTGCTACCTTTCGGGAATCGTTTTCCTGTACAAACTATCATGTGATGCTTGCCACCACAGCGACCGAGGCGTAAGATATGTTGTAATGACTCTGGAGCGAAACATTTTTCTGTACCCCAATATCACAGCGTTCATACTTGAGGGTCAGCGCTTCCTTGACATATTGTATCATGGCTAGCACGAAATAATCGTTTGGATGATCAAGTTCGCTAATCATAGAGTAGCGTTGCAGTGATCGCCCGATATAAGGAGGAATAACATCGAGATTCTTTGACCATGACAAGAATGGCAGGTCTGCACATTATTTCTGAATACTGTCACAGTCCTGTTGCAGCTAACTTGGCGACAGTGTCTGTAAGTCTTGCGGTAAGAAAGCAAAAGCTTTCACGGACATGGCGTGTATGAAGTCTTCTAAGCAATACTTTGCCTTTATTCTACGCACCAATTTCACAGTATTGGTTTCATCGTTGGGAAAGATTTTTGACTTCACACCCTGCGCGAGCCTGTCCTGTATGAAACCCCCAAAATAAGACCGTTTTCTTCTCTAGCCATCACTTCAGCGTCCTCTGCTTCGCTCTTGGAATAGAACGTTGACTTCATCTTACACCCGAGCCAAATACCCTTTTCATCGGGCTGCCTTTGATTTGTTGCGTTTCGAGGGAGATGATATAGCTGGAATAATGGGTCCGCGACACACGCGCGAAAGTTGTCAAGGTTAAATTGGTCTGAATTTGATGCCATGGAACATGATGTCCTTGTTTACACGGAACAGATAGCAGATCTCGTTCAAGGTCTAAGCACTCAGAAAGCTCCCATCGAATACATTTGAGCACGTAATGGAATGACTTCTGCTTGTAAGGTGCAATGTATGACACAGCTAAGGAAGCATGGTCTTTCGATCATTCTACATTATGTATTAGTATACGGAATATCACGATCCATAGGAATTTCAATAACACATAGTAGAACAGGAAGAGGAAGTCAGCATAAAGTTCAACGGAGAAAGCGGCTGCTAGTTTAGCGCGTGCAAGACTTCTGGCACTGGCTCTTCGGCACATTTTCCCACAATTAGTTCTACTTTCTGTGTAATTCTTTCTGAGAGTCTTGCAAGCGCTAGGTGCTTAGAATGAAGGCTTCACCTGAAGTACCATTGGGTATGTGGTGAATGTGAGGAACCACCCCATTTTCAAGATATCCCAAACGATATTGTTTACAGCATTGTATTTTCTTAGTCTCTTCATGCAACAGGGTCCCACGCCGGCGCTATGCCCCTACCAATGAGCGGCAAGGATATAGTGCAGTACATCCACCACGGCGAGACAACTCCATGGATATGCGACAAGACCGGGATCCATCAGACCTCGGTATCAAAGATGAGGCGGAATCTCTCCACATTCGGTACCGTTCACGCTCCACGGAAGAAGCTGGGGCGACCCCGCAAGCTAGTCTTAGACGATGAGCGCAAGTGGCAAAAGTCTCCAAAGATCGTTGCCGTGAGCTCAAGCAAAACATAGAAGGGACCACGACGCGCCCCAAAAGAATGTCTGAAAAGGACCAGATTGTCATTGCGTTCGACCTTTATGGCACCTTGCTCTCTACAGAATCGATTGCCAACGAGCTGGCGCGCCACTTCGGCCAGGAAAAAGCAGCAAGCTTGGCCGCCCTTTGGAGAAGGTACCAATTGGAGTACACATGGCGTCTCAACAGCATGAGTATGAAATCCCACGCGCTTAGCCACCAAAGCCCACATCGCCTAACTCTTCTCAAGACCAATACGAGCCCTTCTCATCCATAACCCTCAACTCCCTCACCCACGCCCTAGCCGACTCCAGCCTCTCCCTCTCCGACCCCTCCACCACCTCCCTCCTAAGCGCCTACGACTCCCTCTCCACCTTCCCCGACGTCCCCCCAGCCCTAGCCGCCCTCTCCAAACACCACAACCTCACCCCCGTCATTTTCTCAAACGGCACCGACAGCATGGTCGCCAACTCCGTGCAACGATCGCCGGATCTGGCACCCCACGCCAAAGTTTTCAAGCAGATTGTGACGGTGGAGGAGGTTAGGTGTTTTAAGCCGGATCCGAGGGTTTATTGGCATTTGGCGGAGAGGGTGGCGAGGGAGAGGAGTGAGGAGGGGATGGGGGGGATGTGGCTTGTTAGTGGGAATCCGTTTGATGTTGTTGGGGCGAGGGCGGTGGGGATGCGGGCTGTGTGGGTGGATCGGGCGGGGAGGGGGTGGAGTGATGGGTTGGTTCGCGGGGAGGTGGGGAGGCCGACGTTGGTTGTTAGGGGGTTGGGGGAGGTGGTGGAGGGGGTGAGGAAGTATAGTGGGGGTGGATAGTTTTCGGTATATCATGTTGGTCTGTCACGTGGAGACTATCCTGCCAAGAATGTTATAGTGGGATCACTAAGGCTTTCTCCAACGGGTAAAGCATTCTCGTCACCATAGATGGCTGCTTGCATGCCCCTGAACCCACAATCACAGTCGTATCACCACCCAACGATCCAGAAAACAGCGTTGCGTGGTATCTCAGGCGACAAGAAACGCTCCATCCTACACGCTAAACGCTAAACAAAAAGACCACCAATCGGCAAACACTGGCCATCTCTACAAATCAATCACAACACAGCCACTAAAATTTATCTCGTGCTATTTGACCCGCGGAGCCGAGCAATCTAGACCTGGTCATGTATCTTTCCTAGTCTTAGTCTTCTTCTTCATCTTCGCCGGCGACGCCAGCATATCCTTCGCACTTCTCCGCCGTTTCCCACTCCCCTTCACCGCCGCCTTCGCAACCGGTCTCCTCAGTGGCGTCTTCTTTCGCGGAGTCGGCGGTGGAGTCGGCAGGGTAGTGTTCGCTGCACGACTCTTTTCTCCAGGATCAACTCCCGCAGGAACTACACAAGCTATTAGTATATCATCATGAAAGTCCGTGCACACATGCAGAACCTACCCTCACACCCCTCACCCCTCCTATCCCTCCACACTCTAAAATCCCGATCACATATTGTTGCTATACTGGCAACCATTGACGTCACAAATTTTTCATAACGTTTCATCCATTTATCAAAAAATTCCCCGAAAAGGGGAAGGGAACGGATCGCAGTCAGCACAGCTTCAGCACGTGCAGCGCTCATGACTCTTGATCGAGAAGCTTTATTGAGAATACCCCGCTCTGCGAGGACGATCGATGCTGCGTTCAGGAGTTGAGTCAGGTCGGTGGGTGCCACATTGAAGGCTTGCCCCAGGGTGGTGGTATCCATCCGGCGGTCTTGAGCAACGGAGGTCGTATAGAACAATGCCGGGACTATGGGGGACCGGGTGAGGGCGGTGTTCGACGGCACTGGGATGCATGTTAGTGATGAGTTTGGGGAGGAAGGTGGGTAGGAAGCCTACGTTTTTGGTCGACCCTGGTGACGGCTGTTGATGACGAGGATGAGGAGATTAACGGCTGGCTGTTACAGGTTTTGTACATTGTGAACCGGCTTGATGGCTGACTTCTGGTGTCGCGACGCGTGCTTTTGGCGATTTATTGGTAGTCGGTGTTCGATGGAGACGGGATGTATTGCTCAATGAAGCTTGAAAAGGGCGATTAGATGTACGATACTTTATTATGGGTATATTCCGAGAGCAGGCTGGGACGACGTTGAGAAGATTAATGAGAAAGAGAACGTTGTGTGGTGAATCGAAAAAGTCTTGCTTGGTAACGACTGACGTGTCCCAGGCCGGCTCGGCTATCTGCGTTCAATACGTCTGGTTAGCCATTGCGATCAGGGTACACCCGGCAACATCATGAGGGCGAAGGCCGTCAAGTTGGGAGGAAATATGTTGCGTACTGCAACATCACGATGGATTTATGCAAGCCTTACCAATGATATAATGTTAAAGTAAAGGATATTCCGAATGTCTGATACCCTACGATTTTGACGGTAGGACGCAATTGTCATGGCTGTGCTGGATGACTGGCTATAACTCCGGTTTTCCCCAAGGTTCGAGACTACGATGTCCTAATCCAAAGCCGGTGAATATTCGTCGTAGTGTTTTGCTCTCGCCATAAGAGCAGCTCCCTAGATCAGACAGATCTCCTCCTAATCAGCCATTCATGAATTCTGGAATATCGTTGTGGCTCCTGCACCCAATTCACAGCATGATGCTTCAACTGAAAATCCCGTCAAGCGCTGAGCCATATTGACCAGATGCCATTCGAAAAATTCCCAGCCGTTTCCTTAGCATCCAGTGTATTCATGAATAGCATCCTTACCAATGAGGCTTGACTCCATCAATGCAAGCCGACAGAATTCCCCAGAACCAGTGTACTGAGCCTTGTACATGAAAGCACCACCTTCCACATCCTCGTATCCTTGGGTAACACTTCTCATTGTCTTCACATTGATCCTCTTCATCCGGATCCTGCGCACTGGTAGTGTCAAGGAGAGGGGTCTACTGGGCAGGGTCTCCTTCAAGTTCCAGCACTGCTCGATCCCGACTTTGTCGTAGCTCAAGCCAAAACACAAAGATCCACCGATAGTCTCGACTTTATGCTGTATCATGGAGGGGACACCTGCTTAGATGGGCATAGCGCCGTATTGGAAAGCCTGTTGAGATTATGGTTATGCCGTTATGGATTCTTCGGCATGTGAAGTGGTGAAAACCAGAGTTGGCGGATCGCTTCTTTTGGAATGAGAGAGGCCAAAATATTGTTCCGGGAAAATGATTCGCATGAAGCTTCTCTGCTTCCAATATTCTTCGTTCACACTCCATTGTGTGTGAACCTCCAGCTTCGACGAGTGTGTTGTATGGGTGTATTTGAAATGTTATTGCCTGTAGGTCAAAATCAGCATAATTGAGGAACATTGCAAGTTTTGTCTAGCTCTTGAATTCACACCCTCATCGTTCATTCGATCCAATTTATTAATTCCCATCTTCAAGCTATAGACTGCTCCAGGTTTCTCGCCGTAGTTGCTTTTTCCAAAAACCTCCCTCTGTAGCCTCATTGGCACAGTAACTTTCTGGAAGAAGCTCTAGCATGACCGCTGGCGTTCTCAAGATGCAACATGACTCCTAGGAACAGGAAAGGCGTATGCTAATGCCAACAGATCTTCTGTGTCAGCTATTCTCGACTGATCCGGAGGCAAGACTGGAGGGAGTCTGGCTAGAGACTGTGTAGCACATAGAGCGCAAATTCCATGTAGGCGTGGTGTACCTATCTTTGCACTCAGACGCCTAATCACGCCAGTGTAGGACAGCTTATTGCAATACACAACGTGATGGACCCAAATAGCCGAGCCTATCCATATTGATCTTGTAGCGCTCCGAAGCACTCTCCACCCAGTCGTGTTCAAAGGGATTCCAAAGAGGATCGAAGTTTTAGGATATCATATGTGCGCTCTCAACCATGGTTTCTGAATTCAAGTTTTGGTAGAGACGATGGCGAAGCAGATGGAGTCGTGTTGACGGACGAGGTTCTGAAGACGGTGGTGCTGCTGCGGTACTCTCCGAACCGGTCAAATATTGTCTGCGATAGACTAAGGGAGGTGTGTTCTATCATGAGACACATCATTGCAGTGGGTGAATACGATGACAATGCGGAGAAAAATCGGTCAACCTGGTGTTCCATATTGGTAGTAGCTCAAATCGCCACATCATGCTCGCTGTCAGCATGTCAGAACGAGATCTCATAAAAGTCCTACCATGATGTTGTATCTTTCGACTACAAGGACAGGTATCTGTGCCAATCAGTCAAATGAGCTTCTAGAAATGATGAGTAATGTGGATTGATCAACGTGGGAGGATGAACGCAGCTTGCACAAGAACATATTATCGAGCCCAACATGAAGACCTTAGCTGACTAAATTGCTCTTGTTGAAAGTCTGCATCATATAAGGACTCAAGTGGTAACATTAATGTTGTGATGGACTTAGAGATCAGTAAGACTGTCGACGTGCTAGACAAGAATTGATAGAGATCCTGCATCCTAGCATGAATAGAATACGACGTCCCGGATTCGAACTCCCAAAAATGTTACCCACTCGCCGACTTTACAAGAATCTTGAGGAATCGTCGAGTGAGGAATAAAGATTTGGTTCTTATTTCTTTACTTATAAACAACACGGTAGATCATGATCATCAGTCGTTGCCAGACGAGATCTGTACATTGATCAGATCATCCCTTCCAGGACGTGGAATGCTTTGTCAATACAGAGTGTCTTTAGCCAACATACCTTAGCATACCTTATCCTAGCTCCACATAAGTAAAAACGGCGGTAAGCACTAATGAGCTAATACTATGCAATCCCAGCAAATAAATAACAAGGCTGCAATAATTGTTTACTCGCAAACATGCGCTACCTTGCTGCACATGCTGACTACCCTGCCCGCAATATTCAAATGATGGGGCTGATCCAAGTATCAATCGTAAATGGAGGAACGAAGCAGATAAAAAAGCCTCTTGAGCAGGATCACGGGAAGCGAACGGATATCAGCCAATGTAGATGCTGAAACCCATAACCTGTATCCTTTGATGCATGACGGTTAGGAGCAAATAAGATTGCTTTCCGCACATCAACTCGGTAGGGTGGGTGCATAGACTTACGATATACGGTAGTTAGGAGCTACTCCAGGCTCCATGTTCCTTCTCTTGACTCATATCATGCAGACTTACGTACTCCACGTCGAGTAGCCTGAGCATCTTGTTAACAGTACCCACTCAGCAGCGTAGCTTGAGACCTTTTTGTAACGGAAGCCTGTGATTGTCTGCACTTTACCCTTCCGCGTCAACCATCTTCATCACAACAGACTTCAATTTTCTCAACCGCCATCACGAAAACAGCATGACGCTCTACCTTTCTTTTCGAAGGTACACAGGTCACTACCTTAGATAAGGCACTATCATCATTATTCTTCTGGTCGCGAATCCATATGGTTCGGATCCCAGAGACACCCAAGGCACGAAGCACGTACTGCCATGCATCTAGCCAAGTTCATCCCTGGTGACTTCTGGGGTCACGAAGACCACGCCTTAGCTGATGAACATACCCTAATTGTCGTCCTCTTCTGACATCTCTCAATCACTGATGGCGGCAGCAAAAAGCTTGACCAACACACACTGGTGGATTCAAAATCATAGATGTGACTATGCTCTTGGTTCGAGTCATGATCACTCTGCAGGGAGGTCATTGAAGAGGCTTGAAAGGGCACATCGAATCATAGGCAAAGACATCGCCTCCAATATCGTGCTTCCCAATCACCCTCACCTTAGCCAAGTTGAGGGTTACGACCGGTCAGTGTGCTCTTCTATCTTTGGGGAATTGAAACCTCCGTTCGGAGCTGCTCAGTAAGATAAGTACGAAACAGCTGTACGCACCTTGCTAATCCTGCTGAAGATCCATCTGGACGTCCTCGCTGATGACAGCATCGCCCCTCATCTCCCCGGCCTGTCAGACCCAGGCCACCCAAGCAGTGGAACTACCGCTCTGCTAGTGATTGTTCTCCATAGTGTGAAGGTGGTGCTATGGCCCCATGTTCCGTGCAACATGACGAGAGACCTGGGAGCGGGCAGTAACATGTCAATAAGTCATTTGTACCATTTATCAAGACGAGAAGTGACGACAGAATGGCATCAAGGGTCGCAGAGCTGCACCTTCGTTTCTCTGGGTCAAGGCCGTGGTCAGCACGAGACGGCTTAGCAAACGGAGGGTCGATGCCAGGGCAGGATCCGAGCTACATCCTGGGAGACATGACTACCGCAAAAATGTTTATTCCATCCCTTGACGACATTGACGTACTCAAGATTGAGCGCATCTCCACATCCTCGGACACTGGCAAAGCAAGAGCCAACACAGTTATGATTGCCTCGCACACTCTACATCAGCTATCACTGAAATAGCAGAAGCTGTTGTGGTGACGTCCTACCTTGTCGCTCGCCGTTACATACTGACAGACCCTCGGTCTTGAGACCTATTTGACCGTAGGATGTCTTTCGTGGTACGGAAGGTGGCACTGGCGAGCTACCTAGGGTCTCGCCTTGTCAGAAACCAATGAGCATGCTACGGTTAGTAAGGATCAAGCTAAGTAGCTTTACCTTAGTAGTCTCCGATGGTTAACATAAGACTCAGACGATTGAGAACGCTGATGCCATCGTTGGTTGCCGTTAACCAATCCACAATGCTTCCTTAACTACCACCTTCGAAAGTTAAGCCTGGAGCATGGCTTCGAGTACGTACCACTAGTATCTCGAATGAGCCTATACTAGAAGGAGCTCCGGGGCAACCTCTGTATCATCTAACCGGCTCACCTAGCCGAGCGAAAGATTGACTCAGTATTATGAGATTATGACAAGACCTGTTTCTTACACCCAGCGAACTCATACCTACATGAAAGGAAACGGTAGATGGGGTAAAGCCAAAACGTTTCAGCTCGCTCACCCGCTTCTGGTGGGAAGATGCACAGTCCCCGAACTCTGCGGACCATTGAGAGCAACGGTGGGTACGGGCTCGGTTTCGGATGCGGAGGACGGATTTTCAGGACGCAGGGGAAAGCGTGCAGGATAGCTTCACCGGGAATAACCTGGGTGAGGCACCTTACTCTTAAACCCTGGTTGACGACCAACAGGTAATGTTCCGTGTGGTTTTTTGCTGTGCTTACTGACTGTATATAGAGGTTCGAAATTGTCTCTGCGTCAGCATCCGGAATCCGGAAAGCCATTACCCGGGGTCGACGAGCCGTAAACCTTGCAAACGGAGGCAATGGAGGTGGATGCCTGAAAAAATATGGCGAGGTACCGTACTCTCATGCTGTCGCTACAAAGAGTAGGTAATGGTTTGTATATTATCTGCTGTGCTCACTAATTGATTACAGAGAATCGAAATCGTCTTTGCTTTGGCAGCCAGAAACGAACAGCTGTTACTAGGGATCGAAGAGCGCAGGCTCTTGCAGTGGATAATGGCAAGAGACAAAACCTCCGAGATTTTGACGGAAGCCCGAAGTTAACAGGGTGAGACGGTGGAAGAAATGTGAGCAAGGGCTCCAGTCTGGTTGGTGCTACTAGACATGCCCTCTCATGTCATAGGCGTGCTAATTGTCACCAATTGCGTAGATTTGTGCAGTCTACGCTGCCTTACCATTGCTTTGCTGAAATGTAGCAGAGATTGTTGACCACATCGAGAAAGGGAAGGTTAAAGTTGAACAAGCTTTCCCCACCCCCGGGAAAATATTCCACCGTGGCTTCGAAGAGGCGAGACTGACAGAAAACGTTGCGGGGACGACATGTCTGCCAGTCTGAATAGACGACGCCCGCGCCATGAACCCAAAGCGAAGCAGCGCCGAGACAGGCCGAATCATTTCTGATTTGTTTGCACATCCAGGCAGGCGTACGTTCACGTCCCACTTTACCCCATCATTGGTAATAGCCACAACAACCACTCCCGAAGACCACCAATCTGATCCAAAATTCATGGTCGTAAGAGTTAAAAATGTCGGAATTGGACCATGAGGAGACTGAGGAGAAAAACAATGCCGGTCAAGACTACACTAGCGGCTCCACCTAGAATCTCTACCAGAAAGTACCAAAGCCATAGGAGCCACAGTGAAAGCGTCAAATTCTGTCGACATCGCACTGGTACCGCGAGGACAAGGGATCAATACTGATTAGCATTGGTAGCGCACGGAATTCTAAACAGACTAGTTTCAGTCACATCACGAGGGCTGCTGCCGGACGCTGTGCGAGGGAAAACCTTCGAAGAGTTGAGTATTAGGAGCATTTTGGCGTCTGGACGAAGGGCCAAATCGGAAGGAAAGCCAAAAGTGGAGATAGCTGATAGAGCAAAACCACCAAGGCCATAGATTCGACGACGGTGGATCCAAAGAACCTGTTATACAACCTATGCTCTTTCGGACGCGTACGATCATGGAACATGGTTGAAAAAATTTGTCGCGGCACTCCAGTCTCTCGAAGTCTACCAGTAAACGATGGTAGCTCGATATCGACAGAAGTCTAGTTCCGATCAGACGAGAAATCTCGCCGCTCTTTAGAGAGTAGGTTCACCTATATCGAGCCTCTAATTTTTGAGACCTCGCTTTTTCAAGTCCTTCGTCCAGATAACAACTCCCGGTAGTCGCTGGAAAAACTAATCTGTTGGTTCGTTCGAGTATCATGAAGGCGCTGGAGCAGCTCTTTTCGTCTAGTGGATTTCGAATGTCCACCCTCCGATCGACGGACAGAGACACATGAGCCGTTAAGCCTGAATTCCGAACAGCAAGGAAACTCCTGCGGGAAGAAAATCTTTCAGGAAGGTGTACTTTTCGAAGATTGTCGTTCGCCCATGCTCCAAGCGAAGGACTAGCTGGCTTGGTCACTTCAAACCATACCACAAGGAGACAAGATAGGGACCTGTATGATTGATCTCCTCGATGCAGCGCGTTGGGTTGACTATTCTTGGGTTGGCCACAGATGGCTGCAACTCGTCGAAAGCAGACAAGAGTCGAAGCCTCCAGTTCGTTGATACTATACGCATCCGGCCAGGGCACGTTCCTTAGGGAAAGGAGAAAGATTGGAGCCGTCAGGCAACAGACTGTCCCAGCCCGAACATTCCAACCATGGCTCCACGGCTCGATCTCAACTCGGAGTTGATTTATTGAACGTGGTCACCGTCCCCCCGGTTTCTTGAAGCGCGTCCTCGGTCGTTCTCGAAGCCTTAGAAAAAGGTCATTCCACTCAAATTGCGGCAGTAACGGAGCTAGCAGCAACTCAATGAAGACGCGATCGAAATAACGACAATACATTTAGATATCTAATGCTGTAAAGCTCGATAGGTGGGAGCTTTTGAACAATTATTCCTCAGATCGCTGGCGCCAATGATAGAGAGTGAGCGGATCCCATGTGATCTCAACGAACGAAAGGCAATGTTGTAGCCCCACAGGGCCGCAGATATGCTAGCATCACCTATTGGTATAGACATTGGAGTTCGGATACCAGAGTCTCAGATCTTGCGCTAGAAGGCTGGACGCAGGCCAGCTTCCTTATGGAATACGAAAGCACGACCTCTAGTGAGACATATGTCGGCATCTCACCGTCCATTACGGCCTCCGGACGCATGGCGAATTCGATTTACTTTTCTTATAGTTAAGGTCCCTGGGATCATAGGAATTATCATCTTCAGTGTCGCTGTTGATGGAGTGATCATCGTTGCTCCGACGGCACAACAGCCGTTACGAGGTGGTGGCTACTTGCAGAAACAGGGTCTGGCAGTCATTGAATGACTGGCTCTCGCCTCTGAAGGCGACAAGGTGAACCCATGTTGTCTGGCGCAAGCATCAATCGGGCAATGTCCAACAGAAATGCCATAGCTTTAAGAAGCGGACAGATATCCAAAGCTAAATGTTTGCAATTTGCAATTAAGACTAGAAGAGCCTTAAGAGTCCTAGAAGAAGAGGCTTAGCCAGCAACGGATGCACAAGCAAAGAGGGTTTTACTTCGAAATCCTCTCCTCACGAAGCATCATGCACCTTTAGCGGGCTCTTCGACTCTCAGCAACTCTTTGCAATGGTAGCATCGGAACGGACGCCATAGACGATGAGGTGGAGTTTGAGCTGGGTGTATGAAACGAAATCTATTTTCCAAAAGAGCTGACGGGGGCCAATAGAGAGACTATTATCAAGACCTTCCACACAACAACGGAGGCCATCAAGAAAAGTTACCGATTCGTCATCCCTGGATGTCTTCCTAGGGTGAACGCCAATTACGCTGCGATGGATCCACAGCAGACTGCCCATGCGATATAAGGTCCCTTGGGTAATGAAGGCAAAGCGAAAAACACGGCGAAGGAGGTTGAAGATCGAAGAGCGGAAGGCTCAAAGGTGAAGGAAGCCGACCGTTACCCTCCTAAGTGAAAGGGATTGCGACAAGTCATAGAAACACCACTCACCATTGGTCTCAAGACGATATTCTCCCTGCGCCGGCTTGCAGCATCCCTCATCGTGTCTATAATGATGGATACTCTATTGCCCCATGCTGATCTCAATCGAGACCGCCTTCCCATTACCTTCAAAGTTTGAGGTGGAAGCAACAGCCAAGGTCGGAACACGATGTCGCAGGAATGCATTAAAAGCCGAGGCCAGGGAGCTAAGAAGCTAACTGATTTGTTGCTTGAGAATCTTAATTGATGCCAGTGGATACGACCATCGCCTTCATACCTAATTAAACACCTCAGCACAGGGCTGGGCAAGGCTTATGTTGAAGCTCGTCATGCGTTGCCAGGGTCTGGCTCTGTTTCCAGGTGATACGAGTTGCGGTAGGTACTACACCGGAGAGGGCTATGTTCTGTCATAGCCCATGCAGTCATAACTGCTTCTCAAGATGAGGTCGCCCAAACGGTGCCAAACCAGACCGGACCCGGAGGAAAGCCATTGCCAGGGACTACCTCGCCCGGGGTGAGGGAGAAGGGACGGGAAGTGACTGACTTCAGCCCATCGATGAAGCTCTTCTTCACTTGATCTCCGTTGCTGCTATGCTCACCTTACTAGGGATGCCTTCCCGGCCATTGCACATGCCCTGGTAGATATAACGAGTAACTGATAGCGTCGAGAATCAGCACTGCTACATGAAGGCGAGTAAAACACGCAGACAACAACAATGCAACCGGATACAAAGAATCCTCCGCGGCGATAGGTTGAAGGATACTTGAAGGTCTCTGGTCACTGTTGCAGGCGAAGAATCTAGGCGCACAAGGAGCATACTTGCGATTGGTAGGCGATCCTTATGCATCCATCACAACTCTAGACTTCTCCGTCCTATGCGTGATGTAAGCTAATCTACTGAGAACCATAACGTTGGGGTTTCTAAGCCGTTCTGACGACTCCATCGAAGTGATAGAGATCAATTGGGTGAAGCGTGCAAGAACTTAGGCTAGTTGATGTATCGTATACAGAGGACCTCATTGGCACATGTGAATCTCTCAGGTGATGGTTTCTTGTCATAAGGAAGGATTCACTTACGTTGCATGCCACAGTGGTTCACAGTCTCCCCAACGACACGATGGACTATGAACTACCCGAGATTCTGACGAACTCGGGATGCATCCAAGACTGAAGGACGACATTGTCGAGATAATTGAGGAAACTTGCGCATGCTCTGGTGCTCGAATGAAGGGTTTTCCCAGTACTGAAACCCCGGCGAACATAGGCACTGACAGCAACATCTGGGAAAGGTCAGCAAAGCTACCCTATACTGTTGAAACGCAATGCACTATTCAATCTATGTTAGAAACCCGTCAGACTATTCAACAGCGTCCCCTGTCCAGCCGGCTCAGCGGCAGACACTGACTCAGGTAAGATCATCGCTACTCTCTGCTTTCAAAAAACAACTCCTTGATGCTTGACGATTTCTCAAAGGACGGCGAAAGAGTATCTCGGCACTAGACTACGGCCAGATTCAATTGTGCTGAGCTCACTATTGGACGCTGAGAGTATCGAGTCATCATTCGGGTTGATGTTCCGCAAAGTAAAGATAATAGGATGTACGCTAACCTTGAACTTCCTAAACATGGCATTTGCATTTCCTGGTCAGAAGCATACTCGAGAGACATATGTCAATGCTTGGGAGTTGATGTGAATGAGGTTGTCCTTCTTGGTCCATGAACAGCAATAGGTGCATGTCAGACTTGCAAATGCAGTAAGCAGGAATCTCCGAGTATTACCCCATATTCAGCTGTGTAGGTCTATCCTGATAGCTCGAGATTATTGTCGCCTTCTTTATACTTGTCCGTCATCAAGAGTATCGTCCAAGTGGGAGAGGTCTTTAGTAGGACAAAATACCGTAGTAAGGGACAATCGATGCCCGAGGAGCATGTCCAGCGACCAGTACTAGCTCATCCCTAGACTCTAAGGGTCACAAATCACCATTCCAGCCAGAGAGTGTGACAGATTCGCATCGGTCGTTTGAACAGTCAACAGACACTCAGCTTGAGCGCTCAGGTGTGAAGCGCAACATACAGGATCCAAATTCGGGCCTGAGAGGTGTTAGCATGCCTGGAGATTCTGGTGCTATAATGACAGGGGTCTCTCGTTAAAGCCCGTCAGACAACCATCAGTATCCCTGGTAGGTTGGTCTGTTGCCATACACCTTCCCTTCGGCAAGACCGAGTTTGGGATTGGATCATCGCTGATCTCGCATTCGCGAGATTGTTCCTTAGTACCTATAGGAAGGAATCAGCTCACGCTCGGGAACCGAAGAATCTTTAGTCATCACTCGGGCTTGAGGCTGCACAGTGAGGACTTTGTTGTGTGTAAGAAGTATGTGGGCTGTTCTCTAGAAGAGCTTAGCCAGACTCAAACAAGATGGTAATGATGGAATACGACATATCCATCGAAGGCCCGTCGCATTATCATCAGCAGTACCGAATCGTAGGTCAGAGACTAGACACTACCTCATCGAGAAGACCGTATGCAGGTTGAGATCTCGCTTCTCATTCACACAAGTCGACCGGTTCCTAGGAGCTGGAGTACCTTTTTCAGGATCTGTGATGAAGCCGAACCGAGCGGATGGTGTGGTAGGGAAGGCAAACGAGAGATACTGCGCACCGTCAGTCAAGTGTGATCAGTGACCGAAGCTGATGATGAGTAGTTGCGCTGAAGTGGGTGGATGGGAGACTTACATCAGATAAGGCTCGAGTCAAAAATTCGAGAACAGCTCTAAAAGCCTGATGGTTTGGATCTGAGCCTCGAATGGAGGCCGGGCATTTTGATCGTTTGAGGAAGGTCAGTAATCCATGCAGGGCCCTTTGACCCAGTGTCACAACTTGCAGCTGAAGATATAGGGACGGCTGGGCCGTGATGGCTGGATGAGGACCCACCATGCTCTTCTCTTCCATGTGGTGATCGTCCGCAAATCTCCGCTCACAACTGAATGGATGACCCCTGAACACTAGGTCCTTGTCTCGGAACGTGAAGAATAGTGTGGTGGGCGTGGGAAGGCATTGCAGCTTGGAGCTTGTCACAAGGATAGACGCTCACATCGGCAGGTGTGGATAGGGGAGTAAGTAGTCAAGAATTTGCATTCAAGGACACGCTCTATGTTCAATTGGCTGAGTGGAACTAATCTCAGAATGCGAATCAGATGAAGGGCAGTCAGTCTTGGCACTATATGTCAGATGCTAGGAACAACCAGCGGTCCCTATCAAGTTTAGGAAGCTTGCTCTATACAATGTGCAGAGGAGAACAGAATCTATGAATCATACAGCAGAGTCTTTCTACCCTACATGCTGTACGTTAAGCTGGTGATCTAAGTCCGTCCCAGTCACCCAGTCTGTTTCTGCCGTCCAGATGTGATATGCCGACAATTTTCTTTCCAAATCAGGCCATAGCGTCGAATGACGTCCGGCAGATTCCATCTCTGTGACTGCTCGTCACAAAGCCATCTCTTCTTCACAGGCACTCGCAATCCACCATTGCCATTGCACAATATACTTAACACAAATATCCAAGAAAGCTTCCAGTGCCGCAGATATGTCTTTCCTCCGCATCATCCCTCGGAAGGCCATGCCTCTAACCCGTACTCGCCTCTTCTCCACCACCTTCCCTGCCCAAAAGACAGCGACAGAAGCTGCCAAGGACACCCTGAAATCAGTCGACCGTACTGTATCTGATGCAGCTGTCAGGGGTATTGAGAAGGGCGGTATGTCATATCCAATCCCATCCACCTCTATCAACACTGCACAGCGCTAAACACCACGGATCAACATCTCTTACAGTTGGGCGTAACTTCCGGCTGACACTATGATGACAACATAGAGCAAGCAACCCAATCCATGAAGCAAACCACCGGCATGAAGACCGAACAAGCCAAAGCCAAAGCTTCCGAGGCCGCACCCGAAATGAAGGGCAAAGCACACGAGATGGCCGGCGAGGCCAAAGGCAAGGCTTCCGAGACTGCGCCGGGAATGACAGGCAAAGCACAGGAGATGGCCGGAGAGGTGAAGGGTAAGGGTATGTCCACCTTCGCCATTTATTGAGAAGTGCAGAGCTAAACTTGTTGGTTACTACAGCCCATGAAGTCGCAGGTGAAGCCAAAGGGAAGATGAACGAGGTCGCGGGGCAGGCGAAGGGAAAGAAGGAGGAGGTCAAGAGCAAGATGTGAAGATCTCTCCAGACAAGAGCTAAACATTCGGGGGTCAGTGAAAGGACCGGAGTGCATACCATATCGGCGAGCGATTGAGCACAATCCTAGCGAATATCGATATATGTACCATAGCGTCCGAATCAAAGCAATGAATTGATCCTTACATTTCTCTTCAACATTACTTTGTCTATCCCGGACCAGGCTCTAGGTCAACTGCTTACACGACTTACATCTGCTGAAACCCTCATCAACCTGCGGACGGGCTACATTTTGATATCCCATATATTCAGCAGCGTACATTCCTTGTTTCACAGCACCATACTGAAACAACCTCCGCAGCCAGCTACCACAAGCGACATCGTTGCGTGAAGACTAGTTCATAGAATTCAGTGTTTCGAAGCCCAGGAACCGACTTTACACTGCTAAAGCTTTAGCACTTATCGAGCATCATCTTTCTCCCAGGACCCAATCTGTTCTGAGCATTCGACTAGCCAAAATATCAAAACTATCCTCCCTCCTCAATCCTCTCCCAAAAACCCCTTCCCTCTCCTCCCCAAAAACCCCTTCCCCAATCCCTCCCTCCTCCCCTCCCCCTAGCAACGCCCCTCCACGCAAATCCAAACCCCCCTCAAAGTCTCCAAGTTAACAGCTACAACGAGCGTACAATGCACGCCCTATCGCTTTCGCTATCAGAGTTCTAGGTCATCGTGGGTAGGTGAGTTGTGGGTAAGTATATGATGGAGGCTATATGGTGGAGGTAGTAGAGATGGTGGGATAGTTTATGCTGGGGTATTGTGAGTGGGATGGGGATGGGGATGGGTGTGGGTGTGTTGAGATGATGGGGGGGAATTTGGTTGTGTATGGGTATGGGGAGGGGGTTGTTGGAAGGTTGAGCCCAAGACGCGGGTTGATGGTGTCAGGCGAATGAATAATGCATTGAAGGTAGGTAAGCAGCCGCCAGAATTACTGCTAGCACGTAACTGCTTCTTTATCTGCACCAGTAGTGAAATCGGTCATGTATCCTGTGCATAGTCAAGAGACGTAGGCGGTCTGCTATTGCAACAGTTGTTGATATGGCGCAGAAGCTTGACTTCCCGCGGTTTGTTCTTGGTTTTGCAGCTATGGGTTAACATTTGGTAGTATGCAGTTGATTCCAATCCATCGTGTTTAGTGGCGATTGGGATGGGCATAATTATTGAGCGCGGTAGGGATCGAGTGGAGTGGCATGGCATCTCCGTAGGTGGAACTCTGACCCCCACAGATGTGTTCCCTACCATGCATCGGTAGCGTGATATCTGAATGAAAGCACGGATCAACAGCAAAAGATAGGTCGACAAAGCTTGTGGCGTTATAACAGCCCCGCGGAAGCATCATAGGGATTTCTCGGAAAGATCTATGTTGTACAGCCGTCAGGCGTGTGAAATCGGAGAGTCTAAAACAATCTCATGTCGATACTTGGTATCCTAGGTGCTTGAGTAACACATGGCGTGATTGATTCTGACATATCGGCATAGCAAGGTTAATCTCTTTAGCATGAAAGGGGAGGAGATAATACATTGCTCACGACCAACATTACATTGACGGAAAAAACGAGTAAGATGACAAGCTATAAGGATCAACGATGATTTCACAGTTCTGTTGATACTCCCTATTGAAGCTCAGCCAAATCACAAGTAGCCAAGTAGCTTCGTGCGTTGTGGGAGTGGGGTCGGACTTCCGTATTCCATTAGAGCCCCACTAAAAGAGACCCCTCGGAAGATCTGCTGTAGCCTTGATTCATCCATCATCTTTACCTTGTATGTATCGCCGGATACAGGTCTGCAGAAGTCGCTAGCTGATCCTGCGAAATCCTGTGAAACCATCCAAGGCGCAATATCCTCTCTAATCTTGAGATCAAAACGGGCTATATCTTCTGACCTCAGAATTAGAAGAAGAGAGGCCCACAATCATATTGCTACCTGAGACTATTTTTCTTCCCGGACAATCCAGCTGTATGACCAGCAGGTCCATGCCTGCCCGAGGTCTCAGAACTGCAACGGATCTACAGAGACGAGTAACTCTGGGCTAAGAATCGTTTGATTGGACTGTGTTGCCTGAATTTGTGAGTGTACTACATCGGAACCATAAGAGGTAGGTCCTTGTAAAAGTTGAGCCGAAGTTACAAAGCTGGTCAATAGTGATACAATGAACATATTATCAAAAAGGAGGGCAAGCAATTAGCGACATGTGACAGAGATAAGAAGAGAAGGTCTCCATTTCTTCAAGGATTGTCCCGTTATAGTATGATTTCCCCAACATCCATTCCCACATTGGGGCGAAGCCGAGGGGTAAGTTCTCAACGGCTCATGCTCAGTCTTCCCTCCATTTTCCCCTCCAGGACAGCCCATGGATGCCCGAAGGCGGGAAAAGCCAGAGTGAATATGAAGGAATCAGTTTTATGTTGAGGAGAAGAAAGGAAGCAATGGAAATTCGGCCGAGGGGCGTTGATATCGGGAGGTGGGCTAGCTCTATAGCGTTAGCGTGGGCTTTAGCCTTATGCGAGTATGACAGCGTACCCCACGATCAGGCACTTTGACACTGTGATACCCATTGTTTGCAACACTCCGACAATTCCATTTGCAGGCTTCGAGTCATACATCCACCAAGGACCAAAGCCTTTCCCATAAGTACTTGCTCCCTCCATACCACACTCAGCAGCGTAGACCGCAGATATGCCGCCTGGAAGCAGAGGACGAGCCGGCAAATTCAGCAAGCCTACTAGAGGAGGTTGGTTGCATGATCCTAGCTCTAAGTATCAGCGCTGATTAGAATGCAGGAGGAAAGAAATTCAGTAAGAATTTGACTCCACTGGACGCAGATGGCAACCCTACGGGCATGTGGGGGGTATGTCCTTCCTGCCCCACGAAAGCTCTCTTTTCCTGATCATATCCGCAGGACCCTCGTGATGCAAAGGCTCAGTCCTCCGCAGAGGAGGATACTTCTTCCGAAGAATCGTCGTCAGATGAGGACTCGAACAAGCCCGAGATGACTCGCGAACAACGCCGTGCAGCCGCTAAAGCTAAGAAAGAAGCCGCCGTTAGGAAGAAGTCATCCAAAGCTACTGCACCAGGCGACATGCCGTCTTCATCCTCGGAAGAAGAAGAAGATGATGACGACCTCGCCCCCGCCAACCCCAATCATACCGCAAAGTCTCGCTCCCAGGCCTCCGCTGCCCCAATCCAACCGTCAGATGCTCCTTCTAAACCCTCCAAAAACACACCCGCTTCCCAACTATCTCGCCGTGAGCGCGAAGCACTAGAGAAGGAGCAAGCGAAGGAACGATACGACAAGCTTCATGCTGCGGGTAAAACCGACGAAGCTAGAGCAGACCTCGCCAGACTGAGCCTGATCAAAGAGAAGCGGGAGCAGGAGGCTGCGAGAAAAAAGGCGGAGAAGGAAGAAAAAGAAGCTGCGGACCAAGAGAGACAGCAAGAGCAGGACGCAAGAGAGAAGAAGAAAAGGGAGGCGGCTATGGGAACTTCGTCAGGCAAAGGAGGGAAAAAGAAGCCTTGAGATTCGAGCATGGATGGTAGCATAGAGGATGATTTGAAAATGATTCACATGGCTGGCATCATTCAATATTGACAGAGGAGGCTATGACTTCTTCGCTTTGTTCAATGATCCTAACCTCCTCAAATATACCCTCGTATTCGGACAGAATGACAAATTTGATGGTCATGAGATTGGCAATACAATCCCAGCGGCTTGGTTGAGCGGCGCTCGAGCAAGTTGAGGAGTTTTCTTTGTCCTGAATATCCCCACTGTAATTCCAAGGTGAAGTCACGCGACATTGCCCTGGGCAGAGATCCCCGTCGGACCTGGGGAAGCATGCAACGACCATGCATTTTGTAGAGATCCAGGGGGCTTCTTGTGGTCGCCATGGTAGCACTGCTCACCGAATTGGAGGGAGCAAATATTGAGGAAGCTCAGCCGCTGTCACATATCAGCACTTATTCCACCCAGCGGCCCCTGAGATCCTTAGCGGCCACTAGCCTTGAACTTCCCCTAAAGCGCTCTAGTCCAATCGCATTGTGGCCCCGAGCGTCCAGGTGAATCTCGACTGCGCCCTGACACCAAAAACGGTAGCCAGTTCGGCCAGCTGATGTGCGATGGGGGCTCACGCGGCTCAGTCGCATTCCCGCTGGCCACAGGATTCTGCTCCACACTCTTTGTACATCTAAGTCGATGACTCCTCTGGGAGAAGACTTGCGTCACCCACTCATTCCTGCCAAGCACGAGCGCTGCGACAGAGGCCATACTCGTGACAGGCAGCAGATTTTGTGCGTCTGGGGATTCAATGACTACATGATCTGATCTGATCTGCTTCCATCTTCATCCATCTACATATGTTTCCCAGAATTACTTGACCCTGAGGCTCTACAATATAGCCATAAGGTGATGATGGTAAGCATTTAGTGCCCGCCGTCTGCTTTGGTCCCCTCTGTATGATATCAGTCGCTAACCTACTATAGATAACCTCTAATATCCCAGAAGTCAGTCGCTATGGGCTCACTCAAGTACATGCACCAATAGGTGGAGGCAAGGTCGACGTCGTTTTCGTGCATGGCCTTAACGGAGACCCACACAATACATGGACGGCCGAAAAGTCTAAGATCTTCTGGCCAGCACAACTGTTACCACTCATCCTGGAGGAAGAGAAGGCAAGAATCCTGGTGTATGGGTACGATGCCGATGTTACCTCTTTCACAGACGGAGCGTCGAGGGACAAAATACACAATCATGCTGAGCATCTGATTGCAGAGCTGGCAGCCAACCGGCGGATACGGAAAGCTACAGAACGGCCAATCATCTTCGTGGCCCATTCTCTGGGTGGACTCGTCGTTAAACGAGCCTTGATCTATTCGTCTGAGATTCGCGGAAATTATACTGAACATCTTCGATCTGTCTTCGTTTCAACATACGGCATCCTTTTCCTTGGCACGCCACACAAGGGCTCAGATCTTGCAGCCTGGGGCTCTCGTTTAGAGGCGATCTGCAGCGCAGTCATTCCAAGCAGGGTCGTCGACTCCCACGATGCTCTGGTGAAAGCTTTGAAGACCAACAACGAGACTTTGCAGAACATTGATCGCCAGTTTATTCAGTTGATTAGTCGATTCCACGTTTACTTCTTCCACGAGGGCAAGCCAACTAAGCTAGCACACACAACCGCTTTCGTTGTCGACGAGGACTCGGCGTCTCCGACAATTCAGGACGTTGAACGCGCAGTAATACAAGCAGATCATTCCCATATGTGCAAGTTCGAGAGCGACAGCTCATCCGGATTCGACTTGGTAGCCGAAGGAATACAACGCTATGCCGGCGAGGCTCCTACGGTAATCGCTTCACGCTGGGACTCCGAGCACGCGGAGAGGATAGCAAAGAAGAAAGCAGAGATAGAGGAAATACTACCGGGTGAGTCTCGCAGTCAGGCTTTTCATCAGAGGAAGTGGCAGCATTCGGGTTACGATTTTCGAGGACAGCGAACGTCGCATCATCTAGGAGCTGAGATTTTACAACTCAAGGGCTCTGTTGAAGTTTCTGTGTTTCGCCTACCAAACATGTTGTCAGCGATTTCTGCCCGAAATGGATTTACATCAGCACCCGAAGCGTCGCATTCTGCGGATCGTACCCCTCCGACCGCCACTTCTTCTGAAATTTAACCTGCATTTCGACGTACCTGGATCACGGCTAACGTTTGTAGGTAGCATAAACCCGAAGCTCTCACCCAACACAGAACGGTCAAGTAATAGTACCACACCCGGTAAGGCACCTTTGGCGCTACCTGCTCCCGACATTGATACGTTTCCGTACGAAGTCGAAGAGGTCGAAGAACCTGTAATCAAAGTGAAGGAGCCTGCACATCGGTTTTGAAGGGATTCAATGGTTTCTGCGTTCAAAATAAATTGCTAAGGCGTTTCTGATGGTATAATGGCTGATTTTTGGCGTTCCGTAGATACTTCACAAATCCTTCCAAATAAGAATTCGCCTCAGATGAAAGATGAAGCTACGACCACCAATACCCCAGGATCACCCATCAAGCCCACAGAACCCTATTTCATAGTTCCTCCGGGCTTCCGCACGAATACCTTTTTCGTAGGCCTAGAGAAGGAGTACACCGAACTAGACAAGCGGCTCTTCGGGAGAAGGCGACGTGATGGGACAGCGTGCGTTTTATTGCACGGCCAGCCCGGTGGAGGCAAATCACACCTAGCTCGACAATACGTGCACAAGAATCGTAAACGGTTTCCAGGCGGCGTCTTCTGGATCACAGCCAATTTGAGGGAGGAGATTATGCACGCGTTCTGGGACATAAAGCAGAAAGTCGTGGCTCGAGACTCACCTGATCTTTGCGACGGTGTCAACGGTAACGACTATGTTCAGCTAGTCAAGACCTGGTTTGAGAGCCGACATGAATGGCTTGTAGTGTTCGACGGAATTACAGTCGAAAGGGATGAAGATACCACTGACCTTGCAAGTTTCATACCTGACAGCAAGGATTCGAGCATCATCTACATATCCAGAGCTCGAAATCTCGAATCGAAGCAGCGGCTTTTGAGGCCTTTTCCCATTAAAGTTGGACCTCTGAGAGAGGAAGAGGCAAGGAAGTTGCTGTTCAAGGAGCTACATATTAAGAAACCGACTGAAGCCGAGAAGAAGAAAGCGACCGAGCTGGTCAGGCAAATTGGTGGGCTACCTTTAGCTATTAATGCCATTAGCCAACGCCTAGCCGACACACATGAGCCGCTCACGAAGTATAAGCTGTCAACCTCCGCAGATCCAGGCATTGAGGGCACTTACAATAAGATCTTGGACGATCTGCAACGCTTGGGTCATATGGAGGCATGGAATCTGATCAGCATCTTATGCTGGTTTGCCCAGGATCTGCCATTCGAGATGGTGCATCTCGGGCTCAAGATTCTGAAAGCGGAGAAAGTGGAAGTCCGAGCTACGGAAGGCACAGGGAAGCCAGACATTGATAACACGATTGCAATACTGATGCGATATGCACTACTGGAAAGGAATGACGACAAAGAGTCCATGTCGTCCAGCCGAGACAGCTTGAATGAACCAGAGCCGATAGACATGCTGAAGATCCATAGTGTGGTCCAGGACTATCGCTGCGAATCGTTGAACGCGATGGGCTCGCTGCCTCAGTGGCTGGGCTATGCTGTCAAATTGTTCTCCTATTCATACCACCAAGCAGATATCAGGATCAAGCTCAAACCAGAACCCGGTCGTGTTTCAGATTATCGATACTATGAAACCCATGGCAAGTGGCTCTGGAAACATACACTACACTACGAAAGCAGGACGCAATCAATGGAGGAGATCCGAGCGTTGTTGCTGCCGACGCTGAAGATGATTGGTAAAGAGATCCGAGAACGCGAACCAAGCTCCTCCCAAGAAAGCCTCCAAAACGGAATCTTCCAGATCTCTATCTTCGACAGGACAAGTAGCAGTTCTGATTCTGGGCCAGTCGGCCCTCCAACGCCTGACTACCGCCCTACCCCTCCACCACTGGTGAACGAGACTGACTTTGGCTTTGAGAAAGACAATACAATGGACTCACCTGTAAGCTTCGGAACCGCCTCACCAGGCATACGCCCGAAAATATTTGGCTACAGTCCAAGGCTACCAGAATACGAAGATCCTGGGTACGCTAGCGATCGCGAAGATAATCACAAGATACCTATGCAGCGCGATATCTCTGAGGTGACAGCGACTCCTCCTGCACGATCTCGAGCTCCAACGACTGAAAGCCATGGAGGAGAGTGGCAACTCGTAAGAAAACCAAGAAAGCAGCCTCGAGGTCGCCGTGATCTAGGCAGCTTCCGGCCAACCCTAGCCAGGACCCAAGTCAATACACAAACCGTGATTGGGTCCATTCCACAATCACAGGAGCGGAAGGAGAATCAACGGAACTCTTCTCCTGCTTTTCAGTCTTTGGAGAAGGTCCAGTCACAAAGTCCGCCACCGTCAAAGACTAGCATAGCCTCACTATTCCAGCGTGGACCATTTAGCCGCCCTCCAACCACGATTCCTACGCAACCAACTTGGGCAGGCATCGCAGGGGGAAGAGTAGGGCAATCGCCTCTACCACCATTCGCTATCCCCACTCAGAGACAGGGACCTTCGCCAGGCAGCATACTGATGGATCGGGGTAGATCACGCGAAAGCCCCTCAACTCGACCCGGTAGCGCTGGCACCGCTCAGCCATCGCCACTAGCCTCAGAATTCGTACCAGATGGTGCAAGGACAGAGCAATATCTTACCGATCCAGCTGCAGGCTTCCATTACTCTACACTTTTTCCAGGCTCCAATTCCAGCCTTGCTCCGATCCCCTCCGGGCGTCCCATCGAATACAACCCACAACCTTTCTACGGGCCACCTCCCCTAGGACCCAACACAGCACCACTTCCGTACGACAACAATGTAATACTCACATCTAAGCGCCCCCTCCCCACCGAATTCATCAACTCCAACCAACAGTCCACCTTCTCCTCTCCCCGATCCCAACATCACTCACCCCCTAGCCGCACCTCACCCTACCAACAACCAACCTACGACGCCCCCTACCCGCGCCCCATACCAACAGGCTACTACTCGCAACCAATGTCACGCGACCACTCCCAAGGCCTCTCCCACTCCTCCATCGCCGAAACAGATCCAATCCGCTACCCCTCCGCCCTCTCCCCACAATCAATGCCGACCCTCCCCCCCTCTCCACCCCACGATCGCCCCTTGCGCCGATCCCCCAGAAACGACCACGCAGCCCCCACTACCTCTCCCAACCGCGCCCCCCCACAAACCGACCTTTCCCACACAGGCGGCTGGGCCCATTCCCCCGCCCCCTACGCCGCCGACATCTCCATGTCCCGCTCCTCTTCCGGCCCCGGCGTCGCCGTCCAAGGCCAACCGGGCGGTATCGTGACGTTCGCGCCGAATCCGGGGTTTGTGCAGTTTGGAGAGCATCCGCCTACTGATATCGAGGAGGTGAGGAGGCGGACGGTGGCGCATGAGCGGAGGTTGAGGGAGAGGGAGAGTGAGAGGGGGAGGGAAGAGGTTCCGTATCCGGAGGGTGATAATATGCCGCGGTATTCGGGGAGTGAGGGGATTGGTGGGGAGGGGGTGGGGTTGGGTGTTGATTTTGGGCGTTGAATGTCGAGGGGGTTTTACATCCTTTGTATAGATTTTGCATTTGTGTGGTTTCGTTTCGTTTGGTTTCGTTTGGTTTTTTCTTGTTTTATGTCGGTTAGCGATCATTGCATTTGAGATCTACGCATGGTGAGCGATTCAGCGTTTTCTTTTTTTTGATATCCGAGCACCTGCACTATACACATATACCCGAGTGAAAAGTCATAGCGCTGGTGGGCATGAATTGGAGTTCTGCATTTTTGGCATCTTTGCATCGGGGTTTGAATGGCGCAGCAACCTCTTTTATGTGGAAGAAATTGTTTGAAAAAGTTGGAGAGTTGGGAGTGGGGGGCGCGGGAGATCTGGATTTATGGGTGTATATTTGAATATGTTTATGTATATCAAATCGTTTGTTGAGGCGAGAAGCGGAGTGTTTATTCTTTGTTGGTATTGTATTTAGAAACGAAGGCTTTCATGTTGTAGAGCGTGAAGCGCTTGAGGGTTCTCTATTGTGTTTGGTGTGGTGTAATATGAAGTATCGGATCTTTGATGTTTGAAAGTTCTTACGGAGATTGAGGTTACCATAGTAGATATGAATCTGGAATGAAGTGTTCTGTTTATCTTTTTTGGGAGTTTTTTTTTTGGATGATATTTTGATGATTGTTGATTGATGGTTGATGATGGGATTTGGAGTGGTTGGGATTGGGTGGTGTGATTTGGAGTGGTTGGAATGGGGGAATGGGGTTGGGGTTGGAATTGGAGTTGGGTTGGAATTGGGATTGAAATGGTGTGGATCATTACCGAGTGGTACAATATATCTTGTTCAATCCGAATGTCTTTTTTGCGCCGTATATATATACACATTCTCATTTCCTACCAGGACATCATCTATAGACTGATTACGCCTCGAGTGATATAGTGTATGGAGAGTATAGGATTATATCTATGCTAAGACTGTAGGATGGAAGGGATGGAAGGAAAGGAGGAATGTAGGGCATGGTGTGGAAAAGGGGGTGTAGTTGGTAAGGCTATACTTAATTATTAGGCCAAGTTTTATTTGTTTATATACAAGCCTTCCTCTAAAATCTGAAATCTTAAATCTCCAATTACCAGCCACCATTCCCATCTCCTATCTAATCCACCTAACATGATATCCAAGCCAACGTCCTATCCTAGGACACCCCATAGCAAATCAAACGACAAAAGAGCAACCACCAAAGAAACATCTTATGATTTTCCGAACGAGGGTGAGGGTCATTGTGCATTTACTTTTCTTTATTTCTCTGTTTTGGTTTTGATGAGGGGAGGGCAGGGCGGGGTTGGGATGGGATGGGGGGATGGGGAGGATGGGATGGGTTGAGTAGGATATGGGATGAGATGAAGGATGGGATGGAGTAAATTATGGAGCAATATATGCATGCCTTGAAGCGGAATGCACCACCAGTGTATGCGACGACACACTCATGATGGTTATATGATGGAAAAGATAAGCGAGAGTCTTTGGCCATAAACGGTTTTCTTCTGCGCCTCACAGTGTTAGGATACAGTAGCTCCGAGGGGTGCCCGTGTGTAAAAGACCACCGTGATTGGTAGGAAGGAAGACTAGAGTAGGCGTATTGATGGTTGCGTATTGATATTTAATCAATGGTTGGTTATATGATGGTTATATGATGGTTGAATTTGGCATACGATCGATGAGGAATAGGGATAGGGTTGATGGGTAGGTTGCAGGGATTGTATTGTAAGGTATGTTGTAGGCCATGCATGATCATGATGAAGATCGTGTGAGATGTCTTGGTCGGAAGATCACTAAGAGACTCCACATCCAATGCGTGTAAATATACAAAGCATGAAGATCAAGATCTACTCAACAGCTCTTCCAACTCCATATCCTCTGCCTCTCTCGCCTGCTCATCAAGTGTGGCGTCATGGGTAAGACTCTGTTCATCGTGATATGTCATTGGTTCATCATCGCTCCCTCTCACATCTGCCATGCGGGTCTCGGGTTGCGGTTCACCTTTCGATTGCCGCGGGGGATATCCCACCCGTATATCGATATAGTGCGCGTTGTCTACGGGTTTGAGGTCGGGGTAGGATGGAGGGTGTGGCTGGTATGCGTGGGGTTGTTGGCCCATGATCTGCGGGTCGAGAGGGATGTCGTTGTAGTTCTGCAGGACGTGCATGTTGGCCACGGGGACGGTTGGGGTGTGCGTTCCGGGCGAAGAGGGGGATAGGGATATGTTTCGGTTTGGGGCGGGGGGGTCCAGTTGGTCGAAGTGGACGAGGCGTTCGATCATGCTGTTTGGATCCATGCCTTGGCCGTTGCTGCTGGCTGCTGCGTTTCTCAGCTGCGGAATTGCGCCTCCGTTGCTCGTGCTGTTGTTGTCGCCTATTGGTCGTACGGTGGGGATTTTGGCGGCAGTCTCCTTGCAGTCTGGACAGTTTTTGATGACGAGACTGACGGTTTCTTTGATTCGAACCCAGTGGAATTTCTCGGCGATGGTGGCGGTTGTTTTGTTGATACCACCGTGTTGTAAGGCGTGCACATTTCGTGCTATCTCGTACTGGCGTTGCGGATCACTCACCACCTCTTTGTCTTTCAGCATGAGTCGTTCGCCTTGTCCGCTTTCGTCGGGTAGGAGTTTGTAATGCGTAGCGGCGCTGCGCAGTCTGCTTTTCTCTGCTCGGTCGGCTCCGCTGGGATAGGTGCCGTGCTTGAGGTAGTAGCGTATCTTGTCGAACCGTTCTTCGGACACAAAGTCTTCGCCTTCGGGACCGAGATCGCGGCCGTAGATGATGGCGTCGACGAGATCGTCTGGATGGGAGCGGAGGTTACCGCAGGCTTTTATGCGGCCGATGCGTTTGAAGCCGAGGGCGTCCCAGATGCGGCATGAGGCGACATTTGTTTCGTAGACAAGGTTGAATACCGAATATGTATAACCCTAGAGTTTCCATCAGCATCTACACTCCTTGTCTAGAATCAGGATTCCTCGACAGATGTTCATCCAAAGATAGACAAAGAATGGCTTACTAGTCTTGGAGCCCACTCCAAATATCCTTCCCCCATCAACCTCCCGACTCCCCTATTCCTAGCCGCCTCTGTAACCAGAAATCCCCCATTACAGACATGACTCGACCTCCCAGGATAGTTTGGCTTCACATAAAAACTTCCCAAACAAACCTCCTCCCACTTCTCTCCCCTCGACTCCATCTGCGCCACGTCCTGTACACTGCCCACCTCCCCTAATAACATGATGGCCCCAAAGTTCTGAAACCAATACTTCCCGAACGTGGTGACGGGCATGGATTGAATCATGGGGTAAGTGTCCCCTTTTTCAATTTCAAGATTGAGTTGCGAACAGAGGTAGATTAGCAGGCGGGGTGGCACATCGTTGGAAGTGGAAAAGGGAATTAGGGATGCGATGGTTACGCGGTCGCGGAGGGTCACTTGGCGGGGAATTATGGTCTCTGGTATCTGTGGATTCGATGGGTTGGGATAAGGTGGTCGGCCGGAAGTGCGGTAGATGGCTGGAGCTGTAGGGTCTTCCAGCATGGCCGGCATGATGGCTCTTCAGAAGAGAGAAAACAAAAAAGCTAGGGTTAGGGTTGGCGGAGTGGATTGGGGATAGTGTCAGACCTTGAAAAGTCAGCATGATGAAAAACAGCGGTCGCACAGACGATGTCGAGTAATTGGTAAAGAAATCGTGTTCCTAGCAGAAAACGCGAAGAAATGCTTCAAGAGCACAATGAGAGGAGACGTACTGTTGATATCCGCTCGCGCTTAGGGTTTCCAAAGCGTTATAGCAGACTGGTGGATTCGCATCTGGCACATTCAGTCACGATGATCTGTCCGATCGGTTTGAGAAGAACGATGGAAGTTCTGAAATCTGCACGAGAAGTTTTCAGCTTGCGTTAGTGTCACGCTAGTGGCCTCCATCTATAACTAGATCCGATGGAGACTAGCTCGATCTGCAATATGAAGTGGGTTGGGATGACGAATAAATACCTCCAACAAAGCCCGAGAGGCCGACGCTTACTCAAGTCACGACAAGCTCAAGGAGCTCCAAAATACGATACATAAAGTAAACCGTTCACACAATCACCTTTCCTTTTCCCCAAGAGTTCCAAGTAGAACTTAACATGGCAACCCACGTCAATGGGACCAACGCCAATGGCAAGAGTAATGGCATCAGTCCCAAAAGTAGGCACTCGATCTAATCCACCCAATCATCTCAAGCTTAGATCAACTAATCCTAACATCAACCCACTAACTTCTCCATCCAGTCACATTCTACACCTCGCACGTATGTCCCTGGGCCCACCGCGCAGCCATAACCCTCAAATGCCTCAACCTCCCCTACGAAGAAATCCTCATCGACCTCTCCAAGCCCCGCACCAAAGAATACCTCGACATCAACCCGCGCGGTCTCGTCCCCAGCATCAAAATCTCAAACGGCATCTTAGAGGACGAGATAGTCACCGAGTCCGCCATCGTCTCCACCTTCCTCGCCGACTCCTATCCCGATTCCGATTTCTGGCCCAAGAGCCACGAGTCGCCTACCAGTGCGCTTCGTCGTGCGCGGATATCGTTTTTTGTAGATACGTGGCTCGCAAAGGTGAATTCGATGATGTATCCGATTATGAAAGCGGTCGATGGCGAGGAGAAGGAGAAGCTTGGACGGGATTTGGTGGCTGCGGTGGAGAAGGAGGTTGAGCCGTTGTTGAAGGATGCGGCGCCTTTCTTTGGAGGCAGTAAGGTGATGACGCTTGCTGAGGTGCGTCCGACTTCTTCTTCCCATTTTACCACATACCATCAGCCCAGACCCCACACATACAGCTAATCCAAGAATCGATCAACAGGCACTAATAGCGCCCTTCGTTATCCGGTACCAGGCCTTTAGCCAGCGCGGCCTGATGCCCGCGAGCATGGGCAAAGCATTAAGAGATCTGCCAAATTATGGCAAGTGGAGCGAGGCGGTTTGCGCACAGGAGAGCGTGACGTATGTTTTCGATGGGGCGAGTGTCGCGGAGGGTATGAAGACGAGGATTGACAAGTTGAGGGCAGAGGAAAAGAAGTAGATAGATCAAAGGCTTCGTTCCTGGGATATTAAGCGGGTTGATAACCGGTCCTTTGCTGGTTCCAGCGCTTTGTGCTTTTGTGATCCGTCTTCTGCATCATCATTCATCCCCTCACTCTCTCCCCCAAACCCCAAACGCAAAACCTCAGACCCTATCAACAACACACCAACACCCTCTCCCCAAACCCTCCTAAAGAAAATCAACAACCCCCCTCCAACCCTCCTCCTCCCACAACCTCAACATCAATATCACCACTCCTCACTCCTCTAACTGATCTAAAATAAACCCCTCCATCCAATATCCCGTCATCACACCCTTCAAATAAATACCCAAACCCTCGAACAAAATACCCATAAACATCCCCACAAGGGAAGCGGAGTACAAGATCATTCCTCCAAACTCCATCAGAATAAAGGGACGGGGGATAGCCATATCGCCAGCTCATTCCTTCCTTCGTTTCGAAGCCGGAGTGCAACCGCCAAGGCAGCAAACGTCTCGAGATTGGGTTGGAAGCGTGCATAGCAGACGAATCCATCGATCTGTACTGCTAGATAGCACTTCACTATTCTATCTATCCCACATCAGCTCCTAGCTTAGTACCATACCATATCTCAGCTGCAGCATATAATTCTACCGAAGCTCAAGACTCATAGTCATAGTTTGAGTAAGGTAGCTGTGTAAAAAGTACATACAGCGGAGCTCGAGCTTGGCGCTTCTCCGGTTGAAAGAACTCGATCAATTGGTGTTTTCTTTATCTATATGTGTGGCTATTGTTAATGTTGGACTTTGGCTGTACCGAATATTCGTCTTGATATCAAACATGATTGTTCCTTTCCCAAGAAATTTGTGGTTGTAGGAACGAGCGAGGTGCAGTATGTATCATCATGTAAGGTAAGACTGCTGGGACTTTCGTATACTAGTCCGGAATATGTAGGCTCTAGGATACATAGCGTGTTACTCGAGCTTTCTCTGCACCTAACCTACCAACGTAAACGTAAGGTACCCATCAGATCTCCATACCTCCCCCTCAATCAGCTCATATACAGCACTCCTCTTACTACTAGTCCCTTCAGCACCACCATCCCCCATATCCGTTTCATCAACCGAGAACCCTGGAAAAGGAGTAGCGGATGCTGCTTATAGTATCTCACTTCAGGTACATCATCATCCAAGCCATTCATAGCGTAATATAAGCATCCATACATCCTCTCATTACTATAATGTGGATGTAAGAATCCCTAGAGGGAAAACAACCTACTCATCACCAACAAGATTGCTACTCCAAAAGAAAAAAACGGAACAGTAGGATTCGGACTACATACCCTCCAAACGAAAGACCTTGTGCCATATGATCCCACCTCCAACCACATCTCTCCCAATGCACAAAGCAACCAGAAAAACGTCTGCGAAAACCAATGGGGTGCCGCCCAAAAGCTTTTCCAATCACCTAAAAAGAGCCAACCCAACTTCTCACCTACTCCTATTCACATTCCACAATGCTTCAGTTATTGTAACCTAATACTGTAAATCATACATCATCCGTCCGATCTCCAGAATGAATAGAAATACCCGCCTACAACATACTGAACAAGAAATCATCACCAAATCAATGACCACACTTATGTTGTGTTATACCAAGAGATACACATACTCTACCCAAGGACTAATCAATCCATCCCACCTTCTCAAGCATAATTCCGAAATCAAAAGTCAGATAAGGACAAGGAGAGGAGATGTAGGATAACTGCACAACCCCCAACCACCAATGCCTATAATGACCAAAAGAATACACATTCCCTACCGAAAATCCCAAGTCTAGCTAAGCCCATCATCTCAAGTAAAATTCTATACAGCAGAGCGAAAAGCCTTGATACGTTATTCCAGAGAAATAACACAACACTTCCACACATGAACACGCCTGATTTGCGTGAATTCAAGAAAAAGGGTAGGAAGGAAAAGACAGCAATGAATCAAAACGGCGGATCGGTATGAAATAGAAGTGCCTGCGCGCGACTTCCCAAAAGTTACTCTACGAGTGCTATCATCTAGCAATCAATCCAACATGATATTTCTCCAAACCTCGATATCCTAACACAGCACGCACCGACAATCAAAGAGGATGCAATAAATCACTTTGTCAATTCAACAACTAACATACCTGCTAGAGAAATCTCCCCAACATCCCACGTCCCCCCTGCCGCCCACGTACTATTCAGTACAAGCACGATAACAGCAGAAGGTCCCCCCATTCACACACCATCCCGTGGAGATAAAGATGCCGCGGTAAGCCGCGCTTGGAAGCGACCCGAGTGCATACCTGATACATTGGCGCGGCTGGATCCAAAGAAAGGTACTTTGGAAGACGGCATGCATGATGCATCATGCGTCCCGAATACTTAGACACTAGAAGCCATGCCGTGCCATGCCTGACCCGAAAATAGACGCATCGGAAGATTCGTGTGGGATGGATGGGCAGATCCGTCAACACTGCTTGCTGGTCTATTCGGGACCGGGCTGTCTATTCTAGGTCCTCAGCGAGAGAGATATCATCTCATCTCCGGACCTTAGTTGGACGAAAACCGCCGCGGTGAATACGCACGCGCTCAACACAGCCGTGTCTCAAAGCCGTGACGGTTGAGCCTCCAATAAATAGCATTTCCTGCTCCAAACGCAAACGGGGCGATTTTACGTAACCCAGCCCGAACGAAAAGCAAGCCATATCGCCAGAAATTCTCCCGGCGTTTCACGAGGTGCGAGAAAAATGCCTCAGATCATTCGGAGAATAAGCATGGGGTGTGAGGTTGAAGAATCCCTATACTCAAGCAGGATGAAGGATCGTCTTTCGTACGCATACGGAGTACAAGTCAGATCTCTAAAAGTCGAACCAGTGGGAAATAAGGAGGTTAATGCACGCAAGCCAGTAGCGCCGGACAAGCTTTTCCTCCTACTCCCGAGCCAAGGCCAAGAGGCGCTAAGCCACTCGAACGCCTGACGCCTTAGAACTAGTCGGAATAAGGAAAGCGGCGGAATATGTGAGAACGGGTGGCGATCTCGATCCACTTTGTACCGTCGTATATCGTCAGCGATAGATAACAGTAGTCTTTAGTCGTTGAGGAATAATCTGGGATATAGTTCTGGTTATCTATGGAGCATTATCAGAGTTCGAGGCTCAAACATCGGATTGTTGACGATGAGGCGCACCATATCCTTCACAGGATCTCTCTCTGATACTTTCCTGAAGTATGGATATTGATTATTTTCTATGATGGGGATCTCGAATCGCCAATACTGCCGTGTTCTGGCTTGCCGCTAGACCGGATTCGATCCTTCTCTCCGCAAAGCCAATGGTTCATCTCTTTCCAGTCGCACTATTATTCTCAGGAGATCAAAGAGATCAGATCGATTAAACTGTGGCACCGTCAGAAGTAATCATCAGCTGTGGATGTGTCAGATAGTTGATCGGTCAACTCCTAGTCCTCGCCTCCATACTAAGACCAAGTGGTGCCGAGGTGGTCCATTGCCCGCTAGTACAGCCTGAAGAAGGCTCCTGATCCGAGATAGGTGCATCAGACAAGGTGGCTAGCTGCTGATAACGCGTGGGTGCGCTTCCACGGCGCAGGGACTCCATTGGCTCCGATTGAAGCTGTAGCGATCTCTGGCAGCCCATCCTAAATCCTAGGAAGTCACCCCATCCGTAAGACGCACGTAAGCGATCCTGTCGCGTACTCTTTCTTCCAGAACTTCGTATGGAACGTCTGCCGTGACCTTCTATCTTGGGTGTTGTCTTTAGCACTAGACCCGGCCAGGCTTCCACCAATGGGCGGCTTGTGTATCTGCTGACTTTGGGCGTCCGGTGGGTCCGTCGGTTGCAGTATAATGGGGTCGGCCAGGCGGGGTAAGGGGTAAGGGCAGACGATTAGACGATTAGAGGATCCGCCAAACCTCCTGCCCTTATCTCTGCTCACCTGCACGCCCCCCTTCACTCGTGGCGGGAGTGACATTACGGAGGCCAATCATCTATCCGTATATCAACGAGCGCACCCCTCGACCGAGCCTTTCGCCAAATATCACCCTTCCCAAATCCACCACTTGTTCCAAATAAGGTCTCTGCGCCGCCGCTCACCTTTCCCCCTCAAGTCGCCCTTCTTGGCTCATTTTACATAAAGCGATCGCCTTCCGCCGACGAGTCGTGTGTCGCCTTGCCTTCTTCGACAGACACACCCTCCACCCCACTCATCTTCCTCCCCACACTCCCATCTCCCTCTCCTCACCTTACAGATGGACCCCCTTCGTCATCACGAGAAGGAAAAGGCCATCGACGACGTCACTTACGATAGCAATGGCAGTCGAGATGCCGAATTCGACGGTGCTCCGCCGGCGTCCGGTGGTCTTGCGCGAGAGCTCAAAGGCCGCCACATGCAGATGATAGCGATTGGTAAATACGACAACCACTATACATGAGCCGATCAGTTGGCTTGCGACAGTCTGGCTGATGAGATACTGCAGGTGGTTCAATCGGTGCTGGTCTGTTCGTCGGCTCGGGTGGAGCCTTCAACAATGGTGGTCCAGGTTCGGTCGTAAGTGTTGCGCTCCAATATCCAGCATGGGTACTGCTGACAGCTCTTCAGTTGATCGGCTTCATGATCGTGGGACTCATGCTGTTATTTACCGTGCAAGCTCTGGGAGAACTCGCGGTCCTCTACCCCGTCAACGGCGCTTTCTTCGCTTACGGCTGCCGGTTCATCGATGAAGCCTGGTAAGCTCCGAAGTTTACTCCGTTGCTGCTGTAGGAAAACAGGATGATAATCGTTGGCAGGGGTTTTGCCATGGGGTGGGATTATGCAATCGGCTGGCTCACGGTCCTGCCTTTCGAAATCACCGCGGCCGGTCTGACAATCGACTTCTGGCGGAGCGACATCAACATCGGCGTCTGGATCGCCGTCTTCCTCTTCCTCCTCTGTGTCGTTCAAATCTTCGGCGTTCGCGGATATGGTGAAGTCGAATTCGTTCTGGGAATGATCAAGGTTCTCGGAGTCATCGGGTTCATCATCTTCGGCATCGTCGTCAACTGCGGAGGTGTCAAAACGTCCCATAATCTCGATGGATCGCACCGCGGCTACATCGGAGCTCATTACTGGCACGACCCGGGGGCGTTCAAGAACGGATTCAAAGGCTTCTGTTCCGTCTTCGTGACCGCCGCCTTCGCTTTCGGTGGCACCGAGCTCGTCGGTCTCGCCGCAGCCGAGGCCGCCGACCCCCGCAAGTCGCTTCCCACAGCCACCAAACAGGTGTTCTGGCGTATCACCGGTTTCTATGTCATCTCCCTCTTCATCATCGGCTTGATCCTGCCGTCCAACGACCCGGATCTGCTGGGCGCGTCCGGTTCCAACACCAAGGCCTCCCCCTTTGTGCTCTCCATTCAATTGGCGGGTGTCAAGGGTCTTCCGTCCGTCTTCAATGCCATCATCACCATTTCCGTGCTCAGTGTGGCCAACTCCTGTACCTTTGGTTCCACGCGTACGATGCAAGCCCTGGCCGCCCGTGGTATGGGTCCCAGATTCCTCATGTACATCGATAAAAAGGGTCGGCCGCTATGGTGTATTGCCATCCAGCTGGTGTTCGGACTGTTGGCTTTCGTCAACGAAGCCCATACCGGGTCCACCTTCTTCACCTGGCTCCTGTCGCTGTCCGGTCTATCATACTTTTTCGTCTGGGGCAGCATCTGTCTCTCCCACATCCGATTCCGTGCCGGCTGGAAGGCCCAAGGCCACAGCCTCGACGAGCTGCCGTTCAAGGCCCAGTTCGGCGTGACTGGAAGTTACATTGGTTTTTTCCTGACCTGCATTGCCCTTCTTGCCACGTTCTACGTCTCTTTATTCGTAAGCCTTCCCCGCTGCCCTTCTCTTCACCCACACCTTGCTAACACAACGACAGCCCATCGGCGGCAACCCCACAGGCGGTGCCCAAGCCTTCTTCGAACAATACCTCGCGGCCGTCGTCGTCATCGCCCTCTTCATTTTCTGGAAAGCCATGACGAAATTCAAAGGAGGAATGTTCGTGCGAGCCTCCCAGATGGATCTGTTGACGGGCATGAGGACGTTCGATCTGGACCCGTTGGATGGCGCGGGGGATGGGCGGAGAAAGAGCATGGTGGCGCGGGTGGTGAATCATGTCGTGTAAATTTTTGATTGGTTTTGAGAGCGTGTGTGAGCATTCGTTGGGTTGGATACTTGATCTCGGGCCGTTTTTGCCGGCTCGACTGTTTTGAGTTTTTTTGAGATGGTAGATATGCCGACGGGCCGCTGTGTGTATGATACCTCATTCATGCTTGTGCTTGTGTCAATCATCTCATCTCATCTCATCCCGGCATTGACGTTGAAATTGATGTTCGTTAGAGTATTTATTGAAACGTTAATGAGTAGGGAGGGGTGTGAAAGACCAACTGCGGCACGGGTACGAGAATTAACTTTTTTTCAGCTGGAAGGAAGGAAGGACGTCTTGAGCAAGCGCCAAGCGCCAGGGACCAGCACACCTACCTAAGAGTTTATATAGGCACGATCCTTTGAGGTAGGTACTTTATCTGCCGTTGGGAGAGTTCACACCCGCTCTTCTATGTAGTCCAAACTTACCTTACCCACGTCTGCTTCACGCCCTCACTTCACAACCAACGAATCGACATTAACGTACCTGTTTACGCTACGCTATCAGAACGCTAGGTATACAAAACACGCAAGACCTGGAAATATGTTGTATATCTCCTTGTAGCCAAAGATTGTTTTAGGTGCGAGATTTTCTTGGTGTGTGTGTGTGTGTGTGTGTGTGGTATTTTCTGTTGGTGGGTATGACCTGTTGTTTGTGGAGATGGGAAGGTAGGTTTTGGTTGGTTTTGGTTTTGGTTTTGGGTGTGGGATAATTAGAATACGGTTTTCTGCTTTCTGTCTTCTGGTTTCTGGTTTCTTGTTAGGGAGGGGGTTTCGGAGTTTAGGCTATGTTATTGTTTGGTTTTGAGATGATTGTTGGGATGTGGAAGGTGAGGTGTTGTGAGAGGGGTTGTTGAGAAGGGGGTAGGTTGGTCTTTTTTTGGGGTTGGGTGGGGAAGGGGGGGGAGGATGGGTGGGAGTGAGTGTGGGTGTTGGGTATGCGGGTTGAGTGTGGGTGTAGGTTAAGGGTTTGGAGTTATATAAGCCGGGTATACGAGCTGGGATATGAGCTGGAATGTTAGCTGGGAGCGTGGTGGGTGGAGAGTGGAGTGTAGAGGATAATTTTTCCAAGCAATGGTCGTAGCGTTGGGGATTTTCTTCTAGAGTTGAGATATAAGGTAAGGATGGATAGTTTAGGCAACTTTATTGCTTCACCACTCGATGTGTATGTGTGAGTGTAGCACAACGAGAAACCTAATACTAATCATCCTCGATACACCACCCCAGCTACCTCGCGCCGGCCTTCCAGATTCGTCGTCAGATTTTCGAGAATGGTTCATTCTTCTATTCTATTGAGAGCCACAACACTCTCTTCCTATTCTACCCGATAGAGACCTTTAAGGCCTTGAAGGATATTCGGGCTGGGCTGGGCTTTGGGAGAGATATTGATGATGGTAGTTGATCGAGTTGATGGTTTTCGAGTAGGAGGAAAGATTCGCGTGTGTGTTTTGCTAGACTAGACATGAGGTTTGTATACTGGTTCTTTGTTCAGAGTAATGGAGTATGGATGCAGTATGGATGTGGCCGAGGTGACAAGCGTGATTACTGCTGAGGTTATGGGCGGTTGCTGGAGTCGATGATTGGGTAAGTGTTCAACAGAAAACTCGTTTTTGGTTTTCGCTACTTGGGTAGTGGTAGAGGTAAAATAGGATTATACAGGATGACTTACCATTTGAATCAGGTCGACCGTTTACCGCCTAACGCCAGACTGGCTCGAATGATCTCCTGCCCTTCCACGCTAAGCACAAAAGCGGCAATCGAAATGCCAGCATTGGTCGAGTCCACCATCGACATGGCGAAATAAATCACCCATTTCCATTGAATGATATTGGCATAAGACAATTCAAGGACCATGCCACCGAGAGTGTACACAAGACGTTTCACCTCTGTTGCCCCAGCAGCAATCTAAGCCCCCGCATTGGTGGTGATATAATCGTAAAACGTGGCAAGGACAGTCGCAGCATTCAAGACCGGAACCAGGCTGGTGATGGAATCGAACTCAAGAGATCCAATCGCCGAGTCCTCACTCCGGGAAGAGTAGTCGAAGACCAGCCCTGCGTCGACGAACTCGCACCGGCATTGGCCTCCGGATCTAGCTTGAGACGTTTACCGTCTTACGTCTCATCGTCCTCGTCTACATCCATGTTGGGAACGGTTTTCGATTTCAGGATGGCATGCGTCTGGTTTTCCCATTCCGAACCCTTGGCGTACAAGATGAATCGGAGCTTATCGTTGTCGCCTGCTCGACGATGAACGGTGTTTATGATTGTACATCAGTGCTTTAATTAGAGACTTACCAACGTCCACATACCCGCCCGTTCCTGAGCCAGACCCTTCAACGCTCGCTGTAGCAATGCAATGATGATGAATGGCCAGGCCTCCCGATGCGATCCATATGTATCTCCCGGAATCATACGTATACGCTCCAGAGCTGGCGTTGGGGTTCCGCACCAGCATTGCGCTACATCGCAATGTCGGTGTCAAAAATTACCGTTTGACCACGGAACTCCCTCTTGAGGCAGGGCTGATGATATGTTCGACGGGTGAGGCAACAAAACCTTGTTCTGCCATTGCAATGGTGTGATATCTCGTGGGTGCAACTGCACGATGGGCAATGCGTATAAATGATCTTTTCGATCGGTCTTGCTGATGCCCGTTGTGAGCGGATTGCCTCTGGAATTCCTTATTCCAATCAGAAGCCTCGTACAGGATTTAAAGTCGGGATGGCCGAAGATCATTGTGGTATCACTGTCTTGTAAGGTGTCTTTCGGAGTGCTTCACCAATGATATTATGTGACCAAGTCAGTGGTATCTATAGCACGTAAATCCGCAGTGGGAGCTCAAAATGCCTACGAGCCCGGTCAAGATGCGCTATGGCGAAGGTGCCGGCCGCGGCCGAACGCAGCGCTCGCCTTAGGGTACAGAGGTTGGTGGATAAAGTAGGATTGGCGTGCTCATTTAGTCGTATGATTAGCGAGTTACTGGTTTCCGTTAATCGTCTTTCAGGTTGAAATCAGACGCGTTCAAATTCACGATGCCGGGCAGGGTTGTTAACATCATAGGTCTGATGGATAGTAAGGATCCCGACGACATGATTTCGACTCACTCGTCTATAACAATAACAATGGGACTCGTAAACGTTCTTTCGGAGACGGCTTACGACGTACCGAGCTTTCCTCCATAGTAAGCAATTATGCATCGAGGATACCATGTTCCGTCTGATTGTTCTTGAAGAATAGAACATTGTGCGACCTTTCCCAGTAGTAGGCAAAGATTTATGCGAGACAAATTCCAATGTCCCAATGGTTTCAACATGCGCGAGAGTACCACCTGGTATGTTCTATAGAGCCTTCAAGAAACTGAGCTTGCTCTCTGGGTAGCTCCCTACAGATCATACTGATTAGGCGGCTTTCTGTTAAATGCTCGACTGTGTATTTGGGATGGATCCGGCAGGGAGAGTGGAATGGCAAGGAGAGTCTAAGTGGAATTGGGAATGGTCGTGGTAGTGATGATTTGATGAATGCGAGTGGGGAACGATGAGGAAGAAGAGAGAGCCCTTTGATGTGAGACCGGGAAAAAGGGGAGCAGCGATGATATTGAAAAGGGTGATATTCCAATCTCAAACGTTTGATCATTGCCAGATATCTTATTATACGATCCATCCTCCATCGCTATAAAACTTTCTCTTCTCCCTATCTTTATCCTCAAACCCCCGTCCTTCCTCTCAACCGCACATTGAGATCTCCTCAAATCCGCTGAATCTTAGCCTCCATCCCTCTCTCATCTCGCAGGCGCAGGCGCCACATCGTTGCACTGGTGATAATTCACAGAATATCTCCCATTCCCAGAGGTGCCGGTCCCAGCCGCAACCGCATCACTGTTCGTCAAAACCGCACTGTACATGTAGTTGCCAGTACTCGTCTGGGGAACAGATATGATCATCAGATCTTCCCCTGTAAGCGCGTACGCCAACATGGAGCTGGTGTAAGAGTACCAGACGACTTTGGAATTACTGTCGACTTGTGTGTTGGGGTCGAATTTGCCTCGGACGGCTGGGTCAATATGATGGGGGGTTCCGCGTTGAGGGTTCGCTTCTTGCTCGAGGAAGGCCGCAACATTTGCCCATGCGGCTTGGAGTGCGGCGTTGGAGTAGGTGTTGTTTTCTTGTGCGGTTTGGCATACTACGCCTTCTGGAGGGAATCTGTTTTGTTGGCGGACGGAGAGGATGGCATTTCCGCTGCCTGGGGATGGGAGAGCGGAGATACTGGCTGATAGGTAGGGGAGCAAGAGGAGGGAAGATTTGGGGAATTGCATTCTGAGGCAATGTCTTTCCTGATATGCGAGGATGTGGAAAGTATACGAGGATGCGGGCGACGAAGTGACAGTAGGAAGAGGATAGCTTTACTGGTTTGGAATTGGAAAGGAGTAAAACAGCAGAGCAGTCTTTACTTATAGCTGTGAGGCGACCAATGTACTTTGGGGTCCTGTGATACAATTTGAGACCATTCCAAACAGATATTCTGATAGTGGAATCATCGAACGGGAACGAGAAGTTTGACCAATTCGGCTGAAACGATTTACGCGATTGGTGATCCGTCCTGAAACAAAGTTCGGAATCCTGTTCCCATATATGACAACGCGACCAATGTATTTTGGGGTCTATAGTATAGTTTGAGACTTTCTTAAACAGATATTTTGATACTAGAATGATCGGTTTGGAACGAGAGGTTTGATCTATTCGGCTGAAACGATTTACGCGATTAGCGACCCGTCCTGTGTTGGAAATAAGCCCTTCTGCCAAGACACTAAGCGAGTGGCCACGTCTACAAAGTCTTGTTGTCTCGTAATTTTGTTCCTAGGTGATAAGGAGGAAATTACTTGGCGTCCCCGTTATAGTTATATAATAAGGCCTTAGCTAGTAGTATTACCTATTATATTTATTTAGATTATTTATAGTAGTATATATATATAGATTTAGAGTCTAATTAATATTAATTATTATTATTTCTAGGTATATAAGTTTACTTTTAGAATAGTATATCTAGTATTAATTAACTAATCCCCTTTTCTACTAACTATAGTATAATTAGTAAGTTATAGTCTTTTAAGTATTTAAAGTAAGTCTTCTTCCCTCTAGGAAGGCTATATTATTATAGAAGTTTCTACCTATTTAATATACTAATAATAGCTATATTTTATATCTCTTTTATTTATATACTTTATATAGATATATTAATATTATTCTTATAAGTTAAAAGAACTATTTATATACTTAAGTTAAATTATCTATATTAGTAATATAGAGAAAAATTATTATTATTTATACTATTTTATTATATAGAAAAACTATTCTTAAACCCTAAAAAGGGGTAATCTACTAGTTATCTAAAATTAAGAAAGACTTAGGGATACCCTAAATACCTATAAATTAGGGAGTTATTACTACTATTAAATTATAAGAAGTTATTATCTAGATATTAAATTAATTATTATATAAATTATTCCTATTATTAGCTAATTACTATCTACTTTTCTTAGTACTTAGTAGTATAGATATATATAGCGGAACCCCTCTTCTTAGCCTAATTTACCCCTATTAGAGAAGTATTTAAAGATAATACTCTATTAATAGTAACTATTAAGGGATTATATAATTAAATATATCCCTATATTATTTTATATACTTATTATAAGTTTTAAAAAATAGTTTTTAGTATTAATAATAAAGTCTATTAATTAGTTTTTAAAGTACTTAGAAAGTACTTTCTCTAACTAGAGAAATAAAAAGTCGTAGCTCTTAAAGAGTTACTAGAATTTTAAATAGCTAGCCTAGTATTATTATTATTAGGGTTAGAGGTAGTAATACCTATATTAGCTAATATAATAATAATATTAAGAACGAGGACGCCGTTTAATAGTATAGGTAGTATAATTAGGTAGCTCTATATACTAGAAGAGGAGCTCCCTAGAGACCTTAATATCCTTATATAGCTTAAGAGGTTTAATATAAGGCTTTAAGGGAGGGCTATTAACTAGTCAGCTTATATATTAAAGGTAGCTAAGATCCTTAATAAGGAAGGAATTAATTATAGAAATAAGAAAGATAAGGAGATAGTTATTACCTTACTTAAGGAAGAATTCCCTAGAGAGGTATAAAATATTAGGTTTAATATTAATATAATAGACTAAATTAAGGCGTTTTATTAGTCTTATAATAAGAGCTTAGAGGCTTATTTTAAGTATATAGAATAACTCCTAAAGATAATAGGAGGTAGAAACTAAGTAGAAGAGACGGCCTCTAATATATTAAGCGTACTAGAAAAGTATTAGCTTACTAATATAATCTATAAATAGATCTCTAGCCTTATAAACTAAAACTTATAACTTAGAATATTAGAATATAAATTAGAAATAAATAGATTACTATATAAAGTATTTAAGAAAGCTTAGATATATATAGAAATCCTATTTGCACTTAAGGATTTTATAGTAAAGAACTATTAGTAACGGGAGCTAGAGGAATTTAAAGTATTCTATATAGTAGTAGTAGCGAATAATAGTAATATAATTTAATGTATATATATCTATAATAACTAGGCCTTAATATTAAGATTAAAATAGAATATTATAGGATATAGTATTTCACCCCTAGAATAATAACTACCTAGGTTAATTAATAGTAAACTTAAATATATACTTTAAATAAGATAAAGGTAATTATAATATAGTTAAAGTTCCCCCTAAAGTATATAATAACTTATAGCTAATAGTAGCCCCCTTAAAGTAGATAGTAGTACTACTAGTAGTAGGTACTAAAAATAGCCTTATACTAAATTCTTAGTTTAATCCCTAGTTATTATTAGGGTAGTAACCCCTATAAAATTATAAGACTAGGAACGGATATAGCCTATAAGATTTATATAGAAACCCTAGATAATAAGATAGAAACTAAAGGCCGCTTATAAGGCTAAGAACTAATTTTTTATAAGGTAGTAGGCTAATATAAATAAGGGATATCTACCTAGAGTTTATTCCTAATAAATTATATAATTAAAAGATATTAATAAACTTATAGGTAAATAGCTTAAAGTTATAAGAACCTTAAAAGTATAATAATAAAAAGCTATATCTAAAATATAATAAACTTAGATATACTAGTCTAGAGTATATAAATCCCCCTCTATTAAGGGAGGAATAGTATTAAATTAGGAGGGAATTAGAAGACTACTAAGTAAAGTAAAAGGCTTATAAGGAAATAAAGGAGGTATAAGCTAATTTATTCTATCTCCCTACCTGATATCCTATATAGCGAAATATATAGTAAAGTTATAATATTAATAATAGGTCTTATTAAGAAGTTATAAGGTAGATACTATTACCCTAAAATAATATTATTTTATACCTTATCTTATTAGGAAAAGTACTAGAAGTTCTAGACCTAAGGATTAAGGAACTAGAAGAAGAGGGGAATTCTTAGATACCCTATTATAATTTAATATTTAAAGATATTAAGCTAATAGGTTACTTAGTAAATTTAAATACACTAATACTTAAGTAGTTTAATAATAATACTCTTAGAGTATATAATACCTAGTTAGGCGTAAAGAGAAGAAAGAATAATAAGCTTAAAGAGGAAGGGTTACTACTACTAGTAATTAAGGGGAAAACTTAGAGAAAGAGAACTCCTATTAAAAAGATAGGAGTTAAGAAAGAATTATTAATAGTCTATATTAGTAAAGTAGGAACCTGTATAGAAATTCTAAACTACTAAATACGCTGAAAGCGTATTTAGTAGGTCCTAGGTAGGTTTATTAAACGTTTATATGTAGATAAAGCGGTTATTACATATTTAGTATATTTAAAGAACCTTTAACCTTTATAAATTATCTGGCTAATACTCGCGTATAGGTTACTATACGTACCTAAGCGAGAATATTAGGTAGTAAACCCTTCCTATTAGTTTATCCTATTTTATTTAATTATATAGTTAAATTATTTTATAAAGTATATACTTTATATAACTATTATAGACTTATTATATTTAATATACGTAGTATTAACTTATAATATATAAAGATATCTTAAAATAATCTTACTATATTATAATAATATTATATTCTATTTCTATTTAATTTATTCCTACTTAGCTTACTATTACCTATTACCCTAGAAGGATTTTATACGCGTATACTATCTCTATATTATTAGCCAATAATCTAACCTTCCTTATTAAGTAGATTACCTTCTTTATTAATATTTTTATCTATAGTTATATCCTCCTCTAATACCTCGCGATTACTATCTATTAGATCTATTATAGCTTCTACTAATTTATATATCTTAGGTCGAGTAGTTTTTATATTAGATATAGCCTTTTTAAGTTCTAAGGAGTTATTTATAAGTTTAAGTAATATTATTTTCCTATCTTACCTAATTTAATTAACCCGCGTAATACCCTATATTTTATTCCTTTATAACTACTTAGGGTTAAAGAGAGTAATAAATCTTACTACTATATATATATATATCCTATAAATAGAAGTATATTAGACCTAATAAGGATTTATGAGATATTATTAATACACGAACTCTTCTTACTATCTTTACCTTCCTAGAAGAGTTGAATAATTTTAGTAACCTTATACTTAGTTAGGCCTAAATAGATTAGGGTAATAGGTTTCTTTAATATATCGCGGATTACTTATATACTAATTAGCGCTTTAGTTCTAAGGTAATTATTAATATAAAGTAATAGCCTATTAGGAATATATACCTAATAAATAATAAGGGCTAATATAGGCCCTATTATTAAGATAAAGAACTTTTCTTTATTTCCTTATATACCATTTAAGGTAACCTTTAATACTAGTATCTTTAGGTAATTTAAAACCCTAGTAATCTAATATATTAACCGCTTATAAGGTAAGGCTTATTATTCTAATTTATATAGTTTCCTAGGTATAGTTTTAAGCTATTTATTAATTATTAATTCCTCTAATATAAAAGTTAGCGCCTTAGTCTCTTTTTAGAATAATAATTTAAGGAATAATAATATAATCCTAGCGCGACGCGCGGCTATTAGCTATATTTTTACTTTTATAACTAGTATAATAACCTTCTTACCCTATTTATAGAGTTTAACTTAGTTTAAATATATCTTCCTAACTTCCTTAATTACCCCTTTAAACCCCTAGTCTAGTACATCCTTATATTATTCTAGGTATATTAAGCGGTATTTATAATAGTAGTTAGGTTAGAGGTCTATTAATAGATACCCTAGAAACTTTAAGTTACTAGTATAATATAGCTATAATATTTAGATAATAATAGTTATTATATCCTTATATATATAATACGCCTCCGCCGTTATATTTCTAGCCTTATATTACTTAATAAAGATATTATAAGTCTTACTAAATTTATTAAGCTCTAACTTTATATAATACTATAAGTTTTAGTAATAGTTATTTATCTAAGGGTAGTTTAGTATTATAAGATATAGTGCCTACCCTATATTACTATCTTAAAGCGTACCTATCTAGCCTATTATATATACGGGTAACGCTTTAAATAGAGTTCTAGTAAAAAAGAGCTTCTAAGGTATCTAACCCTTTATAGTTATATTAAGTACCTAAACTCTACTAATTATCCTAGTAGACTTATTAGATTTAATATATACTTTATTAACTATAATACGGCCCTATCCTATTATCTACTATTATTATTAAGCTATAATACTAGGCTTCCTACTTATCTTTAAGACCTTTAAAGTACAATCCGCTAGCTTCTTCTTTACCTATCTATTATATAATACTCTAGTAGTAAAGTAAAGTATATATAACTTATTATTTAAGTTATTAAAGTAGGGGATATCCCTAGAAGGTACTATAGATTAGTAGTCCTCTTTATCTAGTTTTAGTACGTGTACTTTTAATTTAATATTATTATATACGTATTATAAAGTCTACTTATACTTCTAGGCCTTTATATTTAAGAAATACTTTATCTATCCTAACTAATAGGATAGTAAAGCCGGAGGTATAAGTATAAAGGTCGGGCTATAACTTAGCTTTAGCTTTTAGGATATTCTAGCGTCGATATACGTATATTAAATACTAAAGGGGTTATTAGATAGGTATTTAGTAGCAAGTAGCTAAGGGTTCTTTAGTATTCCCTTTAAGAGGTATAGGTTATATCTCCCTTTAGTCCTAGCTTCTTTAACGCTATTAATAACTAATATAAGGGTCCGGTTTAAGATAATTACCCTAATAGCCTTAATAGTCTATAGCCCTTATTAATTAATAGTCTTAAGCGGGGTACCTTAGTTTATTACCTTCCTAAGTCCTATTATATTTATAAGGTATCCGCTATTCTAGAATACCTCTATCTTAAAGTAGATAAATACCCTAAATACCTAAAATAGCTTAAGATCTAATAATAACCTAAATAACTTAATAGTCTCCTTAGGTTAATAATATATATTAGGATTAAAGTAAAATAGATAAGTATAGTCCTCCTACCTCTTATCCTATTAATAAAGCTATTTAGTTATTATAATTAGATAGTTATTAGCTAATTCTATTATTATATCTTCCTCTCCTTCTTCTATAATATCTATTATCTCGCGTAATTCTATGTCCTTAACGTCTAGCTCTATAATAGGACTAATATCTACGCCTTACTTAGTAACTTTTTATTTATATACTACCTAAGTATTATTTAATCCCTACTTTATTATAAATTATAATTCCCGTCTATTTAATACTCTGGCGCTTTCTAATAATTACTAGTTATCTATTATAACTTAGCCTTTAGATATAGATTCCTGCGTTAGATTAATTACTTTATTTAATTTAATAGAATCTAGAGAATTATCCTTCTCTAGTAAGGTACTAGGCTAAGTATAGACTTCGGCCTTTTTAATTAGTTTAATAAATAGTGCTATAATATTAGGAGTATTAACTTTAGCCTTTTTAATTAGTTCGGTAGATATAACTATATTATTAGCCGGAGTATAGGCTTTAGCTTCTTTAGTTAATTTAGTAGATATAACTATAATATTAGCTAGAGTATAGGCTTTAACTAGTTTAGTAGACGTAACTAGTTTATTAGCTAGAGTATAAGCTTTAGCTTCTTTAGTTAGTTTAATAGATATAACTATATTATTAGCCGGAGTATAGGCTTTAACTAGTTTAATAAATATAACTATATTATTAGCTAAAGTATAGGCTTTAACTAGTTTAGTAGATATAATTATATTATTAGTCGGAGTATAAGCTTTAGCTTCTTTAGTTAATTTAATAGATATAACTAGGTTATTAGCCGGAGTATAGGCTTTAACTAGTTTAATAAATATAACTATATTATTAGCTAGAGTATAAGCTTTAGCTAGTTTAATAGACGTAACTAGGTTATTAGCTAGAGTATAAGCTTTAGCTTCTTTAATTAGTTTAGTAGATGTAACTATATTATTAGCTAGAGTATAGGCTTTAACTTCTTTAATTAGTTTAATAAGGGCGATTAGTCCTACGCTATTAATAACCTCCCTTATAACCTTATAAAGTTAGTAATTATTAGTTAATTTAGTTAGAAATTAAGCTCCTTTATACTTAAATTATAGTATTACTTCTAAGGGCTTTAACTCTAGGTCTTTATTATAATACTAAATAAACTAGTCTAAGGTTAAGTATATTAGTAGGCTTCTTATATCTAATAAAGGGTTAGGTAACTAGATAATATCTAATAAAAGAAGCCTAGTGATTTTCCTATTATATATCGCCTTTAAATTAATATCCTTTATATCTTAATTCTACGCGGCCTCTTATTCTATTTACTATTTTAGGGCTAGTAATATAGTTATACTATCTTCTATTATTATATTATCTAAACTTATATCTTAGAGGAGTAATTATTATTATTCTTTATATCCTTCCTTTTCCCTCTTAATTTTTATTTAATCTTATAGTCCTATTATCTAATATTTAAGTAAACCCGTTATACTACCTTAAAGAGTGTACTAAGTTTACCCTCTCTATTTAGACTACCTAGTAGGTATAGTTTATTATACTCGTACTTTTAGCCTAGCTATATAATAAAATCCTACTCCTTTACCTAGGATTCTTTACCTTTAAAGTCTTTAATACCTACTATTCTATACTATTCTTTAATATCCTCTCTTACTAGCTCCTAATCCGCGTCTATTATAGCGGTCTTATTATATACTTTAGTTATATTTATATAAGGAGGGTCCTTTATCTTACTATAAGACTTATTATATTTTATTAATAGTATTATATTATTAAATTTAAATAGGTAATATAGATCTTATCCTTTACTATTAAGGTAATATTTTCTTTAGCTTAATAATAATTATAGCTTATATAGAGGTAGTAATCCTAAACGCGAGTTCTATTTATAATTAGTTAATAATACTTATTATAAATAAGGTTTATTAGTAGAGCCGCGTATCTTTACTTACCTTACTAAGTATAACCTTACTAAGTCTAACCTTACTAGTTTAGATTAATAGCTACCGTACTTAGTATATATAGATAATTATTAATATAATAAATAATTATTTATATATTATTATAAGGAGCTACTACTTAGTATATCCTAAGTCTAATATATAGGAATATTTCCTGTAGTTAACGAAGTATATAAAGGTAATAAGATAAAAACTTATTTAGATATTAAGTAAAGTAGAATATAATATATTACTTTCTACTACTAAATATACCTTAGTAATTACTTAGGCTACTTACCTTAATTTAGATAGGGGTATATATTTCTTTTTAAGTAAATAGCTTATACTAGGTAAAGGTAGGTAATATAATAGTTAGTTTATAAGTCGTACTTACTCCTATAGAAGGGGGCCTAAGAAAAGGATTTAATTTAGTATATAATCTACTAACTTATAATTAAAGTTTATTATATAAAATACTAACTTATAACCTAGTCTTATATAGCCGCGTGCTTATTAGTTTATTAGATTATACTAGGTTTATTTAACCTACTCTACTACTTATAATTAATTTTAATGTCCTCTAGGCCCCTACTACCTATTAGCGGGTACTTTAGCTAGGGTTAAGTTATTAGCGCTAGTAGCTATGTTTTTATTATATCCCTCTCCCTTTACTAGTTTAGTTAGGATTATATTATTAGCCCTAGCTTCGCCCTAGTCCCCTACCTCTTCTTATTTACTTATATTTAAATCCGCTCCTTTATTATCTAACTCTATATTATAGTTATATATACTAAGATTTAGTAATAGTAGTTTAGTATTATACGTAACGTAGTTACCTACTCTAACTAAATATTAAAGTATTTTATATTAGGCTCGCGTGTAAGGCTAATTACCTATTTAAATTCCTATATAGTTTATAATAATCGCTAAGACGTCGCTTATATAAGAGACCCTAGAAAGGAGGTAGGAAGGGAGGGTTATAAAGCCTAGTATATATAATACTATTATATAAAGGATAATTATAGACTTCTTATCTCCTTAATAGCTATTAATAGTTATAAACTCTACGTCGTATAATCTATCCTCTAGTTTTAATATTTATTTAGTAAGGTTAACTTATATAAGGTACCTTATAAGGATAATAATATTCTTACTTTGAATTCCTTATCTAATAAAATATTAATAGAGCTTTATAGTAACTTATAGCTTATATTTATTTTAACTAGATTAGGAGAATCCTATCTTAGTCGCTTTACTATTAGTCTTAATCTATATAAGTATAGTATTCTAATTAAATATATCCTAATATAATTATATGGCTTTATTATAATTAGGGTGGTTTACTAGATCTACTATAGAGATAATAGAACCGTTATACTAGATTTTTAAAATAATATTATTAATAACTAGAACGGTTTAGTATTACTTAGTAAGTTTATATTTAAGGTAGCCTAAGGTTACCTAGCGCTTATATATACTCTTATTTATTAGTTAGGTAAATAGATTACGTTATATATCCTATTTCTAGGGCGGTAGCTACTAATTATTACTAGAAAGATATATACTATTCTCGTATTCTACTAGGGTAATAAAAAGATCCCTATTCTCTACCTTACTAGCTTCCTAAATAATTATATAGTCTCCTTTAAAGGAAGTTTTAATAATTATATAACCCGTATTTATAAGGGTTATAATAAGTATAATAATATTATTCTAAAGAATATCCTTAGATAGTAAATATTTAAAGAATTTAAATACCTTATACTCTTCCTTTATTTTAAAGGGGATATTAAGTAAAGCCTAGAGGAATATCTTATAAAAGTATATATAAAGCCTCTCGCGTCGGGATATATTATTAACTTCACTTAATTTATAATTAATTATCTCTTATACTACCTTTTATAACTTTATAACTACTAGAGTATCTATATTATTCTACTTAGGCCTAACCTCGCGTTTATAGTCTTTATTATTATCTTTAGAGGGTACGGCTTACGTAGATTTATAATCTTAAGTAGTTTTATTCTTATTTAGTACTATTTAAATATTATTATTTTCCGGTCTACTAATATTAATAGTATTAGGGTTTAATATAACGTTAGGGTCTAGTATAGTATTAGGGTTTAGTATAGTATTAGTATTTAGTACTTCGCTAGTATTAGTAATATTCTATATTAGAGTTAGATTAGCGCTTAGCTTAGGCTAATTAATAACGCTTGTAACTTAGAGTAGTAGTATACTAAAACTTATATTATAAAGTTAATATTAGTAATCTAAGATATTATATAAGCGCTTACGAGATTTTTTAATAATATCTATTATAAGTTTATTATATATAGAAATAGGGATTAAAGAGATAGAGTCCTATTATAAGTCGCCGGTATTATAACTTATATTACGCTAGGTATCTACTTAAATAACTACTTATTCTATTATAGGTAAATAAAAGTAGATTATATTCTTATTAGTAATTATAATTCTAGCTTCCTTAAGCTAAGTAAGCTTAGTATTTAATTTTATAATAAAAGAGTCTATTACTCTATTTATAGGGCTTAGTACCTTTACCTTTTTACTAGCTAATATAAGTAGTAATATAATAACTATATTAACTTTTATTTTTCCTATTCCTTATAGTCCCTTAATAAGTCTAAGGTTATTAGGTAAGTATATTAAGTATTCTAATATACCTATCTAGGAATAATCTAGCTTAATACCCTAGGCTATAATCTTCTCCTTATACTTAATTTTATAAAAGAGGTCGCTTATAGTATATATCTAGATATCTTATTTAAGGATAAGTTATTACTATCTAGGGTTATAGACGTACTTTCTATCCCCTTTATATATAGGATTTAGGGTCTTAATAGCTACTAACTAGAACTTATATAGTATATTAGATAGGACTAATCTAATATTAATTATAATTACCTGTTTATAGAAATAGTAGTATTAAATCGTAGCTAATAGTATCTTAGTAGTATTTATTAGATTAAAGACTAACCCTAATTATAAGTTACTCTAGACCCCTTCCTTTATAGGATAATAAAGTATAATAGTATAATTAATAGAACTAGTAAAAGGGAACGGCTCTAGGAGAATATATACTAACTACTCCTCGTTTTTAAATTTAATAAGGAAGGAGTCTTCGGCTAAAAATTAATATTTAAACTTAGAGGGTAATTAGAGAAGGCTTATATAGATATAATTACTCCTAGGTATAACTTTTAAGATATATAATTAATATTCCTAGTTTTAATATTTTATAATATCTTTAATATTATTTTCTTTCTAGTAGATAATTAATATACCTTTTATAATCTAGTACTTATTACTATCTATATATATATAGGATATTAGTATTTAAATAGGTAGATAGTTTATATATAGCATAGTCTAACTCTTTTAGACTTTATATTTCGTATTAGCTAGTCTATTAAACTAGTAAGTATAAGGTAGAAAGGCTTTCTTAAGTATAAATGCCCTTATAATTCTATTATAGGATATAAAAAATAAATTAGGCTCTAAAGTAATAAATAACGCGGTTAGCTTAACTATTATATTATTAGATATATTAAATATCTTAAATAGTTAGTCTTAAACGTATTAGTAATTACTTAGAGTTCTAGCTTCTTAAAAGATTCCTTTAGTATATACCTTTATAAGGTAGAATATTAGGGATAGGAAACCTAACCTACTCTTTTAATAATAGGTAATTATTTCTTAATTATATATTATAATATAGAAGTCTTTAAATACTTTCTTAATATAGTTTCTATTTATATTAACTATTATAAATCCTATATAAGCTGTAGGATATATATAAATAAGTAGCTAGTCTAAGACGTTATATATAGCGTTAAGTTAGATTACCTAAGTATAGAGTAATTCCTCTACGCGAGTATATTCTAGAGTAGGTGTATCTTTACTTACTAAGGCCTTAATTTTAATCTTTACGCTTAATAACTAATTTTTATATTTAATTATAAAGATCCTAGATATTACCTAATTACTATTATCTTTAAAGTAGCTAATAGGGGACTTCTAGCCTAGTAAGAGGAGCTTTACTTTATATATAAGTAACTTTTTAGTTTTTACTATAGCCTTATTACCTACTATATCTTTAGTAGGCTTATAATTACCCTTAGAGTAGTCGTCCTTATAATACTAGCGAGTATTAGGATCTATATAAACCTCGCCGCTAGTTAAACCTAGGTCCTTATCCTATATACAAGTGGTTATAGTATTTCTATAAGAAGGTATCTTAAGTCTAGAGTAAAAGCTTATAAGAATATTAAATGAGGTATATTATATAAGTAAGGGTAAACTTATAAATAAAGTAAGTTTACCCGCCGCTATTTATAACTTAAAACCTAGTTTTATTTTAATATTAGAATGCCTAGAAGCGGATACCCTAAGGCTAAATATTTAAAGTAAGAGCTTTATAATAAGGCTATAGGTCTATTTATTAGTAAGTAATATTATTTTATAGTAAGGAGTATTTATATATATAAACTGTAAATACTTACTTACTACTACTCTAGGCCTTAAAGGTCGAGGAGAAATAATAAGTAATATATTATTAATAAGAGGTTAGTATTATATAGGTTAATTTTAGGTAATATTTATATAACCGCGTTATACGCTAGTTAAGTAAAGTAAAATAATAAGACTATTTATTATTAGTATAACTTATTTTACTAAGGCTTTTATTACTAAGTTCCGAATAATAGTAAGTCTACTTAAGGATATTTTAAAGGTATAGAGGCTATCTTTTATTATTAAGTTTAAGTATTAGTATTAGATAAGCTCTTACTAGGTAAGGGTAGGTAATTAGTAGAAATTATAATATAAAGGATAGATTATTAAGTTTCTATAGGTAGTAATTAATTTATAATCCCTAATATAAGTAAATATAAGATAGATACTAGCTATATTAATGTAGTATTAGGAGTAAAGTATTAATAATATTAAACCGGCGCTTATTTAATCTATTATATTTAAAGGCCTTAAATAGTTTTACTTTTATAATCTTCTATTAGTTAGTCTTTCCTCGTATATATTATAGAATAGGTATAAGTATATAAGTAGAATAACTATATTTACCTAGCTACTATATATTAAGGCTATACTTCTAGAAATATCTAACTAGAATAAGTTTAGTAAACCTTACCCTAATATAACTTAAGCCTAAGTTTAAGCTCTAATAGCGACTACTATATATATAACTAACTAACTTCTACTACTAGGATAATAGATATATAAATCTATTAGGATATCTTAATATATCTAGCTAGTATAATACAGCCTACTAGCGATATCCTAGTAGTATTAGTTCGGCTTCTTATTATCCTAACAGATATCCTTTTATCTAGATATCTAAGAGGCTAGGTAGCTTCCTTAAGGGGTATTTAGATAGTCCTCCCTCTACCTCCTTAAAAGGTAGAGATTAGTTCTTTTATAATTATAAGTTACTAGAGTATTAAGTCTATCTTTATAATACTACCTACTTACTAGTAGTTTATACTATCTATTCTAGCCCTTAGGAACTAGCCTTCTAATCTAGTTCCTAATAGTTCTAATTTCTCTACCTTAAAAGGGGGATAGTCTAGATTATAATAGTATAATAATATAAAGATATTTAATATTAAGGAAGATAAAATTATATTAGAAGTCTATTATAATAAAATTAAGATAATATTAAAATCTAATATAAGAGATATTAAAATATTAAAATAATATACCTAGTAATAGAATTTCTAATAAAACCCTTACTAGCGTAATTATACTTAATAAGTTTATTACTACTATTAAAGTTAAAGAAGAGTAGTTAATAAAGGAAAGAAAGCTTTAAGGTATTTAAGAAAGAGTAGCCTATTATAAGTAGAAGTAGATATAGCTATACTAAATCTATATTAGATTACTAGCGGATTATTAGGAGGGATATAATAAGGGTTAGGATAAGGCCTAATAGAGGATTACTCTCTAAATTAGGGTACTAATATATAAGGTATATTAGACCCTAGGGTAGGATCTATCTTTAGTAGTTTTACCCTAAGTTAGTCTATTAGAGGCTAGTTAGAAGAACCTAGTAGTTAATACCTTAAGAGCTGCTTAAAGCCTAAGGACTTACCCTTTTATAAGGGGAAAAATATATATAAGTATAGGAAATAGTATTATACTATAGATATTATATTCTAATTAATACCTAATAAATTCTTAACTAAGTTTATAAAGGTTACTTAGGCTATATAGTTCTTAGAAGGTAAACCTACTAAGTTATAAGATTATTATAAAAAGTTATTATTAGGGAGAGTAGTTACCTAGGAGTACTTTACTTAGTACTTATTAAACCTTATTAAGGATCTAGTAAACCGCTAGCTTTATAATATATAGTTATACTTAGATATATAATAGAACCCTAACTAGTTAATATAAAGCTTTAATATATATTTAAGTAAGATTAAATTATAAATCCCTCCTTTTTTAGAGGAATATTAGTAGATTAACTTCTTTATAAAGTTACGCCTAGACCTTTAAAAGGCCCTTATAAACTATTAAGACCTCCTTATAACTAAAGAAAGCCTAATTACCCTTACTACTTAGTTAGAGAATAACTAGCGGTATTATATTAGAATAACGGCGGGTAATAGTTATATTACTAAAAAAGGGGATTATTCTAATAGGCGGAATAAAGGCTAGAAGAGGGAAGGAAGTTAAAATAGAGGTATTAAACCTTCTATAAAAGTAGGAAGTATTTAACCCGCTAGTAGTTATAATAAGTTACTAGATACTAAGGAAGGGTTAATATATTTTAATTATAAAAAGAAGGGGTATTATAATAAGGACTATTATAAGCCTAGGATACCTAGGAACCTAAATATAATACCTATTAATATTATTAGAAAAGGGACTATTAAATTAAAAAAAGGAAGCGCGCCTCTATTAAGACCTTAATACTAAGGCGCTTACTTATTAAAAGGGGTTTATTATTAGTTTATAATATTAATATTAATAATTCTATTAATATATAAGGTATATAAGATTATATAAACTTCTTAATAGATATAAGAGCGGAGATTAATATTATTTCTTAAAGCTTTACTAGTTATATAATCTAAAACCCCTAGAGGGCTATTAGCTATTAATTCCTAAATAGATAAATAGTTAATTAATCTATTACTACGGCGTATACTAGGTAGAGTACTATCTTATTAATAGCTAGGGGTAGCTAGGTTAATATACTAGTATATTCTATATAATTAAGAAGAAGGGGTTACTAATTATTCTTAATATACCTACCTTATTAGAAGCTAAGGTATAAGTAGATCTAGGGAGTTAAAAGTAGTAATTTCTACTAGACTCTACTAGCGTATCTATCCTAGAGCCGTAAGTATTTATAGATACCTTTAAAGGTAAATTAATAATTTATACTATTATTTATACTAGGTTATCCTAGGCGGAAACCTAGAGCTTTAATAGTAAAGTACTAGAGCTACCTAAAAGTCTTTATAACTTTTTAGATATCTTTTTAAATAAGGAGGTAGGATAACTACCTCTATTTAAGCCTAGGGACTACGCTATTAGTATAAATAGTTATAAGCCTCCTTATAAGCCTATCTATAATTTATTATAAAGGGAGTTAGAAACTCTACGTATCTACCTAGATAATACTAAGTTAAAGGGTTAAATATAAGAGTCTACTAATCTTATAAGGGCTCCTATTTTATTTATATTAAAGAAGGATAGTAGCTTATAGCTATATATTAACTATTATAAGTTAAATAAGGTAATAGTAAAGAACTATTATCCTCTCCCTTTAATTAATAAAATACTTAATCACTTATAAGGTATAAAGATATTTACTAAGTTAGACCTTAAAGATACTTATTATAGGATTTATATTTATAAGGGTAATAAGTAGAAGATAGCGTTTTATATATAGTATAGCTATTTTAAATATATAGTTATACTATTTAAGTTAATAAATACCCTAGTTATATTCTAAGCCTATATTAATAGAGCTTTAGCGGGCCTAGTAGATATTACTTATATAATATACCTTAATAATATTTTAATTTATTTAAAAGATATCTTAAGTTATAAGTAATATATTTATTAGGTACTTAAGTAATTATAAAAGTTTTAACTTTATATAAATTAGAAGAAATATAAATTCTATATTAATTTAATAGAATTTCTTAGGTTTATTATAAGTACTAATAGTATATTAATAGATAGTTATAAGGTATTTACTATCTAAGACTAGCTAATACTAATTATATATTAGGAAGTCTAAGTATTCTTAGGATTTATAAACTTCTATTAATATTTTATATACTACTAATTATAAATAGTATCCCCCTTAACTAGCCTTTTAAAAGGTAGTAAGGAGGGGAAGAAGTTAAGACTATTTATATAAGGCGCTAGTAAATAGAAGGCGTTTTATAACCTATATTATACCTTTATAATTATACCTATTTTAATATATTTTAATCCTAATAAGAAAATTTAGATTAAAATAGATATATCTAATTTTATTATAACTATTATCTTATCTTAATAGGATAATAATAGGGCTTAGTATCTAGTAGCTTTCTAGTCTTATAAATTAATACCTACTAAGACTAGGTACGAGATATATAATTAAGAGCTATTAATAATTATTAAAGCCTTTAAGTAATAGTAATACTATATAAAAGGTAGTTATTATACTATTAAAGTACTTATAAACTATAATAATCGGCCGGCGACGAGATCTACCTATACGTGGTACCGGCTACGAACCTTCTAGTATCTTAGTACTAGGAGAGCTAAGAGATCTTACGGTATTTTAGAAGTACCGTCTAGGGTTACCTAGTTATTACGGAATTAATACGTAGGTAGAGTATAGTAATAATAAGAATAGGAACGCTAACGCGATAGAAAAATAGAGAAGATAGAAGGAGAACTCTTAGAAGATTATAGTAAAAGATATAATATAATAGAATATATAGATATAGATAAAAAATATATATTATATAAATACCCTTCTACCTCTCCCTAATATAGCCTCTACTTCCCTACGCGTATTATAAACGCGATATACTAGTAATACTAGTAATACTAGTATAAGATAATAGAAATACTACTAATATAGAACCTCTACAGTATTATAGGATATATATAGTACTTCTATACCTATACCTACCATAGGGTCTCTTATAAGGCCACGTCCTTATACTCCAGTTAATTCCGCTCCGCGCGGTCTAGGTAGCCTAAGTCTACCTACCTTAGGGTAGTTATAATATATATAGATAATAATAGTATAATAAAAAGATAGTAATACTATAGAGCTAGCCCTTCCTTCCTCTTAATAATCGAGCGTAAGCTAGATAGTACACCGGGTATATACTACCGCTATTACTACTATACGGCGGTGAGGATACTCTAGTCCCCTTCCTAGGTAGTCCTTATAGTACGGTTATAGGTAGTAGGTACCTAACCTAAAATAGGATATAGGTATTAGACTCCTTACCTAATAGCTTATAAGCGTAATAGGGCCGCTGGTCTAGTTAGCTAATAGTACCTATTATCTTCTATACATATATACCTTAATAGTAGCGGCCGATCTAACCGCGGTAAATATACTAGGTATCCGCTACCTTACTACTATACGGCGGGGGGATACTTAGCTATACCTAGGTAGTCCCTACGGTATAATAGTAGGTAGTAGAGGCCTAACCCGTATAGAGATATATAGATATTAGCCTTCCTACCTAATAGTCTATAAGTACGCTAGGGCCGCTAGCCTCCTTACCTAGTAGTACCTAGCACTAATAGACTAGTAGGTAAGTACTAGTTCTATTACCTCCCTTTACGTATATACCCTCCCCGTTATAAACGTTATAACCGGGACTATAAGGAATTATCTATTATAAGGATTTATCTATTACACTAAATAGATTAGATTAAGAATAGCTAGTAGAGATAGAAAAGAGAAAGGGGCTAGGCCCTAGATAAGGAAAAGAAGTTTTACCTATAGACGAAACTTTAATATAATAGGTAGTAAACCCGACCCCTCTACTACCTCCCTAGTAGTAGGCCTACTAGGGGGGGGAGGGAAGGAGCTATAAATAGTTAAGAGAACCGTAATTATTAGGTGGAGTTCTTATCCCTATAGTAGGGTTTCTCCCTGAATAATATATACGTAATACGTACCCCTAAATAGCCTACCCTTATTAGCTTTTTAGCTAGTATAGGAGTATAATTAATTAATTAATTAACTATAATAATCTTAGAGGATTTATATAAGTAAAGTAGTTAAATAGTTATTAAGCTTAATAGGCTATTTATTTAACTATATATAACTTTAATATTAAATATTAACCTAGTAAGAAGAATCTTATAAACACTCTATTATATAGACCTAACGATAATAATATTAAGATATTATTTAACTAGCTCCTACCTACCTTATAAAATAAGCTAGTAAACTTAGGAAGTATTATCTCTAGCTAAAGGTAGCTAGAAGAAATAACTAAGTATATAAACTTATCTAGCTTAGAAGGGCTTAAGAAACCCTTAACTAAGCCTAAAAACTTAGATAGAAGGGGTATAAAGCTACCTTCCTAGTATTAAAGTAATATAATAACGCTACTACTTAATCCTATTATTAGGGTTATTAGTTATAAATAATATATCTTATAAGTACTAGTAAGAGTAGTTATTAGACTTAAAACGGCTTATAAAGCTAGATTAGAATCCTTAAGAGAACTTATCCTCTTATTATAAAGTAATAATCCTTTTATTATTAAATAGAAAGATAAGGTAAAGTATATAGCTTTTAAGTAAAATACTATTAAATAGCCTTAGAAGGTTAATTTTATAAGATTACTAAGATTTAAAAGAGTACTTTATATACTAGATAATTTAGTATTATATATAAAAATTATTATAAGGTATTATAATAATATCTTAATAGGTTATTTTAAGTTATAAAAAACCTTAGAGTTACTCTAATATAAGTATTATTAGAGTGGAATATTAGTAGATACTAAGTTATATATTTAAACTTATAAAATGTATTAAAGGATAAAGGCTCCTAGATATAAATCTTATAATAATATAATATCCTTATTATAACTTAATAGGCCTTAGGAAGAACTTTCTATAAATTTTATTATAAGCTTACTACTTAATAAATATAGAAATTCTATATATAATTCTATTCTTATAATTATTAATAGGTATATAAAGATAGTCTAATATCTTCTAAAGTACTTATACTACTATTAAATTAGCTAAGATCTTATTTAAAAATATAATATTATATTATAATTTACTAATAGGTATTATATTAAATTAGGGATCCTTATTTATAAGTACCTATTAGTTAGAAGTCTACTATTATATAAAAATAAAGAGATAACTAAGTACTACTTTCTATTTATAAATAGATAGGTAGATTAAATATTAGAATTAAATATTAAAATATTACTTTAAGGTATTTTTAAATAAAGAATAAGATAATTAGGTTATATTACTCCTAATAGCTAAATTCGCGTATTATAATAGTATTTATATTATACTAGGTTATTTACTATTTTATATAATATATAGATATAATCTATATATAGAAGATAAAGTTAGAGATAACTTTCTAAAAGAAGGAGTACTTATAATTAAAGATTATATAAAAAACCTTTTAAAAGTAAGAGCTACGCTAATAAATTAATAGTAGACTATTTAAGTATAAGTTATAAAGTTTTATAGTAAACTTTATATCTTAAAGTCTTATATAATAGGAGAACTAGTAATATTAGTTATAAAGAATTTAAAGTAGAAAAGATTAAATTAAAAGCTATTATATAAGTATATTAGTCCCTTTAAGGTAGTAGATATAATTAAATACTAGGCGTACTACTTAAGTCTCTTAATAGTATAAAGAATCTATCTTATATTTTATATTTCTTTATTAAAACTATATTAGAGCTATCTTAATAAGGGTAAGTAATTATTTATACTTCCTCTAAAACTTATTAATAATAAAGAATATTATAAGGTAGAATAAATCTTAGATAAGATAAGAAGTAAAAGTATTTAATATTATTTAATTAAGTAGTCTAGTTATAAAATAGAATATAATTAATAGATATCTATTAAGGATATAAATATAAAAGACTTATAAAGGGAATATAATAATATATATATAATAAAAAGGTATTATAAATAAAATACTAATATATAACTATTATAATAGAACTATTTAATTATAAAGCTAAGTTATATAAGGTAAGTTATAAGTTATATATATATAATAGAGATTTTAATAAAGAGATATATAAGAAAAGAATTAATTAAGGGGAAAATCCTTATAATCTAAAAGAAGAATCTTTACTTAAAGGTATAATATTAAGGTCTTATAAGGGGAGCGTATTAAGGCGAGCTAGGGCTTATAATAGATAAGCTAGAGGATAAGGTAGTATCCTTAATAGGGGTAGGTAGAGAGGATAGAGTAGGTAGAGAGGGTAGAGTAGGTAAGGGAGCGGGAGTAATAGGAGTATAAGGAGTATAAGGGGCGTAAGGCGCGTAAGAGGCGCGAATCTTATAAGTAGAGGGGGTAGTACTAGTAGAACTACTATTATAAGAAGGGTAGTTAGGGCTAGTAGGAGTAGGGGTAGGTAATATAATAGTAGGGGAGGTAATAGCCTCTTCCTCCTCCTCTTTTATATCCTCTAGGGTCTCCCCTATCTCCCCCTTATTAAAATTATTATTATCCTCCTCCTAATATATAATTAGCTTATATAAAGATAGTATAATACTTTAATAATATACTTACCTCCCTTAACTCCTTATTAACCTCTATTATAATAAGGGTAATTAACCCCTCTTATAAAAGTATTAATATATATTATAAGAAGTATATAATAAAAGAACTTACCTACTATCTTATTATATCTAGAATACCCTTTAAGGTAATAGCTACCTAACTACCTACTTTTATATTAAGGTATAATAATTTCTTAAAGGTTTATAACTTATATAAAAGTATTTTATTATACTCCCCTAAGTAAATTACTACCTCTACCTTAATTTTAAAGGTAGTAACTTATATTATAAAAGTAGTATAATAGGGTAACTTTCTACCCTAGAGAGTAATAATAGGGTTATAAGTAAGGAGGCTAGATAAATAGGCGCGGAAGGTAAGGGGGACTTATAACCTATTAATATATTATATATAAATTATATTAAAATCCTATTATTATAAATTAATTTATAAGGCTTATAAAGGTAGTAGTACCTCTTATAAGCCCTATTAATCTCTTAGTTATATAGTAACCTAGGACTTAAACCTAGATACTTAGTATACTAAAGATAATAGGGTTATAAGAGGGCTACTACCCTAGTAGTATAATAGGATAGCGCGGCGTAGTAAGAGGGTTTAACTATCTATTATAAGAATTAGCTAATAGGAATACCTTTAAGTATAATAAGTATAAGAATAATTTAAAAGAAGTATAATATAATAGGATATTAATAAGGTCTTTAAATAACTAATATAATAAATTTATATAAGAAGGTAATTTATAAATAATATACTTATAATATATTTAAAGATAATTAAAGTCTATTATAAGGTAATAATATATATAAAGTAGTAAAGAATAACTAGTAGAGACTTACCTTAATTATTATTATAGTTATTAACTATTTAATATATAGTACTATATTAGTAATTAATCCTTTATATTATACTTATACTTTAATAGTAGTTATCTTATAAAATATTAATAGTATTAATATTAAACGCGTTAGCTCCTATTATTAATATATTAATATATAACTTAAAGTAACTTATAATAAGTTAATATTAATAGTAATAGTTATAAAAGGAGTTAGAAGTAAATAAAATATAACTTTATTATATATTATATTATATATATTAACTACGCGATTTAATAGCGTAATATTATTACCTAACTTTTATATTATTATTTATATTACACGTTTATAAAGTAATATAATAGTAAACTTAATTAATAATTATATTCTACTATTAATTAATTAATTAATTAATTATACTCCTATACTAGCTAAAGCTAATAAGGGTAGACTTTTCAGGGGGTACGCCTAACGTACCTGTCGTTCGGGGAGAAACCTAGCTAAGGGATAAAAACTCTACCTACTATCCGCAGGCCATACTATTATTCGGCTCCTTCCCTCCCCCCCTTAATAGGCCTGCTATCGGGGCGGTATATTAAGGGGTCGGGTCTACCGTTTATAACACTAAGGTTTTATTAACTATATTCTCTTCTCTTTAGTTAGGGCGGAGCCCTTCCTCTCTATTAGTTCTCGCTAATATCTCTTTTACTAGTATAAACTAGTAGAGGGCGCCTGACCTAGTTAACCACCTCGCCGCCGCCCTTATCCCTATCGGTAATAAGAGAATAGTACTATAGTCTTCCGACCTAGCCTCTAGTAATATCTAACTCCTACTAGTATAATAGTTAAGATAGAATAGTAGGACGTATTTACCAGTCTACCTCGCCGCCCCGCACGGGTAGCTAGGACTTAGGATCCTAGGAACCTTCCTGATAAATAAGAAGTAGTTAAACCTAATCTTGTCCGTGCGTAACTGGACCGCTATAGAGCTCTCCGGCTTCTTTAGGCCCTTATAGAGGTCCTATCTCCCCCCTACTAGGTCGCCCTTCTGTGCTAGGCTCGTGTTTCGGCCCTCTAATCCCCGCTGGTAGTGGCGCCACCGGCCCTACTACCGGCCTTCCTACTAGGTTAGTATCCTTTTCTATAGCGTCAGGTTATCGAGTACCCCGTTTAGCGACCGCTTCGCCTAAGACTCCTTCTTAGCTGACGGGGGTAGCGGAGGGCGCAGCCTCCTACCCCTTTTTAGTTATAACCGAGACTTGATCTTCGCGTTCTATCTTAGGACTGTCTTATATATCCCTCGGAGGATCTTACTCCGTAGTAGGGCCTTGTCAAGGAAGTCTCTTACCGACGAGATTCCCGCCTCTACTTCGAGGACCGGAATTAGGGTAGCCTTATACGCCCCTAGTACTTTACGTAGTCCTTTATTCTAGATCGTCGTCAGGGTCTTCACGTGCTTCCCTACTACCCTAGGGGTATTCTTTAGGCTATACTATATTGGCGCCGCGAACGTCATCGTAGGCCTTACTACTACCGCGTATATAAGCCTACTAACCGGTAGAATCGCGCCCTATATAGAGCCGGCGACGTAGTAGAGCGCCTGAATCTAGTTATCTATCTTAGCTTGTACCTTCCTTAGGTGTACGTTCTAATTTAGCTTACTATCGAGTATAAGTCCTAGGACCCTAATCGACGTCTTTAGTTTAACTTTAATTCCCTCGAGCTTAATTATTACGTCTATCTTTATACCCTTCGTTCTACGGGTTATATAAACGAGCTCGTACTTCTTCGGTGTAAACGAGGCTTTATAGGTCTTCGCCTACCGTAGGCATACCTCGTAGGCTTTATCTAGAACCTCGTAGTTCCGTTTAGTGCTCCTGCTATAGGCTAGTAGATAGACGTTATCTATAAATCCGCCGACTTGAATTAGTAGCTTTAGCTTTTTACCCTCCTCGATTAGGGGAGTATTAAAAAACAGGAATAATATCGGAGAGATAGGTGAACCTTAGGGGATCCCTATCTCTACTAACTCCATCTAACTCGTCCTCCTACCGAGGGTAATTAAAGTCGCCCTCTCCGTAAGGAAGCTTGCCGTCTAGCGTACTATCCTCTTAGGGACTCTCTTCATCTTTATCGTGTGGAGTAGCCTGGAATAGGAGACGTGATTGAAGGCTCCGGCGATATCTAGGGAGAGGAGGCTCGCTACGTTCCTCTTCCCTATTCCCTATACTATATAGACTGCGTTAGTAATCGTTTCTAGCGCGGTTTCCACTAATCTCCCTTGCCTTATACCTATCTATTCTTCTGGAAGGAGGTTATTAGCCTCCGCGTAATCTCTAAGCCTAGCCGCTATTACCGTCTCGAATATCTTTCCTAAGGTATCTAAGAGGGCGATCGGCCTATAGGACTTAGGGTCGGCGTAGTTCTCCTTCTACGGTTTCTTTAAGATTACTATATATTCTACTATTAATATAAATTATAACTATAAAGGCTTTTATATATTAGTAGTATATAATATTAGTAGCGTATTACTATTACTATATTATTATTATCCTTAGAACTCTTTCCCTTACTTTCCCTACTAGGGTTTTAAAGGTTTTTAATAAGTCCTATTATAGATAGTAATAGTTAGTATTTAGGGATAAATACCCTTAAAGGGGAGGTAATTATTAGGATATCTTAATATATCTAGCTAGTATAATATAGCCTACTAGTAATATCCTAATAGTATTAGTTTAGCTTCTTATTATCCTAATAGATATCCTTTTATCTAGATATCTAAGAGGCTAGGTAGCTTCCTTAAGGGGTATTTAGATAGTCCTCCCTCTACCTCCTTAGAAGGTAGAGATTAGTTCTTTTATAACTATAAAGTTACTAGAGTATTAAGTCTACCTTTATAATATTACCTACTCGCTAGTAGTTTATACTATCTATTCTAGCCCTTAGGAACTAGCCTTCTAGTCTAGTTCCTAATAAAATCTCTTTTAAAGTTTACTATTTATATTACTATTATTAGAGGCTTTTAAGTTTTCTAGGGGTCTATAATAAGTATAATAGTAGTAGGTCTAGTAAGAGATAGATAATAACGACTACTTAAGTATATTATATAGTTAATTAATAAAAGAACGCGCTTTATAATAATAGAACTACTAAAGTATTTAACTTACTACTAGTTATAATATATTTCTAGAAATTAGGAAGTATAACCTAGCGCTTATATTCTACCGCGCGCTTCTAAAAGATACCCGCTCCCTAACTAAAAATTATACTACGCTAATATATCTACTATATAATAACTATAATAGTATGAAATACTATACTTATATAAAGTACTAAACCTACTTAAGTAGATATAAGGCTATAGATTTATTAGTATATCTATCCTATTATAGCCCTATTTACGTAGTAGACTTAAGACTTAATAGTTATACTTATTATAAAGCGACTTACTACTAATATTAATAGACTTCTTATCTTCCTTAATATTATACTTAAAAATTCCTACTATTATATAATTATAAAGTAAGCCTTAAAGGTTAAACCGCTTACTAAGAATATAAGTAAGGCTAATATAAAGCGTTAGGATACTAGTACGCGGATAAAAGGTAATAAAGAAGAGCTAGCGACGCTCTTAGATATTAAAGATAAAATACTTAGCCCTTCTACTACCTATTATATACTATTACTTAGCTAGATTACTTTTATAAATATATACCTCCTACTTATATTAATACTATTATATATACTATCCTTAACTTAAAGTATATAAATTCGCTATTATCTATTCTAGGTTAAGGAGTAAAGGAGCTTATTTAAGCTATCTAAGTATTATATTACCTAGGTATAGAAGATTTAGATTTACTATTCTTAAAGATAGTTATAATTAGTAATTGAAGTATAAGGAAGAGTTCTCCTATTAAGGGAATAAGTAAAATTAAAGTTCCGCGAAGTACGGGTATATATACTTAGTACCTACTAGAGATTAATCTAATAGAGGATATTAATCTAAAAGGTTAATAGAGCTATAAAGTCTTCCTTTATAATAAGTATATCTATTAAAGTAGCTTAAAAGAGCGTATAATAAACGCTTAGCCTTTAGGTCCTTAAGCGGACTTAGATAGTAAGGATTATCCTTTTATATTTTTACCTTAGAGGATAATATAGTAGATACCCTAGAGCGTACTTAACTAGTAATACTTAATCTAAGTAGCTCTTATAAAAAGTATAAGCTAGGAAACCCTCTATTAGACTATATATACTAGGTTTAATTCTTCCCTAATATTATCTATCTTAATATCTCTAGTCCTAGCCTCCTAAACTTATCCTTCTTTAATCTACTAGGTATTATTAATATATCTAAAGTCTTAAATAAAGCCTATCTTATAGATCTTATCTAAAACCTAGTTAAGGAGTATATTAAAGCTCTAGATTATATTAATCTTCTTATACTTATTATAACCTATAATATAACTAATTCTAGCGCCTTTAATTTAATCTAAGAAATAAAGGTAGAACCTAGGATTATAAGCTACTTAATTAAACCTAATTAGATAGTAAGAGAGGATATACTTAATTAATTAATAGGTTATAATAGGTAAGAGTTTATAAAATAGAGAATAATAAATTTCTTTATTAGGGGCTAATATAAAATCTTCTAGGCTTAAAGCGCTAAGATATACTTAAGTTATAAGTCTAAACTAATATTAGTCTATACTAACTATAATATATATAGTCTCGAGGTTTTATAAGAAGGATTAGAAAGTAATTCTTAAATAATAAGTATCTTTAGTTTTATAAATAGTAGAGGTTCCTCGCTGTAGTACCTTACTATTAATAGTTAGTTTTTAGCGCCCCTTTAAACTTTTAAAGGTTTCTCTATTATAGATATTAAGTAGTAGTAATATATATATAAGTAATAGATAAGTAATAGGTAAGTAATAGGTAAGTAATAGTAATAGCGATAGTAATAGTAATAGTAATAGGGATAGGTAAGTAATAGCGAATTCTACTACTAAAAAAGAGGCGGCTTACAAGAGGAATAAGCGGGGTCTATCTAATATTTAGTTATAAGATTAGTCTAGCGAGTAGTAAGTATAACCTCTCTATTTAGCTCTATTCTACTAAAGCTACGCGTTTATTAACCCCTTATAATAAAATTATTAGATATCGCCGGCTTAAACTACCTACCTATAGAAGTTAGTCTAGATTAGGAAGTTTAGAATAGTAAAATATACTATTAAGCTATCTACCCTTATAATTATTAATTACGTCGCTATTTTAAGATATATACTTTAAATTCTACTATATATAACTTTCTATAAATATAAACTATTTATTAATTACTAAGACTACTTACTATCTACTTTTTAAGTTAATTACCTAGTCTACTATCTAAATATCTACTAGATAGTAAGCTTTATATCTCTATCCTCTACGCTCTAGGTAATAATAAGATATCTAGTAATTTTATAGGTAAGTATTAGTCCTTAGCTTAACGCGCTAAGTCCGTCCTTATTAATATTATCTTACTAGGGGGTTTTAGACTTTTTTATAATAGGGGAAAGAATAAAGGGGAGGGATAATAAAGAATAGGAAGATAAGAAAGGGATAGAATAAATAGGAGGCGTAGAAGGATTAGGAGGAACGGAAATAATAGAAGGAATAGAAGGGATAGAAGATATTAATAAATAAGGGTTTATATAATAAAATAATAGGATTATATTATTATAAAGTATATATACTAATTTTAGTACTAGATAAATAGAAAGTAGCTTTATAAGAGAAGATAGCTAGGATTATACTATTAACTCTTATACCCTAGCGTAAAATACTATTAATACTATTATAAGTACCTAATCTTTATAACTATTAGGTAGAATAAATTATAGTATTATATAGAATATAAAATATATTTATAAATATTCTCTAGTTCTCTATCTATATACTTATAAAATAGGATTTAAGTAACTAATAATAGTAATATAAATATCTACTACTATCTAGTATAAGTATCTAGGACTTAGCGCGGGCTTAGATATATAGTTAATATATTAATAATATATATAGATATTATAAGATAATAATTAAATTATAATAACTATTATACTAACGCGATTAATAATATTTATCCCTATATCTTATATACCTCTATCTCTAAGTTTTATAAAATAATATTATAATAAGAGGAAATTATCTTCCTAATAGTAACGTGATATATATAAAAGAATAGTACTTTAAATTATATAAAAGGAACGCTAGCTCTACTATTAAGTACTTATCCTACTATAATTAATCTAGGTATATAAGTTTAATTCCTATTTAATTCTAAATTTTACTATATAAGAGAATAATATTATATAAGGTACTTAGCTCTAGAGTAGTATATATATATCCTATGTATATACCTACGCTAATAATAATTATAAAAATATCTAATTTATATATAAATATATTAAATTAAATATATATAATATAGAGGCCTAGTTATCTACTAATATAATACTAGGATAGGAGTTTCTCTTACTTATTTTTAATATTTTAAAGCCTTAATATCTACTTATATAAGTAATTAGGAGTTTAGGAGTAATAAATTTAAAAGGGATATTAAATAGTAGATATTAATAGTAACCTATTATAAGAGTAATATTTAACTAATTTAAGAACTAAACCCCTTTATTATTATAAGAATACTATTATATCCTCCTTATAAAATCTTAAAAGTATAGATATTATAATTAGTAGGTACTAAGGTTAATCCTTTTAAAGAAGTTTAGTATTTCTTTTTAGGAATAGAATAGTTTAAACTCTCTACTACTTAATAATATTAAATATTCCTCGCCTATAAATATAGATATAAGCGTAATACTATATAGTATTATATTAAGTCTCTACCTATAACTTATTAATATATTCTATATTATTACCCCCTTATAATAGTATTATAAGTGGAGGTAATATTAATACTTTTATTAAGTAATTTTTCTTTCCTACTAGGTATTTTATAGGCCTTAACCTTATTATCTTTCTAAATTAATAGGTAGTTATAAAGGCGTAGCTACGCCTACCTTTATAGCTTAATTTTATAAAGTAATATCTTTACTATCTAGCTTATAATAGCGACTATAAATTATAAGATACTAGCTAGTAGGATTTAGATAGTAAGGTTATAAGTATTTCTAAGCCTTAATAAGTAGTAGCTCTTCCTATTCCTTTATATTAATAACTAGCGTACCCTTAAAGAAAGTCTCCCCTATATTAATAATAGGTATTTTACCCTTAAAAGAAGCTCGCTTAGTAATTTTATTAGGGGCCGTCGCCTTTAAGGCTATATTCCTAGTAGGATTTTTATAATAAGTAGGCCTCTTTCTACCTATCTTTAAAGTAGACTTTAGGGTAGGCCCTAGGGGGGGTAAGAGGTTCTTTTATATTAGTAGGGTATTATTAGGGAGGGAATTTAATATTTAAGTACTAACTCTATATATATATACTCTTAAGTTAGCTCTAGGCGTACTAATTTATAGCCTTATAATTACCTATTTAAGCTAGGTATAAGATAGGAATATAGTCTCTTAGAGTAATATAGGTTTTATATCTACTTAGGGCGGTTTTTTACTAGGGGAGCAGGTAACTTTTATATAAGTAGTTCTAATCTTATATAGAAGCTAACCTATTAAGGCTTAATACTTAGATTATCCTACTTTATAAAGGCTAGTATATCTAACTAAATTAAATATACTTAATATAATTTATAATCTAATTATATACTAGCGTTTAATAAACGCTTTTAATATTTATTAAACCCTATTATACTTAACCTTTATCCCTTAAGTAGATAGTTATAGATAGTAAGCTTAAAATAGGATATTTATCTAGATCTCCCTACTAATATAATATATATTAGAGCTAAATTATAATAAGTTTACTTAATAAACGGAGGTAATAGGACTACGTATATATAATTATTATAAGGAAGGGTTTAAGAATAGTAGCGGATTTAATAGATATATCCCGTATTATAAGGTTTTAGTTTATAACTACTTATAGAAAATTCTATAAAGCTTACCCTTACCCCCTCCCTCCTTCTAATAATAGTAACTATTATAACTAGTTATAAAGAGTTAGAAGGATATTAAGGATATAGATATTAATATTATAGTAGAAATTTTTAAGACTTACTCGCTTCTATTCTAAGAGATATTAACTTGAATACGGGGACCTTACTATATACCCCGCCTAATATTAATATTACTAGAAGCGGGGAGGAAGGGGAGTTAATATATCTATTACCTAACCTTACGCGTTTAAGCTAGTAGTTAATATCCTTATATATTTAAGTTAAGATAATTATAAAGGCTACTAGTTATTATATAAGTATAGGTTATAAGCTTATAAAAGTAGACGAAGATCTTATAAGGCTTAATAAAGATTTAGACTATACTAATAAAGATAGAGGAGAGTATTACCTATTCTTAAGTATATATAACTATACGTTTATATAATAGGTATATAAAGAGAAAGTAATAAAAGGTAGTCTTAATAGGTTTTTTTATAATACTTAACTTAAATATATATATAACCTCTTAAGTTATAAGAATACTAATATTATAATAGAGTTATAAGATAAGATTATATTAGGTATTAATAGGGATAAATAGAATAAATAAACCTTTAAGGTTATATCTAATATTAATAGTATAGAACTAAGAGAATATAATATTATCTATTAAGATATTATTAAGACCCTTAGATTCCTATTAGACTATTACTTATTTAAGGAGGATATAATATTTAAAGTTATACGCTAGTTTAATAGTAATAAAAGGCGTATATATACTAAGATATATACCGGCGACTAGTAGTAGGAGATATAAGAGAAGCTTCCTATTAAAGCTATTATAGTACTACTATTAATTTCCTTAGATAAAATAGTACTTATATAATATAAGGGTAATCTAGTTATATAACTAGTCTACCTTATTATAAGAAATCTAAAGGTATAAGTATACTAAGCTTAAAAGCGACTAGGTTTAATACTCGTAGTATTTCTACCTATTATACCTAATAATAGTAATTATATTAAATCTAATATATAGTATAAGTCTATATTAATTATCTTTAAATATAAGTATATAAGTAGTATATCTAGTATAAGCTTATAATATTAATACCTTCTTAATAATTTAAGACGCCGCGGTTATAAGTCTTAAGATTTTATATATAGATTAGATAATATAATACTACTACCTAGTTATTATAAGCTTTATAATAGATTATAAAGAATAAGTATTAATTACTAATATTAAGAAGGGCTAATAGTATATAATCTATATAGTACTATTAAATTAATAATAGAACCTTAGCGCTAATTAGCCCCCTTAAACCTACTCCTCTACCTATTCCTAAATCTAGCGCTAGAAGGCTAAGGATATACTAGAAAATAATAATATATAAGTATATCTAATATAAAACTTCGCCTAGTTATATATAATAGTAGATATATATATAGAAATACTTATTAATATATTATACTAACTCTTAAAGGGCGCGGTTAACTATTTACTTAAATAGGTTAATCTTACTATTAAGGGTAGTATACCTAGTACTAGGAAAATAAAGGGATTTAAAGGGATATTAAAGGAGGTATTAGAGAAGGTATAATTAAATAAAAGATTCTATAATATTCCTCCCTTTTATAACCTAAATTTTTTTAAGTATTATAATACCGTTATATAGTAGATAGGTAAGGACTAACGAGCTATTATATAATAACTTATACTAGTAATTACTCCGCTATTTATAAATTTACGTAGTTTAGAAATTAAATATACCTAGGTACTAGTAGACTTTATCCTAATTACTTAATACTAGTTATATAATAATAAAATACTAGAATATCTTAAAGGCGCGCTATATTAATTTAATAAATTTAAGACCTATTTTAGCTAGTATAAGCTAGTTAATAAGGTAAACTTAGGTAGCTATTTTAATATATTAAAGCTCTACGTAATAATATATTACGCGGAGTAGATTTAGTAGTTTAGTACTACGGATAATTATAATAGTAAATATAAAGAGGTAGTATATTACTATCTAGTTAAGGCTTTCTTTAATTTAACTAATAAGTAAGAAAACTTTTAAGAATAACTTATACGCCACGCTACCCGCTACCTATAAATACTAGTTATAAAGGACGACCTATTTTAATCTATAATAAGGCTATCTACCTTAAGAAGGGTAGACCTTATAATTAAGGTGCTAATACTTAATTATAAAGTTAAATTATCGCGTTTTTAGTACGAACCTAATAAGTAGTAAATATAAATAGTTTTAACTACTAGACTAGATAATAGGGTCTAGTATATACCGTTTATAGTATAATAGTATCTATAAGTAGAGGGCCTTATTAAGATACTAGCCGTCTTTATATACTAATATTAAGAAGAGATAGATAGGAGGACTATAATTAATAAAAATATAGATAGAAGGGAATATAATCCTAAGTAGGTAGACGTATACTTTATCTACCTATATCTATTAATAAGATATTAGAAACTAGATAGGAAAGATTTAGAAGATATAAAGAATCTTATTATTAATAATATAATATATATAATAAACTAGTAGAATTAAAGAAAGTAGAGACGCGACTACGTCCTAATATAGGAATTAAGGCCTTAGGCTTATATAATATTACTTTATAGTTAAAGGCCTACTAAGCTTTAACTTCTTATAATAGTATTAGATATAAGGTATCTAACTATTAAGGGTTAACTATTAAAGTATAGTAGAGCCCTTATAAATTTCCTAAGAATTTATAAAGGGGGGGCTTTATATAAGATCTATAGAATAGTAGAAGTAGAGTTATAACTAATTAGTATAACTACTAATCTAAGGATACTTAAAGCGCGTCGACTTATCCCTTTAATAGGAATTATAAGGAGTATATATATTATATTAGTATATATAAGAAAGGGTATAGGAAATAATAATATAACTTATATTAATAATTATACTAACTAGGACTTATATAATATAATATATAATAAGAACTCCCTTTAATAGACTAGATAAGTAATAAAATAGAAGGCTATTCTCTTTAAGCTAATAAAAGATAGTAAATTATTTACTAGATAGATAAAACTATAATCTAAGTATTTTTCTTTTCTTAACTACTAGATATAAGAAGGCTTAATATATAATACTATAATTATAATATAATAATATCCTACCTTTTATTCTTCTTTATTAAGGATATAGAATATAGTATTCTATATTATAATACTAGAGTAGCCCTAGCTATAAAGTAATATAATAGATACTTTAAATATTATAATAGGGAAGTAGTATAATAATACTTAAATAATATTATATTTAGTATTTATATTTATAGTCTACCTAGAGGTAGGGATAAAATATAAGTAATAGACTTTCCGTAGTATATATATTACCGCGTATACTACGTAGGTTTACTAATAAATAATACTATAATATTAATATATATATAATGATTTATTAAGCTTATAAAAGTTAGCTATCTAGATTAGACTTAATAGGAATAAACCCTAGAGATTTTAATAATATAGGATAGTCTACTAAGATTATAAAGGATATACTAGAAATTAATAAAACTACTTATATACTTCTTCTTACCTAATTATAAAAGTAATTAGAATCTATAAGACTACTAGTTTAAAGATTAAATATAAAGAAGGTAAGAGACTACTTATAATCTAGGTTTACTAATATATATAAAGAGTTTACCTATATATTTAATAGTATCCCTAAATAATAGAAGGATTAATATCTCCTCTTTCTTACCTAATAAAATAATAATAATTAGAGGAGATAAATAAGGGCTAAATAACGCCGTAGGGATTAATTAATTAATTAATTAATTATACTCCTATGCTAGCTAAAAAGCTAATAAGGGTAGGCTATTTAGGGGTATATATTACGTATATATTATTCGGGGAGAAACCCTACTATAAGGATAAAAACTCTACCTAATAATTACGGTTCTCTTAACCATTTATAACTCCTTCCCTCCCCCCCCTAATAGGCCTACTACTAGGGAGGTAGTAGAGGGGTTAGGTTTACTACCTATTACACTAAAGTTTTATTTATAGGTAAAACTTCTTTTCCTTATCTAAGGCCTAGCCCCTTTCTCTTTTCTATCTCTATTAGCTATTCTTAATCTAATCTATTTAGTGTAATAGATAAATCCTTATAACGGATAATTCCTTATAGTCCTAGTTATAATATCCGTAACGGGGAGGGTATATATATAAAGGGAGGTAATAGAACTAGTACTTACCTACTAGTCTATTAGTACTAGGTACTACTAGGTAAGGAGGCTAGCGGCCCTAGCGTACTTATAGACTATTAGGTAGGAAGGCTAATATCCACGTATCTCTATACGGGTTAGGCCTCTACTACCTACTACTATATTATAGGGACTACCTAGGTACGGCTAAGTATCCCCCCGCCGTATAGTAGTAAGGTAGCGGACACCTAGTATATTTACTACGGTTATATCGGCCGCTACTATTAAGGTATATACGTATAAAAGATAATAGGCACTATTAGCTAACTAGACTAGCGGCCCTATCGCGCTTATAAGCTATTAAGTAAGGAGTCTAATACTTATATCCTATTTCGGGTTAGATACCTACTACTTATAGCCGTACCGTAAGGACTACCTAGGAAGGGGACTAGAGTATCCTCGCCGCCGTATAGTAGTAATAGCGGTAGTATATACCTAGTGTACTATCTAGCTTATACTTAATTATTAAGAGGAAGGAAGGGCTAGCTCTATAATATTACTATCTTTTTATTATACTATTATTATCTATATATATTATAACTACCCTAAGGTAGATAGACTTAGGCTACCTAGACCGCGCGGAGTAGAATCGGCTAGAGTATAAGGACGTAGCCTTATAAGAGACCTTATAATAGGTATAGGTATAGAAGTACTATATATATCCTATAATATTATAGAGGTTTTATATTAGTAGTATTTCTATTATCTTATACTAGTATTACTAGTATTACTAGTATATTATATTTATAATATACGTAGGGAAGCGGAGGCTATATTAGGGAGAGGTAGAAGGGTATTTATATAATATATATTTTTTATCTATATCTATATATTCTATTATATTATATCTTTTACTATAATCTTCTAAGAGTTCTCCTTCTATCTTCTCTATTTTTCTATTACGTTAGTATTCCTATTCTTATTATTACTATACTCTACCTATATATTAATTCCGTAATAACTAGGTAACCCTAGATAGTACTTCTAAAATACCGTAAGATCTCTTAGCTCTCCTAGTACCGAGATACTAGAAGGTTTATAGCCGGTACTATATACAGGTAGATCTCGTCGCCGGCTACGCCGTAGGGATAGTAGAGAAGATTATAGAATATTAAGCGCTAAATTATCTAGGGATTTAGATATAAGACTATAATTTATATACTTAGTTAGGGAACCTAATTAATATACAGGTTCTATTTATTATATTATATTATATATTAATAATAATATAGATAAAAGTATAATATATATAACTTAAGATATTTAGAAGAGTAATATATATATAGAACTACTAGATATAAATAACCTTAACTTTAGAAAATTTAAGGCTCTAATTAGGTCTAACCTAGGTTATAATAAAATAAAGGACGCTATTATTTACGCCTACTCTAGGTTACTAAGTATTATTATTACTAATAAATAGGAATAAAGGGTAGCGCTAGTAGAAATATATACTTAAGGTACTAAGCGCTTTACTTTTAATATATAGGGTTTAATAACTACTAGATAATATATAATATATATTAGAATAAGTCCTATATATAGTATTAATAAGTAGTTTTAACTAACTAGAGTCTAGATAGTATTTATAATAAGGTGCCCTGCGCTTAAATATAATAAAGATATTATATTTAAGAGTAATAGTAGGTATTACTAGTAATAGTATTCCTTATAAATAAGTAGTATAAGTTACTAGTACTAATATACTTAATATAGATTAAAGTAATATTAGTTAGTTTATTAAACCCTATCTAGTTTAATTAACTTAGCTTAGCCCCCTAATACTATACTAAATAGGTTAATTTCCTAATAATTTAGGGGTTTTCCCCTTCCTCTAATTATAATATTTTTAAATTTATTAATAATATAATCTACTACTTCTTCCTTCTATCTACTTATAAGAATATAATACCTATTCTCTATATAATATTAATATAACGTATAAGAGGGTAAGACTATTATCCTAAGACGCGTAGTACTTAGTTATTAATATAACCTAACTCTAAAATTATAGGATAGATAAAGGATATAATTATAGTAGGTAGAATAATAGGTAGTCTACTAAGTTATTAATTTCTAATAATAATAATAATTACGGGTAATTAAGTAATAAGGAGAATAAATAACTTTAAGTTAGAGAGAAGTAAAAACGCGCTACGTCCTCTATTAATAATAGATATAAATAAATAGGGGTACCTATCTTATATTATACTATAATTATCTACTAATATAATCTAAGGAGAAATTAACTATTAATAAGTCCTATTATAAGAAGTCTAGTAGGGGGAGTAAGTAGTATAATCCCTAATATCCTATTAAACCCTAATATTAATAAGTATTATTATAATAGTAATAGAATAGGACTATATCTCTAGTAAGATAAGAAATATTATAGTAAGGTAGTCTCTTATAAGATATATACTATTATTATCCCTAATTATATAAAGTATTTAAAGGTAATAATTCTTTCTAATATAGCTAAGAGCTTAGGGAAGGGAAGAGAGATATAATTAGAAGATAATCTTATATAACTAAGTAGTTAAATAAAAGTCGCGTAGAATAAGGTAATTAAAAGGTTAAGGCTTAAGATTAGAAGTAAGTTAAATAGGGTAGATAGTATACCTATTAAAGTTAAAGCCTAAAAGGTTAGTATAATATCTATAATTACCTCCTATCCTAACTAAACTAAGTACTAGTTTATTAACTTATTTAAAGAATAGCGTTTATACTCTTTAAACCTTATATAAGTTATAATAATATTAATATATAAATAGGATAACTTATAAAAGGAGGTAACCGTGTAAGTTAAGGTATTATTAAACCTCCTAACTTTTATATATTATAATATAAGTTACCCCTCTATCTAATATTAGTTCTAATTAAATATTAGGTTTATAATAGAAAGGGTAAATAGGTAAATCCTATCTTAATAAAAGTACTTATAAATATAGTATATAAACTAATAAAGACTAGTTTTATTAATAAGGAAAGTATAAGGAAGTTTTTTAACCTCCTACCTAATATCCTATTAATTTTTATTATAATAATAGTAAGATATTATATATCTAAATACGCGCGTAGCGATTATTATATTAAGAAATATAAGGGTAAAAAGGCCTAGGGTATATAGCTAGCTATCTTACTATTATATATAGATATATAATAGAGAGCTAATTATATATTATTATAAGGCGCTAGTAAATAATATAGGATATATAGGATAACTTAGATAATAACCTTTATAAGAGCCGTATCTATAAGCTTTACTTAAAAGGGGTAGGGGATATACTTTATAATATTAGGGTTATAAATAGAAATAATAATAAGGTAAATAAGAGGGATATTAATAGTAGTTAACTAGATAACCTACTACCCTTAGATAATTTAGATAATAATAAATATAATAGTCCTTTAGGTATTTAAGGTAAGTATTCCTAACTAACTAATATAAAGAGGGACGTAATAGTTAACTTAAAACTATATAAGGTAATAATCCTAGTATTAATTAAATATTACTAAATAGCTCTTTAAAGTATAAGTATTAAACCTTAATACCGCCGTCCTTATATACTAGTAAGGCTTAAGAGGAAACGGCTAATAGTATAATTCTACTTACTCTATCCGTTTATATATAACTAACCTCTTAAATTAGATAGGATAATAACCTCCCTCCTCTCCTTTACTCTACCTTAGAACGCGGATATATATTACTAAGTAAACTAAAGATAGATAGTAGGTAGTAACTTATAAGACGCTATATATTATATATAATAGAAGGAGAAGATCTACCTATAAATTAAGGCGCCTATAGGTCCTAGTTAATAGAGGATTTCTAGGGTATATTTAAGCTAAAATAACTAGATTAAATATAGTATAAGATAGTAAAGGGTAGTAATATAATTATTATAAACGGTAATAAGGGTAAATATATAGGGTTTAAGAAGTAGGTTAGAAGAAAGTTACGCGTAGAAATTTAACTAGAAAGTAGTAAGATCTAAGAAGAGAATTTATAATATAAGGAGGTTAAGTAAGTAGGAATAGTTCTATTAGAAGGTAGTTTATAAATACTAAGTAAATAGTATAATAAATATATATTAAGTACTATAAGCGTAATTTTATATATTATTAATAATAGTACTAGTATTAATATAAGTAATAAATTAGAGTAGCGCGGATAGACTATTATAGTTAGAATAGGTAGATAAATAGTAATTCTTAATAATAATACTACTTATAATAATAGTATAAACGGCGCTATTAAAGGAGTATATAGGATAGGTAGATATAGTAATATTACTACCTAATATAATTATAATAATAATAGTACTAATTCTAAGAAAGGTATATTTATTAAATACTAAGTAGGTAGTATAAATATCGGCTATAATATTTAATAAACCTTTTCTATAAATATTATCTAAATTATAATATCTAGTTTATACGCCCTAATAAATAATTAGAAAACTAAGCGCGCTTTTAGTATTATAGAGGTATAAATAGTAGCTTATAGTAATTAGAGGTATTATAATAAGCTCTAGGGCTAATATATAAGCGTATTAGTTATATACGTATAATATATATATTTTTATATTTTATAAGTTTCCTAGTTTACTAATATATAAGTTAATTAAAAAACCCTAACTAGATATTAATTAAATATTAATAAATATAATAATATTATTACTAATAATTTATATATTATAAATCTTACTATTCTTTAGAAAAGAGTTATAAAGACTTAATTAAACCCCTAAGAAAAAGGGGAAGAAGAAAATATTTAAAGACCTAGATATTAATATTAAGGTAATAGAAATATCTATAATATAATATATTAATAAAAAGAGTAGGTCTATACTCCTAGGGAATAGAAGTATAGGTTTATATTATATACTATTAAAGACTCTATAATAATAGTTTTATAAGATTATATATAAGGAGATAATAGTATAAGTTATAAATATAGTTATTTAAAAGATAAGTAGAAAAAGAATACTTATTCTTATATAACGCGCTAAGGTAGATTAAGGATCTAATATAATTATTATAAACCTATTATTAGTATTAGTTATAGATTTACCTATCTATTCTATCTTAGAGTTTAAAAGTAAAAGGGTTATTATATTAGTAGTAAATAATAAAGATAGTAAACTTAGATATTAGATACTTTTCTAACTTAGTATAACTAGAATTAAGAGGGAGTAATAAGTATTTATCTCCCTTATAAATAATCCTAGTATTACTATCTTACTTAGGCTCCCTTAGCTCTAATTAGTAAATATTAAGATAGGTATTATAAAGGGTAAGTTAGATCTAGGTAATATAAAGAAGTATAAGATAGTAAAAAAGATCTATCCTATTAAAATTAAGACTATCTTAATAGTAATAGAGATTACCCTAGAAAAGTATTAGCCTCTAAAGCTAATAATAGAAAATATTATTAAAGGTAATAAAATTATTAATCTATATACTTCTAGTAATAACTTAAAAAGTCTTTTAAAGGAGTCTAGTAATAAGAGTAGTAATAAAGATTTTAAATTAAAATCTAATAATAGAGTTAAAAAGTCGGGAAACTAGAGTATCTCTAGAATAATATTAAAACCCTAAGGAATAAGGAAGGAAGTAGATCTACTTACGCCTCCCCTTAGATATTAAAGCCTTAGAAGGAATACTTTAATAAGTATATAAATAAAGGTAGAGTAAGTAATAGCTTTTAAGTCTATTATATAAATATTAAAATATAGATAGTATTTCAAGAAATATTAAAATATAGATATATCTCCTAGGATATAGAGTATATATATTTACTCTATTAGGATATAGATAAGTATATAAAGAGGTATAGAGTTACCCTTATAACTTATAATAATATAGTTTTATATAATAATAAGGGGAATTTAAGGTTCTTTATAAGTTAATAGGTAATCCGTTAACCTATTAATTATATAGAAAGTTTTAAATTACTCTTTAAATAGGTAAGAGATAAAGGAATTATACTTAGGGAAGTAATCCCTAGTAATAATACTAAGTTATAACTATTATAACTAACCTAGATATATAAGGATATTAATACTAAGGAGGTTAAGGAGATCCTAGTAACTAATTTAATAGTATATAAGATTATACCCCGTAATAGATTAAAGTTATATAAGGCTCTCTAAAAATATTTCATAAATAATAAAGAATAGTAGCTATAAAAGATAATAGAGTAAGGTATAAAAGTAGGTTATTATAAGAGGTATATAATAATAAATAGAAGGGTATCTTAATAGAATACTAGAGCTATCCTAGTTAATAAGGAGGGAAAGGTTAAACTACGCCTAATATTTAATTATTATTTTATATATAAGGATCTAGTAGGATCTTATATAGAACTAGTAATAAAAGTTTATAATTTACTAGGACTACTTATATATACTATATTCTTTTAAGTAGATATTAAGTATAAATACTAGGTAATATCTATATACCTAGAAGATAGATATTTTCTAGTATTTAATATCCTAGGAATTAGCTAATTATAGCTAATAAGGATACCTTAGGGGATAAGAACTTTATTATTTATATTTATAGAATTAATAAATATTACCCTTAGGCCTATCCTATTACCTAGTCCGGAGCTATTATTATTATAAAGTAATAGGTTATATAAGTAACTAGAGGTAGTATTCTATATTAATAATATCTTTAATACTTATAACTTATAAGAGAGGTAATTTAGGTTTTTCTAGGATTACTTCTTTCTAAGAATATTATAATCTTAATTAAAGCTCTTATTTTCTAAGCTCTTATTAGAAATAACTAAGGTTAAGGCCTTAGATAAAATATATAAGATTAGTAGATATATATAAATTAAGCTAATAACTACTAAGAAGATAAAGAACTAGCTAAGACCTTAGAAGGTTAATAAAGTTCGCGGATTTTTAAGGATATATTAATCTACTAGGAAATAGACTAAGAGATATATTAAGATAGTAAGGCCCCTTTTAAGGCTAATAGGTAATATTAAATAGATATAAAGGGAGTTAGAAGAGCTCTTATTTAAATTAATAAGGAAATTATATATAATTATTAAAGTATTATTCTTATAAGATCTAATATTTAAGATTTATATATTTAGTAATATATTAGGTTTTAGTAGGGGTTATTATATAAGGTAATTATAAAATAGTAAATAGAGGCTAATAATATATAATTTTTTTACCTTTAATAAATTAAAAAGGAATTATAATATATATTAAAGAGAGCTAAGAGCTATTATCTACTTTAAATAGAAATTCTCTTATATAATAAGGGCTAATAAACCCTTAATAATTTAGATAGATTATAAACTATTAATAGGCTTTATAAATACTAAGTTTTATAAGGATATCTTTATTAGTTAGGTTATAAAGCTTAGATAGCTATATATATAACTTAAATATATTTAAAGAAAGGAAAATATAATTATTAATAGCCTTTTTTAAATAATTTTTAATAATATAAATTATAAGATAGATAATCTTATAAGAAATTTATTAAAGGAAGTAGAGAAATATTAAGATAATAAGGTATAGCTCTAGAAATCTAGAAAGGGTAGCTATACTTATATACTAAAGTAACTTAATAAAGAGGATTATATAAAGAGAATTTAGAAGTAAGGAGAAGAGGTAGTTATTTAAATTATTAGGTAGATAATAATTACTATTACTAATATAAAGGTAGGGCTGTTTATCCCTATAATACTAGTTATAATTAATAGGGAAATACTAGATACTCTACCTTAAGGATTTATTATTTTATTCTTAAAGGACTATCCTAAGTTATATAAGGTAGATTATAAGAATAATAACTAATATATAAATATATATTACTTTTATACTTAATAAGAGAAACTAAAAAATCTAGATAAATAAGAGATAAGTACTATTACGACCTCTTCGTCTTCTAACTAGAAGGCTTAGGGGTCTAGGTAGATCTCGTAGAGAGGAGTGTTAAGGACTAGGGTAAATAGGCTTTATACTAAACTAGTCTAATATAGGTATAATATTATATTTAATATCTAGGAGATTAATCTAGTAGATAATATAAGTTAAGTATAAAGCTCCTATCTAGAGGGAAAGTAACGCTATCTATATAGATATAGGAAAGTCTATACTCGTACTAATTACTAGTAATTACTCTCTATTAACTAGAGCGACTAGTCGCGTAATTACCCCGCTCGTTATAGTTATCCTATATTAATTAGAGTAACTAGGCGAGCGGTCGCTCGACTCGTTATACTAAGGTATATTTAACTTAGTAAGCGCCTATAATATCTACTAAGGCTTACGTACTAAGGGCGTAATATTACCCCTCCTTCCTTAAACCTTTATCTTAAAGGTTAATAAGTATTTATATTATTAGTATAATAATAACGCCGTATCGAATTATTAGATCGAGTGGCTTATAGGGGAGTAATTACGATAGTGTTATATCTATAATATACTAGGTCTTAAAAGGAGTATTAGGTATCTTCCCTTTCTTAAAGGTACGTCGAATATATTCGGCTAGGAAAGTAGTATAAGCCTATTATACTAGTTATCCACTTCTCCGGTATTAATAAGGCTATAGAGAAGCTTAAGCGTGAAGAGATAGAGATAGAGGTAGCGTAAGAGGCTACTAACGAAGCTACTTATTAGAGTAGTAAAATTACTTATTAGAAATAAATAAAATTAAAACGCCTTTATTAATAGAAGCGTTTCTTAAAAGAGTATAAATAATAGATATTTAATAAGGGTCTCGACGATATTAAGGAGCTAGAATATCTAGAGGAGCTTAAAAAGGCCGGCGAGGTTAAGAAAGCACTCGCTACTTATCCTACTTTTTTAGAGTTTAAGGGTTCCGGGACTCTCTTACCTAGAGCTCTCAAGTAGATTACTTAGGGTATATCCGGGTTTAATAATACTATTAGAGGAGCTCTTAATAGTTTATAAGATTTATAACTAGTTCCTAGGTATTTTCTAAGTCCTTATATCCTTTCTATTTTACTAGGTAACTCTATCCTTTTTATAATAGAATCCTTTTAACTTTAAATTTATTTTCTTCTTCTATTCTAAAATAGAAGGTTTCTTATAAAGGTGTATTAGGGTCCGCTAGTTCTAATATAGAGATATAGAATACTAGATATACTTTAGCGTCTAGCGGGAGCTATAACTTATAATTAATAGGTCCTTTTTCTTTAATAACTAAAAATAGTCTAACCTTAACGTGGTCTAGTTTTTTACTTAGTCTTATACCTTTTAGATTCTTTATAAGGAGGTATACTTTATCCCCCTTCTTTAGCTAAGGTCTATTTTTCCTTTTCTTATTAGCTGACTTCTCTATAGAAGTATTAACCTAGCTGATTTTTTGCTATATATCTCTATATAGACTTTTTATATTAGATATTAATACTAAGGCTTTCTTAGCATCTAGTCCCCGCCTAGAATCTAAGAATAAATTTACATGTCGTCCGTAATTTATAAAGAACGGTAATAGCCTTATAATATCTAATCTCTTATTATTATATATTAATTATACTATTAGGAGTAGTATAACCTAATTATTTTATCTTTTATTAATATAGTATCTAAGATATACTTCTATTATTTAATTAGTATATTTAGTTTATCTATCTATCTAAGGATAATACGCTATTAATATTCGTAGTTTAGTTCTAATTAACGCGATTAAAGTCTTCTAATAGTTTAAGGTAAAGAGCTTATCTCTATCTAAAGTAATTAACTCTAGTATACTATAATCTCTAATAAGTCTATCTAATAAGATAAAACTAAGCTAACTAGCGTTATAGGTTTCTTTATATAGTATTATAATTATATACTTAGTAAGTTTATCTATAATAACTATTATTAAGTTATACTTATTATTAGTTACTAGGTTAACTAACGGTAGTAATTTAATAATAAAGTCTATTATAATATCCTTTTATAGTATATCTAGAACCTTAGTAAACTAAATTTATCTGTACCTAGTATATCTTATAGACTTATTCTACTAGTAATATATATATTCCTTAATATATTATTTAACTAATACTCGTAGGTTCGGTATAACGTATATTCTTTAAATAAGTTCTAACGTTTTAGATACTCCTAGATATCCTAGTAAAGGATTATTATAGTAATCTCTAATTACTCCTTTAACCGCCTTTAGTAGTAAGTATAACTTCTATTTATATAATAATAGGTCTCGGTTAGGCTATTATTTCCTAAGCTTACTAGCTAGGGTATTATTAATATATACTTCCTTTAGGTTTAGAACTATATATATTATAATATATATAGTCGTTACTAGACTTCTTATTAGTATTAATAATCTATCCTTCTCTTATTTAAGAATAGACTAATTTATAATATCCTTTATTTATATATAGTTAGATCGTCTACTTAAGGCGTCTACTCGTCTATTATCTTTACCTAGGGTATACTAGATTTTAAATTTATATTATCCGAGGAGCTTAGACTATTAAACTTATTATCGATTTAGCTCTTTAGTTATTATAAAACTAACTAAGTTCTTATAATTAGTAAAGATAGTAAGTTTAGAATAACTTTTAGTATAAACTCTCTAATATTACAAAGAATAAATAATAGCTAAAAGCTCTTTATTATATATATTATAATTCTATTCTACTACCGTTATTTTACGTAAGTAGTATACTACTAGGTACTATTTACTATCCTTTTACTAATATAAGTAAGCCCTTATTATAAGGTCCGAAGTATCTATCTTAATATATACTAGTTCTCTACTACGAAACGTATAGAGTATAAGCGGATCTATATAGGCTTACTTAAGCTCGGCAAATACTTTCTCCTAGTTAGTATCCTATCGGAATCCCGTTTCTTTCTTAGTAATTTCCGTTAGCGGCAAGGCCTTCTTAGAGTAGCCTTCTATAAAACGTCTATTAAAGTTAGTAAATCCTAAGAATCCTTATACTAATTTAATATCATATAGTATAAGCCAGTCCTATATAGCCTGAATCTTTTCGGGGCTTATATAAATTCCTTTAGTTATTACTATAAACCCTAAGAACTTAACTAAGGTCTTATAAAACTCGCACTTTTCTAGTTTAAGGAGGAGCCTAGCCCTAGATAGATATATTAATACATTCTATATATAAGGGACGTGTTCCTCTATTAACTTAGAGTAGATTAATATATTATCGAGGTACGTAATAGCCGAATAGTCTAATTATACCTGTATAATATTATTAACTAGTGCTTAGCAGGTTACTAGTACGTTAGTAAGGCTAAATAGTATAACTAGGTACTTATAATATCTATATCAAGCCTTAAATACTATTTTCTACTCGTTACCTTCCTTTATTTAAATAAGATTATATACTCCTCGTAAGTCTAACTTTATAAAGACTTTTACTTTAGCTAGCTAATCCTATAACTTACTAATATTAGGTAGCGGGTAATAATTCTTAATCGTCACATTATTTAACTTTTAATAGTCGACGCATAGCTGTAAGGATCTGTCCTTCTTTTTTATAAAGAGTATCGGATATCCTACTAGTAATTTAGATTCTTAAATAAATCCCTTTTTTAGGTTCTCGTCTAAGTACCCGCGTAGTACTAAGAGTTCCTTTTCGGATAACGTATAAATAGGTCTAAATATTAGTTCCTTCCCTAGTTCGAGTTTAATCTTATAATCCTAAGGTTAGTATATAGGTAGAGCTTTCGCTATTATCTCTTTTATAAAGAGGCGTTTCTATCTTTAATACTCTCGTGGGATATTAGGAGTACTATTAGTTACTCTAAGAACTCTAACTTATTAACCTAGCGGACCGTCGCTAGTATCTATTAAGCCGGATCCTTATTTTTTAAGGTTATCCTTATTTAAAATTAAAGTAATATATACCTTAACCTCTTAGTTTAATTTCTTATCTACCGTCGTCTACTATCAGCGTATAGGGTAGAATCTAGCGATATTACTAGTTCGCTTAAACTTAAGTACTTTTTTCTTCTAGTTAATTGCTAGGTTATACTTCTCTAACTAAGGCATGCCTAAAATAATATAATAAGTGGCTATCCTAATAATATTAAAGGATATTTCCTTATAATAGCGTTAAATTATAAATAGTAGCGAGGTTATTTCCTTATCTATACTTCCTATTAATAGTTTTAACCCGTCGGCTATCTATAAGTTATATAGTAACTTCTTCCTTCGCGTTAATAGGCCTACTAACCGTACTAGTACTTTAGAAATAAAGTTTCTAGATGCTCTAGAATCTATTATTACCATGGTTCTTTAACTATTTATTCTAACTAGTATATTTATATATATTATATACTCTATTAAGTATAACTAATATATTTTCAGGGTTAAGATATTAATCTCCTTATACTTCCCCTTAATATAAGGGATTACTCTTTTCCCGAAAAGGATAGGAATCTAGTAGTTCTCTTTATATATATATATTTTCTATAACTATCGTAGAAATAAGTATACTAATCTATTAAGTAGTATTCTAATATATACTTGTTATACTTAAGGTGTTTATAAAGACTACTATACCACCTTTAGTTATAATTTAGAAACTATTTTCTTAATCTCTTAATTACTAAGTGCTAGTAATAGCTTATATCTTAGTAACTTAACTAAATCTTTCTATATATACGTACTCTAATTATTTTACCTAAGTACATCTTTACTTAGTAATAAATTATATATATTTCGTCGGTATAAGCTAACTAGTATATTACCTACGGATACGCTAAGTTATTTCTAAAGGTTAAATTATAAAGGGAATAATTAAGGGTTTTTCTTTTAACTATTTTAAATATCCTTAACACGGCTTATAAAGCTTTAGATAATTATTATAATATATATAAGTTATAACCTTCCTATTCTTTAAGATTAATTTATATAAAGTTCCCTATTTATTAATATAATCTACTATTATAAATAGCCCTATCTATTTTAGAACTAATTTTAATTTATTAATTTAAGAATTATTTTTTATAACTTATTAATAATATTATAATAACTTAATAGGAGTTACCCCTTTATTATATCTTATTTTTATTAGGTCCTTTATATAAATAGATTAATAGAGAATTAATTCTCTAATATTTAATCTATTTATTATAAACTCCTAAATAATAGGTAGTATTTCCTTAGAATTAGGTATTATTAACTTTTTAAGGTACTTACTAATTTATATACCTTATTTAAATACTCTTATTACTTAGATTCTATATAGAATTTTAAGGGGTAAATAGCTTAAATAGCTAATAATTCTTAAATTAATATTAATTATTAATATTTAAATAAATATATCCTAAGGTTCTCTAGGAATATCTTCTCTCCTTTTCTTAAAGTACTTTATTAAGATATTATTAAACTTTTTTATTATATTAACTAAATATTTTACTCTACTTAAAGCTTCTAATATAATAATTTCCTAGGACCTAAGGAATCTAGATATTTCCTTATTAAGGAAGTAAGTCCTATTATTAAAATAGATAGTATTAAGAACTAGTACCCTTATAAGGTATCTAATAATTACTCTTATAATAGTAATTATATTAATAAAATCTATTACCTTTAGAAATATTACTCTTAAGAAGTAATTTATAATATTTAAGATATATTTTTATTTATCTTCTAAGGTAATAAATAGTCTAATATAATCTATTTCTAATAGCTAGAATAACTTTATAATCTAGATTAATAATAGTAGTACTATTCTAGTTATATTTACCTATTTTATATATAGTAGATATCCTTTAATATATTATATAATATCCTTTACTATATTAAATTAATAGATTATATTATAGATTTTATTTATAATAATTTTTATAAAGAAATATCTACTCCTATTATAAATATCTTATAATAGGGTACTTACCTCTCCCTTTATAATATATATAATTCTTTAATCTTTAAACTTATATATTAATTAATTTATATAACTATTAAATATAAATTAAAAAGCCTTCTTTTTAAAGGTACTTGTTACGCCCTTAGTACGCGAGCCTTAGTAGATATTATAAGCGCTTACTAAGTTAAATATATCTTAGTATAGCGAGTTAAGCGACCGCTCGCCTAGTTACTCTAGTTAATATAGGATAACTATAGCGAGCGGGGCGATCGCGCGACTAGTTACTCAAGTTAATAAGAGTAATTACTAGTAATTAGTACGAGTATAGACTTTCCTATATCTATATAGATAGCATTACTTTCCCTCTAAATAGGAGCTTTATACTTAACTTATATTATCTACTAGACTAATCTCCTAGATACTAAATATAATATTATACCTATATTAGACTAGTTTAATACGAAGCCCATTTACCCTAGTCCTTAATACTCCTCTCTACGAGATCTACCTAGACCCCTAAGCCTTCTAGTTAGAAGATAAAGAGGTCGTAATACTTTAAGCACCCTTAAGATAAGTACCTTAAGATAAAGAGACCTTACCCTAAGTAAATATAGCCTACGATAGTTAATAATAGTAGAAGTTAAAGAAGGTATTAAGATTACTAAACTAGATTTATACTATAGCGACTAAGATAAGCTTAAAGAATAGTTAGTATAGATATAGCTATACTTTTCTTTTAATAAGGATACTATTAGACTAAAGAAATAACCGCTATTTGTAATAACTTATATAAAGGGACGGGCCTAGCGGTAGTCCGCCCCCTTTCTTAAATAATATATAGAAGATCCTAATAACGATAATAATATCTCTATTAAGTTATAGATAGAAAGCCTAGCGCTTTTCTAAGAAGAGATAAGATAGATATTTAGACCTTCTAATAAAGTAAGTATAATAATAAGAGTCATCTAGTATCTAATATAGAAGAAGTTAGCATCTAAGTATATAATATAGTTTTAATAGTATTCTATAAGAATTAACTAGGATAATAATACACTAATAGTAATATATCGACGTGGACTAAAACCCTAAGTAAAGAAGGAGCTTATACGAGATAGAGCCTAGAGTAATAATCTTAATTCGCTTATTAGGAACTCGATAAGAATTAATAATTAGATCTATAAGTTAATAATAGAACTACGCCACGATAGTAGAGTTTCTAGACTTAGTTATACTGGATTCTATTTAGGAGGAAGTTATAGAAAGAGACGAGCCCTACGCGATCCTTATAAACTAATACTAATAGAATTAGACTTTACGTAGAAGAAGAAAACGTTTAGAGGTAAGAAATAGTATAGGGGAAAGAAAGTAATAAATTACTATAGCTATAGTAAACCGGGCTATATCGCTAAAGACTATAGGTTAAAAAATATAGTAAAACGACCTTAGTTAAATATATTAGAAAGAGTTCTAGTTAGGAAGACTAAACCTCTAAGGGATTAACTAGAAATGGAGTACGATAATATAGAGCTAGATATAATTATAAATGATTTACTAGCCCTCGTTAATCCGCCTATTAATAAAGAACTTTAGACTAGAGAAGAAGAATTACGTAAAGAAATAGCTAAGAAATAGCGAAATATTATAAAAATTAAATAAAGGCTCGCGGGTATTTATAAATAACTTAAGGAGCTAGGTTCTAATAATAATAGTGATAGTAGTTAGGTTTAGAAGAAAGAACCTGAATAAAGCTGAGAAAGCGAGGATAATTCTAATTAGGAAAACCTTAGCTATACTTCTAAGAAGTATAAGAATAAAGGGAAGGAAAATAGCGTAGTATCTCGAGCTTTTATATTAAAAGATCTATAGATAAAACTCGAGGAACGAGTGGAGTTCTATTAAGAAAAAGTATTAGGGGGACTTCTTTAGAAGGAGTTTATATAAGAAGGTAGAGAAAGATATATATCTAGTAATTATAATTAATCTTATTAATAAGGGGTTAGATAATTATTTACTTATAAATATAAGGGAGAGTATATAAGTAAGCCTATTATATTAGGGCTATTTAATATATAATAGATATATAAGTAATTAAAGACCTAATTATTAAAAAAAATTAAAACTTCCCTTATAAGTAAAATTATTAAGAAATTAAAATAGGAAGATCTTTAAAGGGGAATAGTTAATTCTATTAACTTATAAATATAATAAAAGAAAAAAAAGAAATATATAAAGCTCTTAAAGAAGTAAGATAGCTATTAATATTAACTTTAAAGCCCCTAATTTATCTCTAACCTATTAAGCTTAAGAATAATTAACTAAAAATTTATAAGAAGATAACTAATATACTTACTAGGTATTAAGATTAAGAGAAGAGGGGGAGTATAAGCTAGGTAGTATATATACTAGCCGGTAACTACTACCTACCTAGGAGGGAGGTAAAGAGGAGGTAGAGTAGGTAGTAAGGGTAGAGGAGGTAGAGAAGAAGGGGGAGGAGGGATATCCTCCCCATCCTAGTCTTTTACCTAGGAAGGGAAGGACTCTAAGGGGTCCTCTACCCTAGATAAAGAAGGAGGGGGTAAAAATATAAGAGGGGGGCCTAATATAAGAGGCGGAGAATTTATAATTAAATATCTAATCCTAATAAAGTAAGGAGGAGGAGGAGGAGAATAATAGTAGGAGTAAGGAGCTCTACTTATAAGGTAGGAATAGATAATATTATCTAGAAGAGTTACCCCCCTCTAGTAGGTATAAGTACGAGTACCCTCCCTTTTATTAAAGGGGGGATTTAGGATATTATAGGGGGGGGAAGTAGACTAACCGCGTTAAGTCGGTACTTTAAACTTAAGTCGGGTTCCTAACTCGACTCTTAGCGAGTTAATACTAAATTCCTAGCCTAAGTATTTAGGTCGGTACTAATAGTTAGTACTAAGTATTCGGGTTAATACTATAAGGTAGTACTAAGTATTAGTACTAAAGTATTAACCCGACTCGCTAAGATATTAGTTCCACCTATATTATTTTACTAAGACTATTATATTAGAAATATTTTTTATTTATATTAATATTTTATATTATATATAAGATTTACTAATATATTACTAAGCATTATTATTATTACTAACTAGGTAACTATTAATAGTAAATAAGGTAATATAGAAAGGTAATAGCTAATTAGCTATTTCTATAGATATAATAACTATAATATTACTAATATTTTCTATTTATAGTAGTATTCCTTACTATATATAGGATTTACTACTATATTACTAGTTATTATTATTATTATTACCTAGGTAATACCCCTAAGTAATAAGGTAATACAAAAAGGTAATGCATATCCCTAGGGAATTAAGGGGGGTATTAAAATTCTAATTAAAAAAAATTCTATTTTTAGTATAGGGGTAATTCTAGAAGAAATTTGGTGGCCCTTACTATTTTACTAGGGGCTTGGCGTCTTGGCGATACCTTGGCGAGTCGGGTCGGTCTAACCCGACTCGCTAAGGTACCGAGGGCTTTTCGGGTCGGTACCGGAAACCGGTACCAAGTATTCGGGTCGGTACCGGGAGGTAGTACCGAGTATTCGGGTCGGTACCAATCTATAGTACCGAAACCCGACTTGACGGTTAGTCTAGGGGGAAGGAGTTACAAGCTAGGCTAGGGGGTTAAATAAGTAATTTATAGGCCTATACTACTATAAGTAGTTCTTATAGCTATTATTATAGGAACTAACTATATAGTTAGTATAGGCCCTAATATAGCCCCCCGCTACTACCTTTAAATACCTAGAGTAAGGAGGAGCCTTCCTCCTACTAGACAGCTAATAGAAGAATTTAGTAGAAATAATAAAAATAATATAAAACCGCGTACCTAGGTAACTTAACCTAACTCCTCCTAAAAATATAGCCTATTTATAGGCCTTAGAAGGAGATAATAGTTTATATTTAATTAAATATATATACTTAACTAGCTAGCGAGGTAGCTAGGGCGCTTATAAACTATATAGTTAAAGAACTACTTATTATTAGCTATTATTAGTTAATAGTAGAGAAAATCCCTTAGAGTTAAGTAAGGGGAAGAGAAACTTCTTTAAAGGATATAAGAAGGATTACTTATAAAATTAATATTAATATAGATTATATAATTTATTATATTAATTATAAGAGTATTAATAGTATATAAGTATATATAAGATAAGGGGATGCCTACTATCTCTAAATAATATAATAGTAGTTAAGGAAAGAAGAAAGAAAAGAGGAAAGAAAGTAGGAATCTCTAGGGTTATACTTATTAAGTAGAGTTTAACTCCTAGTATTATTATTAAAGTAATAAATATAAATATAGAAATAATAGTAAATTAATTAATAATATCCTAATAAAAGGCCCTAAGGCTTATAAGGTTATACTAGTTATAAGGAATTATATAAAGTTATAGTAACTATAATCTCTATTATAATTAGTTAGTAATTATAGAATATAATATCTTACTAATATCCTAGTAATATAATAGAAAGACCTTATAAGTATATCCCTTTAATAATAAGATAAAAGTCTTAGTCTTTAGAAAATATAAAAGTAAATTAATTTTAATAATATATTTATCCTAGGATTTTATTAGCTACTTTAAAGACCTTATATAAGGTAAATTAAAGTAAGACTTAATAAGAATATAAAATAAAGAGGACTTTAAAGGAGTCTAATAAAAAGGGTATAAAGGCCCTTATAAAATATAGAAAGTTATATTAAAATAGTTAAGATAATATTAATAGGTATTCTTAATAAATAGTAGAGAAAATCCGCTAAGGATATAAAGAAAAAGGTAGAGAAAGCTTAGATAAGCTAAATTTATAAAAGGCTAAGAAGGTTAAATTATAATTATACTACTAAGCTTACTATCCTAGTAAGTAATTAAGCTAGTATAACTAGTATAACAAGTATACTTAATAGTATAAGTAGGCTAAGATAAGAATATAATTAAGTAGTAAAGTCCTCTAAATAATCTTAGATAAATAATATTAAGAATCTTTAAGTATAAGTAGTTAAGGGAGATATATTAAGGAAGGGATATTAATTTAAAAGTTAATAAATAGTATAAGATAATTAAATATTTAATAGAGTAGATATATATCTACTAGAAGTATTTTATAAAGGTAGTTAAGTTATTACTCCCTATTTATTATAATTATAAAGGGCTTAAATAGTAAGAATTAATATATATTAACTTAATATTTAATAGAGTAGATATATATCTATAATAAAATAGTTAAAAGTAAGCTATTAAATTAGGAGCTTAAGAAAAGGATTAAGTATATAAATTAATATATCTAGAAAGATATTTAAAGAAGTACTTTTCTTACTAAGTCTTATTTAAAGGTCTTTTTAAGTTAGTAGATATCTTAATATATTATTAAGTTAATAAATTTTATTAGGGGTTAATTTTATTATAATATATTACTAAGATATATCTATTATATAACCTTTATAAGAGGCTATTAATAATAGGATATTTAGTCCTACTACTTAAGGTAGTAATTAAGAAGTCCTTCCTAGTATATAATTATAGATAGTAAGATAGGGATAGTATATTACTTTATAGGAGCGCTATATATATATTCTCTAAAACTAATAAAGAGGAAATTACTTAGCGTCCCTATTATAGTTATATAATAAGGCCTTAACTAGTAGTATTACTTATTATATTTATTTAGATTATTTATAGTAGTATATATATATAGATTTAGAGTCTAATTAATATTAATTATTATTATTTCTAGGTATATAAGTTTACTTTTAGAACGGTGCATCTAGTATTAGTTAACTGATCCCCTTTTCTCTAGGCATCTTTCAGACATCTAGCATAGCCAAATCATCCATCATACCCCTGAGATCGTTCAACATCCTGAAATAGAGTTCGAAATCCTATTATCTGTATTGTTGTTCTCACTCTATGTACGACGACAAGACGACGGACTGATGTTTATGCTCGATCTGTCTCTGCTGGGGCTGTGGTGTCTCAACGGGCCTTGCAGAAAGCGAAAGATTAAAACCGGCGATGGAAATGTTCAATGAAGCGGGCGCTATTCAGACTCCCACTTGGCGTTCCTCCTCCCGAAATTTTCTTATCTCTGCCAATCCCTCTTAACGGTCCTGCTCGTATATTTGCGCCGTTTTTCCTGAGCTAGGCGTAAGCATTCCCGAATCTTCCCAGGTGTCGGGTGTAGACGGAAAGCCGCAGAAGCTGTCATCTGTGAGAGGCGTGAAAATATCACTCTCCGTGATCGACGTCGCCCTAGACATGTCTGGTCTTATTGAAATTGTGTATTCTTCAATACTGCCTCCAGTGATGAGCCGGTTGACATCGTTCGATTGAACAGCCGAGTGGAGTTTCTTCCTTGTCATCTTCGAGGCACATGCTCCGCTTTCAAGATGGTGAAGCCACGACGAAGGGGAAGTGAACTGCCCCTTGCACCGTTTATGTCCGATGCATTTGATATTGCTGAGCGGTTTGTGGACCCCAGACAAATGGTGCTGTTCCAGCCCCTTCTCGTCTTTAAACTCTCGTTCGCACTGCTCGCATACCCATTTGGAGAGCCTAAAGGATGAGACCTTGGGCTTAGAGCGTGGTTTATGGACTTTGTTCGCCGAATGCTGATCCAGGGCCTGCTCGTTAGCGAAATCCCGGTCACAGTCACAACAGTGGAACTGCGTTGCGTGGATCCGTGACCGCAAGTGTTGGCCAAGTGCTTCTGAGTCAACGAAAATTTGTTCGCATTCACAGCAAAAACAATGAGTCGTAGACTTCTGATGCTGTTTCAAAACTTCCTGATACAGGAAGGTTCGACCGCAGTCGGTACAAAAGAAGGAATGAAGGGCGGCACGATGCTGTTTAAGAGCATCCGACTTTGAAAGACCTTTATACCGAACACGGATTTGATCCCAATTTACCTTCCTCATTAACAATCGGGACCCTCTTGAATACACAACCGATAACCTAGTTTCTGCTAAGAATCAAGCAGAAACCGTCCATGGGTGGGAGCTACATGATGGAGGAAGACACGTCGTAGGACACCGACTTATGGCTGCGACCAGTAAAGTATCTAGAACTTAAAGGTAAGTTGTAGCAAGCAGCTAGGTTGGATATGTCGTACCGGAGACTGTCAAGCAACTGTTTTTCATGTGACGACCAATCTCCAATGGTTCTAGAGATGAAAGATGATAATACCAAGTCGGCAATCATGCTCACCCGACCCATTCCTCGATCCCTATACCCCTATCCCCTATCCCTTTTATCTATTTCTCCATCATCCCATTAATTCTCATCCCCTACCCTTCTCTCACTCCATCCCCCCACCACCCATCGACAAACAAACCTCATACCAACCCTTCTCGCCCTCGCCCTCCCTCCCCACCCCCATATCCCACAAATGCCTTTCCCCCTCACTACCCACACTCACAAACACATACCGCAATCTCCCTTCCTTCGAAGGGTCCACAACCGGCATTAGCGAGCCAGTAGTCTTGTTTTGGAAACATTTCCCTGGTACAGGTGCGAAGAGTAGCGTTATGCCTTCGCTGTGGTGTCTTTGTTGGAGGAGGGGTGGGGTGTTGGAGGGGGGATGAGGGGGGTAGCGGGATAGGGAAAGATATGTTTGGCGGCTTGTGAGGGGGCTTGGAATGGGTGGGGTGGGGAGGGCTGGGGAGAGGGTGGTAAGAAGGGTGTGGAGGTGAGAGATGGTTGTTAGGAGGGTAGTGCTGTGGGTGTTTTGGAGTGGGGTGGGCCAGTCGTAGTCGTTGGTGTTGGCGGATGGGGGGAGATCGAAGGACCAGGTTTCGGAAAGGTGCTGGTCGATTTCGTCCGAGGGGAGGGTGGTGTAGTCGTATCTGTTTGGATGGGTTTGTAAGGGGTCTATATTGTATTGGAGGGAGGGTCGGGCGGGAGAAGCTTACCGGATGTTGTTGTTGCCTTCGGGGCTCTCCTCTTCATACTTCCATTTCTCCGTTTGTGGCACGTCGTGCAAGGTCTGTGACATGCGTAGTAGCCATTCGGCATGGCTGAGTATTTCCACCTCTGACTCCAGATCGAGCCAGAAGCAGCCTTCATCAGTACATGCAGCTAGGAGTTCGGTACTTGTCTCCTCATCTCCCTCCCGCAGCTTCTTGTACGAGATAACATGTATCTTTGTTGGTACATCTGGGATGTGCTGAGACGTTGGAACTCGCTGTGTTTGTGGAGAAACATTACTGCCTGCTGCTTTCGAAGACCCGCCGCTACCCTCGCGTTGTCCCCCAGAAGCTACCGGAGCTTTCGCGCGCTGCGATCGTCTTGGCAAAGATCTTGTCGATGCGGTATCGAGAGCGGAGATAGAAGGTCGCGCAGCTGCCGTGAAGGATCCTCGCCTGGGGCCACTCCCATCTTCAGGCCATACACAGGTCCTGTTGCTATCCTTGCAGGGACCACATGATGGATGTACTCCGTTACATTGGACCTGGCGAGAGCGACATGTCACGCATAGGGTACTGCTGCGTTTATTGTCGTGGAGATTGGCTGGTTGAGAAGACATGGTGCCGTGATGTATTGGTGAAGCCTAGAGCATCTGAGCAGCCGAGTCGCCGTTACTGATCGAGCTTTTGTGGTGTTGACTTATCAAATTTTATGTCTTGCAGGAATCCGAGCAACCTCTTGTGTGGACTTGCAATCTGCAGTAGGACAACGGAGAAGCGTAGGTGTCTGCAGTTAGCCGTGTCAATCTGAGGAACAGGTTCTTTGTACGAGTCTTAGGTCGGCGCAACTACCTGTCTCGACGCTAATGGTGATTTTTTGGTGCGCATCCTGAACAGTGTTCAAGTGCGTAGCGGGAAAAGAAAGGATGTAAGTTGCAGATGGTGTCGAAGATACGACATGAATAACACCAACTCTGGGAATTGGGTATGAAATCATGTTCCCTCTTCCAGGGTACATCTTATGTATTCGTTCATAGCCTAAAGCGTTACGGCGCTCCCACTTCTTGATATATAATTCTCAAAAGCAAAGCGTTGGTAATAAACCTGATCAAACGGCCATGTGTCCAAACCAAGCACTAAGGCAAAAGAAGAGCCACCACGCTGGAACGCTGGAGTATCATGAAGAATGGCCATCTAGACCGCGTGATCATCAATTGTGTACAAAGAAGAGACGTTTACCACCGAAGACAATCGATTGGTCCGTGAAGAGCGTACCAAATACCCCAGAGCTCAACTCCGATGTCGATCGAGCAACTCACGTATTGACGCCTGTGTCCTCTGCTGGACCTACTTTCGGCCTCTCAGCGTAAATCTTCTCCTTCTCCTTCTGTGCTGCCTCTAAGCTTTCGACGTAAATGTTGAACTTTCCAATCTCGCGTAGCAAATAAGAAGACTTGCGCTCCCAATTAGTCATCGCTTTGGTAGTATTAGGGTGACGGGGGGTGAACTGCATGTAGTCATCAGCACAAGTCTCCCTTGGCGCTGGTATCGAGAATAGTATATTGAACTTACAGCAAGGAGCATCGCAGCCCTTAGTTTGTTGTGCTTTTCTAACTCGTCTGCGATGTTCTTAACGTATATCGAAAGACCCTTAAGTTGATCTACTTCCATCAAAACGCTAGCAACCATGCTCTGCTGCGGCGGCTTCCAGTCCGTAATGACAACCTTATCACCGGGCAATCTCGGCCTAAAGGCGCCTTGATCAACAGAGCTCCGTGCACTTCTGATTGAACTCTGCAGACTGGGACGAGGGCCGGCATTCGCCGAAGGAGCATCGTTGTCAGTGTACAGGATTGCTGTGTTGATCACAGAGTCGCCCCACCCATATTCTATATTGCTGATGCCACCTACCATAGGCTCTTTGGAAAGGCGGGCGCTCCAGTAGTTCGCAGTTGTGACGAATTCTTTGACAATCTCCGGGGTACCAACCTGAAAGAGATGGACGGCTCCAGTAGGTAGTTCGAGAGCCCATACGTGTGGTCTTGTCTTCGAGTAGCCCGGTGGCGGTAGCTCACTGGCTATTGTTTGCCGCAGGAGAAAAGTGCCAAGCGTTTCAGCGCTGTCAGCCCAATTACCGCCGCCAACTATGCCCCCTGCTGCTTTTTGGTTCTTTGCTTTGATGCGTAGCGATTTGGCATTCATGCTGAAAGAAAATAAGCGCATATAGCCCTTTTCGATAACGCCGAAGCTCTCGACCCAATTCCGGTCCTTTGCTCTTTTGTCGACAGTCAAATGCTTGTGCTTGAGTATTCCCTCTTTAGCCCATGGGGCACCGGCTAGCTCAAGGCTCTCATCTTCGATAAGAGGAGCAGCATGGAGACTCTGCTCGTCACCTCCAGTGCCTTCCTCACGGATGATTGCTTGGCTTAGAGCATTGGCGAAGCCTATGGATTGTTGGAAGGCGCCCTGAGGGAAGTTTGTAGCAAAAGAATCAACCGAAAGAGAGGTCTGGGTCTTGCCAAGGGATGAAAATTTGCTCCAGGCGCTGGTTACTGACGCGCTCGTCACCGACGATTGCTCGTCGAGACTCGATCTTCGACTGGTGGCTACAGAGGAAGCTGGGTAAAGTCGAGGTCGAGATCTGTTCTTCGACTGCCACCTACCAGTACCAAGGCGACCATCATTCGGGCGTCCGCGAGCGTAGCTCAGATTCTCGGAGCCGGCTTTGCTGAGCATGCTTGGAGTGCGACGAAGCATGCTATTGGTGATAGCTGAAAGGCCGTTCGACGTTTGTGTTGTCCCTGTAAGCGCCTCTTTGGTGTCATTTCCATATAGAGGTAGCGGATGCTGACGTATCGAATTATAGAAATCTTTGAGAACAACCTCTACCTGGTTCTCCCAGGTGCTCAGCTTGCCGTGGAACGGTGTCTTCACCAATGGGCCACAGTCACCCATGGAATTGCTGAGGTCGATGGGCGTATGCGGCGTGATTGGTGAGTACGCGGTCTGATCCGAAGGTCTTTGGGATAGTCTGTATAGTGGCCTTTGCCCCTCAAAGGACCGCCTTGCTTCCGGGGCCTCGTGAGAAGTTGGTGACTTGGTGATCGCTTTTGACAAGTCTCCCCATGGCCTCGGAGGAAGGGTGGAAGCGCGTGGATCCACGAAAGCATCCGGAGCAGCATCTGTCACAACGCGTCGAATGGTAGGCAATATGTTCTTAAGAAACTGAGTCCTTGTCATCTTTGTCTCGATTCCTTCTTGATGGAGGTCTGTATTGAGCAGCAAGACAGAGTAGCAAATGGTGTGGACGACATCGGTAGCTTTGAAGCCATGATTGAGATTGCAAGCGCACCATCGGGTAGAGAAAGCATCCAAAACACGATCTACCTGTTGTGCTTCACCTTTCAAGAACAGCTTGCCGCACAGACTTCGCAAGGCGGCTAGAATGGTGAGATTCTCCCAGTCAAATAACTCCATGTAAGCTTGCCGTACCGAAGCTCGTGCCGAATCCGGCTCACCAAGCCAAGCGGCCGGCTTTGTGGTCAAAGTCTCATCGCCGTCGAAAAGCTGTTTGGCTTGACTTCGATCGGCCTCACTTGGTTGCGTAGGATCAACGTCAACACTGAGTTTGTGTCCCGCGTCTTTAGCCGTCGGTTCAGGGAATTGAATATCATTATTGGCTATCAGTGGAAGCAGCGTCGAACTGGCAGAGTGATATTCACTTATAGGAGACACCTCAGAATACTCAATCGGGAATGCCATCTCACGCCTGCCGACATTGTTGTCGGCATTCTCCGGCTGCAGCCACACACGATCAGCGTCCTTCATCGACGCTGTGGGAGATGGCAGCTGCGGTTGTAATTGCGCCGGGGCGAGCCATTCTCTAGCCTCCGCCTTCGTTGGCGCAAGTTGGGGTGGTGAGGGTAGACTGTCACTGCGTGGAGCCAACAAGTCTCGGTGCCTTGGGGGGTCTATCGATCGTTCTACCGGGCGCTCATACACTAGCTGTCGACTTTTACTTGAATAGGTAGGCCTACTTTCATTCTCTCTGCGAAGCTTCATGTCCGCTGGATGGCTCGTTGGCGCCAGATCAAGCCTCACGGCGCCATTACCCGAAAGATCGATATCGTCGGAGGGTCCGAGTGTTCTGGTCTCATTGCTACTATCATCATGGAAGAAAGAGTTATCGTGAGGTTTCAAAGCATACGTGTCATCCGATTTCAGTCGAGCTCGCTCGCGTGGCACTTCCCGCATAGTCGAGGGAATTTCTCGCGGTGGGCGCATGGTGTGGTTGAAGCCAGCATCGAACACTGGATCGTGATCTCGGCGTGGAAGCTCTGTGGTGCCTTTGGCTTGTAATGTGTGTGTTTGCGAAAGTGCGTTGGCATGTCCGAGTGTACCTGCGAATTGTCGGGCGTCCGAACGCATCGGGTTATCAAGATACGGGTTCATGACTTGACGTAGACTGCTTGTTGGACTTCGCTGATCTCGGTCAGCAATTGGATGGGTACGCGACTCTGACTTCAGGTTCAGTGGGAGCATTGGAGGTGGTATTTGCTCAGAGACAGATTTCTTTCGTCTCCGGAAGAATGAAGATGGCTTCTTGACCAGAGGTGGCTGGATTGCTTCAGGTGGTTGATGCGAGCCCTCACCCGATACTGCAATTTTCGCCGTTCTGTTTGTGGCCGCAGAGCCTTCTCTGCTACAGGCTCGTGTGGTAGGTTTCGGAGGCTGTGTTTGAAGGATGTGCATGTCGTTCTTTGAGGAACCAAACACTCTTCTGAAGAATCCAGGTCTCTCCTTCGTAGCGTCCCTGGTTGATGCAATCGAATCCATCCTCCGAGCCATGAGAGGCTCGGAATACTGTCTCACGGGACTGGGATTCCTCGACTTTAGGAAACCAGGTGGAGGTTGGATCCGCTTTGAAGTGCGTTTTGAACCCATTACGGTGGTATCCGTTGGTGGAGGTCTTGGTGAATCATAGAAAATCTCGGCCTTCTTTCTTCTGTTGATTTGACTTCTCGAAGACTTGTTGCTATGCTTGCGCTGCAGTGACGGAGCAGAGGTAGCAGTCTGCGGAGGGAACAGAGTCGAGCGGTCTTTGCGAGGACCGCCCGGAACCGTCGGAGTAGGAGCAGCTTCTAGATCGTCGTATAGATTCACTTGCGGTAATCTGCTGAGTGGAGGCGGGTGGGCACCAGACCTGGAAGGAGACTCTAATACTCGAATTCTCTCACCGAGGTCGAGGCTTCCCGAGCGTCTCGAATGCCCATGAAGAATAGGAGGCTGTCCTAGACGTCCCATGTCCACGCTTGACGATGCACTGCTCTTGCTGCCTTTCCTGCCTGCTTGTGCTGCCCGCTCAACCGCTCCAGGCCCCACTTCTAGCGGGCGATTCCTATATGCCCTTGGGGACTTTGATTTCTCCTCCCCAGCACGAACACTGTTGATTCGGCTCAAGCCAGACTGAAAGTTAGAGCTGCTGTTACTACGTCGACCACGTGAAGGGTTGCCAGGGAGCTGCTGCGGCGGGTCATCCGACGGCAAGCTGTGATCCGAATGGGCGGAGGAGGAGTGTGGGTGTCGAGGAGCGCTGTTCGGAGGAGCTGTAGAGTCTGAGCCAGACGAGAATATTGGCCGATCCTTGGGCGGCGTGAACAGTTTGGGTTGATCAGGGTTGAGGGACATCAGCATGTTATCCACCACCGAATGTCGAGGATTATCTGTCAATGAGAGGTCATGCGAGATCCTTTCGTCCCGACTGTTTTCGTCTGCAATAGCCCTTGCATGACTTCCCATGTGTGTCTCATGTGGGGTCGGTCGCTGCACCTTCGAGGCACGCTTGGTCCTAGTCTTGACGTTCGGTGTCTGTGGTGTCTGAGGGGTGGTGTCGTTGCGGTTGCTTTGAGCTTGTGGTCGGAGGCTCAGAGGTCGCTGAGGAACAGCATATTGCATCGTAGGTGCAGGCGTGTCCTTTCGGTTGATCATCATGGTTGCGGCGGTATGTGCTGGACACTGTATACTACGTAGTAGGTACTGCTAGGTAAGGGTGTTGCAGAAGCGGTCCGTGCGATCCTCCTCCTCCGTACCGAAGCCCATCGGTGATTGCGATAATGCGTACTCAACGGGAGTGAAGCTCAATCTTGATAGGGTAAGGGCTGCCGGCAGATGGTTTCGAAATTAACGTGGGGTCGAGATTAAGGGGGTGTGGGATGCTACAGCACGGAAAGGGGAAAGTGCCGGATGGCCAGCAGGGATTCTGACAGGTACCAGACGTCTCTTCCATGAACTATGCTAACGCCACAACGGTCTTGCTGGTCTCCATAACTAAGGTAGAACTATGGCGGGTAGATGTTGGGCATCGACGACAGCATGGCAGGGCGTAAACAACGTGTTCCAAAGCCAATGGTCCACCATGTACCATCTACAGCTGCGCTCCGTACATCCGAGTTTCCATGTGCGGTATCTACCCGTAAGGCAACCTCAATTGGGCTGCCCTCACCAGACACTGTGTAGCGGACTCTCTGTACTGTGTGAACCTTTTGGCTGATATCAGAAATCCTTTGAGGTCCCCGCATGTCTGAAAGGGGAAGTAAAAGTGGTCGACGAATCATATCGCGTTGGGTCCTGGGACCAGTAATAGCGTAATTTGAACATTCGCTTATTCCCAACTAACCATGTCTTGTGACCTGATCTCCTCCACTGTTCACACCACTTCGAGATAGCGACCGCGCTGGCGTATTCTGTGTACAGTCTATCGCATGGCTCTACATGCTTCGAGGAGATTACGTTGAGCCAGCAGTCATATGCTACCCTTCGAGCGTTCTACGTTGGCTCAAATACCGCTATTAGCGTCATGTTCACTACTCCAACCATAGCCAACACTCAGGTAAGCGTCTTCACACCAAGCATCATACTCCATACGAGCATGGCCTAGTCCAAACGCGAGTGTAGAAAAGGAAAAACAAACAAGCAGTTGTGTTGGTAGACTCTGAAAAGACAGAACAGTGTGTTTCCCACCACTACAAGATCCCGGTACTATACTATTAACTGTCCACGATCTGGTGTGTGGCTCTCATGTTGTTCTTCGACAACGGAAGGTCAAGCATCAACCTCGGTTGCGTTAAGCATCATAGTTCTACCTCCAGGATTCGCTATTACAGTACATCACGATGTGACATGAACTTCATCTTGGCTATGCAGCGAATTAGTTAATCATGAAGTGTTTGAAGGAGCAAAGTACTGTGATGCAGAACAGACTGCCTCGTTCTATTGATTACGGCGTTTAGAATGCCTATTTCTACTAGAATAAGCGCGCTTAGCGACGCGGGTATACCTGTTGCCTTTTGCAGCCTCCAAATCGCAAAAGCGATCTCCATATGCGATCCCTGCCTTTGCGTCTGGACAGAGTGGCGTCGACAGCTATCAAACCCACCAAATGAACCCCACAATCACCCTCCCTCGCCAGCATGGAGGAACCCCAAACTTCGGCAGCACGACGCCCACGCCCCGATCAGAAACGCTACGAATGCCTCGGTTCTTCAAGAGGTGCGCTCCCCTTTCCCGATCACAACTCATCAAGAGTGTTCCCGCGCATCCACCTCATAAAGCTGTCCCGTTATTGTACGAATGCAGGCTAACAATGAACCTTTCAACGCCAGAATATTCAAGTTCCCGCAGATGGACTTTGAAATGGCGATATGGGAAATGACTAGCCTCCTCTTCGCGCCGAAGAAAGTCTTCAGGTCGATATACTATCACGTACCTCACCCCACCCTGTCCCGCGCCCAATCCAAGGCTGTCATGCTAATCATACATCCAGAAACGTACCCACCCTCTCCACCCCCGCCTCCATAATAACCTTCACCCCGTATTTTACTAAACCTTACTCCCCCCCCACAGAAACGAAAAATACCTGGCATCGCCCCGACCCCTCCTTCACCTACCTCCTCTCCTTCTTCATGCTCCTTACCGGCATCGCATGGGGCATCGCCTCCACCACCTCCATCTCCGCCACCGTTCGCCTCACGCTGCTCTTCGTCTTTGTACACTTCCTCGCCGTATCTTTGCTCGTGGCGACGGCGGCGTTTTTTCTCGTGGGTAGGCTGTTGGGGCCCGGGGTTAAGGGGTTGCCGGGGAGGAGGAGGCAGCAGGGGTTGTTCGCGAGGGAGGGGGAGGGGGATGTGTTGGAGTTTGGATACTGTTTTGATGTGAGTGGATGGTTTTGGGGTGTGTGAGGTGGATAGGGAGCGAGATGGAGGCTAATGTGTGGTGTTGCAGGTTGCGATACGAGCATTCTTTCCGGTGTGGGTGTGGTTGTATGTGCTGCAGTTTGTGCTCTGGCCGCTCATTGCACGAGAGAATCTGTAAGTAGGCTGGGCATTTTGGTGATGTGATGGCACGCTGACTCTGTGGATACGCGCAGCGTTTCAAGACTCGTCGGCAATACGCTGTACCTGGTTGCTCTGGGCTACTATACAATCATCTCCTTCTTGGGGTATAATGGTATGCCTGATCCCTACGCTAGTTCGCTGCTGGTCCATTGCTGAAATCCGGCCCCAGCTCTCCCATTTCTTCACCACACCGAGCTTCTCCTCTCGCCTACCTTCGTATATGCGATACTGTGGTTCGCCAGCCTCTTTGGCTTCAATGTGCCAATGCATATCGGGCCTTTGCTAATCATAGGGGCTCGATGAGGGATGTTGCTCAACAAGCGGTTGTATGATAGATGACTTGGCATTTAGCGCGGCGTCTTGGGTGTCCAGATCATAATGCAAGCGTATTGGATTGTCGATCCATGCACGCTGCTAGTAGAGCTGCACAACGGCAAAGGCATGAATATGCCCAACCATGTCATCCAACCAGACTCTTTCTCAAGGCTTCGTATCCTCCTTCGGCGGCATTAAGATAACGTATTCCCTGGTCGACTCCCCAAAGGTGATCACATCGGCGCTCCTCACTTCCACATACCGCCTCTCAGGTATCGGCTCTCCATTGACCTTCGTTCCATTGGCACTCTCCAAATCAATCACATAAGGCTTTACCCCACCCTTCCTCTCACCCCACTCATTTTTCTTCTCCGTATATCGAAACTGCAACACAGCATGCTGCTTGCTACAACTAGGATGCTCAGTTGGAAAATCTACCACGGCCCTTTCCCTCCCAAATAGCCAGCACGAGCGCTCATGTAAAGGGAGCGTTTCAAGCACTTCTTGGCCTTTAAACACGTAAAGACGCCATTGGGAAGAGGCGGGTGGAAGACGCGCTTCTGGTGGCTCATTGTATTTGAGCACGATGGAGGTGTTGGCAACTGTGTTTGTCTCGGCGGCTAACTTGCCAGTCGGGGCGTAGTTGGGCTTTTGCTTCTCGATCTCTGGCACTGGCTTTGCCACAGCATCGGAGTTGGGGTCGTGCTTGTAAGCCGCCTCTTGGGATGGAAGAGGGGCGTTGGAGCGTTTGATTGGGAGTGAGAGACCGGTGGGAGATTGAGAGCGCGTTCTCGGTTTCCGCGACCTATGATGATCGAAGGAACGCCTGTGAGTCTCTGTGGGGTCCGGTCGCCGTCTTTTGGCTGGTGGGGATCGTGAGGCGCTAGGGCTCCGGTCTGAGTGTCCTCGATTGTCTCGGTGGCTCCGATGACGGGCTTCTGGAGATAAAGGCTCTGGAGGCTCCCTTATCCTGTTCCTGGGTATTCTATCTCGTGGGCTTCTCGATGAATGTTTCTTGTGCGAGTCGGATCTCCAATCATCTTTTGTCCTCCGTTCAGTGTTTGAATGTCGGTCTCTCTCAAAACTCTGCCTTCTTGCGAGTTGATGCTTCCTAGGCTGATCGTTGTCGCATTCGGATGAGTACCTCCGCCGCCGAATATTTCTATCACTATCGCGATAAGAGCTATGATTGGGCATGTTGCCTGAAGACTCGTCACCGGAAGAGAAAGTAATATAATTCGCGGCTCTTGCGGTTCTTGCGGCTAATCGTATTCTAGAAGCTGAGCCGCTTCATCTATAATAGATCTCTACTCCACTTTAAGGGAGTGTTGGAATTGGGCGTCGATAATGAACATTCTGAGAGCCATTACAATATACGTCTCAACGTCGGTGATGAAGCAACAGACGCGGATGGTCGGTTAATGGAGGCACATAAGCAGTTGAAATAGTCTTGTTGCCCCTTCCTTCGAGGTGAGCTACCTAATGATCATCCAACGGGAATGATAGTTTCATGATAGATATCATCAGCAGGCTAGTCTTGATCAAACACCAGTCTGCCAGGTCTAGATGACGATGCTGTACACAGAAGTGTGGATGGAACTTGCGCAGAATATATTAAACCTAAGCCCAAAGATCTGTTTCCTCAATGCAAATTCCACTACTACACTTCGAGTAACTATGGTTAGAAGGGTTTCACCCACAGTTGGGTGATGGACATGTATTAAGTACTGAGTTGTCCAAAACTTCAAATCATACCAATTGTATGGTAGCTAGCTATCATTGTCTCGGGGCGTTGACCATTGAGCGTGAGAAGACAGTACTGACCTCTCCATCTATCCTCTGTCGTTGCTTGGCATTGATGCCAGTTCGATCAGTCACTGGCGTCGCGTCTATAATGTTGTCAAATACATCGTTATCACCGATATCCGAGCCCGATTCAGCATCAGAGTCAATGATTGCGGTCCTTGCTATCTTCTCTGGCGGTTTCCTGTCTTCGTGACTAGGATTCGAGAATGGTTTTGATGCTAGAACTCGTTGCCGAAGCTGCGCCATCTCTCCTTCATCGTCTTCCTCCTCTGAGAGTGCGAATGGATCTTCGGAGATCTCGACGCCACCTGCGTCATCATCTTCAGCGCTCTGAGGCGCATCAGAGTCTTCGTCTTCGTCCTCGTCCGAGTTGATGACGGGCCTTCTGTTTACATTGCCTCCACTCCAAGCATCACCTTTTCCAGCAATTTCATCGTCATTCCGACCATCAGCGTATTCCTTCTCGATCTTCGCTAGCCAAATTTCTTCCGCCTTCTTTACCTCTTCTTCCGTCGTACATGATGCATATCGCTTTAATATCTGTGAGTTTATTTCGAGGAAAGCCTCGCCATATGAGAAGTGTGCTAGAACCTCATGCGCCCAATCTTCATGCCCGCAGATGAAGAAGCAGGCGGCCAGAGCCTCCGCACAATTGAGCCGCCACGGCCGACCATAGTTTACGGAATTGGCGGCGACAAGGTAGGGTACTGCTTTGGTTAGTCGGGTGTAATTTAGTTTAACGGCGGTTTGCCCAACATAATCTTTCACACTTCCCCCCAATCTTGTTCCAAGGAACTTCCTTGATCCTGACCCACGAACACTCAACTACCGCCGCTCCATATTGCTCCAACAGATCCTTGTCAGCAGCTGAAACGACTCTCTTTGCATTTGGCCTGGCAATCAGTTCTCAGAATAGACTGAAGCCGGGATTGCGGGCGTCGCCAGCTTACGATATTACCACCCCAGAAAACTTCTGCCCCACTGACAGTTCCCGCATTTGCCCAAAGTGCATAAGCCTTTTACCCGAACATCGCTTTGGATCGCAGTGCTCTAGGTCCCAGCAAGCTGCTTTGAAGGGTGGTCTTCGATTTTGAGCTTCTTCATCTCTGTCCTCGCCATGAGCGGTTGGATGACGACGAATGCTCATATGTTTCTTCCCCTTGGCCGCAAAGCCATCTTTCTTGTGGCGCATGTTAGATGCGGAGAGAGAGCTAGAGTATGGGACTGCGATTCGGCCTGCGGAGAAATTCCCTAAAGTATGTAGGGAAGATGTTGAATAAAGTATTCGAGAAATCGAATGACATGCTACTCGGCTATGTATCTGGCGCGTTAGACGCCGCTGTGGGCACTGGAACTAGGCAAGCTACATCGTGGGAAACAATACTGCTATAGGTTTTGACCATGCTCCAAGTCAGTCCGCTGTTTTTGACTCGACAGTTTGACCTCCAGAACAGCTTCGTCCAATCTGGACTTACTTCCCAGCTTAATCTTGGGCTGAGGACTCAATGGAGGCAGCCTCGGCAAGGTATGCGGCCAGAGACCGCTTTGGAGCCTTTGGGGAGCCGGCGCAGACCCCATTACAGCGCTATATACGTGAGAAATTGTAGTACATCTATCGAACTGAACCGCGCAACTCACATCTGTGCCCAGAGAATGCTGTAGACCCTCAGAATTACGAACCTAATCTCGCCCTCGACCTCGAGATTGCGGACCTCATAAATTCGAAGAAAGGCAACGCGTACGGAGAGGAGATACCACCAATGGTGATGCAGAATACTGATTCTACTTAGGCCTCGAGAAGCTGCTGTCGCGATCGTCAACTACATAAATCATAGGAATGCCAATGTATCTCTACTCGCGCTCACGGTACGACGCTTTATGACCCAGCTCAGGATATGTGGTAGCTAAGGTGAACCCAGCTCCTCGACATTTGCGTCAAGAATTGTGGCTATCCCTTCCAACTTCAGATCAGCACTAAGGAATTTCTAAACGAGCTCGTCCGGCGATTCCCGGAACGACCGCCCTTACAACCCTCTCGCGTCCAGTTCAAGATCCTAGAGGAGATCGAAGAATGGAGGCAGACGATATGTCAGACATCACGTTACAAGGAGGACCTGGGGTTCATACGGGACATGCATCGATTGCTGAGTTACAAAGGCTACACATTTCCCAAGATTCGGAGCGAGGATGCTGCGGTTCTGAACCCGAGCGACGTATGATTCTTTATAAATGAAGCTCAAGATAATCAGCTGACATTTCGCAGAACCTACAGTCCGCGGACGAGATGGAAGAGGAGGAAAAGGCAGCACAATCGGCCAAACTACAGGAGCTTATCAGGCGCGGCGGACCGGAGGATCTTCAAGAAGCAAATCGCCTGATGAAAATTATGGCAGGTTACGACACCAAACACAAAACGGATTATAGGGCCAAGGCCGCTGAAGAAGTGGGCAAGATCCAACAGAAGGCTAAACTACTGGAGGAGCGGTTACAAAACGTCAAAGCTGGGGACGAGGTTCCTGATGGAGATATCTTCGAGGAACTTGCTAGTGCACTTCAAAGTGCCCAACCCAAGATCCAGAAGATGTGTGAAGAAGAATCAGAGGATTCGGAAGCTGTCGCAAAGCTACTGGAAATCAATGACAGCATTCACCGGACCATTGAGAGATACAAACTCATCAAGAAGGGCGATGTAGATGCAGCCTCGAAAATCCCAAAGGGCACGTTAGGAACATCTACCGGAGTTACTAAGACTGCTGATAATGAGTTGTCTCTAATCGATTTTGGTGGCGACGAACCTGCACAGAGCTCGACTGTAGATACTGATGGTTCAAGCAAACCAAAGGCAGCATCTTTGCAAGACGATCTCCTCGGCCTATCAGTGCAAGATCAAGACTACGGACAAGGTGGTGGTATTGCGCTCGGTTTTGGTGCTAACACCAGTAATTATTCCCTTCGAGGTAGGCGCAGTCCATGCCGCTGACTATCTACACGCAGACGTTCCAGGACCTTCTTTACTCTCTTCGACCACACAGCAGAATTCCGCCGGCAAATCCACGCCAAATACTGCACCACTAGCTACGCAGGCTCCCCCAGCCATCAAACCAAATTATGACCCTTTCCAATCACTTATAAGCTCTCATCCCTCCTCGAGGCCGGCTACTCCTGGCCCACTGTCTCTCCTTCAATCGCATCAAGCTCCAAAACCACCACAACCATCATCGGACCCGTTTGCCGTTTTGTCTTCCCCAGCTTTACCACAAGCTTCATATCCTTCCAATACCCACCAATCTCAAGTCCCTAACCCATCATCCTCTGCATCACTCTTCAACTTCGCCTCATCGAAATCTCCGTCGTCACAAGCGCAGGCTACGTCTACATCGGAGCAAATAATTAATGGAGCCTCAGCCGATGACGACTGGAAATTCGCCTCGGCCTTACCTGACGATGCTACGATTTTACCATCCACCAACGATCTGATCGTCGCAAGCACTTCCGTCAAAATAGCCTTCCACGTTTCGAGACCCCATCCGGAGGGCTCGCTCATCTCAATACAGGCTGCATTTACCAATAATTCTCCAAATCTTATCACAGAGTACACTTTTCAGGTGGCAGTAACGAAGGTCAGATTACAGCGACGCACTTTACTGAACTCTATGCTTATCTTGTTTTAGGGATTCACATTGAGGTTGATGCCCCAGTCTGGACGGACATTGAAGCCAAACCAGAAAGACGCGATCACTCAACCCATTGCGGTACACGGCGTGTCAAAAGGGCAGGCTAATCTGGTCAAGATGCGATGGAAAGCTTCTTATAAGGTTGGGGGCGATCTGCAGGAGGAGCATGGAGAAGTTCCAGTACTAGGAATCCTCTAGTTGCAACTCAATTTCTACAGACTGAGGCGCGTGAGATACAATGATTGTTACTACTAATCTTGGAGATGTCCTATCCGTAGTCTCCTGGCCAAGGTGCCAAGGTACCTTATCTTGCACTAGCTTAGCCTTGAAGTAGGTAATATATTTCACGATCCGTTCTACAGCAGCCCACACGCGACACCTCCAAGTTGGGAAATCATGCATGCCGCCTGTTTCTCGATCTGCTTGGATCTTGAGAACTAGACTTGATGTACCAGCTATTGGAGCCGCTGTCAATACGGTTCCACAAGTCCTCAATGTATATTCGATCTTGAAACGGAACGTACCTTCGCAGCCCTGCTAACCTTCATTTAGGGCGGACTTGTATGGGCACACAGACTCAAAAAGAGGTCAAACATTGAGCTCGATACGAGAAGAACCTTGTTTGAGCTTCACGCTGGGCGCGAAGCTTCTCAACTACCTACAGCACTAGCACTCGATGAAGTTACGAAACCTGGCTCCGAGAGCAATTCAATCTTCAATACCTCGGAAGAGCTGATTGCAGCATTGGGACCCGTAGGCAGAGATTATGCAAGACCTCAAAGCTACAGAAGCAAGGTGGATTTATCGTTTGTTGATCCTGTCTTTGCGGCATCTGATCGCAAAGCAGCCATCAAGAAAGCAGAAGAAGCAATTAGGAGGCAAAACATTTTAAGAGAAAGGAAACATGATCCCCTGACCAGAAAGTCTGTCCTCGTCAGCTATCTCCTGCACGTGGATCCTATTCTTCGGTACGAAGCACGCCTCGTGCACTCTAAAGCCGCAAATTCAAAATTAGACGGTGCATTGCTGAGGGTCTTCGACCGAAATGCGTGTTCGTGGCTTAGAGGGGTACAGCTTGATATCGAGGATATTATGAATTGGGCCTGGATCTTGACTGCCGATTCGAGTGAGCGTGCAGCATTACGACTGACGCTATTGGCAGATCGAATTTCTAATAGAGAGGACATCTTTAGGACCATGCCCTCGTTTCTGGTCCTGTTTCTACTTCGCCGACAATCTATAGATGGACGCGCATTGAAGCCTATATTGCTCTATGTGTGGAGACTGATGGAACTCTCGGAAAGCTCAATGTCGACTGTTTCGACAAAGTGTTCGTCAAGTCTTTCCTCCAAACCCATGGAGGTGAAGAAAGTTGTCGTCAAGGACAACATCAACGGTATGCCAGATCACATTTTCATGATCTTGATAATTCGGCTCATGCGTCGAGCTACAATGGTGTGGCCATCTGCTTGCGAGAGTATTGTGGCTTTGCTGAGTCGATATATGGCCGGGAACAATATCTGGAAGGGTATCGCCAGATCGGCTGCTATGCAGAATGAGAACAGTGCCCTTCTCACCTACGCATACAACACTGTGCTAAGATTACTATCAATTCCATCATCGCTACACCCATTCCAGAGTGTGATCTTCCAACAGCGCGCACAATTCAGCCTTTTGAGAAGGATGGACCAATATGATCCTCCACTCATCGTCGACAAGCGAGGATATAAAGCGGTAGTCAAATTGCAATTGATGCATAAAAAAACCCTGAAGGAGAGAGAATGGGCACATATGAAAGCCAAATCATGGCCACCATGGAAGGAGGAGAAGCTAGGAATAGACGCGCACATCGGCGTGGAGCATGGCGTCAGCCGAGCGAAAGAGGCTTTGAAACGAGCAAAAGAAGCGGGCTACTCTGCTGACGAATGGGACGCAACGGCGGATATCCTGTCTGGCTGGGACACAGACGGAAGTCCTACCATTCAGACCAGAGCGATCTTTGAATTTTCATGTGACACATCCCAACACAATCGAGGAAGTCGCAAAGGTGCCTTATGGGCTGCACGAATCCAAGCCACCAGAACTCTAGATGAGGCATGGTCTTGCTACCTAGCATGTATGGATCACACAGACGCAGTGAGAGAGATTGGCGAGCCCGTATTCTACGCAATGTTCATGAAGCTTGTCTATGACACACGCAGATCATCTGGAATGATCAGAGACACTCCTATCAAAATTGGCATCAATGAACAGCCTCTGCCCGGCGATGGGCTGGAGGTACCCGCTCCGCCAGAATCTCCACGTGAATCTACATATATTCGCCAAAAGCCACCTAATCTTGACGAGCTCTTAGAGATGATGATAAAGAAAGGTGTACGGCCTTCGGGACGACTACTCGTACTTCTGTTGACTAAGGCATGGTCCTTTGACGCCGGTGTGAAATGCCTGGAGGCGTGCGCAATGCATCCGCTGCAACTGTCAGCGTTATTTGACGAAAGCGCGGTAAGAAACGCGGAGTCACAAGCTGCGCTTGAATCGGTACCGAAGCAAGTTTTCGCAGCTCTCATTCATTTTCTTGCCCACTTTGCACCAACGATGTCTGGCAAGCATGGCCACGACCGTTTTGAGCGAGTGATAACCGGCGTGAATCCTCAGTCAGGGAGGCTAGGTTGGACAGTGAATCGAAAACTTCCGGAGGGTACGCCATTATCGCGAGTTCCACTCTTCAACCCCCTCTGGAGGGCCTACAAACTCTTGATAGAAAGGCGACCAACTCATCGACCAGCATGGTATAATCTCATCCGTGCACTTTCAAAGCCAAAAGCCGTTACAGGTATCTTCTCAAGCTTCGCCAACCAAGATGCTCAGGATATCAAGACCTGGCACATCATATGCAAGCTTCTGCATTGCATGTTCGACATCAACCTACATGTTGATCTTGAAGGGGTCGGACTGATATGTAGAGGACTGGAAAAGGCAATCTTCGCAAGCGAAAGGCAATTGCGAGCCCCAAGACGTCTTCAGATGGATTCAACCCAAACAAGCGACCAGATATTGAACAAGGATGTAGGGGAGTCAATGGCTTACGAGAGCTCTGTACTATATAAAGGTCCGCCACTTGTAAAGATACTCTTCAAGGACGCTGTCAGATCTTCCGGAATGCAACAAGCAATACCTGCTACTCTTACCACGGAGAAATTCGAAATGGAAGTTCTGGTTCAGAAGGCGCAAGACGAACTTACAGCTCAAGAAGACCAAAATCAAGTCGCAAGCGAAGATGAAGTTGAGCACATCGAGGATCCAAAATCCCATCAATCACAGGCATTCCTGCCCCCCGCATGCTTGCTTCCAAAACTTCTCGAGGTCCCACACCCAGCCATACTTCATGGCTTTATCAGGATTTTAGGACTTCGACGTGACTATGACGGTATACTAGAGTTGATCGAGTGGATGTCTCTTTTTGCCGACGAGATCAATACTGTCATGGATGAAGCGATGAACGGCAGAAGGATGATGAGGACTTGTATGATTGCCATTCGCGTCTTCTTAGAGCGCAGCTGGATGACAATTCCACGTGATGATGGCTACCACCAGGCTGGAAAGGATGGTATTGTCGTTGAAGCTGACTCTGCGCCGACGGAGATCGTTCATGCTGTTCGGGAGCTCGTGCTGGAGAATGAGGAATGGGGCGGTTGGGCTACAAGTGTGGAGCTCGTTGAGTATTGTTCAAAGGGGAAATTTCTCTGAAGCCTAAATATGCTGTGTACAGCGTCTCAAGCCTGAATGTCGTTGAACAGCTTGTGTGCGAGGGCTTAGAAGTGGCATCTTGGTGGTCCAAAGCTAAAGCTTTGCCAAGGAGCCAAGGTCCAGCCCTACCCTCCTACTAGCCGCTAGCGTGGCATCTGCAATCCGTGACACTCCTCGCAACAAGTTGATCACTCTTCCTTCTCACATCTCATTCAGTACAGGACCTCCGCATCTCTACTTTGATTAAGATACATCGAACTCATTTCGAGATCTTGTCGCGCATTCCTGGGCGCTCCCCCCCCACTTTTCGCGACTTTCGTGTCCGCAAACCCTCGCGTCGATCGTCCAGACGGGTAGGTCTCGGAGGAACATCAAAAGTGTGGAGGAACATTAAATTTCGCGATGTGCAAGCCTCACAGAAGCTTTTGACAATGTTTCTGGGGTCGCCTGTTTCCTACAGAACAATAGACAAGGCCTGATACATCTTTTGGGAACTGCGGGAACTATCGCTTCTATCGAAGAGAGTGACATGACCCAGGCCATTGCAGCACCAATCTCTTACCTCAATCAAGTGGCCATCGCAGTAGCTTTGGTCACAAATCGCTCCGAATACGAGGCCTGACATTTCAGCATGGCAGGAAAGCGAAAGCGGGCGGACACTGCAGGGGAAAAGAATGCAAAAGATGTCAATGGCGAAGGCTCAACGCAGCAAGTGGACCGATTCCATACATGGCTAAGGGATATTTTGGTGCTTTTGAGGGCGTAGGTGATCATTTCGTTGTCGCTAGAGTATCGAGCCATCATTGCTCCTTCTAGCTGTCGTTGCTGACCTGGGCTGTGCGATAGTCAAGATACATCACCTTCCACCTTCGATCGTCTCATCACCTCTGCGACACGGGCCGCGCATGATTCGAAGCGCACCAAACCTATGGAGCCGGCCGAGAGCACCAGTATTGCGTCCCTGATAGAGACGAATGCATATGCTGCGATAGACGAGGTGTTTCAAGATGTGAATACTGCGATAGCCAGCATTGCTGAAGACTCAAAAGAAGCTCCGAGCAACGATAAAGGAAGTTCTGTCTCTCGGGAAACACAGACACGGAATGCATGCATAGCAGCTCTCAAAAGAGAGCTCGATCGACTCGTTCAGAGAGAGATGATCCAGAGGCCTGAAACAATCATCGTGCCCAAAGGCGTCAGGGATGAGCCATGGGACGAGGAAGATGCGAACCCAATATCTGAATATCCTGGAGATAATGTCTTGACCCTTTTAGCCGCTAATACTCAACCGTCCAAGCAGCTTTTTACGAGCATCCGAAAGTCGACTGACTCAAGCTTACCTCGTGGTGAATTGGCACTCCCTAACGGTATTACAACAACGAGAATCACTCCGCTGCACAGCACCAACGAGGATCCCAAGAAGCCGGTGCCAACATTGAAAGACCTCTTTGCGCCACCCCCATCCTTGCCTCCTCTTCCTCTACCAAAGCAATCAAGACACACTGCAACCAGAAGCTCTTCGGTCAACTGGTACAACCCTGCTGAGGGAGAATCAAAGAATAGATCCGGTCGGAAGGAGAGCTACACTAATCAACCTTTATCTACTGGCCAATGGTTGAAATACAGCGTTGCGCCTAATCCGACTCAGCTTGCGTCTCCGGAGACCAAGCGGAAGCAGCGAGATCGAGCTTTGAGCATAGGAGAGCCTCAAACTTCACTATCACAAGAAGCAATCGAGAGCCATAATCAAGCCAAGGAAGATGCCTTGTTTCGCAGCGTGTATTCTAGCTTCGCACCCGATCGAGATGATTCGGGAGCGCTAGTAGCAGACCAGCAAAAAAACAAGCTATGGTGGAACAAGTATGGCGAGACGAGATACCAAGAGCTACTGGATTTGAGAGACAGTGAAATACTTGACCCTAGAGCAGCTGACACGGATGGCATTCCGAACGAAAACGACCTGAACGAGGAGGAACTCGAAGAGGCTATCGCGAACTTTCAGCCAGACGACTCTGTGGCGGAGATGAGGGGATCTCGGACTATCAAGGGCGGATCCTGCGAGAGTAGTCAAGACGCTGATGAGCTGTTAGAAGAGATCTCGGATCTTCTCGAGACACTGCATTCCCACCAACGCATCAGAAACCTACCACTTGCCGCTAATACACGCCCCATCGCTGGGCAAAATCCAGAATCAACAACTCTAGCAGGGAGTCCTACCAGTCCTTCGGCCACGGAATTCGACGTTTATGAGATGCTGAAGGATCAGTTGACAATGATCGTTTCTACGCTACCACCATATTTGCTGTCTAAATTAGATGGCGATAAATTGGGTGCTCTCTGTGTCAGCACCAATATTCATGTTGAGAGCAAAGACCAAAAGGGTTGCCTGGAGGAAAGCGAAGCTTCTGCAACTGCAAGAAGGGCAGCTGCTCCAAGTGCAGCCCCTATGGGCACCTCACAGAATCCCAGCACATACTCCACTGTCTCTGGGCGGAGCAATAATTATCTGCCAGCTTCAACCCCCGCTCAGCAATATCCACGAACAGGATACGGTCCATCAACAGCACCTAGACCTGCTGCCAGTTCTAGTTACCTTCAGAATCCACAATTTTCGAATCGTCCTGCGTCTTCAAATTACGCTTCTGGTAATGCTCGACCCTCCTACCCTCCACAGAGCGGATACCCCCCACGAGCTGCTGCAGTTTCGTCAACTCCGAGCTATAACTATGCCCAACAGTATAGTCAACAGTCGTCTCAGTCATCTTACGCTCCTTATCAGAATGGCTATCGGCCTTACTCTGGTCAGAATGCGAGCAGCTACAATTACAACACCCAATACTCGACCCCTCAGGCTCGAGCACCATCCAATCCTGGACAACCTTCACAAACCTACCGAGAGACTCAGTCGGAGTACCAGCAACGCGCAGTACCGCCTCAAGGCTATGGCTATGGGTCTGCACAAGCTGGTGGAGGTGCGGCCGCGCAGAATCAGCACCGGCCAGCCTCATCTGCCCCGACAGCGCCAGAATCCACTCCGCAGCGCCCCCAACTTCATCAACAACACTCTTCCCAGTACTCTCCGCAGATACCAGGATCACCTCAGGTCAAGGGCACCACGCCAGGTGGATCAACGTCTCAGCAAGCACACTCGAGTGCCGACGATCAAGCAATATTGATAAACAGGCAGAAGGTTCAATTGGCTGAACAGCAAAGCAGACCAGGATCGGGTAGCCCACAACCTCCTTCTAGGCAGTATTCACCACAATCGAATGGGATACAGTCGAACGGGACAGCAAGTTCTCGGCAAAATGGGATAGCAGCTGGGCAAGGATGACGCAAGGGATGGGACTCGTCGGATTGATTGGTTGGAGTCAATATTCGTTTCAACATTCAGCATTTGGATTAGGCATTTGATAGATCTATGGTCACTTGGAGGGACTCCAGAGGCTGTTCCAATGCATTTGGCGCGAAATGCATTGAAGCGCGGTTCAAGGAAGAACTAGTCGCAATCCGTCTGTCCTGTGTAGGAGTGACGCTTCTTAGTCGACTTATTGATAGCCTGGACTTGATGGCATGATCATATGTAGCGTGCTGAATGAATGCGTTTGACTGGATTCGACTAAGGGGGGCACTTCGCATATTCATCTTATGCGCAGCCAACTCAGACTTACATGAAACGCTAATCTTTACCGAATAGCAGCTAGAAGATCTAAACGCCTCCTCCTGAATACCAGCTTTACCCCATTTACCAACATCTGCACCTCCTGCGAACACCTCCGCCTCCCCCAATTGGTAGTGTTTCATCCGTATGGGGGCCGTAACGTATCCTATTTCGCTAATTATGTCTTCCTGCCTTATACCCTCTTGACCCTACAGCAGGCTTGCCGCCGGTTTACTACGGGTCCATGTTGCGAAGCCTGCATAATGATTATGACCCTTCCAACGACGAGCGCGTTTCAGATGGGTGTGGTGGGCTGTATTTCTCTTCCTGCTTGGTGTTTTCATCTATTTCTGTCTCTTCACGTTGATAAATACCGTTATCGGCCTCCGAAATCTGGCTACTCATGTGCGTATTGACGGTCACCGAGTAATAGCAATAGATCAACCAATACGAGATACGCCGATGTCGGTACTTGAAGCACCAACAGTCTCATCGGCGTCTTAAAAACAGCAGATGTTCTCCTTAATGCCTTCATCCAGGGACACCCGCCGGCGACATACGAAGAAGCCCTTAGCAACCAAGAGAGATGGCCCGCCGTCACTGGCAGTCTCCACAGTGTCGAGCAGCTCTGCGAGCAGCAACGCAACTGTCACTACTCCATCCAGATCGATATTTCCCTCGAGCTTAAGGCCCTCCAAACGCCCTGATGCCAAACCTGTCACGGTAGAAAGGCTCCCATCAGAACAAGGTCGAGCAGGAAGCACGGATGCCACCCGCAAGGAGAAAGTCAACGTCTTTGCTTTCATGGAAGAAGAGGAGGAGGAGGATGAGGACTCTTGCAGCAGTTCTGGCGAAGAGAAGGTCAATGAAGATGACAAGCAAGAAACATTGCCGACTCGCTCGAGTGCTCCTTCTACGCGCATGATGGAACGCCCACAGCCATCTCCAAGATACAGTGATCTAGAAGTCCGGACGATACAAGATGGTGCGCAACGTACGTGGGCTCGAGAAAGCCTGCATTCAGACTCAGGCATATCGGACATGCGCTCGAGTAGTCCAGATCAACAGTCGCCTACGCTACAGAAGAAGTTACCTACACTGCCTGACGAGCCTTGGGCTGAGGTCGACGGACAAGATGCTCAATACTCCTATGCTGGCACATATGGCATACAAGAATCACCCGACTTGTGCGGAGAGCGGAGACCCTCAGCCTTTCGACATAAGCACTGGCCGTCGTTGGAAGAAACGAACCATGGCCAGAGTCCAGGACCCTACTGTCCCCGGTCTCCGGCTCGGATGATCGATGTTGCTCATGACAATGTACCTGAGCTATACCCTCGACCCACCAACCAATTGATCGGAAGTACGAGCATCTCACAAAAAGCCCTGAGCCATGCCAAGCCAGAGCATTTGGGCTACGAGCTCCTCGCATCGAAGATCGACTCACGGGGTGATACTGTTCTCAGACCCATTTATCGCAAATTTGAGACGCTCAACAATCGCATGCTGCTGTATCTACAAGATGAGATATCTGAGATGGAAGACCAGCTGCGGGATTTGGATGATGCCATTGCCTATGAGGAGCGGGCCAATGGCGGTAAGCCGGCCTCGAGAAGGGTGGAGGCTAAATTACCTTCTCAGTTGCAATGGCATAGGTTGGATCTCTTGGGCAGATGTTTTGCAAAAGTCGAGCAGTACAGTGAGTCCGCCCGCGAGAGGTCTACAGGAGCTCGCTGACGAAGCGCGCAGATCGCGCTCTCACTTCCTACAGCAACCTCACCAAGAGCCTCGACTCAGCTTCCAATGCCGACATCACCGCCTACCGGTCATGGATCTTGGAACATACACCTATCGCCGAGCAGGAGGCTTCGTTCCTGGAAAAAGAAACGGATCTCCTGGCCGTCGTCACGCGGACAAATGGAAAGATCACATCTCGAGGAGGGACTGCTTTGGAAACACCAATCGTTCTGGTAGCTTTTGCACTCCTCTCAACGGTTGTCGTCTTCAAAGTTGTGCCACAGATAATGGGAAGACTTGTGATTAGTGCAATGGTTGGGGTCGCGTCATTGTGCACGCTTTCGCCTGATGTAATGACGAATTTGACGTGTATGAGGGATTGGGGAACGGCTATTGCTACGTAGGTTTTATCTGTCGTGGAATATGTTGACGGCAGGGGAGCTAATTATCGCACTCAGGTACTCCGCTATCATGATGGTACTCGCTGTTGTTGTCGAATGAGGGACTGGGTCAGGGCTTCCTTTATTGTACTCTTGATGTTTGAGTGAGGCTCTGGGGGCTTTACGGTTGGGATGTATAATGGCACTGGTATACCCATTGGGATAATGAGGCATGGACCTTGGTTTAGTACAGGCGTCGTTACAGTTGTATCTCCATTCACTTTCCTGGCATACGGGACAGGCTCAGCCCTCAGAATAGCGGCGAGAGGGATGCTAGCCAGCAGAGGTAGCATGTACGTTACGAACGACTTGATTACCTTCGACTCCTGAAGTGAAGACTTTAAAGAATTGGTAAAATGCTCCAGTAGCTACATCCCTAGCCCCCCTTCCCCGTCCCCTCCAACAATGCGTCCACAACCACCACGATTATCCATCCTCCGCGCCCACTTCCGCCTCCACATCTCCCCCCACTCCTCCCTCCGCCTCTCCTCCACAGCTCGCACCCCCTCCCTCCTCACCGTCCGCAACATCCCCGCCCCCCACCTCGGCCACATCCGCATCCTCAGCCTCAACAACCCCCGCTCTCGAAATGCGATATCGCGCCAACTGCTCTCCGAACTCCGCACCGAGATCGATGCCATAAGGGAGCAAGTGCATGAGGAGGAGGTGAGAGGGGAGGTGGTGGGGGAGGGTACGAGGGTGTTGGTGTTGGCTAGTGAGGTCGACGAAGCGTTTTGTGCTGGGGCGGATTTGAAGGAGAGGAGGGGGATGAGTGGAGATGAGTATGTGTCTATCATATCTATATTTCTGGTCCTGGAATATCTCTGGTGCTCTTCTTTTATATACCTGTGGGTAGTATAGTATAGCTAACGTCCATCCACAGAACCCAAGATTTCCTCACCAAGCTCCGCTCAACCTTCGACGCCATCGAGACCCTCCCCATCCCCACCATCGCTACCGTAGCGTCGCTGGCGCTAGGTGGCGGACTGGAACTTGCGTTGGCGACCGATCTGCGCGTCTTTGCGTCTACGGCTATGGTTGGGTTGCCGGAAACGAGGTTGGGTATCATACCCGGTGCTGGCGGTACTTATCGTTTGCAAAAGGTACGTCTGTGCTATCGTTACTGGCGCGATCTATATAACACTTTGTACGGCGTTTTCTCATCGGAGCATTCCCCTCCTCTCCTATCAGATCATACCCCCTAACGCACCACCACAACCACCACTAACCCCCCCACCCAGCTCATCGGCACCGCCGCCGCCCTCGACCTAATCCTCACCGCCCGCCCCATCGCAGGCCACCAAGCCCACCACCTAGGCCTCGCCCAGCACAGCGTCAAAGTCAGCCCCTCTCCCCCTCACCAGGATGAGAAGAGTGGTGCAGATAAAACCCTATACCAGTCGGTGGCGCGGACGCAGACCCTGGCCGAGGCTGTGCGGATCGCAGAGATGATGTGCCAGGGGGCGCCGGGGGCGGTGCAGGCGGCGTTAAGGGCGGTGAGGGAGGGGACGGCGGAGGCGGAGGGGAGGGAGTATGGGCGTGTTGTGCGGATGGGGGATCGGGACGAGGCGTTGAGGGCGTTTGGGGAGGCGAGGGGGGTGGTGTGGAGGGGAAGGTGAGGTGAGGAGGGGTGCTGGATGTGTGATTTTTGCCTCGAACTGAGGGGTATGTGTTGATATTCATAGTCTGCCCCAAATTTGTTCCGTCTTCAATTTCATCTTATCGTCGACTCAAATCTCCTGATTCAATCTCCTACCTAATACTACCAACAAGCACAAGCGCACCCCTTCCTTTTCAACACAGATACAAGCCAACCGCCCGCCCCCGCGGCTCTCTTTTCCTCCTTAATAATTTCGTCCTCACACCGATGGCAAAATCGCCTCTTACTTTTCAATCCGCTGGAAACCCCGACGCAAGATTTAATACATGGCACATCCATTCTACTTCGCTTGTGATACGGAGGTGTTAGATGTTAGACGTCAGATAGTAGATAGTAGATAACCGCACTCTCATCATCTATGTCTTACTATACATATGAATTTTACGACTCCCCTCGACTCCAATCGAATCTCCAAAAGCCCATATCCCATTCCCGCTGATGGAGACTAGGGTATACAGCGCGATTTGGTTATAGATATAAGAATGGTGTTGGTTGAGAATTTCTTCATGAGAATCGCTGGTACAGAGTTGTATTTCCGGAAGCTTGCACGTAGATGAGATTTCATATCAATTTGCGTCGATTTGCCTTCGCCGACGGACCGAATCTAGATATCTGTATCCTTTCGACTTCTTCCACATACTAACCAAAACGAACCCGCCTGCAATTACCAGCATCACTACCATCTATCCACCACTATCATTCATCCATCCATCAGATCACACAACCCACTAAAACTCACCCCTCTCCCCCAAAAACCCCTTCTCTCTCAACGCTTCCACAACAAGCCACCCCTCCCACCACACCCCATCCCTCGCCCTTATTTCCATTTCCGCATCGTACATTGCTACTAGCCTCAAATCATCCTCTACAGACTCCGCTGCCGTCGAAGCTTGATGCAGCGATGATGAACTGCTGTGTGCTGAGTTGCGGGATATGCGGGATATGGCGGCAGCTTCACGTAGCGATGAGGAGCTGCTGTGTGCTGAGTTGCGGGAGATGCGGGATATGGCGGCTTGGATTTCTGGTTGCGGGGTGGGGAGGTTGCAGGTTAGGCAGTGCTGAGAGGGTTTGCCGGTGAGGTAGGTGCGGCAGGGGTGGTTGGGGCAGAGGGGGCAGGGTGGGGTGGGGGGGTTGGCGGTGGGGAATGAGGGGAGGGTTGTGGAGGGGGAGGGGGGGAGGGTTGTGGAGGGGGAGGGGGAGAGCGGTTTTGTGGGGTTGTGGTTTTGGTTGTGGTTGTGGTTGTGGATGGCTTTGGCGATGTATAGGAATGGATCGTCGTCGTCGTCGTCGATGTCGCGTGGGAGTGTTGTAGAGGATTGATTGGATATTAAGTTGGTTTTAGATGGGGAGCTTGAATGGAGTGAAGAGATGTCGCTGTCGAGCCATGTGGAAGAATCCGTGGTTGAGGCATTGGAGCTTGTTGATGCGCGGGTGGTGGAAGATCGCAGTGAGCTCAGTGAGGGCCAATTGAGATTGGCCTTTAGCAATGGTGATGATGCGATGGTTTCTTTTGGGTTTGGATGCATGGCGCAGATGCTGAAATCGGTGGGTATCGCGACTCCATGGGCTTCTTGCGTTTTCATGTAGGAGCATAGCTCCGCTGTATGACCTTGGGTGAACAGTAGTGGCTGGCTCGTAGACCCATCGACGTCGAATACTGAGCGTGTTGTTGCCTGATGGTAAGCTTGGTCGCTTACGTCCTCGTTGTGATCGGTAATATCGATATCGTCGAAAAGGCCCAGGTGTTGGAGCCGGTGGACCTCCAGCTCATTGCCGTCCCGGTGAGCTTCTTTCATCTTCTGTCGCCTCAACCTGAGCAATCGCTCGACTTCAGCGCCGCTGGTTTGGCGATCGAGTGGCTTGCTTTTCGCATTGTGCTCACCCCCCAGATAATGTTGCGACGAGCCAAAGCTCGTGCGTCGACCTCGAGAGAAGCTCTTGGGCCTAGCATTCGTGAGTCGTTGTGTCCGGGATCTGCGATCTGAGCTGGAAGACTTGTCGTTTTCAGTCGACTCACTGCCCGCCTGAGGAAGATTGTTGACTGCAGCAGTTTCATCGATATATCGGATGTGGGCCCATGGCGAAAGCTCGTTTGGGCAATAAGGCAGATGAGACATTATGTGTATGAAGTTCGATGGTCTAATATAGTAGAAGTTGATGACCTCAGACAAGATTATCGTATTCGAAATTGATCGTGCGAAGGGCAAGAGGTGAGTTGGAAACTGAGCGATGACGGCGAAGTGAAGAACGAACACCACGTGGGGAAGGGTATATGTGTATGCGAAGCGGAAGACAATGCCATTACAAGACAAGACGGCAAAGCCCAAAGAACAAAGAATCGCTCAGCCCTTTGTGGGTTTGGAGGAGCGGCCGATCATCCTTTGTATCGCTTGCCTAGATCACTTCGTCTAATTACGAGGACTTCGTGTGTAATCATCTAGACTGGAGTTCTGCAGCTCAGGGAATCTGCGACTTGTATGAAAACAGAACCATGCATTGTTAGCAATCGATGGTAATGATACGCCGGAAGTCGTAAGTACCTCGAAGCTCATAGAAACTTCCGCGCTTTGGGGAGCAGTCTGGGAATAGCTCCTCTAGTTGCTGTATGGCATACATCGACTAAAATGAGGAACGGGGTTTCGAGATCGACTACTAGTCTAGTATCTCAAGGGAAGGCACGTACGATAAAGTATTATGATGCGGACATTATCTCACCTGACGGGCATAGTCTCGAGGTCCCAGTATAATTTCATCAGCCCGAGGTCTGGCCATGCGCTGGGGTCTGTCCTCGATCCTAGGGTTTGCGGCTGCATCTTCATACCAAATCGCTGTGTTGGCGATGTCATCATCAATTACATAATTCTTGATGTCGTGAAGAATATCACCTTCATCTGCAGGGTCGCAATGATTACCGGCCTCAGCTCTATGGCGGGCTGATGACCGGACGCGTCTTCTCACATGCCTGTCTGGCCTTCTTTCTCTATGGTCGTAATTTCCAAGGACGACTGGTGATACATTATCTAACGGTGGGGGCGGCCGTCGCTCGAATCTGACGTCTCGAACATCATTGAGCTCCGGTACATCCCTGGTCTCCTGTGTTCGTAGTGCAGTCTGGTATCTCCTAGGATTTTTTCTTCCATGGTAACTTCTAGTCGAGGCTCGTAGATAGAAGTCGAGAGCGCTAGGGCATTGCTCGCGAATTTCTGATGCATTTAGAGCAGAGAACCTAGATAAAGTGAAGAAGCTTTGGGATTCTGGCCTGAAGAGAGAAATTCGATCAGAACCAGCATCTGCTCTCTGATAGAATCTTCGACAGGGCGACACACTGATACGATTGTATTCATGGTCACCATCTGAATTATCGACTTTGAATTGAGTCTGAAGGACCGTGTACGCATGCGTGTTCGTACAAGTCATGGCTGCATGATTGGGGAGCCGGCATTCCAGGCAGACGTCGTTGATGACTGCATAAACCCCATTGAGATTGGAATCTTCTAGAAATTCAGCCCAATCATTCCTTCCATAATCGATTGACACCGAAGATTCTTGACCACCATGCAAGAAGCCAGCTAAGAAGTGGTCGGTCCCTCGGCCAGTAGTATCGAGAACCTCTAAGGCACAGCAGACAAGCGTTGCCATCTGATCCCTATTAGAGGCGAAGTGTCTCCAGACATCGAAGATGGCCTGAGTGTTGGTACTGCGAAGAGCAGCCTTGAAATTCGAGCCCCAATCTGTTGTACTCCAGGACGGAATCTGACGTTCAAGAAGTGGTGATACTGTCCTTAGGAGGAGGAGAGTTTTGAGGGAGATTCGACGAGCGTTTCCTGTGCAACTACTGATCTCAAGGCCCAAATCTTGATTTAGTATACCAGGATTTGCCCTTGTTGGATTATTGGTCCATTTAGCTAGAATGTGTTGTTTGATACTTGTCTGGGGTATCAGCTTCTGGCTTCCGGATACTGTAACACCTAGGACCTTGGATAGACCAAATGACAAGCCCCTACTGTCCGCTTTCCAGTATGATGGTGTTGTTCCAAGGACACCCATTTTCCCACCATATTCGGCCTCATAATCATCAAGGGTGTACCTGCATCCGCGGTTTTGCTGAAATACCGCACCAATGAGGAGCAAATCGTCTTTGTCGAGGAGCAGATCTTCAGACCTTGAGAGAAGGGTGGACACGCGGCGCCGATGATAGGACGCCCAGCTATACCAATGACACTGCACAGCGTGGAATTCATTCTGCTGGCCTTTCACTTTGCAGATGACGCCCTTAGACACGTTGTATTGTTTGATCTGTCCATCTTCCGCCGGTATTGCCCACACAGGACCCCATATGTCGGCAAAGTCTTCCATCCTAGCAAGGATTGATAAAGGTGCCGGAGCCCTCATCTGTGTAGGAAGTTGTCGACCAGACTGGAACTCGAAAACCCAGGCCTTCGTTCTGTCCAAGAAGCCATGCAGGCAGGCTAAAGATTGCATACTACAACTGAAGCTGAAGTCGTCTTCTGATACGCCTCGTACCTCGACTATTTGGCGGTTATTATCAAGGAATCTGGCACAAAAGGGGGACCCGTGGGAGCCGACATATGAGACCATTGCTAAGTCCAGTAAGAGCGCAGTCATGCGGCAGAGGGTCAAGATAGAATGGCTGTTCCGCGAGTGCGACATTGAAGGCATTATGCCAGTATCTTCCAACAGAACAGCGCAAGGAACCTCGACATATTCAGAAAGACACACCTGAGAGATGGCGTCCCAAGGATCGTCTAGAATGTGGTCAATCGACTGTTCTATTCCGACCTTGATACTCTCTACTAGTGAGGCTTGCAACTTCACAATTTCTGCAGCATTCGTACCCTTGTGCAGACGCAAGATACTAAAGAAGTATGTAGAGAACCTGGCAGCTCGCAGTAGCTCCAATCTCTGTAGGACGCGACATATGATGAAGTAGCTTTGGCATAGACTTGGCAAGACGCGGGCTTCGGACCGCCACCATCTGTCCACCCTTTCCCCAGACCTGTCGATAGCGGTACGGAAGGCACGTGAAGCAGAGATCCGCAGAAAATCCTCCAAGCGAATCCGTAAGTGATCCGGCACATTGCGGATATCCTCTAATTCGTCTCCCCAGAAGGGTTCTGGTGTGGCATGAAGACCTTCGTACTTAAAGAAATGCGAGCCTTCCACTGTTTCTTGCTCTAGAACCTTCAATTTGGCAAAGTGAGCACCGGGGTCTACAATATACTCATCTTCATCGAAGCTCAAGTCCACAGCTTGCTGCTGCGATGTGTGGCTGTTGGTAGAACTTATGGTTTGCCTACGAAGGCTCTCGGAGTTTGGCGGTGGCGGCGTGAAATCAGCATCATCAAACGCCCCATCAAGGTGTACTGATTTCGAGGTAGGAGGCTTGGTAGGCCAGGAAGGTGTACTTGTCAAGTCACGCTGGCCTTCAAGAGGGGATATTTGAGTATTCGGTACAAGATGTAATGTCGCGTTGGTCGATATATGGTAGTCGTTGAGAAACTGTCCGCGATATCCTAATACTTTTCCACCGTATATCAATCGCTGCTGGTCAGGCGGTATACCGGTCTTTTTCTGAAGAGCAATCTTTGTGGTGAATATTGTATCATTGGCATCAACGTCAAGGACATATTCTTTGCCCTGCACTGTTGGCGGGTTTTAGCATGCTGACGTCTTCTCTTCGTAAAGTCGGCTACCTTACAGTCTCTGACGAATATCTTCATCTCCAACGAGTGCGGCAGAGCACTTCTCCCTAGTTGTCGCGACATTATTCAGACAAAGGTACGCATCAATAGATGCGATGCGCCGAGAAGTGCAACATATACCACCTGCAAAGTAGATCACTTAACCATTCCTGCTCTTGGAGTATCACAGCAGCTTCTATTGTAGAACATGTGAAGAGTGAACCCCTTCAAGAACAGCGTATGGACGATGTAAAAAACATAGTATAGCATCTGTTCAAGTCGTTGAAACGAGGCTGACAATCTTCATCAGGCTGAGCTCTATCTAAGCCCCACTGAGCTGACCGCCGCTCCGCCTGGCGTGGTACCCTTTCCCATCCTCGCGAAATTCTGACCTCATTTTGAATTCAAAAGGCCAAAAGGTATTGATGGCACGCATATTTTCGCTCCAGGATCGTGGCCGTCTTCTATCGGACCCAATTGCAAGCACCCAATATATGTCGAACAAATATAGTGAACGAGTCCGTGAGTAAGCGATAGTTTATTCTGATGAACCTCATAGTGAATTCACAGCGGACTTCCAATATAGATTCAATATCGATGAAACGCAATTCGGTAACAGGACCTAGGTAATGGACTATAACAATCCGACTTGATGAGAGCCTTCAGAATTGATGATGGAGTGGAATCCTCGCTAGCCACGATGGGGTTAGTTTCGGATAGGGACTATAATACGGCAATCTACACGTATTCTACGGAGTGCAGAGACGTCGTATTGATTCATCTTCATAACCTGCACCGCGTGGCGACAGGCAGGATCAAGAGATGGTGATATATTCGTCTCCCTCTCTAGATATTCGGTACTGACAGGTTTACCTCCAATGGCGCATCCAGGTCTTCAACTGCTTACACGAACTGGATTAAGAGTTGGTGGAAGCACCAGCAATCAATGCATTGGCCAGCTGAGGAATCGCCTACTGAGATGCTCACGTCAGACATTTCACAAGTCAAAAAGGGTACACGCTCCCAAGTACCTTTGACATGCATCACTGACTTGGTAGTATCCAGACGGCCCATCTTCACATCGGAAGAGAGTCCCCAATTCTCAATGAAGTGGCAGACACACTTGGAGGGTTTAGGAGCAGATGGTCGCCCCGATCTCAACGACGAGGGTACCATCAATACAAGGAAAACCCTCCCGGGTCAGCCTGGCAGCGTAACAAACCCTCCATTGTCGTCGGTAGTATCATCGGAATCTGCTGTACTGGCTTTGTGGGCAGCAGATGGGCACAACAGCGGGCAGAGAACTTCCACGATTACGAGCCAAACAAATTCTTGCGGGAAAACTTCGTCTGCTCGTTAGACAATGTGAGGGCGGGTAGGTGGTGGGTGGTACTCAGCTCCTCCTTGGCACACATTTCAGTCATACACCTCGGCGCCAACATGTTGACGCTATGGAGCATAGGACCACCCTTGGTTGCAATGTGTGGTGCTCCCGCTTTCCTCGCTTTATGGGTCACCTCAGAGTTGTGCTGCTCGGCTGCATCTCTATGGTGGGATCAGCGCCGGGAAGAGATGCGAGCGAGCAGCGTGGGACGCAGGTGGAACAAGCAGGAAGCCGAGAAGCGAAGGTGGTTCGTTCCCAAAGACGGTGCGGACGGCGTCGTCAAGTATGGAGGTTCCATTGGCGCCTCGGGCGCCGTTTTTGGCATGTTCGGAGCCGTGATGTGCTTCGCTCCAAACTCGCAGATGTATCTCTTCCCACTCCCGATACCCCTTCGCACGTGGGTATATGCCGTTGCGCTTGCGGGGTGGAGTCTTTACTGTCTGGATAGTGGAACATGTGCTTGGCTCGGTCATGCGGGCCATCTGGGCGGTCTGGGTGGAGGTATAGCCTCCTACTACGGAATTATACGGCCATGGCTTCGTCGAATGCCCAGGCTTTGATCGATCAGGAAAATATTTCGCGAGATGTTTTATGACCTTTCGGTACTTCTCTCCAGGGATCGGTATCGGCCCATTTACACTGTATCTATCTGGATGCTGGTCTACACTAGCGCTGTGATCCCCCTACACCCTACAAGCCGAGCAACCTTCGAGCCAGCCATTGAGCCTTGGCTTGACCATTGGCCGCCGTGGGCATATGAAACCAATGGACAGATGGCCGAATTTTCAAGATATCTTGGCTGAAAGGAAAAATCAAAAAATCAAAAAGGTCAATCTAAAACGCAATCCTTGCCGCGTCTCCCCAACCCCACCGAGATCAGTGACGATGGCCCCCGCCCGCTCACCATCTCATCATCAAGTACATCCACATGCCTTACCAATACTTACCCTCGCCCTCGAATACCCGCCAGCCCTCAGCACCGGCTCCTAACAGAGCACGACCTCCACCGAGCATCCCTCGCGAATCTATGTTGTATCAGCCCTCAGCACCGGTTCCTAACAACGCACGACCTCCTCAACGCACCGCTCAATCCATCGCCAATGGCGCCGAAAGGGGAACCATCGTCTCATCCCTTGCGACAACCGCCACAAAAACCCCTTCGAACTTCGCCGTTCGCTTCGAGGACCACAGCTCACGCCCAAATAGCAGCGCGGAGAACCCCGATTCTTACAGCTCAGTGAAACCGCCAGTGCTTCACAATGATCGTTTGGGATCTCATAGCAGCGTCCCGAATGGCTACTCGCTAATAGCTGCATGTATGTGTATTCAAGATAGAGAGGCAATCTAGAAATTGGGTATCGATATGTGCGCTGTCATACGCTGTCGTAAACCATCATCATCGCTCGTCAAGCACCCAGCTATTGGGAGTTGAATTGGACAACGCCGATTTCCGCCTCAAACGCACGCTAAATCCATAACGACGCGTTGCCGAGTCAGTCTCAGAACCGAACCGTGTACTCGTAACCAAAACCCATCCCCTGCAGTGCCCGCTAAACCCATCAAAACAACGATCCATAATCAAACAAAATATCAATACAACAAACCATCACCCATCTCCCATTCCCCCCAACTCCCCCACCGCCTCATAAAGCTCCCCCGGATCCTCAAAGACCCTCCACACCCCCCTCTCCACCCCCCGAAACGCCCTCTCAAACCTCCCCTCCGAATTCTTCTCCGTTGCCTCCATCTCCTTCACCCCAACGACCTTCCTTATAAAAACAGCCTTCACCCACCCCGGGAACATCCGACAGATATCGCCATAAGCTTCCGGATCACTCTGCGTGCTATCGCCCACACACAGCACCTTTCGCTGCGGCAACCAGTCATGGATTTTCCTGATGCGATCGCGTTTGTAGGCTTCGGTGCCTTGGGTTAGGGAGGCGAGGAAGCCGCCGAGATCCATCCAGGAGGCGTCGCGGAGGATGGTGGTGCCGGCGGGGTAGTGGGTGTGGAGGAAGGGGCGGAGGAAGGGGTAGAGGTTGTAGGGGGAGGCGGAGAGGTAGAACCAGGTTGGCGATAGGGTGGTGTGGATGTGGGCGTAGAGGAGGGGCATGTCGGGGATTGGGGTTGGGGTGTCGAGAAAGGTGCTGCGGAGGATGCCGAGGGGGGAAGGGGTCATGGTTATCTTTATGGAGTCGTCGATGTCGGAGATTATGGCCCAACCGGTGGGTTCGGCGTAGTGGGTGAGCATTGGGCCGTGGGGGGTAAGGGTTGTGGTGGCGGCGGAGATGGTGAGGGGTTGGTTGTCGGTGGGGTCGGGGAGGGAAGAGATGAGCTGCTCGCTTGTGGCGCTGCGTCCGCCCGGGCCGAGTTTGCAGGTTGTGTTGTTTGGGAGGGTTATGTTGACGGAGCGTGCAGGTGCGATGGTTTGGACGAAAGGCTGCAGTCGTTCTGCAATGGTCGCTTCGGCCGAGGTCTTGTCTGGGCCTTTGAGACCTATCTTGTCTGCTATGTCTGCGACGGCTTTGCTGACATCCGTGCCTGTGTGCTTCTTGAAGTATGCTGCGACGAATTCTGCTTGGAATGGCTGAGGGGCATGCGGATAGACGTGGACAGGTCGGTAGGCGGTATTGTCTAAAAGCCACACTTCTTCAGTTGCCGGGTCCACATCCTTCGCCAGCGGATTCCGTGCGCCTAGATACGAGGTGAGGCGGTCGAACATTGGGATATTGAAGCGGGATCCTATGTCCTTGGGCAGTCCATCCTCTGCCTGGAGGAATTTGCCCGCTTTTCTAGTTTCGCGGTCGCCTGAAGTCTCCTCCATCACCTGGCGCTCTTTGTCCATGAAGGCTTCCATGGTCACTGGCTGCGGCACCTGAGTAGGAGGTCTGAGAGGATTTGTTGCCTATGGGATACTCGTGATCTGGGGATGGCTTGTAGAGATAAAAGGGAATATCTTGTAGGTATGCGGAGGAAGTGGAAATCAATCAGACGACATAGGAAAGAAAGAATGAACAGTGACGGTGTCAAGTGGTGTTCAGGAATTGAGCACGTGTATAAATTCGAAAATAGTGGCTGTTTGATTGGTTGGATGGCGTGCCAAGACTCATGATGCACTTCCCCGTTTCTTAGCATTGTCGGAATGCCGCTCCCAATGCCCAAAGCCGTTGGCCCGACGCTCCTAGAGTCCTAGAGGACGAAGCTGCTTGTGCAAGTGCCAACGGGAGAGTCACCAACCTCTGGAAGAATTAGTGGTAGTATGGCCCCGCAAGGACCGAAACCATATCCCAGGTACGTAGATCCCGAGGAGCTAGTCCAGCGGCGGTCTTCAGCACCTTGGTCACTGGAAGATACGTGGCAAGGCCGCAACAGCGTGCAGGCGCAATCCTTGAAGCTCTGAATATATATCCGAATCAAAGCATGAAGCTGTACTCCGTGAACCCCGTGAACCCCCTGTACATGTGATATTTGCTATTTTGCCTTCTCTTGCAACGATGCCGTCAGGGTATCGTTGCCCCTGCTGTTGCCTGTCGTCACATAGCATGCATTCAGATTGTAACCTATCGATCTCTTAGTCGACGTCCTAATGAAGCCGTAGATTTTCCGGTGTATAGTATAGAATATTGGTGATTCGCTCTTGGCGGCAGCACCGTACACGACATAGGTATTATCCCGACTTCATAGCCCCGCTGGACGAACTTTCCCGGCAGGCGCTGATGGGTCAGCGCGGCGAATCAACGATTTCTTCATCGGGTCCGTCTATCCTCCTGGTACCGAGGCTTCGAACCATCATAGTGCTGTCAGGCAGTACTGACAGGCTAGCTAGACTGCTATGTTGGGGACGATGAGGTCAAGCTGTCAATGTCTCTGATCCAGCGTAGCTAGACGAACGTGCGAGTATCAGCAAGAATTACCTCTTGGATTGAGGAGCTGCAACTGCCAAATTGAATGATAGAGTCGGTGAGTAGGTCCAAGATTTCTTCAAGAACTATCACGCTAATTCGATGGTATAAAAGCGGCGCTGCTCGGTCTTACCTCAATAGGTATCGGGTCTTCAGTGCCAAGAGCAACACAATCCCCCTTTCGTTGCCCAACGTCCTTTCCTTCTCTCATCCTCCGCTATCCTGACAGCGACCTATACACGAAAGCGCATGTCGGGGTGACATAGCGCTTGGGGAGGCTATGTTCAGAATGTATAGCTCCTTCTGTCTCCCTCAATCCTACAATCTGGAGCTGCCTGAAAGGAGCCGTTTCCGGCGCTGATAATCCATCACAAGTGTGCAATATCAGAACTTTACGAACGTAAGACATGGGCCACTCTCAGGTGCAGCCAAGCCTGTGAAACGACTTCCCAGTCATCTTAATATTATGTTGGGTATATTGAGATTGCTGCGTACAAAAATGCTCATGTTGACAGAAAGTGAGTAGGGCATAGCAGCACCCATGCAGGACAAGACACCGTCAGACATTGTCTCGCTGTCAATTTATTATCCGAGATCACATATATTTCTACAAGTCATGAATCAGTTACTCGTAGCCAGAGCGACCACGTGCCTCACTTGCTTCGTGTATCCATTTCCACATGCCGTTTTCGTTCTGTTTTGATCTTACTCGGACGTTTTCGTCAAATTCCTTTGTTCTGTCTTGCTCTCATTACTCTTGTAAGGATTTTGACCTGATTTCATATAAGAAGGACCTCGGCCTGATTTCACTATAAGGAGTCACTCTGCTTTCCGTCGGTCCTGAGACCTGAACCAATCTTCCTTTTGTTTTTGACAACAAAGTGATAGTCGAAGCTTTCTTGTTCTGCAATCTCTCATCTACAATCAATATGATAACGCCCAAGATGGAAGCTCCTCGTCGGCCATCCGAATACATCGCAAGCTGTTCAGACATTCACCAGGAACAGCTCACTGTATCCGACAGCCCAGAAACCGGTCTCTCAAGAGGAAACGCTATCTGCAACGACTACGCCGCGGTACATCTAAACACCAGTGGACTCGCTAGACACTCTTGTAGCGACTATACTGAATTCCTTGGCCAATCATTCCCGTGTCCGTTTGAGGGTTGTGGACGTAAATCTCGCTCTGAACAAGTCTGTAGGGAGCATAATCGGAGTACACATAGATTCTCCTGTGGAGAACATGGCTGTGGACGTGATATCTCGAACGAGAGTCTGCTTGCACAGCACAAAGACGAACATACTCGACAAGACAGCCATTCCCCGGCTAAGGCATGTCCGCACCCTGGGTGTGGGCAAATCTTCCCAGATCAAGCGGCACTGTTCGCCCACTACGATGGGTTACATCCCCTATCCGTGTACTCTCCAGGCAAAAAACTTCCATTCAAATGCCCATTCTGTCAAAAGAAATATGCCATGGAGAGGTACATGCTAGGTCATCAACGAAGAGATCATTCTACAAATGAAGGGTCCCTCAGTGAACAATATGAGAACCAAACGGCCTTGATCCGCGAATCTCATGATTCAATTGCCAGGAAAGCCTCTCGGATGGTCAAGGATATCCCAATCGTCTGCCCAGTCGCCAACAGAGGTACCGAGCCACATATAAAAAGGAAAGAATATAGTCTCTCAACAGAGAACCTTGCAATCTACGTGGATAATAAGACTGATCCAGTGTCGCCTCAACTCTACGAACCTGGCGAGCGATCGCCTCAAGATCGGAGCGAAAAGATGGCAATTGATTACGTGCTTCACTCCATTTCCGTCGTCGAAGCACCACACGCTACCCATGAAGATTACCCAGAATCATATGCACTCAACCACTGGGAGATGCCAAGGGAGACTGCTAAGACCTTTAACCTCAACTCCGCTCAATTTTCCGGTGACGCGCTTGGACAGCGACTCATTCACTGGGTATTGGTTGTTTTGGATATGAATCACTGGCTCACGTTGAGCGAAGTCCTCGAACTCTGGGAGGCTTTCCTCACGCCTGCTCAGCGGGTCATTATCCTGGAACAACTTAACCAGATCGATGTCGGCGGAGACGATACCGCGATCTTTTCGGCGTTACATGGGAGTGTATTATGCGAAGTGATCCATGAATGGGCACAATTCAAGCTCCTGACTTTACAAGTACCAGAAGAGCTACGCCAGCATAGCAATTCTGCCAAGGGTACGACATGGGCTATCTTGAAGTATTGCACAGAGCTCGAGACGCTGATTAGAGAGGGTCGGATGGCCGCAGTCGCACTTGACCTTGTTTGGCCAGTATCATTGCGGGAAGCACCCATCGACGAGTCCTGTGTCCGCTCAGATGCTCCCTTCGTCGAGCTGCTCGCCGCTCTCGAAGCAAGGGTCAAGTGCCGGGCGGTGCATCCCATTTGGACGCAATTCACAAACGAATTGGTTCTGAAGGAAATGTCACGTTATTTTCAGGACTTGAAGACCGAGGCAGAGGCAACGCGAAGCTTGAACCTTAGGACGATCGACTGGTTCGGGAAGATGAATTTGCTCTAGCTATTGCAGTTGTCGTCACAAACTTTACATTCACTTCCTGTCAGAAGTCTTGTTGCATCAGTATCGATCTTGGCAATGCTCTGTAGAATTTGCTGGTGCTTACTCGGGTTTTCATAACCCAGACGACAGCCCAGTATCTCAGTGCCCACAGAAAAGCCGTTGTTTGCTGTCGCGTTGGGATCCTGGTCGTGCACGGAGCGGACCAGACTGGTATACCATTTGCAGGTACTGCAATGCTATAGGAAGAACGGCAGTAATAAATAACTTGAAATCCTCGATTGTTCCTGTACCCACTGCAATGATCTTGTGGCTACTGCGACTCACTTCTGGGCGCGCAGTCCTGGAGCTTCGCTCTCAATCCTGAGGAACTTGTCTCTGCAGACTGAATATCCATCGCTTTGAAGACAATTCACCTCAATAGCCGCATGGTTGTAGGCGTATGTGTGTAGGGATATAGTATGGGCCGCTTACCTTACCGCTTCCTCCATCGTCTCGCCATTCCGTCTGATGAAGTGGAAGAACCATTGTCCGATCTGGCTCCTTTATGGAGTGTAATTTCTCCAAATTGTGGCAACGCTTTTCTTGCGACCGGTGGCTTTGAAACTACTACAGATCCCATTAGTTGGTACGACCATGTCCTGCTTTGGATCCGTCTCGACAAGCCAGCCATGGTCCTGATATTCAATCGGGTCGATTGAGGGTTTTCTCACTCGTACCTTTAGTCACAGTCCTCGGCAGGTATGTCAAACTGCGGTCCTCGTCATTGCCCAACGAACCACCGATGTATCAGGAGCTGTCTGCACGGCAAGAACCTTCCACCTCGTAAGGATTACCCGCTCAAGAACCGTGATGCTCTGGGTTCTGCCGCAAAATTGAGGTTCAATTTCTCCCCACTTATCATCATCCGTACATCAATAGGAGCACACAAGATCCAAAACCATCTTTTAGAGCTACTAGGAGTGACGTATCGAACATGTCGTACCATGAGTGAGAGGTAAGAGGTGCGGGGATATTTCTTACGTCTCTGCTAAGCGAGGTATGCAGCTATTGTGGAACGAGGAATGTGGAGAGTCTAAGCAATAGAAAGCAAAAGCAAAACATTGAAAGAGGCTTTCGATTCCTCAATTGATAGCTTTTCTACCCTCCACCGCTCCAAGAACAACCAAACAGCTGTACAACAAGGCTAGTCATGCAATTCCTGCGTCTTCTCTTCCTGCTGTTGGGCGCAAACTTAACCAATGGCGCACCCACAAGCATACAGAGCTCATCAGTCTTACCCAAATCTTCATCCATCACGAAGAATATTCTCATAACGAGGCACACCTCGTCAAGCACGCACGTCGCGACCACCACACAGTCTTCACCTACCTCGCACGTATCATTGACCGCGAGCAGCTCGTTCAAAAAGCACAAACCACACGCTCCACATTTCTCTTCGATTCGACACACTTCGAATCATCCGCACAAATCGTCCTTCGTGCACGATTCCTCTATCAAACACACTTCAGCCACCTTTGACGACCCATTCACCAAAAGAAGTCTAGGTACTCGACCTACATCATCGGCTATGCACCCCTCTCCTACCGAGCATACCTCGACTCACCTACACGACTCTGATAGCGATCATGATTCGACCATCACGCACCTGTCTTCAAGCATGCGAAGCTCTCTAACGAAACCCACTTTGAGACCCTCGCACAGCTTTCCAATGAAGATTATCTCAAGCACTCCGCAAAAATTTGCCACGGCGCACACCACCGCTACAAAACATGTGTCATCAATGATGCCAACATCTGTCTCCAAGAAATCATCAAAGACTTCACCCATCTCGACTTCTCACTCTATAGTGTCTACTCATCATATGTCTTCAGCCTCACCCTTGAAGACCAGCATCCATGACTCGAAGCCAAATCTCACTTCTTCAGCGACAGCAACATCGACTCACAAAACTAGTTTGAGCACCTCACCTAAATCGACCCACAAACCCATCACGACTTCTAGCCACACCTCAGCCGTCAACCACACATTGTCAACCACAACTATCAGACCCACAAGTCTTAGCTCCATGAAGCCCCACCGTACCATACCGTTATCGACGATGAATTCTACAAGCGTACACAGCTCGACTTCGATGCACAGAGTCTCCCACACGCCCGTCTTGACATCCAACCCCTCCACAAAAGCCCACTACACATCAGCATCTACCAAACACCCGATGACCAGCGTCCACAGCTCAATCCGCAGTCCCACCTTTGCGACCCATTCAAAAACAATCATCTTGCCTACCAATCACACCTCCATCATCTACCATATGTCATCACCTCCTCCAAAAATTACCAGTATTTCCAGCTCGAGCCATAATTCAACTCCCACAAGCTACCTGACCACGCCTGGTATTTTCACTAACAGGACCGTAACCGCCTACGACACAGCCGCAACCATACCTTTGACTACCAGCGCCAATGTCTCAAGCCATATCGTCCCTGTTGAGTCCATGGTGTCCTAATTACCACAAGGAGTGTTTCCATGCCGACCAGTCATATAAACTTTCAAACCCAGGATATCCGCCTTTCGGGGCAAGTCTCGTTCACGGTTCAACTTAATTTCGAGCGTCTTGACGAATCAGAGTAGATTCCTGACTGTCATGATGTCCTCTGGCAGCACTTTTTTGCCAGAAGGGCTTGTTTAATGAGCGATGAAGACATGATTTTGGGACCTACTTTAGTTCCAATGTAAGACAAGGATTGGTTTACAGGTATCTGCTGTATTGAGCGCATTTCAAACGAGATCTTTCTATACTTAGTCTAATTGAATCATCCGCCTCTTCCTAGATTGATCGAGTGATTTCCCGTTATAGATGGTGCGATACGTCTTAAACATTACATGAAGTCGTTAAGCTCTATACTTCCTACTCTTTAGCGAACCTTATAGTAGCAAGACAATATCAGAAGACTACAAAATAAATACCACCGTTTCTAGTAGTAGAACTATGATCTTGGCGCCAAGAGTTTACTAAGACTTGACTAAGACTTCTTGAAAGCTATGCTAGATTAGGTTACGCTCCCAGACTGCGGACTTCGTGATGGAGACATTATTGTAGTATCTCTAGTTAATCTTACTACTAATTGCTTTCAGTGGGGTGTAACCGCCTAAATATCAGCATGATACCGTATGATATGATTCGACAATACATTAGGGGGTTTCAGATAGTTCTATTCCGAATAGAATTGCTTTGATTCACTGTTCCAAATAACAGAACAGCCTGAAACCGCCTCATACCCCAATCATGTCAGACTCTCCCGATCTCACACTACCAAATAAGGCGACAGAAATGGCGACGTACCATAATCGACCGATGCAGCTCCTCCCATCCGCGCTCTATACCCTTGTCGATCTCACTACCGAAGAGCTGACCCACCTCCAACAAGCATGCGAATCAGGAATCCATTGTGATCCTGGCGCTAAGATTCAATTTCCACCACACCACACATACATCAGCAGACCGCTTCGGGCAGTCTTTGACTACCATATTGAGCTAGGCAGGGAAGGGGATTTTGACCCCAAATACTTTATCGTAGCAACAAAACAGGACTGGAAAGCGGAAGGAGTGCTTTTGGTCACTTTAGACGATGATGATTTGGAATGCAATGTGGATTCGTTCCGGTGCAGAGCTGAGACGGCGGGGTTGTCGTTGGTTAATCTTCAGGTTGGGAACACGAGTTGGGGTGATGAGAAGGATGGCTATGAAATTGCAGACGAGGACGACAATGAGACTTCCAACGAAGTCGATCATGAACAGGGAAGTGATAGAGGCAGCGAAGATACAGCAGGGAAAATTGCTACTCCGCAACATGGAGTACCGCCTAAAACCCCTCCAACAGGATTCTTCATAGGGGTTTACGCACAGTCAGAAACAGAAGGCACAGCTTTGATTCGCAGAATAGAGCCCGCAGCTAGCGTCAAATCGGCTGATGAATTCTGCTGTCGACTACAGAGTGATTCCTCTTTCGCCAATTTATCCGTCGAAGACGCTATCACTCAAGCCTGCAGGCATCACCAATATAGAACACAGCAAACCCTTCATCTCCACCCGAATCTCTTCCTCCTGAGCTCCTCCCAAGATACGCAAGAAGACGCAATCGTTCTCGTTCATCTTGATTGGTCCGGCTCGCCCGACGGCTTTTCGAAGGAAGAGCTTTTTGATATCGGTTCGAAAGCACCGCGCAAAACTCAGAGACTTGAGATCTCTCCCATGACGACTGTTGGAATGGTTTGCGATATAGCCAGTGGTCGTCGAAAGTGGGGCCCTGATCATTGGATGTTCGGTGCATACACGGTTTCATATCCGGATTGTGATATCAAGATCGCACAGTTGATTGATAAGCGATGGAGTCGGCGGGGCCATGGGGAAGATAGGGTGGGAGTGGGGTCAACGATTCCAGAATCTTTGGAGAATACCGGAGTTATTGGTCGGATGACTGAGCATGATGGTGTGGTGGTGCCGTTGAAAGGTCAAGTAGGGGGTGGGGAGTCAATCCAGATACCAATCGAGGAGGGGTTCTACGCTGCATTTATTAAAGCCCACACTACTCTCGCATACCGCTATCGCTTTCATACTAATTTCAGCAAGAGCTATTGTATCGTTGCGGCCACGATGAAGCCGGAAACTCATGGCGTCTTGCTTATCAAGATTGACAGTGAGAACGATCTTGGTGGCAAAACTGATGATGGGAGAAAGGCACGGAGCGATGATCTCGTGAGAAGGTGGAAGGAGGTGATTTCACTACTCGTATGTGTGAAAGTTGATGTTGCGTATACGTATCTCAGTGAGGTTGTTGATGGTAAGATACAATGGAAAGGTGTGAGGTTGGAGGCGCTTTTGGAGTAGGATTCACCTTGAACTTATGGACATACGATCCAATTCAGGATATGTGGACTACCCGAATTGTCTCACTCACCACCAATCCCCCCTGACGGATCCGCTCTGTCATGCTCGCTTCAAGTGTCAAAGCACGGATGAATTGGAAGGCCATGTTGACACGCTGCTGGACTTCCTATCCTCCTTGCCTACCTGGATTGAAGCGGAGTTCCGGACCTGAGCTGACCGCTGCACCAACGATGATGATGTGAAGGGGGCAATGTCAACAATTTGGTTTTGGGAAAGGTGTATGTATATGGAAATCATCACTAGATCGATTGAACAGTATCATGGTGGCTTCTCTGGTGGACAACTCGAAGTACAACGAGCATGGAGTCGTGTCACTGAAAATCAGCGGCCGCCTGATATACAGGCCGGTAGCACTAAGTGTGTCACAGCAGCAATAGTCCTTGCTGTTTGAAAGAAGCTATTGATTCTTGATTGGAATATGTTGTATAATCATCTGTGAACCTCGTTTGGCTCGCTCAAAGACACTCGAAAGCGCTACATATCTTTTCCATGAAGCGGAGTCGCGGAGAAACCTGGACATCGAGGTCCTGAAGGATGAAGCTGGAGAAATCTGCAAGTGGAGCCACAATTTTCACCGTACGAGCCGCGAATCTGATATTCTGGCACCTGATGGCCACGTATCGTCAACCAGAGATCCGCCCGTCTCACACCAGGTAATAAGGGTACTAAAGTCTGGAGAGCGTGTCGTACGTTATCATCATCGCTAATTGTGGAAGGTCCCGGGACGCTTCTAACAGAAATCCGGAATCTTACACGGCTAATGAACCCTCTGTGCCTCGCAGGCAGCGTATTTCGAAAAACAGCGTTCACAATGGTGGTGTCGATGCATTGTGTGAATTGAAAGGGGAAGGACGAGTAGAAGATCTTCAAGGCCTCGTGCGAGAAGTGTCGATTCACACGGAAGAGACGAGTTGATTTCTCTGTGCCCCAGTAACTGCCGGATTGCTTCCTCTCTATGTAGCAGGTATCGGCAAGGTCGAGAATGGAGGACGGGTGGGGTTTGTTGAGGGGGTGATGGTAAATCGCATCGCGGATCTCACGTGGAAGACTGAGGAATTGGAATGGTTGGGAGATGATGATGGGAGTAACGCATGGGGGTTGAGCTGGGTGTGCTTCTTCTCTAAGTTCGAACGCGTCCATTATCGACACTGAGTGGATATTTTTGGTCCAACGATGTGATATGCAACTGTGTACGGTGTACTAGATAAGCATAATATGGAACTACGGCAATTCATGCGTGTAATCTTCAGCTGGTATACTAACTCCATTCGGAGATGCTGGCCCTTGTCCAGGAGTTTTGCGCACACTAGAGTAGTGGCGTAAAAGTACAACAATATCTCCATCCTCGTGAGCCTCATACCTCAGTCACTTCTCTACACCAGCCAAACCGATCCTCACTCTTCCCTTGCTGGATGAGAACGAAAACTCTCATGGGTTCAAGGCTCTCTTCAAGCATGAGAAAGATCGCCATGTGAGGATCTTCTTCTGTCGCGAAGAGTTCGTCCAAGGCGGCTTCGTGCTTCTGGGCTGTGAGCGCTGTCGGTAATGTGGGCGGCGTGATAACAGCACGACTTTTACCAGGCTCGGAAGCCTCGAGACTCGGATTACTGGTCGTTTGTTCTGAACTAAGAGTGTTGACATGGTCCAATTGTGTCATGGCGGAGGTTTTCAATGCCCGAGAGGTCTCAACTGGGATCTGGAACGACGACCTGTGTGCTTCTAAGACACGTTGGACATTCTCCAAGACGCCCGTATAATGTTCGTGCCTCCTGTTGGGTTCGTGCAAGGAGGCATTGACGACGGTCGGTTGCTTGTACCACGAGGTACATCGCTGCTGTCATGCGATCATCTTCCGGAGTGCGTCTAATATCTTGTTAGGAGTATCTAACGGGTTCCCACAAGGTGCTGGGCCAGCGGAACGAGTCGGGGATTTCGGACAGTGGGATCAGGCTCGATGTCGGGTCCTGCATGCTCGAGCATCCAGTCTATGACAATAGCGTTCCTTTGTTTGTATCGCTAAAGAGTGTCAAGTATATAAGCTGGGAGTGTTAGCGGTATGCTTGTAGTTAGGAGAGTAATATGCTAAGGTTGTTGAATACTCACTATATATCTTTATAGAGTTGTGCCTTCGGTTTCATCGGGACTCTTGAACACCCGGTGTTCAACAGCCGGACAGCGCCCCACACGGTTATCTCAAAGCTGGGCCAATCGTAACGCACATTAGGAAATCCAGCTATGAGAGCTGATGTAACGTAATCAAAGCAGTGTTATTTGTAAAGAATACATAACCTTTAGTGAGATTGTCTATTGTTGACAAGGTTACCGCATGATACGTCGCTGCGGGGTAGAGAAGGCATTGCACTGTCTGAACCATCATGTCCCCAGCTAAGCACCGAGCCTAGGTACCAGCTCAGCCAAGCAGCGCAGTGATACTAGAGAAATGATGGAGACCTAGCCTGGAGGGCCCCCTTCTATCTTATAGATGATAGAGTCGAACCTGAAGGCGGAGAGTATGAATGCATTTCTGGTTGAAAACATCATGGACAAAAGAGTTAACGACCAAATTGGACCTCCACAGGCAATCATATCAAACTGCTAGCCCATAGCGTTTGTGCTAAATATGTGAAGTAATGAAGGTGCAAGATATGCATCACAAGCCCATTGATATATAGCGCGAAAGACATTCACTAAGTGGGTACGTCAGACATGGAAATAACAAAAAATGAATGACCATATTGGACCTCTATAGACAATCATATAAGCAAACCGCAAATTTATAGATGCTCATACCCATTGTGCGAAGTGAAGAAGGTGTAGCACCTGCCTCAAAATCTATCGATAGACCCACAAATGTGTTCATCAATTGGGTAGGTGGAAAGACGAAGTGACAACTAATGATTGACCAAACCATGCCTCCATGCACAACTTGAATCAGAGAACCAAACCGAGGGAGGGGCTTCATCAGGGCCCTAGGAAGCAAACGTTGACTACTGCTAAAGGTCGCAGGTTTCGTCTTGATAGGTTGGGGATGTTGGCTGGATCTATAGAATTATTAGCTGAAGAATAGTGAATGACTGCAGGACAGGATAGGGTATTGTACCCTCAAATTCACTTCATCCCCTACACAGTCCTTAGTCTGGGATTCTGGCATGGTAACGTGGGACTATTCATAAACCTCCAGAGACCTCGCGATTCAAGCGCTAAAGAAAACAATCAAGCGATCTACCGGACAGGACAACAGCCCATCAATCGCCTACCCTACCCATAGCCTTTACCATCGCCGGCCCCTCAATGATCGGGTCCTCAGGCCACTGCCTCTCAATCTTATCCATCTCACCAGCAAGGAGATGGTCCACATTCAGCCTCGCACTGTGTACAATGTTGAAAGTGAAGCCTTGCTGCCTCGTCTCTTCGACGCTGTATTGCCCAATATCGCTATCCCTGCTCAGCCTCCCTGCGGCCTTATGGGTATCTATGATCTGCGGGAAGACAGCGATGCACTTGACGTCCGGATTGTTCTGGCACCAATCGCCGATACCAATATCGATGGGCTTGAATTCCGTCAGCAGGGACTGGTCTCGGAGCAGCTTGCGGGCGCCACGGTACGAGAGAGCGTAAGCATACAAGCACAGTGCCCGCTGTGCGCGAAAAACGACACGAGTGCTGTTGTCGTAGCCTTCGGCAGCCATGTCAGGGTAGGTGGCGACGTTGAAGCGGCGAGGAGGTGGAGCGACTGTGTCGTCGTTTGTAATTACAAATCGTCTTTCGTCTTCTGGCATTATGTCGGTGCCGCAGTGGCCGAGCCAGATGAGGTCCCAGTCATCGCCGTACGGAGAGTGTGGGTTCGAGCCGGTTGGGGTGTCTGTCACGAATTGACTACCCTGCGCAAAGAGCTGGAGTTGGTCTTTGAGACCGATGTCCCAGTCGGCATCATCTTCCAATACCAAGGCTGAAGCCAGCTTGTTGCTAACTATACTAGGAAGGGCATCAGAAGCCGAACCAATGGTCACTTATCGAATGCACTTACGTTTGTGCAAAGTCCAAGTGGGCGCGCCAGCACCCGACTACGTTATCCCGTTGACCTTGCTCCTGCACATGTACTTAGCGTGGACCATGCAATGATAGGAGATTATTAACGGACCTCTGGCAATCCTGACAACGCCGGTAATGCTTTGTTCTGCACCTCTGCGCCCTTCACTCCCTCAATGACTTCCGCTGAGAAGCCAGTAAGGGATGAAGCGACGGCGAAGTTGTCAAGCTTGTCTGTTCTTTCGGGAAGATTGATGATGAAAGTTTTCTCGAACTGCAGAGTGTCAGGTATCGGCTCTTGCTGTTTGGGAAAGAAGACCAGCATACCCCAAGCGTCGAGTTTCGGATATCCTCTAACGTTCCAGGATCGACCTTGTAGCCGGTGCTTGCATTCTTGTGTTGTGTCCTAAGATAAAGCGATCCAGTGTATGGGTAAATATACCACAAAGAAAGAATGGGGATGAGGCATAGCAGGATAACACCACTCAAAGCGAATCGAGGCGATCTATTAGGGCGCGCAATCATCTCGATCTTGCTCTTGTCTCAGATATGGACGGGTCCCAACAGACTTCTTATGAACACGAGCGACAATGGAGAATTGGAGGACTAGACAGGTACAAGGAAAGGTAAGTGATGACATCGCACTGCACCGCACAGTTGAAACCAATAGCAAGCGTAGGATGAAGGATCAAACATGTTGACGGACATACTAGCTCTTCAAGGGGTCGAGGGAGGAATTTCACAGGAATGTGACAAATGGTAAAGCCTGCGAACATACCCGCTAGTTCTACTCCGGGGATTGGACTGAAGCTATGGTGAATCGACATTGATACACCTATCGGTGTTCATGACGGGTAGAGACAGCTTCTATATCCAAGTCTCCAAAACATCTCCAAGAGTAACAGTGGATCCGTTCGGTACTATGTCCAGGGGTGTTTGTTGTAGAATGTCCTGCAGCTGGCCGACTTGGCTCCTTTCAGCTTAGCCTATGAATCTTTGAAGATTCTGCGCATCATCAGTGATGAGGCTGTACACTGATCGCAATCATGAAGATTGTCATTGAGCGCTGAAACACAACCGTAGAAAGATCCAATTAGCAAAAGACCGCAGTCAAGGGGGAATCCCTTGGGTGTGAAGTGAAATTGGTCGATGTGCCACAGCCAGGACTGGGCTAGATCCTCTTTCAGATCAGTTATAAGTATTCTAGTGGCGTTGGCGGCACAGATCAGTTATACCCCTCCGATGAGAAATCCTCGGAGGATGTCAAGATGCAAGAGACAACACGAGGGGATCCAGGCCACAAAGGCGTTGAGACAATCGTGAGTTCTGCACCAATATGATGTCGACAAACTGCAGTTGCCCGCATCAATTCAACAGTTGCTCCACTGTTGCTGGAGAGAATCTCAAGCTGGAGAGAATCTCAACCTTCTCTTTCAGCAGTCTGCTTATCGCCAATCTTCCAGACGTATTGCTTCACTGACGTTTCATGTGCCACTTGCGGAGTAGCCATACCTGGATCGTGGGGAGGCTCAGGAAAATCTTCAGAGAACTATCGTGACCTAGTCCGTATTTAGACTAGAATAGTATAGACTAGACTAGTGAGCTGAAGATTTGAGGCATAGCCATGCAGGAACATCAACCCATCCATTGGCTTCTCAGCCTCAGTCTATATAAGGATCTTGTGCTAACAGCGATGATCCTCCCACAATGTCCCTCACTCTCTCCTCTCAACGAAGCCCAACAGTGCCCCCTCGTCGTCGTAGAACGGGACGTCAACGGCGCTCTTTCATCCCAGAATCACGATAGCTTCACAACTCGCAGGAAGCACAAAGACTCGTCTTGGATAGAGATCTGGGCGCAATGAACATATAGCAACCCCACAAAGCGGGAACAAATGGCATCAAGGGCTAGGTTCCAGACATCCCAGCCCAACGGCTAGCCCCAATCCACTCGTCAGCACTGGAGTGAACCACGCTCCTGCAGGATCGCACCGTGCCCATATATTCCTCCACAGCTGCTGCGCCTTCACAAACCCAACGCATCCACAATGACCCTCCCAACCCTCGTCTTCGTCCCCGGCTTCTGGGAAGGCCCAACCGTCTTCAACGACATCGCCTCCACCCTCTCAATAACCCACTCCTACCCCACCCACATCGTCCCCCTCGCCAGCACCGGCACCTGTCCTCCCCATGCCAAAACCTTCACCGATGATGTCGCCGCCGTCCGCACCGCGCTCGAAGCCCTCCTCGCCTCCGGCAAAGAAATCATACTGGTAATGCACTCTGCAGGTGCCTTCATCGGCTCTCAAGCTATCAAAGACCTCAGCGTCTACGCAAGGACCGCAAAGGGCGAGGAGGGCGGAGTGAAGAAATTGGTGTTTCTGACCGGCGCGCTTTTCCCCGGAGATTCCGAACATCCTGATCAGCCCTTTTTCGAAATCGAGGTATGATACACCTTCCCTTACACACCCACACCCCCTGCCCCTCAACATCCTCCTATATCTTCCCCAAACTCTAATCCAATCCAACCCAGGGCCCAAAAATGCACCCCCGTTCCCCCCTCACAACCCTCTACAACGACATCCCCAACCCCCTCGCTACAAAACACCTCTCCACCCTCTCCTTCCAGCCAGCCACAGGCTGGGAAAACGAACCCGTCACCTACTGCGGATGGAGGGACGTCCCGAGCGTCTACCTCGTGTGCGAGGGTGATGCGCTCCTGCCGCCTCGGGTCCAGGTTGAGATGGCAGAGATGGCGGGGGCGGAGGTGGAGAGGTGTGGGGCGGGACATATGGTTTTGTTGAGTGAGGGGGAGAGGGTGGTGGAGGTTGTGAGGAGGGCGGCTGGGGAGCTGGTTTAGGGGCGGAGGTGGAGGTGAAGGGAACAGTCTACAATCTTGTATCTGTTGTGGCCTCGGCCTGACCACGAAGCGGTCTGTGCATATATTCTGCAAACACATATCGTTATTACTGTCATGCTCTACATACAGCAGTAACTTTTTATTATTCCGCAAGCCAAGACATCCCATGCTCCGGCGTCATAGCTACCCTATCTACCCTCGCCTTCGACTTCCAAGCCATCCATTCCTATTACCATGCCATGTCGCCCCGAGTCCGTTCTGCCATCCATGCCATCCCGTGATCCGTCCATAAGTCCCTCCAGCTTCGGCAACGTCCAAGATATCCATCCACCACATAACCCCGTCACTGATCTGCGATCCGGAGAAGTAGCCCTTTCCATCACAAGACTCTTTCCCGACCGGGCTTGATATTGTCACCCTCACATGACATACAAAAGATTTGTATCTACCCATTCTCATCAGCTCTCTCGCAACTCGTTTCTGGCGTAGGCGCAGGCGCGTCATGGACAGAACATTCGGAATCTTGCTTACTCAACGGATGACTGCAGCTCAGCTGCGGCTTTTGCGTGTACTTGGACTCCAACTCGTCTCGGATGCTGTTCAGTAGCGAGACGTAGCTTTGCTGTGGGTTCTTCTTCAGGGCCGAGATGAAGGCCCAGGACATGGCGCCCGTGGCTTGACCGGCGATTTGCGCATCTTGTCTGAGGTGGGTAGAGCGTTAGCGTTTGTCACAGGTGGCTGAGGTGGAGGTGGGAAAGGGGGGGGAGGTCGCTTACGATGTCTGGTCGTCTTTGCTGCCGGACCACATAATCACATCCGCCGGCGATGTTTTGGTAATCAGGTTCCTCTCGCGGACATCGTCCCCCGTCGTTGCCTTCTTGAAGAACCCCATAGCCGTCGAAGCCATGCCGCCCAGATCTCCCCTCGCATACGCCGTCACAATACCCAGTAACCCTTGGCCAGCCTCTTTCGCAAGGTTGGGCTCCTTGAGCACACCGGAGGTAGAGTAGACGTAGGGTAGGTCGAGGGCGGAGCCGGAATGGCAAGAGTCGAAGATGGCGGTCAGACGCACGCCGGGCATTAGGGACTGCACCATTATGCGATGCATTTCGTCGTCGACTATATGGCCTGTTGAGCGGAAATCGACCGGATATATCACTTCGTCATAGCCGTCGTCTTCGTCGCCGTCCAGATCAGGGGTTTGTCCGCCATGGCCTACATAATGTTAGTACCCATCGCCTTCCAGCTCGAGGGTTCACTTACCTGAGTAATGGAAGAAGAGCGAGTCATTTGGCTTGGCGTCTTTGACAAGCCAGTGCATTGCTCGAAGGATGTTTTGTTTCGTCGGCTGGCTCATGGGGTTCTGCTGGTCGTCTGTCAAGATGACCATGTCTTCGCGCGCGTAGCCGAAATTGCCATTGAGGTATGTAGACATGTTCTTGACATCGTTTATGCACCCTCTTAGTTGCCCTTTCTGGCCAAAATAATTGATGCCGATCAAGAGTGCCTTCCTTCGACCGGTACAATCCGAATATTGAAAGTTATACCCCTGAGGTGCCCCTGTGCCGAAGCCTTGCTGCCCTTGAGGAGGAGGCGGTGGGGCGTTGTGATTTCCTTGGACGTAGGCATTCGTTTGCACCGATGGGAGGCCTGCGTCTGATGAGTGTCCGCGACATAGTCAAGGTATCACACCTACCTGGTCTCCCGCCGTATGATGGTCCTCCAGGTGGAGGCGGTCCATACCCATAACCTGCTGTGGGTGGGCCCTTTACAAAGGTTCAGCGCATGATCAATGACGCGTTCGGACCTTCTATACCTGCTGATACCCTTGGCTTACCGGCCGTGGAGGCTGTTGCGGTGGGCCATAACCACCATATCCTGGCTGCTGTGACGGTCCTCCTTGTGGTGGGTAACCTTGAGGAGGGTAACCTTGTGGGCTGTATCTCCGTCAGTCCATCGCTCTTGGGAAAGCGGTTTCATATCGTACGGGTATCCTTGTGGTGGGCCATAGTTCCCTGGTTGTGGAGGTCCATAACTTTGTTGGGGTGGAGGAGCACCGTAGTATGGTTGCTGTTGTGGAGGATAGCCATGCTGTTGACCCTGGCCAGGGAAGAACGACATGGTAATTTGTGAACAGAGCAGGAGAGTAGTTGTTGAGTAATTGTGGTAACAGTTCAGGCGCCTTTTAGGAATTGAAGATCTTGGCGGGGTTCAATAATACGGACCTGTGAGGCGAGTTGTATTTCTAGAGTCGATTGACGGTCGTTGATTGACAGTGCTCGTCTCTGTACTCCTCATATAAGCCAAAGACCTCGTAACGCCAATCAGGCTCAGCTTGACCTTTGAAGAATACCTTAGAGAGACAGTTGATCTATTTGGTGAAGGGGACCAGTTGCGCCAGTCTATTCTACCGCGCGCCAGGGTCTGGTCATCATACGGAGAGGACCCTTTAAGCCTCTATAAACACCTCTCCACTCTCCCTCCTTTGCTGCTCGATACCGATCCCGTCCTTCTTCGGACGACCAAATAGTCTGTGACCCTGGGAAGGACTCAGATAGACAGCTGACCAGGATGGTCCTGGTTGGAGTGTACCCGATCAAGTGCTTACGTGATATCGAGTAAAGGTGACGGTGAGCTGCATGGCATGGTCATGCTTGAGCTGCAACATTATTCATCAAGGTGTGCTGCAAGCCTACATATAGAATCACCTTGGCTCTCTTCATTCCCTTTTCTGTTGTCTGATCTGGGACGCATCTGTCTTTCGTGCCCAAAATGTCTGACGCAGATCCGCCTATCCCAACTGTCGACTTCTCCCAATGGGATGAAGGCACAAGCAAACAGCGGAAAGATGTTGCACACCAACTCGTTGAAGCGTGCCGCAGCGTTGGCTTCTGCTACATTACGAATCACAATATTCGTCCTGAATACCTGGCGCAAGCATTTGCATGGTCCAAGCGGCTTTTCGATCTCAGACAGGACGAGAAGATGCTTGCTCCTCATCCACCTGCCTTTACCGTCCATCGAGGCTACTCATGGCCTGGGTTAGAAAAAGTCTCTAATGCTATGGGAGATGAAGAGGATGTCGAGAATCTAAAGAAAGAGCTGAGACAAGTCTCCGATGTCAAGGTAGACAACCTGCTAGGGATGCTTTACCTGTGCTCAAGTGATATAGGAAAGCTACGAAATCGGTAGCGAGCAGAATACAGACCAGCCTAACCAGTGGCTTCCCGAGCACGTCTTGCCTGGCTTTCGCAGCTTCATGACGGATTTCTACTGAGATTGTCATTGGACTGCTCGAAAACTGTTGAGCGCTATGGCACTTGGCATCGGCTTGGACGACCAGGAGTTCTTCGCCCCTTCGCATCCGGGTCACAACAATCAGCTGCGGTTACTTCATTATCCACCGGTTCCTGCTGCGAATATCGAGGATCAGTCGTCTACCAGGATGGCTGCTCATAGCGATTGGCCTTCTATCACTATGCTCTTCCAGGACGATTGCGGCGGTCTACAGGTTTATGACCAGTGATCATGCGCTTCTTAGCTAAATGTTGCTAGATCGAAAACCCTCATAATCCTGGAGAGTTCGTGGATGTACCGCCGTTGCAAGATGCCATTGTCATGAATGTGGGCGATCTGATGATGCGATGGACGAATGGTATGTGCTTCCTGGCGCGTTTGTAGTTCTATTGTGCTGAAAGGTCGCTCATAGATACGTTGAAATCGACGGTCCATCGTGTCACTTTACCCCCGAGGCAAGACCGATACACTGGAGACAAGCGGCTGACCAGAGCTCGCTATTCGATTCCCTATTTCGTCTCTCCAAAGGGAGATTCGATTGTCGAATGTCTACCGTCTTGTGCTGACAAAGATCATCCAGCCAAATACAGTCCCATCAAGTGGAATGACTACATGTTAATGCGCGCAAGCATGCAATACTAGAGCAATGTCGGCTTACTGGAAATTATCAGCTCGGAGATCCCTTTATTGGACTACTGCACTTCGTTGTCCATTAATTCAAGATGTGGATGTCCCGATAATGTGTTTCGACTGCGCACGAAGTCGATTCATCATTTCACCGTCCATCGTGTTCTCTCGCCGATGAGACCTCTTTGCGGGATGTGGGATAAGGCACACCAAATATCCACCAATGCTTTCGCAGCCATCTTGGCTATAAGATGCTATCATTCCCATTGTCTTATGACTGTGCCACTCCCAGATGGTGTTTCAGAAGTCGAGTCTTGAATACAAAGGTGTGGTGTAGCCGCTGATCTCCATGATTTTGGTGCGACAGGGGTCCAAGACCTGACAGCCAATCAATAACCCCAGTCGGAAACCTCCTGCAAAGGCGTATATCGGCGAGGCTTCGTTGGTGTCTACATGCTCAGAGGGTTCCTCAAGTCCGGAAGATGTTTCGGCCCTCCACTTTCGGCATGCATTGTACTCGCATTGAAGCCATTGCCTTGGAGCGCGAATGCCTAGCGCCGACCCCAAAACGCCTGGGCACGCCAAACAATCGCCACGGAGAATTGCATTGTCGCAGTGAAGATGTTGAATTGTGAAACACAATATTCATTGCTCTACAAGATACTCATTGTTCACATCGTTTCCGTGCATCTTTCTTTCTCCATCACCTTTTGGTTACCACTCTCATTGTGCTTCGCTTTGGTCTCTTATTGTACATACCCTCTCATTGTCGCTGGACGACTACTCTCATTGTTGGCTCAATACATTCATTATCTACGCTGCACATTATTGTACCTTAATCTGTTCACCCGGAGCCTACTTCTATCTTCTGTCCTCCTCCTGTTCGGTCGCCTAATATTCTTTTTGCATCTGCGTATATACCCCTTCAGCGAATTTTCCAACCTTTTCCAGCGATCCAGCTCGACCATCAGTACAGCGTTGATCCTTTGACTACGTAAATATGTACTCACATCCCATCATCAGTCTCATGGCAGGCGCTGCTCTCCTTCGCACCAGCATAGCAGGCTATGCTCTCACCGACTCCTACGCACAAGGCACCTTCTTCGGCAATTTCACAGCCTTTACCGACAAAGACCCTACAGCAGGATATGTAAAGTTCCACGATTACGGCACCGCCATCGCCACGAGTCTCATAGGTTCCGTTGTCAACAATGGCAACTCCAGCTACATCGGCGTCGATTCCACTTCCAAAAACCCCGCCGGCAGAGGTAGCATTCGGATCGCAAGCAACAAAACCTTCAATAAGGGCTTGTTCATGGCAGACATCTCCCACATGCCCGTCGGCTGCGGAACTTGGCCTGCATTCTGGCTTCTTGGTGGAGGCACATGGCCTGCCGGCGGCGAAATCGACATCATTGAAGGCGTCAATGCAGCATCAGCCAACCAAATGACACTGCACACCAACGCCGGCTGTTCCGTCTGGAATGCCGGTTCCCTCGCCCGTCCCAATACCACGAATTGTGACAGCAACGCCCCTGGTCAGAAGAAGAATGCAGGCTGCGCTTACATGAGCGCCGACACCACCTCATACGGTACCGGCTTCAACACCGCAGGCGGCGGCATCTACGCCACCGAATGGACCGACCAAGCCATCTCCATCTGGTTCTTCCCACGCGCAAAGATCCCCACCGACATCACGTCCGGCTCGCCCGATCCAAGAAAATGGGGTACGCCGATGAGCCACTTCGGCGGCGGACCGGGACATTGCGACATTACCAGCCATTTCCAGAACATGCAGATCATCTTCGACACCACGTTCTGCGGGGACTGGGCTGGCGATAAGGATGTCTGGGCGCAGTCGAGCTGTGGGAGCAAGGCGGCGACGTGTGAGGCGTATGTGCAGAATAATCCGAGCGTTTTCAGGGACGCGTATTGGCTGGTCAATTCGGTCAACGTGTATCAGAGTGCCGGGGCGAAGGCGACTGGGGCGAAGGCGATGAAACGTGGGGTGAGGCTTACGATGGATGTGTGAGCTGGCCTTTATTGACTGAATGTTGCACATAGTAAGTGTCTATATATATAGTCTGTGATATACACTCTACTAGTGCTATGAAAGGTTTATCTAAACACCATTGACAATGCCAGAGCTCAAGATAATGATTGACTACCTGTAAGAATAATTCCAAAACCCTCGGTATTATGCTCATAGGGGCGGTTCTACACCTGCTGTAATTTATAGATCTCAGATCATTGAGGCCGCGGCTTGAACATTGATCCTCGCTAAAGGGCACGGAATAGGCTTTAGTGCCGGAAGCAGCGCGCCGCTCCGGGGGCCAAGACCCTAAGATGACGCCCCGGGCAGGTCGCCACATCGCCAATCAAGCGACATCGTGGGGGGTGGGGGATAGGGGCCAGGAACAACATCACCGGGGCAGGTGATCCGTTGGGGAAGGAGTATGGAGTATGTCCCATGCAAGGCACCGTCAAGTCGCCATCAAGGCACCGATCAGAATTCAGATGCCTGCTAAAGCGCCAGACTGCTTCAACCCACCTTCTAGCTTCTGATCTATCGTCTTTACAGCATCACCGTTCTTCCAATCAGCGGCTGGACCGCGAACATTCATCGTTGATCTACTTCGTCTCGGTCTTGGCCGAAGCATCGCTATAGCTCTACCTATCATGGTGGCCTCCGCTGTGCAAGAAGTCCTCCGAGATGCCGTCCTTAAGAATGTCTCCTCGCCCTCTGCCTCCTCAGCGCTTTCCACCGATTCCATATCCAACATCATGTCTTACATGCTACCCTCCGTTCGAGCGCTCTCCAAGTCCGTCTTGACTTACTCTCAATTTCTTCTTCTTTCAACCAGCAAGCCTACTGAAGGAGGGGCGCCGCCATCATGCTCTAATCCTCAGACAAGCTGCCGGAACACCTCTGTTGTCGCGAACACATGCTGCTTCAACGCCCCAGGTGGGCAGCTGTTGCAGGTATGATGACTTTCATAAACCTCACAGGAACCTCACACGCCTGATCGCGCTGACCATGTGCAACAAGACCCAATTCTGGGACGCAAACCCGGCGACCGGCCCTTCAGACTCATGGACCATCCATGGCCTGTGGCCTGACCACTGCGACGGCACCTATGACGCCAACTGCGACCCCAGCAGAGCCTACACCAATATCTCCTCCATCCTCACTGCTGCAGGCGCATCTAGTGTGCTCAGCTATATGAACACATACTGGAAGGACGTCAACGGCAACGACGAGAGCTTCTGGGATCACGAATGGGAGAAACATGGCACATGCATCAGCACACTCCAGCCTAGCTGCTACACCAACTATGCGATGCAAGAAGAGGTCGTAGACTACTTCACCACGACCGTGAACCTGTTCCAGACTTTGCCCAGCTACACATGGCTTTCGAATGCGGGCATTGTGCCAAGTACAACAGCTACGTATACAAGCGCTGCCATCATGGCGGCACTCAAGACGCCGAGGGGTGTAGATGTGGTCATCCAATGCAAAAACACCAACGAGCTCGATGAGATCTGGTACTTCTACGACGTGCAGGGTAGCGTCCAGACTGGGACTTTTATCCCCACGGCACCAGGTACACATCACCGAGCCATCTCTCGGCTCAAGTACATGCTGACACTTCGTATCCAGATGGCTCCAAAGGCGCCTGCGCAACCACAGGCATCAAATACCTGCCCAAGGCCGGCTCGGCCCCCGCACCCCCACCCCCATCCGCAACGACAATAACGACCACCACCCCCCCAGGAACCACCCCCACCACAGCCCCCGGCACCCCCTTCTCCGGCAGAGGCACGCTCCAAGTCTCCACCAGCGGCCAATCAAACGGCTGCATCATCAGCGGCGGCACATGGTACACGACCGGCACATGTGCCGGCTTCACCGCCACCGCTTCCGGAACCGGCTTCACGCTCACATCCAGCAAGGGCCTCTGCGCCGTGCAGAACTTCCGCCTGGTGTGTGCGAGTACGGTGACGGCGGGCACGGTTTTTACGAGCTCGGGGGGGCAGTTGGCGTATAATGGCAGTCCGGCGTTTTATGCTAGTAGCGTGCCGAGTGGGAGTACGCAGGCGGTTGTGAGCACGACGAGGCTGGCGACTGGGCTGGTTATTGCGTGGCAGGGCCTTTGAGGAGGATGTTGGCTTTGATGTTGTTGGATTGGATCGTACGTGTGGGTATCTTGATAACAGTGCTCTCATACCATCTAATTAGCTATTGATCTGATCATCTCAATTTAAACACGATATCTGTTCTATATTCAAGATATCTCACCAGTACAATCATCGCCAATCACTTTGCCACCAAAGTGTGAAAAAAGGAACGATGATGAATCATGTAGTCTTTGCGGACGATTAGACATGACAATGCTGGCCACTTCTGGAACCGATTCCTAGAACTAGGCGGCATTATGCGCCCATACCTAGTTCTAGTACCCGCGTCGCACGAGTACCTTATGAAAGACCAAGATTATTGATATGTTCATGATCAAAAAGTATTACAAAGATCTGAAATGAAAAAGGGAAAAAAGAAATATTTGACGACACCTACAGGACTCGAACCTGTGCGGGCGAACCCAAAAGATACCCTAGAGGATGTTCTAGTCTTTCGCCTTAACCACTCGGCCAAAGTGTCTGGTTATCATGGCAAAGAACGCTCTATTTGATTATAGATTGTGATTAAATACCAGATAGCCTAGAATATGTCCTCAGGCTTGTTGACTTGGGATACCAACGTCACGGTCTACAATACTAGCACGTACGTACGTATATATCCCCATCCCTATCCCCATCCCTATCCCTATCCTCTACTATCTCTATCATTTCTTTCGTCCTTCGAATCCATTCTCCATTCAAGCACATTTCATGCTCAAAATGATCGATTCAACATCCTTGACCGGGCGTAGAACTATTCCAGACCGAGCTTCACTGAGCGTAGAATAAGTGCTCAACATGGCCGACACTAAAGTTCACCCGTTCAAGGTCCTCCAAGCTAGCTGTCTGTTACCATTCTACAAACTAACAGACATAGATCCACATCCCCAACGAAGAACTCGATCTGCTCCAACGAAAACTTGAACTGACACGCCTGCCATCGAATCTCGATAACGAGCAGTGGGCAGAAGATAATGGTGTGACTGTGAAACTGATGAGAGAGACGATCGATTACTGGCGTCGTGATTATCGATGGCGGGACGAAGAAGCTCGGATGAACCGGCTGCCTCAGTATAGGTCTAGTATCGATATCGAAGGCTATGGGGACCTCAATGTCCATTTTGTGCACTCGCCATCTAACTCTGACAAAGCGATACCCCTCTTATTCATCCACGGCTGGCCCGGTTCATTCCTCGAAGTCTCAAAAGCGCTTCCAGCCCTCAACGCCGCAGGCTTCCACCTCGTCGCCCCTTCACTCCCGGGATACGGATTCAGCTCACTACCCCCACAACCCGGCTTCAAAATGTTTCACATCGCCGAACTCCTGCACAAGCTCATGATCCGACTAGGATACACAACCTACGTAGTCCAAGGCGGCGACTGGGGCGCAATGATCGCCAGCACCATGGCCGCCTCTTACCATCCCTCCCACATCAAAGCCCTCCACGTCAACCTCTTCGACGCCGAAAAGCCAGACTTCGAAACCGAACCCACATACACCGCTTTCGAGCAACAATCACTAGCACAGCACAAAGACTTCAACGAAAACGGCTTCGCATACTGCATGGTACAATCCTCCAAACCGCGCACGCTCGGCTTCGCCATGCACGACTCCCCCATCGGCATGCTAGCCTGGACAGCAGACAAACTCCACACCTGGTCCGACGCCTACCCCTGGTCCCAAACCGAACTGATAACATGGACACTGCTCCATTACCTCCCCGGCCCCACGACGGCGTTCCAGATCTATCGCGAGAACAGCGCGACGGAGATGGTTAGCGGTGCGAGAGCGGGTGAGTATCTGCGCGTACCGACGGGGGTTAGTGCGTTTGCGAAGGAGGCGGAGATGGTGCCGAGGTGTTGGGCGGAGCGGAGGGCGAATGTGGTGTTTTGGCGGGAACATGGGAGGGGGGGGCATTTTGCTGCGTATGAGAAGCCGGAGGAGTTGGTGGGGGATTTGGTGGAGTTTTTTGGGGCGGTTTGGGAGGGATAGGGATGTGATATGGCTGCTTGGGATCTCGTAGAAGATACATCTTTCATCGTGTGTTTGAGAAAAAGTGACGCTCGCCTTCGTCCGGACTTCGAAGCCGGTTTTATGAAAGAAGAGGGCAGCTCATTGCCTTATAGTAAGAGGAACGGCCGAGAAGTATATGCAGTGCTAGGTATGTACTAGCTATCCTAGCCCACTTACTGATGAGAGGTAAATGGACTAGCGTTGGAAAGCATGTGCAAATACCCACAGTTTTACTACTGTTCAGCAACCCCCATTGTAGCAGACAATATCAGAAAACGACAAGACCAAAAACCACCTTTTCTCCTAAAGCCATACCTATACAACATATTGTCACATTCCTATCCCCCAACACTACCTTCCCCTCCTTCCTCCTCGTTTCCCTTGCCTATATGCACAAAAACAAAACATCATGCCCACCGACGATCCACCATCCCAACTCTCCAAACCCAATGATCCCCTATTCTCCCCTCCCCAACCCTCTCCTAACCCAATCTCCCCTACCCTCTCCTCCCCCAATCTCCACCAACCTCACCACCCACCATCAATAAACCCCACTCCAATCATCGCCATTCCAATCAGTCATCGATCGCCTCAAGAACCCACACAAACAAACCCTCATCCAAACAATACCCCCCAACAACACCAACCAAATACCCATCCATCGCCTCCTCATGACCATCGCTCACTCTCATCCCCTCCCTCGCTCGCTCGCTCCCCCAATTCCATCATACGCAACGAACCCATGCCAAAGGCTTCGACAAACCAAAATCCCCCACCGAGACACCTAAGTTGTAAACCCCTCCGGATACAGAACTCATGTTTCAAGACCATATGCGAAACCTTCACTAGGGCATACAGTATATTGTACGCATAACGCGGAAGGCGCTCGTAGCGTTCATCGTTATATATATGGTTGAGAGAATTGTAGGAAGTGTGTGGGTGGTGTTGACGATGTATTAGGCTTGTATCTCACGCTCGTGAGGAAATTGTAGTGTGGTGGGATTGGGCTAGTGAAGAGCAGTGGGATTGGATTTTGGTGTCCATTTAAGTTGAGAGGTCATCAAGTGGACGGGGGAAGGGTCTTGTGTATGGAGATAAATATAGCCAGCATCATTTTATACATACACTTGCTATCAAACTGAACAGATGGTAGGATTGATGGCGATATAACTTGTATATACCACGCTCCATACTGAAGGCTGATAAATGCCCGAATTAAGGAAATTGTCGGGTCTATTGGGTCGCATTTCTATAAGCTGGAGTCGTTGGAGACGTGCGTGTGAGAGTCATCTTTCTTACAGCCGACTTGGTAAGAAAGACGGCGGTGGGTTGTAGCGGTACTTCTAAATGCACGGTTGAGATTGTGGATTCAAGGTACGAGGCTGCTTTGCTTGTAGTCCCTTCTAACTATGAAGAGCGCGGGCACGAAGGTAGTGTGTCGCAGTGATGGTCTAAGAATTAAAATAGCGTAGAACGGAAAGTGTAGCTGCTCTCCACTTATATAGTTTTGAACCCCAAGCTTCATAATGTTCCGATCGATGCAGGTGTCTCCATCTATACCATTCCGGCATGAACAACATTCCGTTCCCCAAATACAAGACCGCCACAAGCATCAGGACAGAAGGGCAGCTCGGGGTCGTGGATTCTGAGGTAGCTCTGCCACTTGCCGGGCGGGACGGGCTCCAGTTCTGGAAAGCGTTGGAGCTGCTGCAGGAGGGTCTGCTGAAGTTTCGTAGTCTCGTGGAGAGGAGAGACGGTAGCTTGAGGCGACTGTACTGGAGATATTGGAGGTGGAATGTAGGATGGGTTTCATGACCGCTGCTGCTACTGTTGCTGCGTCTATTGCTGTTGAAGAAAGGTCGAGCGTTGCCAGGTCTTGTTCTGTGTAGCATACATGATTCGGCTGCTCCAATCAACTTTCACCTCTGGAGATACCACAGATTGCACGGTGAGCCGGTGCATTGTACTTGTTGCATGGCATCAGGTTTCGAACCGTAGCCCGTGATCGTGGCTTGGGGCAGTCTTCCTTCCCTGCTTTTCTCCTCCCGCACTCACAAAACATCAAACACACAAACTCTGATTCTCCACCAAACCGTCCAGAAAGCCACAACAGCACCACTCCACCCCTACTACCTATCCTACACCCTTGACTACCTTCAGAATGAATCAAACCATGATGAATGAAATCACAAGCGAACTAAGACTGGCGGAAGTCGTCGTTATGATAGGTCGACGTCGCCAAAAGGCGCAAGATATACGTCAGCAACAGGAGCTAGCGGAAAGTCGCCTACGGCAGCTCCAACGCTTTCCAGAATTGGGGAGCTTTCCGCGCGGCAAGTGGCAGAGATATATCGAAATTCACGACCCCAAGCTGCCGATTGCCGCAAACGTCGGTGTCCTTGAGTACGGTCGGCTCTCTACAGAGGCCTTTGTGGCTAAGGTACCAGCCGCATGGAGCCAGTGCGTGGGTGACCTGGCGGCGAAGCTAAACGCGACGGCTATGGTGATTGCTCTGCAAGAGCCCGTGCGGGAACCAGTCCTCGCTCCACTGGAAGCCGACACCTCTCGCACGTTGGATGCAGACAACATACTGGCAGCCATATGGCTAATGATCACAGTATTCTTCTCGGAAGGGGAGGAGGCAGCTTCATACTTTTTCGTGGCCCTTGAGGCCATGACGATGACAACGACGGTGACCTCGCCTGCATTGGCGAAGGACTGGTCAGCGACGGTGGCCCGACTGAATATACCAGCACCGCACAACTTCTGGGACGAGCCAAGCTGGCATTCGCCTAGGATTGTAATGAGTCTGATACTTGTGCTAGCTTCACCAAAGTCAAGAATGAAGAGCACCATGGAGATGTTGAGTCGCAGCCGGGGCGAACCAGAGCCAGATATTGCCAGAATGGATACGGAGCCTTCGATGTCCCTTCACCAGCAATACCTGGCGGCGAAAGAAGAAGCCGAAATGGCAGGGAAAACGACGATGTTCGGGGTTGACCTTGTGGATAAGGGTCTGATACGGCTGAAGGAAGAGCAGTCAGGAAGCGAGAAGGCCCATCTGTCGTTCAGGCGGATGTTCATAGTCGGTGTCTGTCCGAAAGGTGTAAAGATCTGGCTGGCAGGAGGCGAGGGCCGCAGCGACACCCTCAAAGAGCACAACGAACGTCAAGGCCATGAGATGATGGAAGCCAATGAGGTCGAACAGTTCATGCTGGACTTTGACAGGATTGTTGCCCAAGGGACGGTAAGCCTGGGATGCTGCGAATATCATGTAATCCGAGTGGCTGACAAGATGCAGGGCCGATGGAACACGAAGAGTTATAAGTGGTACGAGAGGTGCTTCGGAGTAGACCTCAGAGAGCTACAGAAGGAGACGGGCAAAGGACTCCTGGTGCAGTACGAAGCGTGGGTCCAGTTGTACCCATTCTGGGACATAAAGAAGGAGCACATTGCTAAGTTGCAATGGGAGTGAGTATGCCCTCCACTGAGCTACTTCGAAGGGCGGCCTGTACAGGTTGTGGTATATGTCTTTACTCACGGGCCTAGCGGCTGCGGCTTCCATGAGACGGATGGTAACGAAGGCAGAGTCCTTTTTCAACCAAGAGCAGTCAGAAGACTACACCCATATTCCATCTGTATTGTGCGTGCCAGACCTAAACCGCGTGCCCAACTTTCCAGTATCTTAGGCTTTTCCCGAGATCATTCTCGATGAAGATTTCTATCAAATCTCCAGTCAATTGAAGTGTCATCAAGGCAAGCAATTATTTAAACATGCCTTTGTATGGCACACGTTGACAGTCTTTGCTCTCTGGCTGCTTTCTCCTTCCCCAACCTTCCGATCATGTCCTTCGGCTCTCATATTTATATATATATATTGATAGGCACAGCGTCAACTGACAGACCCTTGACGTGCATCTTTCCATCTCTTCAGTATCCGTCTTGCAGATATGTTGGCCGAGCAGCAGTGTCTGGCTCCAGCCCAATTGGCACACCTCTTCCTCGGCTTCATCCTTGCCCAAGGCTCTTGCTCAATTGGCACACCATCCTCCTCAGCCTCTTCCTTGCCCCAAGCTATCTGGGTCGATCTGGTTCCTCGGCGCCAGTATTTGACATGGACGCACCTATCTTACAGCTTTCACATCCCTGGTATCGCCGCGAAGTCTTCATCGGCTCCGACATGAAGTAAGGCAGTCGGCTAGGTCGAGAGATTTTTCGGCGCGGTTGAAGCTCGTAGAGCTGGCGGTTGCGTGCAGGAGCGTGCGCTCGAGCGTTGTCCGACACGCCCACCTCTGCCGCTTCCTCATCCCCTGACTTTGTTCTGGTCTCTTCCATGGATGATTTAGTATACCTTATTACGCTCTTTCGATGAATTGTCCTCCATCCCTAGCATCAAGGATAGCGATCCGCACTACGAAGCCAGGCAGGAAGAACGGCAGTCAAAGTCTGCACAGGCAGAGGTCATGGTAAGAGCCTCGGTGTTCTCCTTGTCTGCCTCTGGTGTGTGTGTCTCGCTCGTCATTCTGGGAGATGGTCATCGACATGGATGTGGTAGAGGGAGGGCGGCTAATGTCGCGGGGTGGGTGTGAGACTCGATGGGCTAGGAAGGCTCAAAGGTGGTGAGCGCCCAGATCACTGTGCAGGCTTCCCGTCTCTTTTCCATTGTTGCTGTGAACATTGGGGTCACCGTGAGGAGGTACAGCATTGTGCGAGAGGCTTTGAAGCCCGAACTAGGAGCGTCGATACAGAAGGAAATTCGGGCGTGGGGGGCAGGAGCTACTGGCGCTTCCAGGCTGATCTCTCAGGGGAAGGAGCGTGATGAGGGGTATTTGGACTAGCGTTGGAAGCATGTATTTAGGGAGGGAAATGCCCCTATTATTCCTACTCCTTAGCAACCCCCATAGTAGCAAATCAATATCAGACAACGACAAGACTCATCCTACCTTTTCTGAGCGCTAACTTATCCGCCAAGTCCAAGGTAGCAAGTACAAACAATCCTCAACCTCTATTATACCCATCTGTTCGTTTCTTCATGACATCGACTCTGATGAGCGTCTGGAATGTACCTGGCGACGTCCATCATGGCACTCTACGGCCTACCATGTAGCGGAACCCATCCATAGAATCACTCATTTTGGATTCAAACCTGACAGTCTATGGGGCTACGAGATCACCACATGCGAGCATGACCAGCGGCAATGGCTCAGACTGACCTCGAGAAGCGATCGCAAGCTCATATCTACACATCTGATGTCCAGATGATACTGCTTTATGGGTCTACAACTCAGGGAAGAGACGCGGGAAGCAGGTTGGAAGTCAACCTTCAGATTACTAGGCCAGTCAACGAAGGGGTCAAATGCACATCGATTCATGACAGTCTACCGGGCATCTACAGTGTCGAATCAGGATTACGATTGGGTGCCATGGCATTAGCGGGGTCAGATTGAGTGTACACGGAGGTCCCGGCTCCCTTGAAAAGGCATCAACTAGCTACTTTAATGGCATAGGAGTCTCTATATTACGGGGGTGTTTTGGAAGGCTTCAATGTAGACTGTGTCCAGTCACTAGCTGCTACCTATGGACACAATGATCGGACGACCAACGCCTCAAGCTTGTGGCTTCATCGGTGACGGTTTGTGGGTGAAGGTAGCAAACAGATACCGGCTCCTAAGGAGCGGTTGAACTACTATCGAGACGAAACCCTAGCATAGAGTCGCGAGGTACTGCAGCTGGTGAGCGTTGTGACTGCTAGGAAGTCCGCCCTGACTTGAAGAATGGAGATTGAAATTTCTTCCACTCGGATATATAGGTCCGTCACTCTCATTGAATTGAGATCCGCATACAGACTCGATGATGATGACTTTGATGATGATGTTACGATACGATGCACAAGTGAGACGCGCTACCGTACATGATTGTGGCGAATTCACACCATCGGAGCGCTGCTCGACTGGGGACATATTGTTGACGAAGGTTTTGCTTTGGAGACTCACCACAGTGGTCAATTAGCTTACAATTGAGCTCCAAATCTCTCTAATTGGCTTCTACAAGACCAACATGGAACTTTGCACTAAAGATTACTACATACTATCCACGAACATCATTTGACATTCATTTGCTGATCTTATTATGGTGGGCACCACCGTTTGGATATGCGAAAAGCATCAGTCGAGACAGCAACGATCCTATACAATTATTTCAGCCAAAGACTGGCAAGGAAGGGATATTAATATCGGATCCCGGCAGCGCAGACACCTCACACGCAGCTCGGCAAATCTGTCGACGAGAGAAAGAAGACATATTGTCTTCGATTTTTTCCCGAAAATGGCGAGCGAAGACAGCCATGGCTAGTATATACCTTTGTTCTCACGGAGGATTTTCAACCTGAAGGCTGCCCCTTTTGGAGGAGACACAGTGGCAGAATTGGTTAGGGGAGGTGATACAGAACAGACCGAGGATGCAATCGCACGAGACCGTGTCGCGCTCACAGCCGAGGATTGCTGTCTTGTTCGATCACTTACTCAAGGATTAAGCGCCTCTTTATGCATGTTCGTGGTATGCTATTGGTCACGAGTGCCTTCCTCTACGCGGCTGAGTTCTCAACAGGGAAGGTATTAAATAACTGTATGAGCAATCTCTGAATACCTCTGCTCTAGAGGGTTAAATCTCGTCTGACATCGGTGCATATTATGGAAGAAACCTTCCCGAGCTCGGATCTCAGAAGCGTCTAGTAAGCTAATCCCAAGCTTTTTCATGGTATATACATTTCACCTATCTCCCGGTCCGTGGATACGTCTGGTACATATCATAATCCAGCCATTTCAGGAGTCCTTATCCACGTCTGTGCGGATATCTATATACGTTGGGATAGAAACTTGATTAATGAAGGATTTGCAACTGGATTAGAGGTAGTAATCATCTGAGATTTTGTCATAGAATGGAGTACTCGATAAAGTGGAACTAAGGTAAGTAAAGTGCCTAGAACAAAAGAAGCTAGCGCTCCTCAGCCCTATGTGGAGCTGAGTAAATACTACCTCGACACATATCGCGAAACGGATGATCAGATATCTGTGGGCCACTTCACCAATCTTGCACGAAATGGAAGCTTTCTTGGACCGCCTATCAGATCCTATTGTCTGGCTGCCCATCGCTGTCCTCATCCCATACTTCGTCTATATACAGTCAACGGCGAAGACACCAGTACCCGACGGTTTACCATGGATTGGGAGGGACTCAAGCAAGCTGTTCTCCGAAAGCAGGGCAGCGTTGTCAAGCTTCAGGAACGTGCGCCAGTGGCTGAACCAAGGATATCAGAAGGTACCGTCATATTGAATCACAACATGATACATTGTTCACCACAAGCTAACAGCATGCCAGTACTCTAAGCAAGGCAAATCCTACATCTTCCCTGATTTTTCCGGCCAACCAGAGATTCTCGTTCCCCACTCCCAAGCGCGTTGGCTGCTCGACCAGCCCGATCACGTCTTGAGTACTTCGGCCTATCACTACGACGTCCTCGAAGGCTCATATGCATTTTTACACCCCCATATCCTTCAAGATCCATACCATGAGCATGTCATCCACAGATATTTACCGCGCCGATTGGCCGCAATGGTACCTGGAATGTCGGAAGAGCTTTCAACCGCTGTTGACGAGACTTGGGGTTCGGATGCGCAGAAGTGGAAAGATGTTGTTGTCTTCGATACGTTGATGACCATCATACCGCGGGTAGTCAATCGTATGATGGTGGGGGTACCCTTGTGTCGGAACCAGGAATTCCTCTCGAACATGAAAAGCTTCGTCAACGATGTCATTGCTGCTGCTATGTTTGTCTTACGCTTCACTCCTAGGTGGCTGAAACCCGTTGTGGGACGAATAGTGACCATACCGAACACTTACCATTGGAAGAAAACCGCAAAATTCACACTTCCGGTCATCAACGAAAGGCTCGCCAACATCAAGAGGAAGAAGGAAGACTCGTCGTTCGAATGGGACGAGCCTAATGATTACATTACCTGGCACATCAACCTCGCTATGGCTGAAGATCGTCAGGATGAACTGACGCCCGACATGATATCTCGACGCATAATGCCGCTCAATTTTGCCGCCATCCACACCACTACATTGACCATCACCAATTGTCTCTTCGACCTCATCTCCTCGGATCCCTCAAAACAGTACCTCGAAGGCATACGAGAAGAGGCGGAGAGGATATTGGCCGAAGAAGGGGGACAATGGACCAAGGCTGGACTAGCTCGATGCCATCGCGCAGATTCTACTATTCGTGAAAGTATGCGGATCTCGAATTTCATGACGAGAGGCGTCTTGCGGAAAGTCCTGCAGGAGGAGGGCATCGAGAACAAAATCGAAGGCTGGCGAGCTCCCAAAGGTGCTTATGTTGGGCTTGATGTACACAGTGTTCAACACGACCCTGAGATCTACCCAGTACCAGAGACATACGATGCATTTCGATTTTCAAGGCCGAAAGAGAAGGGTGAAATAAGCGAGGCGGACTCTGACACGAAAAAGGGAGACGATCACCTGAAGTCAAAAAATACAGATCTCATAACGACATCCGAGTCTTTCCTGCCTTTCGGACACGGCCGTCATGCATGCCCAGGACGCTTTTTCGTCTCCTTGGAGCTCAAGATGCTACTGGCTTACATGGTAATGAATTATGAGGTGGAGCCACTCGCGACAAGGCCGCCTAATACATGGTTTGGCCAGAACAATCTCCCGCCGTTCAAAGCCAAGATAAGGGTACGAAGGAGGGAGGGTACGGTTACGAAGTGATAACAAGTTCAATTGATCCATGTAATTTACAAGCAAATTACGTGTGCTAGGCGTGCCTTCGTATCTGACCTAGGGTATTGGTATCCATAGCTCACTGGTCACGCTTTCAATAACAATTGTCTAGTAGCAGGATGTCATGGGACTAAGATCCCCCTTTGTTTTATTGAGTGAGCTCTCCCCATAGCCTGGATGACATGGAGAGCGTTCCTTCTGAGACGGCCATTGGACCACTCCGTGGCCCTGCTTCTATCGACTTGAGACCAAGGCAGGTGGAGGGCATAATGATTTACCCATAGTACCCACTGGAAGGAGCAAAGTGCAGTCTACTCAAGGGGGGAAATTAGTAACATTTTCGGAATATCTACGTACTAAACAATGACGTCCTCACTTCGTGCAGACGTCTTTTAGGTACTAGCAATCCCAGCAGTACCTCCAACCCCTATGCCCAATAACGTCATACCCTTCTAGTCTCCCACAGCCGCAACACCCATCTCTTCCGTGCATAAAGCTGTCCTCATCAACCCATTCTTCACGATTCACCAAGGCAGCGCTCTTGCGGTTTGGATGAGGTGTCCCAATCCCGACGAGTGCCTTGCGTACATCTACATCACTCACGGCCATGGCGACTACATCTGCGACTATTGTCTTAGTTACTCAATCGGTCCCTAAAAAGTCAATGTGTTCGCTATATAGGGGCGGTAAGAGCGATATGTAGACGGCGTTGCTTTAGAGTCGTGGATTTTTTATAAGGGGAAATGAGATAGACATCGAATCTTGGGAACGCAGTAAGTCGATATGTTGTGGATACTGCTGAGATCTATCTCTAGGCGTACCCACTCTTGATTGTCTCCTTCGATCTACCGGATTCAGATCCCGATGCGCGTCTCTATCTGCCAGCATCTCCGGATATGAGAGCATTATATAGTTGACTTTGACGATTACTAAAGTTCTCCGAGTGCATCACTTATATCTGTTGCTGTGGAGGTGCTACATGCATGAGATCTACGGTGTACGTGTAAGCAAGCCTCGTATAATCGGATGCATGTCGTATTACTATCGCTTAGGCTTTAAGACATCTTGATTCATAATATACCCCATACGTATAAAATTATAGAAGAAAGTATAAGTGGATTAGTATGCTAAGGCTATATAGTAGGAAATATTTCTTAGGGTAAATTAAGGGCGGTAGTACGCGTATACCCTATCCTAGCCCGCGTATACCTAATTCTAGTACGCGTATACCTTAGTCCTAGTCCGCGTATACCTTATCCTAGTACGCGTATACCTATCTAGATTAGGTATAATAGACTACTAACTAAGTAAACTACTAACGCGTATTACTAGTTATAATATTCTAATATTTTCTCTCTTAAGTTAATAACTACCTTATTATTATTATAAATCTTAAACCCCTACCTACTAACCTCTTAGTCTACTTAGTAGACTCCCTCCTTAAGAACTTATAGTAGTATATAAAGCCGTAAGGCTATACCGTAGTATTTAGCTAAATTAAAGTAAATTAGAAGACTAGAGAATATTATTATATATAGATTTATTATAACTATAATAATAAATATAAAAAGAATAGTAAAAGTATAGATAAGAGGATAATTAATAATAGGCTAATTACCTATCTATTTAAGATTATTACCTTTATTAATAATAGTAGCTTATAGACTCTAGATATTAGGGATACTAATTATAATTATCCTCTAATACTACCTAGTATATATCCCTTATATTAAGTTAAATACTAAATAAGAGATATTAAGATAGTAATTATTAATTAAACTAAGGCTAGATTAAAGCTATTAATAATTCTTATAAATCTTCTCCTTAATAGGGATAAAGAGAATCTATTTATTATTATATAAGATATTTATAATATAAAAAAGGCTACTAAGGCTATAAAGCTTAGATTATTAATACTAGAGTAGGCCTTAATAATAGACCTCTATAAGTATAATAATTAATTTATCTAAGTATAGAAGAATAGGATTAGTAATAGACTTAAAAATATATTCTTTATATAGAAGTCCTTATAAGAGATCCTTAAGTATAATTATAAAGTCTTAATCCTTAATTATACCTATAAAATAAATAAGTATAAGCTCCTACTTATAATAATTACTAGGGTAATAGGCCTAAATATATCCTTTTATATAGCCTTTACCTTTATAAAAAGTAAATATATTAAGGACTATTAATTTATCTTATAATTATTATAGGAACTTTATAAGGAGCTTAAAATCCTATATCTAGATATTCTTCTAACTAATTATAAGGCGGCCTTAATTAAGGTATCTAGTAGGGTCTTTTCTAAGGCTAAGTATATTATTTATATTTAGTATATTAATAATAATATACTAAAGAAATATAACTTATAATTTAATAGTAAGGATAAATAGAATACTTTCTTTACTAACTAGTATTATATTATATATATAAAAACTAAATAGGAATTTAAAGAAGAATAGATTAAACTAAAGGATAATTATAATAATAATTACCCTAATACTATTAATTATCTTTAGGATTATATTATACTACTTAAGAAGAGGTTTATCTTATATTAAATAAGTTAGCTACTTACCTTTAGAAATCGCGCTACCTTATATAGTAAAGGTAGTAATAGGTAGATTAAGAGATAGATAAACTATATCTTAACTAGTAAATATATTAATACCTTTATAAGATACTTTATTAATAGCTTTATAAGTAATCTAAAGTATATTATTAATTAAATTACTATACTCCTTATACTCTAATATATAAATTATAATATTAGGATAGGATAGGTAAAATTAGGACTTAATAAAGATATTAGACTTATAGTCTTTTAAGACCTCTTTATAAAGGTAATACTATTTACCCTCTAGTAAATACTCCTTAAATACTAGAAGGTAATTTATTATATAATAAAGCTATATATAAGGCTATTTATAAAGGGAATAGGGCTTTTATACTCCTATAAAATTAAGGTATAAATAACTAGTCCTAGTAGGGTTTTATATATTAATAATATCTACCCTTACTAGCGATTTAAAAAGCCTACGCTCCTTAGCCGCCCTTATATTAATAGTAATAGTAATTATAAAGGTAATAGTAATAGTAGTAGTAATAGTAATAAGCCCCTATTAGATACTCCTAATAATAATACTAATAAGCTTCTTAGAATATATAAACCTACTATTATTAAATTAAAAGGATATCTATTAGGAGCTCTTAATAAAAAATATAATACTAAAAAGCGTATATAAGAGTAAGCCTTTAATAAGTCTACCTCTTATAAACCCTTAGGTTTTAAGTATATTATTACCTTATAAAGTTAATATAAGGCTAAGTAAGTAGCTATTATAATAAGCTAAGTTAATAGTTAACTAGCTATTATAGCTAATTAAGTAGAAGAGTATATACTTAATAAAGAGTTAGAGGTATACTTTAGTCCTAGGGGTAAGGGAGGTATAATACTACTATTAACGCCGCTATTAATACTACTATTAATACTAAGGGGTAGAGTAAGAGCTAGATCTATACTAAGGGGAGGAGCTAATATATAAGGTAGATAAGTTATATCTATACTAAGAAGTAGTAGTATATTAGCGTAGGCCTAGTCCTTACTAGCTTACTTATAAGGTAACCTATTAGTAACGCGCCTTCTAGCTTAAATAGTATATTAATAATAATAAGGGACTATATTAATAATAGTAAGAGGTAGGTAAGCTACTATAAGTAGGATACGTAAGCTATTAGAATAGCTAGCTAGGTTTAGTAATAGGATATATATAAGAGTTTTTAGTACTATAACCTAGTTAGATAACCTATTAGGTAACCTAGCTAGCTAGATATTAGCTAATTAGAATATCTATAATATAAATATATCTATTTATAAAGATAATAGTAAATATATAATTTAGGTATTCTAAAAACCTTAGATAATTTTTCTAGCCTAATATTCTAATTTAGTAGTTTACTTAGTTAGTAGTCTATTATACCTAATCTAGATAGGTATATACGTATTAAGATAAGGTATACGCGGACTAGGACTAAGGTATACGCGTACTAGAATTAGGTATACGCGGGCTAGGATAGGGTATACGCGTACTACTACCCTAAATTAAAGCTAGAATAATTTACCCCCTTTAGTAGTTTAAACTTACTTCTAGTCCACGCCCTCCTATTTTATAACGACTAACTTTCTTATTCTAGTTTTATTATAAGTATTATAGAAAACTATAGACTAAATAGTTCTTATACTAAAATATTTTATAGAATTAGCCTAGTTAAGCATTTATAGTAGCTCCCGTTAGTAGGCCTGAGAGTACCCTAGAGCTAGGCCCGGGAGTCTGGAGTTTCGAAGGCTCCGGGCCGCTAGCCCCTTGGGGCTGGACTAGAAGGGGGTGAATTCTTCTAGTAGCCCTATAAGGCTGAGCCTCTTCCAGGGTACCCGTCCCTTCTAGGTGAACCCCTCTAGTACTTCTTGAACAACCTAGGCAGACACCAAAAGTATACAATTGGCTCCACCTAAATTGCCTTATATTCCAACAGTACTATCTTATTATAACACTCCGTCTTTTGATATCACTCCAATTGAAGTCATCACTATCTTGTGAAGCGACATTGTCGGTGTGAAGTATGGATACGGTACCTGTTAAGCTTGATGGACTGCCAATCGAGATCATCCAGTGCATAGCTTCACACGGGCTTTGCGAGGCTGCTTTGACTCTCTCACACGTCAATAGGAGTCTGTACAAGGCATGCAGTGACCGCCAGGTATTCAAATCCATCATCAAGAACCGCAATGGCTACGACGGTCCGAAGTGGGATATCATGCCTCTTTCAGATGGTTCCCCAACATCGTCGTGGGCTCGTTATGCCCTTGCAGATTCAATGGCTCGACGGTGGATTGCCAAAGCGGACGCCAATCCGCCATGGCTTCCTGTGCATTTCCGTTTTTGGGCGCCACAGCTGATGTGCTCTTCTCGTGAGTTTTGCAGAACTATCTCCCGTGACGTTGCTGAGATATGCTCGCAGATCCTGTACTTAGCTCTGTTGACCCCGCAATGCTATACGCTGCTTTCTTTAAAGCCTTGGGAGATGAGCTCCACACCGCGACCGATAATGATGTGGAAGAGGACTCCTATACGATAGCCTTCTGTATAACGCTGATGTTGATGTCGCGTCGTCCTCGTGATTCGAATGATCCGACATTTCCTCCCAATACGATAGCCTGGCATGAAGCTCATGAAAGTTTCAAAGTCGATCATGAGTCCGCTATGATTGGATTCAATGAGCCCCATGCGAACCCCTCCGAAAAGACACGAATGAGGCGAGGGGCCGCCGTACTGGCTGTGGGCATCATTTCCGAGGAGCTTCGGCGAGATGGATGCACTCGAGAACAAGTAATCACGCCGGCTGTAACTGACATCAACTTTCATGCCATGATGGATCTGCCGCTGCCATTTTGCCCTTATGCTTCGGCAATAATGGGCTCATGGCACCTACCTCAAATGACCAGTCAACGCTTTCTTGAAGATGGAGAATGGATAGGCCTCTATTCGTATTCCGATGACGCTCACCGACCTAGGTCATTGGACCCGCCAATGCGTGGAATTAGTTTCACTACCTCTATCGACCATACCGTTCCTGGGTGTCTCTTCTTCGAGGGAGTTGGAGTGGACAGCATTGGATCCTTTGATTTGAACGGCTATCTCATTACCGAGACTGGGGACATCAAGTTGAGCAAAACATATAGATTGGGTCACTGCTGGTATTGGGGTGCATTCATGACCCCTTTCGGGATTGTGGGTACCTGGGGCTATACTGAGCTTGGTGGATGGGTTTGGCTGTGGAAAGCCTCGTGGCTCTCCAAGTAAGCCTATGTCCAGACCTTCTTCGAAAGAGGAGTGTCGCGATGCATGGCCTCATTCATATTCCTAAAATCCACTATTCTTTGCGTTGCTAGACATCCCTTGAAGCAATGACAGACATGTCGGAGTTTTGGAATAGAGAATAGCCGGAGTGGGATCCCGAGAAGAGGTAAATCATGAGAATTGCTTCGTATACCACAAAACCCTACCACAAGATTCTAATGTTATGCACGATCGTACAGAAATCTCGATCAATGACTCCTCATAGAAGGATTGTCCCATGGAGATCACCATTCTATGCATCCGGATGAAGCGTTGATAGTTAATCATCGAGTCAACACGCACAAAAGGGAAAACCGCATACAGTCAAGGAGAAGCCATACTAGTCATCCTACAAAACCAGTCCTCCACTAATGCTTAAGCCGAGAACCAGCATCTCTAACCTCAACCCTATAATGTTGGTATGCTCCAGCGCAAACATTAGGGTACTCATCGTCGATTCGAGCATCCATCTATGCTAGAAATACTGTGGCCATCCTTCGATGGTCCAAAGTTCCTCATTATCGAGACCGAGTTTGAAGCTTGCAGCGCTTACTCGAAGGGGCCCTACGTGCACTTTGGCACCTACAATACATTCCTTCTGAGTGTATAGTTCGTGGCAAGAAAATTTTGGCCGATCGTGAGTGTATTAGTACAGGGACGGAGAAGACATTGGATGTGTGTGAGAAGCTGGCTGCCGGCTGCAACTGTGTCACTGATCATGCCGTCCTAAGCCCATCGAGGACATTTAGTCGTCATTCCTAGGCTTGATACGTCCGTGGGCTATATAGATCGCCAATTCGCCCTGAGGAGAGAGTCAACACCTTCCGAATTATCATCAAATTGTGTACTCCGCCTCTAGAGTGCTCCAGAGAAGCAGACTTCCATATATACAACACGGCATGCCTAGAAATATGCCACCGAGTCGGAAGATCAGAATTACCTACGGATTAGAATCCATCACGACCACCCACCGTTAACTCGAAAACCGACGAAGCGCGACACCCACCCTCCTCATCCCTCCGAATCAATCGACGTCAAAAACCCTCTCCCCAACACCCCCTTCGTCTCCACCCCAATAACAAACTCCAACTCAATCACATCCCAAGACCTCCACATCGAATCCACAGCCCGAATCGCCGCCCCCCAATACCCCCACGTCAAACCCGCATCGGGAAGAATCCCCACCATCACATTTCCATGTGTATATGTCCGCAGCCGGGCGCCCATAAGGTTGATTTCTGGGTGGAGATGGTACTGCGCGGCGGCTTTCGCGAGACATGTTGCGGCGGCGTCGGCCGAGAGGGGGTGGCCGTAGTTTTCGAAGCTGATGCGGTATTTGTGGGGGAGGAAGAGGGATGTGCCGTCGATGTGGAAGCCGGGAGGGGGTGGGGCGCTGAAGGTTGGGTTGGGGTGAGTTTCTGTGGGGTGAAGGGGGGAAATGATGGCTTACTTAAGGTTTGTTGCGTTGGGGGAGAGCGTGATGTTGCCGTTGATGGTGAGGGAGAGGGGTGGTGGTGTGGTGGCTGGTAGGCTGAGGACGTGTGCTGATAGTTGGCATAGTAGGATTGCAAGGTAGGCAGCGAGCGGCGGAGACATTTTGAAGATTCGTCTCAGTGTGTTGTGTGTGTGGGGGAAAAGGATGTAGCAGCTTTGTATGGACCCGACCTGTTTCTGAAATTGGTCGCCGCTTGTTGAATAGATGTACCAACCGATCAGTCAATTCCAGTCGACCGCTTACTTCGTTAAGGATTTGTGTATATCCGCGGCTTATACGCTCCATATATCTGCAGAAAGTATGATTTTCCAATCGGCTTCATGGATAAGTAGCCAACGGTTGAGCTCGTGGTTGCGCATGCAGCCTTTTTGTCGCTTCTGTCGATGCTAGCGCTGTAAGTACCCCTGGAGGCAGCCGATGGATTCTCCTGGATGCGCGTATGATTGATAATCTGAAGAAAGGGGATGAGGTGCATGAAATTTGCGAGTTGTGCATTGTTCCATCAGGAATGGCTCCCTCATTAAAACGTAACTTGTTCCCTCCGTCACATTGCTGGAGTTAGTACAGCAAGCCGTTACATGCTCACGATAATCACGAAACGATGTCACCTCTCAGGGAGTTTATAGACAAAGCAGTCCATGTTTGTTGTCGAAGGGTTGAATAGCAATTGCATTAATTCTTGCGTCACAATAGGGAAGTTAAGAACTGCGACGACTATCAAAGGAGTCGGAATATCAGTAAATCATCAACTCGCTGTGTTCTTGGAATGGGATGCGAGCATTTATGTACTCCATGTCACCATGATCGACATAAGCTGCTGCATGACAGATGAGATCTTGTAAATCAAGAAGGTCAATCTTTGTGTCGAAAAGCCTTGAGACAATATTATGTACCGAGCAGCACCATTATAAAAAATCGTATGGGCCTATTCATCCATCTACACCTAAGGTCCCAGAAATAACAAGAGCAGTGAGCTAAATAATCAACGTGGCGTCTTAAGATATCTGCTACTTCGTGGGAGCTGAGAATATTCCACAGCCCTCATTTAAAGTGGTAAAACTTCAGCACGCCCGGGGTCCTAGCATGCTAGACTAAGCCCAATGCTCATTTGGTCGTCCATGCCCCTGACGACCGACCATGGTCGTTGGTGTTGGTGTTGTGAGGTCCGAGATTCCTGGGGATATTGAAATTCCCAGACCTGGCAGCAAGACACCGACGGGACGGCGTTTGTGTCTCACGGAAGGAAACGAGTATCTGGACATGGGGATATCTGGATGAATTACGGCATAGTCATAGGCACGCTCTGGGACTTGAAGAATGTGAGGGCGTGGGCAAAAACTATTTCCTTGGCTGAATCTTATGAACACTGGCGACATCTGCGGGCTTTCGGAAATTGGGGTTGGTGGTAGAGATCGATCAAGATTCAGTGATCTCCGCATGTACAACTCGTAGATCTCGGCTGCAGTTGTTGGAGCAATGACCGAGGTCTGTCCACGATTAGGATTTTCACGATGAGCTGAAGAGGAGATGGTGGTTTCAACGCAAGGAGCGCTGCTAGATGATCTGAAGCTCGTCCTGCTCTTCCTGGATATTCTGGTTGATATCAAGATTCTGCTTGCGTTGACAGAGTGTGTATGTGACACTGAATGGTGCCTAGAAGTTGTGTAGCTCCTTAGCTCATGTGCCATTCGCGCAAGTGATTGGAATAGCTCAGGAATCGTGTTACTGGATCCCGACGGGGACCTCTCATCTAGCAATTCTGCCCTTGTAGTATCGGGCAATTCGCGAATCGGTCTGTAGATGCTGTCACTGTCGATCTCGCGCAAGGAGCAGATCCTAGAGATCCTTGGAATAAGAGAGGACATGAGTGACCTTGAGTGACCGTCGCGGTGTAACTTGCCAGCTTTTTGCGTCCAGCTTCTCCTGATGAACAGGATGGCAAATATGACTAGAGTCAAGAACGACGCTGCTCCTAGGCTAGTGCCTATGATGGTTTTTCGACTTATGTGGGGAGCATTTGCGGTGGCTGACGTGATGGCGACTATGTTCTTAGGGTACGCGTCGTCAAAAAGGCACTGTGAAACTGAGAAATTAGAGTGCTCGTAGTCTGTTATTAGATAACTGTGGTAGTGCGTCAGCTGTGGAGGACGGAGATCAGGCTATCACACGATACACCTACGCTTCTTGAAGGAATGTTCGACCTAAGGTGTACTGAGAGTCGCTGACGGCTCGTTGTAAGGGAAAGAATTTCCGCATATTGTGTACGGATAGACCACGCGCCTGAAGATCGAAGCTCGCATAGGGGAGGACTATGTCTGCAGTGGGGCCGCCCTTTGGGTTCCTTAGGCCGAACGTTATAGTAGGGTTGGCTTTAGAAAGCGTTTGGTGGAGTGTATCGTTGACCCAGTATACCCTAGCTGTCTCATTCCACTCTAATCCAAAAGCAGCCTCGAAAGCCTGACAAGCCTCTAGAGGGAGATAGATATAGGGTTGCGTCGAGTCGATGAATGTCGCTATTGGTGTGGTTAGTAAAGATGGAGAGCTATTCCCGAAGGTCGTGTTCGTGATAATGGAGTCTAGGTTGACGACTAAGTCGCGTGAAATGTCGGGAGCGAAAGAGTGAGAGATGTTATTAGGTGTGAAGCGGGCAGAGTCGTAGCCGCCAAGTGTTAAGCTCCCAAAGTAGCCTCGATTTCCTGATCAACATCAGCGTGTGAGAAGAGAGCCTGAGCATATACAAAGGATATAGCCTGAGCTCGAGTGACGAGGCCAGATCACTAAAGCAAATAGCACTAGAGGATACTCGAAGATGTAGCAACTTATACGCTCTATGAGGGTATAAACGATAATGTTTTACTTACGATACTTTGCCCCTGCGGTGTACCCCCAAGATAGACTGGGTATCAAACCATTGCCTTTCAACGTCATCAAGTAGGTAGAGTTTGTCGCATTGTATGAAGAAATGTTGGTTCCTTGGACACCCAAACCAAAGACACCCACATGGTAATCTTCCGTGGCGATACCTACAACCAGTTGTGATCCCAACGTGGGGCCTCCTGTAGCGTTGCTTAATCCTAGTGAGATCTTGTCGCGTCCATATGTGCCGCTCTCGTTGTAGCCGAGGTTGCTTTCGAGGCCGAGCGAATAATTACCAAGAACATGCCAGGATGTTGACTGCGACGAGTTGAACAGTCCACCTCGGGATGCAATGCAGATCGGATCAACGATGGTATCGGCTTTCCCGGCCAAGCACCCTTGTGGAGTAACAACCCACGTTGCCTGGCCCGTTGTTGAAGGGAGTACGCGAACGACCTGTTCAGGGTTGCCGACACGTAGGGCAAACGTGGACCAGAGACCATCATTGTCATCCCTTTCAGCGTTGAGTCAGCATTGGGTTGAAGGAGAGAGGAAAGTCCCTACCAGTATTGCGAAGGGGGCCACGAGATTGGCGCCGGCGCCATTTGCTGATAAGGCTGAGGCTGTGGCTGGAGATGAGGTGGCGAAGGTGGCGAAGGGACTAACCTGGATTCAAGCTAGTGCCACACAACGGACATTTGCCCTTAGTCACAACGTTGAAGCTTCTTCCGGAGCAGTGTCGCAACGAGATTATATTACAAACCTCCTGAGCGATGCCAATCTTCAGATTCAAGGTGCCCCAGGAGTGCATCGGATCCTGGCATTGCCCATCCTCTCCCAACTTTTAACCTTCTGTTTCGGACCCCACTTGCTGTACCCATCGAAAGGGCTCCTGTTACGCAACTCTCCTGTATGCACTTTTGAGGCACAATGGTCCATAATCTCATCCTTGTGCCTACCGATAGGCACGCCTACTTCTTGTAGAGTTCCATACGGGATATTGTGCCAAGATCAGGCATACGGAGAGCATTTGTCCAATCTTCGTGCGTCGTGTCACCTGTATCAACGCTGATGCGCCGTTTCAATATCAGGAATCATGCAGGCTATGTAGGTCGTACGGTTATGGAGCCAACTAGTCAAACAGCTTCTGCATACTCCTGGTTGTCCTTGCTAGGTAAGTTACCCTTGGCTGTCCCTACAAGTTGGGGGCCTTAGTCACCAAGACTCCCGTAACACGTTCGAAGCAAGTATGCACTGCTATTTGGGACACTCCATACTCACGCTTCTGCATATGGAACACATCCGACTACCGTTGCATATAGCAAAAAGAGCATAGCGAACTTAACGCGTCTTGTGTTTTGGAATCCACTCGAAACTGATGATGATCTACTAGTCTGAGCGAAGAAACTTGCACTGCATGGTGTTAGGCCTATTTCGATGTTGAAGATTATCATTGTTCATCCTAGCTGCCTTGACATACACACTGTCAGCGCTTAGAGACAGGAATGTGTTTTACGTCGCCATAGATTGTAGGCGCACTAAGAGAGCCGAGTGAGACTTACTGACTTGAATGTAGGACCCAATCTCAATTTCGGCCCCTTGATACTTCGGTGGTCCTTCTCATTTGCCTCCTTTTGCCCGGCTCTAAATTCATGAGAAATAGTGTTTCGGAACACTCAGAGTGGATATATAGCCCACTCAGCCATTAATTAGATGTGACTTTCTGCAATCACCATCATAGAACTGGACTTAGCCATGTCGATCAACTTTATCAAGATGCTTTCTCTTACATATGCAGTAATCTTGCTAAGCCCTTGTCTGAACTGCTCCCTACTTGGAAGACAGCATCCCGTCTTTACTCCCGGGACAACTCCTCGCATTCCCAATCCTCCTCAACCCACGCTAGCAGCAGCGCCGAATGCAACACATACCGCAGATTTTGCAAACAATGTAACGGCGGACAACATCGCGACGTCTGTCGATTCCGTTACCAAAGCAATTTCTGGACCGCCTACCACTTCTGCGGCTTCAACTTTATCTTTGATCACTTCCGATCCATTGCCAAGTTGCATGTGGGCTACATGCAATCTCTTTTTCCAGGTGGGTATAGTACCTCTATACCTAGCTTCAGCCAAGTCCAATAATCGGTAGTATGAGTCTGTATATTACTGGCCGCCAGAATCACGAAATACTGCCTGTCTTTCCGCAGTGGCCAGTCCGGTTATCGCGGCTCTCCCAGCAGGACTCCATATGTAATACAGCCAAATCTAGTTGCATGCTATACGAGCTAACGATCGATACAGGGCATCCCCGAGCATCTATGTGGTATACAGCTCGGTGACTGCGTTCGATGGCTGTAGTCGTATTGGCTCAACATATGCCAGCATTACTGCTTCCTTTCCTCCTGGCTCTCTGTCGACGATCAGACCGGACAACAGCACCCACAGCTTTAATTTTGCCGACCTTCCATGCCCTCCGTCTGGAGTTGAGTGGACTTTAACAGGGCCATATGCACCCCTTGTCTCTCCTCCATCATTTTTGTTCAGTATGGATCCTGCGTTCGCCAATTGTATACCAGCCTTTCGCCAAGGCGTTGATCCCCCATACGAAGTGGTTACTGCCGACGGCGTTATGGTAGGCAGTTCACCAGGACTCCCTGGACCTGGACACAAAAGAGCAATCGAACGCGATAATGTGGTACCATGGGCTCCGCGGAAGACAGCTGACTAGTCGTAGGGGTTTGATCCTGGGAATGAATAGCTGGACTGTATTGAGTATTAGACATGGTACAGCTTAAGGCTGACTTCGAAGGTTATAAAGCAAATATCCATAGATAGAGTGCTTTTCGTGATGGAAATGTATCGTGGCTTGATTTGTTATTCTCTGGATAGTTGGCCAATTGTGTAGTAATTCTTCGCTATAGCTGAGCTTGCTGATTGTGGTAAACATATGAAAGTTTGATATTGATTGATGCTCAGAACCGAGGTAAGACTCTCTGGTCTTGCAGAAGGTCTTACGTACAGAAATCGCTGCGTTGGACGATAGTCACTTTCCTCGAGAACAACGAGATGTGAAAACCTGACTGATAGCTGACGCAGTATCTTAGATAGGCTACAACCATATACATATACGATTTGTTTGCTGCATTTATCAACGACATTTCGCAAACATTACGAAAGCTTGACGGGCGCATTGACGCTGTTGAGATGTTTGAAACATGCTACGTCGTCCTCATTGTTCTCATCATCACGTTTGTACCACCATCCGCCACCTTACCCTAGCGCTAGTGGTGAACGGTTCCGACAATTGTAAGCAGCATTCCCGAAAGCTCTATTTGCTGCCCTGGGATACCTTGGCGTCCAATCCTGAAACTTATCGGAAGTATCTGTCAAAGACAGAGACTACCAAGACATGCAAGCAAGTCTTCCATTGTGTTGATGTCGCGTAATTGATAGGTGATCGTGCGCCAAGGCTCCACTACGGCTGGAAAGGATGAGACATGACACCATCTTGTATCCTTTACATTCAGAACGTACTCCTAAGTTCCACTTTCTTTCATGAGTAAGCTTGGTCGGAATTCCAAGACGTTGTCATTCGACATCGTTAGAGCATACTGGGTTTGTCGCATATTGCCGTTTGTCTTTGTTCACTGATTGACTGCTGTATCATGTACAAATACCCGTATCCCCTGATACCAAGAGCCAGCGTCCTTTCCTTCACCATCTAAGAAGCCTCTCAATGTCCGCCTCGAATTCGGGACAACACATTCATGGAATACCCCAGCACTTCTCGCCACAATTAACAGGGCACTCCTTCCCGCAACCACCAGGGCCGTATGAGGTGGTGACCGATACTATACCAAGATTCTTCGCTACACCTGAAGAGAGAATGCTCTACTTTCGCAACCAGCTGCAAGACGTGGACTTTAGAACGACTTATCTAGATTCGTTCGTTTCGGTCATCATTGATGGCAATCGTTTCCAGGTAATACCTCCCTTAGCACCATCTCCATCTACGGCGTTATCGCTCATGGTTGTCTATCCAAAGTTTCTAGATGGCTTCATCGCGAATGATGAGCTGGGAGGGAAGCAAGCTGCTATGGCTCTGACCCATGGAATTGCAGACATGCTAGGACAGATGGGTTACGAAGTGACCCGTCTTATTATTCGAATATTTGGCAATCCCGAATGGCTTAGCGATGCATACCTCGAGGCCAACATCGTTCCACATCGAGTGAACTTTGGATGGTTCCTCCAAGGATTCAACAGTGTGGAGTCGTTGGTAGAATTCGTTGCAATTAGTGATGGGCCTTGTACCCCAGTATACCGAATGCGAGGTGGAGTTTCCAGTGTGCTAAATACGAGAAGCAATGCTGACAAATGTCCAAAGACGCAGCGGGCTTACTGAAGGTTAACCTGCTGGATCCACACTGCAAACTCATCCTTTTCGGTGGCATGTTGGACGACAAAGTCCTTCAATTGATAATGAACAATCAACCAGCCACTGATCACGGACGTCTAATGCTCCTCGAGACGTCAAACGGCACCCCCAACCCACCACCGATGCTACCAACCCTGCAACGGTTTTCCCTCCCACGCATCTTTCGTGACACAGAACACCGGCCTACAATCAACCCGCCGAAACTTACAATCTTCCGCAACGCCCAAGGCTTGCGAATCGACCCTCCCCTCAATCCCAAGGAGACGATGGTCGTATGGCTTCGCTCTCAGAAGTTCTGCAATTACCATTTCCTCCAGGGCTATTGTCCAGACCCACGCTGCAAAGCGCGCCACGATGGGAGACTGGATAGTGAGCATTTGGACGCACTGCGGTATCTGGGGAGGAGCCTGCCATGCCGCTTCTCCAACCATTGCCGGGACCCAGAATGTTATGCCGGACACATGTGTCCGTTCCAGCCTTGCGCCAATAGAAATTGCAAATTTTATGCTGAGATGCATATTTATGATAGGCAGATCGTGTCACAAGATCCATAACTGTTGAGGAGCAATGGGGATGACTCGCTCTATCATGTAAAAATTTAAGCTATCAACAAGGTCATGAGATTGGGAATCGCTGCGCTACAGCTGTGTTATCGTTAAATACTAGAATCTCTTTGCAGGAAAGCATGCGCTCCAATCAAAACAACAACCCTACTAGGCATGCGGTGACTGAATGGAGACTTGCTGATGGACGGTCACTTGCTCCGCACGATCTGATTACAGGATGATGTAACGGATAATACATCCTCGACGAACACATAACGACCTCTATTTGCAAGTAGACCAGTGATTTGGCAAGGGAGCTTGGGCAGTAACAGCGAAGTATCCTTCCCGAAGTTCTTGATAAGTTGATTTGAACGAGAGACAGCTCATATATATAACCCCTTCATCCGCACATATGGATCCCAATAGAATCGAACTTCCGAAAAGAGGTACATCATTTTTACGACTCTAATTGACCCATACTTATGATAAGTAACAACATTAAAACTGCATCAGCCTAGCTGATCGTCCTATTACTTGTCTATATTGCGATACCGTCCGCATCTCGCTTCACGATCTTGTCATTGGTGTATCTCACGATCTCATTGACGACTGCACCGTTTTCGACCTCTCGCTTCGCGATCTCGTCATTGGTGTATCTCACGATTTCATTGACGACTGCACCATTGTCGACTTCTCGCTTCGCGATCTCGTCATTGGTGTATCTCACAATTTCATTGACGACTGCACCACAGGCGTCGCGCTTCGTCATATCGTGTCCAACCAGGTGCATAGACGGTTCTGTTCCTTCTGTCTTAGCTCCAATACAGGAATCTGAATAGGAGCAGGCATCCATACCAGTGTAGAGAGGCGCACAGCCAGCGGTCACCCAAAGTCCGAGGAACATGACAAATGGAGGTTGGATATGCATTGTTGTTTATATGGGGAGCAATGGAAGCGGCTGGACGTGTTTGACCTCCTTTGGATGCTAAACTTTGATACTGGAGTTTTGCTTCGGAAGAAACCGGCACACTTGACGACTTCGACAGCATACTTATACGTAGACCATTTTCAGCCTCGTCTTGCCCTTGTCTTTCCTGGAGGGTCCAGATGTTGGTCAAATGTACTGATTGGTCCTCATCGACTCACTAATCTACAAAATCAACGTCACGAGGCGGGTGCGGACCTGTTGGCTCAGCAAATCCTAAAGCTGCCGCTCAGTTACGACATTGGGATGTACATCGTTCCCTGCAATGGCAATAACTCCGATGCGAGGCTGCTCCTACAAGATAGTCCCACCACTAACGGTTCGGCGCGAAGCGATTGCGGATCACTGTTAGCCAAGTCTCATGTCCCATCGTCGACCTCGTACTATGTTATGGTAGCTATAAGACCCTTACATGCAGCCGCCCCTGTAATAAGTGTCAGACAATGTTAATCTCGTATGCTAGGGCTACTTCCTTCCTCTTTGGTGTTGACAAGGCGGCGTCGAATCCTTCCCAGTGCTGAGAGGAAGACTGATGGTTGCCTACATGTAGTATGTCGTAATTTTTTCGGAAGACCGTTGCCACTGACGTGCGCGGGAATTTCAAGTCTTAGCTGATCCGTAATCTAGTGTTTCGATACGTACGATACGGGAGAGTCTATACATAGATGATGGGTTGTGACTCTTGCACCCACATTTCCGCAAGAACAGCGTATAGAAAACAAACAGATTTTTAGTCCTACATCACAAAGATGCAATCAGGGAAGAGTACTGCATATTTACCCCTTGAGCAATCCGAGGAAGATGAAGCCTTCCTCGGTGACACGAAGTCTATCCCGCCTTCGGACCAACGCTGTGCGAGCAAGCAACGCTTTAAACGGTCGAGGTCATATGGAGCAGCACTTCCATGGCTATTGCACGTTATCTTACTATGTGCCTCGGTTTTATTATTCATGATCTCGCTTGCCATGAATCGCTCTACCGAGAGAAGCTGCATCAACAAACTTTCCCAATACTGTGGGCCTTGTATCTCAGAGCGAGAGAGCATGACTGACCAAATTCGAAGCTCCAGGACTCCTAGCTCTGAATGATGAGTCCCAGTATGTTCGCTTTCGAGGATCGTTCGGCCTGCCATCTCCGTACAAAGGCCCCGTCACTCCAGAGGTGGATGCTAAATGGAGCGAAATCGAGGATAGTGGGTGTATTTGGCAATCTACCAGCAAGATTGATGCTGACATATGATAGTGGGCGCAATCCGTATTTCGGAGGAAGAGTTCCACAAACTCAATGCGTCAAAGCACTCTGTGAAAGTACCTTCAAAACTTGGGGGTGGTTTCATGGCACTTCCTGAGTTCGTGCATCAGATACACTGTGTGGTAAGGCAACTCGGAGGGTAGCAGTTGACAGAGAAGAGTGCGCTAAGTTCAAACACAGAAAATGTTGTGGGAGCAAACTTATCCGGATTATTACACGGAAGCGCACGATTGGTCTCACAATGACCCTGGAGGATTTCACGAACATATTGGTATGACTCCAGGTGATCAATGTATTCGAATGTGTCTTCTCACAATGAGCCTAGATCACTGCGCAGATCTGTTGCGCCAGAAATTAATGTGCGACGCCGACATGACTCTCATCACGTATAATTGGATCGTCAACCACTACCAACCGCATCCGAACTTCAACGTACAGCACAAGTGCAGGAACTTTGATGCAGCAAAGCAGTGGACCATACAGCGTCGAATTGATGGTTCTTTGCTTCAACACGACTACTTTACACGACCCAAAGAGCCTGTTGTCGAATTTAACGAGCCACCTTTCGATCCATTAGCGAGTGTTTGAGAGGATTGAGAGACCCTGACTACTGTCCATAGCTGAAAGGTAAGATTAGGTCAGTGTTCGATATGACGACGTCCTCATCCGGAACCATATCCGCCAAGTCTGGTGCATCAAACGCCGCGTCCTAAAGCCCGTTTACTTGCAGTGAATAATGATGACTCCCCACCTCTTAAAGCCGCCCTCCAATATCACATAGATGCAATCATTTTAACCTATTTTGAATGGCGGCGGTCCAATAATACTAAGTCTTGGCAATGGAGGTTTCCACAGGGCATCCTAGAGTGTGTATCTATGTCCGCTGTTGAGAGCACAAGTCCCTCTGTCGAGCAAGAGACTGGAAAAAAATGTTTCAGTGCAGGCAAGGCCTTATGATTTCGGAGTTCTTCTACTTCCGTAAGCAGTGTTGTAGCCTACCGGTGAGGTAAATCTGCAGCTATGAATACTGGCCTTCTTACAGCCCTGGCTCCTATTGTCGTGGAATCTATGTGAATTCTTTTCGAAACCAATTAGACTTTTCCCCGATACTTACCGAATCAGTAACAGTCTTTTGGGAGATTCGGGAGTTCTTGGATTGACGCAGACAAAGTTCCGGGGCTGCAAGTTGTATCGCATTTCCATTCATTAGATGCTGTCTTTGATAGGTGATGGTCATTGTGTAGTGATGATCGCTGCTTAAAAGGGACGTTGTGAGCGATGACAAGTGTTGTCCGTACGTGACATTGATTTCTCGTGCCGTCTCGGCGCTTGGATCTATACTTCTAACACCGAGGTGGCGCCTCTCACATCTCCGATTGGAGCGCAAATGATCCTGATCCACTGGTGGTGTGAGGGCTTCCTCGTATGGACAGGCGGGAGATGGGCCGGCTCTTCCGATGTAGGATAGCGGCGGTAAATACCTCCTAGTGGCGTGTCGATCACAGGTAACGCGGAGCCGTCAAACGTCCCCGGCGGTTATTATCGGTCAATGATTGGGACGATCTTATGCTATCATTCCACTAGATCCAATCCTCCTCGAGCATGCACATGACATATGTCTTCTGCATCACAAGGTTATGCTCGCAAGGCTTCCGTCCGTCAGCTGCAAAGGAGCAAATCCCATCTCAGATCTTCCACCGATAGGTCGGCTCACTGATCACAGATTCTGGGTTGGGTGGACCCAATGCATGTGTGCAAAAGGAGTAAGTGATATACGGCATACGGCACACCGAGTCGGCTTTCCGAGCGAATGCAATGTTGAGGGTCATCTGACTGTCCTGATTCCAAGAAACTGAACACCTTGGAAATTTATATCATTGACGAGGTTCGACCTGATCAGGCCGAGAGTATATCCTGGTAGAGTCTATAGAAACATGTATGACGGCGATGTCAGCTTATAAGAAGCACACTCGCAAGCTCTCCAGACCCAAAGGAGGGCTCCATTAAAGTGCCAAGGTAGCATTCGTGCTATCCGTTAGATGTTTGCAATCATGTATGTGAGTGCAGCGGTGTAACACCGTAATTGTTGCTAGGGAGACTGCACAGGGGGACTGCTCGGAGGTGTCGTGGGGTCGTCACACAGCGTCCATTGCATGCGTGGAGCGATCCAGGGGAAAGTTCGTCCAGGTCTCTTCTGGAACATGAACATGGCGTGTTCCAAGCTCGACGCCATTCGATCTATCATGATCATGACTGTGGCTACTGTACCGGGTAGTGCCTCCACTATGACCTAGATTCTGATACGACGTGCTTTTCTTCTTCTGGGCAACGCCAAGTAGGGCTTTGTAGGTAGGCAATGTAGAAACAATCACTGCAATAGTCGGTTCGAGTATATCCCAGATTGTGTCTAGAGCAACGGCACCCCCATTGACGGTATAAACAGTTCGAGTAATGTCAAAAGCCACATCTGTAACAGCAACCAAGAAGATTGCAGCCAACCCAACCTTCCGGCTTGTCGACATCTGTAACCCTCGCAGCATCCATAGGGGCAATATGATTACTGTTATGTTTAGCGTTTGTGTTAATTAGTGCAACACGTTACTTACTACTCAGATCGGAGGCGACATTGAGCCCACACCACATCGATGTGGTCATAGCGTTGATACTTAACGCTCGCTGAGACAAGCACTTTTCTAGAAATGATCAATTATATCACCGCGTGACTTGGCTCTCAGTAATCGTTAGCTCACCTAAAACGAATAAATAGCGAGGAGCTTCGCAGGCCCAGAATATGGAAATGCAATTGACCAGGAAGGCAGCCACTGTGAACGCACACACTGACCACCAGGCGCGCATGAAAATCTTGGACACCCCAAATAGAAAGCGGTAGAATAGGAGGAAGACTAATTTGACGAGGTATATGACGATCCAAAAGAGCAGCGAAACGACAATCTCTAAGTAGAAGTATCTTCTCAAATCTGACTCCGAGGGTCGGGCCCTCAAACCTGCGATCCAAAACTCAACAGAATAATTGAGAGGAAACATCACTGTATACGTCGACACATAGGCAATGAGAACGACCAGTGCGACTCCATGGATATAGTCGTCTGCTTTTAAGCCTTTGACAGTTTTGAGTCGGATGGCATATCTGCCAATAGTCAAGACGATACCGGCACCTGTAAACACCCAGGTAAGGACCTATCACGGTGATATTCATCAGTGTGAAGTACCGAATAGTAGAACTCATAACACACCGTCAGTCCATCGCGGCTTAGACTGCTCATCGCTATAAAACAACAGACGCGATTTGCGTACTAGGAAATCAATAAATGGAAAAATAACGGATGTAGTGGTTTTCATAGCTATGGATAGCATTCACTGCAAGCCGGTTTCATGTAGCGGCGCGTTATCTCACTTAAGAACGGCGCAGCTGTCTGTGCATCGGCTTACCTGCACCCCCGTCCGGGTTGCATCGTTGCCTGAAAACCTGCAGGTCCTCCTGTTCAGCCGAGCGAATCGTAGAGTCATATGAGTGGGGCGCTGCAGCACCAATGATATCCAAAACGAACGTTGTTCCCCCAACTCAAACTTCTTTGCAACCTTTACTCTCGCAACGGCACAGTTCAACACCTATTCCATCACATATTATCTCAAATACCATGAACATGATACCACACCTGTCCCCACCTGGCTGGGCCCTCTCGCTGATTGCAGCGCTTACGATCATCATGCAAATCCCCAACATCTACAATCCCTCCGATTTCATTGCCGAGTATCAGATCTTGAACGAGGCTGTAGCTCAGCTCATTGGTTAGTCTCGGTCGTTTACACCCTCTCCATACAACGCGGTCGCTGTAGCGCAAGGACAATGAACGGGGCCCGCTACATTCATCTCCTCCTAGTAACAACATGTATTGATGGTTTGGGCCACTCAGCTTTCCTCCTCGTTCTCATCAACGGCTACGATCTTCTGGGCGCATTGCAGGACAATTGGACAGTATATTGGTACTCGCTCATGTCTCGTGGTGTGGCGATGGCGTTTTTCTGGACCTTGGGCGAGCCATGGAATCAATTGGTCGGATTCGAAGGCGCTACGTTCGCTATCCTGGGAGTTGCAATGTGGTTCGGGCGATCTATATATTCGGAAGGTAAATAAGCGGTGAAAAGGGAGTATAGTACTTAAGAGAAAGTATAGAAGGGGTATTATTACTTGTCTTTTACTAGCTAAATTAGTAAATTACAGAAATACTAGAAGGATTTACCTAGTATTAAATAATATAATACTTATAAGTTATTTATATATTATCTTCTTATTATCTTCTTACTATAATAGAATAAGTTCTACTACTTATTTAGAATTACTAGCTAGCTTAATAAAGGAGTTATTTTTTATTATTATAACTTATTAGTTAGTTTATAAGTCTTCTAGATTTCTTTCTTAAATTAGTATAAATATTAGAACTTTAAAATTCTTTTTATTCTACTTATATATATATCTATTCTTTATAATATTTTCTACTTAAATAGAATTATATAATATATTTATAACTATTTAATAAACTAACTATTAAGTTAGATTTTAGTACTATAAATTAGTACTAACTTAAATACTTAGTACTAGTTTCTAGTACTAACTTAAAAAGCTTTTAGTAGTACCTTAATAAGTTAAATTAAACTAATCTAATTTACTAAGATATTACTAAGAAGTTAAGCTACTAATAAAATAGTAAAGGACTCTAATATAATTTCATTATAATATAAATTTAAATAGTTTTATATAATTAGAATTTATCTTATATCTAATATTCTTTACTTATTATTCTATATAATATAATAGTTTATATTACTATTTTATATTACTTTTAATTCTCTTACTATTAGTACTTAGAATATATTAGTCTCTTTAAGTTCTTTAAAAGTATTAAGTTTTATAAGCCTTAGTAATAAAGCTATTTAATTAGAGTTTAATAATCTTAATATAAATAATTCTATATCTAGTAGTCTTTATTCTAGCTAATTTATAAGTTAGATTAGATAGAGTATATTAGATAGATTCTTTTAAGAAAAGAAAATACTTCTCTAAAATACTATTAGAAGTACTAGAGGATTAGGGTTAGAGTAGATTAGTTATAAGACTTAGAGAAAATTAAAAAACTAACTTTATATTTAAATCCTTATTTCTACTATCTTCCTACTATATTATAATATAATAATTAAAATCTAAAAAGTATAAATTCTTTATAAGGCTTCCTATTCTAATTATTACTCTAATTCTTAATAATTTAGATTATTAGAATAGGTATTAGTAGAGAAAGGGTATTTTATAAGACTACGCGTAGTATATACTTATATCTACTATAACCTTCTACTATTATAACTTCCCTCCTTAACTATTAATTATAATTCTAAAAAATAGAAGTCTTATATATTTCTTTTATTATTAATTTATAAGCTAACTTTAAATTTATATTTCCTCTTTATAATATATTAGAATATTTTAAAGATTTAAATTTTATAAGTAATAATTATATAACTAATTATACTTATAAATACTTATAAATAGTAAGAGTAAAATATTTATTAAGTACTATTTATAGGTATTTATAAGTATAATTAGCTTAGTATAAAGAGACTATATTATATATACTATTATAAAGAGATAAATATAATCCACGTGGATTATATTTAAACCCTACTAAGGATTTAGGTAGATTACATTTAATTTTCTTATTTTAAATGTAATCCACAATTTTTCTACATAATATCTATAGAGATAGCATACCATTTTAAAGCGTAAACTCAGCCCTATAAATCATATCTACTACGGGGTTAATCGGTCTTAAGAGTATTTTTTAATAATTTTCATAAAGTTAGGATTTTTTTAATATTCAGACCCTGACGGCTAATCGACGACTAAGGAAAGGTTAATTATTTCCGGTTATTCCTCCATCCGAATTAAGGTTTAAAATTTATAAGATTTAAATAGATATATAGATATCTCTTTAGGCTTTAGAACGCCCTAAAAATTATAGAAAACGGTTATATATTACGAAAGTTATAAAGAATTCAAATAAATTCCCTTTTTACTATAGGATCGATACTATAAATAGTAGGAATTTCGCTTAAGTTTATACTATCTATCTTTAGACCCTAAAATTAATAAAATTTAAGCGTTTTAAGTTTCTAGATCGGAGCTATATTCGTAAAGTTATAGGGTTACTCTTTTTATCCTTAATAAAAAGTTTAAGACACTCGCTTATAAGTTCGGCTAGGGTATATTAGCTAGTAGCTGGGAAATAGCCGACCCGACCCCTAAGTTAACCGCCTAATAACCGCTAGGAGCCTAACTTAACCTATTCCTATTAATATTATTCCATTCTTCCTTAATATCTCAACGAATTCTTAAGGCTTTTAACTTAACTCAAGTCCTATATAAGAAATTAATATAGCTCTTTTATTTATAATAGAATTCATCTTAATCCTCGGAAATACGGGCTTCCTAGCTTATAAGGAGTGTAAGTACGCTGTACTTCCCGTTAGTCTAGAAGGTTATTTTATATAAAGCCCTTATAAGCTACCTCCTAACAACCGCTCTCGTATCCTTTTCAAGGTAGCCAAATACCCTTATTTAGTAAACGACTGAAAGGGGGTAGTAGATATTAAAATTCCTACTTCTTTTCCTTATTTCTTTCCCGATCTAGCTCTTTACTCGGACGGACTCAGGTATTTAGACTGTCTCTATTATACCCGAAATAGAAATAGTATTTAGTTACATTTTTTATCTCTTTATAAGTAGGAAAACTTGAAAGGAAAGGGGCGAACTCCGAAAAACAGGGAAATAGAAGTCCCTTAGATTTCAGGCGTTAGCGTTCAATAATTCTTCCGGGTTACGCCCGGTTAGTAATACTTTAGGGTTAATCCTAAAAAGCCTTTATTAAGGGGGTCTATAACTATACCTAGAGCGGCTAGCTCGGGGGTAGAGAGAGGGAGTAGCGAGGAGGAAGAGAACGTTTCGAGAAGATCTCGAGTTAGTTCTATAGAAAGTCAAGGTAATTATATCTATAATTAACTATTCTTCTATTACTAATTTACTCTATAAACCCCTCGAAGTAGGATCTAGAATGGTCTACTCTAGATTTAAAGTTCGATGATTTCCAGAAAAGCGAGGTTAGAAAAATCCAGGCTAATTAAACCGACGACCTAAGTCTATAGTTAAAAAGAACTTGATAGGCTACCTATCTAAGCGGACTAGATAGGCTAGACCTACTCGAGTTAGTAGCGGACCTGACTTCCCTTCTACTAGAAGCCGTTTAGTTGATTTTCGACGAATTAGCCTGGAAATCACACGAAGCTATCAGTATTATTAGCTTTTTTAGTCGATTCGAGATAGTTTAAACGGAAAAAAACCAGTCTAGGGCTAAACCCTTAAAGCCCTACTAAAAATCCGATCGTCTTTTAACGTATTCCTAGCCCTAGAAATAACTACTCAGCTTTTTTATTCGAACTTAAGAGGGTTTTAGCTCGGAAAAATTCCTAGAGTATTACTTTACTAAGGGTCAACGATTTTTCTACTCTCAGCTAATTCGGCTAGCCTCGAGGGTTAAAAACCTCGAAGATCTTAGAGAGAAATTAAAATCCGACGTCTCGTTAAGAAATTCTAAGAGCGAGTCTAGCCTAGAAGGGTCTAGCTCGGAATCTAAGAAAGAAGATAAAGAGGAAGAAGATGAAGAGAATACTCGAATTCCAGTGAAAAATTCCCGGAAGCTCTCTAGTCTAACTACTCTTGAAAAAGCTCTATTAGATTTCACGATTTCTCTTCTCGACCAATTAACTTCCGAAGATAAATACGACCTCGCCCTAGTTAACGCGCTAGCCGTATTAGGCGTTTAATAGAATAGGTTTAAGGGGGTCGATTCCTACCCTTCTATTCTTAGTTCTATCTTGAAAACTAGTCGATTTCTCGTTCTTCGCTATTCTTTCGAGAACTCCTCTCGTATATTAACTACGAGAGGTAAAGAGATAGCCGAGGATTCCGATTCTAGTACTTCTAGTACTCCGGAATAACTTTTCTCCGGTCTAGATTTAGGCGAAGGTCCTTTATCTAGACTAAAAACTCTCGTCAACCGCTTTCTTATTCGCGGTACTCGTACCCCGATTGATTAGCTACTAGATCTTCGAAGCTATAAGATGAATATAGCTCGAAAAATAACTACTACTAGCTAGTTAGAGTGGGAGGGAGAATCTCTTACTTATAGGAGTACGATTTCCTTCTCGATTTCCGACTTTTAAAGCTTTACTTACGGTCTACTTACGGCTACTTAGGGTATTCTTTATAAGGATTTACTATTCGAAAATAGTACTTCTAATAGAAATATCCCGGAAATTCCTTGGAGTCGAATCTATAATAATCTTATAGATTCGACTCTATTTTTAAGCTTTCTTTCCGACCCACGTACGTAGCTCGGTATAGAGAATCTGGAAAAATTCCTATTTAACCGAATTCGCTCTAGTCCCGATCTAGCTAGCCGTTTTTCTCTTTTAGGCCCGGAATTCACCTGGAATACTTGAAAGCTACGAGACTAGTTTGGAATTACTAGAAGTTATCTCGAGAAACTTCTAGTACTTAGTTACTTAACCGGAGGGGGTCCAGCTCGGTTTTTAGAGCTAGTCTCTATTTAGTATTTAAATTCTACGACTACTAGCCTACGGAATATCTTTAGTAAGAACGGGTTACTTTTCTTCGTAACCTACTACTATAAAGGTTATTCGATCTTGAATTCCACGAAGATAATTTACCGATATCTACCTCGAGAGGTTAGTAAGTTATTTATCTACTATCTTTAGCTCGTTATCCCTTTTATAAGCTGAATATCTCTTAAGGTTTTCTAGAAACCTTTATCTTAATACCTCTTCGAGAACCCTATAAAAAAGAGAAAATCTAAGGCGATAAAATTTACTTCCTAGTAATTTTAAACTATTCTTTAACGGGAGACGCTAGCCGGATTAGGTATCTCTATTAATCCTAGCGAATATCGCTATATTACTATTAGAATCGCTCGGCGATATCTCTTAAAAAGCCTAGGGTTTTAAGCGGAAGATAAGACGAATATAGATAATAAAAATAACCCTAACTACGAAGATAATATTATTAATTTACAGGTAGCTTACGGTAGTCGAGAAGCCGGTCTCGTCTACGGTAGAGGTCTATTAGAAGCTACGGGAGAGGTTCTTAGCCTTAAGAAGAAATTTCAAGAGGCTAGTTACTCTATTTTCTAATATATCTCCTTTATATATACTATTAGGATCTTATTCCTTTATATCTCTATTATATTTTAACGCTCTAGCTAATTTATTCTATAGAACTAGTATCGTCTTCTCGGTTTTACTAGTACTACTAGGGAGTTCGCTCTAAATAGACTAGAAAAGCCTTCTTTTAAATACGACTTCGAAAATCAACGTCTTATACGACTAGACGCTCTACGAAAAGTCGATCTCAACGAGTCTATCCGAAAGTTCTTTCGAAAACCATCTATCTTTCGACCCTCTCAACGAGAAATTCTAGGAGATATACTTAATCGAGTTAGTCCTATACTAGCTATTCTCCCTACGAGCGCCGGGAAAAGTCTCCTTTTTCAACTCCCGGCTTTTATTAATTCTCTAGGGGTTACTATTATTATAGAGCCCCTAATTTCTCTTCTATAAGACTAGAACTCTCGGGCTTAAAACATCGGTATTTCTTCGGCTATTTTCAACGCTAGGAGCCCCCCGGATTCAGCCTCTCTAGTCTTTACTACCCCTGAGACTTTTATCTCTTTAGATTTTCAAGCTTTTATCTCTCGGCTTTATATAATATAACGACTAGATCGTATAGTTATTAACGAGTATCACGTTATTCTTAACTAAAAACAAGCCTTTCGAAAAGATCTTAGACGTCTAGGGGAAGTAGTCGACTTAAAAACCTAGATACTTCTTCTTACGGCTACGCTACCTCCTTAATACGAGACCGATCTACTAAGAACTTTATTCTTAGACTTCTCCGGGCCGAAAATCTACTAAAGTTCTACTAAAAGATTAAATATACGGTACTTAGTACGTCGGAACACCTCTAAAGAAGAGGCCTTCTCGATTTTTCGACGGTTAGATAAGGAAAGCTTTCCTAACTAAGTCCTTATTTATACCCGTACTTAAGAGCAAGCTAAAGAGTTTAGTAAGGCTCTTAACTACTCTACTTACTACTTGAATAGTCTCGGAAAAGAGAGAGTTCTTTCGGAATTTCTAGAGGGGAAGATCTAAGTTCTAGTCACTACGAGCTTACTTAGCTACGGGATCAACCGACCTAGTATACGAGGAATAGGTTATTTTAACCTACCCTATCGTATATACGACTACGCTTAAGAAACCGGTAGAGTAGGTAGGGATAGTCGACTTAGTAAGGTGATTCTCTTACTTCCTTCTTCTATTTCTTTAAAAAAGCCTACGAATATTCGACCTAGTACGGATAATATCTTTAAAAATAGTATTATTTAACGTTATATCTCAGATACTTGTCGTCGGGCTATTCTAAACCCTTACCTCGACGGAGTTTTAGAGGAAAAATATAGTTTAGAGGTCGTTTCTTGTAATTTTTACTCCGGGACCTTAGGAGGTAAGTCTTCCTCTATTTTATATACTTTTTCTAACTTAGAGTAGAAATTTCGGAAGTTTCCGAGAGCGATTTCCCTAGGGTTACCTTCGAGAACCGTAAGAACAATATAAATTCCGAAGAATTTACGCGGGAAGCGAGTCTCTAAGCCCCTATTATAGGTAAGATATATTTTATACTTAGTTTATATAAGGTAACTAATAAAGTTTTAGATTTAGAAGAGATTCGAGCGAGAGAAACCGCTATCTCTTCTATTTCTATTGAAAAACAAGCGAAAATCCAACGAATAGCCCTCGAATATAAAGAGTTTAAAGAATATCTTCCGCACCTCTATTCTTTATACCCGTAGTGCCTTATTTATAGTCCGGAGGCTTTAAACGAACACCTACTTCCTAAGTATTAAAGTAAGGGAAGTAAAGAATCTCAAGGGCTTTTCTTTACCCTAGTTAGGTTCTTTCGAGATAAGAAGGTAATTTTAAATTTTAGCGCTTATTTTTACTATTTCCTACCTTAAGAGCTATATAAAAGGTTTACTCTTAAACCGGGGGGAGGGTACTCTTATTCTCGGGATAAAAGGTATACGTATCCGGATTTCCTTCCCGCCTACTTCGCTATTAGTCTATCTCTCGAGATAAACGACCTAGGATATATGAAACGACTAGAAGAGGCTAGTCTTACTCGAGGTAATAAGGAAGAGGAAGCTAGCTATCTTAGGGAGAAGATAGTTTACGGGGATATTAAGACGAACCGATTATTCGTCGAGTTTCTTATAAGGCTTCAAGGTATACTAGATCGCTATAAAGAGCTAAAAGAAGCTTCTAGATAGACTTTTATTTTAGGCGTTAGGCGCTAGTATATATAGAGGAATAGAGTTATCTTTTAGAGAAGATCTTAGTAGAT